>ERZ1034980.2-NODE-2-length-416537-cov-24.987113_pt1 | contig 416537 bp, 339 predicted proteins | sample MGYA00520622_ERZ1034980 | MGnify/ENA primary metagenome ERZ1034980 (study PRJEB33766, sample SAMN09781791) | gut metagenome | biome: gut microbiome | host: Homo sapiens | place: Madagascar | study: EMG produced TPA metagenomics assembly of the PRJNA485056 data set... | reverse complement strand
TTCTCCAACGTCAACAAGAACTTCGCCAGCGTCGAGTTCGTGGTCGAGGACGGCTGGCTCGAGATCACCGGCGGCGCCATCGACCAGGACAATGTCACCTGGACGCTGGACAACCTGCAGAAGAAGTACGACGGCAACACCTACAGGGCGGGCACCGCGACCGCCGTTGACGGGCACGGCAACGCCCTGACGGTCGAGTACAGCGCCGACGGCGAGAGCTGGACGAAAGACCCCGCGACCATCACCGCCAAGGACTACGGCGACAGCAAGCTCATCCAGCTGCGAGCCACGGGCCCGAACTACGCCGAGGGCGAGTACGCCTACAGCGATGAGCCCGAGCAGCTCATTATCGCCAAGCGCGTCCTGACCCTGACGTCCGCGTCCGGCGAGAAGCCCTACGACGGCGACCCGCTTGTCAGGAACTCCCAGGCCGACGTCGCCGTGACGGGCGACGGCTTCGCCGAGGGCGAGGGCGCGGTCTACGACATCACCGGCTCCCAGACCCAGGCCGGCTCCAGCAAGAACGGGTTCACCTACGAGCTGAAGGGCAACACCAAGGCCGAGAACTACCAGATCGCCAAGGCCGAGGGCGACTTGACGGTGAAGCCCGTCGAGGCCAAGGTGACCGTCACCGTCAAGGGCAGCACCGGAACCAAGCCCTACAACGGGGCCGAGCAGAGCGTCGAGGGCTACTCCTTCGTCTCCGCCGACAACCCGCTGTACGCCGAGGCCTACGTGGGCTTCTCTGGCGACGCCGTGGCCAAGGGCACCGACGCGGGCAAGTACCCCATGGGCTTGGAGGCCTCGCAGTTCTCCAACGTCAACAAGAACTTCGCCAGCGTCGAGTTCGTGGTCGAGGACGGCTCTATCGTCATTGATCCCGCCACCCTGACGGTCACCACGCCCAACGCCACAAGGGTCTATAACGGCCAGCCCCTGACCGCCGAGGGTAACATCACTGGCTTCGTGAACGGCGAGACCGCCGGCTTCAAGACCACCGGCAGCCAGACCAAGGTGGGCGCAAGCGAGAACACGTACACCATCGAGTGGACGGGCACGGCCAAGGAGTCCAATTACAAGCTTGAAAGTGAGAGTATTGGAACCCTGACGGTCACCGCGGCGCCTGACAGCCCGACGTCTGATGACCAGTCGAAGGATCAGGGCGTCTTCAACGGTGCCAATTCCGGCCTGGTTCAGACTGGCGATGCGACCGGTATCTACGGTGTGGCTGCCATCATCGCGGCGGCGGTTGCGGCATTCGTTAGCCTGCTTGCTCTTCGTAGGCGCAAGGAGTAACCCGCAGCGATGCGTTGAGACAACCGCAAGATAGCGCCTTTTCGCAGCCATTCGGCACCAGTTCAAGAAGCCTTTTCGATTAAATCGGAAGGGCTTCTTGCTTTCCTGCACCTGCCTGCGCGAATGGGTATAATACGCGTCATGGGAAAGACGAAGAACAACCCGATAGAGGACATTAAGGACGCAGCTTTGGGCTACACGGCGCTCATTCTTTCAGTGCTTGTGTTCCTGGTGCTTCTGTGGCTCATCATCGCGGCTGTTCGAATCGTGTCGTTGGTGGGCTAGCCATGTGGCAACGCTTTTCGTCTAACGACGTCCGTGTGATCGGGCATTACCTGGGCATGTTGATCTTGTTCTCAACCATTGCCCTCACCATTCCCTTCGCCACTGCCATCGTCTATCACGAATGGAGTGCTGCGTCGCGTTATTTGCTGGCGATGGGCATTACCTTCGTTTCGGGATCGGCGCTTCGTTTCTGCCGTATCCAGCCTGGTCCGCTCACGCGTCAGCAGGCAATCGCCGTCGTTGGCTTGGCATGGATCGTTCTGGCGTATTTCGCGGCCGTTCCGTTGTTCCTGTCGGGGCATTACGCAACCTATCTAGATGCGCTGTTCGAGTCGGTTTCGGGCCTGACCACCACTGGTGCCAGCGTCGTTCTTGACCTCGATCACATCTCCAACGCAGACAACATGTGGCGTTTCGTCATGCATGCCATCGGAGGTTTGGGACTTATCGTCGTCGGCGTGTCGTTGGGCCTGTTCGGTCGCGGCGGCGGCCAGGGTCTGTTCACGTCCGAAGGTCGTAGCGAGCACGTTCTGCCGAACGTCGTCGGTTCAACGCGCTTCATTGCCCGCGTGGCGGCGTCGTTCATCCTGGTTTTCACGGTGCTTTTTACCGTGACGTGCCTGAGCAAGGGAATGCAAGCCGATCGTGCGTTCCTTCATTCGCTATGGCTTTCCATTTCGGGCTTCATGACGGCGGGCTTCACACCCATGAGCCAGAGCGTCATGTACTACCACTCGTTCCCTCTTGAGCTGATGCTCATCGTTTTGGTGTTCATGGGCATACTTCCGTTCACGCTTCACTCCGAGGTGCTTCGCGGCAACGTGCGCGAGGTGTTCAGAGACACCGAGGTAAAGGCCATGTGCATTTGGCTGATCGCCATTGTCTTGGTGTACGTGTCGGCTGCGGTTGCCGGCGTGAACATGACCGACTTGCCTGCGCTGCTTAGGCGAAGCGTCTACATGGTCATTTCGGGCTTCTCGACCGTCGGCTTCATGGTGGTCACCCCGTCGCAGCTCACCGATATGATTTCGTCGGGCGCCTTCCTTACGCTGGCCGTCCTGATGGCAATCGGCGGCATGTCAGGCTCCACCTCGGGCGGCATCAAGATCCAGCGCATCGCCATGATCGCGAAGTCCATTCTTATGGAAGTGAAGTCCACCCTGGCGCCCGATTCGGCGCGCGTCGTGGTTTCCTACTATCACCTGGGCAGGCGCCCTGTCACGTCGGGTTTGATCCGCGAGGCCATGACCGTTGCCTCGCTGTACGCTATCACGTACATCATCGGCGCATTGGTTGCAATCGCGCATGGATACGAGGCGTCGCAGGCGATCTTCGACTCCATCTCGATGGCTTCGAATGGCGGCCTTACCTCGGGCGTTGTGGCGCCCGGCATGCCGGCTTCGCTTGAGTTGTTCTTCATTTTCGAGATGTGGGCGGGCCGTCTTGAGTTCCTGACGCTGCTTGCGCTTATCGCGCAGATCGTCGCATCGCTTACCCCGAACAGGGTTTCCGAGTGGGCCAGTGTTCGCGCAGCTGAACGCCGTAGGAGGGATCGCTTATGAGTTTCGGCGATTTCGAAAACCTCACGGCTGCCGAGAAGCGTCTGTTCGTGGCGAAGGCCGCCCTGGTAGCGGCCGTATGCTTGTCGCTTGTTTTCTTCCTGATGTCGGTGGTGACGCCGCGCCAAGATGACGCATGGGCCGAAAACGAGGAGGCAAGTGTTGCCGCAGGTTCTGAGGACGGTGCCGGAAGCAAGAGTCAGTCGGCTTTGACGGATTTGGCGAATGCGAACTCCGATGTGGTGACCACCGAAACCATTGATGCCGCTGCTCGCGAGGCGCAGCAAGCCGCCGCTGAAGCTCATGAGGGTAAGAGCAGCGGGTCCGGCAGTGCCGAGAACCCGGCCGAGAAAGCGCTTAGCGATGGTCATGCGGGTGCCACTTCCGTTGACAACGACGAGAAGAACCTGGTTGATCCCGCGCAGAGCGCCGATAACTCGTTCATCTACGACACCTCTATCGCGTCGCTTGCCGACGAGGCGGGAATCTATGATGGCCGCACGGTGCAGGTGACCGGCGAGGTCGTTGGCGATTGCCTGTCGTCCGGCAAGAAGAACTTCTACTGGATCACGGTTGAAGCTGAAGCTCAGAACGATTCCAGCACGATCTCGTGCCTGGTGTCGGAGTCGCTGGCGTCGAAGATCGACACGTACGGACGCTATGGCGTTAAGGGATCGCGCGTGCAGGTGCGTGGTGTGTATCACCAAGCTTGTTCCGAGCACGAGGGTTTGGCCGACATCCACGTGGGGACGCTTGAGGTGACCAACCCCGGCGTGAAGCACGACGACGCTTTCGACATCAGGGAGTTTCTACCGGGCATGTTCCTTATGCTGCTGGGCGCCGGCATGGTCGTTGCATTCCAAATCCTTCGCGAGCGCATGAGGTAGCCATGAAGGGTCGCGTTGTTAAGCTGGATCGCGGGTATCCGCTGGTCAAACAAGAAGACGGAGCGCTTGTCAGGTGCGAGCATGCCACTGCTTTGAAGAAAAGCGACGAATCGCGTGCTGTCATCGGCGACATCGTGCAGGTGGAGTTTCCCGAAACTCATGATAAAGGGCAGATCGTGGCCGTCGAGCCGCGCCGCTGCCGTTTGGTTCGCAAAGATCCCACCGAAAGGACGTTGCCGCAGGTGCTGGCTGCGAACTTCGATGTGGTGCTAGTTGCCGAGCCTGTGGACGGCGTGAATTTCAAGCGCCTTGAGCGCGAGCTGGTTTTGGCACATGAAACAGGCGCCGACGTTGCGGTGGTTTTGACCAAGGCCGACTTGGCGAACGAGGGACAGGTGCGTGAGGTTCGGAAGCGCGCGAGTGATTTGGTCGGCGCGGACACCGGCGTTCTGGTGATCTCGCGAGAGGACGCCGATTCCATCGAGTGCGTGCGTGACCTGGTGAGACCCGATCGCATGGCTGTTCTTATCGGCAAGAGCGGCGTGGGCAAAAGCAGTTTGGTGAACCTGCTGGCGGGCGATGACGTGCGTGCTGTCGGCGAGGTTCGCGAAGGCGACGGTAAGGGCCGCCACACCACGGTGAGCCGCGCTATCGTCGATCTGCCGGGCGGCGGATGCGTGGTGGACATGCCCGGCATTCGCGGTTTGGGCCTGTGGGATGCCGAGGCGGGCATCGAGGCCGCCTTCGCCGACGTGGAGGAATTCGTCAGCCAGTGCAGATTCCGTGATTGTCGCCATCACGACGAGCCGGGCTGTGCGGTGCGCGCAGCTGTGGAGTCGGGCAAGATCTCATCCGAGCGATTCGCTTCCTATCAGGCGCTTAAGCAAGAGAGCGCGCAGGTTGGCAAGCGTCGCGAAGAGGCTCGGCGCATGCGTGGCGAGAAGGCGTCGGACAAGCGCAAAGCCGTGGGCAAGGGCGGACGCCGCAAGCGGTAAAATGGATGGGTAACTACTGGATGCGACGAAGAACAAGGGCAGCATATGAATCCAGTGATCATCATCCCAACTTTCATTTCCGGTCGCCGCGGCAAAGCGCCCGGCGCCAGCGTCATCAACGTGTACGACCACATGACCCCGCTCTCCCAGCCGGGCGAGCTTCCGCGTTGTCTTGAGTCGCTGCAGAACGTCAACCATGTCGGTCAGATCCTGATCTTGGTTGTAAGCGATCCCGGGGTCGAGCAGAAAGCTGCGGCCAAGGTTCGCGCAACGGCCGATTCCTTCCCCGATTTGGACATCACTGTTATCGGCGCCGATGAGCTGACGCTTGTTCAGCAGCGCATGGTACAGCTAGGCATTGGCAAGCTTTCGCGTGAGGTGGGTCTTTTCGGGTACGCGCCTATGCGCAACCTTGGTTTGGTTCTGGCGGGCGCGTTGGGCTTCGACTCATGCATTTTCCTTGACGACGACGCCGTGGTGGAAGATCCCGATTTCGTCACGAAGGCCGTATACGGTTTGGGCAAGCTCACGCGAAACGGTGTGCCCATCTTGGTGAAGACCGGCTATTACCTGAACAGCGAGAACTCGTATCTGTCGAAGAGCCAGGACAAGTGGTACAACCGCTTCTGGCAGCAGGGCAAGGCGTTCAACCAATGGATCGAGAAGGCCATGCACGGCTTGCGCCTGACGCGCTCCAACCATGTGTGCGGCGGCTGCTTGGCGCTGCATCGCGAGGCGTTCAAGCGCCTGTCGTTCGATCCGTGGATCACGCGCGGTGAAGACCTTGATTATATGCTCGACCTGCGTATGTACGGTTCGGATATCTGGTTCGACAACAAGTGGTGGATGCGTCATCTGCCTCCGCGCTCCACAAGCGAAGGCACGCGTTTCCGCCAGGACATTTATCGCTGGCTGTACGAGTATCGCAAGATGGAGTACAGCCGCACGCAAATCGACTTGCTGCAAGTGAAGCCGGCGTCGCTTGAACCGTACCCCGGCCCGTTTTTGCAGCACGGTGTGGGAAGGCGCATTCGCATCACAGCGTTGTTGCGCAGCTTCGCGCGCCCCGATAAGAAGGCGTATCGCAAGGCGGCGAAGGCGGCCCGAAACGACGCCGAGGCATACGCGCAGCATAATTGCTCGAAATACTTCGAGTTTCAGCATGTATGGCCCGAACTGATGATGCGCATCGAGAACGACGAGGTGTTGAAGCGTGCGTTCCTGCGTGGCTACGATGAGGCGCTGGGTGCATCGAACTCGGCGTATGCGGTGGTTGATCCGGGTCAGACAAGCGAGATCAATTTGAATCTGGGCGACTAATCGGCGTTGGACGCGCGTTGAGCCGGCGTCGAATGGCGGTTGGGAAGCCGATCGCTTGTTGATGGAGAGGCGTTAGACTTGGCGGCCACTCAAAACGCGCCATTATGCGCGTTTTTCGAACCCACGGGCATCTTGCTGCCCGTGGGTTCTTTCGTAGTACTATCTCCGTGAGAGTCAGACGAGATAGGGTCCTTTAGCATGTTTTCAATCGGCGCTTTTGTGCTTATCGTCATCGCAGGTGTTGGCGTGGGCGTACTTTCCGGAATGCTCGGCGTTGGCGGCGGAACGGTGATGATTCCGCTGTTCCGTTTGGTATTCGGCCTTTCGGCAGCTGTCTCCACGGCTACGTCGCTGTTCGCCATCATCCCCACGTCGGTATCGGGCCTCATCACGCATCTTCGCGAGAAAACGTGCATCCCCAAGCTGGGCCTTGCCATGGGAATCGCGGGCGCCTGCACCTCTACGCTGGGCGTTCGCTTGGCGAACATCTCACCGGCGTGGCTGATTATGGTGGTTGCGGCCATCATCATCGCCTACTCTGCGTTCAATATGCTTCGCAAGGCCATCAAGCCCAAGAAGAAGCCGGCAGCTGAAGGCGCAGCGGCGGGTTCCGTGAAGGCAGGCGGCGCGGCTGATACGGTAGCCGGCAAAGCGCAGGCGGTTCCCACTGTCCCGCCGTGCCCCGAACTGTCGGGCAAGCAGCTTCTTCAGGGTGCGCTTATCGGCCTGGTTGCTGGTCTGGCATCAGGATATGTTGGTGTAGGTGGCGGCTTCATCATGATTCCCATGATGCTGGGCATTCTTGGCATCCCCATGCTGTACGCGTCGGGCACTTCGCTTATCGCCATCATCATCCTGGCAATCCCCGGTGTCATCACGCAGATCATGCTGGGTCACATCGATTTCGTCGCCGGCATCGCCATTTCCGTCGGTACCATTCCGGGCGCGGTCATCGGTTCGCTGCTTGCCAAACGTGTCCCCGAGCGCACGTTGCGTCTTATCTTCAGCGGAATGCTGTTCGTTGCCGCAGTTATGCTCGTCGTGAACGAGTTTGCTTTGATCTAGGTGGAACCATGAGGAACATCCGTAGCTCCCATCACGACCTTCCGCGTTTCTTCACCGCAGAGATGCTGCTGCTGATTGCGACCGTCATCAGCGCGTTTGCGTTGCTGTTCGCCATGCTTTCTGAAAAGGGTCAGACTCACATCATGGTGGCGGCGGGCGTCATCTTCACCTTGTGCTTGGTGGTTTTCGTCCGCTTGCTGATGGACCCCGATTCGGTGCGCGCTCGGCAGACCGATGAGGTTCTGAAGCTTTCCAGCGAGATGCTCGACAGTCTGAAGGACGGCCTTACCCCGGAATCGGCGCAGCGCGTGTGTGAGCTGCTTTTGCCGGCGACGGCAGCCATTGCCGTTGCCATCACCGACAAGCAGACCATTTTGGGTTATGCGGGCCTCGGCGATGCCACGGCGTTGCCCGGCCGTGCGATCCGCACAACGTCGACGCATGACACCATCGCCGACGGTAAGCGCCGCGTGTTGTATACGCGTCAGGAAATCGGCTTGCCCGACGGCGAGACCGAGATCAACGCCGCCATTATCATGCCTATTTATCAGGGTCGAACCATCGAGGGCACGCTGAAGTTCTATTACAAGCGCGCCAAGCAGATCAGCCAAACGCAGGAATCCATGGCGCATGGTTTCGCTGAGCTGATCAGCATTCAGATGGCTGCCGTGGCGCTGGAAGAGCAGACTCGCCTTGCCACCAGCTTGGAGCTGAAAGCTCTTCAGGCGCAGATCAACCCACACTTCTTGTTCAATACCATCAACTGCATCGCATCGTTCATCCGCACCGATCCCGCGAAGGCGCGCACGTTGCTGCGCGAGTTCGCGGTGTTCTATCGCTCCACGCTTGAAGACGGTCAGGACCTTATTCCGCTTGAGCGCGAGATCGCCCAGGTCGAGCGCTACTTCATGTTCGAAGTTGCCCGCTTTGGCGAAGACAAGTTGCAGCTAGATGTGGACATTTGCCCCGAGGTGGGCAAAATGCTGGTGCCGTCCTTCATCGTGCAGCCCTTGGTTGAGAACGCGGTGAAGCACGGCCGCCCGGCCGATGCCAAGCTGACGGTTCTGATCACGGCCGAGCTTCGGGACGACCAAGTGGTCATTCGCGTTGTGGATGACGGTGTCGGCATGACGCAGGAAGCCGTCGACGGCATCATGCATCCGGAGTCGTCGAGCGGTTTGGGCATTGCCGTCAAGAACGTTCACGATCGAATCCTGGGGTATTTCGGACCCGATTCGCGTATGGACGTCGAGAGCGTTCTGGGAGAGGGGACAACGGTGACGTTCCTGCTGGATCGCCAATTCGTTGGTACGTACAGCCCCGAAGAAAAATAACAAGGGGCGCGCCTATCAGAACGACAAAGGGGATGGATCTTCGAACGCGGGCAGGTCGCGGACTATCGCGGACTGTCACCGAGCAATAACCCCATCGACTTCGGGGCAACACGCGGTGCGCGCCATCAATTGCGGCCTCTTCGGATCCAGGGCATAAAAATGGCCCGCCGACGGAGAGAACGTCGACGGGCGCCATATGGATCGTTATGAGTTTAACGCCGAATCGCCGCGAATCAAGTATGTATTTCGATTAGCGGCAAGAAACTTTTGCCGAGCCCGCCTTTGTCAAAGCGAGCCCGGCGGTAATGCAAGCGAATTTATTTCACCACGCGAACACGCAGGATGCCTTCGGCGCCGGCGATGCGCTCGATGGCGGCATCGGTGAGAGCGGCATCAAGGTCGATCAGAGCGTAGGCGTAATCGCCACGAGCCTTCGAGGTGATGTTGGCCAGGTTCACGCCCTCTTCGGTGATGGAGGCGGTGATGGCGTTGATCATGCCGGGAAGGTTCTTGTGCAGAACGCCCACACGGCTGCCTTCGACGGGAGCGGGGCCCATGTCGCAGGCGGGGAAGTTGACTGAGTTGCGGATGTTGCCGTTCTCGATGTAGTCGACGATCTCGTCAACGGCCATGACTGCGCAGTTCTCTTCGGCCTCGGCGGTCGATGCGCCGATGTGCGGCATGATGATGCAGTTCTTCGCGGCAAGGGCCTGCGGGGTGACGAAGTCGGTGATGTAGCAGCCCAGCGTGTCGTTGTTCAGGGCGGCTGCCAGGGCGTCTTGGTCGACCAGCGTGTCGCGCGAGAAGTTCATCAGCACGGCGTCGGGCTTCATGATCTCGATCTGATGGGCGTCGATCATGCCGATGGTGCTTTCCAGCGCGGGTACGTGAATGGTGATGTAGTCGCAGTTCGCGCAGATGTCGTCGAGGTTGGTGACGTGATGGACGGTGCTCGAGATGCGCCATGCGGCGTTCACGGAAACGTAGGGGTCGTAGCCGTATACGTCCATGCCCAGCTCTTCAGCGGCGTTGGCAACCAGTGCGCCGATTGCGCCCAAGCCGATAACGCCCAGTTTCTTGCCGGCGATCTCGCGTCCGGCGAACTGCTTCTTGGCCTTCTCGACCGTTTTGGCGATGTCGGGGTCGGCGGCGTTGTCGCGGATCCACTGGTTTCCGGCGATGATGCCGCGGCTGCCCAGAAGCATGCTGCAGATGATGAGCTCCTTAACGGCGTTGGCGTTGGCGCCCGGGGTGTTGAAAACGACGATGCCCTCGTCGGCGCAGCGATCCAGCGGGATGTTGTTCACGCCGGCGCCGGCACGGGCGATGGCCAGCAGGTCCTTGGGGAACTGGGTGTCGTGCAGCTTCATGCTGCGAACCAGCACGCCGTCGGCTTCTTCCAGCGTGTCGACCAGGCTGTAGTTGCCGGGCAGCTTGTCGGTGCCCTTCTTCGAGATGTTGTTGAGGCAATGGATGCGAGGCATGAGGTTCCTTTCGACGTATAAGTTGCTTGCCAAGCGCCGCGAACCAATCGCGTGGTTGGCGTTACGATAGATCGCGGTTATTGTATCCCAAAAGAAGTCCACCAGATTGGTAGACTTCTTCGTTTTGCGCAGAAAGAGAAGGGGAATGGCGAGCTTTCGTTGCATCGAGCTTCCGCATCGACGCGTGCGCATCGTGCGTTGCGAAAGCGACGATCACGTGCTGGTCGTTCCCGAGCGCATTGACGGCCTGATGGTGACGGAAATCGGCGATGGTGCTTTTGCGGGATTGCTCCGCGTGCGCGAGATCGATCTTCCTTCAAGCGTTGTGCACATCGGTGCCGGCGCGTTCGTGAACTGCATTGATTTGCGCAGGCTTCGGTTTCCGGCGGGGCTTAAGGGCGGCGACTCGTCGTGGCTCATCGGCTGTGAACGCCTGGAGGATGTTGCTCTGCCCGGCGCGGCGACTTCGTTTTCGGAGGATTTTCTTTCGTCGTTTTTGCCGAAGCGCGTGATGTTAGGCGCGAAGGCGCGGCGGTTCGCGGCTCCCGACAGGTGGGCGCCCGTTTTGCGCGAGTTCGCGATCGACGCGGACAACCCGTGGCTCAGCACCGATGGGACGTGTTTGTATAGCCGCGATGGCAAGAAACTGCTTTCCGTTGTGGTCCATCGCTCGGTTTGCGATGTGGCGGATGGGTGCGAAGAGATCGCCCGCAAGGCGTTCGCGGGCGACGTCGAGCTGAAATCGGCGAACCTTCCCGATTCGCTTGTTCAGATTGGGGCTTCAGCGTTTGCGGGTTCGAGCCTCATTCGTTTGGAAGTGCCGGAAAGTGTGCGATCGATTGGCTCGCGGGCGTTCTCGCGGTGCGATGACCTGCGGGATGTCGAGCTTTCGAGCGGTCTTGAAAGCATCGGCGACGAGGCGTTCGCGCATTGCCGCAGCTTGGTGCACCTGAACATTCCCGCAACGGTTCGCGAGATGGGCGTGCGGGTGAAGTTCGACACGCGTGTTTCAGAAGGTCATGTTGCGGGTGAGGGCGATGTCGGTGCCGCTGCGGCGTTTGTGTTCGCGGATGACGCGGGCGTTCTGTACCGTCGCGTGCCCGATGGGGCGGCCGATGAGGCGAAGGATGCTTGCGGGACGGGTGCAGACGCGGGCGTCGATTCGCCTGAATCCCAATCGGTTGCGCTGGAGTTGATCGACGCCTCGGCGTTGACCTTGGCGGAATATCGCGTTCTTCCGGGGACGCGCTCGATTGGCCCGCGGGCGTTTTCCAAGAACGCCTTCGTGCAGAGGGTTTCGTTGCCCGAAGGAGTGAAGATCGTTGGCGAGCGCGCGTTCGCGGAATGCGCGGCGCTTTCCGCCGTTGAGCTGCCCGATACGGTTGAGGACATTGGCGAGCGCGCCTTTTGCGGCGCGCCCCTTAAGGCGGTTCGGATCCCGCGGGCTTTGGCAAGGCTGGGCGAGCGCGCGTTCGGTGTGGTGGAAAGCGGCGCCGACGCCTCGCGGTTGGCCTTGCGCTCGTGTCAGGTGGCCGAAAGGAACGAGCGTTTCTTCGTTCACGACGGCCTTCTGTGTGAGCGTTTGCTTGGCGAAGATGGCGAAAACGTTCGCGTGATCGTTCGTGCGGGCGCCGATCGCGATGTCTCGCTGCCTGAAGGAACGGTTGAGGTGGCTCCATATGCGCTTGCGGGCGCATGGGGCATCGACCGCCTGTTCATCCCGCGGACGCTGCAGCGTGCGGGAATCGCATCGTTCGCGTTGGCAGAGCCGTGCCGGGTGGTCGAGATCGAGCGAGCGCATACGTGGCACGGCCACCAATCGGTTGTGGTGCGTCCGCCGCAGGATGTGAACGGGCTGTTCGCGATCAGGGGGTCGCTTGCGACCGACCCGCATGATGCCCGCGGGCTTTCCGATGCGTGCGATCAGGCGATTTTCATTTCCCGTAACCGCTTGGTCCGTTCGCGCTATATGGTCGAGCGGTTGCTTGATCCGCTGTACTTGGCGCCTGTCGTAAGGAGGCGTTTCTATCAAGAAATAGCCGCGAACCTGGCAGAAACCTGTCGCGAATTCGCCAAGGTCGACGAGCGTGCGTTGTTTCGATCGCTTGTTGACTTGGGGTTCATCCACGAGGGAAACATCACGCGCCTGTCCGATGCGGCTGCAAGCTGGGGCAACGTGGCGGCTTCGGCGCTTTTGTTGGATATAAAACATGCGCGTTTCGGCCATCGTGCCGATTTCACGCTGTAGCCTGTGGTTTCATAGTCCCAACAACGTGATCTTGAAGGGGGTGCGTTATGGGTTGCAACGGTCATAAGGGTGCCGCTGGATTCGGCGCGCCTGCTTCTGCCGCCGCCGCAGGGGCTTCCGCTGCCGCGCGTAAGAATGTCGCCGCTAATGCTTCTGCTGCTGCGCGCGAACGCGACGCTCGCGACAAAGCTGCGCGCAACGCCCGTTCGGCGGTTGCCGCCATCGTGCAGGCAATGCCGTCGGGCGCGGTTCCCGTAGTGGTTTCGGGCTCCGACGGCATGTCGCCGGAGCAGACCCCCGAAGAAAAGCAGCGTCAAGCGATGGTTGAGGATCTGGCCATGCGCGTCCTTTCCGAATGCCGCACCACGCTTATGATGGCGTTCCGTTATTTGGACTCGGCGTTTTGGAAGTTGCCCGTCGTTTCCGACGATTTCGAAGGAACGGTGGGCACCGACGGAGCCCGGTTATTCTTCAGCCCGCGCGGTGTGGTCTCGCGTTTCCGTAGCGACCCCAACGAGATGACGCGCGACTTTCTTCACCTTATCTTGCATTGCGTGTTCAGGCAGCCGTTCGAAACGCGCCGCGAGCACCCGTTGAACTGGTCATACGCATGCGACATCTGCGTCGAAGCCATCGCCATGGAAATGTGCGGCGCGCGTTTCGCGTGTTCTGATGACGCGCAGCGCAACGCGCTTCTGAAGCAGCTGCGCAGTGCGGTTGACGCGCTGACGCCCGCGCAGGTTTACCGCCTGATCGAACGTTTGCGCAACGCCGATGCCGTGCTACCGCTTTCGCGTGACGAGTTGCGTTTGACGGAGCTGCTTAACGAATCGGAGCCGTTGTTTGTGCGCGACAGCCACGGGTTTTGGAACTTGACCGAGCCCGAGCGCACCGATGATCCCGATGAGGCCGATCGCACCGAAGAGGGCGACGACCCCGACCAAAGCGACAATCAGGATGGCGCGGGTGCGACTTCGGAGTCGGGCGAAGACGATGCGGACGAGCAAGGCGGCCAGGAAGACGTCTCCGATGGAGAATCCGGTCAAGGTTCGGATGGCGGCTCGGGCGAAGGCCGCGATGATGCCCCGAGCGACGACCCCGATCGCGACGAATTAGACGGCGGCAACGAAGATGCCGATCCCTCGTCCGACAACGATGTCGACGGCGACGCGGGTGATACTTCTTCGAGTGACGCTCCTGGCAAGAAGAACCCCCAGGGCGACACCCCCGATTCCTCTGACGTGCCGCGGGCTGGCGCGCCCGACAGCGAGGCTGCCGAGTCTCCGCAAGCGCCGCCACATCAGACGGACAGCCAGGCGCAAAGCGCCGATTCGTCTGCGGAGTCGTCTTCAAGTTCGCCAACCGATACGCCGACATCGGGTTCCTCCGACGCGGGTTATGATGAGCGATCGCTTGACGACGTGCCCGAGCAGCCCGATTTCGACCAGGCGAAAAGCGACTGGGAGGACATCGGCAAGCGTATCCAGGCCGACTTGGAGACCATGTCGAAAAGCCGCGGCGACGGTGCGGGAAGTTTGATGGCCAATCTCGAGCTGGTGAACCGTACGCGCACGAACTATGCCGATTTCCTGCGCATGTTCAGCCGCATGGGCGAGGATATGCGGCTGAACGACGACGAGTTCGACTATGTTTACTACACGTACGGCTTGTCGCGCTACGGCAACATGCCGCTAATCGAGCCGCTTGAGTACAAGGAGTCGCGGCGCGTGCGCGAGTTTGTCATTGCGTTGGACACCTCGGGATCGTGTTCGGGGCCGCTGGTTCAGCGTTTCGTCGAGCGCACCTTCGAGATGCTGAAAAGCTCCGAGGAATTCGGCACGCAGGTGAATGTCCACATCATTCAGTGCGATGCCGCGGTTCAGGAGGACACGGTTATCACGTCGGTCGACGACTTCACCCGCTATATCGATTCGTTCCAGGTGAAAGGCTTTGGCGGCACCGACTTCCGCCCGCTGTTCGCCTATGTGGACGAGCTGGTCCGCGCGGGCGAGTTCGAGGATCTGCGCGGTTTGATTTACTTCACCGACGGCGCGGGAATCTACCCCGATTCACCGCCCGATTACGATGTCGCTTTCGTTTTCGTCGACGAGGGCGGCCAGAAACGGCGCGTGCCTCCGTGGGCCATGCGCGTGGTTATCGATCAAGAGGACATCCGCCAGCTTTAGACGCTGGGCTTCTCGAAGCCCCGAAAGTAGCGGTTAACGGCACATAGGGAGGCCGAAGATGAACATCGCAGATGCGAAACAGCAGGTCAAACAAACAGTTGAGGCATACCTGACGAAAGATGACGCCGGGATGTACCGCATCTCCGTCGCACACCAGCGTCCTATTTTCCTGTTGGGCGCGCCGGGTATCGGCAAGACCGCCATTATGGCGCAAGTCGCCGATGAGCTGGGCATCGGCCTGGTTTCGTACTCGATGACCCATCACACGCGCCAGAGCGCGCTGGGCCTTCCCGTTGTGGTGCGCAAGGAGTACGGCGGCCGCGACGTTGATGTTTCCGAGTACACGATGTCCGAGATCATTGCCTCGATCTACGACTACATGGCCGAGACGGGCCGTTCGCGCGGCATTCTGTTCCTTGACGAGATCAACTGCGTTTCCGAGACGCTTTACCCGTCGATGCTCCAGTTCCTGCAGTTCAAAACGTTCGGACGCCATCGCGTTCCCGACGGCTGGGTGGTGGTGTGCGCGGGCAACCCGCCGGCGTACAACCGGTCGGTGCACGAGTTCGACATCGTTACGCTCGACCGCCTGCGCAAGCTCGAGGTGGAGCCCGACTTCGAGGCATGGAAGGAGTACGCGCGTCAGACGGACGTGCATCCGGCGATCCTGACCTACCTGGAAGTTCGCCGTGACGATTTTTATTTCGTGGAAACCACCACGTCGGGCAAGCATTTCGTGTCAGCGCGCGGTTGGAGCGACCTGTCCGAGATCATCACGCTGTTCGAGGAGCTGGGAACTCCCGTTGGGCGCGAGCTGGTCGAACAGTACGTGCAAGACCCCGAGATCGCCGAGCGTTTCGCCCTGTATTACGACCTGTTCAACAAGTACCGCTCCGATTACCAGGTGGACGAGATCCTTCGCGGACAGGTGTCGCCCGACATCGTGAATCGCGCGAAGGAGGCCGCGTTCGATGAGCGCCTTGCCCTGCTGGGGTTGATGCTCGATGGCGTTTCGGGCTTGGCTGCGAAGGCGCTCGAGCGCGAGGCCGTGCTGATGGACGTCCGGGACGTTCTGCGCGCGGCGAAGAAACGCATCATTTCGGGCGCGTCGGCGAAGGACGAGCTGGCCGCGGCTATCGCCGAGCGCGAAGAGAGGCTCGAGAAGCGCCAGAAAGCCGATACTGCCACGGCCATCGACCTACGTGTCGCTCGTTTGGCGGTTGCCATGCTGAAGGGCTTCGTTGCCCACTGCGACTTGCAGCAGTCCGTGCAGGACGCTGCCGCCTTCGAGGTTGTGCAAGCCGATTTCAAGGCCGAGGTCGAGACTCTTCAGCCGCTGGTTGACCAGGCCTCGGCCGCGATCGACAACGCGTTCTCCTTCATCGACCAGGCGTTTGGCGCCGATCGCGAGCAGCTTGTCTTTGTCACCGAGCTGACCGCCCGTCGCGCCACGGCACGTTTCATCAACCGCTTCGGCTCGGACAGCTACTATGCTCACAACGACGAGCTGATGGTCGATGCCCGCCGTGATGACTTGCTTTCGGAAATCGACAAGCTTGAGTTGTAGAGCTGGGCTTCTATCGAAAACAAGGACGAAGTCGCGAAGATCGACAAGATGCTCTATAATCGTTAGGTTAAGAAGGCTCAAATGGGCTTTTTTGCCATGTTTCAAGGAAAGCTGCCAAGCGCCTCTGCGAAACGCGCCATTCGTCCTTCTGTCTCTAAATGTCCGGCCGCTCCCGAAGGTGCGACCGTTATTATTGAATGACCTGCGGTTTTGTGGATGAAAAAGAGGAGTCCGCTGTGCTGAGAGCAATAATTGTCGACGACGAGGCTCCTGCCCGTTCCGAACTTAAGTTCCTGCTTGACGAGCTTGGATCCGTCGACGTGGTGGCCGAGGCCGCTAGCGTGCGCGAGGCTATCGAGAAGCTGAAGGAATATCAGTGCGATGTCATGTTCCTGGACATCAACATGCCCGAAGCTAACGGCCTTCAGCTGGCCAACGCGCTTCAGCACCTGCGTTATCCCCCGGCGGTCGTCTTCGTCACCGCTTACAGCGAGTTCGCCCTTGATGCATTCAAGGTGAACGCCATCGACTACTTGGTCAAGCCGGTCGAAAGCGACCGTCTTGCTCAGGCCGTCGCCCGTGTGCAAGAGAACGTTGCCCTGCATGCCCAGGCGCAGCACTCCGAGCGCATCCCCGTCGAAAAGGGCGGTAAGAAAATCCTCATTGCGATCGACAAGATCCGTTTTGTCATGGCTCGCGATGATTACGCATATTTGCAAACCGATACCGATCGCTATTTCTCGACGGTCAGCCTGGCTCAGCTCGAGAAGCGCCTCGATGGCCATGGGTTCTTCCGCGTTCATCGCGGCTACTTGGTCAACCTTGCCATGGTCGAGGGCGTCGAGCCTGTTTCCGGCGGCACGCTTCTGCTTACGCTGAACGGCGTCGAGGACAAGATCCCCGTTTCGCGCCGTCGCGTTTCCGCTCTGAAGAAGGCACTTGGTCTTTAGGCGTTAGAAGCCGCACGCATTACCGCACAACTGAAAAGAAGGCAGATATGATTTCCCAGGAAATGGAAAAGCTGTACCCTTCGGGCAAAACGCTGGTCAAAGATTGTGTTGCCAGTCGTATTTACGCGAAGGACGACACCCTTTACGATTTCTCCGAGGAAGCGCAGCAGTTCGCGCGCGACTTCATGGGTTGGACCGATCTGGCAACCAACCCGCCGTGCCCGCTTGAGCAGATCAAGTCGTTCGCGCAGGAGCAAATCGACAACGGTCTGCGCACTGTCGTTCTGGTTGGTCAGGGCGGCTCGACGCAGGCTTCCATGACTATCACCAAGTACAACAAAATCGACTGCGGCAAGATCATGTTCCGCACCATGGACTCCGACTCGCCCGTCCGCATTCGCGGTCTGTTCTCCGAGATCGATCCGGCGCACACGGTTTTCATTCACTCGTCGAAGAGCGGCGGCACCATCGAGCCGCGCCTTATCATGAGTGCCATTCGCGACAAGCTTGCCACGCTCATGCCCGCCGAGGAAATCCCGCAGCACCTTATCGCCATCACCGACCCTGGTTCGGCGCTCGCCAAGCAGGCGCAGGACGAGGGCTGGCTCGGCTTGTTCTATGGCGAGCCCACGGTTGGCGGCCGCTATTCCGCGCTGTCCGTGTTCGGCCTTTTGCCCGCTGCTCTTGTGGGCATCGACATCGACCGCGTGATCGAGCATGCCATTGAGGCTGAAAAAGCCTGCAGCGAAGACTCCATCGACAATCCCGCCATTGCTTTGGCGGCATTCTTGTACGACGGCTACGCCAACGGCCGTGACAAGGTGTGCTTCCTTACGCAGAAGCGCGGCCGCGTTCTGGGCCTGTGGATCGAGCAGCTGGTTGCCGAAAGCTTGGGCAAGGAAGGCAAGGGCATCCTGCCGAACATCGAGGTTGACTCTCTGAACCTTTCTAAGGACCCGGGCGACCGCAGCGTCATCATGTATCAAACGAAAACCGACCTGTGGGACGAGCTCAAGAATTTCGAGATGAGCCTGTCCTACGTCGATCCCACCATCCCGCGCATGAACTTCAAGATCGATTCGGTCGAAGAGCTTGCCGAGCACTTCGTGATGTGGGAATACGCTATTGCCATGTGCGGCTATCTCATGAAGATCTGCCCGTTCGACCAGCCCGACGTCGCGTCGGCTAAGGCCGCGGTTCTCGAGATCTTGAAGGAAGGTCATCCCGAGCCTGACATCGTCGAGAACTTCATCGGCGACATTCACATGGGCGATGCTGAGGTTGAGCTGTCCGAGTGCATGAAGGGCGCCGAAACCATCAAGGAAGCCCTGCGCAATCTGTTCGCCAGCATCCAGCCCGGCGACTTCTTCGCGCTGAACGCGTTCCTTCCCTACACGGGTGAATGGCGTCGTGAGTCGCTTGAGAACATCCGTCATGCGGTGGCCGAGAAGCTGGGCGTCGTGTCCTGCTTGGAAGTTGGCCCGCGTTATCTGCATTCCACCGGTCAGCTGCAGAAGGGCGGTGCGAACAACGGCGTCTTCCTGATTTTGTCCGCCGACGAGGTCAAGGACATCCCGCTGTGCGACGAGATCGCCGACAGCTTGGGCGGCCTTGCGAAAGCGCAGGCTTCGGGCGATCTGGTCACGCTTTCCTCGCGCGGTCGTCGCGCCATGCACCTGCACCTTCCGGACAACGCCGGCGTCACGCTGCGCGCGCTGTCCGAGGCCATTGGTCACGTGCTTGACGAGATCATCGCCGAGCGTCAGGCGTAGTCGCCGACGCGTTCCGCAATCGGGCTTTGCAACAATTAAGATAAGCGCAGACTTAGGCATGGAGGTGCTCTATGATCGAGGCGCTTGACATCAATGTAAAAGGCATTGTTCAAGGGGTGGGTTTCCGCCCCTTTATCTATCGTTTGGCAAAACGCTATTTGGTCAAGGGATGGGTGCTGAACGCCGTTGACGGCGTGTTCATTCACGCTGAGGCTGAAAGCAACTTGCTTGACGAGTTCGTGATGGAAATCTCGGATAACGCTCCTGCTGCTGCCCGTGTCGAGCGCATCACGATGAAAGAAGTGCCGCTTCAGGGCTGCAGCGATTTCGAGATCCGTTTCTCGAACGACGCCCAAACCGCCGACACCACGCTGGTTTCGCCCGACTTGGCAACCTGCGACGACTGTGTGAACGAGCTGTTCGACCCCGCCAACAGGCGTTATCGCTATCCGTTCATTAACTGCACGAACTGCGGCCCGCGCTTCACGATCATCGACAAGTTGCCGTACGATCGCGCAAGCACGTCCATGGGTGAGTTCACGATGTGCCCGGAATGCGCGCATGAGTACGCCGATCCCGAGGACAGGCGATTCCACGCTCAGCCCGATGCTTGCTTCGAGTGCGGTCCGCACGTAAGTTGGCGCGAGGTGACGGCCGACGGATGTCTTAGTGACATCACCTGGGGTTCCACGCGCGAAGAGAGTGATGCGATCTTCGATCGCGCCGTTGACCTGTTGATTCAGGGAAAGATTTTGGCCGTGAAGGGCCTGGGTGGCTTCCATTTGGTGTGCGATGCATCGAACGTTGACGCGCTTGCCAACCTGCGCAAGCGCAAGCATCGCGACGGCAAGGCATTCGCCGTGATGGTTGCCAACGCCGATGAGGCTGCGCGCGTTTGCCAGATCGACCCGGTCGAGCGTCAGCAGCTCGAAACCCCTGCGCGTCCGATCGTGTTGCTGCGCAAGCGCTCCGATGCCCACCTGGCCGAGGGGCTGGCTGACAAGCTTCCGGAGCTTGGTGTCATGCTTCCGGCAACGCCGGTCCAGCATTTGCTCATCCACGACTTCGTGGCGAAGGGTGGCTCGGGAATGCTGGTCATGACCTCGGGCAACGTCCACGACGAACCCATCGTCACCGATGACGGCAAAGCGTACGAGCAGCTAGCCGGCATTGCCGATGCGTTCTTGGGGAACAACCGTACCATTCGCGCTCGCTACGACGATTCGGTCGTGCGCGTGCTTCGCGTTGGCGGCGTTGACGAGCATGGCGAGCCCCTCGAGGCTTTACAGTTCGTGCGCCGTGCCCGCGGTTTCGCTCCCGCGCCGCTGGTCGATAAGGCCCGCAGTGCCAAGGCTCCGTGCGTTTTTGCCGCAGGTCCCGAGCAGAAGAACACGTTCGCGTTCTCGCGCGGTGCCCAAACGTTCGTCTCGCAGCATATCGGCGACATGGAAAATGCCGACGTGTACGATGCCTGGCTCGATTCGAAGGCCCGCTTCCAGCAGCTGTTCGACCTGAAGCCGCAAGCTCTTGCCTGCGATCGTCACCCCGAGTACCTTTCCTCGAAGTGGGCTCACGCCCAAAATCGTGAACAGGGCACGCCTCTTGTAGAGGTTCAGCATCATCATGCGCATATTGCTTCGGTTATGGGCGAGCATGGCATTACCGATGCCGTTGTGGGCGTTGCCTTCGATGGGACCGGTTATGGCGAGGACGGCAACATTTGGGGTGGTGAGGTTCTGCTGGCAAATCGTCAGACGTTCGAGCGTTTCGCCAACTTCGTGTACGTTCCCATGCCGGGCGGCGCGGCTGCGGTCAAGCGCCCGTTGCGCATGGCATACGGCGCGCTGTGGGCCTTCGACCTGCTTGGTCACCCTGCTGCCGCCGATGCGGTTGCTGCTTTAGGGGCCGAGGCGCCAGTGTGCGACCAAATGATCGAGCGCGGTTTGAACACGCCGCTCACCTCGTCGGTCGGTCGTCTGTTCGATGCCGCCGCTGCGCTTTTGGGCATTTGCGTCGCTCCCAGCTACGAGGGCGAGCCGGCCATCATGCTTGATGCCGCCCGTGCCGATTCCGACCCGCATGCGTCAACCGCCGAGGCTGCCGCCGAGATCGCTCAGCGCTACGCCATTGGCGTGGTGAAGAACTCGGCGGGCGAGGAAAGCACCGCGCTTGACACGTCGGTTCTGCTGCTTGATCCGGCGAACACCTTCCAGGCCATGCTTGATGACAAGCTTGCGGGCATTCCTGCGTCGGTCATCGCGCTTCGCTTCCACAACGCCTTCGTCGACGCCATCGTCGCGATCGCCCAGCTGGCGAACGCGCTGTACGGCATTTCGACGATTGCCTTGTCCGGCGGCGTGTTCATGAACCGCTACCTGGTTGAGAACGCGTGCCAAAAGCTTGGCGCGATGGGCTTCACCGTCGCTCTGAACAAGGATCTTCCGCCTAACGACGGCTGCATCTCATACGGCCAGGCGGTGGTCGCTTTGGCTTCCGCCGTGGAAGAGGGCTAGGGTCGGCGCCATTCGCGATCGTCGTTTTGGCGAAGATTCGCAGCCGCAACGCGAAACACCCCTCGTCGCAAATCCGATGAGTGTTAGCATGCCCTTGGACAAAGAAGGCGCGTCCTTCCGCTGTCTGCGCGGACGGGCGTTGCATGCATGAACCGGAGAGGGAGCTTGATATGTGCCTAGCCATTCCCATGGAGATCACCGAGTTGAAAGACGGCGGCATGGCCACGGTCAGTGCCAGCGGCGCCACGCGCGACATCGCGCTTGACCTGACCCCCAACGCCAAGGTCGGCGATTTCGTACTGGTTCACGCCGGTTTCGCGATTGAGGTGGTAAGCCCCGAGTACGCTGCCGAAACCCTGTCGCTCATTCAGGAGATGGCCGACATGGTGGACGATCCGCTGTTCAACCCTGCTGCTGCCGAAGAAGTGTGCACCATCCCGCACGCCGCAGCGCCGGCCGAGCAAGCATAGGAAACAGGGGAGCAGCCATGGACATGAACGAGGAGCTTCAGCGCTTCAAAGATCCCGCGCTTGCGCGTCAGCTGGTTGACACCATCCAGAAGCTTGCGCCCGAAAGCGCGACGCTCATGGAGGTGTGCGGAACGCATACGGTTGCCATCGCGCGTAACGGCATCCGCAATCTCATGCCTGAAGGCGTGCGCCTTTCTTCGGGCCCCGGTTGTCCGGTGTGCGTCACGTCGAACAGCGATATCGACACCGTCATCGCGCTGTGCCGCATTCCCAACATCATCATCACCACGTTCGGCGACATGACGCGTGTTCCCGGATCAACGTCCAGCTTGCTAGCCGAGCAGGCGCAGGGTCGCGACGTGCGCATTTGCTATTCGCCGCTCGATGCCTTGAAGATCGCTCAGGACAACCCCGATCGTCAGGTCGTGTTCGTGGGCGTTGGTTTCGAAACCACCACGCCGCTGGTCGCCATGGCTATTTTCCGCGCGCGTGCTCTTGGTCTGAAGAACTTCACGGTGTTCGCGGCGCACAAGAACATGCCCGGCGCCCTTGAGGCCATCGTCAACGATCCGGGCGTCCAGCTTGATGCCCTTATCCTGCCCGGCCACGTCAGCACCATCACGGGCATCGGCATTTACCAGTTCCTTGCCGAGAAATACCACATTCCCGGCGTCGTCACCGGTTTTGAGGCGGTTGACGTGCTTCAGGGCATCGCCATGCTGGTGCGCCAGCTGCACGAGGGCCGCGCCGAGATCGAGATCGCATACGAGCGCGGCGTGCGCACTGACGGCAACCCCGTTGCTCAGAAGATCATCGCCGACGTGTTCGACACCTGCGAGGCAACGTGGCGCGGGCTTGGCCCCATCCCTGATTCCGGCTACTGCCTGAAGCCCGAGTTCGCCGAGTTCGACGCCGTTGCGCGCTTCCAGCCCGACGTCGAGCCCACGCGCGACCCGCGTGGATGCCGCTGCGGCGACGTTCTGCGTAGTGTCATCGCGCCCAACCAGTGCCCGTTGTTCGACAAGGTGTGCACGCCCGAGAACCCGGTCGGCCCCTGCATGGTGTCTTCCGAGGGCAGCTGCGCCGCGTATTATCGCTACTATCGTTAGGCAGAAGAAACGCTAGGCAGAAGAAACCTGGTAGTGGGCGATCGGTAAAAGCGAGTTAAATAGTGAGTTGGAATCTCCTGTTTGTTGGTAACCCGTTTCTCGCGGGTGCATTGCCGTATGCTAAATTGGTTAGCTATAGTTTCCCGCACGTTATCGAAGGTTGTGACAACAAAGCATGGGTGACAAACCTGAGCCGGGCCTGTTCGGCGGCTTGAAGAAAGCATTCGGGCTCGGCAGCAAGCATCAGCAGATTTCCGAAGAGGAAATCAAAACCTTGGTGGGTGACGCCGACGAGCTTCTTGAAGACGAGAAGCGCATGATCAGCGACATCCTTAGCCTGAACGACATGTCGGTCAGCGAAATCATGACGCCGCGCGTCGACATCATGGCGGTCGAGGACACCGAGACCGTCCGCCATACGCTGGAGCGCGTCCGCGGCACGGGCTATTCGCGTTTGCCCGTTTATCACGACGACCTTGACTCCATCGTGGGCATCGTCCATTACAAGGATCTTATCCCCGCTGTGCTTGAAGGCAACATCGACGAGCCGGTCATCGACTATGCATTCGTGCCCATGTTCGTGCCTGAATCGAAGGACGTGTTCCCACTTCTTTCCGAGATGCAAACGAACAGGCAACAGATGGCCATCGTCGTTGACGAGTACGGTGGAACCGATGGTTTAATTACGGTCGAGGACATCGTCGAGGAAATCGTCGGCGAGATCATCGACGAAACCGACGCCGAGGACAGCTTGGTTGTCAGCACGGGTGAAGGCTGCTGGGTCGTTGACGGGCGCCTCCCGGTGGAAGATGCCATCGAGATGGGGCTTCCCGTTGTCGAATCCGACCAGTACGAAACCATCGCCGGTTGGTTGATGTCGGTGCTCGACGCCGTACCTCATATCGGCGACGAGTTCACCTTCGACGGATTCCGCTTCAAGGTGCAGAGCATGCGCCGCCGCCGCATTCAGAAGCTTCGCGTCGAAAAGATGAAGGAAGCCGCTGAACAGGAGTAACGCGGAAAGTTTGGCGCCCGATCGCCCAATTGGCCGCTTGACGGCGACTGCTGGCGGCGGGTTCCCGACGATGACGCTCGCGAAAAGGTTGCTAGACGGGTTGGGAAGGATTCGATGAGGAAAGCGGGAAAACTATACCGTTCTCGTGACGGCTACATCGGCGGCGTGTGTGCCGGCGTGGCGAACCGCTTGGACCTCGACCCTATCCTTGCCCGCGTCTTCGCAGTTCTATTCGCGCTCACCACGTTGGGCATAGGCGTTCTGGTTTACGCGCTGATGTGGATCGCCCTCCCTCTTGAGCCTCGGACGTTCGGGCCGCTTGAGGTGCAGCCCGAGCACGTTGAGTCCTCCAATTACGGCGACGTGGGCGCCAGCGCCGCGCGCGACGTTGCTTCGGGCGAGCTTAGCTCGGTCTCGCAAGAAGAGGTCATGAACACGCCGCTTCGCCTTATCGTGGGCATTTCCATCTTGGCGTTGTTCATGGTGCTCTCTCATTACATCGCACCGTTCGTGCGCGGCACGTCGTGGTGGCAGTATTGGCCGCTTGCGATCATCATTGCGGGCTTTGCGCTGATCGTCGTTCCCATTGCGCGCGCCCATACCGATTTCTGGCATTTGGGCGGGGCTGTGCTCATCGCGCTGGGGTGGACCGCAACGCCCATCGCGCTTCAGCTGCTCTCGCCAATGACGCTGGTCAACGCGCTGCATGCGCTGTGGCCTCTTCTGGTGGTCTCGGTGATTCTGTTCGTGGTGGGAATCAAACAGTCGGAATCTGCGATTGCCCTGGTGGCGGTTATCTTGCTTGTCGCGTTTTGCTTTGCGACGATCACTCAATTCTGCGTTCCCGGCACCATGGACGATTTGGTGCTGCTCCTGCCAGACGGCTCAAGCCGCCTTATGCTGCGCGGCCCGCACCTGTAGGGTTCGGCGCGTGTATTCGCGAGTGGGCGGGCTCGCTTTCGCCTGAAGTTTCGCGTCAACTTTAAGTTGCTACTCGCTGTCGTGTGCGCTCATGAAACGGGTAGCGTCGGGGCATTGCTAAATCGCATACCAAGGGTATTCCTTCAATTCTGAATTCCGATACCCAAACTGTCGGGTTTTGTGCAAGACGCTCAATCCTTGCGCGGCAGGTGCGATTTTGTCGGCAAATCATGGTCGTTTCCTGCGGAAAGGCCGAAAACAGCGACGTTTTCCGTATGCGAAACCAAGTGTTTGGGATGCGATTGAATCCCCAGCGACGTAGTTTGGGGAAGACTCGCGTCGGTTTCGTTTCGGTTTCGCTGTCGTTTTGCCATCGCCGCAGGTCGACTGTCTCCATAACTCACATTTTGCACAAGTGACATTTTGACGTTCGTGACAAGGGAAAACCTAAATCTTGCGTTTGTCAATCGTTCCGGCGAACGGTGCCTTCTCCACAAAATTTTGCCTTCCATCTGCGGCTCAGGTAAAATACGAGTAACGAAATAGCGCTTCGGCGCGCATTCCGACAGCAAACACACCCCTTAAACATTCATCGCTGTCCCGCTTCGGCGGCTTAGGTGTTTGCGTGCTTATACCGCTTTTCGAGGCAAACAGAGAGGCATATTGAATGACAACACGTGCTAAAACACGCCGCGTCCCGGCATTCGGAATGGCTTTGGCCATCGTTGCCTTGTCTCTTTTCGTAGTCTTCGTTGCCGCAACCAGCAACGCCGCCGCAGACAACGGCCCGTCTGACTGGTCCTCTTTCGGAATCGACGCATCAACTAAGCAGGCTTCTTCCAAGGCCGCCTCGAACCCCAGCGGTTCGTTCGCCAACGCGGGTGAAGCCACTCTCACCGAGGCTTCCGTTCTGGAAACCTCCTCTTCAACCGACATTTCCGCAGGCATCGCCACCATCGAGGAGGAAGAGCGAATCGCCGAGGAGGCTCGTAAGGCCGCAGAACGCGCCACTATCGAAGCCGCTTCTGCTGCTCAGGCCAACTACGATGCAGTGGTAAGCACGAACCTGCCCGATGTCGACTGGACCGTTGGTGAAGAGAAATTCGTCGCTGAATGGGGAAGCCGCATCGACGCGTACCTTGCCGGTTCGCCGCTTTCGGGCTACGGAAAGACGTTCGCGCAGGCCGCTTGGAACAACCAGATCGATCCGCGCTGGTCGCCGGCAATCTCCAACACGGAAAGCAGCAAGGGCTCCGTCTGCTTCAGGTCTCACAACGCTTGGGGCTGGGGCAACAGCGGTTGGTCCAACTGGGAGGAAGCCATCAACGCGCATGTCGCCGGCTTGGCTGCAGGCTATGGCTACTCCATCACCTTGGGCGCAGCTCAGAAGTACTGCCCGCCCAACTACCAGAACTGGTACAACAACACCGTCGGCCAGATGGCGCTCATCTAGCCTTTGGGAATCGGGGCGCAGCGGGAAACCGCGGGCGCTCGCACCAAACAACAACAGGAACAAGGCGTGTCGGTTTCGCGGCACGTCTTTTCTTTTACCCTGCCTGTGAGAAAATGAGCGCACGTATTCAGGAGGATTCTATGAGCAACGTCATCGTGGTAGGCTGCGGCCGTGTTGGTTCGCGCCTGGCGAACATGCTTTCCGAGAACGGGGACAACGTCTGCGTCATCGACAAGCGTGCGGACGCATTCGACAACCTGGGCCGCATGTTCAACGGCTCTACCGTGCAGGGTATCGGCTTCGACGAGCTGACGCTTACCAAGGCGGGCATCGAGGACTGCGACGTCGTGGCCGCGGTCACCGAGTCGGACAACGCCAACCTTATGGTTACCGAGGTTGCAAGCCGCCTGTTCGACGTTCCGCGCGTCATCGCACGTCTGTACAACCCCGACCACGAGCGCGCTTACATGCAGCTGGGCATCGACTACGTGTGCGGTACCACCCTTGTTGCGGAGGAAGCCTTCGGCAAGGTTGTTTCGGGCCACGGCTCGCACTTGGACACGTTTGGCGACTTCGAGGTGCTGCGCTTCTCGCTTGACCTTGCTTCACGCGATCGTCGTGCCATTCGTGTTTTCGAGATCGAGCGTGACCACGACATCCGCATCATCGCCTTCGAGCGCGCGGACGGCTCGGCGTCGTCCATTCCCACGCGCGACTCGGTTCTGTACCACGGCGACCTGGTGCTTGCGTGCGTGCGTCACGACCTTCTTGATTCGTTCTCGTCGTTCATCCAGGATTAGAGAGGCATTATGTACGTTGTTATCGCAGGTGGCGGCAAGGTTGGCGAATACCTTGCCAACGTTTTGCTTTCAAGCGGCAACGAAGTTGCCATCATCGAGAAGGAACGTGAAGTGGCGGACCGCCTGTCCATGCTGCTTCAGGGCCGCTACCTTATCATTCACGGCGACGGCTGCGACTCTCATTATCAGGAAGACGCCGGAATCAGGAAGGCCGACGTTTTCGTTGCAACCACGGGTCAGGACGACAACAACCTGGTCTCGTGCGAGATCGCGCAGCGCGTTTTCGACGTGCCCCGTTGCGTGGCTCGCGTGAACTCGCCGCAAAACCAGCGCATCTTTCGCGCTCTGGATATCGAGTCCATTTCGTCCACCGAGCTCACCGCGAACCTCATTGAAGAGGAGACTCTTTTGGGAAGCGTGTCGGTTGTTTCGACCCTGACGCATGGCAACGTCGTTCTGATCTCGGTCAACGTCCCACGTTTCCGCAACCACAATCCCGCCGACGGCGTGTCCGTCGAGGACATTGCCCTTCCCGAGAACAGCTTGATCGCCGCCGTCGAATCGAAGGACGACGTTTCCGTGGTGAATAGCGAGACGCGCCTGTTCGCGGGCGATAAGGCCATCGTGGTGGCCGACAGCGACGTCCTTGATGACGTTCGCATGGCTTTCAAGTCTTTGTAGCAAGAGCCGTGCGGCATGCACTGAAGTGGGCGCCTGCTGCGGGTATAATGCGATTCGAACGCAATTTGTGTATGTTGGCTGCTGCGCATTCGGGCGCATGCGGTCGTTTCGAACGGAGGAAAACGAATGATCGGCAGGTACACGCGCCCCGAGATGGGCGCTCTCTGGGAGCCTCAGAACAAGTTCTCCATCTGGAAGGAGATCGAGGTTTTGGCATGCGAGGCTCAGGCAGAGCTTGGCGCAGTTGGCATCACCAAAGAAGAGGCTGCGTGGATTCGCGAGCACGCCAACTTCACCATCGAGCGCATCGATGAGATCGAGAAGGTCACGAACCATGACGTCATCTCGTTCCTTACCAACATGGCCGAGTACATCGACGTTGACTTGCCGGAAGGCTGGGAGCCGCCAAGCCGCTGGGTGCATTATGGCATGACCTCGTCCGACTTGGGCGACATGGCACTGTGCTACCAGATCACGCAGGCATGCGACATCATCATCGAGGACATCAAGAAGCTCGGCGAGGTTTGCAAGCGCCGTGCCTTCGAGTTCGAGGATACCCTGTGCGTCGGCCGCACCCATGGCATCTCCGCCGAGCCCATGACTTTCGGCATGAAGTTCGGCAGCTGGGCTTGGATGCTCGAGCGCGACCTGAAGCGCATGCAGGATGCTCGCGCCATGATCGCCACGGGTGCCATTTCGGGCGCTGTCGGTTCTTACTCCAGCATCGATCCGTTCATCGAAGAATACGTCTGCGAGAAGCTTGGCCTGACGCCCGACCCTCTGTCCACGCAGGTCATTGCCCGCGACCGTCATGCTCAGGTCATGAGCACGCTCGCCGTGGTCGCTTCCACGCTCGAGTCCATCGCCACGCAGATCCGCCTTCTTCAGCAGACCGACGTCATCGAGGCGGAAGAGCCGTTCAAGAAGGGTCAGAAGGGCTCGTCGGCCATGCCCCACAAGCGCAACCCGATCACGGTCGAGCGCGTCTGCGGCCTTTCGCGTGTCGTTAAGGCAAACGCGCAGGTCGCCCTTGACAACGTTGCCCTGTGGTACGAGCGCGACATCAGCCATTCCGGCACCGAACGCGTTGCCCTGGCGGACAGCTTCATCGCTCTGGACTACATGTTCGGCAAGATGCAGCCCCTGTTGGACGGCATGTTCACGTACCCCGCCAAGATGGAGCACAACCTGTGGCGTACGCGCGGCCTGATCTTCTCGTCGAAGGTCCTGCTGGCGCTTGTTCAGACCGGCATCACGCGCGAAGACGCGTATGTCATCGTTCAGCGCAACGCCATGGCTGTGTGGGAAGACATTCAGAACGCCATCGATGGTCCGACCTATCGTGAACGCCTGGAGGCCGACCCCGAGGCGAAGCTCACGGCCGAGCAACTTGACGCCATCTTCGATCCGTGGGCGTTTCTGACCCGCAAGGATCGTATCTTCGCTCGCTTGAAGGAGTTGAACTTCGACTAGTCGCCAGCGCGACAACGTCGAAATTGCAAGCGGCGCCGGACCGTTCGGGTTCGGCGCCGCTTTTTGGTTGATGGGCGATGGGTTGTCGGGATGGGGCTGGACCTATTCGCCGGGTTCAGCCTGCGGGACATCTTCCTGTTTTGGGGTGGCCAGCGGCTTTTCCAACTCTTCAGCAAGAACGGGAAGAAGCCGAGCGAAGGTCTCTTCGCGCGTTTTCTTTTTCAGCTGGCATTCCCAAACCACATGGACCTTCCAGCCGTCAGCCTTAAGGGCGCTCAGGTTCTTTTCGTCGCGTTCGACGTTGCGCTTGAATTTCGCCTCCCAGTACTCGACGTTCTTCGCGGGTGTCGAGGGGTGGCAGTGAGGGCAGCGATGCCAAAAACAGCCGTTGATGAACAGGCATACCTTCTTGCCGGGCCAGGAGACGTCGGGGCGGCCGGCCACTTTCCATTGAAGTCGGTAGCCGCCTAAGCCCGCTTCGCGCAGGCGCTCGCGCACCAGCAGCTCGGGTTTGGTGTCCTTGCGCTTGTTGCCCTGCATCGATTTGTGCACGGCGTAGTTAGACGCAGGCGGCGCGGGGACGCGCACGCTTGCGTAGTCGGTGCGTTCGCGAGCGCTCGATTTCTTCTGTGAGGCCTTGAGGTCTTCTTCAGGTTGGGGGTCGGGGAGGCTTGCGATGATCTCGTCGAGCTGGCCTTTCCAATGGTCTTGCAGGCGCTCTAGACCCCAGGCGGCGTTCGCGGGACTGGTGGAGGGAAGGACCAGCGCCTCAAGACCGGTCTTCCATTGCAGGTAGCGCTTGTAAAGGCGCCCCGCCGTGGCTCCGTTGCAGATCACTGCATCGATACGGGCGACATCGGTGATCAGCTCGACGCGGGCGGGAACGACGTTCTTGATGCTGGCGTCACTTGATCCCTTGATGTCGCATTCCTCGATGGCGTCCCAGAGTGCGATGCCGTTGCTCAGGAGCAGCAGTTTCTTCGCGTCGATGGATTGCTCGAGGGTTGCCGCGGCGGCATCTGCGGTGTTGCAGGTCGTGGTGTCGGCGGGCTCTTTTGCATTTGAACCCGCCTCGTCTGCGCCGCCTTCGGCGGCTTCCTCGGCGTTCGCGTACGGTGGCAAAAGCAGATCGCCCTCGTTCGGCGGTGTTGGCTTGTCGAGAGCGTGGGCGATGACGCGCCAGAAGCGGTTTTGCGGGTTGCCGTAGTAGAAGGCGTTCTTACGTGAGAGCACCGAGGGGAACGACCCCAAGATCAGGATGCGCGATTCGCCGTTGAACACCGGGTCGAACCCGTGCGAGATATGCCGATATGCCGTCATGTCGTGCCTGTGAGCCGAGCGCGAAGGCGCGCCTACGTAAGCGGCTTCCAGATCTTGACGCGGCACATCTTCTGCGCGGAGTCGTTCACCGGGGTGTAGTCGATGCTGGTGTAAGTGACCAGTGTGTCGTGCGTGCCGCTGGTTGCCAGGTACTCGCCGTAGGTGTCGGCGCCGTTGTCGACGTCGATGGTGAAGTACTCGCCGGCGTCAAGGTCGATGCCTGCGATGGAGTAGCTTGATTTCACGATGAGGTAGTTGCCGCAAAACGCCGGTGCCGCCGTTGGCGTGCGGTTGAAGCGGAACCACTTCGCGTCGCTGTAATTGGCGGTGTTGTCGTAGGGCAAGGCAGCGCTGCTGTTCGACGAGCCGCTTTTCTGAGCGGTTTCGGAATATGAGAAGTCGCCAACGCTGACCTTCTTGCGGGGAACATAGGTGCCAAGGTTGGCAATGCCGTCACCGAAGCTGTAGATGTTCTCGAACGAGAACATTAGGCCGTTGGCGCCGTAGCCCACCTCGAAGGGGGACATCGATTGCGGAAGGGTAAGGGCGTCGGCGACCTTACCTGAGCTTGCGTCGATTTTCGTGATGCAGACGCACGACTTGGAAAGCTTCGACCGCGGCGTGATGACCACGCAGTCATCGCCGCCGTACAGCGGGGTGGCCATGCGGCGTGTGGACTGGAACAGCGACTCGTTCGAGGCGGTTCCGGCTTTCACGCGCATGAGCTCGGTGTCGGGTTTGTCGTCGTCGTAAACGTTGGCTGCTGGCGCCTGTTTCTGCCAGAAGGCGTAGTCACCAACGGCTGCGATGCTGGGCGTTTCGTACGCCGAATCGCCTTGGTCGGCCAAGGCGGGCTCTCCGATGTTGCCGCTTCTGATAACGGCGCTGTAAACGCGCCAAACGCCGTCAAGGATGTTCGCCTCGGTCCAGACGATGCTGGAAGACGAAGCGCGCACGTCGTAGATCTCGAAGCCTTCGGCCGAACCGACCGCTTGATCGAGCACGACGTTGTACGTGGCGCTTCCCAACATGATCAGGCCGACTTTCGCCAGGGGCTTCCCTGTGTCAGTGGGAAGGATGCAAACGGCGATGTCGTCGCTGTTGCACCATACAAGCGAACCCAGGGGCAGCTCGAGATTGCCGTACAGCGAAAGCTTGGTGCTGGAATCTTCCACCAAGGTGAGGTCGGTCAGGGAGGTCACGTCGTCGCTTGCCACCTTCAGGTAGTCGAGATCGACGTCTTCGCCTTTTGTGGCGAAATAGATGGCGGCTCCGCCACCTGCGGCCACGGCCACGGCTCCGGCGCCTACGGCGCCGTACAGGAAGTTCCTGCGCGACAGAAGGCCGCCGTCTTGGTCGGTGATGCTGGGACGATCGCCGGGGATGGCGCTGGCAACCCTGGTTGCGTGCGTCGCAGAACGCGATGCGGTGCGGGTGCTTTTGGTGGATTGAGGCGCAACACGATGCGCGGCAGGGGGCCTGCCGGGGCGGGTGTTCCTGCTGCGTTGGGTGGTTGGTCTGTTCGGTCTGTTCGCCATGAACGGAATTGTGACATCACCGCGGTGCGTTCGGGCGCTTTCGGGTCAAAACGTTACAAATATTCCCAGACCGTTCATCTTGTTGCCGATTGCTTTGACATGGGGGTTTGTGCAAATCCCCCGCTTTCTGTTAATGTGTGTTTAACTGCGAGGTAACTGTTTTCTGTTGCTTCAGCTGCTTTTAAAAACGCTCGTTTATACTGAATGCCAATGCACCGATGTATGGATAAAGGTGATTATATGAGCAACGAAACACGTCGTATTCTGCTTGTCGAGGACGAGAAGGCAATTCGTGACGCGGTCACGGCCTACCTCGAGCGCGAGAACTACTGGGTAACCGCCGTCGGCGACGGGCAGGAGGCCCTGGACGAGTTCGGCAAGCATCATTTTGACCTGGTCATTCTTGACCTCATGCTTCCGCATGTTCCCGGCGAGCGCGTCTGCCGCGCCATCCGCGACAACTCCGATGTGCCTATCATTATGCTTACCGCCAAGGGCGAAGTCGAAGACCGCATCATCGGCCTCGAGCTTGGCGCTGACGACTACCTTATCAAGCCGTTCAGCCCGCGTGAGCTGGTTGCACGCACTCGTGCGCTCCTCCGTCGCGTTCATGCCGATTCCGAGCCGCAGCGCGAAGTGCTCAACTTCGGCGAGCTCACCATCGATGTTTCCGGCCACAAGGTTTTGGTTTCCGGCAAGGAAGTCGACCTTACCGCCAGCGAGTTCAAGCTGCTCACCACGCTTTCCCGTTACCCGGGCCGCGTGTACTCCCGTATGGAGCTGGTCGAGAAGGTTCTGGGCTACGACTTCGAGGGCTACGAGCGCACCATCGACTCGCATGTCAAGAACCTGCGCGCCAAGATCGGCGACAACCCGCGCCATCCTACCTGGCTGCACACCGTTCACGGCGTCGGCTATCGCTTCGAGGACCCCACCAAGGCTCCTTCCCAGCAGCAGTAGCGCCGCTCAATCCCGATACCTTGAAGAAGCTGTTCGCAGCGGAAAGTTCTCATGGGACAAGAAACTAAATCAGATCGACTGGCCGCCGAGGAAACCGGCGGCCAGTCTGCTAAAAAAGGCAAGTCGTTCGAACGGAAGACGCGTCGCTTTCGCTGGTCAAGCCTGAAATACGCAACGCGCGTCACCATCGCGTTCGCCCTGATCGCCGCCATGACCACGGTCGTGGCCATCGGCGTGGTCTCGTTCGTGTGGAGCCAGCACTTCCAGTCGTACACGCGCGAGAACATCCAATCGGTGGCCGACATCGCTGCCGATCGCTTGGCGCTGCGCTACGAAACCGACAACGGCACGTTCACATCCGAGGCGTTCGAGTCGGTAAGCAACTCCATCGGCGTGTACTCGGGTCTGGGCATTCAGGTTGTCGATGTGCACGATGGCGTTCTGTACGATTCCACCACTGATTTCGGCAAGAAGGGCTCCGGCGAGGGTATGAGCGCCCCGTCGTTGGCGCCTAAGGCCAACGCCACCGGCATCGCCACTTCAACCATCTATGCCGAGGGCAACCCCATTGGCAAGGTGCGTGTGTGGGTGTATGGCTCTGACACGCTCATGCGTCCGTCCGACAAGGCATTCCGCGACAACTCGTATCAGGCGCTGCTGATGGCCGCTGCCATTGCGATGATCCTGGCTTCCATCATCGGCTACCTATTCGCACGAAGCTTGGTTCGCCCGGTCAAGCGCATTTCCGATACGGCGGAGGCCATGAAGGAAGGCGACTTCAAGGCGCGTACGAATCTAACCGGCGACGACGAGATCGCCCGTCTGGGTCAGACCTTCGACGCTATGGCCGACAACATCGAGCAAAGCTACGAGCTTGAGCGTCGTCTTACCACCGACGTCGCGCACGAGCTGCGCACGCCCCTTATGGCGATCCAGTCCACGGTCGAGGCCATGGTTGACGGCGTGTTCCCCGCCAACGAGGAGCACCTTGCCGTGGTCAATTCCGAGGTTCAGCGCCTAAGCCGTCTGGTCGATTCGCTGTTGAAGCTTTCGCGTTTGGAGAACCGTTCGAATGCGATGAAGGCCGAGCTGGTCGATGTCGGCGAGCTTATCTCCACCATCGTCATGACGCATCAGGCCTACGTCGAGGACTCGGGACTTTCGCTTGAGTACCACGCCGATCCTGACACCTACGTCATGGGCGATCCCGACATGATCCGCCAGGCCACGGCGAACCTCATTTCGAATGCGGTTCGCTACACCCCCGAGGGCGGCCATATCACCGTCAGCGTGAAGCGCGGCGACGCGATGGCCTCCATCGCTGTTCAGGACACGGGCATCGGTCTTTCGCCCGACGAGGCCAAGATGGTTTTCCAGCGTTTCTGGCGCGCGGATGCCGGCCGCAACCGCGCAAGCGGCGGTTTGGGCATCGGCCTTTCCGTGGTGAAGGAAATCGTCGATCGCCACGAGGGCTGGGTCGAAGTGGACGGCCGAAAGAACGAGGGCGCGTGCTTCACCATTTACATCCCGCTGTACGACCGCAAGTCCAAGCAGCAGAAGAACCCGTCCAAGGCCAAGGCAATGCGCAAGGCCGCCGAGCGCGCGGGAATGTAGTGGCTCGAACGGCGGAAAAGCAGGCACTAAGCGCCTTTGAATCCCAAGTCGGTGATTTTTAACGCAGTCGTTTCAACTTGGGCAGCGGAAGGCGCATAATGGAAACTATCGTCAGAAACCTTCTAGCAAAGGGGTACGTTACATGACCGTGATCGACATCAAGCCCGACGCACAGGGCAAGGTCCGCGATATCTACGACTTGGGCGACAAGCTGTTGATGGTCGCAACCGACCGCATCTCCGCGTTCGACTACATTCTGGACAACGAGATCCCCAACAAGGGCCGTGTCCTCACGCAGCTTTCGCTGTTCTGGCTCGGCCAGATGAAGGATGTCATCGACAATCACCTGATCAGCGCCGACGTGGCCGATCTGCCCGAGCAGTTCAAGCCGTACGCCGACTACCTGGACGGTCGCTTCATGCTGGTGAAGAAGGCCGAGATGTTCCCCGTTGAGTGCATCGTTCGCGGTTACCTGGCCGGCAGCGGCCTTAAGGAATACGAGGCCAACGGCACCGTCTGCGGCATCGAGCTGCCCGCGGGCCTGGTTAACTCCTCCAAGCTCCCCGAGCCCATCTTCACGCCTTCCACCAAGGCCGAGATCGGCGGCCACGACGAGAACATCAGCTTCGAGCGTTGCGTCGAGCTTATCGGTGAAGAGAACGCCACGGCACTGCGCGACCTGGCCATCAAGATCTACTCCCTCGCTCGCGACCATGCCGCTGAAAACGGCATCATCATTGCCGACACCAAATTCGAGTTCGGCGTCATCGACGGTAAAATCGTCCTTGCCGACGAGGTCATGACCCCGGACAGCAGCCGCTTCTGGCCCGGTGACGAGTACGAGCCCGGTAAGAGCCAGCCCAGCTTCGACAAGCAGTTCCTGCGCGACTGGCTGACCGCCAACTGGGATCGTCAGGGCAACCCGCCTGCTCTGCCCGAGGAAATCGTCGAGAAGACCAGCCAGAAGTACATCCAGGCTTACGAGAAGATCACGGGTCAGAAGTTCCCGTTCTAATCGAAGCGATTGGAAGCCGCTGGGTTTCGCGTCATTCGAGCTTGCAAGGGTCGCTCTCTCCTAGAGGTGGGCGACCTTTTCTTTTGGCGGTTTTCGGTATAGTCGGTGACTTGTAAAACAGATGTGTAACAGTCTGATAATACTCATGTGGTGAAAAACTCACTTGATACAATGATCCGACGTAAACCGACCGAAGGGTCCAACGAAGTTCTTAAAGGAGGGAATCGTTCGTGCGCAACGTCTTTCGCGTGTTGTTCCGCGATCTGAAGCGCATTGCCAAGGCGCCGGCCAGCTGGTTCGTCATCCTGTTCTTGGTGGTGCTTCCATCGTTGTACACCTGGTTCAACGTCATTGGATTCTGGGACCCTTATGGCAATACCGGCGAGCTCCGCGTGTGCGTGGTGAACGAGGATGCGGGCGCCAACGACGAGACGCTCGGCGATCTTCAGTTAGGCGATCAGATCGTCCAGCAGCTCGAGCAAAACGATCAGCTCGATTGGGATATAACCGATCGCGAAACCGCAATGAACCTGCTGGAAAGCGGCAAGGCGTACGCGGTGTTCGTCGTGCCCGAGAATTTCAGCAGCGACATGACCACCATCCTCTCTGACTCGTTCCAGCAGCCCAAGCTCGAATACTACGTGAATGAGAAGCTGGGCCCTGTTTCGCCGAAGATCACCGATACCGGCGCCTCCACGCTGGATTCGACCATCAACGAGACGTTCATTTCGACGGTCACCTCGACCGTTGCCCAGACGCTTAACGATTCGCTCTCGGAATCGCAGGCGCGCTTCGATTCGTCGAAGTCGACGGTCGTCACCGAGCTCGATAAGGTTTTGGCCGATCTGGATGCAGCGCGCAGCGCCATTTCCCAGCTTGATCAGGCGTCAACCGACGGCATTGCCAAGACACACGAGGCGAAGTCAGCTCTCGACCAGGCAAAATCCCAAATTTCCGACATGTCCCTGGCTCTAAGTCAGCTTTCCACGCTCACTGCCACGGTGAACACCGAGATGAACAAAACGGTGTCAAGCCTGTCCACGGCGCTGGACAAGGGGTCGGCCATGATCTCGTCTGCTGCGGCGCAGGCCAACACCGTCATTGGCGATTCCGCGGCGAATATCGTCTCGGCCGAGGCTTCGGTGAAGCAGGCTGCTGAATACAGCAAGGCGCTTGTCGAAAGCAATCAGGCGCTTATCACCGAGCTGCGCTCAATGCAGGAAGACATGCCCGAAGGCGACCAGAAGAAGTTACTCGGCGATGTCATCGACACGTTGGAAACTGCGAACAACAACGCATCGACGCAGGTTGGCATCATCGAGCAAACGGCCACCGACGTTTCGAACTCGGCTCAGTCGGTTGCTTCGGCGTCGAACGCAATAAACGATTCCGTTCAGACCACTATCAAGGCAACGGACGACTACCGCACGGTGCTGTCCACGCAGACCGTCCCGCAAACCAGCGCGGCGCTTGCTACCATCAGCGCCACGTCCAACAGCCTTGCCGGCACGGTTGCCCAGCAAACCGCGCTGGTCGATCAAACCGCTTCGGTGCTCAACCAGCTCGAGGGCACGTTGTCCACCACGTCGGGCGCCTTGGCGCAGACCGACGCCTTGTTGTCCGATGCCCAAACCGAGATCGACAACGTGCGTACCGACGTTGTGGCGCTGAGCACGTCAGGCAAGCTGGGCGAGCTGTTCGGCGACGATGGCTCCATCGACGTCGACAAGGTTGCCGACTTCATGCAGTCACCGACCAAGGTCAAAACCGAGGAGTTGTACCCGCTCAACGCATACGGCTCGGCCATGGCGCCGCTTTTCATCAACCTCACGCTGTGGATCGGCGTGTTCATGCTGATGGTCATCATGCACGTCGAGGTTGATGACGAGGGCATCAAGAACCTCACTATCGCGCAGCGCTATTTGGGCCGCGGCCTTCTGTTTGCCATCATGGTTTCGCTTCAGGCGATCGTCTGCATTACCGGCTGCCTGTATCTAGGCGTGCAAACGGTGTCGGCGCCCGCGCTGTACATCACGGCGATAGCTTGCTCGCTTACGTACTTGGCCATTCAGTACACGCTGTCTACCACGCTTCAGCACGTGGGCAAGGGCCTCTGCGTGATCATGGTGTTCGTTCAGATCCCCGGAGCCACGGGCTTGTATCCGGTCGAGCTGACCACACGCTTCTTCCAGACGATCTACCCGGTGTTCCCCTTCACGTACGGTATCAACGCCATGCGCGAAACGGTGAGCGGTTTCTACGGGAACGCTTGGACGAACGATCTGGCCATGCTTGCCCTGTTCTTCATAGTGTTCGTGCTGATCGGTGTGTTCGCCAGGCCGTTCCTCACCAACACCAACCTCATGTTCGCGAAGCAGCTTACCGAAACCGACATCATCAATCACGAGACGGTGCACCTGCCCGAGCGCCGTTATCGCGTGACGCAGATCATCCGCGCCATGTCCGACCACGGGGAGTTCCGCGCTTACCTTGACGAGCATTCGGCGCGCTTCTTCAGGTTTTATCCCAGGCTCAAGCGCGATGCCATCATCTTCGGCATCGGCGTGCCGGTCGTGTTCACCACAGCTATGGCGTTCCTGAGTCCCGGCAAGAAGGTCGTCGTGCTTACCGTATGGCTGCTGTGGCTTGTGGTGGTCATTGCGTTCTTGCTGGTCATCGAACATGTTCGCGACAGCCTTGAAAGACAGGCCGCGCTCAATGCCATGTCCGACGCCGAGCTGCGCGAGCTGTTCTCGGCACGCAACCGCATCAGTGAGAAGGAAAGCGCCCATTCGGCGGCCGCTGCTTCCGTTGAAGGGGGAGAAGGCCGATGAGGAACGCATGGGAGCTGTTCAAGGGCGATCTCAAACGCCTGCGCGGAAACGTGGTCACCGTCATTTGCGTGCTGGGCATCATTGCCTTGCCGTCCATTTTCTCGTGGTACAACATGATCGCCAGCTGGAACGTGTTCGAGAACACGGGCAACTTGTCCGTTGCCGTTGCCAACACCGACGAGGGGTACAAGAGCGATCTGGTGCCCATCAAGGTGAGCGTCGGCGATCAGGTGGTGTCGGCGCTACGTGCGAACGACCAGATCAACTGGGTGGTCACAACCGAGGAAGATGCTATCGACGGTGCACGTTCGGGTAAGTACTACGCTGCCGTGGTCATCCCCGAAAGCTTCAGCCGCGACATGATGACGTTCTACTCCGATGACGTTCAGCATGCGCAGATCATCTATTACTCGAACGAGAAGAAGAACGCCATTGCGCCGAAGGTTACCGACCAGGGTGCCGATCAGGTGTCGTCCCAGGTCAACCAGGTATTCATGGAGACGCTGTCCGATGCAGCGCTTGCGATTGCGCAGGATCTTCTGAATTATGCCGACACGAACGACGTTGACGGCGCCATTGGCGACCTTGACGATCACATCGAGATCCTGTCCAATCAGATGACGCGTGCTTCGTCGGTTCTGCGCGCGTATTCGTCCATCCTGGGTTCATCGCGTGATTTGGTCAGCAGCTCTGCTGACCTGCTTTCGCAGGCAAAGGCATCCGCTTCCGAGGTGTCATCTCAGGTGGAACAGGTGAAAGGCTCGGGTGAGAGCATCATCTCGGCCATGGACTCGGCAACTGCCGCACTGTCGCAGGCGGTGGAAACCAGCTCGTCGACGTTCGGCTCGGTTCAGACTGCCGTTGACGCAGCCTTCGACTCGGCCGACGCCACCACGGCAAACACCGCATCGTCGTTGCATCTGACGGCCACGAACCTGCGCAGCCAAGCGGGCAATTACTCCAACATCGCCGACCAGCTTGCCGCCATGAAGGGCAGCCTTCCTGACGACAGTCAGCTTGCCGTTGAAGCCATGATCCTACAGATGCGCTCCACGGCGGCGTTGATGAACGCGCTCGCGGATGGCATCGACCAGTCCGCCGATAACATGGTTGCGGGCGTGGGCGACAAGCAAGAGCAGCGTGAGCAGATCAAGAAACAGATCGACGAGGCGAAACAGGCGGTCGATGATGCGAAGGCCCAGTACGACGAGAACCTGAAGCCCCAGCTTGACAATCTTTCCGCCACCATTGCCGATTTGAGCTCGCAAGTTTCCGGTAGCGCCGCGCTTTTGGGCAACGCGAGCGACGATCTGACGGGTGCCGCAGGATCGGTGTCTTCGGGCTTGGACAGTGCGAAGGCCAAGCTTGATTCGGCGGCGGACGACCTCGATCGCTCTGCTGCGAAGCTCGCCGAGCTTTCCGATGCGATTGCTGAGGCGTTGGCCACGGGCGACAAGACGGCGCTGCACAACGTCCTCTCGGGTGACACCTCGTCGTTGGCAAATGCGATCTCCGCTCCGGTTGTGCTTGATCGCCATGCGCTTTATCCGGTCGAGAACTTCGGCTCGGCCATGGCGCCGCTGTACACCTCGCTTGCGTTGTGGATCGGCGCGCTGCTTATCATGGTCACATTCTCGCTGAACCCTTCCGAGCGCATCCTTCGCGAGCTGGACAACCCGAAGCCCCCGCAAATCTTCCTGGGTCGTTTCGGCATCGTCGCGTTGATGTCCATCGCGCAAAGCACGGTGTTGTGCCTTGGCAACATGTTCTTCTTGCGCGTACAGGTGGACAACCCGTGGCTGTACCTGCTGTGCTTCATCGTGTCCGGTCTCGTGTTCGCATTCATCATCTACACACTGGTCGCTTCGTTCGCGAACTTGGGCAAGGCCATTGCGGTCATCCTGCTGATCCTGCAGGTTGCGGGCGGCGGTGGAAGCTATCCGCTGGCGATCCTGCCCGATTTCTTCCAGGATGTTAGTGCCTGGCTGCCGGTAACCCACGTTGTCAACGCGATGCGCGCGGCGATGTTCGGAATGTACAACAACGATTTCTGGATCGAGATCGGCACGTTGCTGCTGTTCACCGTCCCGTTCATCCTGCTGGGCTTCGTTCTGCGAAACCCCATGATCAAGCTGGTCGACTGGTTCGTCGAGAAGGTCGAGGAGTCGAAGGTCATTTAGCCTTGCGCGGGGCTGGTTTCGCATGCTTGTGGATGCGCTAATATCTTCTAGCGCTTGCCGTTGTCAAGTATTAGAATTAGATTTTGCTGAAAACACGACGCAGCCACGCGAAGCGCTGCGCATGCACGATCAAGGAGCTCCGCAGATGACCCAACGCAACCCCATGAACGAGCGCTATCAAAGCGAAGAGCGCGCGGGCAAGACACGTAAAAGCGCTTCCATGGCGAAGCCGGTGTCCAAGGCTGCATCTACTACCAATGAACCCGCACCCAAAACCAAGAAGCAGAAGCGCGAGGAAGCTCGCCAGCGCGAGGAAAAGGAAATGCAGAAGGCGCGTGCGTTGGGCGTTGATTCCAGCAACATGCCCACCATCCAGTACCGCAGCCTGCGCCGTCAGTATTGGGCTGCCCTTATCGGCGCCGTCGTCTGCACGGGCCTGTCGTTCCTGCTTTCCGGCGCTCCCGCACCGTGGGGCGACTGGTCCATGTACCTGCTGCTTTTCGCATACGTCCTGATCATCCTTGCTCTGTATATCGACATGAGCAAGATCCGCAAGCTTCGCAAGGGCTACACCAACGAGGTTGTCCACGGCAAGAGCAAGGCTGCCCGTAAAGAGCAGAAGGCTCGTGCCGCCGAGCTTCGCGAGCAGCGGAAAGAGGCCGAGGTTGCCTACGCCGCCGCTAAAGAGAACGGCACCCTTGAAGAGAAGAAGACCGTCGGTCAGCGAATCAAGGGCGTTTTCGGTGGCAAGAAGGACAAGCAGGAGCAGACCGACGCCGCCAAGGCCGACGGCGCTAAGGCTCAGCCCGTCAGGGTCGAGGCCGAGCAGGCCGATGCCGCTAAGGCTGACGAGCAGAAATAATCAGCATCTTGACCGGCTCCGATAAACGGCCAAACGTTTCGAATCAACGCCCCCGCGCGCACCAAAGCGCGCCGGGGCGCGTTTCGTATTCGCCCCAAAACCAAACTCCACGAAGGCATGGCTCCCCGGCTTCACGCGGAGCTCAGCCTGCGGCATCCCGAAACCCTCAGGCCAGCCGCGCCCCGCGCCCTCGCGCCCAAGCGGGCGGCTATCTCCAGCAAGGCGGGCGTCCTCATCCGCAAGGTCGCGCGCCCATGCACGGTCAGGCTTCCATGCCCAGCCACGTTCAGCCGAAGCCGTCTTTCCTCAGCCGGCTTCCGAAGATCCTGATCAGCCTGTGCGCGGCAGTGGCTCTTCTTCTTGTCGGGTACTTCGGCATGCGTCTTTTCCTGACCGGCGGTTTCGCTGGGTCGGGCGACCAGGGTCCTCTTACCGAGGAACAAAAGGAAGCGGCTTATCAAAGCCCGTACACGTGGTCCAACCTCGATCGATCCGACGGCCGCTACGTTTACAAGCAGGATGGCAAGGTGCTGTCGCGTTTGGGGATCGACGTATCCGAGAACCAGGGCGAGATCGATTGGTTCCAGGTTGCCCGTGACGGAATCGATTTCGCGGTTATCCGCGTTGGCTACCGCGGCACCTCGACCGGCGGCATTTTCCTTGACGATTACTTCGAGGAGAACATCGACAGTGCCCAGTACGTCGGCCTTGATACCGGCGTGTACTTCTTCTCGCAGGCAACCACGGTAGCCGAGGCGCAGGAAGAGGCCGATTTCGTTCTTGAGAAGCTTGCGGGCCGTCAGTTGCAGTACCCCATTGTCTATGACTGCGAGGAAGTGGCGGCGGGTGCCGGCAAGTCGCGCACGGGTGGGCTTTCCAGGGATGAGATGACCGCATGCGCTAAGGCCTTCTGTGCGCGCGTCGAGCAGGCGGGCTACACCGCGATGGTCTACGGCAACAGCACCGATCTTTCGCGCTATTCGCTGAGCAGTCTTTCCAGTTACGACATTTGGTATGCGGAATACGGCATGCCTGTTCCGTCCATCAAGCACGACTTCACTATCTGGCAGTATTCCAACAACGGTTCGGTTGCGGGAATCAATGCGGCGGTCGATATGAACATCGATCTGACCCAGGCATATCAGGCTGCCAAGAAATCGTAACGGGTCGTTTCGCAACGGCTTTGCCATCAGGCGTGTCATCGAAGGTCCGGGTTCGGCGGTCGTCGAGCCCGGATTTTTTCTTGGTGCGTTCAGTCTTGTGGATTTTTACAATCTTATGAACACATTCTTACAAAAGTCTTGTTCAAATTCATCGGAGCCAACATAATCGTGAACGTTCCGAGACGTTTGGGCACTCGGACGTAGAACAAGAAGAAGAGGTTCAGATGTCGCAAAACGACGACTTCGAGCGCGAGCTTGATGCTGAGATCAACGAGCGCTTGGCGCTGATGGAGGAGCCGGGCTACCAGTTCCCCAAGGCGCTTAACAAAGTTGATTGGGCGCTTATCATCGCCATCCCCATCGTGAGCGTTGCCCTGTTGGTTATCGGCGAGTTTCTGTAGGAGGTAACCAATGGCAAAACAATCGATGCAAGACTACGTTAAGCAAGAGACTATTTTCGGCCTGGTGCCCGTCAAGAAGGGCGAGCGCACGTACAGCTTTTGGGACACCTTGCTGGTAACCAGCGGCTTCGCAATCGCCACGTGGTGCTATTCGCAGGGCGCTCTTACCGCCAGCTATACCAGTTTCTGGCAGTCGTTGATCATCACGTTCGCCATGGGCGGATTGTTCCTGATCATCGAGTCGCTGCCTGTCATTTTCGCGGTGCGCTACGGCGTTGACCTGTGGGTTTACTTGCGTGCGGTGCTGGGCGACAGCGGCGTGAAGGTGTTCGCGACAGCGGTTATCTTAGGAAACTGGTTCTGGTACGCGGTTGCGGCCAACATGTTCGGTTCGTCCATCGCGCAGATCTGCGCCGGGTACGGGATCTTGATTCCCGATCAATGGGTGAACGTCATCAGCGTCATCAGCGTTGTGCTGGGATCTTTGATCGCCATCGCAGGCCCGTCTGCCATTAAATGGACTTCGCGCATTCTGGTCACCTTGCTTTTGGCCATCGGCGTCATTGTGTTCATCATGTGCTTCACCATCGTGCCGATCGACCAGATCGTGGCCTACAAGCCCGACCTTACCGACATGGGAGTCGACCGCATGCAGGCTTATGCGCTTGCAGCCGAGGGCATGGTCGCCTTCTCGTTCAGCTGGTCCACGCAGGCAATCGTCCTGCCGCGTCTTTCCCACACCGAGCGCGGCGGCTACTGGGGAACGTTCGCCGGCTATGCCATCGTCGCGCCGTTCTTCGTGTTCATCGGCGCTGTTATGGCCATCGTCATGTACATCACCACGGGCGTTTACGAAAGCGACCCGACCGTCATGCTGGCAACCCTTGGTCCCAACATCGCGCTGCTTTCGCTGATGCTGGTTGCGTTCGCCAACATCGGCACGCAGGCTGTTGGCGGCTACGTGAACGACATGGTTTTGAAGGCCGCATGGCCGAAGGTCGACTACAAGATCCTGGTTCTGCTTTCCTGCATTTACGTCAGCATCCTGACGCTGACGGGCGAAGTGACCGCCAACTTCGGCCAGTTCATCTCGATCGCGGCGTACATCCAGGGCCCGATCATCGGCATCATGTTCGTCGACTACATCATTCTGCGTAAACGCAAGTTCTCGCTGAAGTCGCTGTACCATCGCGAAGGCCACACTGCGTATGACTTCAAGGGTGGCTTCAACTGGATTGGCATCGGCGTCATCGCCGTCACGTTGGTCATCGCTCTGCTGTTCGTGTACAACCCCATCACGGGAGACATTCAAAGCTCGCTGTTCTGCTTCACCACCGGCTCGGGCTTCACGGCCATCATGGGTGGCCTGCTTTACTGGCTGGCTTCGCTTGTTCCCGGTTGGCGTGCCATGATGCTGCGCGACCGCGAAGATCTCGAGATTGTGTAAGGGGCTCGGCAGCGGTTCGCAAGCCCACACAGGCCGCAAGGTGCACAACCCGTGCGGCGCGCGAGCCCATGCGGACCGCAAGGTGCGCAACCCGTGCATCGCGTTCGCCCGCGCACCCTTGCAGCCTGCAGGTAAGATGGTTGCTTCATAGTGTCGTTTCGGAGCCGTCCTTAAGGGGCGGCTCCTTTGCTATTCTTCAGTAATGGCGCTTTCGAATCGCGCCGCATCTTTCGTGCATCCCTCTCGTTCAAGGAGCGAACGTGAAGCAGTTGATAGCCCAGTTTGCGAAGTTCGGCGTCGTCGGCGTCATCGCCTTCGTCATCGACTATGGCCTGATGGTGCTGCTCACCGAGCTTTTCAGCGTGAATTACCTGATCAGTGCAACGATCTCGTTCACGGTGTCGGTTATCTTCAACTACGTCGCTTCGATGCGCTACGTGTTCACCCACAAAGAGGGGCTCAGTCGCAGGCGCGAGTTCATCATCTTCGTCGTGCTTTCCGTCATCGGCCTTCTCATCAACGACGCTTTGATGTGGGTGGGCGTCGACTTCTTCGGCATCAGCTACTTGTTAGTCAAGATTTTCGCCACGGCGGTTGTCATGGTTTGGAATTTCGTCACGCGAAAGATCTTCCTGGACGGTGGTAAGTAAACGTTGCGTTTCGTGCGGTCGGCGTTTTGCCTTGGCGATTCCGGTCAACTTAGTTTCCCGTTGAAGTCGTGGAAGAGTCTGTCGAGAAAACCGACAGCGTAGTTGCCGAACAGTATCGTTCTTGCGGTATCATTCTCGCGCGGTTTGCTGCAGCAACCGCGTCAGTTCAAGTTAGCGAGGCCTGATCATGCCTGTAACCGAATACCTAGAGCAGAATGCCCGTCAGTGGCCCGAAGAGGTCGCGTTGGTCGAGGTGAACCCCGAGATCCGCGATCGTCGTGGCAAGACGTGGCGCGAGTACGAGCTGGTCGAGACCAACCCTACGCAGCGCTATCGCCGCGAGATGACGTGGAAGGTGTTCAACGACCGTGCCAACCGTTTCGCGCATTTGCTGCTTGATGCCGGCGTGAAACGTGAAAGCAAGGTGGGCATCCTGATGATGAACTGCCTTGAGTGGCTTCCGGTTTACTTCGGCGTGCTGAAGTCGGGCGCCATCGCGGTTCCCATGAACTATCGCTACACCGCCGACGAGATCAAGTACTGCCTCGAGCTTGCCGATGTCGAGGTGCTTATCTTCGGCCCAGAATTCATTGGCCGCATCGAAGAGATCGTCGACCGCATTCCCCAGGTCAAGCACCTGTATTTTGTGGGTGAGGACTGCCCTTCGTTCGCCGACAGCTACAACCTTCGCGTGGGTCATTTCACCGCGGAAGACCCCGGTATCGTCATCGACGACGATGATCTGGGCGCCATCTATTTCTCCAGTGGAACGACCGGCTTCCCGAAGGCCATTCTCCACAAGCATCGTAGCCTGATGCGCGCGGCAATCACCGAGCAGAAGCATCATAGCCAAACCCACGAGGACAATTTCCTGTGCATTCCGCCGCTGTACCATGTTGGCGCGAAGATGCACTGGCTGGGCAGCCTGACCGTGGGTAGCAAGGCCGTCATCTTGCGCGGCGTGCGCCCTGATTGGATTTTGCGCACCGTGTCTGAAGAGGGCTGCTCTATTGTGTGGCTGCTGGTTCCGTGGGCGCAGGACATCCTGGACGCCATCGAAGACGGCACCGTGAAGCTGTCGGACTATCAGCTGTCGCAGTGGCGCTTGATGCATATTGGCGCGCAGCCCGTTCCGCCCAGCCTGATCAAGCGCTGGCACAAGTACTTCCCGCACCATCAGTACGACACCAACTACGGCTTGTCTGAGGGCATCGGGCCCGGTAGCGTTCACTTGGGCGTCGAGAACGCCGATCACGTGGGCGCCATCGGCGTTCCCGGCTACGGCTGGGAAGCCGAGGTCCGCATGGGTGACGGCACGCCTGTCTCGCCCGGCGATGGCAACGTGGGCGAGCTTTGCCTGCGCGGCAGCGGCCTTATGGAGTGCTACTACAAGAACCCCGAGGCCACGGCCGATGTCTTGCGTGATGGCTGGTTGTACACCGGCGACATGGCCGAGATCGACGCCGACGGCTTCATCTGGCTGGTCGATCGCAAGAAGGATGTCATCATCACCGGCGGCGAGAACTTGTACCCGGTCCAGATCGAGGACTTCATACACGCCAACGACGCGGTGAAGGACGTGGCGGTCATCGGCTTGCCCGACAACCGTTTGGGTGAGATCGCGTGCGCCGTGGTCGAACTGAAACCCGGCGTGACGTGCACCGAGGATGAGCTGCGCGATTACTGCGCGAAGCTGCCGCGCTATAAGCGTCCGCGCAAGTACATCTTCGCCGATGTGCCGCGCAACGCCACCGGGAAGATCGACAAGCCCCTTTTGCGCGAGCGCTATGGCTCGGCAAAGCTTGTCGCAAAAGAGAGCACCAACTAAATGTCACTGAAAGAATCGCAAGGCGCGCTGCAGGCACCCTTGCAGTGCGCCTTGTTTTGCGATGTGATCGCATAGATGAAGTTCGAAAAGAAAGAAGTAGACATACGCCAATGATGATCAGGAAAGCGACGGAAGACGATTTCGAGGCCATTCGAGCCATTTACAACTACGAGGTTGAAACAGCTTGCAACAATTTCGCCATTCACCCGGCTGACGCCGAAACATGGGCCAAACATATGGCGGAATACAACAAACCTGGCGGCAACCATCCTTTGATCGTCGCTGACGATGGGGAGGGCGTGTGCGGTTACGCAAGCCTGTCGGCGTTTCGCAGCAAGGGCGGGTATGCGCCTGCTGTTGAGCTATCGATTTACATCTCCCCTGATCACAGGGGTCAGGGGATTGGTGGAAAGCTGATGGTCGCCATCATTGACGAAGCGCGCGCGAACCAGGACACGCATGCGGTGATCTCGGTCATCACCGAGGGCAACCAGGCAAGCATCGCCCTGCACGAGAAGTTCGGCTTCGAGTATTGTGGCTCCATGAGGGAGATCGCCTTCAAACATGGGGCTTACCGCGACATGTCCTTCTACGAGCTGCTGGTTTAGCTCGCCGGCTTTCCGTCGCGGGTCTTCCATTCGCAGATACCGACTATGCGAAATTTTACGGACGGGCGCGGGGTTCATGGTGCGTCGGGCGCGATTCTCACTATAATAGGAACATTCGACAGCGGAAGATCGGCAAACTGCGCTGAACAGGGGTTTCAAAAGATGAACCTCGATTTGGCCTCACGCCGGGAAAGACAAGAGATCACATGAAAGCTTACAATCCGCACGAGATCGAGCCGCGTTGGCAGAAGGCGTGGGAAGAGTCGGGCATCAACCAGGTGCGTGAGGGCGACGACCGCCCCAAAAAATACGTCCTTGAGATGTTCCCGTACCCCTCGGGTGACATCCACATGGGTCATGTCCGTAACTACACCATCGGCGACGTCATTGCTCGCTACAGCCGCATGCAGGGCTTCGACGTGCTTCATCCCATGGGTTGGGACGCGTTCGGCCTCCCCGCCGAGAACGCAGCCATCAAGCATCACAGTCATCCCGCAAAGTGGACGTATGCCAATATTGAGACGCAGAAGGCCAGCTTCAAGCGCATGGGCTTCTCGTACGACTGGGACCGTACCGTCGTCGCTTGCGACCCCGAGTATTATCGCTGGGGCCAGTGGATTTTCGAGCAGTTCTGGAAGCGCGGTTTGGTCGAGCGCCGCAACTCGCCGGTGAATTGGTGCCCCAGCTGCGGCACTGTTCTTGCCAACGAGCAGGTCACCGAGGGCCGCTGCTGGCGTTGCGACAGCGAGGTCGAGAAGCGCGATCTTACGCAGTGGTACTTCAAGATCACCGATTACGCACAGGAGCTTTTGGACGACCTCGATCAGCTTGATGGCTGGCCCGAGCGCGTCAAGCAGCAGCAGGCCAACTGGATCGGCCGCTCCGAAGGCGCCGAGGTCACGTTCACCTTGTGCGACGCCGACGGTTCCGTTCCGCAAGAGCCCACCGAAGACCAGCTGATCACCGTGTTCACCACGCGTGCCGACACGCTGTTCGGCTGTAGCTTCTTCCTGCTTGCCCCTGAAAGCAAAATCCTTGCCGACCTGGTCAAGGGCACGCAGTACGAAGAAGCCGTCATGGAGGTTGTCGAGAACGCCAAGAAGATCACCGCGGTCGAGCGCGCTCAGGGCAACAAGGAAAAGCATGGTGCGTTCACCGGTCGTTACGTTGTGAACCCGGTCAACGGCGAGAAGGTGCCCGTCTGGGTTGCCGACTACATCGTCGCCGACTACGGCACTGGCGCGGTCATGGCCGTCCCCTGCGGCGACCAGCGTGACTTCGAGTTCGCCAAGAAGTACGACCTGCCCATCATCCCCATCATCTTGGGCGACGATGACCCGCTGTACGAGCAGCTGAAGGACGAGCAGAATCGCGTCGTCACCAGCGTCGACTGGGAACAGGCCATGGAGGCCGAGGGCCGTCTGGTCCAGTCCGGCCGCTTCACCGGCCTTACGGGCGGCAAGCATTCCGAGGGCGAGGATGCCGTCGTGGCGTATCTCGAGGAGATCGGCCGCGGCCATAGGCAGGTCATGTTCCGTCTGCGCGACTGGCTCATCAGCCGCCAGCGTTATTGGGGCAACCCCATCCCGGCCATTTATTGCGACGACTGCGGTGTCGTGCCCGTTCCCGAGGAAGACCTGCCGGTTCTTCTTCCCGAGGACATCGATCTTGCCGCTGGCGAGACGCTGGCCACGCACGAGGGCTTCGTGAACTGCACGTGCCCGAAATGCGGCAAGCCCGCTCGTCGCGAGACCGACACCATGGACACGTTCACGTGCTCTAGCTGGTACTACATGCGCTATACCGATCCGCACAACGAGCAGGCGCCTTTCGACAGCGCCAAGGCAAACGCCTGGATGCCCGTTGACAAGTACATCGGCGGCATCGAGCATGCCATCCTGCACTTGCTGTACAGCCGTTTCTTCACCAAGGTGCTACGCGACGAAGGCATGCTTGAGTGCGACGAGCCCTTCAAGAACCTTCTGTGCCAGGGCATGGTTCTCGACGAGCACGGCGACGTCATGTCCAAATCCAAGGGCAACGTCATCGCTCCCGAGGACATGATCGCTGCTTATGGCGCCGACGCGGTTCGCGCATACATCCTGTTCATGGCTCCGCCCGACAAGGAGCTGCTGTGGAACGAGGACGGCTTGGCCGGCATGTACAAGTTCCTGAACCGTTTGTGGCGCGTCGTGAACGATCTGGTTGGCAAGGCTGACGAGGAAACCCTGTTCCAAGCCGGTGCCGATTCCGCTAAGGTCGCCGAGGCCGCGAAGATTCTGAAGCGCGAGCGTCACCGCATCGTCGAGAAGGTTGCGAATGACTTCGATCGCGACAACTTCAACACCGCCATCGCTGCCATCATGGAGCTGGTCAACGCCGCAGGCGATTACCTGCGTGTTGCGTCCGTCGACGATCGTGATGCGCAGTTCTCGCGCGAGATTGCCGATGTCCTGGTGAAGCTTATCGCTCCGATCGCGCCTCATTTCGCCGAGGAACTGTGGTCCGACGTTCTTGAAGGCACGGGCTCCATCAGCGAGCAGGCTTGGCCCACGTTCGATCCCGAGCAGGCAAAGGCCGATGAGGTTGAGCTGGCTGTTCAGGTGAACGGCAAGGTCAAGATGCATATCAAGGTTGCAGCCGACGCTTCGAAGGACGAGATCCAGGACGAGGCCATGAAGATCATGGGCGACTCGCTTGACGGCAAGGAGATCAAGAAGGTCATCATCGTCCCCGGTCGTTTGGTCAACATCGTTGTGAAATAACGGTCGGTTTACCGTGATCTGCGGCGTTGCATGTAAAGGCGCCGTCAATGTGTTCGGCAGGTCGTATGGAAAAGCATTCTCATCGGCCTGCCGAACCGTATAATGAACCGAAGACGCGCATTCGAATGCGCTACACCCCGCAAGGAGGCACTATATGAAAATCTTCGGATTGGGCATGCCCGAACTCATCATCATCCTGGTTGTCATTCTGCTTATCTTCGGCCCAAAGAACCTTCCAAAGCTTGGTAAGGCCATGGGCTCTGGCATCAAGAACCTGCGCTCCGGTATGAAGGAGGGCGCCGAGGAGGCTGCTCAGCAGGAAGAGGCTGTGAGGGCCGAGGTTGAGGAAGCCGAGGAGGCCCCCAAGAAGGTCAAGAAGGTCGTTAAGAAGGCCGAGCCTGTTGAAGACGATGCCGAGGAAGTTGAGGAAGTCGCCCAGGAAGAGGCTGACAAGGAAGCCGAAGAGGCAACCAAGTAGTCTTTTCAACTGAGAAGCATCTTGCAATGGAAAACCCGCCCGATCGCGTAGTTCGCGCTGATTGGGCGGGTTTCTTGTTTGCCGTGTGGGGCGCGTTTACCTGAGGCGCGCGGCTTGAGTGCCTGTTGCCGCAGGGGGGAGGGTGCCGTTCGCGCTCGTTACGGCAATCGCAAACGGCGGCAGACACGCCGCCCTGCAAGCCCTTCCCGCTAGATGCGGTGGTCGTTCGTCACGTCGCCCGATTGCGCAAGGCTGACGGGCTCACCCAAGATCGCGCTGGTCTTCTTCGCCAGCGTGTAGATGAAGTCCTTGGTGCGCGCAGGGATCTCGCGCAGGTCATAGTAGCTCTGATTTGCGTAGGGGCCGCCGTTCGACGGCACGCCCACGGCGTCGATTCCCAAGCCGCGCGCAGAGTACAGGGCGCGGGGCAGGTGGTAGGACTGCGTGACGATGATAAGCGAGGAGCAGTTGAAGATATAGCGCGCGCGATACGAGCTGTCATAAGTTGAATAGCCCGCACGGTCGCAGAAGATCGCCGAGCTGGGAATACCAAGCCCGATCAGGTATTCCTTCATGGCTGCGGGTTCGTTGTATGAGGTTTGGCGCCCGTCGCCGCTGACGATGATGCGCGGTGCGTCACCGGCGAAGTAAAGGCGAGCGGCCTCGTTCAGACGGTCCTGCAGGATGCCCGAGGGCGTGCCGTCGGCGTAAACCGACGCGCCCAAAACCAAGATGGCGTCCGACTTGTGGGTCAGCGTGGCGTCGTCCTCGCTGATAATGCTTGATTTCGTGGAAATGAGCACGACAAGATTCGTGATGACGATGAACAACGCCACCGTGACCACGCAAGCAAAGGCGAATGCGAACATACCGCGCACTATGGCGATTCCTTTCCGTATCATGCTTGAAAGCATAACAAAGCCCTTCGAACCGGATGGTTCGAAGGGCTTATCTTCGCGGAATCAGAAGGCTTGCTTCACCTAAGCACTACAGGTGTCGCCGCAGCAGTCGCAGGGCTTCGGGACGATCTTCTCGATGACCTCGCGGTTGCTGATTTGCTGCAGGAACCATTGCTCCTCGGAGGTAAGGCGCGCGTTCACGTTGGTGATGACGTTGAGCGGGCGCTCGAGGCGGCAGTTCTTGATGCGCAGCGTGGACAGGCGCTTCAGGCGGCATTCTTCCTGAATGGTAAGTTCCGACAGGATGGAAACGCCAAGACCCGCCATGACGGCCTCTTTGATGGACTGAGTGGAGTTCAACTCCATGATGGTGTTGATTTTCTTGGGATCGAAGTCGCATGCGGAAAGGGCATCCTCCATGACCTTGCGCGTGCCCGAACCCTTCTCGCGCGAGATGAACTTCTCTTGAACGAATTCGTCGTAGTCGATTTCACCCATGCCCGCCCAACGATGATGGAACGGCACGATGACGACAAGTTCGTCGGCCCAGAACTGATGTGCTTCGATGTCTTCGGAATCGCTGACGGGGCCCTCGATAAGGCCGATGCCTAGTTTGCTTTCGACAACGCCCTGCTCGACGGCCTTGGTGTTGGCGATGTTGACGTTGAACTTAGGCGACGAGTTGTCGGCATGGGTGAGGCTCATCATATGGGGAAGGAGGTACTCGCCAATGGTGAGGGTTGCCCCGACGTGGACGATGCGGCCTTCGCGCTCGGCATATTCGCGGATGCTGTCCTTCGCTTGCTCGACCGCGCGCAGCGCGATTACTACCTGGTCGTACAAGATCTTGCCGAAAACGGTAAGGGTGACGCCGCGGTTGGTGCGCGAGAAAAGCTGTGCGCCGTACTCGTGCTCGAGGTTTTGGATTTGGACGCTGACGCTGGGTTGGCTGATGAACAGGCGCTTCGATGCCTGGGTGATGCTGCCGGTGTCGGCAACCTCTTTGAATACGGTAAATTGCTCGATAGAACTCATTGAACCGCACTTCGCTTTCTCGCAGGGAGGCGCGTCAGCGTGCGTTCTCAAACGACCTGGACGCTCTTCCGAAAGATACGCAAAGCCCACGTGCTTTTCCGGATGCCTTTCAGGGGAGCGATGAGGCCCGATTCAAGAGGCATTAGAAAACCTTATGGGTATAAAAGTATCTTATCACAGAGGTTGTTAATCGCGTCTCACTATCAGAAGCATTTTTTTCAATTGCTTACGATTTGCTCACAAAGCTGGGGATATGCGGTTCAGGTGCTGAACGTGGGGTTACTCGCCTTTAAGTGCCGCATAGCCGCCGTTTATGGTGCGATTATCGATTTGCATTTTACAGTGTCGCGTCATATCCGTAATTTATAGTTAGCTGTATTATGGTTGAATACGCATTTTTGCGTGTTTACAAGGCAACTGGTGGAAGAAAGAGAGAGGTTCCGCCAAGGAACCAAGGGGGGTTCGCATGAATACATTGGTATTCGTCTTTGTGCTCGTAGCGCTTATCGGCTTCCTCGCCCTGAGCGCCGCGAAGTTCGCAAAGTACGCTAAGTGGTCCACTCATTCTCGTTTCGATCTGTACCCCATCCCCAAGGAGTCTGGGCGCGGGGTTTACGGCGGATCGTTCTACGAGGAAGACGAGTGGTGGACCAAGGAGCGCAAGGTCGATCACGCTGCCGAGATGATCGACGTCATGAAGGAAATGATCTTCATCCGTAAGCTGTTCATCAGCCAGCGCGGCATGTGGGTTCCTTCGTTCATGTTCCACTTCGGCATCTATATCATGCTCGCATGGTCCTTCGTTCTGTTCGTCCCGGCATTCTGGCCCATTGACTGGGTTGTCGCCGTCATGAGCTTCGTCGGCATCCTTGGCTTCGCCATGACCACCATCGGCGCTGCAATCCTGCTCATCCAGCGCATCACTCGTGAGGATCTCCGCGTGTTCACCACGCCTGAGGAATACTTCAACCTCATCGCCATCTTGGTCGTTCTGATCACCGGCATCTACTGCTGGATGAACTACGACGTGTTCACCGTTGCGCATCAGGTCCTTACCCTTAATGCTGCCAACATCGCACCCATCGTCCTGGTTCACCTGGTGCTCATGGGCGCTCTCATGATCTACATCCCCATCAGCAAGATGGGCCATTACGCTGGCAAGTTCTTCTGCTTCCGTTCGGTCTTCTGGGACAACAACCCCAACCTGGTTGGTTCCGCAACCGAGAAGAAGATGAAGGCCGCTGCTGCCCAGCCGGTCACCACCAAGTGGTCCGCGCCGCACTGCCAGCCCGCCCCGGCTAAAGATTCGGAGGAGTAGTCAATGTCCGTCAACACCAAGCACCTTCGTCCTCGCGACATTTCCAAGAAGGTTGACATCCTTTCGCCGGTCGACGACCTGAAGCCGTTGCCCGCACCGTACGACACCAACGGCCTCGAGCCCGACTGGAAGCCCATGAAGGAAGAGTGGGCCAAGGAGCATTGCGCATCGCTCGACGGCTTCATCGCTCTTGACGGCCTTAAGCGTCCCGAGACCAAAGAGGAAGAGCAGGCTTTCGTCAAAAGCTTCCTGAGCGGCCTCGAGAAGCTCTTCCAGGATTCCAACAAGAACGCCATCCAGCCCCTTATGCTGAACATGGAGTTCTGCGCGAAGTGCAACACTTGCTCTTCTGCATGCCATATCTATGAGGCAAGCAACGGCGACGAGATCTATCGCCCCAGCTACCGCGTTGACGTGCTTCGTCGCATCTATAAGCGCTACTTCACCAAGTCCGGCAAGCTGCTGGGCAGCTTCGTCGGCGCCGACATCGATCTCGATTGGGAGACCGTTGCTCGTCTTGGTGAGATGGCTTACCGCTGCAACGTTTGCCGTCGCTGCGCTCAGACCTGCCCCATGGGCCTGGACAACGGCCTTGCCGCCCGCGAGATCCGCAAGATCTTCTCGCAGGAAATGGGCATCGCTCCGTCGCCCGTTCACAAGGACGGCACCGAGCTTCAGCTGAAGGTCGGCTCCACCACTCGTATGACTCCTGCTGCATTCAGGGACAACGTCGAGTTCCTTCAGGAGGACATGGAGGATCTGACCGGTCGCAAGATCGAGTTCCCCATCGACAAGGAAGGCGCCGACGTTCTGCTCATGCACAACGCAGGCGAGTTCATTGCATGGCCTGAGAACCCCACTTCGTTCGCAATCCTGCTGAACGAGGCCGGTGTCAACTGGACCCTCAGCTCCGAGCTCATGGGCTACGACGGCGTTAACTACGGCGTGTGGTACGACGACATCCAGGCCAAGAAGATCGTCACCAGGCAGTACGAGATCGCCAAGAAGCTCGGCGTCAAACGCATCGTCATCGGTGAGTGCGGCCACATGCACAAGAGCCTTGCCATCAGCGGTGACCGTATGGCCAATCCCGAGGATCATCCCCCGGTAGAGAGCTTCCTGCCCCTTATGGCGCAGCTGGTTCGCGACGGCAAGCTCAAGTTCGACCCCAGCAAGAACAACTTCCCGGTCACGCTGCATGACCCCTGCAACATCGTTCGTCAGATGGGCATCGTCGAGCCTCAGCGCGAGATCATCCGTGCCATTGCTCCGCAGTTCCGCGAGATGACTCCGCACGGCGTCGACAACTACTGCTGCGGTGGTGGCTCCGGCTTCGCAATCATGCACTCTTACAACTTCTCTGACTTCAAGAACAAGGTCAGCGCACGTAAGAAGTTCGAGCAGATCATCAACGCTTTTGGCGACGAGTTCGAGAACCCGGATATCCCCAAGTTCGTTTGTGCTCCGTGCTCGAACTGCAAGGGAACCATCCGCGATATCCTGGGCGTTTACAAGGCAACCGCCAAGTACAACGTTCAGTATGGCGGCCTTGTCGACCTTATGGTCAACGCTCTGGTCTCCACCGAGACCCCGTACCTCGAGTTCCTGCAGGACTAGGCAGCGGACGCGAGTTCCTCGGAACGAGCGGGCCGCGTAGCCCAAAGTTTTAGGCAGCGGACGTGTGCGGCCGAGCGCGCTTCCTCGGAAGTGCGGCGACAGCCGCCAACAGACCGAAACCTCGGAACGAGCGGACCGCGTAGCCTAAAGGCTCTAGGCTCAGAGCATAGACGGTCTCGTCTGCAATCAACGAATCCCGTATCTGCAAAGCAGGTGCGGGATTCTTGCATTCATGAGGGGCACGCAGGTTAAACCGGAGAAGTATGGCCGGCGCACTTATGCAACCATTCAGGAGTGTCGGAAGTTGCTTAAAAGCGACATCGTGAAGTGCGTAATGTAGGTTATAATCACCATTGATTGCGGTTATTACGAAATACTATGCTGTGATTAACCTACATGCGAATAAGTGCTCTGAACAGGTGCTAACATTCGCAATAGGTTGGATTGATACCACGATTAAACTTGGATATTTTCCATACGGGGGTTGTTCGTGGTGAAATGCAATCAGAGCTATGTATGTAAACGCGTCTTTGTGAGAGAAGGCGCATTTAAAGTAGCCGTATGGGTCAAATGAGAGAGAGTAACAGAGAGAGGAGGGGTCCTCATGTATATGATTTCTATCGATGAGGATGCTTGCGTCGGTTGTGGTGAGTGCCATGAGGCTTGCCCTGCACACATCCTGGGCTTCGAGGATGGTCATGCTTTCGTTTCCGGCGACGAGATGGAGTGCCTGGGTTGCCAGACCTGCGTCACCGTCTGCCCGGCTGGCGCTTGCCTGGTCACTGAGATGTAATATTCCTCAAGTTAAGTAAACGAATTGCGAGAAAGGGGCGTTATGGCTGAATACGGAAATACTCCGCTGCTTGACGAACTCGAGAAGGGTCCCTGGCCCAGCTTCGTCAAGGAGATCAAGACCGCAGCTGCGAAGAACGAGATGTCCAACGACCTGTTGAACCAGCTCGAGCTCTCCTACGAAACCAAGAAGGGTTACTGGAAGCACGGCGGCATCGTTGGCGTTAAGGGCTACGGCGGAGGCGTCGTCGGCCGCTACAGCCAGCTGGCTGACCAGTATCCTCATTTGGCTGAGTTCCACACCATGCGTCTTAACGCACCGAGCGGTTTCTTCTACAACACCGCTAAGCTGCGCACCATCTGCGACATTTGGGAGAAGCACGGTTCTGGTCTGACCAACGTTCACGGCACCTGCGGCGACCTGGTTATGCTGGGCTGCAAGACCGAAGAGCTTCAGCCGACCTTCGACGAGTTCTCTGAGGAAGAGATCGACCTCGGCGGTTCTGGTTCCGACCTGCGTACCCCCGTTGCCTGCGTCGGCCCTGGCTACTGCGAGCATGCTTGCTACGACACGTTGGACATGTGCACCGACATCACCAACGAGTGGCAAGACGAGCTGCATCGCCCGATGTGGCCGTACAAGTCCAAGATCAAGATGGCCGGCTGCGCAAACGACTGCGTTGGCGCCGGTGCTCGTGCTGACATCGCCGTCATCGGCACTTGGCGTGACTCCATCACCATCGACAACGACGAGGTGAAGAAGTACGCAGCCGAGGGCATGGACGTTGCTGCTGTTGCGCACAAGTGCCCCACCAAGTGCCTCACCTACGACAAGGAGACCGGCGAGCTCTCCGTCGATGCTCCTAACTGCACCCGCTGCATGCACTGCATCAACACCATGGGCCGTGCAATCAAGCAGGGCAAGGAGAAGGGCGCTACCATCCTGGTTGGCGCTAAGTCCACCATCGTCAAGTCCCCGTTCATGGCTTGGGTCCTCGTTCCCTTCATGAAGATGGAATCCCCTTACGACGAGTTCAAGGAACTCGTGAACAACATCTGGGATTGGTGGGACGAGAATGGCAAGACCCGCGAGCGTCTTGGCGAGACCATTTACCGTATGGGTATGGGCGAGTTCCTCCGTGGTATCGATATGCCTGCTGTTCCTCAGATGGTTTGGCGTCCGCGTGCTAACCCCTACGTGTTCTGGCAGCCCGACGAGGTTCAGGCCCGTCCGGAAGAAGAAGCAGCCGAGTAATCGTAGGAATCCACGCGACAAGCTTTTAGCAAGCTGATCGCTACTATAAGAAGGGGTGAATTTAATTGGCTATCACTGACCAAGGCCCAATGAATTATAAAGAGATGATCCCGCCGATCGTCGAAGAGAACTACGGCAAGTGGGAAGACCACGAGTTCGTTAAGCCGGGCGTCGTCAAGCACATCGGCCCTTCGGGCAACCTGTACACTGTTCGTGCAGGCCAGCCCCGCCTGATGGCTATCGACAACATCCGCGAGATCTGCGACCTCGCTGACAAGTACTGCGATGGCTACCTGCGCTTCACTACGCGCAACAACATCGAGTTCCTGGTCACCGACGAGGCCAACATCGATCCGCTGATCGAGGATGTCGAGAAACTCGGTTACCCTGTTGGCGGTACTGGTCACTCCCTGACCAACATCGTCCACACCCAGGGTTGGGTTCACTGCCACACGCCTGCTACTGACGCTTCTGGCGTCGTCAAGGCTGTCATGGACGACCTGTACGAGTACTTCGTTTCCGACGACAAGCTGCCTGCCAAGCTGCACATCTCCATGGCTTGCTGCTTGAACATGTGCGGTGCTGCTCACTGCTCCGACATCGCCATCGTCGGCATCCATCGTACTGCTCCGCGTATCGACCATGAGACCATCCGCAAGACCACCGAGATTCCTTCGCTCGTTGCTTGCTGCCCGACCGGTGCTATCCGCCCCGATCCCAAGAACAAGAGCGTCAAGGTCGTCGAGTCCAAGTGCATGTACTGCGGCAACTGCTACACCATGTCCCCTGGTATGCACATCATCGACGAGGTCAACGACGGTATCGCCATTCTCGTTGGTGGTAAGGTCGCAAACGCCCGTACGGCTCCTGCGTTCTCCCGCATGGTTATCCCGTACCTCCCGAACACCGCTCCTCGCTGGCCCGAGACCGTTGCTGCTATCCGCAACATCGTCGAGTGCTGGATCGAGGGTGGCCGCAAGGGCGAGCGTCTGGGCGACTGGATCGAGCGTATCGGCTGGGAGAAGTTCTTTGAGGTTACCGGTATTCCGTTCTCCGATAAGCTCATCGACGATTACATCTTCTCTCGTGAGACGTTCCGTACGTCCGCAGCGTTCAAGTACTAATCGTTGCTATCCGGGCTACTTCCTTATCCAAGGGGGTAGTCCGGATTTTTTTATGCCTAAACGAGCTACTAATGTATGGAGGAATCGATGGCTGCCGATCCCAACGACGACATCGCTTGTCTTTGCACCTCGGAAACATGCTTCTTCCTGCCGTTCTTCCAAGAGCGAAGCAACAGCGGGAGCAAGGATCAAACGCAATGGGGCGATTACATCGATGGCACGGACGTTACGCCTGACCAGGTAAAGGCTCTTGCATCATATGCTGATAAACGCATCAACCGATGCGCCGAGCTGATGTCTTTCCTGCTCAAGATGAATCCCGATTGGGAGGTCATTCCGCGCTCGGAGGGCGTTTACATGGAGTCCGACGCTGTGAAGTACGAGGACATCCTTCCGGCGCTCAACGCCGCCGGGTTCACTGGAGAGGACTTCGTCATTTTCAGTGAGTACACCAGGAAGTGGGGCATGTAGGCTTGCCTCTTGCGTGAGAAATACGCTGCTTTCGATAGCCTGTAGCATGCCAATGCCACAGGCTATTGCACTATTGGAATAGCTTATAGCCCCCGTTGAGCAAAGTATCTCGACGGGAAAGGCTGTATGATTAACTAGTTTATAGCACTATGCGTAAACGCGTATAAGTTCAGCACAGATAGGAGTGTTGTCATGGACAAAGGACCCGCAGATCCCGTAATCAAGCAGAAGGTTTTGGATTACCTGGGCACTATCGAGAAGGCTAAGAGCAAGGAAATCGCCAAGGCTATCGACGAGCGTAAGGGCGCTGTCGACCTGGCCATCAAGGAGCTCGCTGCTGAGGACTTGGTTGAGTATCTGTACATCACCACCACCTTCGTCGCTCTCAAGGGCAAGGTTCCCGAGCCCGAGGACAAATAAGAACAGGAACCGATTCATCTGGGTGGGTTTGCCTGATTAAGGCAAATGAGAGAGGAATTGTTTCATGTTCAAGAAGGTCGCTGCAGGCGAGCCCAAGGAAGTCATCATTCGCGAATGGTGCGCCAAGTTCGATCCTGCATTCGATTCTGACGATTTCGCCGGGAACATCAGTTCCCGGCGCTTTCGAAACCCTTCCGCGTTCCACGTAGACGGTGCAGCGCGCGAAGTGGTTGAATTCGTGCTTAGCGGTGAGAAGGGCGAGGGCTTCGATTCGAAGCTCAACGATCTCTGTCAGCTGGTTGCGCTGTGGAATTCGTCGCCGTCCGAGACGCTTAAGCCTTTTACGCAGCTTCGTTCGCTGGTTGCATCGAATTTGGGAGACTTCGATGCAAACTCCGAGGAAGCTCAGAACATCAACTCGCGTATCGATGAGGTAGTCCTTGCGGCGTTCGAGGATTACGTTCTTAGTCGCGAGAAGCTGAACTCGATTCGCTTCAACGAGTTGAAGCGTAAGACGGACGCTTTAGAGAGAGTATTCAACAACGCACAGAAAGAGATGGGGGAATTTTAAGATGAAAATTCTCGGACCCCTCGTGATGGTCCTCGCTATCGTTTTCGCCGCGTGGGTTGGCACCGCTTGTCTGCATCTGTACACGTTCTTCGGAGTCGTGCTTCCGTATGCAGCCATCGCATGTTTCTTTGTGGGTTTCATTATCCGCATCGTGCGTTGGGGCAAGAGTGACGTGCCTTTCGCTATCCCCACGACTGGCGGACAGCAGAAGAGCCTGCCCTGGATCAAGCAGGCCAAAGTCGACAACCCGTTCACCTACTGGGGTGTCGTTGCCCGTATGGCACTTGAGGTTCTGACCTTCAGGTCGCTGTTCCGTGGCGCTAAGGCCGAGAAGACCGAAGACGGTCTGCATATCGGCTCTTCCAAGTGGCTCTGGCTTGGTGCACTGGCCTTCCATTGGTCTATGTTCATTATCGTCCTGCGTCACCTCCGTCTGTTCCTCGACCCCGTTCCGGCATGGCTGGGCGTTCTCGAGTCGATCGACGGCATGTTCCAGATCGGTCTTCCTATCGTCTACTTGACCGACGTTCTGATCATGGCGGGCCTCGTGTTCCTGTTCTTCCGCCGCGTCGTGGCCCCGCGCATTCGTTACATCTCCCAGCCTATGGACTACTTCCCGGTTGCCCTGCTCCTGACCATCGCCATCACCGGCATTGTCATGCGCTACGGCTTCAGGGTTGACATCACTGCCGTTAAGGAAGTGACCATGGGTCTCGTCACGTTCCATCCCGTTGCCGGCGAGAATGTCGCTCCCATCCTGTACATGCATCTCACTTGCGTGTGCGTCCTTATGGCGTACTTCCCCTTCAGCAAGCTTATGCATGCAGCGGGCATTTTCTTCAGCCCGACCAGGAACATGCCGAACAACAGCCGTGCGGTTCGCCACGTCAACCCGTGGAACTACCCGGTCAAGGTTCACTCTTACCAGGAGTACGAGGAAGAGTTCGGCGAGAAGATGAAGAAGCTCGGACTACCGTTGGATGGTGATGAGTAACCATGGCAAAGACTCCTAAACCTCAGGAGATTCGTGACTCCATTGATCTTTCCGCCCCTGAAAAGGAGTGGATGGACACTAAGACCGAGTTCAAAGAGGGCATGTACTGCTACGCCGTTAAGCCCGATTGGCTGAAGCCGATCGATTTCCCGAACGGCCATGTCTGGGCTCCGAACGAGGAAGATTGGCATCTTCCCGAGAACTGGAAGGAAATCGTGCTCGACACGATGGCCGACCTGCTCAAGAAGTATCGCTCGTTCCGCCTGTTCATGGACATCTGCGTTCGCTGCGGCGCATGCGCTGACAAGTGCCACTTCTACATGGGCACCGGCGATCCGAAGAACATGCCTGTTCTTCGCGCTGAGCTCATGCGTTCTGTCTACAAGCGCTATTTCACCACCTCCGGCAAGCTCTTCGGCAAGCTGGTTGGCGCACGCGACCTTACCGAGGACGTGCTCAAGGAGTGGTGGTACTACTTCTATCAGTGCACCGAGTGCCGTCGTTGCTCCCTGTTCTGCCCCTATGGCATCGACCAGGCTGAGATCACGATGATGGGCCGCGAGATCTTCAACAAGCTTGGCATGAACACCGACTGGATTGCCGGTCCTGTTGCAAACTGCTACATGAAGGGCAACCACGTTGGCCTTGAGCCCCAGACCATTCTCAGCAATGTTGAGATGTTCATGGACGACCTTGAGGACATCACTGGCCACCATTACGAGCCTTCGTTCAACCGCAAGGGCGCAGAGATCCTGCTCGTTGCCCCGTCTGGTGACATCTACGCCGAGCCCGGCATCTACACCTTCATGGGTTACATCACCCTGCTGGAGCACCTTGGCATCGACTACACCCTGAGCACCTATGCTTCTGAGGGCGGTAACTTCGGCTTCTTCACCACCAACGAGATGGCGAAGCGCCTGAACTCCAAGATCTACGCCGAGTCCGAGCGTCTGGGCGTTAAGTGGATCCTGGGCGGCGAGTGCGGCCACATGTGGCGCGTCATGAACCAGTACATGGACACCTGGAACGGCCCGGCCGACTGGCTGGAGGTCCCGGTTTCGCCCATTACCGGCACCAAGTTCGAGAACGCGGCTTCCACGAAGATGATCCACATCATCGAGTTCACCGCCGACCTCATCCACAACAACAAGCTCAAGTTCGACAAGAGCCGCAACGATGACCTGGTTGTCACGTTCCACGACTCCTGCAACACGTCCCGCGGCATGGGCATCCTCGAGGAGCCCCGCGAGATTATCAAGGCCGTCTGCAACAACTTCTACGAGATGCCCGAAGAGACCATCCGTGAGAAGACGCTGTGCTGCGGTGGCGGTGCTGGCCTGAACGCCGGCGAGAACATGGAGCTTCGTATGCGCGGCGGCTTCCCCCGTGCAGAGGCAGTTCGCTCGGTCCGCGATCGCTTCGGTGTCAACACCCTGGCGAACATCTGCGCTATCGACCGCGTTGTTCTTCCGCCTCTCATGGATTACTGGGTACCTGGTACCAGGGTCACCGGCGTCCACGAGCTCGTTGCAAACGCACTCATCCTTGACGAGAACGATCACCGTACGCTCAACATGCGTCTTGAGGATCTTCCCCAGAAGGACGAGCCTGCTAATGCGGAGGTGTCTGAATAATGAGCAAAAAAGCGAAGATCACCCTTTTCATCGTAGTTGCATGTGCACTGCTGCTCATCCCGTTTGCTGTTAACGCGGGCCACAAGGCCGACGCCGTTGAGGTGAGCCTTGACACCCCCGAGATCAACGCGATGGCTGACAAGCAGTGCGTTGAGGACGCTACATGGATGCGTGAGCATCACATGCAGCTTCTGAACGAGTGGCGCGACGAGGTCGTTCGCGATGGCGAGACCATGTACGTCAGCTCCAATGGCAAGGTTTACGAGAAGAGCCTCGACGACACCTGCCTGAAGTGCCATTCGAACCCCGAGGAGTTCTGCAACAAGTGCCACGAGAACGCTAACGTGGAGCTGTATTGCTGGGACTGCCACGGTGCTAACGACCCTGAACTGCACAATGTCAATTCGGAGAAATAGGGGAGTTGACATGGCTGAAAAGAAAGACAGTTCTCTGAACATGAAAAGACGAGACTTTACCAAACTCGGCCTGGGCGCTCTCGGTCTTGGTGTTCTCGGAATGGCTGGTTGCAAGACCGAGTCCACCACGTACACCGAGATCGTTTCTCAGACCAAGATCGACGGTAGCAAGCATTGGGCTATGGCTATCGACGTCGAGAAACTGAACAAGCTCGGTGTTCTTGACGACATGATCGCCACTTGCCACGAAGAGCACAATGTTCCTCATATTGAGGACACCAAGCGCGAGATCAAGTGGATCTGGGGCGACACCTACGAGCACCTCTTCGAGGACATGGAGAACGAGTTCAACTCCGAAACCGTGAAGCAGCTCGAGTTCCCGGCCCTGTGCAACCACTGCGAAGAGCCTCCGTGCTGCCGCGCTTGCCCGACTGAGGCAACCTTCCAGCGCGCAGACGGCATCGTTACGATGGACTACCATCGTTGCATCGCTTGCCGTTTCTGCATTGCTGCTTGCCCCTACGGCGCACGTAGCCTGAACTACAGCGATCCGCGCAAGTACATGGATCACATCAATCCCAACTACCCCACGCGCAGCAAGGGCGTCGTAGAGAAGTGCACCTTCTGCTACGAGCGCATCGACAAGGGCGAGGCTCCTCTGTGCATTGAGAAGTCCAAGGGCACCGTTGTCTTCGGCGATCTCAACGACGAGAACTCTGATGTGTGCAAGGCCCTGAAGGGCGCCTTCTCCATTAGGCGTAGGGTCGAGCTTGGCTCCGGTCCGAGCGTCTACTACATCATCAAGGCTGGTGAGTAAGAATGATCGAGAAGATTTTCCACGGTGGTAAGCTTTACTGGGGCTGGATTTGCTTCCTGCTGGTCTGCATCGGTATCGGTGTAGTCGCTTATGCGAATCAGCTTCAGAACGGCCTGATCCTCACCGGCATGAGCCGCGACGTCAGCTGGGGTCTTTACATTGCCCAGTTCACGTTCTTCGTCGGCGTTGCTGCTTCGGGCGTTATGGTAGCCATCCCGTTCTATCTGCATAACTACAAGGAGTTCGGCCCCATGCTGATCTTCGGCGAGTTCCTCGCTGTTGCAGCTGTTCTGGTTGCCCTCCTGTTCGTTATCACCGACCTTGGTTATCCGCAGCGTTTGTTTAACGTTATCTTGTATCCGTCCCCGCACTCCATCCTGTTCTTCGACATGTGCGTCCTTTCTTCGTACCTGATCGTGAACATCATCGTGGGCTGGGCGGCTATTTACTGCGAGCGTAAGCAAATCCCGCCTTTCAAGTGGGCTAAGGTTCTGGCAATCATCGCAATCCCGCTGGCTATCGGCATCCACACCGTTACCGCATTCATCTACATCGGCAACCCGGGTCGTGCATATTGGGGTTCCGCAATCGTCGTTGGCCGCTTCCTGTCTTCGGCTTTCGCTGCTGGTCCTGCTCTGCTGATCATGGTTTGCTTCATCATGAGGAAGTTCACGAACTTTGACATTTCCGAGAAGGCTCTTAACTCCTTCGGTAAGATCGTTGCCTATGCAATGAGCGTCAACATCTTCTTCTTCCTGCTTGAGATCTTTGCCAGCTTCTATCCCAATAGCCCGCATCATATGGCTCCTATTGAGTACCTGTTCTTTGGTCTTAATGGCATCAACCAGCTTGGGCCCTTCATGTGGGTGGCAACCGTGTGTGCTTTCGTCGGCGTTGCCCTGCTCATCGTTCCGAAGTGGCGCAAGCAGCACAAGACTCTCTTTGCTGGTCTGTTCCTGGTCTTCCTGGCCTGCTGGATCGACAAGGGCCTTGGCTTCACCCTCGGTGGTTTCACGCCCACCGTTTTCGGCACCGTTGTCGATTACATCCCGAACCCCAATGAGATTTGCGTTATCGTCGGCGTGTTCGCTATCGGCGCTTTGGTTCTGACGCTTCTGTACAAGATCGTTATCGGCGTTCGCAACGATAACGCTCAGGGCGCTAAGAAGCTTTCCGAGGTTGCCGGTCATTAATGCTGCAGATGCGTTAAAATAGCACCTGTGCGTCCAAGTGGCGCACGGTGTGTTATCATCATTAGCAATTCGCCGTGTTAAAGCGGCTGGATGCAGAAATATAGGCTGAGTGTTATAAGAAAAGGAGTGAACATGGCTGATATTCAAGTAGGCGATCGCACCATCGCTCTTGATGAGGACGGCTTCCTGGTAGATCCCGCAGATTGGGACGAGCAGGTTGCTGAAGCTCTCGCCAAGTCCGAGGAAGTCGAGCTCACCGATGCTCACTGGGCAGTCATCAACTACCTCCGTCAGTACTATGCTGACTTCGGTACCGCCCCGATGGTTCGTAAGATGCTGCGCGACACCAAGCTGTCGAACGGCGAGATGTACGAGCTGTTCCCCAGCGGCCCCGGCAAGGGAGCTTGCAAAATCGCTGGCCTCATGAAGCCGACGGGTTGCGTCTAAGTCTTAATCAAGGCTTTGATGGGTTATCGCCTGTTATGTCTAACGGTCTTGCTGTGAATTCTGTTATGGGAGAGGTACGTCCTCTGCCGCGTCTTATGATTGCGGCTCCTAGCGGAAGAAGCGGCAAGACCGTTTCTACTATGGGCATAATGCGGGCATTAACGTCAACTGGGATCGATGTACGCCCTTTTAAAAAGGGTCCCGACTACATCGATCCCAGTTGGCATTTTCTTGCCTGCGGAAAGCCGTCGCGCAACCTCGATCCTAAGTTCATGGATGAGGCGACTATGCGTGATGTCTTGGCCGATGCGGCCGATGGCTGCGATATCGCCATCATCGAGGCTGCGATGGGTTTTTACGACGGCTCCGACCTTGAAGGATCAAGCTCTTCGGCAAATGTGGCCAAGGCAACGGGTGCGCCTGTCATCTTGGTCATCGACGCTACGCGCATGACCCGTACGGTTGCGGCCTTGGTGATGGGCTGCATGCACTTCGATCCCGAGGTGAACATCGCAGGCGTCATCGTCAATCATGTTCGCGGTAAACGCCACGCCACGCGCATCCGCGAAGCCGTCGAGCACTACTGCGGCATCCCTGTTGTCGGAATGATTCCCGAGAGCGAAAAGCTCATTATTCCCGACAGGCATCTGGGTTTGGTCAACGCACCTGAGTTCGACGACCTTGACGACTTTTTCGACGGGGTAGCTGAAGTTATTCGCGAGAACGTCGATCTCGATTTGCTCATATCCATTGCACAAAGCGCCCCTGCGTTAGAGGCTCATCCAGTTACGTTCCCGGTTGCGGCCAGCATCGAAGCTGGAGCCGATCGCGTGAAGGTTGCGGTTGTGCGCGATAGGGCGTTCAACTTCTACTATCAAGAGAACTTACAGGCGCTGGAGCAGGCCGGGGCGGACCTTGTTTTCGTCGATGCGCTTAACGACGTCGAGCTGCCTTCGGACATCGATGGCCTGTACATCGGCGGAGGGTTCCCAGAATCCTACGCGCAGCAGCTGCAAGACAACGCGAGCTTTCGCCGAAGCATCCTTGCCGCAATCGATGACGGCATTGCATGCTCGGCCGAGTGCGGTGGCTTGATGTTCCTTTCTCGTCAGCTTTTGATCGGAGACAGCTCCTTCGATATGGTCGGTGCGTTCGGCTTCGACGTGCAGATGATGGAAGAGCGTCAGGCTCACGGCTACGAAATCGCCCGTGTGAGCGCCAGCCATCCTTGGCTTGCGGAAGGAACAAAGATCGTCGGACACGAGCATCATCATTCGCGCGTGCTCGGCATGAGTGAAGATAAACCGTTCGCGTTCGATATCACACGTGGAAAGGGAACCTTCGGAAAACAGGACGGCGTCTGCCGAAATCGCACAGTTGCGGGTTATTTGCACGTTAACGCCATCGCTTCACCGCAATGGGCGCTCGGATTCGTCGATGCGGCGGTAGAATATCGAAGCCAGCGTTTGATTCGTGAAAGGAAAACGGGAGAGAGATGACGAACACTGAAGCTGGAAACGCGGGTCCTCTTGAGTGCGTTGCCGGTGAAGCTGCTTCGTCGCTCGGGCATTCTGCCAAGGTCCTTCCCGCGATGCATGCCCATGCGGGCTATGCCTTGTTCCTCGATCTTACCGATCGTCTTGTCGTCGTGATCGGCGGCGGTGCCATTGCTCAGCACAAGGTTGAAACGGTCATTCCATTCGGTGCGCGAATCGTTGTCGTTTCTCCACACATCACCGATGGTCTTCGCAAGCTTGCCGAAAACGGTGCCTTGAAATGGGTCCCCCGCGAATATCGCGAGGGCGATCTTAAGGATGCACGCCTGGTGTTCTCTGCATGTGGTGTGCCGAGCGTTGACGATGCCGTGCGTGAGGAAGCTCTTCGCGAACGCGCACTTATCAACGTCGTCGATGTGCCCGCCAAGTGCGAGTTCATCGTGCCGAGCACAGTCGATCGCGGGCCATTGCGCATTGCGGTCAGCACCAGCGGGTGTGCGCCGACCGAAGCCAAGCGTATCCGCCGCAAGCTCGAGAACGACTTCGATGAAAGCTGGGAGCCGTATCTTCGACTGATGCAGAGTTTCCGTGCGCTGGTGAAAACCAGGATCCTCGAATCTGACGAAGCCAGGAAGCCTGTCTTCGAGGCAGCAACGCAAGCCGGATGGCGCGAACGTTTGGCGGCTGGCGAAAACATCACGCCCGAGCAGGCTTATGCCGAGGCGATTGAAAAAGCAGGGGTGAAGTTATGAACATCTGCGTAGTCGGATTGAACCACACCACAGCCGGGGTCGAGCTTCGCGGAAGGATCTCGTTTCGCAAGAGCGAGATGAAGCGCCAGCTCAATCAGCTGTGCTCTTACGCGAACATCGACGGCGCGGTAATCGTGAGCACGTGTAACCGCACTGAGATATACGTTTCCACGCCCAACCCTGAAGATGCGCTTGCCGAAGTGAAGACCTTCCTGCTTGTCGAGAAGAACGTCACTCCTGAAGAGCTTGAGCGCAGCCTGTACTCCAAAGTTGGCAGGGAGGCGATCGAGCATCTGTTCATCGTCGTTGCGTCGCTCGATTCGATGGTTTTGGGCGAGCAGCAGATCATCGGCCAGATGCGCACCGCATTCAAAGAGGCCAGCCACGCCGGGTGCGTGAACATGGTGCTTACGCGCCTGTTCCGTCAGGCAATGGAATGCGGCAAGCGCGTGCGCAGCCAGACGATGATCTCGGAAAGCCATGTCAGCGTTTCCACGGTCGCCATTGACATCGCCAAGCGTGCGTTCGACGACTTCGCGGACAAGACGGTGCTGGTTGTTGGTGCAGGCGAGGCAAGCGAACTTGCGGCTCGTTACTTGAAGGAACAAGGCGTCGAGGCGTTCATCGTCAGCAGCCGCACCCGCGAACACGCTATCGTGCTTGCCGAGGAGCTTGGCGGTGTAGCCCGTCGTTTCGAAGACCTGAAGCAGCTGGTCAACGAGGCCGACATCATCGTGTCGGGTACGGCGGCGACACGCTACGTCATCACGCCGGACATGTTCGATGGTACTCAGCGCGACAAGGTGCTCATCCTGGACATTGCCATTCCGCGTGACGTCGATCCCGCCTGCTCTGAGGTGGAGGGTGTCATCGTTCGCGACCTTGACGACATCGGCAGGGAAATCGGCCAGAACAAGGACAGCCGTTCCTTGGCGGCCGAGCAGGCCCGCGCAATCGTCGCCGAGGAGACCGAGGCGTTCTTGGATTGGTCGGCGGGTTACGCGGTCACGCCTCTTATCAAGGCCATCCGTCTTGACGCCGAACGCATTCGCCAGCAAGAGGTCAAGCATCTGCTTCGCACGCTTGACGTGGAGCTTTCCGAAAAGGATCTGGAAAGCCTGGAGTGCGCGACCAGCGCTATCGTGAAGAAGATCCTGCATGAGCCGACGGTGCGCATCCGCGAGAGCGCGAGCGCGCATTCTGAATATGAAACCATCGACGCGGCGCGTTATTTGTTTGACGTTCCGCAGGCAAATATCAAGACCGACGCCAAACAAGGGGCGATGAACCAGTGAGGAAGATCATCATCGGAAGCAGGGGCAGCAAGCTGGCCCTGTACCAGTCCAATCTTGTGAAAAGCCTGCTTGAGCAGGCCGAGTCTGGGCTGACCTGCGAGGTTCGCATCATTCACACGAAGGGCGACAAGATCCTTGACGTGGCTCTTTCGAAAATTGGCGACAAAGGCCTGTTCACGAAAGAGCTTGAGCGTGCCTTGCTCGACGGCGAAGTCGACCTGTGCGTCCATTCCACCAAGGACATGCCTACGGCACTGCCCGAAGGTCTTGCCATCATGGGCATGCCTAAGCGCGCGAGTGCTCAGGACGCCATCATTTCCAGCACGCCTGGCCTGACCGTTGACTCGCTTCCCCAGGGTGCTCGCGTTGCGACGGGCAGCCTGCGTCGTGTGGCCCAACTGCTGCGCCGTCGTCCCGACATCGAGGCGTGCGAGATTCGCGGCAACGTCGATTCGCGTGTGAAGCGCGTGCTTGACGGTGAGTTCGACGCGGGCATTCTTGCTGCTGCAGGCGTTGAGCGCCTGGGTCTTCAGGATGCCGTATCGGGCAACATCCCGACTGACGTTCTTATCCCTGCTGCAGGTCAGGGCGCCATCGCCATTGAGGCACGCCAGAACGACGCAGAAATCGCGGTCCTTCTTGAGAAGATCACCGACCGCGACACGTTGCGTGCGGTCACGGCTGAGCGCTTCGTTCTGGGCGCTCTTGAGGGTGGCTGCCAGGTTCCCATGGGCATTCATGCCGAGATCGACGGCGATGTCATGGACCTGTGCGCTTTCGTGGCAAGCCTTGATGGCACGAAATACGTCGAGGCTCGCGCAAAGGGCGACGCGAACGATCCCAAGGGGTTAGGGCAGGTCGTTGTCGATGACCTGGTGGGCAAGGGCGCTCGCCAGATTTTGGATGAGATCATGGGGGAAGCTGAATGAGCAACGAAACGAACGAGTTTCAGGGCGTGAGCGCCGCCATGGTCTACCTTGTGGGAGCCGGTCCTGGTGATCCAGGCCTGCTGACCTTGCGTGCGCAGGAATTGCTCTCAAACGCCGACGAGGTTATTTACGACTACCTGGCCTCGGATGCAGTCATGCGCTTCGCGCGGCCCGAAGCCAAGAAGATCTTCGTGGGCAAGAAGGGCTTCTCGAATCATGTCACGCAGGAAGAGATCAACGCGCTGTTGGTTGCCGAGGCTCTTGCGCAGCCCGGCGCGAACATCGTTCGCCTGAAGGGCGGCGATCCGTTCGTCTTCGGCCGCGGCGGCGAGGAAGCGCTCGAGCTTGTTGCGAACGATATTAGCTTCGAGGTGGTGCCCGGCATCACGGCGGGCGTTGCCGCATGCGCCTATGCGGGCATCCCCGTCACTCATCGCGGGTTGGCAAGCGCCGTTACCTTGGTAACCGGTCACGAGACTCCCGACAAGCCCGAAAGCGCCATTAATTGGGAATCGTTCGCGCAGAACGCGGGTACGCTGTGTTTCTACATGGGTGTGCGCGATCTTCCTCACATCGTTGAGCGCTTGGTTTATTTCGGCAGGCCCGAGAACACGCCCGTTGCGCTTGTTCGCTGGGGCACCACGCCCGAACAAGAGGTTCTTTCGGGGACGTTGGGCGATATTGTCGAGAAGGTGGAAAAAGCCCAGTTCAAAGCTCCGGCCATTATCGTTGTCGGTGATGCCGTCACGCTGCGCGACAAGCTTGCGTGGTTCGATGTTAGGCCGCTGTTCGGCAAGCGCATCGCGGTCACGCGCTCTCGCGAGCAGGCGTCGGCTCTGTCGTCCCGCCTTCGTGACTTGGGCGCCGACCCCGTTGAATTCCCTGTCATCAAAACGGTCGCGCGCCCGGTCGATGACGCGATCGAGGCCGCTGCCGATTCCTTGGGCTCGTACGACTGGGTCGTGTTCACGTCTGCGAATGGCGTTAACAGCTTTTTCGGGCAGCTCGATGCGATGGGGAAGGACGCCCGCGCGTTCGGCGGCGCCAAGGTATGCGCCATCGGGCCGGCCACGGCTCAGGTCCTTGCCGATCGCGGCATCAGGGCCGACGTCGTGCCGCCGCGCTTCGTTGCCGAGTCGGTTGCCGAAACGCTGATCGACGAAGGCGTTGGCAAGGGAAGCCGCGTGCTTGTCCTGCGTGCCGCCGTCGCTCGCGACATGATGATCGACTTCTTGCGCGAACAGGGCGCCGAGGTTGACGTGGTTGCCGTGTACGATACCGTCATGCCCGACGAAGCCGATCAGGTGAAGCGCATGCGCGCCCTGCTTGAAGAGGGCTTGCTTGATGCGGTGACCTTCACGTCGTCTTCGACTGTGCGGAATTTCTGCTCGATGCTGTCCGACGATATGGGCGCTGACGCGTTCGCGAAGGCCATGGAAGGCGTCGCATGCTTGAGCATCGGGCCGATCACCTCGCAGACGATGCGCGATTCCGGCTTGACTGTGACCGCCGAGGCTGCCGAGTACACCACCCCCGGCTTGGTTCAGGTGGTTGGCGAGTCGTTCGCTTAATCGCCGGTGCGGGGTGTTGCTGCGGTGAAGTTGCCGTTACAAGGCCGTCAAGACGACGACTTTGTCGGCTTCGCGGCCACGGGCTTCTGTTGAAAGCGCGCTTTGGCTTTGCTGTCTGAATTTCAACGAAGGGGCGCCTTGCACTCGGTTGTTCGTTTGAAGCTTCGGTGCCAACCGGAGCTTCGCTTTTTCTGAGCGGTAAACTCGAACATGAAGGAAGAGATCCAAGGAGGAGACACTCATGGAGTATGGCAAGTTCCCGACGTATCGTCCGCGCCGCATGCGCGAGAACGAGACGGTCCGCCAGTTCATTCGCGAGACCGAGCTTTCCGCGAAGGACTTCATCTATCCGCTGTTCGTGAAGCCCGGTACGGGCCATCATGATGAGATTCCCAGCATGCCCGGCGTTTTCCAGGTGTCGCTTGATCTTCTTATGCCCGAGATCGACGAGCTGCTGAAGCTTGGCGTTACCAGCGTTTTGCTGTTCGGCCTTCCCGCGTCGAAGGATGAGGTCGGCTCTTCTGCATGGGACGAGCACGGCGTGGTGCAGGATGCCATCCGCATCATCCGCGAGCAGGCTCCTGAGATGTTCGTCATCACCGACGTTTGCATGTGCGAGTACACCGATCACGGCCATTGCGGCAAGCTTGATTCTGACGGCTACGTGAACAACGACGCCACGCTTGAACTGCTGTGCAACGAGGCGGTAAGTCACGCGAAGGCCGGCGCTCAGATGGTTGCCCCGTCCGACATGATGGACGGCCGCGTGGGCGCCATCCGCAAGGCCCTTGACGAGGCCGGCTTCGAGCGAATCCCCATTATGAGCTACTCCACTAAGTATGCGAGCGGTTTCTACGGCCCGTTCCGCGATGCTGCCGACAGCGCTCCGGCGTTCGGCGACAGGCGCGCATATCAGATGGACCCGGCCAACGCATCCGAGGGCGTGCGCGAGGCATGCTTCGACATCGCTGAGGGTGCCGATATGGTCATGGTGAAGCCTGCCCTTCCGTATTTGGACGTTCTGTACCGCGTGAAGAGCGAGACCGGTTTCCCCACGGTTGCCTACAACGTGTCGGGTGAGTACTCCATGGTGAAGGCCGCCGCTCAAAACGGCTGGATCGACGAGAAGCGCGTTGTTTTGGAACTGCTTACCAGCATCAAGCGTGCTGGTGCCGACATGATCATCACGTACCATGCAAAGGAAGCCGCCCGCTGGCTTGCCGAGTAAAATGAACTGACGCGCGCTGGGTTCCGGTTGGCAAGCCGACGCGTTTTTGGGACGGGGCGTACGCAATGCTTGCGCCCCGTCGGTTTCTTAAGACTTTGCTAACGGCGTCGCGAAACGCCGCAAGGAGGAAGAATGACCCACGAGGTGACGAACCACAAAGGATCCGACGCCTGTTTCGAAGAGGCGAACACGTGCATTCCCGGTGGTGTGAACTCTCCCGTTCGCGCGTTCGCGAACGTGAACGAGACCCCGGTGTTCTACGACCATGCCAAGGGCAGCCACGTTTGGGACGTCGACGGCAACGAGTACGTCGATTTCATTGGCTCGTGGGGCCCGATGATCTTCGGCCATAGGCCCGATTTCGTCGATGACGCCGTGCGCGCTCAGCTTGATCGCGGCGTCTCGTATGGCGCTCCGTGCCAAAGCGAGATCGCCTTGGCCGAGAAGATCTGCAAGCTGGTTCCTTCTGCTCAGAAGGTGCGCATGGTTTCCAGTGGCACCGAGGCTACGATGAGCGCCATCCGTTTGGCTCGCGGCTATACGCATCGCGACAAGATCATCAAGTTCGAGGGCAATTATCATGGGCACTCCGACTCGCTGCTGGTTAGCGCGGGTTCGGGCGTTGCCACGTTCTCGATTCCCGGTACGCCGGGCGTGACGGCGGGCACTGCGGCCGATACGTTGGTGTGCGTGTACAACAACCTTGACTCCGTTCGCGCCACGCTTGAGGCGAACAAGGATCAGGTGGCTTGCATCATCGTCGAGCCCGTTGCCGGCAACATGGGGGCGGTCGCTCCTGCCGAGGGTTTCCTGCAGGGCCTGCGCGAGCTGTGCGATGAGTTCGGCGCGCTTCTTATATTCGACGAGGTTATCTCCGGTTTCCGCGTTGCCCTTGGCGGTGCGCAGGAGCGTTACGGCGTCATGCCCGACCTGTGCACGTTCGGCAAGATCATCGGCGGCGGTTTCCCCGTCGGCTGCTTTGCCGGTCGCGCCGAGATCATGGATCAGCTCGCACCGAACGGCCCCGTGTACCAGGCGGGCACGCTTTCCGGCAACCCCGTTGCCATGGAAGCTGGCTTGGCTCAGCTGGGAACGCTGGAAGCGGGCGTCGTCCCTGCTTCGGTCAATCCTGAGGCTGCTGGTCAGGGGATTTACGACTATCTTGAGCTCTTGGGCGCGCGTCTTGAGGCGGGTCTGAAGGCTGCCATTGCCGACACGGGCGTTTCGGCTCAGGTGAACCGCGTGGGTGCTTTGGCGACCATCTTCTTCACCGATCAGCCTGTTCGCGATTGGGATGGCGCGGCTACGTGCGACACCGACAAGTTCGCGCGTTATTTCTCGGGTATGCTCGAGTGTGGCTATCTTATCGCTCCCAGCCAGTTCGAGGCGCTGTTCCTGTCATGCGCGCATACGCCTGCCGAGGTTGATGCGTTCATCGAGGCTGCTCGCGAGGTGCTCGCGAGCCTTTAACGTGTGCCAACGAAGGCGTTAACGTATGCCAACGGAGGCCTTGGCGCATAAGAAGGCCCCTGCCAAGCGATTGGATCGCAGATGGCAGGGGCCTTTTCGTGTTTTGTGGTGTCCCCTGGAGGATTCGAATCTCCGTTTCCGACCTGAGAAGTCGGCGTCCTTGGCCGCTAGACGAAGGGGGCGTGCATATACTAACACACCCTTCCCGCAGGTTGGATGGGCTGCCACTGAATGGGCACGAGCGGAGGTTGTGCTGCGCGGGGTGTGCGTGGGGGCAGGCGAAAGGCGACAAGCGAGCGGGGATGCTGGGTTTCGACTGAAACGCGCGGGTGCGCGAGCGGACGTCAGGTTGCGCCGGTGCGTGGGCGAAGGCCTGGCAGTTGGCCTCGGCAGCCGACTTTGGCGGCGCGTTCGTCTCTCAACACCACCGGGCGGATTGTTCATTGAAGCGGTTGATCTGGCTTACTACGATCGAATGCGATGATTCTTGACCGAAGGAGACCTCATGCCGATCGCTCTGCCCGCCATTTCTCGCCGTTCTTTCGTCACCGCTCTTGCCGCTGGGTCCTTGGCTGTTTGCGCGTCAGGCGTCGTTGGCTGCTCGCCTGCTGGCTCGGCCAGTTCTTCGAAGGCTTCCAAAATGGGCAAGGTCACCATCGGCACGCTTCCCACCGAGGATATCCTGCCGTTTTGGGTTGCTCAGTCGGAAGGCCGCTTCGAGGCTGAAGGCATCGAGGCGGAGGTTGTCTCGTTCCAGTCCGCAACCGAGCTGATCGCGGGCATTTCTTCTGGAAACGTCCAGATGGCGATGACCGACATCATGGTCGCGGCCAGCGTTTTCGCGGGAGGCACCGACTTTTCGCTTTCGTGGGTCACCTTGGGAACCACGGCGGCTCAGGGCCGTTTCGGTATTCAGACCGGCCCCGATAGCGACATCACCTCGCTTTCCCAGCTGGCGGGCGTTCCCGTTGGCGTGGGCACGAACACCATCCTCGAGTACGTCATGGACGTGTTGATGGAACGCGCCGGCCTCTCGAACGAGCAGACCGTCACGTCTGAGCTGCAGAAGCTGCCCGTCCGCTTCCAGGCTATGATGTCGGGCGAGGTTAAGGCTGCAGCCCTTCCTGCATCTTTGCTGGCACTGGGCGAGGCGTCGGGGGCCGTTACGTTGGCTGACGACACCACGGGTGAAAACATCTCGCAGTCGGTGATGGCCGTTCGCAACGATTGGCTTTCGGGCGATGGTGCTCAGGCTATTGAGATGTTCAAGCAGATTTGGGACAGTTGCGCGTATGACATCAACGCCGATCCCGAGAAGTATCGCGAGCTGCTTGTGAAGAACGCGAACTTGTCGGATGCCGTTGCTGCAACCTATCCCATCAGCGAGTACCCGCTGTGTCAGTTCCCCACGAACGACATGGTCGATCCCGTCATGCAGTGGATGGAAGGTAAGGGCTACCTGACCAAGGACCTTGCGTACGACCAGTCCAACGGTGCTTTTTCAATTCGCTAGGGGTTTGGTGCGTTCGTAGATGATTTATTTTCAGGTTGAGGGGCGCCGAGCTGCGGCGCAGGAAAATCAGACGATGACGCAGGCGGGCCCGCGGGTGCAGCTGTCGCATGTGGGTTTGGCGTATCGTGGCGAAAACGATTCGGTTGTCGCGTTGGACGACGTGACTTTGTCCGTCGCGCCCGGTGAGGCCGTCGCGATCATCGGCCCCTCGGGTTGTGGGAAGTCCTCTACGCTGCATATGCTTGCGGGAATCCTGAAGCCGACTAGTGGAAGTGTTTCGATCGGTGGCGACCCCGTCGACGAGCCTCGTCGCACGACGGCGTTCATTCCCCAGGGGCTGGGTGTTCTTCCATGGAAGACCGTGGCGCAAAACGCCGCGCTTGGCCTGACGATTCAAAAGGCCGGTGCGCGTGAGTCGCGCGAACGGGCTCTTGAAGCTTTGCGCGAGGTCGACCTGGTTGATTTCGCCGACGCGTTTCCGAAGGAGCTTTCGGGCGGCATGAAACAGCGTCTTGCGTTGGCCCGTGCCATCGCCATGGATGCCGACCTTCTCTTGATGGACGAACCCCTGTCGGCGGTTGACGCCCTGCTTCGCGAGTCTCTTCAGGACATGCTGCTGGACCTACGGAAGCGCCGATCGCAGACGCAGATCCTCGTGACGCACTCCATTGACGAAGCTGTTTTCTTGGGTCAGCGCATTTTCGTGATGACGTCGCGCCCCGGCACCGTTGCTGCGGTTGTCGAGAATCCCTCCATGGGCGAGCAGGGTTTTCGCGATTCGGATGCCTTCGCGAAGACGTGCGTCAAAGTGCGTGCGGCTCTTTTCGGCGACAACGGCTGGGAGGTGCGCTAGTGAAAGCGAAACGGGCTTCAGTGGGAGCGTCGCAGTTTAGGCGGTTGCTGGCGCCGTCGGCTTTAAAGAAGATTGGCGGCTGTCTTTTCGCCGTTGCGTTCATACTTGCCGGCTGGTGGGCGACATCGGTCGCGCTGCATTCGCCGGCTCTTCCCACGCCTGGCGCGACGTTCGCGGTGCTGGCCGCCAATGTTCATGCGCTTGCGCCCGATTTCGTGGTGAGCGCGTATCGTGTGGTGGCTTCCGTGGCTATCGGAACGGTGCTTGCCGTGCCGATAGCTTTGGTATGCGCTCGCTCCAGGGTGCTTGATGGCCTGTTTGCGCCCGTGCTTTACCTGCTGTACCCGATCCCCAAGGTCGTTCTGCTTCCGATTTTGCTGGTGTTCCTGGGTTTGGCGGACGCGCCTAAGATCGCGCTCATTTCCATCACCGTGTTCTTCCAGGTGCTGGTTGCGGTGCGCGATGCCGTTCGCGGTCTGCCGCAAGATCAGATCGATGCAGTGCGCGCATTGGGCGCTTCTTCGGCCGACGTGCTGCGCCTTGTTATTGCTCCGGCAACGCTGCCTGCGGTTTTGACCAGCTTGCGTATCTCCACGGGCACTGCCATCGCGGTGTTGTTCTTCGCCGAGGCCATTGCCGGCTCAACGGGCCTGGGCTATTTCATTATGCAATCGTGGGCGCTGGTGAACTATGCTCGTATGTTCGCGGGGATCATTGCCATGGCTGTTTTGGGTGTGGCGCTTTATGCGGTTATCGACTTGGTTGAGAGGCGCGTCGCGCGCTGGCGCTAGGGATGGCATGTGCTTGGTCGGGCTTGGCGGTTGCGTGCGCGTGAAGCCCGAGCGTTGGAGGCTTTAAGCCGCTAGCGCTTGATGGCGGTATCGTAAATAAGGTGGAGCAGCCCCGTTGGCGACACGCCGCGTGGGTCTTCAAGCCACGCTTCAATCAGGAACAACACGCCTGCAACGTTCTGTTCAAGCAGAAGATCGCGCTCGCCAGGTGATGCTTTCAAGTTGGGGTCGGCTGCCTTCCATAGGGGGATTTGCTTCATCATGCCCCGGAGCTTCTTCATGAACGCAGGATCGCCTCGTTCTCCCAGAAGAAGCACGATTTGCGTGCGATTACGCTCGTATAGGTCAAGGACATGCATCATCAGCTTGATGAGCTCGATCTTTCCCATGTTGCCCGAACAGTAGGCCACGCACTCTTCCATTTCCGCAAGAAGACGGGACTTTTCGCTTTCGAAGAGATCGTAGATGTCTTGATAGTGCAGGTAGAAGGTGCCTCGGTTGTATCCCGCCACTTCGGTGAGCTCGCGAATGGTGATCTTGTCCAGCGGTTTTTGGGCGTAAAGGCGCCAGAACGCCTCGAGGATATCGCTCTTCGTTTGGTCGGTGCTCTTCATAAGATGCTCCGCGGAACGCTTCGCGGTCGTTGGTCCCTTCTGTCTGCAGATAAAGAAAAAGACGCCGTGCTCTCGCGCGGCGTCTTGCGTTTCGATGGTGGTCGAGGAGGGATTTGAACCCCCGACCTTGTGCTTGTAAGGCACCTGCGCTCCCGCTGCGCCACTCGACCATCTTGTTGCCTTTCGGTGAGGAGATATTTTCGCACACTTCTCGTATTCGCGCAAACGTAGTCTGTGGAGACATTTCGATGACGCGGTTTTTGCCCAGGCGCTGACCTGCTTTGCTGGAGCGGCGGGGATTTCGCGCCTAATCGATGTTGGAAAAACTCGCGAGATTTGCATCTTGCTGTCTGACCATGGTTAAACGGTTGATAGAACGGATCCCCATACTGTCCCTTGCTGAAGAGGAAAGCGTGGGAGGACGATATGGATCAGTCGAAATCAAAGGTTATTGCGCTGGTCAGCGGTGTGGTATGCGCGATTTGCGTCGTGCTGTTCATGCAGTCTGTTCAAGGCGGCGCCGAGGCTCAAAGGGCCGAGGTTCTTGCTAAATACGGTGGATCGCAGGTTGACGTTCTTGTCGCAAAACGTGATATCTCCGCGGGCGAACGCGTCGATCCTTCGATGATCGAATCGCGCTCGTGGGTTTCGGATCTTCTCCCCGATGGGGCCCTTCGCTCTTCCGAGAATGTTGCCGGACTGGTGGCTTCGTCCTCGATATGCCGTGGTGAGGTGCTTCTTCAAAAGCGTTTCACGGAATCAAAAGGCCAGATTTCCGTTCCTCAGGGAACGACCGCCGTCAGCGTTCCCGCTAAGGCAGTGCAGGCGGTGGGAGGCGGGCTATCCGCCGGCATGTACGTCGACATTTATGCGACAGGCGGGTCGAAGACCAGCGTTATCGCAAAAGACGTCCAGGTGCTTGCTGTCTCGGAAAACGGATCGGGCGTGTCGTCTTCGTCGTCTTGGGTAACGGTTGCCGTTGAGGACAAGTTGGTTCAGCAGCTGGTTGCCGCCGCTAATTCCTCCGAGCTGTATTTCTCTTTGCCGGGTGACCCTTCTCCCGAAAACGAGGAGGCTGGTTCCAAATGAGCAAAGTTGCGTTGTGCGTTGATCCGGCAATGCTATCCGAGCCTGCCCTTATCGGTTTGCCCGACGAGAACCTGGCAGGGCAAAAGTGGCTTGCGCTGTACACCTCTGCGGAGGATTCGCGATTCTCGATTCTTGCGGATGACGAGCTGAAGGAGGTGTGGGTTGCGGGCTGCGAACAGGTCGATGCCATTAATTTGGCTGCGGCCATTAAGCACGATCGCCCAATCTTGCGCGTTTGCCTGTTGGCAAGCGACGACGGAGGGTCGCTTCTTAGCAGAGCGTATGCGGCATCGCTTGATGCCGTTTACAACGAGGAGATGTTCGTGCAGCGCTATGTTGCGGCAAAAGCAGCACTTGCATATTCGACAGAGGGTCGTTTGCTGGAGAGCGGGACCGCCGATGCGGGTGCTGCGCCGCAGCCTAGCGAGATTGCTTGCGAGCCTGCGGCGACAGTCTTACCTTCGCAGGCGAAGACCGCGTTGCTTATTACGGTAGTCAGCGCTTCTGGTGGCGCGGGAAAAAGCACGGTTGCGGCTTTGGCGGCACTCTGTTTGCAGATCCATGGAGTAAAGACGGTGCTCGTCGATTTCGATTACCAGTTCGGGAACGTGGCGGGTTTCTTCAAAGGCGTCGAGCCAGTCAGCGTCGATGAGCTGCTGGCGAATGGGACTTCGCTCGGGAAGCTGCGCCCGACCGGGGTGCTGCCCGCCATTGTGTCGCCGCCGCGCAACCCTGCGGAGTCCGAGCTGTTCGCGGGAAGGACGAGCGAGATCCTGTCTGTTTTGTCCTCGCGTTTCGACGCTATCGTGGCGAATACCGGTGCCACGTGGACCGAACAGCACGCGGCGATATTCGAGCGTAGTTCAAATGTGCTGTTCCTGGTTGACCAGCGCGCGTCGTCGCTGCAGGCGTGCCATCGCGCTTTGCGGCTTTGTGAGAACTGCGGCATGCCGACGGGGCCTTTCCTGTTCGTTGCCAACAGGTGCTCGAAAAGTTCGCTGCTCAGCTCGATCGATGTGTCGTGCGCTCTTCGCGGCGTTGAGGCAGTCGAGCTAAGGGAGGGCGGCCGGGACGTCGAGGACTTCTCGTCTGCGGGCATCATCGCAGATTTGGTCACGTCTGCGAATCCTTTGTACGAAAGCCTCGAAGGTTTGCTTGCGCGCCTTGTCCCGTCTTTGGGTGAAAGCGTTGCGGCGTCGGTTGGGGCGGGCGATGCTCGAGGTGGGAAGCGCGGTCTATTTAGAAGGAGGGCGGAGCGATGACGCTTTATGAACGAGCGCGTCAGGTGGAGGCTGCGTCGCGTTCGACGCAGCCAGTGGTCGAATCGGCCTTGTTGCTGCTTCGCAATCAGGTTCGACAGCTGGTTTCGGTCGATGAAGTCGCCGCGATGGCAAGAACCAACCCCTCGCGGGCTCGCAGCGAGATCAGAAACGCATGCAAACGGGCATTCGAGAAACCAAATTGGAAACATCTTCCCGATGAGGAGAGGGGGCATCTTACCGTCGCTCTGCTTGATTCGATTTTCGGATTCGGCCCTATCGAGGATTTGATCGACGATCAGAGCGTTACCGAGGTGATGATCAACGGGCCTCGATCGGTGTTTTTCGAGCGTAACGGACGTATTGAGCCGTTCGGCCGCGTGTTCGAGAACGAGTCTGAGTTGATGGCGCTGATTGACAGGATCTTAGGTCCGCTTGGCCGCCGCGTCGATGAGGCATCGCCTATGGTGAATGCACGGTTGCCTCAGGGGCATCGCGTGAACATCGTTCTTCCGCCGATCTCGCTTGTTGGGCCTACGGTCACCATTAGGAAGTTCACCGAGCGGGTGATCAGCCTTGATGACATGGTTGATAGCGGCACGATAACGCCCGAACTGCGGCAGCTGCTGATCTGGGCGGTTCGTTCGCGCAAGAGCATCGCCGTTTCTGGCGGAACGGGCAGTGGCAAAACCACGTTGCTCAATGCGCTTTCGTGCGTTATTCCGCGCAATGAGCGCATCGTCACGATAGAGGATTCGGCCGAGCTGCGTTTCTTCGAGCATCCGCACGTTGTCGGCCTCGAGGCGCGCCCTCGCAACGCCGAAGGGCTCGGAGAGATATCTATTCGCGACCTTGTCACGAATGCCTTGCGTATGCGTCCCGATCGGATCGTTGTTGGCGAGTGCCGCGGCGAGGAGGCCTTGGACATGCTGCAGGCCATGAACACTGGTCACGATGGCTCGTTGACCACGTTGCATGCGAACTCTCCGGTTGAAGCGATCTCGCGACTGACGACCATGGTGCGCTATGGCGCCGAGCTGCCTGTCGACGTGATAGAAGCGAACATCGCAAGCGCGGTTGATGTGATCGTGCAGACGCAGCGCGCCCTTGACGGTTCACGCAGGGTTTCCGACGTCGTCGAGCTTCGCTTCGATCGTAATGAAGGGAAATGCGTCGTCGTGCCCCTTTACCGGCATAGGCTGACTGAGCCGCTAGGCACGTGGATTGATTTGCCCACCTGGATAGACTTCCTTCCAAAACTTGGCTGTGCCACCGAAGAGGAGGTGCTGTCGTGGAAGCAGGATTGCTCTTGTGCGCGGCCGGCGTGATCTCGGCGTTTGCGTTTGGTTTCATGCTGGGAAAGATGGTTTGGTCGCTTTGGCTCCGACGGGCGTCCTTGCTTGACGACGAGCCTTCCGCGCGCGCATTCGTCGCCTGGCGTCTTCGTAATGAATGGAAGCCTGCGCGCAGGTTGGCGGGCTTCCTTCTTAGAAGCCGGCGCGTTGTCGGGGTTGTCGACGAGCTTTTGCTGGGCGTTCGCGGGCGAGGTTTCGAGGCGAGCCGCGAGTCCTTGCTGTCGAATTTCATCGGCGCATCGCTTTTCTTGGCAATCGTTTCAACTTTTGTTTCAGGCAATGCGGTGTGTTTGGCCGTTGTTCCAGCGTGCGCCGCCGCGGTGTTTATCGTGTTCGCCGGTAGCCTCAGGGACCGACGCAACGAGGCCTTGCGTGCATCTTTGCCGGTCGCTTTGGAGTCGATGTCCGCATGCTTCAACGCAGGTTACACGCTTTCCCAGACGTTCAATCAGGTGGCAAAGGACGTCCCCGGGCCCGTCGGCGATCTGTTTTTGTCTGCGGCGAACGTGCTGGAGTCTGGTGGTGGTGCGCATGAGGCTTTGTCTGTCATTCGGTCCAGGCATGTCGCGGATGAGGTGTCGTTCATTGCAGTGGCGTTGGATATTCAGCACCAGACCGGTGGATCCATCAAGCCGGTGCTCGAGGCCGCCTCTGACAGCGTGAAAGGGGAACTTGCCCTAAAGAAGGAGCTTCGCGTTCAGACTGCCCAAGCGCGGCTTTCCGCGCGCGTTGTCACAGTGATGCCGCTGGTGCTGATCGCGCTGTTCTCGCTGGCAAGCCCGACGTTCATGACGCCTTTTTTCGGGAGCGCGGTGGGGATCGGCTTGCTTACCCTGGCTTTGGTCATGCAGGTGACGGGGGTCCTTCTTGTACGTCGTGCGCTTTCTGCGGGAGGTGCGTGCAAATGAACGAGGCGATGGTGCTTTTCGTGGCTGGTGCGGCCGTTATTTCGGCTGGCGTGGGAGGAGCTGCCGCGTCGGCGGTTCTAGCCGAGCGAGTTGGGGGAGTGCGTCGAAAAGAACGATCCATCAGGCATCAAACCGATCTTTCGGTCAAAGACGAGGGCGGCTTGTTCGCGGCCGGGAACGAAAGATCCCGCCCGCGCGACGAAAGCGTAGGCGAGCGTTTGCTCGCCTACGCCGAGAACGTCGGATCGCGGCTTTCTTACGGAGCAACGAAGGCGGTCTCTCCGTGCGTTCGCTCGGGAAAGGCGGATTCCGATAGCGCGGCGGCTTTCTTGGAAGATCACGGTGCGCGTGCTGGGTGCGGCGATCGGCTCACTGTTCGGGGTTTCGTTGAAACGCGAATGAGGCTCGAGATCGCGTTGACGGCGGCGGGCTTTGCTGTCGGCTTCGCGCTAACGGCCGAACTGGCCTTCCTGCTTGGGCTTGTCGGGTTCGTGGTTGGTCGCCGCGCCTTGTATGCGGCGGTGCTTGCGTTGGAGCGCGAACGGGCCGACGAAGCGGAACGCCATATCTCCGAGATGCTCGAGGTTGTGGCGCTGGGGCTTCGCAGCGGCTTGACGTTCGATCGTAGCTTCAATTTATACGGGTCCCACTTTGCGACGGGCTTTGCCGCCGAGTGCGCCTCTGCGTGCCGAAGCTGGACGCTGGGTTTGATGACACGAGAAGAGGCTCTTCGCGGTCTTTCGGCGTCGTATCGGTGCGAAGAACTGGAAAGAGCGGTGGAGAGTGCGATTCGCTCAACTCGTTTCGGGTCGTCGTTCTCAAGCGAGTTGGAGGAATTGGCCAGGCAGTCGCGGGTGAACTACAAAAGCTCGGTTCGCGAACGTGTAGCGAAGGCTCCCGTCAAGATGATGCTCCCGACAGGGGCGCTGATATTGCCGGCAATGCTCCTTTTAGTGATGGGACCCATCCTGTTGGAGTTGATGAGCGGGTTTTGAAACGAAAGCTCAAAGGGAAAGGAAGAAAAATGAGTGTTTTGACATTGGGCGAAAGTAGAGTGGCGGGTTTCTTGTCGGCGCTGGGCTGGCGAGCGATATCGGTGCTTGCAGCGACGCCGATCCCTTTCGGTCTGGTAGGGGGAAAGGGCAGTCGCCTGTGCAACGAGAGGGGGCAGGGAACAACCGAGTACGCAATCTTAGTTGGGGTGCTCGTGGTAATAGCGATAGCGGCAATTGCCCTGTTCAGACCCCGTTTGCAGGAGCTGTGGAACTCCATTGCCGAGGGGATCAACGGCCTGTGACCCGTGGCGGAGAGCAAGGCCAATCAACTGTCGAATTCGCGGTGATCATGGTTGGGTGCTTGTCGATCGTCATCGGGTTGGCTGCGATTTTGCATGCGCTTCAGGACGGTAAATTCGTCGAGCACGCCCTAACGTCTGCATCTCACCACGTTGGGGGTGCGGCTCTGTCTGCGATGGCGGATGTCTTTCTGTACTGAAAGCTGTCTTAGTGCGATGCGAAGGAGGAAATCATGCGTTTCGGAAGAAATGGGAAAGCCGTCGAGCGCGGGCAGGGAACAGTCGAGGCGGCGTTCGTTCTCCCCGTCCTGCTCGGTCTGGTGTTGTTTCTCCTTCAGCCGGGCATCGTTCTTTATGATCGCGTCGTCATGAAGTCGGCAGCTGCCGAGGCGTGCCGGTTATTGGTAGTCTCGGGCTCCGACTTCGGTGAATCCGAGGAAGCGGTCAAGGCGTTCATCCGTCATCGACTGGCGGCGATTCCTCCGCAGGACCTGTTTCACGTCCACGACGGTGGCTGTTCTTGGGTTATCGATTTTTCTGGTGATGAGGACTCTTCTGTGGTCACGGTTTCGATTGAGAACCAGGTCAGGCCGCTTCCCTTGATCTCGTGGGGAATGTCGGCGATAGGTGCGTTGTCGAATGAGGGGACCTTTCGTTTGTCGGTGAGGGAAAGCGCCCCATCGCAACCTGTATGGGTTGGAAGCGCCGAGGTCGGACGTGATGTTTCCGGTTGGGCGGGTGCGTGGTTGTCATGAAAAGGCGCGTTTCTGCGGGGAGGAGCTTGCTGTCCGACAGCCTGTTCAGGGACGAACAGGGGTTTACGACGGTCAGCATGGTTCTTTCTCTTCTTATTGCATTGTCGCTCGTTTTCTCATCGGCTCAGGTTTATCGGATAAATGCCGCATCTTCGCAGGTTCAGGATGTTGCTGACGCCGCAGCTCTTGCGGCGGGGAATCAGGTCTCTGATTTTGTCTTGTCGGTGCGCCTTTGCGATGCCGTTGTGCTTTCCTTGTCGTTGACCAGCTTGGTTTCGTACGGAGCGGGGGTCGTTGCATTGTGCGTTCCGGGCGCTCAGGCTTTGGGCGACAGTCTTATCGAATTGGGCGGTCGTGTTGCGAAGGCGCGAGATGCATTTGCGGAACAGGCGAAGGATTCGCTCGAGCGCTATCAAAAGGCGCTTCCGTTTCTTGCCGCCGCGCGTGCTTCGGCGGTCGCCTCTGCAAACGACGCAACACAGGAGGGCGCTCGGTATGTGGGCGCGGCGATCCTCGTCCCTGGACGGGGAGACCCCCTCGATTTCTCCCTTTCGAGCGAGTCGAGCATTGGGGAGGAAATAGAGGAGAACGCCGACGATCTGAAGAAGGATGCGACTGCTGCCGAGGAAGCAGCCAAGGCGGCAAATGCCATCAAAGAGAGGGCGTTCATGCGCGACTGCGGCGACTTTCCCGGGTACTGCCTGTACGAGCGTGCTGACAAGTTGGCAGGGCTTGGCGGATCCGATAATCCGTTTTATAGCAGCGTCGACGCATGGTCGTTTTCAGTTCCCCTCGAGCGTGCGCGGTCTTATTACGCGAAGCGCCTTTCGATTGAGGCACCGGCTGACGATTCCGTTGCCGAGCAGGCTCGTTCGGCTCTAAGGATGCGCTTTTATGAGTATGCGACCAAGGAACTGAAATCTGCATATGTCGTAGAGGGTGGGGACCGTTTTGACGCCTACCTTCCGATGTTTCCTAAGAACACGGATGAGATGCGTGATACATGGCTGTTCTCTGAGGTCGCATACCCGATAACCGCAGATGGGGATGGTTTGACGATGCACGCGTGGCCGGGGTGTCCTCTTGCAGCGGGATTTCCATCTCTGGGTTCGATCGAACAAATGGATGAAAGCGATTTCAATACGTGCCCGGAGTGCGGGTTCACGGCGTCGAGCATGGGATCGGTTGCGTCCGCTTCGACTGCGATCGAGAACGGATTCGAGTACCACTATGCCGCAATCGTTGAAGCTGCAGGCGATTATAAAGAGGCGAGAAACCAGGCCGATCCGCTGTCGGAGAAGGTCAAGGATTCTGCCGGCGGTCTGATCAATGCGATTATGGAGGAGGCGCGCAAGGCAGCGGGGGCTCGCCTTTCGCCTAATCCTCCGGGAGGGATCGGGTCGATAGCCTTCGTTGCCAATGTCGGGTCGGTTCCCGAGGGTTTCGGCTTTTCGAACTCGTTCGTTTCTCCGGATGGAACTTTGGGAGCGCGCGTTGCCGTCTCTGGCTCCACCTTGCTTCAAGAGCCGTCTGATGAGGGCCGGAACGCCATCACGTCGCTTTTGGACGGCTTTAAGGGGAACGGCGGGTTTGGAGGGGCGGGCTTGGTTCTCGGTGCTTGGTCGGCAACCCTTGACGCGTACGCGAATGGCCAGTCAGCCCTGTTGGATGCCGTCGAGCGTGTGCTGGGATCATTGCCGCTTGTGGGCGCAAGCGGTCTTGGATCTTGGGCATCGTCGAAGTTTAAGGAGTGCATGTCGGCTGTCGGACTTGAACCCGCCGAGGTCGAATCGTTGAAGCCCGTCCTGGTGAACACCGGCCATGTTGCTTCGGCGTCGAGCGACGAGGCGGCCGGCAGGTACCTTTCGGTGAAGATGAGGGTTCTTCAGAATCCACCAAGTTCGACGGATGCCTTTTCTTCCGTTCTGAATGGGGTGGAATCCTACGTTGAAGAGGGGGTTCTTGGGATGGACTCCATCAAGATCGCCGAGATAGAGCTAGGGGTCGGAGGGCCTCCGTTCGTGATTGAGGTTCCCCTTCCCGACTCTGTGAAGGGGAGCGCCCAATCTGTCATTCAATCGGTTTTCTCGCGACTGCGGGACATCTATCTGCAGGTTAGCGGGGTGAGGGCATGGGAATGACGATGTGGCGTGGTGGGTTCTTCTCCGCTTGGCGAGGTGCTGGTGCGGAATGCGGGCAAATGACGGTTGAGCTGGCGGTCGTGCTTCCTGTCGCGATTGTGGTGGCCGCGATCGCGATGAACGCGCTGCTGTTCTTCTCGGAATGCGCGGCGTTCGATAGGGAATTCCCGAATGCTGTTCGCGTGTATGCCGCAGCACCTGCATATGGGGAAACCGCGGGAGGAAATACGGGGCTCGTTCAGGAGCATCTCCGCGGCCGCTTTGCTGAAGACCATCTGGCTGTTGACGTGACGTCGATTTCTCAGGGCTTCCTGATCAGGTTCGATGCGACGCTTACGTTCACGCCAACACTTTTCGGCATGGGACTTCGGGAGAGCGTTATGGGCGTTTCCCTTCCGCGGCTGACTCATAGGGCGTCGTTCGTGATCGACCCCTACAAGCCAGGGGTGATCGCATGAGTTGGCGGGGCTCATCAGGTACTTCGGGTAATCGCAGCGACGGTGGCTCTTTTGTGTCGTCGGTTCGATCGAGGCGTGCCCTCTTCGTCGTGGTTCTGGCGCTGTTGGCTGTTGCGGCATCCCCCGCTGCCATGGGTGCGCTGTTCGATTCGGCGGTTTCGGCTCGTGCTGTTCCGTGCGCCTCCAAGGTCGTTGCATCGGCAATGGGTGGCTCAATGCTGTGCGAAGGTGCTGAGCAAGACGTGAGTGCTCTGCTTATCGGTGCGCCGTCGGATCTCCTTGACGGCGACGACGGGGACTTCGCTCCTGCTGGGGAGACATCGCTTGCGGTGCCGCTTCCGGCTGACGCTCGCCTAGGGAGGATGTCGGCCGACGGACTGTTGATCGGCTATGAAACCGACCTCGATCCGTTTGCATCTTTGTCTTCCTTAGGACGGGCGATGAGCTTAGATGGTTGGTTTTTGACCTCGGTAAGCAAGGAGAGCGTCGTTTGTGCGTCGTTTGCGCGCGATGCCCCTTCCGAGAATTGGGCGTTCGTTTCGGCTTATCCGCTTGGGGGCTCGACCTCCGTTGTTTTGAGGGTGGCGTAGTTCATGAGGGTTGATGTAATGGAAGGTGGTCACAGTGAAGCAATGTCCGATATGCGGCGCTTCGGCTTTTGATGATGCGCGTGTGTGCTACGGCTGTCTGCATCGTTTCGATAGCGACGAGCCGCGGGATCTCGACCATTCCTTCTCCCAAGAGAAGGGCGAGGCTTCTGCGTTGACGCAGAAGATAGGTGGGATCCCGGTAGGGATAGCCTCGGTTGATGTGTCCGATGATGCCATGTCGATCGTCATACGGCTTTCAAGTCCGCTTTCGGGGGCGATGAAAGAGTGATCGTTGCAGCTCAGGAGTCGTTTTCGATGGCGCTTCGCATCGCTGCGTTCATCGTATCCGCTGCTTGTTCTGTTACGTTGGCGTCAACGGCTGGATGTTACTTTGCAGAGAGGGCGGCGGCTCGGGCGGACGAATTCGCTCGCGACGGTTTTGCTGGTAGCCGACTGCGGCACAAGATCCTTGTTGGCGGCTTGTTCTGTTTCTCGGGCGCGGTTGCGGCATGCTCGCTGTCGTGCGACTGGGCTACGGTGTGCTTTCGCGTTGTCGAAACGCAGATCATTGCCGCGATGCTTGTTGCGGATGTGCGCTTCCGTTTCCTCCCCATCGAGTGCAATCGCATGCTTGCGGCCGTTGGGTTGGTATCGCTGCTTCTTGTCCATCCCGAAGATCTTGTTGCGAACCTGCTCATCGGAGGTCTTCTCTTTGCCGTAACGCTTGGGGTTTCGCAACTCGCAATGCGTAATGGCGATCCTTTGGTTGGCGGAGGCGACGTTGCTGCGTTCCCGGCGCTTAGCTTGGCGGCGGGCGGTGGGTGCCTGATCGGGGCGCTGGTTTGCTTCGCCGCTGCAGCGGTGTGGGGCTTGATTTGTGCTTGGAGGGAGAAAGGAAACGGAGCCCCGGATGCGCTTGCGGGCGCGTTTCCGATGGCTCCGTTCTTGGCAGTTTGGTTCGTCGTCTCGATAGCGACGGGTTAGCGTTGCCTGCTTGCTGCTTGATTAACGAGCAGCTTGTTTCGCGAGGAATTCTTTGACGGCATTCTCGATGGCGCCTTGGTTGCCGTCGATCGCTTCGGTGAACCTGATGGGCAGCTCCTCGAGCGCGGCAAGTCCCGCGGGAATGTTGTCCTGTCCCGTCTCGCTTGCGACCAGCTCATTCAGCTTGCACCCGGAAAGCTCGGCAACATCTTGGGGAAGCTCGTCCTCAAGCGAAAGCTCGTGAAGCGCTTTGTATACGTTGTTGCCGAATTTCGCCCAATGAGCGGTGCTGGCGATAAGAACGGGGACGTCGTTGTCACGCAGATTTTCAGCAACCTGATAGGCGACGGCGGTGTGCGGATCAAGCAGGTAGCCGTACTGGTCGAATACCTCGTGAACGACCTTGAGGCATGTGTCGTTGTCGATAGCGTCGGCGCGGAAGACCTGGCGCATCTTCTCGAACGTGTCGCGATCGACACGGAAGGCTTTGTTCTCTTTCAGATCACGCATCCACTTGGCGATGGCATCGGAATCGCGCCCTGTGATCTCGAAGAGCTGGCGCTCGAGGTTCGAAGAGACAAGGATATCCATCGACGGCGAAGGCGTTTTCGCAAAGACGCGATCGCTGATGTCGTAAGAACCCGTGTTGATGAAGTCGGTCAGCACGCGGTTTTCGTTGCTGGCGCAGAACAGCATGCGGATAGGGGTCCCCATGCGCATGGCGTAATAGGCGGCAAGGATATTGCCGAAGTTGCCTGTAGGTACGCACACGTCGATGGGATCGCCTGCGGCAACGGCTCCCTTGGCGACAAGACGGGCGTATGCCGAGATGTAATAGACGACCTGAGGAAGGAGGCGCCCCCAGTTGATGGAGTTGGCGCTGGACAGCGCGATGCCGTACTGTTTGTGAAGCTCTTCAGCAAAATCGTCGTCGCCGAAGACGTTCTTGGCGCCGGTCTGGCAGTCGTCGAAGTTGCCGCGAACGGCCCAAACAGTCACATTCTCACCGCGTTGCGTTGCCATTTGGCGATATTGGATGTCGCTGACGCCGTCCTTGGGGTACATGACGCCGATCGACACGCCGTCGACATCGCGGAAGCCTTCAAGTGCGGCTTTGCCCGTGTCGCCCGAGGTGGCAACCAGGATCATATGCGCGTCATCGAGTTCCCCCTGGTCGCGAAGGTGCTTTGCGCTGGCGCCGAAGAAGCGGGGAAGGCACTGGAGTGCCATGTCTTTGAATGCGCTGGTCGGGCCATGCCACAGCTCAAGAATGTGCGTGTTCTCGTCAAGTGAGGTAATGGGGCAGATGTCGGCGTCATCGAAGTTGTCGCCGTATGCCTCGGACGTGATGCGCTGAAGCTCTTCATGTGAAAGGTCGATGCCGAATGATTCGAAAACCAACGCCGCTTGCTGGGCGTAGGGGAGTTTTGCCAGATCGCAGATTTCGTCGATGGTGAATGAAGGAATCTGCTGAGGAACGAAAAGACCGCCGCCGTTGGCCAAGCCGCGGATTACTGCCTGAGTGAACGTGACAGGCTCGGTGCAGACGCCGCGCGTGTCGATGTACCTGTTGTCGGAGAGCGGTTGTTTCAAAACCATGTGAGCGTCCCTTTCCGTTTCGGGGCGAATGCCGAACCGTTTTGCTTCGTGCAGGGCGATTATATCCCTAGTGGGTGCCCTGTGAGCTGCGGTGTCTTGTTTCATGCAAAGCCCAGCATCATGAAACCAGGTGGAAACGGGAATGTCTGACGCGCGCTGCTTGCGGCCAGGGGGGGGTGCTGACGCACGTTGCTCGAAGCGGATGGGAGTGTGGACGCTTGGCATGAGCAGTCGCTGCCATTCCTCCGCTTCGGTTCGAATTGATGAAAGTTCAATATGTGCAACTTATGAAGAAGTAAACCAAAGAAAACTTACTGTTGACAATGCTCAGCATGTAACCCTAAACTAACAAATGTTGAAAGGGTCAAACAACGACCTCGGGAAACAGTCGAAAAGCCGATTCAACCCCGATGTTGTTCTAGTTTGGGTTCCTTCGATTTTGAAAAGCCAATCCGGCGGTGAAGATTCCTCTCTCGTCTGATCATTCACCGCAAAACTACCGGCAAGAGGGTCCACCCCCCCCTCTCCTCCCTCTTGCCGGTCCCTTGAAATCTGAATCCCCGATGGTCCCGACGGACGGTCGGGGATTTTGCATGTTGTGACCGTACGATTCGAATAATGGAGCTTGTAAATGAAGGTTTCCAAATCGCATGAAGACTACCTTGAAGCGATTGTTGAGCTGGGCGGCAGTACCGAGCAGGCCGTTCGCTCGGTCGATATCGCCAAGAAGATGGGGGTCTCGAAGGCGTCTGTAAATAAAGCCCTCTCGCTTCTTAAAGAGAAGGGCTTTCTCGATCAGCCTTATTATGGCGACGCGACTCTTACCCCCGCTGGCTATGAATATGGCTGCAAGATCGTCGAACGCCACAACCTCCTTGTTGCCTTCATGGAGAAGATCCTTGGCGTTCCCGCTGACATGGCCGAAGAAGAAGCCCATGTGATGGAGCATGCTATCAGCGACGATTCGTTCGAAAAGTGGACCGAGTACATCAGGCGTCTCGGCATCGAATACTAAGCTGCCCGGTTGGCGGGCGCCGCGTATCGAGGTCGCCCGATCGACTCCTAAGACGCCTTCGTTGCGCGTTAGCAGCTTCAAGAAAACACAGAGCGGATACATCGTCGGTTTGGCGATGTGGTATTCTGATTTGGCTCAAGCATTACACGAAACCCAAACCAACCACGATGCTTCAGGGAGCCCAATCCATTGTCTCAGCGATCGAATATCGTGTCGTTCGATGCGGCGAAGCGCGGCAGCGCCTCGCGGTCTCGTCGTGCCTCCGGTAGCTCTCGCTCCGAGGATTTCTACTCCGATTTCGCCGAATCTCTGGACCGCTACGATGCGGCTGCGAAAGCGCAAAGCCGCCGTCGTGACTCGGCCTCTCGTCGTTCCGCATTCGCTTATCTTGATCAGGCAAAAGAGCCGGTCGCTCGCTCTTCGTCCCGTCGCTCGCCTTCGGCGGGCGCGGCGGTTTCCCGCCCCGCGCAGCCCAAGTCGTCGGGCCTTTCGTCACTTTCTGACGAGGAATTCTGGGCCGAGATGCGTGGCGACAAGCCTGCCTCCAGCGCGGGCTCTTCGTTCTCGGTGATCCGCGGCGGCGCATCCGCGTCGACCGTTTCGGCATCTGCGGGTTCCGATCGCAAGGTCGACTCAAGTCTGGAGGATCGATTCGGTGGCGAAGAGTTCGACAACGAAAAAGCCAATGCCGAAGTGAATGCGTCGAAAGCGGAGCGAAAGCGCCGCAAGCGTGCGAAAGACCGCGCTGGCCGCATGTTCGCCGAGCAGTTCGGCTCTGATGACACCCCCTCGTCTGGCGAGGGTTCGCCTCGCGCCGCTGTCTATGAAGGCAAGATGGGGAAGAACGCTCGCAAAGCAGCGCGTCTTGTCCCCAGCGGCAAGGCGGTTGCCCAGGGTTTGTCCAGCTTCAACCCCGCGGCGTTCCTGTCCAACTTCTTCCTTTCTCGCCGCGGCATGATCGCCGCGGTGGTCTTCGTGTGCTTGGTTGGCTCGTTCATCAGCATTTATGGCCCTGCCCAGCAGTACTACCAGTCCATTCGCGACAACGATCGCACGCAGGCCCAGTACGCCGCGATCGAGGCTCGAAGCGATGCTCTTGAAGCCCAAAACGACCGTCTTACCAGCGACGCCGGCGTTGAGACCATCGCTCACAAGGATTACGGCTGGGTGAAGCAGGGCGAGCAAACCGCCAAGGTCGAGGGCCTTTCCGACTCGGCCTACGCGAAGGAAGAGGCTGGAAGCACCATTACCGCCAACGTCGCCATCGGTAACATCGACTACCCTGAGACTTGGTACTCGCCCATTCTGGATAAATTCTTCGGGGTTGGGCAGTAACCATGGTCGATTCGTTCCTGCCGGTTTGCCGCGTCGCCGCAATCGATATCGGTACGGTCACGTGCCGCATGCTTGTTGCCGACGTCGATGCGCAGGGCGGTATGCGCGAGCTTTGCCGCGAATACGCCATCGCCAACCTGGGCGAGGGCGTCGATGCCACGCGTCGCTTGAAGCCGCAGGCCATCGAGCGCGTTGCCGATATCGTTAAACGATATCTGGCTAAGCTCGAATCGCTGAACGACGCCGCGCACAACCCCTTCAGTCTGAAGCCGCGAATCGTCGCGCTGGCTACCTCGGCATCGCGTGACGCCGAAAATGCCGCCGACTTCACGAACCGCATGCGCGATCTGGGCGTCGAGGTGCGCGTCATCCCCGGCGAACTTGAAGCCGCTCTTTCTTTCTCGGGCGCTACGGCGGAATTCCCCGGCGAATCGGCGGTCGTCGTCGACGTCGGCGGCGGTTCGACTGAAGTCGTCGCAGGTCAATCGGGAGAGGCCCCCGCTCTGGCGAAATCGTTTGACATCGGATGCCGTCGCATGACCGAGCGCTTTCTGAAAACCGACATCCCAACTGCGGCCGAGATCGAAGCCGCACGCACGTGGATGCGCGACCAGATGGCGCCGTACTTTGCCGAACTTCACTCGCATGGATTCACCGGTGCGCGTATGGTTGCAGTGGCGGGCACGGCAACGACCGTCGTTTCCATTCGCGAGGCCATGGAAACCTATGACTCGTCCCGTGTTCATAAAGCGCGCGTCACGCGCGGGCAGCTTGACGGCATCGCCAGCCGCCTGGGGTCGCAGCCTTTGGCAACCCGCCGTCAGACGGTCGGCCTTGATCCGGACAGAGCCCCCGTGATCGTGGCGGGCTTCCTGATCTTGCAAACGATCATGGATCTTTTGGGCGTCTCGGAGTTCACGGTAAGCGAGTCGGACATCCTTCAAGGTATTGTTTTGCGGGTAGCCAACGAATAGTGCCCATCAGGACTTGCATTCTTTGCTAAAGTGAACAGCGTCGTGCGCGAATGGGAGCGTGGCGGAATTGGCATACGCAGCGGACTTAAAATCCGCCGCCTTCGGGCTTGTGGGTTCGAGTCCCACCGCTCCTACCAGTACAAGAACGCGCAGTCGACGTTTGTCGGCACGTGCTTTTGGGGAAAGGCGCACGCGGGTGGCGTTTAGACGTCGCCTCGTTTGTTAAGCACTATCGTGAAGCAGGGGACAGAGAAATCCATGCCTAGCATCAATGAAATCCTCGCCCAGGGCGGCAAACCTGGTTCGTTCGAAGAGTATCTTGCGTCCTACGCCGACCAGGTCGGCGAGCTTATCAACGCATTCATTCCGCGCGGTTCGCATCCCGATATGGACAAGTACCTGTATGATCCGCTGCGTCGTTATAGCCAGAACGGCGGTAAGCGCCATCGTCCGCTGATCTGCTTCGCTGCATGCTTGGCCGTTGGCGGCAACGCCGAAAGGGCGGTCAGCGCAGCTGCCGCAATCGAACACTTCCATACCGCAGCGCTCATTCATGACGACATCGCCGACGAGGCCGAGCTTCGCCGTGGCGAGCCCTGTCTGCACCTTACCGAGGGCATAGGCCTTGCCATCAACATGGGTGACCTGGGGCTTTCCTTGGTAAACGGCACGGTCATCGAGGACCCGATCCTCGACGACGCTACCAAGGTCCGCGTCATCAAGGAACTCATTGACATGACGCGCCGCACCATCGAGGGTCAGGCTCTTGATATCGGTTGGGCGCGCGACGGCCGTTACGACATCACGCCCGAGGATTACCTCACCATGGCTACGCACAAGACGGCTCACTACTCGGGTGCCGTGCCCCTGGCCATCGGCGCGATCGTGGGCGGCGGAACCGACGCCCAGGTCGAGGCGCTGCGTAACTACGGCCTTGATACCGGCTTGGCGTTCCAGATTCAGGACGACCTGCTGAATCTTATTGGCAAGACGGAAAGCACCAAGAAAGGCTTCCGTGACGACATCACCGAAGGCAAGCGCACGCTTGTGGTGGTTCACGCTCTGCAGAACGCCGACGAGGCCGATCGCAAGCGCATCATCGAGATCCTTTCTTCGAAGGAGAAGGATCCGGCGGTGCTTGAAGAGGCCGTCCAGATCATGCAGAAATCGGGCAGCATCGATTACGCCCGCTCGTACGCCGAGAACCTTACCAGCATCGCGAAGAACCGCCTGATCGAGATGGTTCCTTCGTCGGATTCCCGCGATCTGCTGACCTCAATGGCCGATTGGTTCGTCAATCGCCTGAAGTAGTTCGCCTGCGTTTACGGCAACAACAACGACTCGCGGTAGCGCCTTGTCGGCTTGGTTCGGCAGGGCGCTATCGATTTTCTCGGGCGCTGCGAATCGGAAAAATCGCTCTGCCAATTCAATGTAAGGATGATCCTTGGGGCGATGCGCATGTCCGCATGGTCTATCATGGCAGGCATGGATACGATTAAGCAAAGTGACAAAGGGCCCGCAGTCGAAGACGTCCAGCATCGCCTGGCTCGTATCGGCTTGCTTGACAGCGCCCATGTCGATGGCACATTCGGCCAGGAAACCGCACAGGCAGTTCGCGTCTTCTGCAAGAAGGAGTCGCTGCCCGAGTCCGACGAAGTCGACGAGCGCGTTTGGTCGGCTTTGGTCGACGCGTCGTTCTCACTTGGCGATCGCACGTTGTTCCTTCGCATGCCGTATTTCCATGGCAACGACGTGCTCGATCTTCAGCAGGCTCTTGGCGCGCTTGGTTTCTCGTGTGGCAACGAAGACGGCATTTTCGGCGCATACACTGAAGACGCCCTGCGTAAGTTCCAGGTGAACCTGGGCCTTCCCGCAGATGGCATCGCTGGTGCTTACACGTACGCCGCCATCCGCAATCTCCATCATTCATGGGAGGGCAAAAAGCCCATCGACGTTCCTATCAACATCGGCTTTGCGCGTGCCGCCGATGTTCTGGAGCGTCATGCCCTGTGCCTGTTCGGCACCGATGCGTTCACGCGCAGCGTCGCGTCGCGCATGTCCAACCTGGCGCTTGCGACCAACCCGGCCTCGAAAATTCTGAGCGCCGATTCGCTTTTGGTCCGGCCCGATAATCGTATGCTCATGGTTCATATCATGCTGCCCGAGGAAACCTGCCCCGGCGACATTCCGTGCGTAAGCTATGCTCCCGAGGGATCTTTGTCGCTGCGTCTTTCGGCCGCGTTCGAAACGCTTGCTGCAAAGGGCGCCAACCGTTTGGCCGTTGTCACTCCTGGCACCATGTGGGAAGACGCCGGCGAGGACCGTTCCGCACAGCATTTCGCAATCACGCTGCTTGATGCGCTTTGTCTAGCGTTGTCCAAGGAGAATTAACAGGAACAGAATGAGAGAAGGAGTATCGATGACGCGTCCTATGACCATTGCGGAGAAGATTTTGGCGGCTCACGCCGGACTCGATGAGGTAAGCCCTGGTCAGCTAGTCGAATGCAATCTCGATCTTGTTCTTTCAAATGATGTGACAACCCCAATCGCCATCAAGACGTTCAACGAGATCGGCGTTGGCAAGGTCTTCGATCCCACGCGCGTTCTTATCGTCCCCGACCACTACACGCCGAACAAAGACATCAACTCGGCCAAACAGGCCAAGGCCGCGCGCGATTTCGCTCGTGAGCAGGGCATCACCCATTATTGGGAGGTAGGCTGCGTGGGCGTCGAGCATGCTCTTCTGCCCGAGCAGGGCGTTGTTGGCGCGGGCGACCTGATCATTGGCGCCGACAGTCACACGTGCACGTACGGCGCGCTTGGCGCTTTCTCCACCGGCGTCGGCTCCACCGATGCCGGTGTTGGCTACGCAACAGGCAAGGCGTGGTTCAAAGTTCCCGAATCGCTGCTGTTCAAGATCGAAGGCGAGCTTGCTCCCGGCGTTACCGGCAAGGACGTCATCCTGTACATCATCGGCATGATCGGCGTTGACGGCGCCCTTTACTGCGCCATGGAATTCACGGGAAGCGCTATTCGCTCCCTGAGCATGGACGAGCGCCTTACTATTTCCAACATGGCCATCGAAGCCGGCGGCAAAGCCGGCATCATCGAGGTCGATGACGTCACGCGCGCTTACATGGACGGTCGCGTCGAGCGTCCTTATACTGAATACCATTCAGATCCCGATGCCCAGTATCGGAAGGTGTACGAAATCGACGCCGCCGACATTCCGCCGACGGTTGCTTTCCCGCATTTGCCCTCCAACACGCGCCCCGTTGCCGAAGCTCGCGACATCGTCATCGATCAGGCGGTCATCGGCAGCTGCACCAACGGCCGCATCGAGGACATGCGCCAGGCTGCTGCGGTGCTGAAGGGTCGCAAAGTCAACCCCAACGTGCGTTGCATCATCATCCCCGCCACGCAGCAGGTTTACCGTCGGTGCATCGACGAGGGCCTCACGCAGATCTTCCTTGATGCCAACTGCGCGGTTTCCACGCCGACGTGCGGTCCGTGCTTGGGCGGCTATATGGGCGTACTTGCCCCAGGTGAGCGCTCGATTTCAACCACCAATCGCAATTTCGTCGGCCGCATGGGCGACCCAACTAGCGAGGTTTATCTGTCGTCGCCTGCTGTTGCTGCGGCATCTGCCGTTCTTGGGCACATCGGCTTGCCGACTGATTTGGATTAAGGAGCGTTTGATGAAATTCGAGGGAACAGTTCATAAATACGGTCGCGACGTCGACACCGACGTCATCATCCCGGCGCGCTACCTTACCACGTCCGATCCGGCCGAGCTTGCAAAGCATTGCTTGGAGGATCTTGACTCCGAGTTCGTGAAGAAGGTTCAGCCAGGCGACATCATCGTTGCGGAAGAGAACTTCGGCTGCGGATCTTCACGCGAGCATGCTCCTATCTGCATCAAGGCTGCAGGAGTGAGCGTCGTCATCGCGAAGAGCTTCGCGCGCATTTTCTATCGCAACGCCATCAACATCGGTTTGCCCATCATGGAATGCCCCGAAGCGGTTGATGCCATCAATAACGGTGACGTGGTCGAGGTCGATGCCGACACCGGTGTTATCGCTGATAAAACCACGGGTCTGACGTTCCAAGCCCAGCCTTTCCCGCCGTTCTTGCAGGAGATCATCGAAGAGGGTGGTTTGGTCGCCCGCACTAAGAAGATCCTTGGAAAGTAAGCGCGCCGGGTTCCTCGGCAGGCTTATTTAGCTAAGCCTGCCGATGCGGGCGATTTCGTACAGATGGGGTGACTTCTTGTAGCGAACCTCGATGGGGTTCGCATGAACGGTGCTCTCGGCAGACAGATGCACGTTCGAGCCAAGTGTCGAAACGAAGCGCGCCTCTTTCTTCTCGTCGAATACCACAGCGGCAACGCGGCCGGTCTGACCATTGACCGCCATGCGTACCTGCTCGCCCTTGCGCCCGTCAGATGCGGGGCGATCGAAATAGTACACGGGAACCAGCATAAGCCCCGATCCATGCTTGCGGATATTGCGCGCCCACGACTTCATCTTCTTGGGATTCAGGCCGAATGCCTCCTGAAGGTCGTTGCCAATGACGTAGCGGCCGACTTCGTTCACCAGCACATTGTCGTTGATAAGGCCGACAACGGCGGCAATACGGAAGTCTCCTTCTTGCATCGCGGGGTCGAAATGTGCTGCCTCAGAGTAGTCCCACGGCTCAAGAAGGCTAAGAAGGGGCATGTCGAAGAAGTCGGTTTTAGGGTAAGCCCAGTTAATGAGCTCGCTGTAGATCAGCGTGTCTTTGCGGAACAACCCGCCGGGAAACGCGGTCATCACATGAAGATCGACTGCCGCAATGGGCAGGTATGCAAGCGTCATCTGATTGTCGACGCAGTCATTCATGTCGTGCTTGGCGAACGCATCGGCGTGCTGCTGTACGAACTGCCTGGCGTTGGCGCGGGCCTGCTGCTCGGTGATATGGCAGGGAAGAGCCTGCTCGGGGATGTATTCGGCGCCCGATCCAATTGAAAGGCGCTTGCTGAACGTTCCCGGTTCGCAGCAGTCTGACATGGCAACTTTGTTGCCGCAGGCGGGGCATTCGAACACGCTTTGGGTCGATTCGCCCTCGAACGACGCGCCGCAGTATGGGCAGGGAATGCTGATGTGCTTCGATTCGCTGAGCTCTCGCGCAGTGGCAGGGTCGTCGTTCAGAATCTTCTCGAACAGCGACATGCTGCGCCAGTAGTACTCGAAGTAGTACCAATCTTTTTCCTCGGGCGGTTGAAGCGTGCCCGCAAGGACAAGCTTCAGCAGGTCATTTTGCTTCTCGAGGGGCTTATGACGGAAGCTGATCAGGGCGTTTGGCTCGGATCCGTCCTTGCTCCAGGGCTCGCTTGCGCCGCAATACGCGCACTCGAAACTGCGCTTTGCTTGGTTGGAGTACATGGGGCCGCCGCAGCTCTTGCATTTGATGGCGAATACATCTTCCATTGCTGCCTCCTCAATAGAAATGTTGTTGTCTAGTATGGAAGAAACCTTCCTTTCATGGGTAGTCCCCGATGTCCCAAAGTTGCAGAGATCTGCCGGAAAACATCATGTTGGGGTCTTTCTGGTTTCAGGGGCGTTTCGAGCTGAACTGTTTGATGCCGCTTGCAGCTCAGGGCGTTAGTATTGACTTGCGAATCAGTAACGTGTTGAAAGAGGTAAGCGAAATGGCTGCAGCGTATAACATCTGCCTTCTGCCAGGCGACGGCATTGGCCCCGAGATCATCGCCGAGGGCGTGAAGGTTCTAAAAGCCGTTGGTGTGAAATACGGCGTCGAATTCAATTGCGCGGATTCCCTTATCGGTGGCGCCGCTATCGATGCAACGGGAGATCCGCTTCCTGAAGCAACGCTCGAGGCCGCTAAAGCTTCCGATGCGGTTCTTCTTGCGGCGGTTGGCGGACCGAAGTGGGATTCCACCGATCCGAATGCACCTCGTCCCGAGCAGGGTTTGCTGGGCATCCGTAAGGAGCTTGGGCTATACACCAACCTTCGCCCCGTGAAGATTCATCGGGCGTTGGCAGGGGCTTCCACGTTGAAGCCCGAGATCGTCGACGGCGTTGATCTGATGATCGTTCGTGAGCTTACCGGCGGCTTGTACTTCGGTAAGCGTGAGCGCTTCTACGACGAAGAAGGCGCCGGCGCTAACGGTGCGAAGGGCCAGCGCGCCTATGACACGCTTGAATATCGCGAGTACGAGGTCGAGCGGATCGCTCGACAGGCGTTTGAAGCGGCGCGTAAACGCCGCGGCAAGGTGACCAGCGTCGATAAGGCGAATGTTCTTGAGACCAGCCGTATGTGGCGTGAGATCGTGCATCGTATTGGCAAGGCGGAATACCCTGACGTGGAGATCGAGGACTTGCTGGTTGATAACACCGCCATGCAGCTCATCAATCGCCCCGCGGATTTCGACGTCGTCCTTACCGAGAACATGTTCGGTGACATTCTGTCTGATGAGGCTGCCCAGATCACTGGCTCGCTTGGCATGCTCGCAAGCGCAAGTTTGGGCGACGGCGTTGCGCTATACGAGCCCAGTCACGGTAGCGCACCTGACATCGCGGGCAGGGGTGTTGCCAATCCGCTTGCTCAGATCCTTTCCGTCGAGATGATGCTGCGCTACAGCTTTGATATGCAGGATGCAGCTGACGACATCGCGCGTGCCGTCACCGAGGTTCTGGATGAAGGTTGGCGCACGGGCGACATCAAGGATGACCAAACCGCCGATGACCACGTGGTCGGCACGGCGAAGATGGGCGACTTGGTAGTCGAGCACTTGTAAAAGACGTAACACCGTTTGGAAAACTGCTTCAGCATTTCAGCGGCTCGCATGAGCGGGCCGCATCTTTTTGCCTAAGGGACTGCTGGCATCTGGACCGTTTTTCGCGCTGTGCCCGGCCGTGCTCCTCATTCCATGCGAGATCGCTTTGCGCGCAATAAAAGAAGGCCGCCCATTTGGGCGGCCTTCGAAGCAACAGGGGAGTTGCGATTAGTGCTCCAGAGAAGCGATATACTTCTCGGCAGCGGTTGCGGCAGCAGCGCCATCGCCAACAGCGGTGGCAACCTGACGCAGGAACTTCTGGCGAACGTCGCCGGCTGCGTAAACGCCCGGAACGTTGGTGGACATGTTGTCGCCGTCGGTAACGATCCAGCCCTTCTCGTTCAGGAACGGCTGCTCGCCCAGGAAGTCGGTGTTCGGATCCATGCCGGTGAAGAAGAACACGCCCTGGCACGGCATCTTCTTTTCTTCGCCCGTGGTGACATCCTTAAGAACGATGCCCTCGACCTCGTCCTCGCCGTAGACCTCGGTGCAGGTAACGCCGAAGTTGATGTTGATCTTCGGGTTCTCCTTGACCTGCTCGGCAGCGACGGCGTTGCAGCTCATGCGACCGTCGGTATGACGGGAGATAATCTCGACGTCGGTGGCGAACTTAGAGATGAACTCGGATTCCTCAACAGCCTGGTCGCCGCAGCCGATGACAGCGACCTTCTGGCCGGTGTAGAACTCGGCGTCGCAGGTGGCGCAGTAGCTAACGCCGCGACCGGTGAACTCGACCTCGCCCGGAGTGCCCAGAACACGAGCATGCGTGCCGGAAGCGATGATGACGGCCTTCGCATGGTAGGTGATCTTGCGGGTTTCGATGAGCTTGTCCTCGCCAGTGAAATCAACGCTCTTGACAGCCTGCTGACGGATCTCGACGCCGAAACGCTCGGTGTCGGCGCGCATCTTGTCCATCAAATCGGGGCCGGTGGTGTGGCCAGCCGCGGGATAGTTGGCGATCTCGGTGGTGGTGGTGACGCGACCGCCGATGCCGCCCTTCTCCAGGATGACGGTCTTAAGCAGGGCGCGACCGCCGTACAGACCAGCCGTCAGGCCCGCCGGGCCACTGCCGATGATGACGAGGTCGAAATATTCATCGGTCTTTTGCATTTGCTCCCCCTAATGTATGAGTGGTGGATTGCGCACACTCCTCAGTCCGAACGCGGCTCGCATTGACGAACCTGCGCGCGACCCTCTTAATGCGCGTTGCCTATAATTAACCCTTGCTGATAATTTACCCCAGTTGTCTAGCTACCGCTTATCGGCAAACGCGATATCTAATGGTGCGCTATAGGATCTGACTATAGTAGCGGGTAAATATGCTTCATAGACAACGGATTCGATGCTGATTTTCCTCATGGTTGTATAAATTGCGGCTGATCTAGCGTTATTTCCGATGGAATGTAGCACAAAAGCAACAGCTTGGTTCGAAACATAATTCTTGTCGTGCGTTTTCTGCAATGCGTGGTAGCATATCCCGTGAGGTAACTGTTGATACAGTTAAAGAAAGGGAGTTAACAATAATGAAGAAACTTGGTCCTGAAGCATTTGAGGAGCTCGTTGAAGACGGTGGCCAGAAGTGCCTCGTTCTCGTTTCTCGTAAGACCTGCCATGTGTGCCAGGAAGTTCATCCCAAGATCGAGGCTCTCGAGGCCGATTACCCGAACTACAAGTTCTACGAGATCGACGTCGAGCAGCAGCCGACCATCCTCCCGAAGTACCATCTGAAGGGTGTTCCTCAGACGATGTTCTTCGCCGGCGGCAACGTCAAGGCTGTTATCTCGGGCGATGCTCCTGAGGACGATTTCGCTGAGAAGATCGAAGAGTTCATGTAAGAGCTTCGCGCTTTGCGGTTGCTTTTCGAAAGCGCGTCAACTCTCGTTTTGCGGGTAGATTGGCGCGCTTATTTTCTAGCTTAAGCAAGGCGTGCCGGGTTGCTCCCGGTTACTTTTGGTGGAATACCGCGTTATAGGGGCGCGGTTTTATCCATAGTTTCATGTAGGAGAAAGTTAGTTCAAGAAAGAGGTAAGGGAATGGGACGTCCAAACGTTTTTCCGACTGGCACCACCGTGTACTACCCTGAAGAGTGCTGGAACGGCTACACGCTGTTCTCCGCTCCGCAGCTTGGCGTTAACCTCATTAACATGAACGGCAAGATCGTCCGCCATTGGAAGGATATGTATGGCTTCCCGCCTAAGTTCCTGCCCGGCGGCCATATGATCGCTTCTCGCGCAACCCGTCCTGCTGCCAACGGCTATCAGGACCAGGAAGACCTCACCATGGTCGATATGGACGGCAAGGTTGAGTGGAGCTTCGACCACAACCAGCTCATCAACGACCCCGACGGTGAGCGTTGGATGGCCCGTCAGCATCACGACTTCCAGGTCACCGGCAACCCGGTTGGCTATTATGTCCCCGGCATGGAGCCCGACCCCAACTTCGACAAGATGCTGCTGCTCACACATGACGACGTGAAGAAGCCGAAGATTTCCCCGCAGCAGCTTCTGGACGATCGTCTGATCGAGATCGACCGCGACGGCAACATCACCTGGGAGTGGAGCGTTGTCGAGCATTTCAACCAGTTCGGTTTCTCTGAAGAGCAGAAGAACGCCATGTTCCGCAACCCCAACACCCAGAACGCGGGTCCCGAGGGCCAGGGCGACATCTTCCACTGCAACTGCGCATCTTACCTGGGCCCCAACCACTGGTATGACGAGGGCGACATGCGCTTCAAGCCCGACAACATCATCATGGACTCCCGTGAGATGAACATCATGTGGATCCTTGACCATGAGACCGGCGATATCGTCTGGCAGGTCGGCCCCGACTTTACCGACACGCCCGAGAAGCGCATCTTCGGCACCATCGTCGGCCCGCACCACACCCACATGATCCCGAAGGGTCTGCCGGGCGAGGGCAACATCATGGTCTACGACAACGGCGGCTGGGCCGGTTACGGCGCACCGAACCAGTTCTCGAAGACCGGCCTGAAGGTCACCCGTCGCGATTCTTCTCGCGTCGTCGAGTTCAACCCGACCAACCTCGAGATCGTTTGGGAGTGCACCGGCGAGCAGACCGGCTCGGGCGGCGGCTTCAACTTCAACGGCAACTACTTCTACAGCCCGCTGACCTCCAGCGCGCAGCGCCTGCCCAACGGCAACACCATGATCTGCGAGGGCTGCTCCGCCATCATCCGCGAATACACGCGCGAGCAGAAGCTGGTTTGGGAGTACGTGTTCCCTGACATTGGCCAGAGCCTGCTGTACCGAGCATACCGTATCCCGTACGAGTGGGTGCCGCAGCTCGAGAAGCCCGAAGAGATTGCTATTCCTCGCACTGACAACACCAAGTTCCATGTTGAGGGCGCAGCTCATTCCGAGTACGAGACCACCGCGGTCACCGTCGAGGGCGCACATGCCTTCAACGACGAGATGGCTCACTGCGTCGAGGATCTCGACTAGTCGAATTCAACGGCGTGTTGCAGCGTCATCGTGTAACGCAATAAGGAAGGACGGCATCGTAAGGTGCCGTCCTTTTCTTATTTTGATCTGGGGAAACGTACGCTATATACGTACCTAGGGTATATGCGGGCTGTGGTACAGTGGAGTCACTGCGTCTTTAGGAGAGAGGGCGCAGGTCGTGCTCGGTTCGATCACGTCGGGTCGACGCGAGAAGGGAAGCAAGGCAAACAACAGAGGAAGAGGTAACAGGTATGGGACGTCCAACTGTATTTCCGACTGGTACCACCGTGTACTACCCCGAAGAGTGCTGGAACGGCTACACGCTGTTCTCGGCTCCTGAGCTTGGTATCAACCTCATCAACATGAACGGCAAGATCGTCCGTCACTGGAAGGAGATGTACGGCATCCCCACCAAGATGCTTCCGGGCGGTCACATGATCGCCTCTCGTGCGACCCGTCCCGCCGAGAACGGCTTCCAGGACGAAGAAGATCTCACCATGGTCGATATGGACGGCAACGTCGAATGGGCTTTCAATCGCAACCAGCTGGTGAAGGATCCCGACGGCGAGCGCTGGATGGCCCGTCAGCATCACGACTTCCAGGTAACCGGCAATCCGGTTGGCTATTATGCTCCTGGCCAGGATCCTGATCCCAACTTCGACAAGATGCTGATGCTCACGCACAACGATGTGCGCAAGCCCAAGATCTCCCCGCAGCTGTTGCTGGACGACCGCCTGATCGAGATCGACCGCGAGGGCAACATCCTTTGGGAGTGGAGCGTCATCGACCACTTCAACCAGTTCGGCTTCACCGAAGAGCAGAAAAACGCGATGTTCCGCAACCCGAATATTCGCAACGCCGGCCCCGAGGGGCAGGGCGATCTGTTCCACTGCAACTGCGCCAGCTACGTCGGCCCGAACAAGTGGTACGACGCCGGCGACGAGCGCTTCAAGCCCGATAACATCATCATGGATTCGCGTGAGTGCAACATCATGTGGATCCTCGACCACGAGACAGGCGACATTGTGTGGCAGGTCGGCCCCGACTTCACCAAGACGCCCGAGCTTCGCATGTTCGGAACCATCGTCGGCCCGCACCACACCCACATGATTCCCAAGGGCCTGCCGGGCGAGGGCAACATCATGGTCTACGACAACGGCGGCTGGGCCGGTTACGGTGCGCCGAACCAGTTCTCGAAGACCGGCCTGAAAGTCACCCGTCGCGACTCCTCGCGCGTCGTCGAGTTCGATCCCACCACGCTCGAGATCGTTTGGGAGTGCACCGGCGAGCCGACCGGCTCGGGCGGCGGCTTCAACTTCAACGGCAACTACTTCTTCAGCCCGTTGACCTCCGATGCGCAGCGCCTGCCCAACGGCAACACCATGATCTGCGAGGGCTGCTCCGCCATCATCCGCGAATACACGCGCGAGCAGAAGCTGGTTTGGGAGTACGTGTTCCCTGACATTGGCCAGAGCCTGCTGTACCGAGCATACCGTATCCCGTACGAGTGGGTGCCGCAGCTCGAGAAGCCCGAAGAGATTGCTATTCCTCGCACTGACAACACCAAGTTCCATGTTGAGGGCGCAGCTCATTCCGAGTACGAGACCACCGCGGTCACCGTCGAGGGCGCACATGCCTTCAACGACGAGATGGCTCACTGCGTCGAGGACCTCGACTAGCATAACGGCGATCGCTCGATAACGATGCGCGCATCAAGTGCGGCATCGACTCACGGAGCGGTTCCTTCAAAAATGAGCGCAACGGAAAAGGACGACATCGTAAGTTGCCGTCCTTTTCTTATTCTGAACTGGGGAAACGTGTATGATGAAAAAGTGTGCCAAATATGTGCGAACTGTGATACGATGTGGGCATTGCGCGACTCGAGGCGGTGGATGCACGGGCGGTAAGGGCCCCACGCTCACTGAGTTCGCGTAGGGAGAGATAGTAGAGAAAGCAAGCAGTAGAGGAAGGGAAGAAAGAATATGGGACGTCCAAACGTATACCCGACTGGTGTTACGGTTTACTACCCCGAAGAGGCTTACAGCGGTTACACCCTGTTCGTCGGTAAGGGTCACGGTATCATCTTGCTGGACATGAACGGCAAGATCGTTCGTTTCTGGAAAGACATGGCCGGCTTCCCCGCGAAGATGCTTCCCGGCGGTCACCTCATCGGCAGCCTGCGTACCCGTGGTGCCGCATTCGCTTATCAGGATCAGCAGGACCTTACCATGGTCGACTGGGATGGCAACATCGAGTGGCAGTTCACCAAGAACCAGGAAGTCGTTGACGACGGCGAGCCCTACTGGAGCGCACGCCAGCATCACGACTATCAGGTTTCTGGCAGCCCCGTTGGCTACTATGCCCCTGACCAGGAGCCCGATCCCAACTTCGACAAGATGCTCGTCCTTACGCACAACGACGTGAAGAAGCCGAAGATCAGCCCGCAGAACCTTTTAGACGACCGCCTGCTTGAGATCGATCGCGAGGGTAACATCCTTTGGGAGTGGAGCGCTGTCGAACATTTCAACCAGTTCGGCTTCGATGAGGTTCAGAAGAACGCCATGTTCCGCAACCCCAACACGCAGAACGCGGGCCCTGAGGGCCAGGGCGACCTCTTCCATATCAACTGCTGCAGCTACCTTGGCCCGAACAAGTGGTTCGATGCTGGTGACGAGCGCTTCAAGCCTGAAAACATCATCATGGACTCCCGCGAGATGAACATGATGTGGATCATCGACCACGAGTCCGGCGACGTCGTGTGGCAGGTCGGCCCCGACTTCACCAAGACCCAAGAACTGCGTCTGTTCGGCACCATCGTAGGCCCTCACCACACCCACATGATCCCCAAGGGTCTGCCGGGCGAGGGCAACATCATGGTCTACGACAACGGCGGCTGGGCCGGTTACGGCGCGCCGAACCAGTTCTCTAAGCAGGGCCTGAAGGTCACCCGCCGCGACTCCTCGCGCGTCGTCGAGTTCGACCCCACCACGCTCGAGATCGTTTGGGAGTGCACCGGCGAGCCCATCGCTTCCGGCGGCGGCTTCAACTTCAACGGCAACTACTTCTACAGCCCGCTTACGTCTGACGCACAGCGCCTGCCCAACGGCAACACGCTGATCTGCGAAGGCTGCTCGGCCATCCTGCGCGAGTACACCAAGGACCAGAAGCTTGTTTGGGAGTACGTGTACCCCGATGCCGGCATGAACCTGATTTACCGTGCATACCGTATTCCTTACGAGTGGATTCCGCAGCTTGAGAAGCCCGAAGAGGTTGAGATCCCGCGTATCGATTGCTCCAAGTTCCAGCTTGAGGGCTCGTTCGCAAGCGATTACGAGACCAACGCCGTCACCGTTGAGGGAGCTAACGGTTTCAACACCAACATCGCTGCTTGCGTAACCGGCATCTAAGCATGGTTCGACACATCGTTTGACGATGTGACCGAGAAAGAGACAGACGCGCCTTGCAACCGCGAGGCGCGTCTGTGTTTCTTCGAAAGGCTTTCATTTTCAGGTTTGCGGTTTGTGCAAGTGCAATAAGGGAGACCGTGCGAAGGACATTTGTAGAAAGTGTGATAGAGTAAACGCACTGTCTATTGGGAAACGGGGCAATCAATTGGGGGTGCCCCGAAATAAGAAGGAGGAAGGGTAATGGGAGAATCCTCGAAGGGCCTTCAACTAGGAACCTCGAAGAACATCCATTTCATCATCGGCTTTGCCATCATGATGATCTTCAGGTTCATTCCGCCGCTGGAGCCTGTTACTGCCGTTGGCATGCAGATCCTGGGCATTTTCTTGGGTACCTTGTACCTGTGGACCACGGTTGACGTTCTGTGGTCGTCTGTTTTCTGCGTCGCAATGGTCGGTCTGTCCGACTACGACAGCATGGCCAACGTCTTGAGCTTGGCTTTCGGCAACACCGTTGTCGTTCAGGTCTTCTTCATGATGCTCTTCGCCGGTGCTCTTGCTCATGAGGGAATCACGGCTCATATTGGCCGCTTCTTCCTTACGCGCAAGATCTCCGAGGGTCGTCCTTGGATTTTCACCCTCATGGTTTGCCTTGCTTGCTTCGCAATGTCCATCTTCGTTGGCGTTACTCCGGCTGTCATCCTTATGTGGCCGATCGTTTACGAAGCACTCAACCAGGTTGGTTACAGGGCTGAGGATCGCGATCCCTACAGCATCCTGATGGTCATCATGGTCGTCGTTTCTTCGCTGGCTGCATTCGCAGTTCCGCCTTACAAGTCCAACGGCCTGGCAATGCTGGCTAACTACCGTCAGCTCTCCGGCAACCCTGCTTTCATGAACGATGGCATGTACTTCATCTACGAGCTTATCGTTGGCCTGGTCTTCATGGGAATGGCCATCCTGATCTGCAAGTTCATCTTCCGTCCTGACGTAAGCCGTCTGAAGAACCTCAAGATCGAAGAGCTCAACAAGAACCCGCTGCCTCCGCTGGACGCTCGTCAGAAGACTCTGTTCTGGGTCGTCGTCGTCCTGACCCTGGCCATGCTTCTGCCCAGCTTCTTCAAGAGCATCCCGTTCTTCGCGTTCCTTAACCAGAACATCATCGGCATGGCAGTTGTCTTCTGCGGCGTTTTCGCCGGCCTTTACATCGGCGGCAAGCCCGTCGTTCAGGTTGGCCCGTCCATCCAGAAGGGCGTTTCTTGGGGCATCTTCTTCCTGATCGTCGCCGCTATCATGCTTAGCTCGATCCTCACCAACGAGAAGACTGGCATCACCGCTGGCCTGAAGACTCTGCTGAGCCCGCTGTTCTCCGGCATGGGCGGCTTCACGTTCGTCATCTTCGCCCTGCTTATCCAGATGGTTCTTACCAACCTCTGCAACTCTCTGGTTATCGGCATGATCTTCCAGACCATCATCTTCGCTTACTGCTCCACCTCTGGTGTCGCTGCTGAGCCTGTCATCGCAGTCAGCATCTTCTTCGTTCTGTCCTGCGCTTTGTTCACTCCGGCAGCTTCTCCGTTCGCAGCAATGATGTTCGCCAACACCGAGTGGCTGCGCCCGTCTGACATCTACAAGTACACGGGCGTCATCATCATCGCCGAGTTCGTTCTGATGCTCGTCTTCGCTTACCCGCTGGCTTGCGTGATGTTGTAAGACAAGTAGCAGAAGCTACGATGCGATAACAATCGCAATGAAGGCCGAGTGGCAATGCCGCTCGGCCTTTCTGTTTGCCGGTGGGGAGCAGCATTTGCTGACGCAGTTGAAAGGTGGGCTTGCTGGCGTGGCTGATGTGCGGGCGACGCTTGGAGCGTTTGCCCGCCTGACGTCACGGCGGCGAACCGCTGACCGAGGCGGTCGGCACGGCATCGGTGCAGTGTCCGAATGCATTAAAATGAGAGACGGTGTGTCTGGCGGTTTCGTCCAGAGTAGACGCTGTTGAGCTTAAGCGATGCGCTGGCTTTCGCCTGTCGATCGACGGGCGAAAAAGCAAGCGTGTTCATGCTTTTGAACAGGAGGAATGCATGGAAGCTGACGCGTGCGGATCGAAGGACCTTTTGCAGCAGGCCAATGAAGGAGGCCGTGTATTCTTCGTCTCCGACCCCCATGGCGAAAATAGGATCTTCTCGCAGATCGTCGATGGCGAATGCGCAGGTCTGGGTGGAGCTGCCGATTACGTCCATCTGGTTGGCGATGTCTATGACCGAGGTCCTGCCGCGGAACTAATCATGGATAAGATCGCCGACATGGACAACCTTGATATCCAGTGGGGCAACCATGACGTGGTGTGGATGGGCGCAGCCCTTGGCAACCGTGGCTGCATCGCGCATGTGGTTCGCAATTGCGCACGCTATGGCAACCTCGACATTCTTGACGCGTATGGCGTCGATCGTGCGCCGCTTGAGAAGTTTGCCGCAACCGCTTATGCCGACGATCCTTGCGTAGCGTTCGGTCTGAAAGAAACCAACGGCTTGCCTGACAACCTGGTCGAGCTGAACGTCAAAGTTCAAAAGGCCATGGCTATCATCCAGTTCAAGGTTGAAGCACAGCTTATCGATGAGAACCCAGCTTTCAACCTTCAGGATCGCAAGTTGATGAACGCGATCGACTTCGCTGCGAATACCGTAGTAGTTGACGGAACCGAATACCCGCTTACAGATACGGTGTTCCCCACGGTGGATCCTGCCGATCCGAACAAGCTCACCGATCAAGAGGAAACGGTCATTGCGGCGTTGCAGCAGTCCGTCCAAAGCAGCGAGCGCCTGAAGCGCCACATTGACGTGCTGCTGCGCAAGGGCGGGATGTATCACATTTGCGGGAACGACCTTGTGTTCCATGCATGCGTGCCCCTGAACGCCGACGGCTCGCTGATGGAGACTGATTTCTTGGGTCGCCCGCTTAAGGGCAAGGCCCTTCTTGACGAGGTTGACCTCGTTGTTCGCGAGGCGTTCCTTTCCGAAGACGAGGAAGCGAAGAAGCGCGGTGGTGACTTGCTGTGGTACCTGTGGCTTGGCCAAGGTTCGCCGTTGTTCGCGAAAAGCAAGATGGCGACGTTCGAGATTTACTACATTGCCGACAAGGCTGCTCGCAAAGAGGTCAAGAATGCGTTTTACTCGCTGCTTGACGACGAGACGGCTATTGACGGCGTGTTCCGTGATTTCGGGATGGATCCTGCGTGCTCGCGCATCGTGTGCGGTCATGTTCCCGTGAAAGTTAAGGATGGCGAAAATCCTGTCCGTTGCGGCGGCAAGATCGTTATGATCGACGGCGGTATGTCGAAGGCGTACCGCAAGACCACCGGCCTTGCCGGCATGGTTCTTGTCGAAGACGGTGTGGCTGACCAGCGAGTTTCGACTTTATGCTTCATCGGTCAGCCCGAAAGCGATGATGCACCGGCCGAGATCGTCGAGAAGCGCATTTTGTAAACGCGCGTTGTGCCGCGAGCCTACGGGCTCAGGGTGCGGCAGAAGAGGGAAGTGCGGGAAAGCAACAGGGAAGAGCATGGCAACGAACGACGAAATGATCGATATCTACGACGCCGACTATCGAAAGACGGGTCGCGTCGAGCCGCGCAAGGGCATATTCCTGAAGGAAGGCGAGTTCATGATGTATGTGCTCGCCGTTATTCAGAACGAAGAAGGAAAAATCCTGATCACGCAGCGCGCTTTGGATAAGAAGTGGGCGGCGGGATTGTGGGAGGTTCCCGGCGGCGGCGCATGCGCCGGCGAGGACTCCGCCGCGGCTGTTGTGCGCGAGGTTTTCGAGGAAACGGGGCTGAGCATCGCTGGGAAAACCGGCGAACCTATCTACTCGTACGAGAACGTCGACCTTGAACGCGGCGACAATTATTTCGTTGATATTTATCACGTGAACATGGCGTTTAATGAGTCGGATGTTCACATCAGAGAGCGTGAGGCGTTGGGGTTTGCGCTGGTCGGCTGGGATGATGTCGTTGAACTGAGCAAAAGCGGTAAGTTTCTTCATTACGAGCGCCTCTGCCAGGCTCTAGGGAAATCGATCTAGACAAGCGGGAAAGCCGCTATTCAAGTAAGCGCTCAAGGCCTCGACATGTCGGGGCCTTGTTGATTCAAGCGCATTGCGCTTCTTGTTAAATTTCGGCAACGGGTCTAGCGTGTTTTCCTGAAACACGAACGCGCTCATGCGGCACGTGTTACCATCCCTGATACGCGCTTAACGGGCGCTAACTTTTACGTACGGAGAAACCAGTATGCCAACAACGATCTACAAACGACGCTTGCCTATTCCTCAGGAGATCCGCGAGGAAATGCCCCTTTCGCCCGAGCTTGTCAAGGCGAAGAAAGCGTTCGACGCGCAGGTTGCTGACGTGATCTCGGGCGACAGCGATAAGAAGCTTCTGATCATCGGCCCGTGTTCGGCCGATCGCGAGGACTCCGTTCTTGAATACGTCAACCGTTTGGCGAAGGTTGCCGAGAAGGTCCAGGACAAGCTGGTCATCATCCCGCGCGTTTACACGAACAAGCCGCGTACTAAGGGTACGGGCTACAAGGGTCTTCTGCATCAGCCCAATCCTGAAGGCGGCGTCGATCTGCTTGAGGGAATCAAGGCCATCCGCCGCATGCACCTGCGCGTCATCGAGACGACGGGCTTGTTCACTGCGGACGAGATGCTTTATCCCGACAACTATCGTTTCTTGTTCGACCTGCTTGCTTATTCGGCGGTCGGTGCGCGTTCTGTCGAGAACCAAGATCACCGTCAGGTTGCTAGCGGCGTCGAGGTCCCCGTGGGCATGAAGAATCCCACTGGTGGTTCCACCAGCGTCATGTTGAACTCCATTTACGCAGCTCAACAGCCGCAGAATTTCATCTACCGCAACTGGGATGTCACTACGACGGGCAATCCGTACGCCCATGCGGTTCTTCGCGGCTACAAGGGGCTTGACGATGTGAACTACCCCAACTACCACTTCGAGTACCTTGAGCGCTTGGCCGATGCATATTGCACGGGCGAGTATCAGAACCCTGCCGTGATCATCGACTGCAACCATGACAACTCGGGAAAAAGGCCGCTTGAGCAGCCGCGTATCGTGAACGAGGTGTTGGGAAGCTGCAAACGCTCCGAGAAGATCGCGGGCATTATCCGCGGTTTCATGATCGAAAGCTATATCGAAGACGGCAACCAGCCGGTTGATGGCGGCGTGTTCGGCAAGTCGATCACTGACGCTTGCTTGGGCTGGGAGAAGTCCGAGCGCTTGATTTACGATCTAGCAGAGCAGATTTAGGCTGCGTTGAGCGGGCTGGTTCGAGATCAGCTTTGTTGCCAAGCGGGCAGCGCCGGACGAGTGTCGGGCTGCCCAAAAACAGCGCGTAATGGGCGAATGCTCGAGACGCTAGCTTCGTCTTGCGGGATCTATCGGGCTGTAGGCGGATTTCGCCTGCAGCCTGTTTTATTTCTCGGGCGTTTTCATCGGCCGTTTCGACAGCTCGAGAAGTTCACGTGAGAACTCGACGTTGTCGAGTGCCGCTTGCGAGCGCATGAATCGCCGGTCGAAGCACTCTTCGCCCAAGCGGAAGCGGTCGAGTCCGTCGGCATCTTTCAGCGTAAGGTACACGAAGCCTGCATCGGCTTGTGCGTTATCGGGGGCGGCTTCTGAAAGCTCGTCTTCGCTCTTGATGGCCTTAACGCCGTCGTCATCGTCACGGTCGTGCCAGCGGACGGCTAAAAACGTTCGCGGGTCGAATGTCAGCAACCCTTCGCTTCCCGCTTCACGGTAATAATCCGAGGCGCGACGCCCATGCCCGGTGTCCATGTACGGGTTCTTCCTGCGAGAATCGTGAAAGACCGCCGCCATGGCGAGCGCGTTCATGTCGGTATCGTTTAGGCCAGCGGCGTCTCCCAGCGTCAGCGCCAGCATGAGGACGCGAGCCCAGTGGGGTCGGAAGTGGATGGCGCCGCCCGTGGTCCAGGGGTCAAGCTTGTCGTCCATGAAGTGAAGCCAATGCAGGTACAGGTGCTTGACGCGCTCGGACGGGGCAAGGTGGGCAAGGCGCTCGAGTGGCTGGTCAGCGATCTTTTCGGCGGCAAGCTCCTGCTTGATGATGCCTTGGAACCAGGGCATGTCCATGGATTCTTCCCAGGTGTGCCCGTACGAAGAGAACTCCTCGTCAAGGAACTGCGGGGCGATTCTTCCGTTCTCGTCGTAAAGAGGCGAGACTTTGTAACGCGGTGCTCCCATAACCTGCTGCCTTCCGTCGTGCCGATACTGCTATTTTAGCGTCCGCTGCTATAATCGATCGTAAAGGTGGGTATTTGTTCTCGATTTGAATTGCCAGGGGGTCTCATGCTTGTTTCGACGAAAGGGCGCTATGCGCTGCGCTTTCTTATCGATCTTGCCGAGCACGATGCCGAAGGCCCCGTCTCGCTGAAGTCGATCGCCGAGCGTCAGGGCATTTCGAAGAAGTATCTCGAGCGCATCGTGGCGTGCCTGAATCCGTCGGGGATGCTCCAGATCACGCGCGGTTATCAGGGCGGTTATCGTCTGAACCGCGATCCGTCTATGATCACCATCGCCGAGATCCTGCAGCTTACCGAGGGTGGGTTCTCGCCGGTTCCTGCGGAGGAGCTTGAGCGCGGCGATGCTTCGACCACGTTCGTGTGGGAAAGCTTGGAAGGCGCCATCACTCGTTGTTTGGAGAATATGACGTTGGAACAGGCAGCGGACGCGAGTTCCTTGGAACGAGCGGGCCGCGTAGCCCAAAGTGGCAAGGCAGCGGACGCGAGTTCCTTGGAACGAGCGGGCCGCGTAGCCAAGGTTTAAGCCGCGGACGCGAGCGGCCGAGCGCGCTTCGTCGCCGAGGCGGCTTCCTCGGAAGTCGTCGACAGCGACAGGGGTTGAAAAGCGCAGGGACAGCCGCCGATGGATCTGATAGCGCGCAGCGCGTAGACGAGCGGGCCGCGTCGCTAGAAGTAACAAAGCCGCAAATGTGAGGTGAAGAATCTGACATCCAAACATGCGTACGGTGAGGGCTATAATAAGCCCCGTTTGTTGAATTCTTAAATGAAGGCGGTGCGCATGCCCCTCGAGCTTTCTCTTCCATATCAGCTTCGTACCAGCGATTTCGATCGTTTCGATCGTCTTAAGCCCGCATCGGCGCTTGATATCTTTCAGGATATCGCCTCGATTCAGGCCGATGACATGGGCATCGGGTATGATCGCATGGCTTCCGAGGGTGTTTTCTGGGCTGTCGCGCGTACGAAACTCGAGATCGTTCAGAACCCAGCTATGCACAGCGTCGCGACCGCGCGTACGTGGCCGCATTCCCCTTCGCGTTTGTTCTTCCAGCGTGATTATGCAATGACCGACGCCGATGGCAACATGGTAGCGAAGGCCAGAAGCGAGTGGATGTTGCTGAACACCGAAACGCGCACGATTGAATCGGTGCTTGACCACTGCGATGTCGATGGTGATTTCTGCGAGGACCGCATGTTCGCCGGCAAAGTCCGCCGCACCAAGCCATTCTTGCTGGAAGAGGCAACCGAGCCGCTGGCAGAGGTTGTCGCCAAGCCAAGCGACGCCGACACGAACGGGCACGTGAATAACGCTTGTTATGCCACATACGTGCTTGATGTGCTGGACCTTGGCGCCAACGAGCAGATCAAGACACTGCAAATCGATTATCGCCACGAGATCCGCGTGGGTGATCGAATCCAGATCGCTGTGAAGCGCGATGGCAAGACCATCCTTGCTCAGGGCATGAACGGGTCTGACGAGGCTTCGTTCACCTGTGAGATCGTCTTGGCTTAAGAGGTCGCTGCGAAACGGCAACCCGCTTCAGCGCTTCTGCCTGGTGGCGCGTTTCGATGCTTCCGACCAGCCGGCTCGCCCCAACAATGCGAATTAGATGCAAAAAGGACTGTTGACGCAGGTCAGCAGTCCTTTCCGTTCTATGTTGCGCGTTTATGCTAAAGATCGAACTTGCCAGCGGCGATAGCCTTGTCAAGCACGTTGCGGATGACGGCAACTTGCTGGTCGCTTGCGTTTAGGCAGGGGACCCAATTGAAGCGTCCCTTGGTATTGCGCGCGGCCTGAATGTCGCCGCCGGTTCGCGTGCAGGTGGTCAGGGGCGTTTTCTGTTCGCCTTCCAGGGCAGGGCAAAGCTCGTTTGGAACGTCGAACAGCGTCTCCAGGCAATCGATGGCGAATCCAGGGCAGCCGAAGAACACGCGGAAATCCTTGTCGCGCCACTTTGGTAGCAGGTGAATGGACAAAGGCGACACCCATGCATCTTCTTTATGCCCGAACACGCTTTGGAACGAGACGGTGATATCGCCAGCGGGCATGCCAAGGTTTTGAGCGATCAGCGCAACGGTCTGGTTGATCTGCTCGCGGTAGTTGTCGCCGTTGGCTTCGTCTTTAAGAGGGATGGCGTGGAACGACAGCATAAGACGATCGCTGCCGTTGGGGTCGAACCCGCTTTCGCGAATTTGATCCGCGATTGCCTGGATGTACAGCGGGTTGTCGTGGTAGTCCTCGATCACGCAGGTCGCAGGCCTCCAACCAACATCTTTACGAGCGCGCTTATATGCGTCGACGACGGACAACGTATTGGAGAACGCCTTTTGAGGATACAGCGGCAGAAGGATGACGTTGTCGCAACGCAGGTTGCGCAGCTCGGCAAGCACGCTGCCCATGGAAGGCTCGCCGTAACTCATCGCGCTGCGCACGACGTATCCTGTTTCGTCGCCTTCTTTTCGATCAACATCGAAGGAGGCCTGGATCTTCTTGGCAAGTTTTTGCTGGGTGAAGATGAGCGGCGAGCCTTCGGGCTGCCAAATGAATTCGTAACGCTTGGCAGAGGCGAACTTGCGCTTCGGTAGAATGTGGCGGTAGACGATGTATTTCCAAATGGGCTTGGGCATCTGGCAGATGCGGTCGTCAAGCAGGAACTCGCGAAGATACGCCTCAATATCATCGGGATCGGTTGAAGAAGGCGATCCGGTGTTTGCGATGATGATTCCCGTTCTCATGCGACCCCTTTGATCGATCGGAATTTTACCCAATCTAACATACGCGACGGCTTCGGGGTTGGCGTTATTCGCTGCCGATCAAGTCTCCATGTTGGAGGGGTACGGGTTCGACGGAGGGGAGGTTCTTAGGGCAGTTGATGCCGAGGGCCCGGGCAGTTCGGAGCGGTGTCTATTTAGGTGGAGCCCACAGCCCCGTAATTGCTTGTTAAGCGTACAGCTCGGGACGGCGGTGGCGAAAGACGGGGATCGCGTCGCGCATGGTGGTCGTTGCGGCGGGGTTGATTTCCGCAATCAAGACCCGTTGCTTGTTGTCGGTTGTCTGTGCGATCGTCTTTCCGTTGGGGGCAACGGCCATTGAATGTCCGACGTAGCCTTCCCCTGCGCGGCAGACTCCTGCCACGTGCATTTCGTTCTCGAGCGCGCGTGCGCGAAGAAGTGCTTCCCATTGATCGGCCTTCGTGGGGCCGTCAACCCAGCCGGCAGGGAACAGCATCAGGTCGCACCCTGCAAGGGCAGCAGCGCGTGAAAGCTCGGGAAAGCGCAGGTCGTAGCAAATTCCCAAGCCGACCTTTCCGAACGGGGTGGCGACGGGTGCAAACAGCGCATTGCCTGGGGTCGCGCGATCGGACTCGGCGGGGCTTCCCGCATCGAACAAATGCGTTTTGCGGTAAGAGCAGCGACGGTTGCCGCGGTCGTCCACCAGCACGGCGGTGTTGAAAGGCTTGGCGGGATCGTCCGGGTTCTTCTCGTTCATAGTGAATAGCACCCAAACGCTCGCTTCGGCGGCAAGCTGGCTGATCGCGGTGGCGAAGGGGCCGTCTATGGGCTGGGCTGCGGCAGCGTACTCGCCTGCGTCAAGTTCGAAGGGGGACATGAAAAACTCGGGGAAGGCCACGATGGCCGCCCCGAGTTCCTTTGCTTCGGATATCGCGTTGCGTGCTTGTTCGACGACGTTGCCGTCGATGGGCGTCCCTGTTTGAGCAAGGGCGATTTTGAAGGGCTCTGTTTGTGTTACTCGCATCTCTTCATCTTCCTGCCTTGCCGAAGCTGCTTGCGCGGCTGAAACGGGGATGCTCGCCATGTTACTCGCCTGCTTGCGCTTTGCTGCCCAGACGCGCTGCATGCGCAGGTTCTTCAAGTTTGCGGACGCGCGCGCTGGCAAGAATGGATCCGGCGATGTTGTGCCATACGCTGAAGATGGCGCCAGGCAACGTGGCCAGCGGGTTTGCGGCGAAGCTCGCCGCAGCTAGGGTGACGGCCAGACCTGAGTTCTGCATGCCAACTTCGATGGTCAGCGCGGTGGTCTTCGCGAAATCAAGCTTGAACAAGCGGGCGATGCCGTATCCGGCGCCCATGCCGATGGCGTTATGAAGGATAACGACGGCCAGAACCAGAACGCCGCTTTCGATGACCTTCTGCGAGTTCACGGCCATGATGCCTGCGACGATGAAAGCAATGGCGCTGACGCTGATCAGGGGAAGGGCCGGGGTGACCTTGCGAACGACGTTCTTCGCCAGCATGTTGGCCAGGATGCCTGCGGTAACCGGGACCAGGACAACTTGAAGGACGTTCATGAACATGGCCTGGAACGAGACGTTGACCATGGTGTGAGCCAGGAACCAGACAAGCATGGGGGTCATGATGGGCGCAAGCAGAGTGGATGCGATGGTCATGCCAACCGAGAGCGCGACGTCGCCCTTGGCGATGTAGGTGATGACGTTCGATGCGGTGCCGCCCGGGCAGCAGCCAACCAGGATGACGCCCAGTGCGATGTCGGTGGGAAGCTGTAGCACGGTAACCAGAAGCCATGCGGAAAGGGGCATGATGGTGTACTGAGCGATGGCGCCCAGCAGGACTTCCTTAGGATGCGTGAAGACAACCTTGAAGTCGGTCGCGCTGATGGTAAGGCCCATGCCGAACATGATGACGCCCAGGAAGATGGCCGTATAGCCCGTGGCCCAAGCGAACAGTCCCGGCATGAGGAACGCCCATGCCGAAAGCAGGATGATGATCAGTGCCACGTAGCGCGTGCAGGTGTTGCCGATCTTTGCAAGGAGCTGCATGGTGGTCCTTTCTTTCTTACAGCTGGTAGCTGAAGTTGTCGATCAGGCGGGTGGTGCCAATGCGGACTGCCATTGCAACCAGCACGTCGCGGTCGATGGTCTCAACTGGCTGCATGGTCAGCGCGTCGACCGCGGTGACGTACTCGGTGTTGGCCAAAGGCTCGCTGGCAAGCACGTCTTTCATGGCCGCTTCCAGGTCGGCTGCGCGCATGCCCGGCTCGATGATTTCCTGACCCTTCTGAATTGCCTTGAACAGGATCGGGGCGGCGGAGCGCTCTTCGGCGGACAGGTAGGTGTTGCGGCTGGACTTCGCCAAACCGTCGGCTTCGCGAACGATGGGGCAGCCGTTCACCTTCACGTCGAAGTTCAGGTCGGCGGCCATCTTCTTCACGATGGCCAGCTGCTGGGCGTCCTTCTGACCGAAATAGGCGTTGTCGGGCTGCATGATGTTGAACAGCTTGCTGACAACGGTGCAAACGCCGCGGAAGTGGATAGGGCGTGCCGCACCGTCCATGGTCGAGGAAAGCAGATCGATGTTCACGAACGCGTGCGGATCGTGGTACATCTCCTCGGGCTCGGGATGGAACACCAGGTCGGCGCCGATCTTCTCGCACAGGGCGCAGTCATGGTCGAAGTCGCGCGGATAGCTTTCCAGATCCTCGTTCGGTGCGAACTGCGTGGGGTTCAGAAAGACCGAGACAACTACGCGATCGTTTTCCTTGCGAGCGCGCTTGATCAGGCTGGCGTGGCCTTCGTGCAGGTAGCCCATGGTGGGCACCAGGCCGATGGTTTCGCCGTTGCGCTTCCAGGCGCGGGTGATCTGCTTTGCTTCTTCGACGGTGCGTGCGATCTGCATGAGAGGCTCCTCGGTTCGTTCTGGCGTGCTTGTTGGTTCGTGCGCTTGCTTGCAATGCTGCGTTGCGGTGGTTTGGCTTTCGGTGCGGCCGGCTTAGATCATGTCAGCCAGCAGGCCGTGCTTCTCGTAGTCGGTGATGCGCGTGGGCTTGTTGTCGTCGTCGACGAAGACAACGGCAGGCTTGGCAGCCTTGGCCTCGGCGGGCTCAAGCTCCGCGTAGGCCATGATGATGATCTTGTCGCCCGGGGTTGCGCAGTGCGCGGCGGCGCCGTTCAGGCAGATGATGCCGCTTCCGCGTTCGCCTGCGATGGTATAGGTCGCGAAGCGCTCGCCATTGGCAAGGTTCGCGATTTCAACACGCTGGTATTCCAGGATGTGCGCGGCGTCCAGCAGGTCCTCGTCGACGGTGATCGATCCAACGTAATCAAGGTCGGCCTGGGTGACGGTTGCGCGGTGGATTTTACCTGCGAGCATAGTGACGGTCATGAAAGTGCCTTTCTTATCGATTGCTCGCTTATTCTAGAAGGACGTGGTGGAATGAGAACCCCCTATGGAACAATGTAGGGAACTGTAGTGCAACAGCGTTGTTTGCGACATCAAATCGTCGTCGTTCGTGAAGAAAGCGTGTCGAGACGCCGATTGCCGATGTAAGATCGCGCGCTGTTGAGCCAGCTTGTTCGGCCTTGAGGATTCGAGGAAGCCATGTTCCTGAAGAAAACGAAGCGAAACGGTCGCGTTTACCTTTCTGTCGTTCAGAATTACCGGCAAGACGGGAAGGTCCGCTCGAAGACCATTGAGTCTTTGGGGTACGTTGACGAGCTGGTGCGGTTTTACCCTGACCCCATTAATTTCTTCACGCAACAAGTTGCCCAGATGAACCGCGAGCGCGAGGCGCAAGGAGGAAGCGTTCTTCTGACCATCGATCGCGACGAGCGCATCGAGCCCGACAGGCCGGGCTCTATCCAGTTGGGCAGCGCCATCGCGTTGGGTTACCTCGATCTTTTTGGAGTAGGCAAGTCGTTGGCGCTTCACCCGCATGCGGGGCGCGTGCTTGAGTTGCTGGTTTCCGCCCGTATGCTTCACGCCGTCCCCGTGCACGAAACCTGGAACAGCCGAAACAAGTTCACGCGCGCTTGCGATTTCTCGTACTCGCAGGTGTTTGCCTCGCTCGAGGATCTTGCCGAGGCGGGGCAGTCGCTGGTCCGCTCGCTGAATGCCCGTTACGATCGGGTTCGCGGGCCGCGTCTTCTTGACAACGTGCGCATCGTTTTCAGCAACTACGTGTTCAACTGGCCCGACGACGACGCTTCGGGTGGTCCCGACGAGATGGGCCTTCAGGGGCGCGCACGCTTGTGCCTGGCAATCGACGGCGGCGGCATCCCGTATGCGTATCGTATGGTTCCGTACGATATGGATGCCGATCAGGTGGTTGACCTGGTGCTATCGCTTCAGGACGAGGTAGGCGCCAGGCATGCGATGCTGGTTGCCGCGCAGCTTCCCGAGGCCGTTGCGGTTATGGATGCGCTTACGGCGAACGGGGACGGTTTCGTTTTGCTGCAGCCTGCGGAATCGCTTGCGCGCGAGACTATCGAGTGGATCGACGATCCAGAAGGGTACGACCGCACGCGCAATGGCGCGTACGGCATCAAGTCGCATCGAATCGCGCGCCATTCGACGGATTCGCACGGCGGGGTGCACGACCTGAAGGAAATCGCTCTGCGCAGTTCGTCCGCAACGGGAACTCAGGCGTTCTGCATCGTGTCGAGCGAGGTCGACCGATCTGATGCCGCGATCTTCAACGTATATCGAGAGCTGTGGCGCGTTCACGAGCCGTTCCAGGTAATCTCGGCCGACTTCATTCAGACGCCGTATCCGCTTGATGCCCGCGCGCATCTTAAGGCGCACTTCCTGGTGTGTTATGTCGCGTTCTTCCTGTTGCGTGTGCTGAGGCAAGACATGGACTGGCGCTTCAACGCTGCCGAAGTGGCCGATGCCCTTCTGGCCATGGAAGGCGCGTACGTCTCCGAGAACTGGTACGTGTTCAATTACCGTACGGCCGTGACCGACGCCGTTCAGCAGGCGGCGGGCGTTCCCGTGGGCAAACGGCTGATGAGTCGCGCCGAGATCCGAGGCGTTCCTGCGCTTATCAGCGCGTAAGCGAACTGGACGGTTGGTTCCGCGCCGCGTATCCGCTTGCGACCGCCTTTGTGATTATACGCACTTTGTCGTTGACATACCCCTATGGGGTACTATACTCAACCCGAAAACACCCCAGAGGGGTATCGAAAGAGCAAAAGGAACAACAGGTTCCCATGGCGAAACGGCAGGTCATCATGGCTGATCAGATGGAAGGTTGCTGCTGCGGCGCGCCTCGCTACAAAGACACAGCGCGCAGCGCCGAGCTGCAGGACGATCTGCAGAAGCGTCTTAACCGCGCTATTGGCCAGCTAAACGGCGTGAAGCGCATGGTCGAGGAGAACCGCTATTGCGGCGACGTTCTGACTCAGCTTGCGGCGGCGGAGGCTGCCGTGCATCGCGTATCCGAGATGGTGCTGTCCAATCACCTGGAAACCTGCGTCGTCGAGAAAATCCAAAAGGGCGACACCGAGGTTATCGAAGAGGTCATGGGCCTCATCAGGAAATTCAGCTGATAACCGGTGCGTGGCCGCCGTGTGATTGTCGCGCGGTTGTCACGTTGCCGGCGCTTTTCAAAGGGGAACGACATGAAGCAGACATTCGACATCACGGGCATGTCGTGCGCGGCATGCGAGGCGCGCGTCGACAAGGCGACGCGGCAGGTGGAAGGCGTGAGCAAGGTTGCCGTCAACTTGCTGAAGAACAGCATGGATATCGAGTTCGACGGAAACCCGGCAACGGTTGCGGCAGTTTCCGCGGCGGTCGAGAAAGCGGGTTACGGGGCTATTCCGCGCGTGTCGGCTTCTTCAGGCAAGAAGGCCGCGCCTGCGGGCCCAACTCCGGCCGAGCGCGCCGAAGCGGAACTTGCGCATATGCGGTTTCGCGTCATCTTCTCGTTCGTGTTCTGCATCCCGCTGTTCTATATCTCGATGGGCCACATGTTCGGCTGGCCGCTTCCCGCGTTCCTAACGGGTCATAACGTCTTGCCGTTTGCGCTGACCGAGTTCTTGCTGCTGCTTCCCATTGTGTACGTGAACTTCAAGTTCTTCCGCGGCGGCTTTAAAAGCCTGTTCCATGGGTCGCCGAACATGGATTCGCTGGTTGCTCTTGGCGCGACGGCTTCCATCGCATACGGCATCTACGCGATGTATCGCATGGGGTTCGCTTTGGGCGTGGGAGACATCGACAGTGCCCATATGGCGGCGATGGACTTGTATTTCGAGGGCGCGGGCATGATCCTGACCCTGATCACGCTTGGGAAGTTCTTCGAAGCGCGTGCGAAGGGCAAGACCACCAACGCCATTACCGCGCTGATGGACTTGGCTCCCAAAACCGCTTTGCGTGAAACGCCCGATGGCGAAGTTGAGGTGCCTGTCGAAGACGTGCGGGTGGGCGACGTTCTTATCGTGAAGTCGGGCATGAGCGTGCCGGTTGACGGAACAGTTGTCGAAGGCGTCGCGAGCGTTGACGAGTCGGCGGTTACGGGCGAGCCCATCCCTGTCGAGAAAAGCGCTGGCGATGCCGTGATCGGCGCTACGGTCAGTAAGTCGGGTTACTTCAAGATGCGTGCCGAGCGCGTGGGCGAGGATACCGCGCTTGCGGGCATCGTGCGCATGGTCGACGACGCGACCTCGTCGAAGGCGCCCATTGAAGAGCTTGCCGACAAGATCTCGGGTGTGTTTGTGCCTGCGGTTATCGCGGTCGCTCTGGTTACGTTCGTGGTGTGGTTTTTCGCGTTGGGCAGCGGCCTTGAGGTTGCGCTGACTCATGCCGTTTCGGTGCTGGTCATTTCGTGCCCGTGCGCATTGGGCCTGGCAACTCCCACCGCCATCATGGTGGGAACGGGACGCGGCGCACGCAAGGGCGTGCTGGTGAAAGACGCCGAGTCTCTGCAGCGTGCATCCGAAATCAAAACCGTCGTTCTGGACAAGACGGGAACCATCACGCGCGGCGCCCCTGCGGTGGTGGACATCCGTTGCATCGAAGGCGTGGTGCCCGATGACCTTCTGTCGGTTGCCGCATCGCTTGAAACCATGTCCGAGCATCCGCTTGCGCAGGCCATCTGCCTTTATGCGGCCGACAAGGATTTGCCTCTTCGCCCGGTCGAGGATTTCCAGCAAGTTCCCGGTCAGGGTGTGAAGGGCCAGATCGAGGGTGTTTCCTGCTTTGCGGGCAACGAACGCATGATGGCAAGGAACGGCGTTGACCTGGGATCTTTCGCCGCTGATGCAACCGCAGCCGCCGATCAGGGCCGAACGCCTTTGTTCTTCGCATGCGATGGCAAGGCGATGGGCGTTATCTTCCTGGCCGATTCGGTCAAGCCCAGCAGCAAACGCGCCATTGATGAGCTTCGCAAGATGGGCGTCGCCACGCTCATGCTGACGGGCGATCATGAGCGCACCGCCCACGCCGTGCAGCGCGAGGTGGGGGTCGACCGTGTCATTGCTGAGGTTCTTCCAGCTCAGAAGGCTGAAGTGGTTGCGAAGGAGTGCTCGTTCGGCGCGACCGCCATGGTGGGCGACGGCATCAACGATGCCCCGGCGTTGGCGACGGCCGATTTGGGCATTGCCATCGGCGCCGGAACCGACATCGCTATGGAGTCGGCCGACATGGTGCTTATGCGCTCCGATCTTCTTGACGTGCCCGCGGCGCTGCAGCTTTCCCAAGCGGTCATGCGCAACGTGAAGCAGAACCTGTTCTGGGCGCTTATCTACAACGCCGTGTGCATTCCCCTGGCGGCGGGCATAGTTCCCGGCATCACGCTGAACCCGATGATCGCGGCCGCGGCCATGGCGTCCTCGTCGGTCACGGTGGTGTCAAACGCGTTGCGTTTGCGCACGTGGAAGCCTAGCTGGGAGGTTCCCGGCTCGGCTGTTTCAAGCGTGAAGTACGTTGGCGACAAAACCCCGCCCGCTGACTTCACGGGAAGCTTGGGCGCGCCGGTCGTGATCGTGGACGAACGTCCGTCCGATGAACCGACTGACAACCAAAGTGAACTTTCGGACGAGCCGCAGGGGCTCTCCGATCAGAATAGAAAGGAAACCCTTATGCAGAAGACCGTGAACATCGAAGGAATGATGTGCCCCCATTGCGTCGCCCATGCAACCGAGGCGTTGAAGGGCGTTGCCGGTGTTGCCGATGCGCAGGTCAGCCTTGAGAACAAGAACGCCGTCGTTATCCTTGACGGCGATGTGGACGATCAGGCGCTGGTCGATGCCATCGTCGCCGCTGGTTACAAGGCCGAAATGGCGTAGTTGACGATTCGCCTTGCCTGCTGCGCCGGCGCGTGTCAATCGCCTGCGGCTGGATTGCGGCGCACCTGGCAACCGCGCTTATTGCACGTCGTCCCATAACTGAAGAGGGAGGGTTCGGATCAAGTCCGAACCCTCCCTCTGTTTGTAAAAGCACTAGACCCGAAGGTCCGAAATCGCGTGAGGCGTTAAGCCAAGGTCGGAATCTGGATGCCGCAGGGACCCATGTTCTCAAGCGCGATGTCACGATCCATGGCGTACGCGTCGTAATAGTTGAAGCCGCCGGCAAGGTTGTAGCACTTGTAACCCATCTGGCCGAGCATGCGGCAGGCAATGTAGCTGCGCAGGCCGGTGACGCAGTGGATGTAGATGTTCTTGTCCTTCGGCAGCTCGGAGGCGCGATCGCGCAGCTGGTCGAGCTCGATATGGATGGCATCGTCCAGGTGGTCTTGGTTGAAGTTGAGCGTGGGACGGACGTCAAGGATGATGTCGTCGTCGCCCAGCTTGTCAAGGGCATCCCAGTGAACCTGGGTGTAGGTGCCCTCCATGAGGTCCTGAATGATGTAGCCGGCGTAGTTGACCGGATCTTTTGCTGAAGAGTACGGCGGAGCGTAGGTAAGGTCGAGCTCGGTAAGGTCGTTGCCGGTCATCTTAGCCTTAATGGCCGTGGCCAAAACGTCGATGCGCTTCTCGACGCCGCTGAAGCCGGCGCACTGACCGCCAAGGATGCGGCCGTCTTTCTTGTCGTAGATAACTTCCATGGTGAGTGCCTGGCCGCCAGGGTAGTAGGTGGCGTGGGCTGCGGGCATGAGCACGACGAAGTCGGCGTCGTAGCCCTCGGCGATGGCTGCCTTGTAGGACAGGCCGGTGCCGGCAACGGTGAGGTCGGCCATCTTCAGGACGAAGGAGTTCTGAGCGCCGGCGTACGTGCGGTCCTTGCCGCAGATGACGTCGGCAACCAGGCGGCCCTGCTTGTTGGCCGGGCCTGCCAGAGGCACGACGGCGGGCTTGCCGGTGATGCTGTTGGTGATTTGAACGGCGTCGCCGACGGCATAGATGTCGGGGTCGTTGGTGCGCATCTGCTTGTCAACGACGATGGCGCCCTTGATGCCCGTCTCCAAGCCGCAGGCAACGGCCAGGTCGTTTTCGGGGCGAACGCCAATGGCCAGGACGACCATGTCGGCGGCAAGGGGCTTTTGGTCGCGCATCTCGACTTCAAGCTGCTCGCCCTTGTCGACGAAGCCGGTGACGTCGACGCCCAGCTGCATATGCAGGCCGACGTAGCGCATGCGGTTCTGCAGAACGGCGGCGATGCCGTCGTCAAGGCCCTTCATGACATGGGCGCCGCGATGAAGGACGGTGACCTTCAAGCCGCGTTCCATCAGGTTCTCGGCAACTTCAAGACCAATGAAGCCGCCGCCGATGACGATTGCGGTTTTCGGCTGCTTCTGCTCGACGAAGTCGGAGATGGCGAACGTGTCCTCGATGGTGCGCAGCGAGAAGATGCGCTCGTCGTCGGCGCCGGGAACGTCGGGCTTGACTGCCTTGGCGCCGGGGGAAAGGATGAGCTTGTCGTAGCTCTCGTCGTATTCCTCGCCGGTTTCGAGGTTTTTCACGTGAACCTTCTTAGCATCGCGGTCGATTGCCGTGACCTCGGATTTCACGCGAACGTCGACGTTGAAGCGCTCTTTGAAGCCCTTGGGCGTTTGCACGGTGAGCTTCTCACGCTCTTCGATGACGCCGCCGATATAGTACGGCTCGCCGCAGTTGGCATACGAGATGTAGCCGGTGCGCTCGAAGATGATGATCTCGGCGTTCTCGTCGTTACGGCGCAGACGTGCTGCTGCGCTGGCACCGCCGGCAACGCCACCGATGATTACAACTTTCATAGCTTCTCCTTCGAATGTATCGAATGTGGATCAACCTAGTCACCTGTACATTATATGTCCGCTTTGCAGATCGGGGTGAACTTGTTGCGAAATCGGAACACCGACGGCGGGAAGCGGCGCTGAATGCCATTGCGGCAAGGGTCGGCCTGCGCCCGCGCCGTTGAATGCCATCGAACTCGAGGGGTTTTCGCGACTTCTGCGTTGTCGTTACGCCGCTTGCGTCGAACGTCATTGGCGCGACGCTTGCGTTTTTGCTGCGCGCCCGTGCGTTGGGCGGTCGATTTCGCCCTGATGCCTATGATTTACCTGCGGATAAGCTGGTTATTCCTATTCAAGAGGGTATTATTGGGCAATTATGCGAAAAACGAGGAACGTGACGGTGCAAGTCCGTTGCAAATGATGTCGAGGCGCTTCCGGCAACCCCGCGAAATGCCCCGACATCATTTACGGGCAGGCCCTGTGTTGCTCCTCGGCTTTAGAGAAAGGCAATCAATTGGCAAATTCGACGACGGGCCGCGCCACGTGGTCGGGCAAGCTGGCATTCGTGCTGGCTGCGGCTGCTTCCGCGGTCGGCCTGGGAAGCATGTGGCGCTTCCCGTATCTGGCAGCACGTTACGGCGGCGGCACGTTCCTGCTTACGTACCTGTTCTTCACGTTCACCATCGGTCTGGCTCTTCTGTTGCTTGAAACCGCCCTTGGCCGTCACACCAAGCAAAGCTCTATCGGCGCTTTCAAGGCCTTTGGCAAGCAGTACTCGTTCATCGGCGTGTTCGTGTCGTCTATCCCGTTCATCATCGTGCCGTACTACTGCGTTATCGGTGGCTGGGTCACGCGCTACCTGTTCGGTTACGCGTTCGGCGGGGCCGACGCGTTGGCCGACGGCGGCGGGATGTTCACCGGCTTCATTGGCAACGCTCCCGAAAGCGTCGCCTGCATGTTGGTGTTCATGGCCTTGACGTACCTCATCGTTGCCCTTGGCGTTAACAACGGCATCGAGAAGGCCAACATGGTCATGATGCCGCTGCTCATCGTCATTGCGGCCGTCATCGCCGTTTATTCGCTCACTCTTCCGGGCGCCATGGACGGTCTTGCGTATTATTTGGTCCCCGACGCCAGCAAGTTCTCGCCCGAGCTTATCGTCGCTGCTTTGGGTCAGACGTTCTTCACGCTGTCGCTGGCCATGGGCATTATGGTGACCTACGGCTCTTACTTGGAGAAATCCACCAAGCTCACTTCCAGCGTCACTCAGATCGCCTCCACCACGTTCGGCATCTCGCTTCTGGCCGGTCTCATGATCGTCCCGGCCACCTTCGCCGCCCTTGGTTCGGGCGAGGCGGTTGCCCAGAATTCCGGCCCCTCGCTGATGTTCATCATCCTGCCGCAGGTTTTCGAGAACATGGGCAACGTCGCGGGCGTTATCGGCACTGTCTTCTTCGTGTTGGTTCTGTTCGCCGCTCTGACCAGCTCGCTTTCGCTGGTCGAGACCTGCACTTCGGTCATCAGCGATGCTACGCAGTGCTCGCGCCGCCGCGCCCTGCTCATCGTCGTCGGTTTCACCACTATCGCGGGTATCGTCGTCAACCTTGGTTACAGCTCGCTGGCGTTCATCGAGCCGCTTGGCCCGGGCTCCAGCATCCTCGACTTCCTGGACTTCATCTCCAACTCGGTCATGATGCCCATCGCTGCGCTTCTTACCTGCATCTTCGTTGGCTGGATCATCAAGCCCAAGGTCATCATCGACGAGGTGCGCGAGTCCGCCGAGTTCAAGCTGGCAAACGTTTGGTCGGCTCTCATCAAGTACGTGGCGCCTGTCGTGCTGGTGGTCATCCTGATCGCCTACATCATGCAGTCGCTTGGCATGCTGAAGCTGTAACGCTTACTGGAAGTTTCGCCGCGGGGGTTGCACCTTGCTTTTCCCGCGGTTATACTCGCGCCATTGAATTCTGTTTCAGGGCGAGGTGAAATTCCTCACTGGCAGTAACCGCAAGCAAGCAATTGCAAGGTGGAAGTCTGCGACCCCGTTGGCGAAAGCCGCGGGCTGATCCGGTGAAAATCCGGGACCAACGGTTAAAGTCCGGATGGAAGAGGCAGAGTTCGCAAAACGTCACTGCGTCTTTTGGTGCAGGCGTTCGTTATGCGAAACACAAGCCCGTATGGAAGGAATTCATACGGGCTTGTTTCTTTTTTCGCGAAGCAAGATTCAAACCCGCCGATCGATCGCTTCGCAGAAGGAAGGCAATCATGCCAGTATCGCAAAACGCAGCAACCATCAAGAACACGAACAAGTGGAGCACGCGCCAGCTCGTCACCATGGCCCTTATGTGCGCCGTCAGCGCTTTGTTCTCGTTCGTTCAGATCCCGTTGTTCCCACCCGCGCCGTTCTTGACCTACGACCCCTCGCTGGTTCCTGCTATGGTCTGCGGCTTCGTGTTCACCCCTGGTGCGGGCTTCGCCGTCGGCGCCATTTCGGCCATCATCCACGGCCTTGTCCTTGGTGAATGGGTCGGCTCGCTCATGAACATCGGCGCCACGCTGTTCTTCGTCGTTCCGGCTGCCTTGATCTATCATCGCAACCGCACCTTCAAGAACGCCCTTATCGGCCTGGCGGCTGGCTGCGTCGTGGCCATTGTCGGCTCGGTTGTCCTGAATCTCACCATCGGCGTTGCATTCTGGTACGGCTCCATCGACGTTATCTTGCCGCTGCTTGCACCGGCCGTCATCCCGTTCAACATTCTGAAGACCTTGGTCAACAGCGCTCTGACCCTGCTGGTTTACAAGAGCGTCTCGAACATGGTCACTCCGAAAAAAGACCAGGTGAAGGGTCGCTAACATGATCGATCTGTCCGACGTCAGGTTTTCGTACGATGGCAAGGCGCCCGCTTTGGCGGGCGTGAGCGCTCACGTGAATGCGGGCGAGTTCGTCTGCATTTTGGGAGACAACGGCAGCGGCAAGTCCACGCTGGCGAAGCACATGAACGCGCTTTTGCTGCCCGACCAGGGAACGGTGACGGTGGACGGAATGAACACGGCCGACGCCGAGTGCACGTACCTTATTCGCCAGACGGCTGGCATGGTTTTCCAGAATCCTGATGACCAACTGGTGTCCACGCTGGTCGAGGACGATGTGGCGTTCGGCCCCGAGAATCTGGGCGTTCAGCTGCCCGAGCTGCGCGAGCGCGTGACGCGCGCCTTGGCTGACGTGGGGCTTGCCGGTTTCGAGCGCAAGGAGACCCATGCGCTTTCCGGCGGTCAGAAGCAGCGCGTGGCCATCGCCGGCGTTCTTGCCATGAACCCGCGTATCCTGATTTTGGACGAGGCTTCGGCGATGCTCGACCCGCGCGGTCGCGCCGGCCTGATGCGTGTTTGTCGCGAGCTTCACGAGCGCGGCTTCACCATCGTCATGATCACGCATTTCATGGAAGAGGCTGCTCAGGCCGATCGCGTCATCGTGCTTGAGGCGGGCAAGGTGGTTTGCGACGGATCGCCTGCTCAGGTTCTGTTGCAGGAAGATCTTCTGCGCCGTTTGAACCTTGACGTGCCGTTTGCCACGCATCTTTCCCATGCGCTGCGCAATGCCGGCGTGGCGGTTGCCCCTACGGTCGACGATGATGCGCTTGCTGCCGAGATCCTTTCTTTGGCAAAGGACGGTTTGTCTGCAGGTGCGGCTTCTGCGGCTGGTCGGGGCGTGTCGGCGAACGCTGATGACGCGGTTGACGGCGCGCGAACGGATGCCGGCGTCGCAACTGGCGAAACAACGGACGACACAGCGGCTGATTGCGTCGATGCTGTCATTCGCTTCGAGAACGTCTCGTTCACGTATGATCCGTCCGAGGCAAAGCGCAAGCGCAAGCGCGCTCCTGCGCAGCGTCAGGCCGACTGGGGTAACAGCCCCGACAGCATCTGGGCGCTCTCGGACGTTTCTTTCGCGGTGAAGCCGGGCGAGTTCTTGGGCATTGCTGGTCACACCGGAAGCGGCAAGTCCACGCTTGTCCAGCATATGAACGGCATCCTGAAGCCCACGCGCGGCCGCGTGATGATGCGTGGCCTGGACATGGCCGACAAGCGCTCTGAAGTCGAGCTTCGCGGCACCGTCGGCGTGGTGTTCCAGTACCCCGAGCATCAGCTGTTCGCGGAAACCGTTTACAAAGATGTGGCGTTTGGCCCGCGTAACCTGGGGCTTTCCGATGACGAAGTGGACGAGCGCGTGCGTCGCGCCCTGTCTCGCGTCGGCCTTGATTTCGATGCCGTGTCGCAGAAAAGCCCGTTCGAGCTTTCGGGCGGACAACAGCGTCGCGTCGCGTTTGCGGGAATCCTTGCCATGGAGCCGTCGGTTCTGGTGCTCGACGAGCCCGCAGCGGGTCTTGACCCCGCGGGCCGTCGTTCCTTCTTGCAGCTTATCGCGCGCCTTCACAAGCAGGAGGGCCTGACCGTGGTCATGGTCTCGCACAACATGGACGATCTTGCCGCCATGTGCGACCGCGTTCTTATCATGAACGAGGGCTGCCTGCAATCAGCAGGCGCGCCTTCCCGGGTGTTCTTGGATGTCGAGGGCTTGCGCTCCATCGGCCTTGGCACCACCAGTGCCCAGTCGATGGCGGTCAAGCTTGCCGAAGGCGGAATGCCCATTGCTGCGGGCAAGCTTTACGACATGCCTGCGCTTGTTGAATTGGTTGCCGGCGTGACGGGTGGCGATGCCTGATGAGCACGGGATTCAGCTTTGGCAGCTATGTCCCTGGTGATAGTTGCGTCCATCGCATCGACGCGCGCATCAAGCTAACTCTTGGCATTGCGTTCATCGTGGCGCTGCTGTGCGGCCGCACGTTCGCTTCGCTTGGCATTGCTGCGGCGTTCGTTTTCCTGATGTACGTATTTGCGCGCATCCCCGCAGGTAAAGCTCTTCGATCGCTTGCGCCGCTGATGGTGATTGTGCTGATCGTCGTGGTTTTGAACTTGTTCACGCAGCAGGGTGGCGAGACGCTTGTCCAGCTTGGGATCTTCTGTATCTCGATGGGCGGCGTGCAGGCTGCCGGTTTCATGGGTGTGCGCCTGACGGTGATGATGCTGGGGATGAGCCTGATCACCCTTACCACGCCGACCATCGAGCTTTCCGAGGCCTTCGAGAGGATGCTCGCGCCCTTCGCGCGTTTTGGGCTACCCGCCCACGAGCTGGGGATGATCATGGGCATCGCGCTGCGTTTCATGCCTCAGTTCGCCACCGAGCTGGCGACGGTCTATCACGCGCAGGTCAGTCGCGGTGCACGCCTGTCAAACAGTCCCGTTCACGGCGTTCGCATGGTCTCGTCGCTGATGATCCCGCTGTTTGCAAGCGTGTTCCGCCATGCCGAGACGCTCTCGTTCGCCATGGACGCGCGCTGTTATCACGGCGGCGAGGGTCGAACTCATTTGTGTCCGATGAAGCTTACGGCGCTTGACGTTATCGCCACGGCGGTTATGGCGGCGCTTGTGGTACTGGTCGTTTTGGGGAACGCGCTCTAGCCACGATACATTCCGATGACGGAATGCCCGTTGGCGTTCCTTTGCGCTATCATCGGCTCATCCGTTCAACGTGAAAGGAAGCCGATGGCGCGTTTGCTCATTGTCGAAGACGACGTCTCGCTGCGAGAGAATCTTGTGCGCATGCTGCAGCTTAAAGGGCACGAGTGCCTTTGCTGCGAGTCGTTCGAAAACGCTGCGGCCGAGGCTTTGGCCGCTTCTCCTGATTGCATTCTTCTTGATCTGTCGCTTCCCGGCGCGTACGGCCATGAGATTTGCCGCGCGATCCGCCAAGAGAGCGATGTCCCTATTATCGTGTTGACCTCTTCCGACAGCGAGTTCGACGAGGTCATGAGCATGAGCGTCGGTGCCGACGACTACGTGATCAAGCCGTATCGCCCCGCCGTGCTGCTTGCGCGTATCGATCGCGCCCTTGCCCGCAGCGGCTCTGCCGATTCGGCGCGCAGGCAGCTTGAGCGCGACGGCGTCTTGCTTGATCCGGTGCGGGCCGAGGTTTCGTATCGTGGCAAGAGCGTGGAGCTTGCACGCAACGAGCTTCTGATCTTGCGCGTTCTTATGGAAAATGCGGGCTCCATCATCTCGCGCAGCGAGCTGATGGACGAGCTGTGGCAAACTGACGCATTCGTCGACGACAACACGCTTACGGTGAACGTGAACCGACTCCGTCGTAGCCTGCAGTCAATCGACGTGCCCGACGATTTCATCACCACCCGCCGCGGACTGGGTTACGTGGTTAAATGAGCAGCTATTCCCAGGAGGAGCCCGCGCGTAAGCTTGTCGATTGCGGTTATTCTTTCGGCGCATATCTGCGCTCACGCTCGGGTTTCGTGGTTGGTGCGATTGCCTTGGCGGTTGTCGTTGCGGGCATCATGATCGTCACCGGCTCCAATGCGTCCTCTGTCGCCCTTGTTCTTATTTGTGAAATCCTGTTCGCCTGCATCGCGTTTGCCGTTGGGTTTTTGCGCGATCGCGAGTTCTATCAGCAGCTGGACCTGTTCTGCGATTCGCCCGAAAACGCGCGCTACCTCTCATCGATTTTGGACGAGCCGCGCACACTGGAGGGATCCATTGCCTATCGTGCGCTCGCGGTGCAGGGCAAAGCCGCTATGGATGAGCTGGCGGCACGTTCGCGCGACATGAAGGAGTACCGCGATTACATCGAACTTTGGGTGCACGAGGCGAAAACGCCCATCGCATCGGCGCAGCTTGCGCTCTCGGGCCTTCATGGGCCCGGCATCGATGAGGTGCGCGGCGATCTTGATCGCGTCGAGTCGCGCGTTGAACAGGCGCTGTACTATGCCCGCTCGGCAACGCTGAGCGAGGACTTCTCCATTGAGGGGCTGAACCTTGCGGCCCTCGCACGCAAAGCGTGCCGTCAACGTTCGCGCACGCTGATCGGCGCGCAGGTCTCCCTTGGGTTCGCCATCGACGAGGCGCTCGAAGTGCTCGCCGACGCGAAATGGACCGACTTCATTATCGGCCAGGTTCTGGAGAACTCGGCGAAGTACGGCGCAAAATCCATTCGTTTCGAAGGCACGGTGAAGGACGCGGGTACGAAGGACGGTTGCGTTGAACTGTCGATAAGCGACGACGGGGACGGCATCTCCGCTGCCGACGTGCCGCGCGTGTTCGACCGGGGCTTCACGGGAAGCCAGGGCCGCACGCACCATAAGGCAACGGGCATGGGTCTTTACCTGGCTGCCGTTGCCTGCGACAGGATGGGGCTTGGCCTGCGCATTTCTTCGGAAGGAGGGCAGGGAACGACCGTCACGTTGATCTTCCCGCTTGACCGCACGCGTATGGACTTAGCTGCTAATCTTACAAGATCGTAAGATTGCGGTAAGCTGCTTCGATGGCTCCGTTTTCGCAATCGCCGCATCATGGGGATATGTCGAACTGAAGAGAAAGGAATCCCCATGTCTGTGGTTACTGCAACCCCTCCTGCAGGCATTGCGAACGCGAATCAGCCTCAGAGTCGAAACATCTTGCTTTCCGTGCGCGATGTTCAAAAGGTGTACGGATCGCGTGAGGCCATTACGCGAGCGCTCGATGACGTGTCGTTCGATATTTGCGAAGGTGAGTTCGTTAGCGTGATGGGCCCGTCGGGCTCGGGTAAGAGCACGTTGCTGAACTGCATCTCCACCATCGATACCGTGACCAGCGGAAGCATCATCTTGAACGGCCGCGACATCACGCAGTTGCGCAGTCGTCAGCTGTCCAAGTTCCGCCGTGATGACCTGGGCTTCATCTTCCAGGGCGCAAATCTACTGGATACGTTGACCGGTTTCGAGAACATTGCTTTGGCCCTTACCATCAAGGGTGAGAAAGCTGGTTCCGTTCGCGCGAAGGTCGATCGCACCGCCGATTTGCTGGGCGTGGCGGATGTTCTGCAAAAGTACCCGCGACAGATGTCGGGCGGTCAGCGTCAGCGCGTTGCCGCGGCGCGCGCCATCGTCGCCGACCCGAAGTTGGTTTTGGCTGACGAGCCTACGGGCGCGCTCGATTCGCGCAATGCCGCTGTTCTTCTCGAAACCCTTGAGGTTTTGAACACGAAGCTGCACGCCACCATCATGATGGTCACGCATGATGCGGTTGCGGCATCGTACGCCGATCGCATCTTGTTCATTAAAGACGGCAAGCTGTTCAACGAGCTGCGTCGCGGCGATAGCAGCAGAACCGATTTCTACCAGCGCATACTCGAGGTCCAGGCGTTCCTTTCCGGCAAGCAGGGCGCATCCTCCGCAGTCGGTTTCGTGGCATCGCACGTCACCGCGCTCGGCAACTAGGCGGCGGTCATCATGCTGATGAAACTTGCCTTGCGCAACGTGCGCCGCAGCGTGCGCGATTACGCTGTGTATTTCGTTACCCTCACTTTGGGCGTGGCGGTGTTCTACGCCTTCAACGCTATCGAGGACTCGCGCGTGCTTTTCGAGGCGCAGGAAGGCGCCGCGAACGTGTTCCTGGCGTCCGGCGCGAGTGTTTTTGACATCCTCGCGCAGGTCATGACCTATTTCAGCGTCGTTGTCGCCGTGGTTTTGGGCTTTTTGGTCCTGTACGCCAACCGGTTCGTTGTTCGGGCGCGCAAAAAGGAGTTCGGCACATACCTGCTGCTGGGCATGAGCCCGCGCCAGGTTTCCTCGGTGGTGTTGATGGAAACGCTGATCGTCGGCGTAATCGCGCTGCTGGCGGGCCTGGGGCTGGGCTTTTTGATCTCGCAAGCGATCGCCTTCGCCACGGCGGGCCTCATCGGCGTGGCCATCAGCGACTACCATCTGCTGTTCAGCGCCCGCTCCGCTGAGCTGACGCTGGGCTGCTTCGCGCTCATCTTCGTCGTGGTGGCTCTTTTCAACGCTGTGCAAATCTCACGTTGCAAACTTGCCACGCTGCTTTCGGCCAACTCCCGCAACGAGCGCATGCCCGTGCACAACCCCATCGTCTGCCTCATCGTGTTCGTGCTATCGTGCCTGATTCTGGCGAAGGCGTATGCCGAGCTCAACCTCGATGGCCTCGTGTACTTCGGCGAGCACTTTCGCACCGCAACCGCGCTGATGCTCGTCGGCACGTTGAGCCTGTTCTGGTCGGCGTCGGGGTTCTTCATCCTGCTGATCCAACGTCTGCGCGGCGTCTATTTCAAGGGCCTTGCCATGTTCACCATGCGTCAAATCGCGGCGAAGGTGAATACTGCGTTCGTGTCGCTATGGGCGGTTACCGTTCTTCTGTTCTTCAGTATCGTCGTGTTCTCGACAGGCTTCAGCTTGGCGTCGGTGTTCTCCGATCAATTGGAAGAGAACACCCAGTTCGACGCATCCATCCGCGCGAGCTTCATGGCGCTTGACACCTCCGATATGGAAGCAGTGCCGCCCGAGCAATACGGTGGGTACGAGGAAAAGAAGGCCAGGATTGATGAGGTCAAGGCTCAGCGCGACGAGATTCACAGCCTATGGCAGGCCAACAGCGGCTCCACCGCTGCGTATTTCAAATCGCTCATTCCCGATTGGGACGAGCGCGTGACCGGCTCGGCTCAGGTGGATACGTGGCTTGCGACTGACTTGACGAACAAGCAGCTTATCGATGCCTGCGGCTTCACCCTTGAACAGGTCGGTTCCGACGAGGACTCTACCATGGCCGGCGAAGGGGTGCAGTACGTGTCGTTGTCCCAGTTCAACGCTGCACGGCAACTTGCAGGCGAAAAGCCGATCGAGCTTGCTGCAGACGAATACCTGGTCGACAACACGATCGATAAATCTACCGACTACGCGAAGGCGCTTGGCCAGAAAGGGCGCACCATCACCGTCGACGGCCATGAGCTGACCGCATCCGGACAGGTTGTTTCGCAATCGCTCCAGGTAAGCAGCATGGGTTGCCTGATCGCCGTGCTGGTTGTTCCCGACGATTTGGCAGCGGAAAGGTTTGCCGCAGGTGATTTGCCGTACCTGAGCGAGTTGAACGTCAACCTGGTTGGCGACTCGAAGGAGCAGGCCATGAAGGATTTGCTGGCCGAGTATGGCAAGTCGGTTCCCCCGCGAGAAGAACTTGCTGACGCTGGTTGGACGTACGATTCCCGCGCATGGCCGGTGTCTTACTACGACACGAGCGAGGGCATTATCGCCGACAGCATGGGGCTTAAACTTCTGTTGGTTTACCTGGCGCTCTACATCGGGTTTGTCTTCCTGATGACCACCGCGGCAGTTCTTTCCGTCCAGCAGCTCTCCGAGGTGGCAGAAAGCATCCCGCGCTACCGCCTGCTCGTTCAGCTGGGGTGCGACAGGGGCATGATTCTGCGAAGCCTACGCACGCAGATCAGTATCTACTTCGGGGCGCCGCTTCTGGTGGCAGGATGCCATTCGGCCTGCTCGATCAGCATTCTGTACGAGAACTTGCTGTCGATTTGGGGCGCTACGGCAGTTGCAGGCATGCTTGCCGTCGGCATCGCGCTGGTGATTGCGGTGTACGTAATCTACCTGGTGTCGACATATCTGGTTGCACGATCGGCAGTGATCTCAGGCGCGGGCAAGAAGTTGCTTGCGTAGCCAGACAAGAAAACGAAAGGGGCGGTGCCTGCGAGTTGCTCGCGTGGCGCCGCCCCTGCGCGTTCGCTAGAAAAAGGTGCTTAGAAGGACTCGTTCACAACTAACGTGCTCATATCGACGGTTGCGGCATGGCGTGGGCCGGGCGCGCAGTCGGCCGCGGGATGGCCTACCATCAGCATGTCAACCAGCATGTAGTCGTCGGGGACGTTGAACTCTTTGCGTACTTCCTTCGGATCGTATGCGCCAACCCAGCAGCTGCCAAGACCGGCTGCGGTTGCGGCGTTCGCCATATTGGTAAGCGCGATGGTGGCGTCAACGTTGCCGAAGTCGCCGGACTCGAAGCCCAGGCCCTTGGCGGAAACCTTCGTGTCGAAGGCGGCGATGATCACGACGGGTGCGCCGTAGCGGCACTTCGAGACCTTGTCGATTTTCTCAAGGCCTTCGGGAGTTTGAACCACACACAGACGGAATGACTGTGCGTTGCAAGCAGTGGGGGAAAGCTGCGCTGCTTTCAAGATGGCGTCGATCTGCTCTTGGGCAACGGGTTCGTCCGAGAATTTGCGGACGGAATAGCGACCGCTCATCAGTTGCAGGTAATCGTTGATGTTCATAGGTGGCTCCTCTCATGATTGAGACGCGAGGTCTGGTACGATTCTGGATCGACCATTTCGACGCTATTTTACGTCTTGAGCGTGCTTGCGAGTTGAGCACATTGCAGGAGGCCCCGATTTGTTGAAAAAAGTTCTGAAAGCCATCGCCATCGTCGTTGCGGTGATTCTGGTTGTATTGGCCGGTTATGTTGCCTACCTTGAGTTGACGTACAGCCGCATCGCCGACAACCAAGAGTTGACCGTTTCCCCGGTGTCCGACAACGTCGGCGCCCAGCAGGACACCGCGCTTGTCACGGGGCGCTCGTACACGGCGCTTACGTACAACATCGGGTTCGGCGCCTACCTGCCCGAATTCTCGTTCTTCATGGACGAGGGGTTTATGAATGACGGCACCGAAACCGTCGGCGATCATGCGCGCGCCCTGAGCGCCGACGCCGTTCACTACTCTACCGACGGTGTGATCTCGTTGGTGCAGGGTTTGAACCCCGACTTCGCGCTTCTGCAAGAGGTGGACACCGACTCCGACCGAAGCTGGCATGTGAATCAGGTTTCCGACATCACTTCGGCGTTCTCGCAGATGAACAGCGTGTATGCCGTGAATTTACACTCGTCGTATCTGGTGTATCCGCCAACCGACCCCATCGGGTTTATGAACAGCGGCCTTCTAACGCTGTCGTCCCAAACCATCGATTCTGCGATTCGTCGTAGCTACCCCATTAGCGAAGACCCTATTCAGAAGTTGTTCGACCTTGATCGCTGCTTCCAGGTGCTGCGCTTGCCTGTAGAGGGGACCGACAAGCAGCTGGTGCTGATCAACAGCCATATGTCGGCGTATGACAAGGGCGGTGTCTCGCGCGCCAAGCAACTTGAGATGATCACGAGTCTTATGAAGAGTGAGTTTGAGGCGGGCAACTGGGTTATCGCCGGCGGCGATTGGAACCACGCGCTTTGGGGCAGCGAGACCATGTACCCCAGCGATCAGAAGATGCCCGATTGGCTTGCCGTCCTTGATCAAGATGACCTGCCCGAAGGATTCTCGATCGTCCGCGCGGACAATATCTGGGATGTGCCGACGTGTCGCGATGCCGATATCCCGTATGAGAAGGGCGTGTCGTTCTGCTCGACCATCGACGGATTCATCGTTTCCGATAATGTTGTCGCCGCGGCGCAGAACGTTGACAGCGGTTTTGCCTACAGCGATCACAACCCGGTGTTGATGACCTTCAAGTTGAACTAGTGCTGGGCGGCCGACCTTTGCTGGTTCGATGTTTCTGCGTATTTCTTCGTGAACTGCCATTGACGACGACGTAGCGTCGTCATGTGATAATAATCGCCGATCTTTCGGCTGGATGATGCGAGTGGGTTTGTGAAGGAATCGAACAACGAATCAAGTCAGGATTTGATGACGGTCGGCGAACTGGCTGCGCGTGTTGGCGTGACGGTTCGAACTATTCAGTATTACGATCAGCGCGGTTTGCTCCATCCCACATGCAAGGGGGAGCAGAACTTGCGTTTGTATTCGGCAGCCGATGAGGAACGTCTGTATCGCATCGTTGCATTGAAACAGCTGGGCCTCTCGTTGTCGGAGATTCAAGAAAGCGAGAGTCGCGACGCCAAGGCGGAGCTAACCGCCGCGCTTGCCAAGCGCGAGGAAGAACTCGAGCGTAAGAGCTCAGAGATTTTGCGCGACATGAACGCGGTTCGCGGATTGTGCTCCCAGGTAAAAAGCGACGAAAGCGTTGACTGGGGCGCCATTGCAGATGCCGTTGGCGCTGCCCAAGATCGCGAGGACACCCTTTGGTTCGCTATTGCCGGGGAATCCGTCGGCGATATCGCCGTACCTGAGCTTTCTAAGGATGACGTTGCGAATTGGCATCGACTGATGGGTGACACGATCGAGGCAATGCATGATGGGGTGTTGGTTTCCGACGAGCGGGCGCGTGACCTTGCGGTTCGTTTTTCCGAGTTGGGCGGCATGTCCTACGCCTTGGCTGGATTGAAGCGATTGGCGAATCAGCGGAAAGCGGGCCCGAGGCAGTACGGACGTGACTTTTATGCTGGCATTCAGCGACGTACGCTGAGTTTTCTCCAAGATGCTTTGAATCATTTCAAGATCGAGTAGCTTTTTTCTTCGGCTGCGTTGGAAGTGCAGGGCCTTTTCGTTGCGAAAAGACGGTCGCTTGTCGCGATTCGTTTCCTGCTTTCGGAAACAACTTCGCCTTTGGCGTTACTCTGCGTGGATTTCCATTGACGATGACGTAGCGTCGTTCGATATCGTCTCTTGCGCGATAGAAAACTTGCAAGGAAGGCTAAGGGTTGTTCATGAATCCCTTGAAGAAAGCGATTTTTGTTTCCGTGGGCTGTTTGTGCGTCGTTCTGGGCATTTGCGGTGCATTCTTGCCGGTTTTGCCGACAACGCCGTTGTTGCTTGCCGCTGCGTTCCTGTTTTCGCGCAGTTCGCAGCGCCTGAGCAACTGGCTGGCTCAGACAAAGGTCTATAAGACGTACGTTGAGCCGATCAATGCCGGCGATGGAATTCCGATGCGTAAAAAAGCATCCATCTTGAGTTTGTCGTATGCGGTGATGGCGGTAAGCGCTGTTGTGGTGGCTCGCCCTTTGGTGTGGGCGATTCTCGGGTGCGTCGCGGTGTTCTTGTTCTGGCTGATCGGATTTCATGTGCCGACGGCTCCTGCAATCGAGGCGGAGTAGGCGGAGTGAACGGTTTGCTCATGGTTGCATGAAGAAAGGGTGTCCCCAATTTGCCGGGAACACCCTTTCGCGTTGAATGAGATCAGGCGACATGGATTTTTCGTCGTGCTCCGATCCGCTTAGCGTGGGTTGCGCTTCGCTTGCTTCAGCAGCTTGCCGCCGATGACGCAGCAGCCAATGCCAACGGACAACCCCACAGTGGTGGTGATGATACCCAAGGTGATGGACCAGGCACCCGCGCTGCGCATGGTGCGGGTTGACCTATCCATAAGGTGTTCCTTTCGCATTTCGTACCCCTTTCGCGTATTGCGGTTCTACGCCGTGGGCCCGGCAGCGACGATCTCTTCGGGCATGTGGGCGTACTTCTCGGAGAAGTTGTGCTGGAACATCTCGACCAGCTTGCGTGCCGATTCTTCGTAGACGGCTTTGTCTTCCCATGCGTTCACGGGGATAAGGATATCACTGGGCACATTGGGGCAGGAAGTGGGAACCTGAACGCCGAAGTGCGGATCGGTGACGAATTCGGCCTTCTCAAGCTCGCCCGAAAGCGCGGCAGTGACCATTGCGCGGGTGTACTTCAGCTTGGTGCGCTCGCCCGTGCCGTTCCAGCCGGTGTTCACCAGGTAGACGTTGGCGCCGGCGGCAAGGGCCTTCTCTTTCAGCATGTGCGCGTAAACGCTGGGCTCCATGGGCATGAACGGCTCGCCGAAGCAGGTGCTGAACGTGGGGACGGGCTCGGTGATGCCAAGCTCGGTGCCTGCGACCTTGCTGGTGAAGCCCGAGATGAAGTAGTACATGGCCTGATCCATGCTGAGCTTCGAGATAGGCGGGATAACGCCGAACGCGTCGGCGGTCAGGAAGATGACCGTTTTCGGAACGGGCGCCACGCCCTCGACTAGTGCGTTGGGAATGTAGTCGATGGGGTAGCCTACGCGCGTGTTCACGGCAAGGGTATCGTCGTCGAAGTCAAGCTCGCGGGTTTCGGGGTCGATGACCACGTTCTCGACCATGGCGCCGAATTTGATGGCGTTGTAGATCTCAGGCTCGCCCTCGGCGGAAAGGTTGATGCACTTAGCGTAGCAGCCGCCCTCGAAATTGAAGACGGCGTCGTCGGCCCAACCGTGCTCGTCGTCGCCGATAAGCTGGCGGTTGGGGTCGGCGGACAGGGTTGTTTTTCCCGTGCCGGACAGGCCGAAGAAGATGGCCGCGTCGTCGTTGTCGCCGACGTTGGCGCTGCAGTGCATGGGCAGGATGCCCTGTTTGGGCAGCTCGAAGTTCATGATGGTGAACACCGATTTTTTGATCTCGCCGGAATAGCCGCTGCCGGCGATGAGCACCTTGTGCTGCTCGAAATCGATGAGGATGGCAGCTTCACTGTTGACGCCATCGGCGGCTCCGTTCACCTTCATGTGCGGAACGGCGACGATGGTGTAGTCGGGTGCGAAGCCTTGGAGCTGGTCGTCCGTGGGGCGGCGCAGCAGCTGGTGGATGAACAGATTCTGCGAGGCAAGCTCGTTGATGACGCGGAAACCACGCGCGTAATCGGCATCGGCGCCGGCGAAACCGTCGAAAATGAAGACATCTTTGTCTTCAAGGTAGTGAAGGGCTCGCTCGAAAAGCTCGTTGAACTTTTCTTGCGAGATGGGCTTGTTGACGCTGCCCCAGTTCACGTCGGAGTGGATGCTGGGAACGTCAACGATGAATTTGTCGTTGGCGGCGCGGCCCGTGTACTTGCCGGTTTTCACGACAAGGGCGCCGCGGTCGGAAAGGACGCCTTCCTGGCGCTGGAGCGCGCTTTCAACCAGTTCGGAGGGGGTAAGGTTGCGGTAAACGCGCGCGGCGTTCTGAGTAAGCAGGTCGTCTGCGGTGAACATAGTCTCGATTCCTTGATGACCGTTATGTATGCGGGTGCACAAGCATCCGGCTGCCTGAATTTTGCAGTGCTTATGGTACACGCATTGTTGATGGTTTGTCGCAGGTCGCGGGTTTTGCCGACGATAAGACCGTAAGCGGTGGGCGATACCAGCGTTTGGCATGCTTTGCGTGCGGGGTGTTCGCTTGGGAATAGATCGAAGCTATGACAGGCGTGCGAAACTAGATATTTTGAAACGACGGAGGATGCCCTCATACTGGTTTAGCGAAGATCATGGCGAAAAGCCGCCTACAGCGGTAGTCGCCGACGTTAGAAAGGACCGATATGGACAAGTTGAATGCTCCGTTCCGCTACGACATCGTGGGCAGTTTCCTTCGCCCTGAAGCTATCAAAACTGCTCGTGCCCAGTACGCGCAGGGTCAAATCACCCTTGATCAGCTGCGTGACGTCGAGGACGTTGAGGTTGCGAAGCTCATCGAAAGCCAGAAGGCCGCGGGCCTGCATGCCGTAACCGATGGCGAGTTCCGTCGTCGTTGGTGGCACTTGGACTTCCTGGCCGGCTTCAACGGCATCGAGGTGTACGACTTCGAGACTGACGGCTTCGGCGTTAAGAAGACGATGCAGAGCACGTACGTTAGCGAGCCGCTTTCGTTTGACCCGGCGCATCCGTTCCTTGAGGGCTTTAAGCGCACGCAAGAAATCGCGGGCGATGTTCTGGTGAAGCAGACCATCGCCGGTCCGAACATGGTCACGCTTGACTCCGTCGTTCTGTCGGCCCAGTATGCCGCGAGCCCTGTTTACCGCGACTTAGACGAGCTTCGCGAAGCGCTTGCCAAGGTTTATCAGGATGCCATCAAGGCGTTCTACGATGCCGGTTGCCGCTATCTGCAGCTTGACGACACCAGCTGGGGCGCCTTGTTCTCAAAGCGCTTCCGCGACAGGATCGTCGCATGCGGTTACGACCCCGACAAGCTCATCGACGTGTTCGGCGACATCACCGAGGCCGCGCTTGAGGGCCGTCCTTCCGACATGGTCATCACCACGCATATGTGCAAGGGCAACTTCATGAGCCATTGGCTTTACGAGGGCACCTACGAAACGGTTGCTCGCCGCTTGCTGGGTATTCGCGGTTTCGACGGCTTTTTCTTGGAGTACGACGACGAGCGTTCGGGCGACTTCAGCCCCTTGCGTTTCCTGCCCAAGGACACCGATCAGCGCGTGGTTCTGGGTTTGGTCACCACTAAGGATCCGAAGCTTGAGGATGCGGCGCCTATTCGCGACCGCATTTACGAGGCCGCGAAGGTGGTCGATCTTGACCGCTTGTGCCTGTCGCCTCAATGCGGCTTCTCGTCCACCGAGGAAGGCAACGTCCTTTCCGAGGAGGATCAGTGGAAGAAGCTGAAGCTGGTGCGCGAGGTTGCCGAGTCTGTTTGGGCCGATGCTTAAGAATTGGCTTGCGGCTGAGTGCGCAGCGCCTGAAGCGCAGCCGATCGATCCGCCGCGCAAGTGATAGGCATGAAAAAAACGGGATGAGCGTTCGCTCATCCCGTTTCGTCTGCATGGGGGCAGTCTTGCAGAAAGACTTGCTGCTTACTGCTGCTCGGCTTCCTCTTCGGGCGTGCCGTCGGCCACTACAGAAGGCGTGGCTTCCTTTGGCATAAGCAGGTTCATGACCAGGGCAACCAAGAACGTAAGAGCGATGCTGTTCCCCACGAAGATGTTCTGCACGATTTCGGGGAAGGCCGAGAAGATCACGCTGATCTGCGAAAAGCCAATGCCGATAGCTAGCGAGGTCGCCGCGATGGTGATGTTGCGCTGCGAGAAGCCGGCGGCGGCAACCATTTGGAAACCGCTGGTGACGATGGTGCCGAACATCATGATAGTGCATCCGCCAAGAACGGCGCTGGGCACCGAGCTGAACACGGCGCTGATGGCAGGGATGAATCCGGCTGCGATCAGCACGGCTGCGCCGCAAGCGATGGCACGGCGGTTGACGACGCCCGTCATGCCGATAAGGCCGATGTTCTGTGCGAACGAGGTAAGCGGCGAGCAGCCGAAGACACCTGCAAGCGCGCTAGTGAAGCCGTCGGCTGCAACGGCGCCCGAAATCTCGCGCTCGGACGGGTTGCGCTCGAAGCCGATGCGTGCGATGGCGCCGGTGTCGCCGATGGTCTCGGCGGCGCTAACCAGGAACAGCAGCGTCATGCTGATGATGGCGCCCGCATGGAACTCGGGCATAAAGGGCATGAGGTGCGGCAGCGACACAACCTGCAGGTTCTGGAAGCTGCTGAAATCCACACGGCCCATGAACAGCGCCACGATATAGCCGAATACCAGGCCGAACAGAATGGAGAGCTGCTTCAAGCTGCCCTTGGCGAAGCGCTGGAACAGAAGGCACGCAAGAAGAGAAACGGTGCCCAGGAACAAGTTCTGCCACGAACCGAAGTCGGCTGCGCTGGAGCCGCCGGCGAACGTCTCGGCGCCGGTGGATAGCAGCGAGAAGCCAATGGAGACAACCACGACGGCCGACACGATGCTGCCGATATAGCGGTACCAGTACTTGGCGAACAAACCCAGCACGCCCTCGATGCACCCGCCGACGATGACTGCGCCGACAACCGCGCCCATGCCGTAGGTGGCGGCAACGCCGCACAGCACGGTGACGAACGTGAAGCTCAGGCCCATGACAATGGGCAGCTTGGCGCCGATGCGCCAAACGCTGAACAGCTGGATGAGCGTGCCGATGCCGGCGGCGATCATGGCGTTCTGGATAAGCATCGCGGAGTCTTCAGTGCCAAGGCCGGCTGCTCCGCAGATGATGACGATGGGGGCCAGGTTCGAGACGAACATGGCCAGAACATGCTGGATGCCATAGGGAAGCGCCTGCGCGACAGGGACGTTTCCGTAATAATCGCCCAGCTGCTTCCTTAGATTGGTTTTGTTGCTCATGCGCGGAACTCGATCTTTCCCGTGGCGGGGTCCATGGACTCGACGATAGCCAGCGAGTCAACCTTGTAGCCGCGCTGGCGCAGATTGTCGCCACCGCCCTGGAAACCCTTCTCGATGGCGATGCCGATTCCCTCGACGGTGGCGCCGGCCATGTCGCAGATCTCGATAAGACCGCTCATGGCGCAGCCGTTGGCCATGAAGTCGTCGATGATGAAAACGTGGTCGTCGGGGCCTAGGTACTTTTTTGACACGATGACCTGCGAGATGTTCTTATGGGTGAACGATTCGACGTCGACGCAGTACACCGAGCCGTCGATGTTGATGCTCTTGGCCTTCTTGGCGAAGACGGCGGGCACCTCGAAAACGCTTGCCGCAACGGCGGCGATGCCGATGCCGCTGGCTTCGATGGTCAGGATCTTGTTGATGGGAGCGTCGGCGAAATCGGCCTTCCATTGCTCGGCCATTTCCTTGAACAGTTTTGCGTCCATCTGGTGGTTCAGGAAGTTGTCGACCTTCAGGACGTTTCCTTCTTTAACCACGCCGTCCGCTTGAATGCGCTCCTCGAGTAGTTTCATGTTGCTCCCCATAAACTAGTGCGGCGGACGTGCTTTCAAGAAGCGCGCCCGCCGACGTGAAAACAGTGGATTGATTTTACGCCATCCCAAACCAGACGGCGAGTTTAGGTGCATAACCCATGATGAAAATCACGATGATCAGCGTGGGAATGCCGTATTTGAGCCACGGAAGCGACCAACGCGGGAATTTGATGCCTTCGCCGGCGTCGGCTTCGGCCAGGAAGTTCTCCCAACCCCAACCGCGCTTCGTCACGCAGAACAGCAGGAAGACGAGGCTGCCCAGCGGAAGCATGTTGTTGGAAACGATGAAGTCCTCGATGGATTGGATGTCGCCGATGGCGGGCAGAGTGACGCCGGAAAGCACGTTGAAGCCCAGTGCGCACGGCAGGCTGAGGACGACAACCAGGATGCCGTTGACGGCTACGGCGCGGCTGCGGGGCATGTCCCACTTGTCCATAGTCCAGCTGATAAGGTTCTCGAACACGGCGATGACGGTGGACAGCGAGGCGAAGCTCATGAACACGAAGAACAGCGCGCCCCACACGTTGCCCAGGGGCATCTGGCCGAAAACGACGGGCAGGGTGACGAACACCAGCGACGGACCCGAGTCGGGGTTGACGCCGTAGGCGAAGCAGGCGGGGAAGATGATCAGGCCGGCCAGGATGGCGACGACGGTGTTCAGGATGGTTACCGAAACGGCCTCGCCGGTCAGGCTGCGCTCTTTGCCAATGTAGCTGCCGAAGATCTCCATGGCGGCAATGCCCAGCGACAGGCTGAAGAACGCCTGGCCCATGGCGGCGTACACGGCTTCGCCGAAGGTGGACCAGCCGTTAGTGAACAGCTTGCTGAAGTCGGGGACTAGGTAGAACGCGATGCCTTCGCCTGCGCCCGGAAGCGTGACGGCGCGGATCATCAGGATCAGCATGACCACGAACAGGGTGGCCATCATCCATTTGGTGATGCGTTCGACACCTTTTTGCAGGCCAAGGCTGCAAATCAGAAAGCCGATGGCAACGGCGGCCAGCATCCAGCCGATGAGCATGGTCGGGTCAGCCAACATGTTGCCGAATGCGGTGCCGGCCAATTCGGCCTGTGCGCCGTTGAACTCGCCCGATGCCATCTTGGGGATGTAGGCAAGCATCCAACCGCAGACGGTGGTGTAGAACATCATCAGGATCATGCAGCCGATGTATCCCCACCAGGTGAACCAGTGCCATTTGCGGGAGGGCTGCAAAATATCGAATGCCTTCGCGGAGGATTTTTGGCTTGCGCGACCGACGGCGAACTCCATCACCATGACGGGCAGGCCCAAGATAACCAGGAAGATCAGGTAGATCAGGACGAATGCGGCACCACCGTACTGGCCGGTGATGTAGGGGAAGCGCCAGACGTTGCCCAGTCCGATTGCGCAACCCGCGCTGATAAGGAGGAAACCGATGCGGGAGGCGAAGTGCTCGCGAGGAGCGCCCGCCGCGTCGGTGGTAGCTGCTTGCTTGTTCTGATCTGCCACGACGTGGAACCTTTCGATATTGCTTGCGGGTTTCGGCGGCTTGCCGACCCTAGGTGGGTGTCAAACCCGTTCATTCTAGCGCACTGCTTGTTGATTGCGCGTCTTGGCAGGTCGAAGGCACGATTTTTTACTCGAATCGATTTCAAGTGGGGAAGAGCAGGTGCTTTCAGTGAGAGCGGGAACTTTTTGCAAATGGGGAAGAGTGGCTGGCTTTTCGGATTTTGCGAATTGGGACGGTTGATGCATCGAAAAGTTCGAACTATCTAAACAAATTAGCTAAACGAAAAGAAGTTAGACTACGTGAAATAACAGTTTCAACTGGTAATATATAAGAAATGTGACGGTAACTGTTAATCTACCGTTACTCATTTATCTCTTGATCAATATAAGTTATCCTCGGTTAATAACGTGAAAGTTAACTTCGCGTTACCCAAGCTTCCCTCGAAGCAGATGGATTTCGAAGGAGGCTTGAATGCAAGTTCAGCACCCTGAAGAGCAGGGGAGGAGGGAACGAAATGACTCTGAACGATTTGAAGCCGGGTGAGACCGGTCGCGTCATTCGCCTGAACGATACGGGTGAGACGCGCCGTCGCATCATGGACATGGGCATCACCCGCGGCGCCGAGATCACCATCACGAAGGTGGCTCCGCTTGATGATCCCGTCGACATGACGGTTCGCGGCTATCACCTTTCGCTGCGTAGGTCTGACCTGAGCGGCATCGAGGTCGAGAAGATCTAACGGTTTGCGCTGCGGCGCGAAGCTGCAGTGGAAGCCCCGCGGCGCATGGACGATGCGCATGCGGAAAGAAAGTATTGAACGTCAAGCAAAATCATTAGATTTGGGCGCGATTTCGCGCAGAGTGGAGCACAAAGCATATGTCAGTGAAAATTGCTTTGGTGGGTAATCCTAACTCGGGCAAGACGACGTTGTTCAACCAGCTCACCGGCAATCATCAGTATGTCGGCAACTGGCCGGGCGTAACGGTCGAGCGCAAGACGGGTACCCTCAAAGGCGACAAGGAGGTCGAGTTCGTCGACCTTCCCGGTATCTATTCGCTTTCGCCTTACACGAATGAAGAGGTCATCGCGCGCGATTACCTCGCAAGCGGCGACGCAGATGCGATCCTGAACATCGTGGACGCATCGAACCTCGAACGCAACCTGTACCTCACCACCCAGCTGATGGAGTTCGGCCTTCCCATGGTCGTGGCCCTCAATCAGATGGACATCGTTAAGAAGCGCGGCTATACCATCAAGTCCGAGGAGCTTAGCCGCAGGCTGAACGTCCCGGTTGTTGAGATCTCGGCTCTTCACGGTGACGGCCTTGAAGATGTGACCGCTGCCGTGGTCAAAGAGGCCCGCAGCGGCAAGGCGCCGATTCCGCCGCGTTTCAGCCAAGAAGTCGAGGTTTACCTGAAGCAGATCGAGGAGAAGCTTCCCGCTTCCGTCCCCGAGAAGATGAAGCGCTACGACGCCATCAAGCTGTTCGAGCGCGACGAGCTTGCCGAGCAGAAGATCGGTGGCCAGGTTAACTGCAGCGACACCATCATCGCTGCTGAGTCGGAGTTCGATGATCATTCCGACGCGATCATCACCAACGAGCGTTACAAGTTCATCGTGAACTTCATGCCGAGCGTGCAGAAGCGCTCTATCAAGGGTCTGACTACTTCCGAGAAGATCGACCGCGTTCTTACGAACCGCATTTTGGCTCTACCGATCTTCGCCGTGATCATCACCCTTGTTTATTACGTGGCCATTTCCACCGTCGGCGGCTACTTCACCGACTGGATGAACGATGGCGTGTTCGGCGACGGCTGGTTCGTTGCCTCCCAGGGTCGCGAGGCCTTCGACGAGGACTCGGGCGCTTTCGACGATGCTCAGAACGACATCAGCGCGTTCTTGACTGATGCTGAAGAGGCTGGCATCGATGTTGATGCTATTTCCGAGTACCTGGGTGAGGATGCCGAAGGCGACCTTGATTCCGATGAGGGCCAGGCTGCTCTCGCTGCATTCGAGGATGATGCAGCAGATCTTGTTGCCGAGACTCACATCGTTGACGAGGAGACCGGCGAGGTTGACGAGCATGAGGTGACCTTGGAAGACTTCCAGGCTGCCCTTGAGGTTCCCGAGGCCGACCCGAGCGAGTACGGTCCTTGGGTTCCCGGTATCCCTGTTCTGGTTGAGGACGGCCTTACCGCTATCGACGCGCCTGACTGGCTGAGCGACCTGGTCATCAACGGCATCATCGCCGGCGTTGGCGCGGTTCTTGGCTTTGTGCCCCAGATCATGGTGCTGTTCTTCTTGCTGGCAATCCTTGAGGGCTGCGGCTACATGGCTCGCGTCACCTTCATCCTTGACCGCATCTTCCGTCGCTTCGGCCTGTCCGGCAAGACCTTCATCCCGATGATCATCGGCACTGGTTGCGGCGTTCCTGGCATCATGGCTTCCCGTACCATCGAGTCGGAGTCTTCGCGTAAGCTGACCATCATGACCACGACGTTCATGCCGTGCTCGGCCAAGCTTCCTCCGATCGCCCTTATCTCCACCGCGTTCTTCGGTGGCGTTTGGTGGGTTGCCCCGATGGCGTACTTCCTGGGCATCGGCTCGATCATCGTTTCGGGCATCATGCTGAAGAAGACCAAGCCGTTCCTGGGCGAGACCACTCCGTACATCATGGAGCTGCCCGAGTACCGTATGCCGCGCTTCGTTGACCTGCTGCGCAGCATGTGGGAGCGCGCATGGGCGTTCATCAAGAAGGCTGGTACGATCATCCTTCTGGCAACCATCATCGTTTGGTTCCTGTCTGGCTACGGTTTCGAGGACGGCGTGTTCGGCGCGGTTTCCGAGATGGACAACTCGCTGTTGGCGGCGTTCGGCAATGCCTTCTGCTGGATCTTCGCTCCGCTTGGTTGGGGCAACTGGGAATCCGCTGCGGCAACTGTCACGGGCTTCATGGCCAAGGAGAACCTGGTTGGCACCATGGCTGTTCTGTTCGGCGGCGATCCGACCATCGCTTGGACCACGGCTCTTATCGCCAGCATGGAGGAAGTCTCCGGTGGCTTCGGCGCAGCGGCAGCCCTTTCCTTCCTGGTGTTCAACCTGCTGTGCGCACCGTGCTTCGCTGCAATGGGCGCCATCAAGCGCGAGATGGGCGGCTTCGGCAAGTGGTTCTGGGCAGCTATCGGCTACGAGATGCTGTGGGCCTACGTTGTGGCGCTGATGTTCTACAACTTCGGTCGTGTGGCCGCTGGCGGTAGCATCGACGCCTGCTTCTTCTTGGCAATTGCCTGCGCGGCTGGCATTCTGTACATGCTGTTCCGCCCGGCTCCCAAGGAGAAAGGCAAGCTCGAGGTTAAGTAAAAACCGAGCTCGAGTGAAGCAACTTGGTTAGTTTGTGGCCGCGCCCCTTCGGGTGCGGCCACGGCTATTTTTGGACTTCGGTTTCGGTTAGGACGGGTCGCTCATGTGAGGTCGGCTGGTGGCTGCGGTTTCGCATGCGTGCCCGCTCGGCCGCCCGCCCAGCGAAGGTGCCATCCCGCTTGCGCGCTGGGGCTCGCTCCCGCTCGGCCGCTCCGCGGTGCTGCAGCCTCGCGTGCACCCATTCGGCCACCGGGGCCCGCGCCCGCTCCCGGCCGCCCGCTGGCTCATGCGCTCCGCGGTGCTGCAGCCTCGCGTGCACAGGTTTTCCCGTTTTGTGCGGTTCTACTAATCAAAAAGTGCGGTTGGGGCCGACTTCTCATGAATTCTTAAAGAAAAGCCCAGTTTAGCAAAGAGAATTCGAATGGCGCAGGTCTTCTAGGCTCGCAAAACGGGAAAATCTGTGCAAGGATGCGAACCGGCAAGTCTGGTCGCAGCCTCTAAGGCCTGCGGCTTTGGTTACGGAAGGCTGCGACCTGTGCTCGCTTCCGTCAAAACCTGGCGTGTTGGTTGCGGAAGGCTGCGGCCCGTGCCTACCAACGGGGCTTCGTCGCGAACTTCAAGGACGTTCTTCCAGAAACGTTTGGGCATGTGCTGTCGGCGAAGTTCGGGGTGATAACGCGTAGGAATGGAAACGGCGTCGTAGAAACGTTTCCAAGCGCTTTGCATAACGGCCTCGTCGCTGGAGTGTGCGGGAAGATCAAGCTCGCTTGTTTCGGCCAGAACCCAGCTTTCCCCATCGTAGATACCCGCGATGTGATGGACCTCGTCGTAGATGACGAACTGTTGGGTATTGAATCGGGCCGAGAACCAGTCCATCAGAAGAGGGACTACGTTGGCGTTGGGGTTGCACTTGGCAAACCAAAGGTCGTTATCGAAGTGCTCGAACCGCAGGAGCTCCTGCATGAAATGACGTTCGTTGCGCACTGCGTGATGCAGCTTTAAGACAGGGCCGACAACGGGGTCCGTCAGCTCGTTTCGGATGTATGCGTTTTGCTTGGCAGGGCGACTCATGATAAGGCGAATAAGCCGATAGATGGCCGTTCCAGCCTGGGGTTCGTCGGAGAGCGATGCGTTAAGGATGATCTCCCATGCTTTTTGGTTCGATTTGCGGACAACTCCTTTGCGAACGCGTTCGGCATGCTGTGCGTTGGTTTCGATGTAAACCACGCTTTGGTCAAGGCGTAGCTGAAAAGCCCCCTCGCGGATGATGTCTTGCGGGTTTTCGTGATTTGCGTATGTGGCGAAAACGGCCGATAGCAATCCCTCGGTTGACCCGTCGTAGATGTAGGCGATATTGCTGATGGGAATGCCGTGCGTCGGGCTTTCGCCTTTGCTCATGCAGGTACCTTCTCGCGGTTCGGCCCTTGAAGTGCGTTTTGCCAGCCAAAGAGCCCATCGATGGGCGTTGCCTGGGGAAGCGCGGGCTTCGCTTGAGAAGCGCTTTGCTGGTTGGACAAAGCCGTTTGCTGCCCGCTACGTTTATCGCCGACGCCGATGCTTGCGCGACCAACTTCGTCTCCGAACAGGCTCATTTGGCCGGGAAGGGTTTTCGCGGCGCGAGCGCCGTGTTTTCCGCCGTTTATGGGTTCCGCGATTTGCGCGCGTATGGTGGCGGGGTCGAATTGCACGCCAGCGCCCATGTACTTGCCGTTGCACGTAATGAAATAGCGCGCTCGTTTATAAGCGATGCCAAGTTTGCGGAGCTCATTTTCGCGCAGACAATTGGTTCGGCGCGCGCGAATGATAAGGCGCGCCCCTCGCGGGCCAATGCCTGGCACACGCAAGAGCAGCTCGAGCGGGGCGGTGTTCACCTCAACGGGGAAGACGTCCAAGTGGTTGATAGCCCACCCAGCCTTAGGGTCGAGGTCAAGCTCGAGGTTGGGCGCATCTTGACTGATGATCTCCGACACGTCGAACTGATAGAAGCGCAATAGCCAATCAGCTTGGTACAGTCGATGTTCGCGGTTGAGCTGAACTGCATGGTTTTGCGGCAGGCGCGCATCGCCGCTGACGGGCAAGTAGGCGCTGAAGAACACGCGCTTAAGCGCGAGCGATTTGTATAAGGCCTGTGATAGGTTGAGTATCTGGAAGTCGGATTCGGGCGTTGCGCCGATGATCATTTGGGTTGACTGACCGGCTGGCGCAAAAGCCCTCGAGCGCGTTTTGGGACGTTGCGAGGGAACATAGGTGTTTTTCTTTCGGGCGAGTCCGCGCGATTCGGCATCTTGAGCGATGTTGTCGCGAATCTGGCGCATGGGTTGTATAAGTTGCTGCTTGTTCTTTTGAGGACATAACAGGGCAAGGCTTTTTTGGCTGGGAAGCTCGAGGTTCACGCTAAGCCTATCGGCCAAATGCCCAAGTTGATCGACAAGTTCGGGAGACGTGCCAGGGACGGTTTTGGCATGGATGTAGCCACGGAAGCCATGCTGTTCGCGCAGCAGCTTGAGCGTTTTGATCATAAGCTCGGTGGTGTAGTCGGGATTGCGAATGACCCCCGAGCTTAAGAAAAGCCCTTCAATATAGTTACGGCGATAGAACCCGATGGTAAGGTCGGAAAGCTCTTCCGGGGTGAACGTGGCGCGACGGACATCGTTGCTTGCTCGGCTGACGCAGTAGGCGCAATCGTAAATGCAGACGTTGCTTTGGAGCACCTTCAGAAGCGTGATGCAGCGGCCATCTGGCGTGAAGCTGTGGCAGCAGCCTGCGCCCATGGAATTGCCTAGCTGGCCCTTTTTCGAACCGCGCGACAAGCCAGACGAGGTGCAGGCCACGTCGTATTTCGCCGCGTCGGCGAGTATGTCGAGCTTTTCAACCAAATCCATGAGGGCTTCCAAACTTCGTACGTCTGTTCGTTTATATTATGCGAACAGACGTACGAAGTCAATGGACGCCTCTTGATGCCGAGGTTGTCCGAGGGATTTGTAGGTACGTTCGCAAAAGTGAGCGATCGCCTGCCGGCTTGCTTGTGCGCTGCTTGGCGATGATGACTAGCAGCGAAACCGATCGTCATTGGAGGTTCGTGCTTTGCCAACAAAGAAGCGACCCGATTATTCGGGTCGCTTCTTTCGCGCTATTTCGCTTCCTTGATGATGGGCGTGACGGCGTTTTTATCGGTGGCTGCGGAATGGCATCCGTTACGCTTGGCACAGCCAGCGCAGGGGCTTTGGACGTAGGCTTGGTCGCCTCCGCCGCAGCACGAACCGACGTGCGGCCTGCTACCCTCGCCATGTTTTTTGAATCCGCCGAAGAAATAGCATTTGATGGCAATGAAAGCCCAGATCGCAATGGCGATGATAAGAATCCAGCTACCCAGGCTCATTCCTGCGATGTACGGCATGGTTGCTCCTAATACGCTCTCGCTTCTTATTAGCCTATGCTAACTCGCTGCTTGTTTTAGTCAAGCAACTTTTTGTGAACGCCCCGATAATCGCACAGAAAACCGCACGAATTCAAACGAATGGGAAAGGGGCATTGACCTGCGCCGATGCCCTTGGGCAAGACGCGCATTTTGCGCTATAAGCCGATTTCGGCTCCAAACAACGAAGAGGGGGCAAAACGAAGAGGGCGCGCCGCCCGACAAGGGATTGACGTCGCGCCCCTATGAGGAAGGAATCCGCAGGCTGTGTAGGAGTGGGAGAACGCCAGCCTGGGCTTCTCGTTTTTTACTGGGCTACTAGTTATGAGGAGGCGGTCGTCCCGCAACCGCGCAGGACTTACAGCATTCCCCACTTCCGAGTGTACTCGGTGTACAGCACGAAGTCGGATCCGTTGAAGCCAGCGGCTTCAAGTTTCGGGAGAATGTCCTCGGCGCTCATCGTGGCCGTTTCCATGAACACGCCGTCCTTGCGGGGTGAAATCTCCCAATCGTCGTGAAGCTCAGTGAGGAAGTCGATGATCGCGGCGCTGCGCGTCATGCGGTTGTTCGTGTATTCGGCGAGGTCGCGAACGGTTTGCGCATCAACGTCCTGCTTCACGAACTTCTGCCAGGGCGATTTGTCTTTAGTGCGCCATTCGCCCGATTCGAAAAACGGAAGGAAGAAGCAGGCTTCTTGAATGCAGGTCTCTTTGACGTTCTTTCCGATTGCGAGCATGTTCGTTCCTAACTTTGATTCGACTGCGGTTGCAAGCGAGAAACGCGTTCTCGGGTCGATCCTATTCGGGAGGGAGATGTTGTGCAGGGGAAGGAACCGGTCGGGATCGACGGACGTTATCCAAGCCCATCGTGTCCCGCTTGCAACTGAATCGTGCGATTGAGTAGCGGGGCGCAAGCTCTATGAGCGGGCCTGCGCCCCGATTGCCTAGTCGAACGCTTGTGGATCAAGCTTCGTTTTCGGCGGTTTCAGCGGCAAAGGCTGCTTACATGCCGACGGCCGTCCAGTAGTCGTTCAGGATGACGGTCGAGAACAGGAAGCCGAGTGCAACGTTCACGACAACGCCAGCGGTGAATGCGGCGACGGGCTTCCAGCCGGTAGCGGCAAGATCCTTGAAGCGGGTGGTCATGCCAATGCACAGGAAGCAAAGGACGAATGCCCAGCCGCGGAGGTTCTTGATGGGCGAGACGACGGCCGAGTTAATGGCGCTTGCGTCGCCTGCGGAAACGCTGAGGTTGACAACGGTGATGATGATCGAGGCGATGAAGAAGCCCAGGACGAACTTCGGGAAACGCTCCCAGATAACGCCTGCGGACGGCTTCTGCTTCTCGCCGCCGTCTTTCTTGGCTTCCCAAAGGGTGACGGAGATGATAGCCAGGATGAAGGCCCAGATGCCGACGAAGATGTCGCGGCCGACGACCTTCATAAGGGTGAAGGTGGTCAGGGCGCCGTCGCCGAACTGAGCGGCGGCTGCGATGCCGGCGGCGTCAGCGAACTCGGAGGTGCCGATCCAAGCGCCGGAAGCGCCGTCGGAAAGGCCCAGAGCGCGGCAGACGATGGGAAGCAGGAAGACCATGATGGTTGCCCAAACAACGACCATCGAGATAGCCATGGAGACGTGGTCCTTCTTGGCGTTAACGGACGAGCCGATGGCGATCGAAGCGGAAACGCCGCAGATGGAGCCGCCTGCGCCCAGCGTAGCAGCAAAGGGCTTCTCAAGCTTGAAGACGTGTGCGCCCACGAAGTAGATAACCAGGAAGGTGGAGACGGCGATCACGGTTGCCTGGCCGAAAGCGACCGGGCCGGACTGAAGGATCAGCGTGAAGGGAAGGGTGGCGCCCATGAAGACGATGCCGGTCTTCACGTAGAACTCAGTGCGCATGGCTTCGTCGAACCAGTCGGGGATCTTCGCGAAGTTGCCGATGATCATGCCGACGATAAGGGCCATAACGGGTGCTTCGAGATTCAGGGTTTTTGCAACGCTCCAAGAACCAAGGATTTGCACGATGACTGCCATGACGAACAGCAGGGTGAAACCCTTAAGGAAGGTTGAAACCTGATGCCCCATGATCTTCATTGCGCAGCTGAACACGGTTGCGAGCACTACGAAAAGAACAAGGGCTTTAGGAAGGACCGGGGCAACCAGTGCGGGCATGTCCGCGAAGTTGGTGTACGAGGGGATGGAGACGGACAGCCATTTCAGATTGCCGCCCGCGGCCCACACGATCAGGCCGATGACGATGGTGGCCAAGCCAATCCATACCGCCCAGTAGTCTTCCTTCAGATAAAGGGCTTTCAGGCCAACGCCGTTCGTCTTGGTGTTATTCGCTGGCATATCGTACCCCTTTCTCTCATTCGAATACGTTTAATGTCGGTGGTGCTTCGCTGCTCGTCGGGATGCGCCGAAGGTGCTTGTTGTTCTTGCTAAACGATTCGATCGAAGCGCATTTCGGCGAGCATGCAGTTGCGAGATTCTGGTCGATTCTTCGAGTTTAGTCCCCTTTCATCTCGTTGTGAAATTCGCTCGCCCCCGCATCGGTGAGAGAGGCTGCGAGGGGGTTTGGCTTTTCGCTGCCTCGTTGCGGTTGCGTTTGCATGGCTTGATTTTGGCGCGTTTTCTGCCCCGCCGAATCATCAGGTTCTCGCGATTCGCGCCGTTGAACAGGCTTTCAAGTAAATCACCAGAAACTGGTGATAGAATGCGAAACCGCAGGTGAATAGACTGATGATTCCCGAATCGCACAGGGGAAACCTGGTGATTCCAAAGGTTCGGGGCGCCAAGGACATCCCCCGAGAAAGGTGCTATCGCACGTGGACGCGTCGAAGGAAAACAATTCGACGAAACCGTTTGCTTCGAATGAGGTGAAGGGTTCGAAGCAGGCCAGCAAACGTGTGTCGCCGGCCGTATACCTGCTTTCGCAGCTTCGCCTGCGTCACCTTGGAATGGCCTTCGCGTGGGCTTGCACCATGCTCACCATGCGCACCTCAACTTTGTTGCCCGAAGGCTCCGATCCTCAGGTTATGTCCACGGCTTTATTGGTGTTCTCGTTTGGCGTGAGCATCCTAACCATGGTGTTGCTTGCCATCAACGAGTACCGCAAGCCCGGTTCGTTCGCAGAACTGCCCGACTGGCTTTTCGTTTCGGGCGCCATCATTGGCATTTTGGCCATGAAGTCGCCTGCATACGGCGTTGTAGATGAGCCGACAGCATTCTTCATTGGCTGCTTCATGACGGGCATATCGTATGGCTACCTCTGGGTTGCTTGGGCGCGCGTTTATGGACGCCTTCACCCCGACGTCACCACGGTGGCGCTTCCGCTGACGTTCGTTCTGACCGTTGGACTTTACTTCTTCGTGGGCCTTTTGAATAAGATCACCATTCTGCCCGACTTCGCCTACATGGCGTTTTTGCCTGCGATTTCGTGGGTTTTGCTTCTTCGGTGCCAAAGTCAGGATGAGTGCCGCGAAATGGTGGATCACCGCGAGGGGCTTTCCGTCGCAGTTCATAAAATGGCCGACATCCTGGTCGCATCGGCGTTGTTCAGTTTCTTGTTCGGCTACCTGTGGGAGTCGTCCCTGATCGCTCTGGCGTCGGTCGAGGAAACGCACCGCGTTCCCTTGGCCATCTCGGCTGTAGTGGGTTTCCTGCTGTTCTTGTTCACGGTTCTTGCGCGCAAGCGGATGGACGTTGACCTGGTGTACAAGGTGGCCGCCCCTGTCATCGTTTTGTCGTGCGCGTTGTTCCCGCTGTTTTTTGTTGAGGGCCCGCTGGTCGTTGGCAGCGTCATGGACTCCGGTTTCACCATTTTGGAGATCCTTGTTTGGATCACGGTGGTCACGGTCTCATACGACGAACGCGTAAGCGGTGTCATCGTCGGAGCCATTGCCCGCTCGGTGTTCCTTCTATTCAGGCTGGCCGGTGTTACTATCGCGTACTTCGTCAACGAGCTTTCCATCAGCTTCGGATTGTCGTCGTCGATGTTCTCGGCTATGGCCGTGGGCGCCATCATCGTGTGGGGCCTTATGTCCAACAAGGGCGCTCGCGAAGCGGAAGACCGCCATAGCAAGGCTGCCATTGCCCGCGAGAAATATGCGGAAGTGCTGGCGGCGTCGGCCGACGCACGGCAGGCAGAAATCGGAACGCAAGCTACGAAGGACCCCGAGCTGCAGGTTGCGCCGCAGATGGGCAGCAGCGCGAAAGATGGCGTAGCTCCCGGTGGCGTTCAGTTGAGCTCAACGTTCGTCTGGCGCGCCTCTGAGGCCGTCAGCGAGAAGTTCGGCCTGTCGCGTCGCGAAGCCGAGCTGTTGCCGTACCTGGTGCTGGGGCGCAGTGCGTCGTTCATCGCCAACGAGTTCTATATTTCCGAGAACACCGTGCGCACGCACATCAAGCATATTTTGGAGAAGACGGGAGCCACGTCGAAGCGTGGCATTACCGACTTCGTTTACGTTGAGGGGATGAAGGCGCTGAGCGAGCGTCACGAGCATCAATAGCAGGTGCGGCCTTGTGTGATTAGCTGGTTCGCGGATGCGTGCGCTGCGTGATGGTGCCGGTTGTGGCTTTACTGTGCCTTTGCCGCTAGTCGTTAAGGCCGCGCACGACAACGGTGCCTTTCAGGATGAAAGCCCAGAACACGAACGCGATGGCGGTGGAGATCACGATGATCGCGCCCACGCCGAACATGTAATTCGGCCAGGGGAGCACAGCCAGCAGCATGCCGAAGCAGCCGAATACCGTGTGCGTGAAGTTGATCACCGAGCTTGCGGCGCCGGTCTCGCCGTCGTGCTGGTTCAGCAGGATGTTGGTGCTGTACGGGCGTGCGCACGATTCCGCAAGAATGAACAGCAAGAACAAGCCGCAGAACGTGTACTCCGAAATGCCGCCGAATGCCATAAGAGCGAAACCTGCAGCAACGCTGACGGCCAAAAGCACGGTGGTGAACGTTTTCGCGCTCATGAACTTCTGAACGAAAAGCCAGATGAACGGACCGACGCTGCCCGCCACGGCGCCTACGGCGAAAAACGCGCTGTACCCTAGCTCGGACAGGCCGAAGGCATCGATATAGATGTACGAACCGACGGCGATGTACGCCATGAATGGTAGGTTGAACATCGCCATGGTCAGCAGGAACAGCACGAACGGCTTGCTTTTCAGCACCCAAGTAAGGTGGCCGATAGTGGGCAGGATGTTGTCGCGCGTGCGCTGGTTTTTCGGCAGCGATTCCGAGAACATCAGGCCCATGACAAGGATAAGCACGCCAATCACGGTCAGCGTGACGAAGATGCCGCGCCAGTCAAGGACTTGCAGCAACAACGATCCGATGACGGGTGCGAACACGGGACCGACGACGAACATGACCTGCACGACAGACAGGACCTTTTCGCGGTAGGCGGGTTTGAATGCGTCTTTGACCACAGCGGTGCCGATTGCGCCTACGGCGCCGGCTCCCAATGCTTGGATAACTCGCATAGCGATAAGGAATTCGATGGTGGGGGCGATGGCGCAAAGCGCGCTGCCCAAGGTGTAGGCGCCGGCGCCGGCAAGAAGCACGGGCTTGCGTCCGTATTTGTCGCTCATCGTGCCGAAAAGCAACAGGCCGATGGCGTTGAAGGCGAAGAAACCCACAAGGGTAAGGTTCACGGCAGCCGCGTCGGTGTTCAGGTACTGAACCATGTGCGGGATGGCCGGGGTGTACATGTCAAGCGCCAAAGGCGTAAGAAGCGATGCAATTACCAACAGGGCAAGGGTTCCTATTGCGCCAAGGCGGGGTTGATCGCAGGAAAGCCAGGCGCCCAGGCCCTTGCTTTCGGTGGTTTCGGTGTCGGCGTTGCCGACGGTTTCGATGTTCTCGTTCTTGATTTCCCTCATTAGTCGTTCTTTCTGATAAGCGGCCCATTTCGCTTGTTGAAAAGCTGGCAGGGAATCTCCGCTGCTAAGGGTTTCACAAATAAAACTATCTCTCTAGAGAATTGCGGTTCGCTCCATAAACGAATCGTATCTTGTGCGGGTTTATCTGGCAGTCTGTTTTGCTTTTGCAAAGTTTTTACCCGCGGAAACGGTTTGCTGGGAAAAGCCGGTGTGGCTGCGTTTTCGCTTCTATCGGGGATTTACCTGCGTAAACTCTTGCGCGGCTGATCTGATGGCAATTCCGACGAACGTCGCTGGGGATCGTAGATTATGCGCAGTAGGGCGATCAGTGAGAATTAGGTTGGCGACTGCGTTAATATGGATGTCTACGACCGGGTGCGTGCTGTGCGCTCGGCGGCTCTATCACCGACCGAAACGACGAGATATGCCCGATCGCAAACTTCTCACGCTTGCCGTGCCTGCTTACAATGCGGGTTCATTCTTGCATCAGTGCCTGGATACCTTGGTCGATGCTGGCAGCGCATTGGAAGTTCTTGTCGTCAACGATGGCTCCAAAGACAACACGCTTGAGGTTGCTCGCGCTTATCAGCAGAAATACCCCGACGCCATTGTGGCCGTTGACCAGCAGAATCGTAACTGGGGCGGCGTTATCAACCATGCTTTGGAGCTTGCCAAAGGCGAGTATTTCTATGTTGTCGACTCTGACGACTGGCTTGATCCGACGGTTCTGAAAGAGGTTCTTGCGAAGTTGGCAGAACTCGATGCCGCTGACTCGTTGGTCGACCTGTTCGTGGTTAACTACGTGTACAACCAGGTTGAGGAAAACGCGCGCCATACTATTCAGTATCGCAAGCTCATTCCTCATGACAAGGTTGTGACCTGGGACGATCTTTCCCAGCCGAAAATTGACCAGTACCTCATGATCCACAGCATGATCTATCGTACCAGTGTCGTGCGCGAAAGCGGTCTGGTGCTTCCTGAAGGCGAGTCGTACATGGACAGTCTTCTTATGCTTAAGCCGTTGCGTTTCGTGAAAACGCTGTACTACCACGACTGCGATCTGTATTGGTACACCATCGGCCGCGAGGGGCAATCGGTTGAACCCGCCGTGTTGAAGAAGCACATCAACGAGCAGATTCATGCAACGCATCTTGCTATCGACGGTTTCGACTACGCCGGCCTGCAGGCTATCAGTCCGCGTCTTGCCAGCTGCAGCTTGCGCTATCTCTCGGCGATGATGACCGTTTCGTCCATTCATTTGTTCCAGATCAACACCCCCGAGTCCATCGCTGCCAACGATGAGCTGTGGGCGTATCTGAAATCCACCGACCCCGTTTTGTACCGAAGGCTTCACGCCACCTTTGCCGGACTTGTTTACAGGAAGACGGCATTTGGTCGCGCAGTCGCGAAGTTCGGCTACAACGTTGGTGCTAAGATTTTCAAGTATGCGTAACGCGCCGTCGATTAGAAGCAGACATGCCCGATTCCAATCAGAAAAAGACAGAGGACGTCCTTCTAGAGCCCAATCTCTTGAACGAGATCGCGCCCGAGACGGCTATGGAGCGTCCCCATGTGAAGGGTCGCTTCCTGAACATGGTGCTGTGCATTTTCGCCTTCGGCATGCTGATTGGCTACTTGGTGTTCGCCGGCGAAGGCGAGGACCTTGCCGACGCGCTTTCCACCATGCAGTGGCAATGGTTGCTGCTGAGCGTGGCCATGGTGGTTGGCTACTGGGTGCTTGAATCCGTGTGCATGCAGATCTTCTCTTCTGATACGTTTCCCAAGTTCAAGTTCTCGAAAACGTTCACGTGCACGGTAATCGGCCAGTACTTCAATTGCATCACGCCGTTGTCCAGCGGCGGTCAACCCTTTCAGGCGTATTACTACAGCCGTTTCGGTATGCCGCTTTCTAAAAGCATGCCCATGTTGCTGTGCCGTTTCGTCACGTATCAAGTCGCAACCAGCACGTTTTGCGCGCTCGTGCTTTTGTTCCGCTTCCATTACTTTATGGAAGAGAACTCGGCGCTTATGGTGTTGGTTGTCATCGGGTTCATGGGCGGATTGGGCTTGCTGGCCATGCTGCTGGCCGTTGCATTTTGGCGCAGCGGCATTTTGAAGCTGGTGCGTTTCGGGTTCAATCTTGGTGCGAAAATGCACATCGTGAAAGATCCCGAGGCTAAGATCGCCGACACCACCAAGACCATTGATGATGCTTACGCCGAAATGCATTACCTGTTCAAGAAGCCGAAGCTGTTCTTCAAGAGCATGGGCGTCACCTTCTTCCAGCTGCTTGAGTACTTCACCATCAGTTACGTCATCATGCGCGGCCTTGGCTGCAACGGTGATTACCTCACCGTCATCTCGTGCCAGGCGTTCGTGTACATGATCTCGTCGTTCGTCCCCACGCCAGGCGCCATGGGTGCTGCCGAAACCAGTTACGCGTTGTTCTTCGGCGCCATCTACCCGAACGCATCTCTGGTAGCTCTCTCCACGTTCATTTGGCGTTTCTTGACGTTCTATTTCCCCATCGTCGTGGGTATGCTTGTCACGCTGACGGTGAACAGGCGAGAGAAGGCCGGTCAGGCCAGCAGCTTCAGCGTTATCAAATAGCGGCTTTTCGCTTTGTCGGGGTGGCGGGTGAATTGGATTTGCCCGCCGATGGCTGACGGTAAGCCGGCTTCACTTTCGTTTCGCCTCGCCGAAGGTCGCAGGTGGATCCGGTTCGCCCCTCAAGGGCGACGGGCGAACCGGCTTCGCATGCGTGATTCCGACTAGATGCTCAAAGGCTCGCAAACTCGCTCACTTCGTTCGCTCAAACAGTGCTCGCCTCCCATTGAGCATCCAGTCGGAATCTGCTCAGCCAAGGTCCCCCCCCTAGCCGCCCTTGAGGGGCGGGTTGGGCTTAGCGTTTAGGGTGTTGGGCGGCGCTAGCAGAGTCTGTCTTTGCCGCCCTCGAGGGGCGGGCGATTCCGCTACGAGATGAGCGCTAGCAGGTCTGACATCGAGTTCACCGTGCCGCCGGGTTTCACGATCTCGCCGTCGTTCACGATCAGGCACGGCACGCTCATGATGTTGTAGTGCTCCTGCAGGGCCGGGAAGTGAGCGATGTCGTAGACCTCGGCGGTAACGTTGCCGTTCAGCGCGGCAACCTGCTCGACCGGGATGATGGTGTTGCGGCAGCGAAGGCAGTCAAGGCCTGCTGCAACTTGCAGGCGAACGGGACCCTCGATGTCCAAGATGCGTTGTTTATCCGCTTCACCTAGTGAATCGCTTTTGTTTGCGGCGCTGATCAGACTCTCGACGAAGGGGTCGAATTCGTGTCCAAGGGGAACGCCATGAAATGCCAGTCCTGTTCAGGTGCCGTCTTCGTGGCAGATGTCGACGCGCGGAAGCGTCTGGGCTGAAGGGTTCTCTTCTATCTCAACGGCGATGGGGTCGAAGCAGGCGTCTATCTCGTTTATCAATTCGCAAAGTTTTTTCGAGACCGGTCGGTCGTCCAGTGAAAGCTTAAGTACCAGTTTGGTTTTCATCTGCTGGGCGGCGTTGGCAAGGATTTCGCGCATTTCTGCCGTAAGCAGGCTGTCTTCGACATCGTCAGAGCCTGTTGCGGTTTGGCGCTCGGATACCGCAACGGAGGTAGCGCGTTCGTTCTTTGGCAGTTGCTTCGGCGTGATGCCCGTTGTTTTGCGCGCATCCTCAAGGAACCGTTCCAGCTGGGTGGCGCAAGCGGCTGCCTGGCCGACGGCGGTTGCCACCTGGCGAAGCTCCTTTTTGCATACGTCGCCTGCCGCGAAAAGTCCGGGGCATGACGTCTCCGAGTGCTCGTTCACAAGTAGGGATCCGTCTTCATCGCATTTGGCCAAGCCTTTGACCAGCGTGGTTGCGGGCTTTCTTCCTGCCAACACGAACACGCCGAATGGTTCATCGGGGTTTTCGGGGCGCCAGGTTTCGCGGCCCTTGGTGATAGTATCTTCCAGAACGGCAGCACGGATGGCGGTGTCGCCCGTGATGCGCGTGACGCGCGTGCTGGGGAAGACCTCAATCTTTGGGTGCTTCCAGGCGGCCTCGGCAATCGATTTCGCGCAACTGAAGTCGCCTTTTCGCATGATGACGGTGACTTTCTTGGCGTACTTGGCCAGGAAGATTGATTCTTCGGCAGCCTGGTAGCCGCCGCCGATAACCAGCACTTCTTTTCCAGCGAACAGGGCGCCATCGCAGGTTGCGCAGTATGAAACGCCGCGGCCTACGAAATCGTCCTCGCCACCGAATCCGATGCGGCGGGGAGCCGCGCCAGTTGCCAAAAGAACGGCAAGGCAATAGATATCGCCCTTGTTAGTATGAACCGTCTTCACGGGCTCGTTCATGTCGAGCCCGGTTGCCTTGGCAGCAAGGAATTCTGCGCCGAATGATGCGGCTTGATCGAACATGGTGCGTGCGAGCTGCTCGCCCGACACGTTGGCGATGCCGGGGTAGTTGGCGATTTCGGTTGTGGTTGCCATTTGGCCGCCGAAACGCTCCTTCTCGATGACTAATACGCGATAGCGAGCGCGGCCTAGGTAGATCGCCGCTGTTAGTCCAGCGGGTCCGCCGCCGATAATCGCCACGTCGTAAATGTTCTCGTTACTGTTGCTAGGCTGGGTCATCGCATCCGCCCTTCCGATCGTGTGGTTGAGGGAAGTTTAGCATGGTCGCGGAGCCATTTGACGGGTTGATGGATTCGCGAGAGAAAGTGCCGCGCCCCTTGTCTGAGCGGTGTTGGGCGCCCGTTGGATTAACCCGTCCCGTTCGCCTGCGCAGTTGCACTGGGTTATCTTTCTTTACTAAGAATAATTCCCATTACTGACAATTTTGCTATACTGTACAGTAATCTACGACGGTTCAGCAGCTTGCTGTCTTCCCGGTGGCATTCAAAGAAAGGCACGCTCATGGTTCTTCGCCGAAACACGCACCAGCGCGAACTGGTGTTGAACGCGGTTAAATCGCTTCACAACCATCCGAATGCAAATCAGGTGTTCGAATATGTTCACGAGCGCGACCCCAAGGTCAGTATGGGCACGGTGTATCGCAACTTGAATCTGCTTGCCGAAAGCGGCGAGATCCTATCAGTTCAGGCGCCCGGTGGAAACCATTACGATTTCCGAACCGACGACCATAGCCATGTCGTTTGCACCAACTGCGGTTGCATGGCTGATGCCATCATGGATTATGATTCCTCGCTTGACGAAATCGCTCAACAGGAATCGGGCTATCAGATTTCAGGGCACTTCGTCGTGTTCGAGGGGTTGTGCCCAGATTGTCAGTAGTGCTTCACATAATCGCAGGTCAATCAGATGAAACGCCAGGCTTAACTAGTCTGGCGTTTCATTTTCATCAATCTATATATATGTGAGGACGAATTGAAAACCAGGCGAAGCGTCGGCGGTGAAACGCTGGGTTCGGCAGGGTTTCGGCTGGATTCCTTAGCCTCGACAAAGCACGTCTGCTGAATATTGCAAATCGATTTTTCCTATGATGGCGGCTGCACTGCCATCGGTTATCCCTATGAAAAATGCGATTTGGCTCGAGTATGATTGAGGGGTAATGGGCGGTGGAGAGTCCGCCACAACAATATTAATCGCTTTAGGGAAAGGGAGTGCACTATGGGTAGGCCGACTATTTATCCTACTGGCACCACCATTTACGATCCGGAAAGGTGCCAGAACGGCTATACCGTTTTCACCGCACCTGGCAAGGGCGTCGCTATCATCAACATGAACGGCGAGATCGTTCGTTTTTACAAGGATGTTAATGGCTTCCCGCCCCGCGTTCTTCCTGGCGGCCATGTAATCGTTACCCGCGCTCCTCGTGGTGCTGCTTTCGGTTACCAGGACATGGGCGACCTTACCATGATCGATATCGATGGTAACGTCGAGTGGACCTTCAACAAGAACCAGGAAGTTGTCGACGATGGCGATCCTTACTGGAGCGCTCGTCAGCATCATGACTACCAGGTTTCCGGCAACCCCGTTGGTTACTGGGTCCCGGGCATGGATCCCGATCCCAACTTCGACAAGATGCTGCTCCTTACGCACAACGACGTGCGCAAGCCCAAGATCTCCCCGCAGCTGCTGCTCGAGGATCGTCTGATCGAGATCGACCGCGAGGGCAACATCCTCTGGGAGTGGAACATGCTCGACCACTTCAACGAGTTCGGTCTTAACGAAACCGCCAAGAACGCAATGTTCCGCAACCCCAACACCCAGCATGCTGGTCCCGAGGGTCAGGGCGACATCTTCCACGTGAACTGCGCCTCTTACCTGGGCCCGAACCACTGGTTCGACGAGGGCGACGAGCGCTTCAACCCCGAGAACATCATCATGGACTCCCGTGAGGCCAACATCATGTGGATCGTCTCCCATGAGACCGGCGAGATTGTCTGGCGCGTCGGCCCCGACTTCACCGAGACCCCCGAGCTCCGTATGTTCGGCACCATCGTCGGCCCGCATCATACCCACATGATCCCCAAGGGTCTGCCGGGCGAGGGCCATGTCATGGTCTACGACAACGGTGGTTGGGCTGGCTACGGCGCACCGAACCAGTTCTCCAAGACCGGCGTCAAGGTTACCCGCCGCGACTACTCTCGTATCGTCGAGTTCGATCCCACCACGCTCGAGATCGTTTGGGAGTACGACGGTGAGCCGCACGTCATGGACGGCGACTTCAACTTCAACGCCAACTATCACTACAGCCCGCTGACCTCCGACGCTCAGCGTCTGCCCAACGGCAACACGCTGATCTGCGAGGGCTGCTCCGCTACCATCCGCGAGGTTACCCCCGAGAAGGAAATCGTTTGGGAGTACCTGTACCCCGAGGTTGGCATGGCTCTGCTGTATCGCGCCTATCGTATTCCTTACGAGTGGATCCCCCAGCTTCCTGCTCAGGAAGAGGTTCCGGTCGAGCGCGTCGTTCCCGCCGAGTTCAAGATGCCCGGTGCTGCTTCCTCCGACTTCGAGAAGTTCGCTCGCGAGGTTGAGGGCGCTAAGGTTCCCGAGGGCACCATGGCTCACTGCGTCGAGAGCCTCGACTAACATCAGGCTTTCGCGGTCTCGCAAACCGCAAACATCTTCGGATGCACAAAGGGTTCGCAGCTTATGCTGCGAACCCTTTTCGTTTGCTTTGGGTGTTCAAGCGCGCCGTAGGGAATAAGGCGCGAGCCGCAGTGATTACGACGAGCTCGACCAGGGATCTTGCAGAGCGACCTTGCTGCAGCCGACCCGCGCGCTGCTTAAAGCGGTTGGTAGCCGACGACTTGCAGGTAGATCATTAGGAAGAGCGCGATGCCCGCGACGATCGCAAGAGTGATCAGGCTTTGCTTGGGTATCGATACTCTCTTAAGCTTAGGGAACCATTTATGCAGCGGTCGTCGGTCGCAGACAAGGAACACGGGTACGATCAAGAAAAGGCTTACCGCTAGGTTAGATATAAGGCGCTCGTCAAAAGAAAGGAATGCGCTCGCGGTGTTACCGGGGCTGAAGGTGTTGGCCACGCATACGGCAAAGACAAGCGCGCAATAGGCGAGCAATATGATGTCCCAGGCCAATCCAACGGATCGGGGAATGTGCGAAAGCAAGCCTCGCCGCTTTATCACAGGGTTGGTTTTGGCGCTTGGCTTCGTCTCGGGTGTATGAGCTATTGCGCTGGAAGCGCTTTCCGTCGGCTTGATTTTCGCCGTCTTGATGAATGCGTCGCGAAGTTCGGCTGCGCTTCGGTAGCGGTTAGCGGGGTCGAATTCTGTTGCTTTGCTCAGGACTTTCTTAAGCGAAGAGGGAACATCGCGGTCGGCGAAACCTGTGGCTGCAAGCATCGGATCGGGCGTTTCTCCCGTAAGCATGAAGTACGGCAGCATGCCCAGTGCATACACGTCGCTTCGCACGTCGGTTTGCTTGTAGCCGAATTGCTCGGGCGGCGCATAGGAGCGCGTGCCGAATTGCCGAGTGTCTGCGGTGGCTTCTTCGGAAAAGCTTCGAGCGATGCCAAGGTCGATGAGATAAACGTTATCCCAGGTGACCATGATGTTGGACGGCTTGATGTCGCGATGGATCACCGGTTTGCCCAAGGATTCGTGAAGCTCGGTGGCGGCGTCGCAGATCTGCGGGAATAGGCGACAGACAGGATCGCGCCTGCTTTCCGCACTGCGAACCTCATCTTCAAGCGTGCGACCCGAGAGATACTCCATGATCACGACAAGGCTGTCGCCGTCGCGACGGCAATCGAAGATGTGGGGCAGATGACGAAAGGCAACACCCGAGTTCTGAGCTGCGAAAACATCTTCGTAAGCACCGCCCAGGCCTGAATCAAGCTTGATGGTTTTGCGAATGAACGGGCCCTGATCGGTGCCGGATTTCGTCCAATACACGCGCTCGGTGCGCTCGTGCTCGCCGTCTTTAAGCAGCGCGTCGACGCGGAATCCTCCGTTATCAAAGCCTCTCATCAGTTGTTCGAGTTCATTGTCCATAGTGGTCATGATATCAGTGGCTCGCGACCTTGCGGCGCGGCGGGGTGCTGTTGTTCGCGCGACTGAATCTGCTTAATCTTTTTGGCAAATGGTTTCTTCCCCAAAGTGATAGAGCTGCTCGTCCGTTTTTCGCAGGTCGGCTTGGTGAGAGATGCAGAAGATGATGATCGCATCGCGGCGATCTTTGCAGTAGAGGGCTCGCCATCCGCCCGCTTGCAAAAGTCGATCCGTCTCTTTAAGGTCCAGCCTCATCGCGAACGCTATTTGCAGAAGTTTGTCGCGCGATGGCTTTCGGGCGCCCGTGAATATTTGGTAGCCGAACGTGCTGTTCAGCCCCGCGTCGCGAATCACGTCCGCGCGCTTCAGCTGCTTTTCGTCTAGAAGGCGCTGGAGGCAATCGGAGAGCGACAGGCTGCCGATGTCGTGCTTGCTGGCGAATGTCGCTGGGTTTGGGGCGTCAAGTAGTTCGTCGAGCAGCTCTTCTGTCAGTGGTTCGTTCACGGCGTCCTTCTGGGATAGGTGTTTGTTCGTCTAATAATAAGGGATCCTTAAGTTTCGTGGGCTTAGACAAGTAAGCGGCTCCCGGCAATGGTACCGAGAGCCGCCTGCTCTTTAAGACATGCGTGATGAAGTCGGATTATTTTTCGAGATGCTCGATGGCGAAATTCGCTTCGTCTTCGGTGAATCCCTCTGCCGAAGAGACGAGCTGGTCATGAATGGCGCCCGGGGACATGTTCATCTGCTTCTGGTAGGACTTTGCTTTTGCAAGAGCGTTTGCGTTCCAGTCCGCTTCGAGGTTGTCGATTGCGTATTGGGCAGCTTCGCTGGAGAACTGCTCGGCAGAAGAGGTGAGCTGGTCGTAAATGCCTTGCTTGGACATGTGCATCGTGTTGGAATAGCTTTTGGCTTTCGAGAGCGCAGAGGTGTATTCCTTGGGCACGCTGCTGCTTGCCGAGCTTGCGCTTGCGGAAGAGCTAGCTGCGGCAGCCGAAGAGGCTGAAGACTGCGTGGACGCTGCGGACGGGGCGCTGGTGGAGGTTGCTTCCTCGATTGCGGCGCTATATGCGCTTTGCGATGCGACTACGATGATGAGGGCGATGACGTTCACGACGACGGCGGCAATGGCCATTCCTTTGCCGGCGCGCGTCCCGCGAATAGTGGCCACAAGCCCGACGATGCCGAAGATGGCGCCCAAGAAGGCCAATAGCGCAGAGAAGTTGTTGATGAATGGCAAGAATGAGGTCAGAAGGGCGATGATGCCCAAAACCAGGGAGGCGATTCCCATTGCTGATTTGGACTTTTGCGCCGTTGCCTGCTGAGGGTCGGAGTTTTTGCTCATGAAACTTCCTTTCCGGATTAATTGAAGAAGCTGATGACGTCTTTCAATAGTAGGAAAGGCCTCCTTGCGATTCATTAGCTGGCAGCTAATGATCGGTTGATTGCAAAGTGTTGAACAAGGGCTTCATGCAACATTCGTCTTGGTCCCCAGCGGGGGCGGGGGTGCCCGGCCATCGTCCAATCTCATCGCAGCGGAGCGGACGCCGCCACGCCGCTTGCGCCTCCTGATCAGATTCTCCATAATCAAGTGAGTCGAAACGCAAGCCAAACCCTAGAGGTAGCAATGGACGCCCTTGTATCCCATATCCACCCAAGCGACGTCGAGGTCTACATCCTCGCGGCCGTGCTGATTGCGCTAGGCGTGTGCCTACTCGCGCTCGTCATTGCTCACATCCTGCGCAATCCGTTCCGATACCCCTACTTCGAGCAGACCTTCGACGTCAGCGGGAGGCGCAACGTGCACATCGACGACCTAGTCGACGAGTGGCTGTGCTCACCGGGGACGTGGGAGCAGGTGGCAGAGCACCACAGGCAGGTCGTGGCGTGGAGGACGAGCTCCGAGGTCCAGGCCGAGCGCTCGATCGGGCCGCTCGTGAAGAGGAGACGCAGGCAGCTTGCGGAGACCGTCGACGATGAGCGCGAGTTCCGCTTCATCACCGTGAGGGACCAGACGAGGTACCGCCAGAGGAACTATCAGAGGACTTCCTATAAGGTCAGCGTCCCCGACGGGGAGTTGGATGTCGACTTGGGTTGGCTCCGGGAAAGACGGCGCGCGCTCTCCGACATCGGGTTCGAGACTACGCTGAGGAAGTACCATTCGAAAAGCCAGCGCGCCCTCATGACCCCAGTGCTCCGCCGTCAGATCATGGAGCGAGACAGCTACACCTGCCAGATTTGCGGCAAGTATATGCCCGACGGCGTGGGACTGCACATCGACCACATCGTCCCTGTGTCGAAGGGCGGCAAGACCGTCCCCTCGAACCTCCAGGTCCTCTGCTCGAAGTGCAACGGCAGCAAGAGCAATCGGTAAGGGAGGGGCCTCGGAGGAACGGAGCCGAGTCGAGATTTTCATTTGCAAGTAAGTCATCTTTGTACGAGAGGAAAGCCATGGAAAACCAAGCTGAAGCCGAATTGACCCGTCGAGGATTTGTCGTGCTTGCGGCCTCGGCGATGGGCGCATTCTTTCTCAAGCCAACGCTTGCGGGTGCGGTCGAAGGAGACAAGAAGTACCTCGTCAGCATCAAGACGATCGGTTACGGGTACCTGTGGCCCGAAGAAGTCGAGGGCACTGAGGACATGTCCTTCTTTGAGCCTGACGACGCTGAGGTCCAGCGCGAGGAGCTTGGGGCGGGCTCCATTCTTAGATTCGAGCAGGACCCCGAGATTCCCAAGGACGAGGCATGGCTCGACGTCGTCTCCCCGGACGGCGAAAAGCTCTGCGACATACCCTGGTACGCGACGCCTGAGGAGGAGTCGGCCGTGATGCTCGTGGTCGACAAGATCAACGAGGGCTACGAGGTATGGGGCGAGGTCACCGACGCTGAGCACTCCACCATCGACGCCGGGCCCGACAACGCGCGCATCCATAGCATTGAGTTCGACGTCTTTTACAGATAGCCGATAAGACGCCCCTTTGGCTTAATTCCGCACGGCTAGCTACGGCTGCGCTGCCGAACCAGGGTCGTCCTGCGCCATGCTAGTACGCACGTAAGGGTTGCGCCCGGCGACTAGATGCCCCTTCTGCTCTTCGCATTCCTCGTTAACCCAGTTAACGGAATGATAGATAACTGCCTATAACTTATCCGTTCTTCCGCTAGAAGTTGGTGCTTGGTAATCTTTTCCCCGTTAAATTGCAACTGCGGTCGTCCGGCGTCACTGCCTGGCGCTAATTCAAAAGGGAGAAAGAAATGACTAAACAAAATGCACCGTTCCGCTTCGATGTGGTCGGCAGCTTCCTAAGGCCCGACTACCTGCGTACCGCCCGCGCCTCCTTCGAGCGCGGCGAGATCTCGGCCGATCAGCTTAAGGAAGTTGAAGATCGCGCCATCCTCGACCTGATCGCCAAGGAAAAGCAGGCTGGCCTTCGCTGCATCACCGACGGCGAGTTCCGCCGTCTGACCTGGCACCTGGACTTTATGTGGGGCATCGAGGGCGTTCGTCGCGTGAAGTCCGAAACCGGCAACACCACGTTCGAGGGCGAGGCCGCCGCGATCGATGACGTTACCATCGAGGGTCGCCTTTCCGCCAAGAACCACCCCTTCATCGAGCACTTCAAGTTCGTGAAGGCTCAGGAGGACGAGAACACCGTCGCCAAGCTGACCATTCCGTCACCTGGTCAGTTCTATGCCCAGTTCACTGGAGCGCAGGAGCTTGCCAACACGCTTGAGGTCTTCGGCACTAAAGAGGCATTCGCCGAGGACGTTGTTGCCGCATACTCCGAGTTCGTGGCCGAGTTCTACGCCGTGGGCGGCCGCAACCTGCAGTTTGACGACTGCACGTGGGGCGGCTTCGTGAACCCCGATATGGCCAAGCAGCTTACCGGCCTTTCCACCCAGGAAGAGCTGAAGGCGTACATGAACACGCTGGTTGATATCAACAACCGTGTGATCGCTTCGAAGCCCGGCGACGACCTGGCCATCAACACCCACGCATGCCGCGGCAACTACCACTCCACCTACTTCTCCAGCGGCGCATACGATTCCGTCGCCGACCCGCTGTTCACCAGCGAGAACGTGGACGCCTACTTCTTGGAGTACGATGACGAGCGCTCGGGTGGCTTCGAGCCTTTGGCGAAGGTTTCGGGGCAGAAGAAGGTTGTCCTGGGCCTGATCACCACCAAGAGCCCTGAACTCGAGGACAAGGAAGCCGTCATCGCTCGCATTCGCGAGGCCGAGAAGTATGTGCCGCTTGATCGTCTGTATCTGTCTCCGCAGTGCGGTTTCGCCAGCTGCGAGATTGGCAACAAGCTCACCGAGGACGAGCAGTGGGCTAAGGTCGCCCTTGTTCGCGAGATCGCTCAGGAGGTCTGGGGCGAGTAGCTTAGCCTTCGCGCTGCATGCGCGTTCGCGGCTCGGTCAAGCATTCGCGTCACGCGTGCCCACTTAAATATCGTCACTCGAGCCCTTGCAAGACGGAAATCGTCTTGCAAGGGCCTTCTGCATTCGGTTTGCCGCGGTGAACATGGTCCGCTGACCGTTTATGATACCGTTTGCCGATTGCCCTTTTAGGTTTCCCTATATCGGCGATATCTACCGAAACCAATGTTTGAACAGGCATTTTCTAAAGTATAGTATGTAATTTGGCAACGATCGCCGCATGCCGTTTTCCATATCCTCGTTTGGATAGGGCAACTTGGTATTGCATAATCGTTATCGATAATAAGCGGGAAAGAAAAGGGACTTTCCTGCTTGATAGTCAACAGATCTAGGTGAGATGGGGAGGGTTAAATGAGCCGGCTTACTGTTAGTATTCCTGGCGTCGAAGAAGAGCGTTTTACCTCTTATGTTGAAGACAACATGAGGAGCCTTCAAGCGACGTCGCCGGATTCATGTCCGTTGAAGGTGCTGCTCGCACAGCTGTATCAGACGACGACTCAGTCGTGCAGCAAGTGCGTTCCGTGCTACCACGGCATTCCGTTGATGATCGAGCGTCTGCAGAAGATGATCGACCTGAAGGCTACCGAGAAAGACCTTGAGGAGTTCAAGGCTTACGCCAAGATGGCATCGGAGCTTTCTGACTGCGCCGTTGGTTACAACGCGGGCAACATTGCGCTCGAGTACCTCGAGACGTTTGCAGGCGAGTTCGAGAACCACGTGAAGAACAAGGCATGCGAGGACGCCGATTACCGTCGCGTTCCCTGCGAGACCCTGTGTCCGGCTCACGTGAACATTCCGGCGTACATCGCCCTTACCGCCGCCGGCGATTACGCAGGCGCCATCAACATGATCCGTCGCGACAACCCGTTCCCCACTGCTTGCGCGCTTATCTGCGAGCATCCCTGCGAGCGCCGCTGCCGCCGTACCCTCATCGACGCCCCGGTCAACATCCGCGGCATCAAGAAGTTCGCCGTCGATCAGCGTGCCGCTGACACGGTTGAGCCTCCCAAGCGCCTTCCCGACACTGGCAAGCGCGTCGCTGTCATCGGCGGCGGCCCTTCCGGCATGACCTGTGCTTACTATCTGGCTTTGATGGGCCATTCCGTCAAAGTCTTCGAGATGCACAAGAAGCTTGGCGGCATGACCCGTTACGGCATCCCGGCTTACCGCTTCCCGCGTCATCGTCTTGACGAGGACCTGAAGGCAATCCTGTCCGTCGGCAACATCGAGGTCGAGACCGAGTGCTACGTCGACGAGGCCAAGATGCGCGAGATCCACGCCGAGTACGACGCCATCTATGTTGCCATCGGCGCCCACTCCGGCAAGCTGCTGAAGATGGACGGCATCGACTCCGAGGGCGTTTACTCCGCCGTCGACATCCTGGGCAAGATCGGCGATGACGACTACCCCGACTTCACCGGCCAGAGCGTCGCCGTCATCGGCGGCGGCAACGTCGCCATGGACTGCGCTCGTTCCGCTGTCCGCGCCGGCGCGAAGCAGGTTTCGGTTGTCTACCGTCGTCGTCGCGAGGACATGACCGCTCTTGACGCCGAGATCGACAGCGCAGCTGCCGAGGGCGTCGAGCTCATGATGCTCGAGGCTCCCGTTGCCATCGAGGCAGACGAGACCGGCCACGCACGCTACGTCATCGCTCAGCCGCAGTACATCGGCCCGGTCGATCGCGGCCGCCCGGCTCCTGTCAACGCCGCCAAGGACCAGATCAAGATCCCTGCCGACATCGTTCTTATCGCCGTTGGCCAGGCAATTGTTTCCGAGCCCTTCGCCGCATTCGGCATGGCTGTTTCCCGTCGTGCCAACTTCGAGGCCAACCAGTACCTCGAGGCCAAGGGCGACATTCCCGGCATCTTCGTCGGCGGCGACTGCCAGACCGGCCCCAAGACCGCCATCCGCGCCATCGGCGCCGGCAAGACCGCTGCTTACAACATCGATGCGTACCTGGGCTTCGGCCACACGCTCGATTGCGGCGTCGCCGTTCCCGAGCCCAACGCGAACAACCGCACGCCTACCGGCCGCGTCGAGATCAGCGAGCGCCCCGCATTCGAGCGCAAGCTTGACTTCGACTACGTCGAGGTTGACATGTCCGCCGAAGAGGCCGCTCAGGAGTGCAGCCGCTGCCTGCGCTGCGACTGCTATGGATTCCTCAGCGACGACCAGCGCGAAGTCGCTGACGAAGCACGTGCACAAGTAACTTTCTAGGTTTTGGAGGGAGCGTAAATGGGTAATAGGTACGTAATGGCCGACCCAAGATATTGCGTTGCCTGCAAAGCCTGCATGGGAGCATGCATTGCCAAGCACTCGGTGCCCGACGATGCCGGTTTCCCCCGTTTGAAGGTTATTCAGGTTAACGAGCTTGCCTCGGCTCCGGTTCTTTGCCATCAGTGCGAAGAGGCCCCCTGTGCGGCTGCTTGCCCCACGGGCGCCCTTTTCCGTGATGAAGAGAACGCGCGCATCGGCGTGAACATGTCGCTGTGTATCGGTTGCCGCAGCTGCGTGAACGCATGCCCCTTCGGGGCCGTTGACGTGGTCGCTGCGCCGCAGGCATTCGATTTCGGTGGGTTGTCCGTCGGCGCCGCTTCCCAGGCGTCGGTTATCAAATGCGATCGCTGCGTCGATCGCGACAATGGCCCGGCATGCGTCGAGGCCTGCGCTTCCCACGCGCTGCGCATCATGCAGCGCGAAGACGACGGTAGCGTCCATGAAGTGGATGGAGGTGTGAAATGAACCGTTACATCGCAGTAGACCCGACCAGGTGCACGGGCTGCAACGAGTGCCGCGAGGCATGCAGCGAAGGGCATCGTAAGGCGGGCTACCAGGCCGAGCCGCGTTTGGCTTTGGTCGAGGGCGATATCAACGCAGCCCTTTCATGCCACCACTGCGAAGGCACCCCGTGCGTGAAGGTTTGCCCGGTCAACGCGCTCACGAAGGATGCGGACGGCCGCGTCCACGTCGACGAGCATCGTTGCATCGGTTGCAAGCTGTGCGCGATCACGTGCCCGTTCGGCGCCATCCATATGGGCGGCACGCCTGTTTCCGGCGTTGCCGGCATCGAGTTCGAGCTTGACGATCCTCAGAAGGATCTCAACTCGCTGGTCAAGTGGAACATCGGCGTTGCCCGCGTTGCCGTTAAGTGCGACCTGTGCGCTTACGACAACGGCAACCCGCATTGCGTGGCCGCTTGCAAGACCAACGCGCTTCGCCTGGTCGATGCGGCCGACCGCAACAACGAGCTTCATTACCGCCGTGTTCAGGCCGGTAAGGATGATCTGTCCATGCTTCTTGAGAAAGACCGCGAAGGGGGTGCTCAAGCATGAATTACCTGTTGATTTCCGCAGGAGTCTCGTTCATCGGCGCCCTTCTGGCTCTTGTCCTTAAGAAGAGCGACCAAACCGCGAAGACCGTCGCCTGCCTTGCCGGCGTCGTCGCTGCGGCCTTGGCCGTTGCCGCAGGCTTCGAGGGCGTCTTCGGCCGCGCGCTGCTTGTCAGCTTCGCCACGCCGCTGTCGTTCGCGAACTTCTCGATCCTGCTGAACCCGCTTTCCGGCTTCGTCCTTCTCGTGATCAACGTCTTGGCGTTCGCCGCATGGATCTACGGCTTCGCCTACTTCAACGAGTACGAGGGCAAGCTTGGCTACATCGGTTTCTTCATGAACCTGTTCGTGGCCGCCATGAACTTCGTCGTCACCGTTGACAACGCGTTCTGGTTCCTGGTGTTCTTCGAGGTCATGTCGATGACGTCCTACTTCCTGGTCGTCGTCGATCACACCGAAGAGGGCAACCGCGGCGGTTTGATGTACCTCATCGTCGCGCATGTCGGCTTCCTCATGATCATGATCTCTTACATGATCATGGCAACCCAAACCGGCAGCCTTGAGTTCCAGAGCTTCCGTATGACCGGCTTCAGCCCCGCAACTGCGACGGCCGTCTTCATGCTGGCGTTCTTCGGTTTCGGCTGCAAGGCTGGTATCGTTCCGCTTCACTCTTGGCTGCCTCAGGCGCATCCGGCTGCACCGTCCAACGTGTCGGCTCTGATGTCCGGCGGAATGATCAAGATCGGCGTCTTCGGTATGCTGAAGGTCGGCCTTGATATGCTGGGCGCTTCCGAGTGCCAGCTTTGGTGGGGCCTTGTGGTTCTGGCCATCGGCTGCGTGTCGGCTGTCGTGGGCGTCACCTACGCAATCCACGAGCAGGACATCAAGCGCCTGCTTGCTTACTCGTCGGTCGAGAACATCGGCATCATCCTTATGGGCGTCGGCATCGCGTTCGTCGGCGTGGCCATGGGCAACTACGTCCTTGCCACCTTCGCTTTGATGGCCGGTCTGTACCACGTCATCAACCATGCGATGTTCAAGGGTCTGCTGTTCATGGGCGCTGGCTCGGTGCTTTACTCCACGGGCACGCGCAACATGCAGATCCTGGGCGGCCTTATCCGCACCATGCCGGTCACTGCAATGTGCTTCCTGGTTGGCGCGCTGGCCATCTCGGCTTTGCCGCCGCTGAACGGCTTCGTCTCCGAGTGGTTCACGTATCAGTCGATGTTCGACGCCGCAATGGCCGGCGACGTTCTGGTCAAGGCCTGCATGGCCCTTGCCGCTGTCGCTCTTGCCATCACCGGTGCTCTTGCAGCTGTCTGCTTCGTGAAGGCTTACGGCGTCACCTTCCTAGGTGGTCACCGTTCCGACACCGCTGCGCAGGCTAAAGAGGTTCCGGGCGCCATGCGCGTCGCCCTCATCCTGCTGGCTGTTCTCTGCGTCGCTCTTGGCCTGGGCGCCCCCTGGGTTGCTCCCGTCATCGAGTACGTCGCTCAGACCACCATCGGTTCCTTGGGCGCTGTCGTTACCGTCGGCGTCATCAGCGTCAACCCGTTGGGCGGCGGCGCGGTTTCCTTCCCGCTGATCGCTCTGCTTCTGGTGGTTGCCATCCTGTTCGCAACCGTGTATAGCAACGCTCGCAACAAGGGCGGCGTCGCAACCGACCGCGAGCCTTGGGCTTGCGGCTACAACCGCACGGCCGACATGGCTCCGGCTTCCACGACTTTCGGTTCGCAGGTCGACATGTTCATGCACCCGCTTTACCAGGTTCGCACGAACATCCTGAACTGCGCGGCCTCCTTCGCCACCGCGATGAAGGGCTCCTTCTCGGGTGCACATGGGGTCATCACCGACAACGACGCAACGGGCCGCAACCCGTTCGCCACGATCTCCGCTTGGCTTGGCGCCCTGGCGCAGAAGCTTGAGGGCGGCGATTTCCGCAAGTACATCGTTTACGTCGTCGTCGCTTTGGTCGTGCTTCTGGCCCTTGCGGTTATGACTCAGATTGGAGGGGGTGCACGATGAGCTTTGTGATCGCCATTGTTCAGGCTCTTGCAATCATGGCTCTTGCGCCTCTGGTATCTGGTATGGCGCGTGTCATCCGCGCGAAGATGCATACGCGTAAAGGCCCCAGCATCTTCCAGGACTACTACGACATCGCGAAGCTGTTCAAGCGTCAGGACGTTCATCCTGCCGACTCCAGCTTCATCCACCGCATCACGCCTGCTGTGTACCTGGGCGTCATGCTGGTGCTGGCCATGGGCATCCCGATGTTCACGGCCTGGTCGCCGGTTCCTATTCTGGGCGACATCATCGTCATCCTTTACCTGATGGCGCTGGCTCGTTTCTTCTTCTCGCTGGCAACCCTCGACTCTGCCGATGCCTATGCTGGCGTTGGTGGCCTTCGTGAGCTGCTGGTGGGCGTGCTTGTCGAGCCCACGATGATCCTGGCCCTGTTCGTCACCGCCTTGTGCGTGGGCTCCACGAACGTGGGCATCATGTCCCAGTCGGTTTCTCTGGGTTTCGTATCTGCTCCGATCTCGGTCATTCTGGCCGGCGTCGCATTCGCGTTCGCCTGCTACGTCGAGCTTGGTAAGCTCCCGTACGACGCTTCCGAGGCCGAGCAGGAAATCCAGGAAGGTCTCCTCCAGGAGTACTCCGGTGCTTCCCTGGCCATGATGCACATCGCCATGCCGATGAAGCAGATCATCGTGGCAAGCTGGTTCGTTGCCATCTTCCTGCCGTTCGGTGCGTCGCTTGACTTCAGCATCGCCGGCATTCTGATCGGCATCGTCACTTACCTTCTGAAGATGCTCGTCGTCTTCGTTCTGTGCGCGCTCATCGAGAACCTGGTTTCCCGCGTGCGCTTTAAATTGTTGGGTCGTCAGACATGGGCGATGTTCGGTATCTCCGTCTTCGCGCTCGTGTTCTGCCTGATGGGTATTTAAGGAGGCTTTAAGATGAACGGATTCTTCACCGTTAACGCGCTTGCTTGCCTCCTGGTTGCAACCGCTGTTCTGGTCACGCTTACCAAGACGCCGCGCAAAGCCGCCTACCTGTACATCGTTCAGTCGCTGGTGCTCATCGGCATCTTCGTGACCCTTGGCAACACGGTTGGCTCGACCGAGCTGTTCAGCTGGGCCGGCACCGCGTTCGTCACCAAGGTGGTTCTGGTTCCCGCAATCATCCTCTTCGTTCTGAAGAAGATGGGCGAGCCTGCCGAGAAGCTCGACCCGGTTATCAGCCCCGCGGCCATCGTGGTGCTTTCCGCCGTCGAGATCCTGGCTTGCGCCGTTGCCGTGGGAGGCATCACTCTTCCCGCAGCCGCCATGGTCAAGCCCGCGCTTGCCATTTCGCTGGCGCACTTCTTCATCGGCCTTACGTGCATCGTCACGCAGCGCAACATCCTCAAGCAGGTGTTCGGCTACTGCCTGATGGAAAACGGCTCGCATCTCACGCTGGCGCTTCTGGCGCCGACGGCTCCGAGCCTGGTCGAGATCGGCATCGCAACCGATGCCGTTTTCGCGATCATCATCATGGCCGTTATGGTTACGCGCATCTACCGTGTCACGCGTTCGCTTGACGCCGACGGTTTGATGGAACTGAAGGGCTAGGTGGATGATGGAACTTTCTAACCTTATGGAGCTGCTTTTGCTCGTCCCGCTGGTCGCCGCGGTTGCTATGGCGATCATCCCTTCGAAGTCGGCCCCCGTCGCTGTGTACGAGGCCCTGCATACTGTGTCCGTCGTGATTGTCTGCGTGCTGAGTGTGTTCCTTGCCCTGAACGTCATGGCCACGAACGTCAACATCTTCGCGCTGTCGAAGTGGTTCAACATGGACTCGCTGGCTGCGATCTTCGTGATCCTGATCGGCGTTATCGGCTGCATGACCGGCCTGTTCTCGATTCCCTACATCAGGCATGACATCGAGGCCGGCAACTTGGACAAGGGCCAGACCAAGATCTACTACGTGTTCTTCAGCCTGTTCGTGTTCACCATGCTCATGGCTGCGCTGTCGAACAACATCATCATGATGTGGGCTTCGGTCGAGGCCACCACGCTTTCGACCGTCTTCCTGGTTGCTGCTTACAGCAAGAAGAAACTCTCGCTGGAAGCTGGCTGGAAGTACATCATCGTCTGCACCGCAGGCGTTGCCTTCGGCTTGTACGCCACCGTGCTTACGTTCGCCGACGCCAACACCGTTCTGTCTAACTCAACCGACGCGGTTCTGTGGACGTCCATCCTGCCCGTTGCGCATCAGTTCGACCCGATGCTCATGAGCATCGCCTTCGTGTTCGCCGTCATCGGCTTCGGCACCAAGGCAGGCCTGTTCCCGATGCACACCTGGCTGCCCGACGCTCACTCCGAGGCTCCCAGCCCCGTGTCCGCGCTGCTGTCCGGCGTTCTTCTGAAGTGCGCCCTGCTTGTGATCATCCGCTTCTACGTGCTTACGTGCCAGGCGGTCGGTCCCGAGTTCCCGCAGCTGGTCATGCTGATCATCGGCGCTCTGTCCGTGGTTGTCGCGGCGGTGTCCATGTACGCTCAGAACGACCTGAAGCGCAAGCTTGCGTACTCCTCTTGCGAGAACGTCGGCTTCGTGGCACTGTGCCTTGGCTTCGGCGGCTCCATCGGCGTCGTCGCTGCTCTGCTGCACTGCATCTTCCACGGCTTCACCAAGGCTCTGATGTTCTGCCTGTCCGGCAACATCCTCATGACGTACGGCACGCGTGACCTCAAGAAGATCAAGGGCGTCGCACATGTCGCGCCGTTCACCGGCACGCTTCTGGGCGTCGGCTTCTTCGCATTGGCCGGCATGCCGCCGTTTGCGATGTTCACCTCCGAAATCACGGCCTTCATCGCCGGCATCGCTTCGAACCTGGTTTGGCTCGTCGTTGTCGTCGGTCTGGCGCTCACCATCGTCATGGCCGCCTGCGTCAAGGTTGTCACCGGTTCGGTGCTGAGCAAGGCCCCCGAAGGCATGGAGAAGGGCGACGTCCCCGCATTCGCGTTCGTCCCCGAGATCATCCTTCTGGTTGTCATCCTGTGGTTCGGCGTCGCAATGCCGCAGCCCATCATCCAAGGTGTCGAGAACGCCACCGGCATCGTTTTGCAGCAGGACACCAAGTCGCTGCATAACGCGCCCATCGTGAAAGACATCTTCGCCCATACGAACCAGAGCGGAATGTAGGTAGGTAACTATGGCTTTAGAAACATTCAGCAGCAAAGCCCGCTCTGGCGAGACGCACATCGAAGCAGTTCAGGAGCGCTTCCCTGGTGCGATCAAGTCAGTCGAGTGGGTTCAAGACTATCAGCCCGTCGTCACCGTCGACCGCGACCGTGCCCCCGAGGTCATCGAGTTTCTGTACTATGACCGCGGCGGCTGGATGCCCGTCATGGTGGGCAACGACGAGCGCTCTTTGCGCGACTGCTATGCGCTGTACTACGTCCTCTCCATGGAGGAAACGGACACGTGCGTGATGCAGGTTCGCGTTGAAGTCGACCCCAAGGACCTGACGTTCAAGTCCGTTTCTCCCCGCGTTCCGGCCGCTGTGTGGCCTGAGCGCGAGGTGCAGGACATGTTCGGTCTTAAGGCCGAGGGCATCATCGACAACCGCAACCTTGTCCTTCCCGACGACTGGCCCCAGGGCCTGTATCCGCTGCGCAAGGACACCATGGACTATCGTTACCGTCCCGAGCCCACCACCGATGTCGAGAACTATCAGTTCTTGAAGGAGACGGGCGACCGTGAGACCACGACGATCCCCATGGGCCCGATGCACATCACGTCCGACGAGCCGGGTCACTTCCGTCTGTACGTCGACGGCGAGACCATCGTCGACGCCGACTACCGCATGTTCTTCATCCATCGCGGCATGGAGAAGGTCGCCGAGTCGCGCCTGAACTACGATCAGGTTCCGTTCTTGGCCGAGCGTGTTTGCGGCATCTGCGGCTTCGCGCATTCCACTGCGTACGCCGAGACCATCGAGCGCTCTCAGGGCATCGAGGTTCCGCTGCGCGCCGAGTACATCCGCGCCATCATTCTTGAAACCGAGCGTCTGCACTCGCATCTTCTGAACCTTGGCTTGGTTTGCCACTTCTCCGGCTTCGATACCGGCTTCCAGCACTTCTTCCGCGTACGCGAGAAGTCCATGGACCTGGCCGAGATGCTGACCGGTGCCCGTAAGACCTACGGCCTGAACCTTATCGGCGGCGTCCGTCGCGACATCCTTGCAAAGCAGAAACTCGAGACGCTTCGCTACTGCGAGACCCTGCGCCATGAGGTTCAGCAGCTGGTCGAGGAGCTTCTGTCCACGCCGAACTTCGAGAAGCGCGCTGCCGGCGTTGGCATTCTCGACCCGAAGGTCGCCCGCGATTACAGCCCGGTCGGTCCGTACGTCCGCGGCAGCGGATTCGCACGCGACGCCCGTTGGGTGCATCCGTACGAGGGCTACAAGTACATCGCGCACAACCATAAGCCCATCACGCAGGATTCCTGCGACGTTTTGGGCCGTACGCTGGTTCGCGTTGCCGAGGTGTTCGACTCTATCGACATCATCGAGGAGCTTCTGTCTGCCAACCTGCCCGAGGGTCCGGTTCTGAACGACAAGTTCGAGATCAAGGCCAACAAGCAGGCTATGGGTTGGGTCGAGGCCCCACGCGGCGAGGACATGCACTGGTCCATGGTCGGCGACAACCAGAAGTGCTATCGCTGGCGCGCCAAGGCATCCACGTACAGCAACTGGGCATCTTTGCGTTACGCGTTCCGCGGCAACACCATTTCCGATGCTGCCCTGATCGTTGGCTCACTCGACCCGTGCTACTCCTGCACCGAGCGCGTCACCATCGTGGACGTGAAGAAGAATAAGGCGCAAATCATCACCAAGGCTCAGCTTGAGGATTACTGCGCTACCCGCAAGCACAGCCCGATCGATCTGTAGGGGAGGGCGCCATGTTCAAGACACTCAAAGGAATCTTCAAAACGGGTTGCGCCACCACGTCGTACCCCGAGGCGCCGCTCGAGCGCCCCGAGTACGCCCGTGGCAAGCCCGAACATAACCTTGAGGCATGCATCGCCTGCTCTGCTTGCGCGAACGCATGCCCCCCGAACGCCATCCAGATGGTGCCCGACGGAAACGCCGGCACCATCACCTGGTCGATCAACTTCGGCCGCTGCATTTTCTGCGGCCGCTGCGAAGAGGTTTGCCCGACGCATGCGATCGTCCTGACCCCCGAGTTCGAGCTTGCCGTTTTCGACAAGAACGACCTCGAGCAGACCGCCACGTACCCGCTTCAGAAATGCTCTGAATGCGGCCAGTACTATGCATCTGCGAAGGAGATCGACTACGCTGGTCAGATCCTTGCACATAACGCACAGGGCGCCGACGCCGCCAACGCCATCGCGGCGCTGGGTGTGTGCCCCGAGTGCAAGCAGAAGGCCGACGCCGCACGCTATGCCGCTGCGGTCGAGAAGGCCGGTAACCCCACGCCTGCTCCCACCGAGGAGCAAATGGCCGAGTCCAGGCGCATCGCTGCGCTTCGCAAGGAGGCATAAAGCATGATTACCGATAGTGCCTACCCAAGCGAGCTTCAGTACAAGCCCAGCAAGATCGAGCTTGATCAAAAGATCATCGAGGCCAAGGCTGCCCTGCTGAACGACATCAAGCGTTCGGTTTACATCTACCGCTGCGACCTTGGCGGCTGCAACGGCTGCGAAATCGAGATCTTCTCGACCATCACGCCGGTCTTCGACGCCGAGCGTTTCGGCATCAAGAACACGCCGAGCCCCCGTCATGCGGACATCCTGGTGTACACGGGCGCGGTCACGCGCGCAATGCGCATGCCCGGCATCCGCGCTTATCAGGCGGCCCCCGATCCCAAGCTGGTTGTCTCTTACGGCGCCTGCGGTTGCACCGGCGGCATCTTCCATGACAACTACTGCACGTGGGGCGGCACCGATCAGCTGTTCCCGGTTGACGTGTACATCCCCGGTTGCCCGCCGACCCCGGCTCAGACCATCTACGGTTTCGCCATTGCCCTCGGCCTGCTGGGTCAGAAGCTCAAGCACAAGGACGAGATCGAGACCGTGGCCAACACCGCTAAGCTGGCTTACGCCGACATCCCGTACAAGGTGCGCACCACGCTCGAGCGCGAGGCGCGTCTGTATTCGGGTTACGCCATGGGCCACGACCTGGGCGACGAGTTCCTGAAGTCCATTCAGGCCAGCCAGGACGCTTTGGCCAACATCGCCGAGCTCATCGCCGCCGAGAAGGACCCGCGCAAGGTCGAGGTGTTCAACCACCTGCGCGACACCTTACTCGAGCTGGTTGTCGCACCTGGTCAGGAGGATGCGAACATCAGCACCGGCATCCGTACGGTCACGGCTCCTATTGGTTCGATGAACGGCATCTACGGCGGTATCGCCCAGGGTGCTGCTCACGCCAATTCCGAGGACGAAGTTGCCAAGTTCATGGCCGAGCATCCGCAGCCCGAGCCTGAACCTGCACAGGAAGAGGCGAAGTAATCCGCGCCATGCGGGTCTTCAACGGACCTCATCTAGTTCGAATGGAAGGGGCGGGCTTGTCAAGCGCAGGCCCGCCCTTTGATTTTGTTAGGAGTTGCCATGGGCATTGCGGCGTCACCTGCAGCGCAGGCTGCAATGAACGAGCGCCACGCTCAGCAAGAATCGCGCATCTGCGGCCCTCTTGCAGGTGAAGCAGGCGAACCGCGCGTTGTTTTCTACAAGTTGACCACGCGCTTCGTCGATACCGAGAAGGACACCTCGAAAGAGGCAGGCGACATTTTGTATTACGCCGTCGCCGTGGGCCACAACACCGGCATGTGCGATTGCCTCGAAGAAGAGCTTGCCTGCACCGAGACGGAGTACCGCCGAATCACGGAGCTTTTCCCCGAGGGCAAAGCGCGCTACAAAGTGGAGGGAATCCTTCGCTGCGACGAGATCGTCGTGGACAACACGCACGTCGCTGTGCTTGACGAGCCGGTTCATCAGTTGGCTCAGCAGTACGAGAATGATGCCGACCATGCGACCGAAGCTGCATGGCTTGCGCACTTCGCCGAGATGATCGACGCGATCAAGCGCAATCCGAACGTTTACTACATGGGAAGGTTGAGGCGCTAATGGGTAAGAAGTACGTGTTCACGGTTGGCGCCGTGCTTCGTGGCGACGACGCGTGCGGTCCCATGCTCTCGAAGATGATGGAGCAAAATCCCATCGAGGGTTGGGATCACATCGACGGCGAGATGACGCCCGAGAATTACATCGGCGTTATCAAGCGCGAAAATCCCGACAAGGTTGTTCTGGTTGACGCTGCTCAGATGGGTCTTGAGCCAGGTGAAATGCGCCTGCTGAACCGCGATGACGTGGTGGCGAATTACATGGTCACCACGCATTCCATGCCGCTGACGTATTTGATCGACGAGATCAAGGCCTACTGCGGCGAGCTGCTGTTCATTGGCATCCAGCCTGCTCAGCTTGAGTTCTTCGCGCCTATGACGCCCGAGGTTCTGACCTCGGTCGAGCGCGTGTATGAGGCGGTCAAGACCGAGGACTTTTCGGGGATTCAGCCGGCGTAGCTTGCGGCTTGATGCCACAGCGCGGTTTGCAAGGCTGGAGCGACGGGTGCAAGGGCTGTCGAATGGTCGCGGTCTCTCTGCCAAGGTTGTGTGAGGGCGGTTCCGTTTTGGCGGAACCGCCTTTGTCATTTTATAATCGCAGTCGAATAAGACGATTCACAAGGGGTAACGCATGGCGTTTTTGCTTGGTTGCGAGAAGATCGGGGTCAATTTCCCCACGAAGACGGTGTTCGGCGACGTGTCGCTTGGCGTTGACGAGGGTGCCCGCATCGGCATCGTCGGACGCAACGGCGACGGCAAGTCCACGCTGCTATCGCTTCTTTCTGGAAGGCTCGAGCCCGATTCGGGCCGCGTTGTTCGTACGCGCGACGTCACGGTGGGCGTGCTGGGTCAGACTGACGACCTTTCCGACGACGCCACCGTTCACGAATCGGTTGTTGGCGACCTGCCCGAATACGAGTGGGCGGGCGATGCCGAAATCCGCGCGATCATCGACGGCTTGATCTCCGATATTCCTTGGGAGGGCCTTGTCGGCCAGCTTTCCGGCGGTCAGCGTCGCCGCGTCGACCTTGCGCGCCTTCTGGTGGGGAAGTGGGACGTCCTTATGCTGGATGAGCCCACCAATCATCTGGACGTTCGCGCCATCAACTGGTTGGCTCAGCATCTGAAGAATCGCTGGCGCCCCGGTCAGGGCGCTCTGTTGGTGGTCACGCATGACCGCTGGTTCCTTGACGAGGTCTGCCTTGACATGTGGGAAGTGCACGATGGCATCATCGAGCCGTTCGAGGGTGGCTTCTCGGCTTATATCATGCAGCGCGTCGAGCGCGACCGCGTGGCGCGCGTCACCGAAGAGCGCCGTCAGAACAAGATTCGCCGCGAGCTTGCATGGCTTTCGCGCGGCGCGCAGGCTCGCTCCACCAAGCCGAAGTTCCGCATCAAGGCCGCTCAGGATCTTATTGCCGACGTGCCGCCGCTGCGCAATTCGCTTGAGCTGCAGCGCATGGCTGTGGCCCGCTTGGGCAAGGAGTGCGTCGACCTTGAAAACGTGGCGGTAAGCTATGACGATTCCGACAAGCTGGTCTTTCACGACGTCACTTGGAACATCGGCCCGGGCGACCGTGTGGGCATTCTGGGCGAGAACGGTGCCGGCAAAACCACCCTGTTGCGTACGATCGAGGGCCTGATCACGCCTGTGCGCGGCCGCGTGAAAATCGGCAAGACCGTGAAGTTCGCCGTGTTGTCGCAGCATTTGGACAACCTGACCAAGCTGGGCAACGACCGCGTTCGTCAGGTGGTTGGCCGCTATACCACGCGCGTCATGCTTGACGGCAAGGAACAAACGCCCGGCGATCTTCTTGAGCGCTTGGGCTTCACCAAGGCCGATCTGAACGAGCCGGTTTGCGATCTGTCCGGTGGCCAGAAACGCCGCCTAGCCCTGATGATGATCTTGCTTGACCAGCCCAATGTGCTGATTCTGGACGAGCCCGGCAACGATCTTGATGTTGACATGCTGGCGGCGGTTGAGGATCTGCTGGATGGTTGGCCCGGCACGCTCATTTTGGTCACGCATGACCGCTACCTGATGGAGCGCGTGACCGACAATCAGTATGCCCTGATCGGTGGCGTGGTACGTCATCTGCCCGGTGGCGTTGACGAGTACTTACAGCTCGAGGCTGAACATCATGGCGCAGTAAAACAGGCTAAGGAAATGGCCAAGGCCGCTTCCGACGCTGCGAAGCCCGCGGGCGGTGGCTTGTCGAACAACGAGATGCGCGCGCTGAAGAAGCAGGTGGCCTCAACCGAGCGCAAGATGCGCACCCTGGAAGGGAAGATTGAAGACGCCAAGCAGGCTATGTTCGACATCGACCCCACCGACTTCGTGAAGCTTGGCGAAGCTCAGCAGGCTATCGACGATTTGAAGGCACAGCTGGAAGAGCTGGAAATGGAATGGCTTGAAGCTTCCGAACAACTTGAGCATTAATGCGCATTAATGTCGAAAATACTTCGGCCTTTTGAAGATGCGTCCGGAAAGGCGTGGCCATGTCAAGTCGATGCAGTATGCAGCGAAGATTCGGATTGGTTATTTTGATCGCCGTCTTCGTGTCTTTACTTTTTTTCGTGTGGTTGGCGAGTGGCGTGGGTACTCGTATGGATGCCGATTACTACTTGAGCCAAGCCGAAGGCCGTATCGTCGATTTAACGGAGCACGATGGCGGCGTTTTGGTTAGGTTGGATTCCTCGGAAGACACGTATTGGCTTTCGAGGGATGTTCTTGAAAAATCAATCCAGTTTGAGCGTGGCGATGATCAGACCAGGGCTCCTTCTTGGATGGCCGACTCGGGCGTAGATCTTTTATTGCATGCGAAAGAAGAGACTTGCGGGGTCGTTCTGTTGTTCCATCAAACGTCGAATGAAACAGCAGAACGAAAGGTCGAATCGGTGCTTATCCGTTTAAGCTGAAGCGCCGTTAGGCGCCGATTTGCAGGAGCTTAATGGCAATTGCGGGTTCGAGGTGTGGTTTGCGCCCGCGGAACCTTGGGCGGGCGTTCTGCAATCAGATTTCTTGCGGGCTAGCGCTATCTCTTCGTGCCGCAGGTTGCGTTGGCAATTTCCTGCGCGATGTCTTCTTTCAGGGGGATGAGGTTGGAAAACGATGTTTGCGCCAAGTCAGCCAGCGTGACGCCGTCAACGTAATTTTCGATGACCTCGTCAAGCCCCGCCCAGAAAGCCACGGTCGAGCACATGCTTTCGCGCGGGCACATATCGTCAAGGCCGGCGCATGCAACAGGGGCGGTAGTGCCTTCGGCGGCGCGGATGACGTCGCCTGCCTTGATGTTTGCGGCCTCGCGGGCCAAACGATAGCCGCCGCCGTGGCCGCGCACGCTTGCCAACAAGTCGGCCTTCACCAGCGTGTGCGCAAGCTGCTCGAGATATTTCAGCGAGATGTTTTCGGAATCGGCCACCTGGCGCAGCGTGACTTTTGCGTCTTCGCCCGAGGCGGCAACGAAGATCATAAGGCGCAGTGCGTAGCGACCCTTGCTGGTGATAAGCATTCGTTTCGCCCCTTTTTCGGCCGGTTCGTGGACTTTTGGAAGCGGTCCCCACCTGCGGTTTGCCCGCATTGCGACGCGGGTTGTTCGCCTACCGCTTAATTCTAGTATTTTACTAGGGAAAGGTTGACTATTCCCCCATGAAGCCTATCTTAAACCCTAGTCAATTTATAGAGTTTCACGATTAGAACAGGAAAAGCCAAATGACGAGAGATGCTTTGCTGGCTATTCAAAACCTCTCCGCTTCCGTGGACGAGAAACCCATCCTCGACGGCGTTAACCTTGAAGTCGCGCAGGGCGAGGTTCATGTTCTCATGGGCCCCAACGGCGCTGGCAAGTCCACCATGGGTCACGTTGCCATGGGCGACCCCACCTACACCATCACCGACGGCAAGATCATCTTCGACGGCGTCGACATTACCGACCTTACCCCCGACAAGCGCTCGCGCGCAGGCCTGTTCCTGAGCTTCCAGGCGCCGGTCGAGATTCCGGGCGTGCCGCTGTCCAGCTTCCTGCGTGCCACGCTTGAGGGCCGCGAGGGCATGAAGATGAAGAACAAGGAGTTCCGCAAGCGCATCAAGTCGCTGGCCGAAGAACTCGACTTCGGCACCGAGTGGCTTGATCGCGAGCTTGGCGTTGGCTTCTCGGGCGGCGAGAAGAAGAAGGTCGAGATGCTCCAGCTGCTTCTTCTGCAGCCGAAGCTGGCCATTCTTGACGAAACCGACTCGGGTCTGGACGTCGACGCCCTGTCCGTCGTTTCGAAGGGCATGGAGACCTACCGTGAGTCTTGCGACGGCACCCTGCTCATCATCACGCACAACACGCGCATCCTTGAGCACCTTGACGTTGACCGCGTCCACGTCATGCTGGGCGGCCACATCGTCGCCGAGGGCGATGCCGACATGATCGCAAACATCGACGCCAACGGCTTCGAGCAGTTCATGACCGACGCCCAGAACTAAGAGGCAACCATGGTGAAGCAACGTACCGAAGTCGCCGACATCGATCGTAGCCTGTACGATTTCCGCTATGACGACAACGACGCCGAGAAGCTTGATGCGGGCCTGACGCCCGACATCGTGCGCGAGATCTCCGCGAAGAAGGACGAGCCCGAGTGGATGCTCGAGCATCGTCTGAAGTCGCTTGAGATTTACAATTCCATGCCCGTTTCCGACTGGGGTCCTTCTATCGCCGGCCTGGACATGGACAACATCATCACTTACGTCAAGCCCAACACCGAGCAGAAGAGCGACTGGGAAAGCGTCCCCGAGAACATCAAGGACACGTTCGAGCGCCTGGGCATTCCTCAGGCAGAGCGCTCTTATCTGGCCGGCGTTGGCGCTCAGTACGACTCCGAGCTGGTTTACCACTCCATGCAGGATTCCGCTGCCAAGCTTGGCATTGTGTATTCCGGCATCGAAGAGGCCCTTCACGGCGAATACGCCGAGCTCATCCACGAGAAGTTCATGACGCTCATTACGCCCGAGGACCACAAGTTCGCGGCCTTGCACGGCGCCGTGTGGTCGGGCGGCTCGTTCGTCTACGTTCCCAAGGGCACCAAGCTTGACTACCCGCTGCAGAGCTACTTCCGCCTGAACGCGAAGGGCGCCGGCCAGTTCGAGCATACGCTCATCATCGTCGAGGACGAGGCCGACCTGCACTTCATCGAGGGTTGCAGCGCCCCGAAGTACAACGTGGCGAACCTCCATGCGGGTGCCGTCGAGCTGTTCGTGGGCAAGAACGCGCACCTGCGCTACTCGACCATCGAGAACTGGTCGAAGAACATGTACAACCTGAACACCAAGCGCTCCATCGTGGACGAGGGCGGCGAGATCGAGTGGATCTCGGGTTCGTTTGGCAGCCATGTTGGCTACTTGTACCCCATGAGCATCCTGAACGGCCGCAAGGCCAAGTCCAGCTTCACGGGCATCACATTCGCCGGCCAGGGCCAGAACCTGGACACGGGCTGCAAGGTTGTCCTGAACGCTCCTGAAACCTCGGCCTTCATCGAGACCAAGTCCATTTCCAAGAGCGGCGGCATCTCCACGTTCCGCAGCTCGGTTGTGGCAACCCCGAAGGCTTCCGGCTCGAAAGCCAGCGTTTCGTGCCAGTCCCTCATGCTGGACGACACCAGCCGTTCCGACACCATCCCCGCAATGGACATCCGTTGCAAGAATGTCGACGTGGGACACGAGGCCACCATCGGCCGCATCGGCGACGACAAGATCTTCTACCTGATGAGCCGCGGCCTTTCTGAAGAGGAAGCCCGCACCATGATCGTCAACGGCTTCGCGGAGCCTGTTTCCAAGGAACTGCCGCTTGAGTACGCCGTTGAGATGAACAACCTGATCAAACTCGAGATGGAGGGGGCAATCGGCTAATGGAGGCAATTGTTTTCGATAAAGCCAACGCAATGCCCGCTCCGACGTGGCATCGCATGAAAACCAGCAGCACCACCATCGAGATCCCTGCGGGTCTTGACGAGGCATATGCTGTTTCCGTAGCGGCAACCGACGGCGCGTTCGGCGAACCCGACGCGTTCGAAGCCGCCATCGCTTCGGCTCAGGCTGCCTGGGAAGAAACCCACACCGAGCCGTACCTGACCACTGCTCTTGTGGACGAGAGCAAGGGCGACGACGACGGCCTGTATGGCGGCACCGCGCTTTCCCGTTATCAGGCGGCATCTGATGCTGTGGGCGAGTCGCGCAGCCTGGCCGTTGCGTTCGAAACCGGCATCAGCACCGAGGTGTACTCCTTCATGCGCGAGTACGCTGGCGAACCTGTGGTCATCACCGCTTCGGCCGGCAAGTCGGTTCAGGCCACTCTTGACGTCACGGGCGTCGACGGCGCCATGAACTTCGCTGCGGTCGATGTTGTGGCCGGCGCAGGCTCGAACGTCACGCTCATCTTGAACGTCGATTCCCCCGACGGGGGCACCGGCGTGGTGGGCACGTCCGTTCGTGCGTTCGCAGATTCCGACGCATCCATCCGCATCGTCCGCACCCAGACGCTTGACGATGGTTGGATCGACCTTGACGACATGGGTCTTTTCACCTGGGACGACGCAAAGATCGACGTGCGTCAGACCATCCTGGGCGCAAGCAACACCTTCACGGGCATCGGCGGCGACATCCGCGGCAATCGTTCGCGCATGGGCATCGAGGCGCGCTACCTGGGTCATGGCGAACAGGTGCACGACATCAACTACACCCTGCGCCACAATGGCGTGAAGACGCAGTGCAACATCAATTCCAACGGCGTTCTTGCTGGTAAAAGCAAGAAAACCCTGCGCGGCACCATCGACTTCGTCCGTGGCTGCAAGGGCGCTGAAGGCACCGAGCACGAAACCGTCCTGCTTGTCGACGACGACGTCGAGAACAAGTCGGTTCCCGTCATTCTGTGCAACGAAGACGACGTCGCGGGCAACCACGGTGCGGCTATCGGCCACGTGCGCCCCGAGCAGATGTTCTATCTGGCAAGCCGTGGTCTTTCGCAGGAGGCGGCCGAGCAGATGTTCATCCGTGCCATGCTCGAGCAGGCGGCAATCGACGCCCCTGACCAGGCAAGCCGCGAGGGCGTTCTTCGTCTGGCAACCACGTTGGTCGACGGCTTCGACGCCGATTTCCTTGAAGAGGAGGCCTAAGCCATGGCATACCTGGTAAACGGTGTGGACATCGAGGCTAATCCGTACAAGAAGGACTTCCCGCTGTTCGGCCGTCACCCCGAGGTGGCGTTCCTTGATAGCGCCGCCACAGCTCAGCGCCCGGCTGCGGTGCTTGATGCTCAGCGCGAGTTCTATGAAACCATGAACGCCAACCCGCTGCGCGGCTTGTACGAGCTTTCCTACGAGGCCACCAACGCCATCAACGACGCGCGCAAGCACATCGCTTGTTTCATCGGCGCGGGCGAGGAGAATTGGCATGACATCGTTTTGTGCCGCAACACCTCCGAGGCCCTGAACCTGATCTCGTTCTCGCTTTCCGATATGGTGCTCAAGCCCGGCGACGAGGTTTGCATCACCATCATGGAGCATCACTCCAACTGCGTGCCGTGGCAGCTTGCTTGCAAGCGCCATGGTGCCAAGCTGGTATACATGTACCTTGATGAGGAAGGCCATCTGACCGAGCAGGAGATGCGCGCGAAGATCGGCCCGAAGACCAAGATCGTTTCCGCCATGCAGGTGTCGAACGTCTTGGGTGTTAAGAACGACGTCAAGCTGCTGGGCCAGATCGCCCACGAGTTCGGTGCGTACATGGTCGTCGACGGCGCTCAAAGCGTGCCGCACATGCCCGTGAACGTGACCGACCTCGATTGTGATTTCTTCGCCTTCAGCGGTCATAAGGTGTTCGGCCCCATGGGCATCGGCATCTTGTGGGGCAAGCACGAGCTGCTTGACGCGATGCCCCCGTTCCTGACGGGCGGCGAGATGATCGACTCCGTGTCCGAGCAGAGCGCCGTTTGGGCGCCCGTGCCCGAGAAGTTCGAGGCGGGCACGCAGGACGCTGCGGGCGCTTACGCCCTGGGCGCCGCGCTTACCTACGTCGAGCAGGTGGGTTGGGAGGCCATGCAGTCCCGCGAGGCCGCGCTGACCAAGTACTGTTTCGACGAGCTTTCGAAGCTGGACTTCATCAGCATTTACGGCCCGAAGGACCCCGCCGAGCACCATGGCGTCATCAGCTTCAACGTGAAGAACGTCCACCCGCACGACGTGTCAGGCATCCTCGACAGCGTTCACGTTGCCATTCGCGCCGGCCATCACTGCGCGCAGCCGCTTATGTCCCAGCTGGGCTGCATGTCGAACTGCCGCGCGTCCATGGCCTTCTACAATGACAAAGCCGATATCGATCAGCTGATCGACGGCCTGAAACTGGTTTGGAGCATGTTCGATGGCATCTAACATCTACACCGCGGCTCTTATGGAGCACAACGCGCACCCCGACTACAAGTACGACATTCAGGACGCCGACTTCGAGCACGAGGGCATCAACCCCAGTTGCGGCGACGAGATGGTCCTGAAGCTGAAGGTTGCCGACGGCGTCATCACCGAGGCCGCATTCACCGGCCACGGCTGCGCTGTCTCGCAGGCTTCCGCCGACATCATGGCCGACCTCATCACCGGCGAGACCGTCGAGGAAGCCAAGCGCCTGAGCGGTCTGTTCATCGGCATGATCCAGGGCAAGGAGCTTTCCGACGACGATCGCGAGGATCTGGACGAGGCTGCCGAGCTCGAGAGCATTTCCCGCATGCCCGCTCGCGTCAAGTGCGCCGAGCTTGCATGGCGCACGCTCGATGGAATCATCGAAGAGAACAAGCTGCAGTAATTCATCTGTAGGGTTTGCGGCGCGCCGATGCGCAGCGAGTGATTTACATGCTGTTTGAGTTCGAACGGTCCGCTTCCCGCGATGGGGGCGGGCCGTTTTGCGTGCTGGCGCATAGTTCGCTCACGCGCGTCCTTCATTAAACCTCGCGTAAGCTTCCGCCGATTAGCCGTGCCCTCTACGCCGTGTTGTGCGAGAATAAGCCTCGACTAATACGAGCGAGTTTTTCACGAGGTACCATTCATGCCGGCGCAATTCAACATCAGCGCGGCGGATCCGCATGTCGTCTCCCAGTTGCAGGGGCATTTCGGGCTGCCGCATTTCATCGCGACCACCATGGCAAGCAGGGGAATAACCACCGTCGAGAAAGCGGAGCAGTTCCTGTCGCCCTCGCTTGAGCGCGATTGGCGCGACCCGTACCTTATCCCGCAAATCGACAAAGTGGCCGACGCGCTTGAAGCTGCCGTCCGCGAGCATAAGCACATCGTGGTGTACGGCGACTTCGACGTTGACGGCATCTCGGCAACCGCCGTGCTCACGCGCGGTTTGCGTACGCTGGGCGGACACGTCACTCCTTTCATTCCGCGTCGTTTCGACGAAGGTTACGGCCTTTCCGCTGTGGCGTTCGAGCGCGTTCGCAAGCTCGATCCCGAGGTCATCGTCACGGTTGACTGCGGCATTTCCAGCAAGATGGAAGTGACCGACATCGTGGCGCAGGGCGTCGATGTGGTGATTACCGACCATCACGAGCCCGCAGACCTGGTGCCCGAGGGCGTGCCCGTGGCCGACCCCAAGTGTGGTTCGTCGTGCCCCAGCTCCATTCTTGCCGGCGTCGGCGTGGCGCTGAAGCTTGTCCAGGTGATGGGCGGCCGTTTCGGCTTCCCGCATTTGTGGCGCGACTACACCGATCTTGCCACTTTGGGCACGGTTGCCGACCTTATGCCCATGCGCGACGAGAACCGCGCGTTGGTCAGTGACGGCCTTAAGCACATCAACGCGTCCCCGCGTCCCTGCATTGCGGCCCTTCTGGGCCGATCGGGTGCGGCGGGCAAGCAGGTTACCGCAACCAACCTCAGCTTCTCGCTGATCCCGCGTTTGAACGCCGCCGGCCGCATGGGCGATGCGCAAATCGCCCTTGACCTGCTGATGACCGACGATTTCGACGAGGCGTGCAAGCTTGCCGCCGAGCTTGAAACCGTGAACGATCGTCGCCGCGCAATCGAGGCCGAGCTTTCAGAAGTGGCTCGCGAGAAGGCCGCCGCCGTCTACCATGGCCAGCGCGTGCTGGTGGTGGCGGGCGAGGGCTGGCACGAGGGCGTGAAGGGCATCGTTGCCAGCCGTTTGGTGCACACCTACGGCGTTCCGTGCTTGCTGTTCACCATCGAGGGTGACGAGGCGCGCGGAAGCGGCCGCACGGTTGGCCAGGTGAATCTGTTCGATGCCGTCGCTTCAACTGAAGACCTGCTTACCCGCTTCGGCGGCCATGGTGCAGCTGTGGGCGTCACGCTTCCCGTTGCGAACTTGGAGGAGTTCACCAAGCGCCTGTGCGACTACATGGACCAACTTCCTGAAGACGCGTTCCACCCGCTTATCGAGATCGACTCGATGGTCTCGCTTGATGAACTGACCATCGAGAACGTCGAGCTGATGGAGAAGCTGGCCCCGTTCGGCCAGGAGAACCGCGTGCCCTGCCTGTTGGCACGCGACGTGACCATGGCGAACTGCCGCGCGGTGGGCGCCGAGAAGAACCATTTCTCGTGCGCGCTTTCCGATGGCACGAACCGCGTGTCGGGCATCATGTTCCACTGCAACGATATCGACGAACTCATGAAAACCTGCAACGTGGTGAATGCCGCGTTCGAGGTTCAGATCGACGAATGGCGCGGCCGTCGCACGGTGAAGGCCATGTTGAAGTTGCTTTCGCCCGCCGGCATGTGCGGCGCTCTTGCGGCCACGCTCGACCCGGGCAACACGCGTTTCGTCACCAGCCTGTTCGCCGCAAGCGATGAGTCGCTGTGCGAGGACTGCACCGAAAGCTCGTCTGCCATCGAGGCGTATGAGGCCGATCGCGCCTCGAACCGCGAGAAGTGGCAGCGCCGCGCGCAAAGCAACCCCGCCAAGCTGGAATCCGACATCATCGGTGCCCTGATCGGCGACGGCTCGTTGCACGATTCGCAGCGCGAGGTGCTTGATCTGTTGGGCGAAGGCAAGTCGGTCATGGCCGTCATGGCCACAGGTCGTGGCAAATCGCTTACCTTCCACGTGCATGCCGCGATGACGGCGCTGCGCGATGGCAAGGCAAGCCTGTTCGTGTACCCGCTGCGCGCTCTTATCACCGACCAGTCGTTCCATCTGAACGATGCGCTTTCCCGCTTCGGTCTTCAGATTGACGTGCTCACCGGCGAGAGCACCCCGAAGGAGCGCGAGCGCATTTACCGCGCCATCGCCGATGGATCCACCGACATGGTGCTGACCACGCCCGAGTTCTTGGAATACCACGTTGACGAGCTTGCCGTGGGCGATAGGTTCGGTTTCGTCGTGGTTGACGAGGCGCATCATATCGCGCAGTACCGCAACGGCAGCCGCGAGGCTTACGGCACCATCGGCAAGTCCATCGAGCGTTTGGGCAGCCCCACGGTTCTGGCCCTTACCGCAACCGCCGACGGAAACGTGGCGCGCGACATCGCATCCATTCTGCCCATCGAGGCATGCGTTTTCGACCGAACCGCCCGTACCAACCTGGTGGTTGACGACAGGCGCGGCATGCGCGCCCGTGAGGACTACCTGGCGAAACTGGTGGCCACCGGCGAGAAGACCGTCGTGTACGTCAGCTCGCGCGAGCGCTCGATCACCGTTGCGCGCATCCTTCGCTCGAAGGTTGGCCAGCTGGCGCCGATGATCGGCTTCTACAACGCGGGTCTCGACCGCGCCGAGCGCACGCGCATCGAGGAGATGTTCCGCTCGGGCGCGCTTTCGGTTCTGGTGTCTACGTCTGCGTTCGGCGAAGGCGTGAACATCCCGGACATCAGGCACGTCGTGCTGTTCAACATGCCGTTCAACGAGATCGAGTTCAACCAGATGAGCGGCCGCGCGGGCCGCGACGGGCGCGAATCGTTCGTTCACTTGTTGTACAACCGCGGCGACGCCCAGCTGAACGAGACGGCGCTTGCCGGGGCAACGCCCGACCGCGACGTGCTGGTGCAGGTGTACCGCTACCTAACCGCGCGCCAGCGCAACGCCGGCGACACGTGGTTCTCGGCGGGCACTTCCGAGATCGCGTACGGCATCGATCCGAATAACCCGATGAGCGCTGACAGCGTCGAGTGCGCCATCGCCGTCTTCCGCGAGTTGGGGCTCATCCAAACCCATGCCGAGTTCACCTCGGGCGAGGAGACGCGCACCGTCAGGGTGGAAAGCGGCCATCAGAAGGTTGACCTCACCGATAGCGTGCGTTACCGCGAGGGCATGGGCGAGCGCGCGATCTTCGATGAATACAAGCACCGAGCCATGGACGAGGACGCCTGCACCCTGCAGGGGCGCATCTCGGCTCCGATCGTTCCGGCCTGCGCCGAGACCGGCGACTGCCTGTGCTCGTAGCGTGCGCAGGCGGGTTGCTTGCGTTAGCTTGCTGAACGCGGCGCGCGCGGTGATCTCGCGCGGCGCGGCGTGCGGGCGGCATGCGCCTTGTGCAGCTGCTGCGATATAATGAAAGGGTTACGTATAAACGAGGTGCGCGTTCGGTTTCTACCGTGCGAACACGTGGGAAGGCAAGGGGATCATCATGGCTGACGCGAAGGACCTGGCGGGCCTGACCTCCATCGCTTCCGATGCGCGCGGAGACGTGCTTGAGGAAAACGACTACAAGGTTGGTCACGGCGCCCGCAGCAAGGGCGAAACCCCCGAAGAGCGTTTCGCTGTCCTGCAGGAAATGACCAAGTCTTACCTTACCGAGGACGAGGAAGAGAAGCTCGTGGAGGCGTTCGCCTTCGCGCGCAAGGTTCACAAAGGCCAGCTGCGCAAAAGCGGCGAGCCGTTCGTGGCTCACCCCGTTGAAGTCGCCATAATTTTGGCCGACTTGCGCATGGACGTCGAAACCCTGTGCGCCGCGCTTCTTCACGACACCATCGAGGACACCGAAACCACCGACCGCGATATCACGCGCCTATTTGGCGAGCGCGTCACCCAGCTGGTCGAGGGCGTTACCAAGATCACCCGCATCGAGGTGGAAAGCCTCTCCGATGAACAAGCGGCAACCATCCGCAAGATGTTCGTGGCCATGAACCAGGACATCCGCGTGGTTGTCATCAAGCTTGCCGACCGTCTGCACAACATGCGCACGCTGTCGTCGCTTCGCGAGGACCGTCGCATCTTCAAGTCGCGCGAGACGCTTGAGATCTACGCGCCCATCGCGCACCGTTTAGGCATCAATTCCATTAAGTGGGAACTTGAGGATTTGTCCTTCTACTACCTTGAGCCTGCGAAGTATCAGCAGGTCAAGCGCCTGGTTGCTGAAAGCCGCGCAACGCGCGAGGCATACCTGAAGCAAGTCATCGACCTTCTGCACGACGAGATGGAGAAGATCGGCGTCGAGGCCGAGATCATGGGCCGTCCCAAGCACTTGTACTCCATCTATCAGAAAATGACCAAGCGCGACAAGGAGTTCAGCGAGATCTACGACCTGATCGCCGTGCGCTTGATCGTGAAGTCCGTCAAGGACTGCTACTCGGCGCTGGGCGCGGTGCATACGCTGTGGCACCCCATGCCCGGGCGTTTCAAAGACTACATCGCTATGCCGAAGTTCAATATGTACCAAAGCCTGCACACCACGGTCATCGGCCCGTCCGGCAAGCCGCTTGAGGTTCAGATCCGCACCGAGGAAATGCACCAGAAAAGCGAGTTCGGCGTCGCGGCTCACTGGCTGTACAAGGAGAACGGCGGCAAGCAGGGCAAGGATGCCGAGTTCGACAAACAGCTGGCGTGGCTTCGCCAGATGGTTGACTGGCAGGATGAAACCCAGGATTCGCGCGAGTTCCTGAAAGACCTGAAGGTCGACCTTGATCCCGACGAGGTGTTCGTGTTCACCCCGAAGGGCGAGGTCAAGAGCCTGCGTTCGGGTTCCACCCCGGTTGACTTCGCCTACGCCATTCACACCGAGGTCGGCAACCACTGCGTTGGCGCCAAGGCCAACGGCAAGATCGTGCCGTTGTCGTACAAGCTGCAGATGGGCGATCGCGTTGAGATCCTCACGCAGAAAAGCGCCACGCCTTCGCGCGGCTGGCTGAGCATCGTCCGCACGCCGTCGGCGCGTTCGAAGATCAGGAACTACTTCTCGAAGGCAAACCGCGGCGACGATTTGCAGATGGGCCACGACAAGCTGATGCGCGAGATGCGCAAGCATGGCTTGGGTCTTTCGAACGCCCAGATGACGCGTGCGGTGAAAACCGCCGCCGAGAACATGGGCTACAAAGACGGCGACGACATGATGGTGAACATCGGCGCCGGCAAGGAAAGCCCGCAGCATGTTGCCAACCGCATCCTGAAGTTGGTCGTCGACGACGGCAAGAAGGAAGCCGAGCGTCCCGCCATCGGCATGTCAACCATGGCAACGGGCAAGATGCCGCCCATGCTTACCAGCGTGAGGCGCCCGAAGCGCCGCGAGACGCATTCGGACACCGGCATTGTGGTGAAGGGTTTGGACGACGTGCTGGTGCGCCTGTCGAAGTGCTGCAACCCGGTTCCCGGCGACGACATTTTGGGATTCGTCACGCGTGGCCGCGGCGTTTCCGTCCACCGTGCCGACTGCCCGAACGCTAAGGACCTGCTGCGCGAGCCCGAGCGCATCATTCAGGTTGAATGGGAGAAAGATCCCACCGTTTCGACGTCGTACAAGATCGACGTTTATATCGAGGCCCTTGACCGTATGAACCTGCTGCGCGATGTCGTTGCCGTTCTGTCCGAGGAGGGCGTCAATGTTTTGAACGCCTCCACTTCGACGCAGCGCGACGACATGGTCACCATGCGCTTCCTGTTCCAGGTTTCCGATGTCGAGCATGTTGACGATATCATCGCCGAGCTTTACGACGTCGACGGCGTCTTCGAAGCCCGCCGCATGAAGCCCGGTGAGAGCGTGGGACGCCGAGATAGTAATTAGCGAAGCTAATTGCTATCGACAGTGCCCATATTTAAAATCCGAGATAAATAGCTAGAAAGGATCAGGATGGATCTGTATAAAGTGAAAGATGGTTGCCTTCCCATTCACTTCATGGTGATGGGCCCCATCGAGAACAATGTCTACATCATCTCCGACGATGCCGCCACCATCGTGGTCGATCCAACCTGCGATTCCGACGTCATCATCGGCGCACTTGAAAAGCTTGGCAAGAAGAAGCTCGACGCTATCATCCTTACCCACAGCCATTCCGATCACGTGGGTGCCGCGGCTAAGCTGCGCAGGCTGACGGGTGCAACCGTCATCGCTTCGAAGGCCGACGCTCCCTATATCGAGCGCACAGTGAAGCCTCTCCGCGACGATTACGAGTTCCCGGCTTGCGAGGTCGATCAACCGGTTGACGACGGCGACGTCATCCAGATCGGCAACATGGCTTGGAAGGTCATCCTTACGCCCGGTCACACGCCCGGAAGCATGTGCCTGTTCCTTGACCCGCAGTTCGGCGTCGTTAAGGATGGCGCACCGGTTCTTATCTCGGGCGACACGCTGTTCTACGGAAGCATCGGCCGCACCGACTTCGAGGGCGGCAGCATGCCCGACATGAGGGCATCTCTTAAGCGTCTTGCCGTGCTTCCCGATCAGACCGTCGTTTTGCCCGGTCACGGTGAGCAAACAACCATCGGTGCCGAAAGGCGTCGCGTCTTCGCGTATTACGCTTAAGCTGCACCGAGGTTGTCCCGATCTGATGGGTAACGGTTTGGCGAACGAAGCGGCGGCGCCTGTAATAGCTGCCTTTGATCGCCCATAATGATGCACAATGTCGTACGTTAAGCATGGTTGAGCTTGTTTCATGCAGTAGAATCTGTGTATAGCCGACTGAAGGAGACCATCGTGTCCAAGAAGCACAAGTCCGATTATTTTGATGTGTTCGAAAAGCAGGCGAAGATTGCGGTTGAGGAAGCTGAGCTTCTTGTTGAAGTCATCGAAGGTTTCACCACAACTGACGCGCTGAAGGAGTCTCTTGATAGGGCTCACGAGATCGAGCATCGCGGCGATCTTTTGGATGACCAGAACTTCCAGTGCGTTGCAGTCGACTTCATCACGCCCATCGAGCGCGGCGATATCCTTGAGCTTTCCCAGACGCTCGACAACGTCACTGACGGCATCGAGGAGGTCATGCAGCGCTTCTACATGTACGACATTCATTACATGCATAAAGACGCGCTGGAATTTGCGAAGATCATCCGCAAGGCAACCAAGGCCATTTATCGCGCTATGGAAGACTTCCGCAATTTCAAGAAGTCCAAGAAACTTCACTCTTTCCTTGACGAGGTCAGCGATCTCGAGGAGCAGGGCGACAAGCTGTATCTCGAGGTTGTTCGCGAGCTGTTCCAGCATCCCGAAGATCCCATCGAGGTTACCGTTTGGGCCAACCTGTTCGACAGCTTCGAGGAGGTCTGCGACCTTACCGAAGACGTTGCCGACATCATGGGCAATATCTCGCTGAAGAACATGTAACGCAATCGCGCAAATATCGAACCTTGTTATAACCGTCATCCATACGTGGTTGACGGTTATTTTTATCGATCGAGGTAGATTGTTTGCGAGATGCGGGGATCGAAAGCGGCTTCTCGCCGTTCGCGCGAATTCCCGCACGCGAAACACGCTGTTCACAGGCTTTTTGATATAGTCTTGCTAATTTACGTACCCGTACAGGGAGAGGATCCATGGCTTTAATCGTCTGCAAATTCGGGGGCACGTCCGTCGCCTCGCCGGAGCGCATTCAGAAAGTCGCTAAGCGCCTGATCGCGCGCAAGCAAGCTGGCAACGACGTTGTCGCTGTCGTATCCGCCATGGGCAAAACCACCGACGAGCTTGTGGGCCTGGCAAGGGCCCTTAACCCTAATCCGCCCGTGCGTGAGATGGACCGTCTTCTGTCCACGGGCGAGCAGGTGTCCATGTCCCTTTTGGCCATGGCCATCGAGGCTCGCGGTTACAAAGCCCTTAGCTTCACCGGTCATCAGGCGGGCATCGAAACCGACGGCTCGCATCAGCGCGCGAAAATCGTGAAGGTGCATTCCGAGCGAATCATGGAGGCCATTGCCGAAGGGGCCATTCCCGTTATCGCCGGCTTCCAGGGCATCGATCCCAGCGGCGATATCACCACGCTTGGCCGCGGCGGCTCCGACACCACTGCCGTCGCCATTGCTTGGGGCATCAACGCCGACGTCTGCGAGATTTACTCCGACGTCGATGGTGTGTACTCGGCCGACCCGCGCGTGTGCCCTCATGCGCGCAAGCTTGATCAGATCTCATACGACGACATGCTCGAGATGTCCGCTGCCGGCTCGGGCGTGCTGCAGATGCGCGCAGTCGAGTTCGCGCGCAAGTTCGGCGTCGTCATTCATTCTCGTTCTGCGTTCACGGAAACCGACGGCACGTTCGTCAAGGAGGCAACCGATATGATGGAAGAAGCCGTTATCACGGGCATTGCTCACGATACGTCCGAGGTGAAGGTCACGATTCGTGGCGTTCCCGACGCCACCGGCGTTGCCGCCAAGGTGTTCGGCGCGCTTGCCGCGAACAGCGTGAACACCGACATGATCATTCAGAACGCATCCGAAGCAGGCGTCACTGACATTTCGTTCACCTGCCCCGATGCCGATCTTGCCCGCGCTCGCGAGACCGTCGACGTGGTCGCCCCGCAGATCGGCGCCCGCGAAGTGGTGGTTGACGAGGACATCGCCAAGGTCAGCTTGGTTGGCACCGGCATGAAGTCGTCGCCGGGCGTTGCCGCAAAGGCGTTCGCCGTTTTGGGCGAGAACCAGATCAACATCGACGCGATCTCCACGTCGCCCATTCGCCTTTCCGTTGTTGTTTCTGCCGCTCAGGCTGCAGAGGCGGTGCGTTGCTTGCACACCGCGTTCGGTTTGGACTCAGACGAGATCTTCGAGGAAACCCAGCTTTCCGCCGAAGAAATCGCTGCAAAAATGAACAAGGGCCGCTAGGCCAGAAAGGGGAGCCACATGGCTTGGACGAAACAGATTCCCGCCAACCCGGTCGTTGCCGTTGCAGGTGCAACCGGCGCCGTTGGTTCGGAATTCATGCAGGTGCTGCACGACCTCGATTTCCCCGCGAGCAAGGTCATCCCTCTGGCGTCGGCGCGCTCTGCCGGCAAGGAGATCGACTTCCTTGGCTGCGGTCAGGTCCCCGCTGGTAAGCTTATTGTTCAGGAAATGACCCCCGGGGCATTCGAGGGCGTTGACATCGCTTTGTTCTCTGCCGGGGCGGGCGTTTCCAAGGAAATGCGAGAGGCTGTCGTCAGTGCTGGTGCGGTCATGATCGACAACTCCAGCGCCTTCCGCATGGAAGAGGATGTTCCGCTGGTTGTTCCTGAGGTTAACCCTCAGGACGTTACGTGGCACAACGGCGTTATCGCTAACCCCAACTGCTCCACCATCCAGATGGTCGTCGCGCTTCATGCGTTGGAGTCTGTGGCTCCTATTAAGCGTGTTGTCGCTTCCACGTACCAAGCTGCAAGCGGCGCTGGTGTCGCCGCCATGAACGAGTTGTACGATCAGACGCGCGACTACCTTGATGGCAACGAGTTCGAGCCGCATGCCTTCAGCGATCAGATCGCGTTCAACATTATCCCGCATATCGATGTGTTCCTTGACGACGACTCCACGAAGGAAGAGTGGAAGATGATCGTCGAGACCAAGAAGATCATGGGCCACCCTGATTTGGGTGTTGCCGCCAACTGCGCTCGCGTCCCGGTTCTGCGTTGCCACGCCGAGTACGTGAACGTCGAGTTTGACGGTCCCATCACGCCCGAGCAGGCGCGCGCCGCGTTTGAAGCTGAGCCGGGCGTTGCTCTGAATGACGTTCCCGCTGAGAACGGCTATCCCATGCCCGGCCTGCTTGCTCACACTGACAAGGTGTACGTCGGCCGCGTGCGCAAGGACTACAGCGTCGAGAACGGCATTTCGTTCTGGTGCGTTATGGATCAGATCCGCAAGGGTGCTGCTCTGAACGCCGTTCAGGTTGCCCAGCTGCTGCTTCCGTAAGCGGCTGCGGCGGACGCCAGCCAGCTCGGGCAGGGTTCGCCTGGCGTGGTTGGGGCTTCGCGCTGCTGGCCTGAAGCCTTGCGCTGCGAACCGCAAACCCGCAGCGACAATCAACTGGTTTTGACATGGGCGCGACATCGGTCGCGCCCTTTCGTTTAGAATGACCGTATGAGCAAACACAATGACGTTCCCAACAACCTGAATACCGCGACTGCCAAACCGTCTAAACCCAAGAAGGTGCGCCTCGACGCGCTGCTGGTTGAGCGCGGCTATTTCGCCGATGCCCAGGCTGCGCTTCGCGCTGTGTTGGCGCACGAGGTGAAGGTGGGCGACGTGTACGCAACCAGCGCCGCGGTGAAGGTTCCGTCTGACGCGGACATCCAGGTGAAGGGCGGTATGCCCTACGTTTCGCGCGGCGGGTTCAAACTGCGTGGTGCGCTTGACGCGTTCGATCAGAATGTGTTGGGGCTTCGCTGCATCGACATCGGCTCTTCCACCGGCGGTTTCTCCGACTGCTTGTTGCAGGCAGGGGCGGCTTCCGTTGCATGCGTCGACGTCAACTACGGGCAGCTTGCCTGGAAGGTGCGTCAGGATCCGCGTGTCGTCGTGTTCGAGCGCACCAACATTCGCACGGCCGATCCAGCCGATTTGGGCGCGCCGTTCGATCTTGCTGTCGCCGACCTCAGTTTCATCGGCTTGGCAAGCTTGGCTCCTGTGTTCGCCAACTTGCTTGACGCGGGTGGCGTGTTCATTGGCTTGGTGAAGCCGCAGTTCGAATCGGCTCACGACGAAACCGAACGCGGCGTGGTGCTTGACGAGGCGGTTCGCTTGCGCACCGTCGACGAGGTCAAGCGAGCGCTTGAATCGGCGTCGTTCGACGTGACCGGCGTTGTTGAGTCGTCTATCACGGGTGCGAAGGGCCACAACGTCGAGTACCTGGTTCGCGCCGTGAAACGATAGTTCGCGAATCGGCAAGTCGCCTTCGGCGGTTTCCGAAAGTGTGGGCCGTAAGAACGAATCGGCTACTACAGCGGCAAACAATAGACTGAAAAGGAAAGGCACCCCGCAGGGTGCCTTTCGAGCGTTACAAGCTTGTTATGCCTGACTTAGCGGCCGGGAAACAGCGTGTGTGCCAGCATGCGGCCGAACACGATGCCCAGCAGGCACGAGAACAATGTGAGCGTGACGTTCAGTAATGCCACGCCGTAGCTGGCGTTGTCGATGAGGTGGATGGTCTCAAGGCCGAAGGTCGACAACGTGGTGAAGCCGCCCAGAAGGCCAACCGTGGCGAAGTTCTTCCAAACGGGCGTGTCGTGCCAGGTGAAGAAGCTTGCCAGAAAGCCCATCGCGAAGCAGCCGATGGTGTTGATGACCATCGTGGAAATGGGGAAGGGGTAGAATGGGTTGGCTCCCGCCAACAGATGCGCGAACCCCACGTTCGTGAGGTACCTGATCGAAGCGCCCAAAGCGCCGCCGATCGCAACTGCCAACAGATTGAGTCCCATTTCCTTCGCCTTCTTGCTTGTTCAGATAATTACCTGGTCGTGTGCGCGGCCCTATTCGCTTGCCGGTGCGAGCTGTGCGCTCTGCCGTCGTGTTCGCTTTAGTTCTTCAGCGAGTTGAGCGGGGCAGGGATGCGGCCGCCACGGTGAGCGAACACCGAGCCGGCGTACTCGTTCACGGGGATGACGGGGGCGTAACCCAGCAGGCCGCCGAAGTTCAGGCGGTCGCCCGGCTTCTTGCCGATTGCGGGGATCAGGCGAACGGCGGTGGTCTTGTTGTTGATCATGCCGATGGCTGCTTCGTCGGCGATGATGCCCAGGATGGTTTCGACCGAGGTGTCGCCGGGGATGGCGATCATGTCAAGACCGACCGAGCAAACGCAGGTCATGGCTTCGAGCTTCTCAAGATGCAGCGCGCCCATCTCGGCGGCGCGGATCATGCCGGCATCCTCGGAAACGGGAATGAAAGCACCGGAAAGGCCGCCAACGCTGGAGCTTGCCATGACGCCGCCCTTCTTAACAGCGTCGTTCAGCATGGCCAGGGCAGCCGTGGTGCCAGGGCCGCCGCAGGTGCCAACGCCGATTTCCTCAAGGATGTTGGCAACCGAGTCGCCCGCAGCCGGGGTGGGGGCAAGGGATAGGTCAAGAATGCCCTTCTCGTAGCCCAGGCGGCTTGCGGCCTCGCGGGCCATAAGCTCGCCGGCGCGGGTTATCTTGAAGGCGGTGGACTTGATGGCCTCGGCCACGGTGGTAAGGTCGGCGTCCTTGGGGAGGTCGGCCAGGACCGCGCGTACAACGCCCGGGCCCGAAACGCCAACGTTGATGGTTTCATCAGCTTCGCCGGCGCCGTGGAACGCGCCTGCCATGAAGGGGTTGTCTTCGACGGCGTTGCAGAACACGACCAGTTTGCCTGCGCCGATGCACTCGCGATCGGCGGTGAGCTCGGCGGATTTCCTGATGATGCCCGCCATCTTCAGGGCGGCGTCCATGTTGATGCCCGCGCGGGTGGAGCCCACGTTCACCGACGAGCACACGATGTCGGTTTTGGCCAGCGCTTCGGGAATGGAGTCCATCAGCTTCTCGTCGGCGCGTGTGGAACCCTTGTGAACCAAGGCCGAGAAACCGCCGACGAAGTTAACGCCAACTTCCTTGGCGGCCTTGTCCATGGATTCGGCGATGGGCGAAAGGTCGGTTTCGGGAACGGCGTCGCACAGCTCGGCGATAGGGGTGACCGAGATGCGCTTGTTGACAATGGGAATGCCGTATTCGCGCTCGAGCTGCTCGGCGGTGGGAACCAGGTTCTCGGCGGCCGAGGTCATGCGGTCGTAGATTTTGCGCGAGATGCCGTCGACGCTGTCGGCGGCGCATGAGCGCAGGTTAAGACCCAGCGTGATGGTGCGGATGTCCAGGTTTTGCTCGGTGATCATCGCGGTGGTTGCGGCGACGTCGGCAGGCGTGATCTGCATGGCTCCTCGTTTTCGTTCGTGGTGTGCGATGCGCTTTCTTGGCGCGCGGCGCTTGCGTCCGCGATGCGCATCCGATTCTTCAAGAATAGCAAAGCCTGATGTGCCGCTTGTTACGAATGGGGATATCGACGAAAAGATGACGGAACGGGTGGTTGGCGCGGCTGTTGGCAGTTTGCGACTGGATGCGGGCGCTTTGTGTTCAGCCGTGGGCTTGCCTAAGCGTTACCTGTCCACTGCAGTTCCCTCATTGCGCATGCGAACTAGGTATTATGAGAGCATCAAATCGGCTTTGAAGGAGGTTCTCATGTACGAGCCCAGCAAAATGTACGATTCGTTCGACATCGCCGGCTTCCAATATCACGACGGCGCTCTCGTCTTGGGAAGCCTGAAGGTTGGCAAGAAGCTCGACCTTGTTCCCGAGTTCGACACCCCTTACGACCCCAATGCCGTTTCCATCCGTCGCAAGGGTGTGCACCTGGGCTATGTCCCGCGTGCTAGGAACGCCACCATTGCTCAGCTGCTCCGCTTTGGCCACAACAACGTTTTTGAGTGCCGCGTCATGAAGGTGGACAAAAGCGTCGATCCGCGCAATCAGGTTCATGTGGGCATCTACGTGGTCGACAAGCGCAAGAATAACTAGTTCGAGCCCTTCTTTCTTGGAATCGTCGCCGGCTACTTTTTCTGGTAGCTGGCGACGATTTCGTTCAGGTACTTTTGATAGGCAACCTGAACGGATTTCGGCGATTCGATGCGAACCTTGGTTCCCAAAATTGCCAGCCATCCGAAAAATGTGGGTGCAATCATCACAGTTGCCGAAATGCGCGTCTGCCCGCTGCCGCTTATCGTGATGTTGGCATCCGGCCCGAACCGGTCTATCACGGTGTTCATGGTATCGGGTTCCACCGACAGCGTCACATTCGCCGTTTCGCCGCTGTACATTCCGAACACGCGCAGCTGGTACTTCGATACACCAAAGCTGGCGATTTCCTCGTTGCGCGTAGAGGGGCTCGTCTGAAACCTCAATCGACTTCATGCGATCCACGCGGTAGTTGGTGAAGCCGTTGTGCTTGTCATTCCAGGCAACCAGGTAATACTCGTCGTCGGCGTACATAAGCTGAACAGGCGTTTCGACATAGCGCTCGCCGTCGCGCGATGCGACCAGTTTGCCTTTGGCGTCGTATTTGTAATACACGAACGACACCTTGCGTTTCTTGTCCATGGCGCGTTGAATGGCGTCCACGTTGTAGAACACTGACTCGTTCAGGCTTTTGATTCGTCCCTCAACGTACACGCGCTTGTGCATGCCGTCGGCGATATGACGGCTTCCCAGCTCGTTGATGGCCTTCACCAGCGACGCGCTTTTCTTTTGGGTAAGGAAGCGCGACGACTGCACGGCGTCGGCCATAAGGAACAGCTCCTGATCTTGAAACCTTCGGTTGATCAGGCGATACTCAGCAGGCCTGCGCGTGCCGTCAAGAAGGATGTCGTAGCCGAACGCGCGGAGGCATTCGATGTCGCGGTAGACCGTCTTGCGCTCCACTTCGATGCCTTCTTCGGCAAGCTTCTCGATGATCTCCTGAACCGAGATGCCGTGGTTCTCGTCGGTTTCCTTTGCGAAGATGCGGGCGAGAAACAGAAGCTTCAGCTTGCTTTTGGCGACTTCGGCCATGTTCGGTCCCTTCGGGTTGGCTTGATCCTTCGCTGAACCATTCTAAGCGTTGTCGGGATCCGTGCGCCGCCGTTCTTTCGTGGCGATCTGTGCCTTTTGAGCTACAGATGACAAACAGATCGGCGGCATCGCGAAATGACTGTAAAATATAAGGTTGCATACACTCTGAGCCGCATGGGACGCTCGCGTTTCGGTTTGTTCCCATCGGTTTGCTTCGAGTGAGTTCGAGAGGAAACGATATGACGAACAACCAAGCCGCTCCGCTGCGAATCGGCATCGACGTCGGTTCGACCACGGTCAAACTTGCGATCTTGGATCAAGACAACACGGTTCTGTATTCCGTTTACCAACGTCACCACTCTGACGTGCGCGCCACGGTCGCCGAGGTTCTTGAGAAGGCCGCCGAAGAATTCGGCGATGCCCCCATGACCATTGCCATCACGGGCTCGGGCGGCTTGCTGCTGGCCAAGTGGCTTGGCGTCGAATTCGTTCAGGAAGTCATCGCGTCGAAAACCGCGGTTGAGGCGTTCATCCCCGAAACCGACGTCGCCATCGAGCTTGGTGGCGAGGACGCGAAGATCATCTATTTCGATCAATCCATCGAGCAGCGCATGAACGGTCAGTGCGCCGGCGGTACAGGCGCGTTCATCGATCAGATGGCCACCCTTCTGAACACCGACGCCGGCGGCCTGAACGAAATGGCCAAGAAGCACACCACTATCTATCCCATTGCGTCGCGCTGCGGCGTGTTCGCGAAAACCGACGTTCAACCGCTGCTGAACGAAGGCGCCAACAGGGACGACATCGCTGCGTCCATTTTCCAGGCCGTTGTCACGCAGACCATTTCCGGCTTGGCCTGCGGCAGGCCCATTCGCGGCCATGTGGCCTTCTTGGGCGGTCCGCTGCAGTACCTGTCCGAGCTGCGCGAGCGTTTCTACATCACGCTCGGCCTGGACGAAGAGCACATCATCCTGCCCGAGAACGCCCACCTGTTCGTGGCCAGCGGCTGCGCGGTTGCGGGTGCCGAATCCATTCTGAAAAAGGCAAGCGACACAACTGACGACGCCCAGCCCAAGGTCGAGACGCTTTCTGCCTTGGTCGAGCGCCTGCATGGCCTGGGCAACATTCAGGGCTCCGAGGTCACGCGCTTGGCCCCGCTGTTCAAGGATGAGGCCGACTATCAGGAATTCAAGCAGCGCCACGATCGCGAGCGCGTGCGTCGCGGCGACCTTGCAACCTACGAGGGCATGGCGTTTTTGGGCATCGACGCAGGCTCCACTACCTTCAAGGCCGCGCTTATCGGCGAGGACGGCCAGATTCTGTGGACCCATTACGTCAGCAACAAGGGCGACGTTCTTGGCTGCGCCAAGGATGCGCTTGCCAAGTTGTACGCCGACCTACCTAAGGACCCCGGCACTGGCAGGCCGCTGGTTCGCATCGGCCATTCCACGGTAACCGGTTACGGCGAGGCTCTGCTGCTGCAAGCCCTGCGCGTTGATTCCGGCGAAATCGAGACCGTCGCGCATCTGCGCGGCGCGCGTGAAATGGTGCCCGACGTCGAGTTCATTCTGGACATCGGCGGCCAGGACATGAAGTGCCTGCGCGTTAAAGACGGCGTCATCGACCACATCATGCTGAACGAAGCCTGCTCGTCGGGCTGCGGCAGCTTCATCGAAAGCTTCGCAAGCGGCCTGAATCTTGAGGTTGCCGACTTCGCGGAAACCGCTAATGCGGCCGAAAACCCCGTTGACCTGGGTAGCCGCTGCACCGTGTTCATGAACAGTCGCGTTAAGCAGGCTCAGAAGGAGGGCGCCACGGTTGGCGACATCGCCGCTGGCCTGGCCATTTCCGTCATCAAGAACGCCCTGTTCAAGGTTATCAAGATCCGCGACCCGCATGACGTTGGCAAGCATGTCATCGTGCAGGGCGGCACGTTCCTGAACGACTCGGTCCTTCGCGCCTTCGAGCAGCTCGCCGGCGTGAATGCCGTGCGCCCAGACATCGCCGGCAACATGGGCGCGTATGGCGCGGCCCTTTTGGCGCGCGACCGTTTCCACGAGTCCGTCACCCGCAACGCTCGTGAGTACGCGGCCCGCGGCGAATCGGCTCCGGCTGTTTCTTCCACGCTTCTTTCCGTTGACGAGCTTGCTGCGCTTAATCCCACGCATCGCACCACGCGCTGTAAGGGCTGCTCGAACAGCTGCCTGCTTACCGTTAACGACTTCGGCGTGGACGAGGAAACCGGCCGTCATCGCCGCTTCATCACCGGCAACCGCTGCGAGCGCGGTGCTGGTAATACGCTGGACAAGAAGAATGAGGTCCCGAACTTGTTCAAGTACAAGTCCGAGCGCTTGTTCGACTACTACACGCCTCTCGAGCCCGAGCAGGCCACGCGCGGCACGGTTGGCATGCCCCGCGCCCTGAACATGTACGAGAACTATCCGTTCTGGTTTACCTTCTTCACCAAGCTGGGCTTCAGGGTTGTTCTGTCCGACCAGTCCACCAAGAAGGTGTTTGAGGCGGGCATCGAGTCCATGCCTTCCGAAAGCGTGTGCTACCCGGCCAAGATGTCGCACGGTCACGTTATGAATCTGCTGGCCAAGCACCCCGATTTCATCTGGATGCCCTGCAGCAAATGGGAGCGTCAAGAGGACGAAGGCGCCGGCAACCATTTCAACTGCCCTATTGTTGCAAGCTACCCCGAGGCGCTGCGCCTGAACATCGACGAGCTGCGCACATCCGACGTGGCCTTTTTGTCGCCGTGGCTGCCCTACGACAAGCGCGATCATCTGAAGAAGCGCCTGTTCGTCGAGTTGTGCGAGAATTTCGGCAACGTTGTTGGCAAGCATGGCAGCCTGCCTACCAAGCGCGAGATCGACGCCGCCGTCGACGCCGCATGGGAAGAGGACGCGCGCTTCAAGGCCGACATCCGCGCCAAGGGCGAGGAAACGCTTGAGTGGATGGAGAAAACCAACACGCACGGCATCGTGTTGGCCGGCCGCCCCTATCACAACGACCCCGAGATCAACCACGCCATCCCCGAGCTGCTTACCAGCTTCGGCTTGGCTGTGCTCACCGAGGATTCCATCGCTCACCTGGGCACGCTCGAGCGCCCCATTCGCCTGGTTGACCAGTGGATGTTCCATACGCGCCTGTACGCCGCCGCCAAGGTGGCCACGCAGCGCCGCGACCTCGACCTTATCCAGCTGAACAGCTTCGGCTGCGGCCTTGATGCCCTGACCACCGACCAGGTGCAGGAGATCCTTGAGGCTTCGGGCAAGATCTACACTGTCCTGAAGATCGACGAGGTTTCCAACCTGGGCGCCGCCCGTATTCGCGTGCGCAGCCTGCTTGCTGCGCTTCGCGACCAGCAAGAGAAGGAAGCCGAGGCGATCCTTGAGGCCAACACCGGCTGTCCTGCCGCGCAGGCCGAAGAACTTGTTGCCAAGTTCGAGGCGCGCCGCGAGGCATCGGACGGTGCCGATGTCGCCACTGCTGCCGCCGAGATCGCCAGCAAGATGCGTGCGGCCGGCGCTGCCGAGTCCGAGGTGAAGGCCCTGAAGAAGGTTGCGGCCGACCTTGAGGACGTGAATCGCGACGCCGAGTCCACCCAGTTCCCGCGCGCCGAGTTCACCAAGGAAATGAAGGATGCGGGCTACACCATCCTTGCCCCGCAGATGGCTCCGTACCACTTCGAGTTGCTGGCGCCCGTGTTCAAGGCTAACGGCTACAACATGGAGCTTCTGCCGTCGGTTGACCATGGTGCGGTCGATGCCGGCCTGAAGTACGTCAACAATGACATCTGCTATCCGTCCATTCTGGTTACCGGCCAGATCATGGAGGCGGTCACCAGCGGTCGCTACGACACGCACAAGTTGGCCGTCATCATCACGCAGACGGGCGGCGGTTGCCGTGCCACCAACTACATCTCGCTGATCCGCAAGGCTTTGAAGGCCGCGAACCTCGAGTACATTCCCGTTATCTCGCTGGCCTTGCAGGGCGGCTTGGACGAGAGCAACTCGGGCTTCAAGGTTACGTTGCCCATGCTCAAGCAGGCTATTTACGCGTTCTCGTACGGCGACCTTCTTATGACCGCGCTGTATCGCACGCGCCCCTACGAGGTCGAGCCCGGCAGTGCTCAGCGCCTGTTCGATTACTGGATGGCAACCTGCAAGCAGCAGCTGTACAGCGGCGTGAAGCAGGGTGTTTTCGCAAAGACCGTTCAGAAGATCGTCGAGGACTTCGATACCTTGCCGCTTCAGGGCGAGGGCACCAAGCCGCGTGTCGGCGTCGTCGGCGAGATCTTGGTTAAGTTCCATCCCACGGCGAACAACCAGGTTGTCGACGTCATCGAGGCCGAGGGTTGCGAGGCTGTCGTTCCCGGTTTGATCGAGTTCTTCCTGTTCGGCATTGCGGGCCGCATTTTCCAGAAGGACCCGCTGGGCCGCTCGTCCAAGGGCGCGTTCGGTGCGAAGATGATCCTCGGCCTGCTGAAGACCATGCGCAAGCCGGTCATCGACGCCATGGAGAAGTCCACGCGCTTCGAGGCCCCAACCGACATCTTCACGCTGGCCGGTTACGGCGAGGAAATCCTGAGCTTGTGCAACTCCATGGGCGAGGGATGGCTGCTTACCGCCGAGATGGTTGAGCTGGTGCGTCATGGCGCTCCGAACGTCGTGTGCGCTCAGCCGTTCGCGTGCCTGCCCAACCACGTGGTTGGCAGGGCCGTCATCAAGGAGATCCGCCGCCGCTATCCCACGGCTAACATCGTGGCTGTCGACTACGACCCTGGCTCGTCAGAGGTCAACCAGCTTAACCGCATTAAGCTGATGATCTCGGTTGCCAAGGCAAACTTGGCCGAGAAGGAGGCCGAGGCAAAAGGCCAGCGCGACGCGCGTCTGGATGCTGCCAGCCCGCATGCGGTCCAGCAGGATATGGGCGATTTCGAGCTTGATGTTGAAACCGAAAAGGTTGAGAAGTAAATGACCTCTTCCCGGATTGAAAACGAAGAGAACGCGAAGGGTGCCGCCGTGTTTGGCGGCACCTTCGTTGATGGCGCGGCGGACGTGCGCGACTACGAGGACGCGGCTGCTGACCAGGCCGTTAGCGAGGATGCTGCCGTCGTTCAGGCCGCTTGCGAGAATGCCGCTTGTGAGAATGCCGCCAGTGAACATGCGCGTGGCGACCGCGAGGGCAGGCTGTACGTGTGCCCCACGCCTATTGGCAACTTGGGCGACATCACGTTGCGCACGCTTGAGGCTCTGCGCGATGCCGACGTCGTATGCGCCGAGGACACGCGCGTCACGGGCAAGCTTCTTGCCGCGCTTGGCATCGAGAAGCGCCTTGAGCGCTTGGACGAGAACACCATTGGCAAGCGCGCCGACGCGGTAGCGCAGCGCATCGCCGCAGGTGAGCGCATCGCTTACTGTTCCGATGCCGGCATGCCGGGTGTTTCCGACCCGGGCATGCGCCTTGTTTCGGCGACGCGTGAGCTTGGCTGCGAGGTTGACGTTCTTCCTGGTCCCACGGCTTTCGCCACCGCGTACGTGGCAAGCGGGTGCACCGACACCTCGTTCATGTTCGTTGGTTTCTTCCCGCGTAAGGACGCCCAGCGTCGCGAAGCGCTTGAAAACCTGCGCGATTTGCAGGCCGCGCTTATCTTCTACGAAAGCCCCAACAGGCTGGCCGATGCGCTGAGCGTCATCGCCTCTGTTTTCCCGTTGCGCAAGGTCACGGTGTGCCGCGAGCTTACCAAGCTGCACGAAGAGGTTTACCGTGACGATGCCCCGGCAGTTGCGCAGGAGTTTGCCAAGCGCGCCCAGGAGGGTCGCGTGAAGGGCGAGATAGTCATTGTCATTGACGGACCCAGTGCCGAAGAGGGTGCGCAGGCTGCTTCGAATGCCGCCGCGCAGGCGGAAGACCGCGCGGCAGAGCTTGCTGCAGCGGGCGAGAAGGGCAAGCAGATCACGAAAACTTTGGTCGCAGAGTTCGGCATTCCTAAAAACGAGGCTTACCGCCTGGCTCTTGATGCTGTCGCTGCCGTTAAAGCGGAGCGATCTTAATTGGCAGGGAAGCGGTCGAAAGCGCCGGCGGTCGAACCTGAATGGATCGAGGTTGACGGCTTGCGCGTGCTGGTGCGTCGCAAGAACGTGAAGAACATCACGCTGCGCGTGAAAGTCCCCGACGGGCATGCGGAGCTTTCCGTGCCGTTGCGCGAGCCCGTTTCAAACATACAGGCCATCGTGCGCGATCGTCGCGACTGGATCGAGCGTCATGCGGTGACTGCGCGCGAATCGGTAGCGGCTAAGGCCGAGAGCGCGACCCCTGAGGAGGTTGCGCGGTGGCGCGCCCAAGTTCAGACGCACGTGCCGGCGCTTATCGCGAAATGGGAGCCGGTGCTTGGGGTGAAAGCCGGCAAGCTTGCGTATCGCAACATGAAAACCCGATGGGGAAGCTGTCAGCCCGCGACGGGCCGCATTTGCATCAACGTGCGTTTGGCGTTGTACCCGTCGGAATGCCTTGAATACGTGGTGGTGCATGAGCTGTGCCATCTTTTGGTTTCAGGGCACGGTTCGTCGTTCTATGCCCTGCTTGACCAGCATCTTCCTAATTGGCGCGCAGCCCGTAAGAAGCTTTGCTCGTAGTACGAGGGGCGGCGGGCGCTGCTCTTTAGCTCTTTCGGTGCCAAGGTCTAGCCGCAAAGCCGCCTGTGTTTAGAGCTAGTCGTCCAGTTCGGCTTCGATCTTCGCACGGCGCTGCTTCGCTTCGAAGAACGCCAAGGCCAGCGCACCGAACACGGCGATGAAGATCACGACGCCGAACACCGCGCCCGTTGCCAGATTCGCCACCCAAAAGACGTTTTCGAGCGGAACGATTTGCGCTTCGGCGATGCAGCGCATGGCGGCAATGGCAAGTGCGCTTGCGACGCCGGTGATGCCGGCGATAAGCAAGAAATAGCCTGTGGGCAGGTGGTCGGTCTGGCCGAAGCGATTGGTGTCGACGTAACCCTTTCGCGTTTGCTGCACAGAACATATCAGCATCACGACGAACAGCCACGCGTACATGACGGCATCGACGGGGTTTGCGAAGAGATTGAACGCGCCGTCGGCGCCGTTGTGCACCCAAGCAACTTGCTGAGCCATGATTTGGTAGACCAGCAGCACCATCATTCCGAACGAGAGCAGCATGAATCCGAACTTGTAGATCTTGGCATTCTCGGCTTCCAGGCGTTCGTCTTTCGGGCCTGCGTATTCACGCCATTTCTGTGCGAGCTTCGTATTCTGTAATTTCATGATTCGCTCCTAATGAGAGTAGGTTGGATTGAGCGAAGGAGGCTCGCTTAGTTTTCGCCATCCCAGAACAGGTCGTTCAAGGTGACGTGCAGGGTTTTGCAAATTGCCACGCATAAGTTGAGCGTGGGGTTGTAGCCGCCTGCTTCGATAAGCCCGATGGTCTGTCGCGTGACGCCTACGGCTTCGGCAAGGTCGGTTTGCGAAAGGCCGGCCGCCGCGCGTGCCGCCTTCATGCGAAGATTCTTTTCTCCAGGCATGAGATTCCTTTCGTGAATAGACGGATATCTGTTGCAACGTGACAGAAATATATTGCATTGTTATTATAATGTCAAATATAAATTGCAAGATGGAAGAAAAAATTGCCGTGTAGAGGGCGCATCACGAGTAGGCGGTGCCCTCGTGCGAGAAACATGCGAGCCGCCTGCGCGCCTTAGCGCCCCCCCTCATTCGCTGCCGTGTGCCCATTTGGTGGGAACAGCCTGTGTGGAAGCCCCCTCTTTTATAATCGGAGTATCCAACGACAAGGATTGATATGCCGATTACCAAACAAACGAAGCTGGGCATACAAGGCCGCTCGCGCGCACTTGTCGCGGCGTTTCTTTCGATGTTGCTTGTGCTGACAGGCGCGTGGTCGCTCCCCGCGGCTTTGGCCGAGGACATCGACACCGACCCTCAGCCCGACGAGTTCCAGCAGCAAATCGAGAACAGCGCAACCGCGTATAACGACGGCATGGCCCGCGTTGACGAGCTTCAGAAGCAGATCGACGAGAACGCGCAAGCCATTGCCGAGCTTGAAGAGAAAATCCCTCTGCAAAAGGAGCGCGCAAGCTCCGCGTGCGTCGATTTGTACAAGGCGCAGCAGGACACGGCTTCCATTCTGGACCTTATCCTGTCCTCCGAAAGCTTGGGCGATTTCATCACGCGTGTCGACTATTTCAACGCTGTCACGCGCTCGAACCTCGAACAGATCGAGTCGCTTTCCAGCATGCAAGATCAGCTTCTGCAGGCTCAAGATCAGTTGAATGCCAGCAAGCAGGAAGCTGCTGATCAGGCGGAAGCCGCGCAGGCAGCCCTCCAGCAGGCTCAAAACGCCCGCATCGAGGCGCAGCGTCGGGCTGTTGAGGAAGCCACGCGCCAGGCCGAGGAAGCCCAGGCCGCCAAAGCTGCGCAGGCTGCTAAGGCTGAGTCTGCTGATTCACCTGCCTCTTCCGATTCCGAATCGGACGCGGGTTCTTCTTCGGGCAGCGCCGCCGAGCCTCCTGCGGCTTCGACCGACACCGCCGATTGGTCTTCCGACGAGGATGCCTTCGTCTCCCAGTGGACTGCGCGCATCAACAACTATCTGGCTGGTTCGCCCCTTTCGGGCTATGGCGAGACGTTTGCGCGCGCTGCCTGGACTTACGGCGTCGACCCGCGCTGGTCGCCCGCCATCTCGTGCGTTGAAAGCACCAAAGGCGCGTACTGTTTCGTCTCGCACAACGCCTGGGGTTGGGGTTCGGTTAGCTGGGACTCGTGGGAAGAGGCCATCAACGCGCACGTTGCGGGCCTGGCCCGCGGCTACGGCTACACGCTTACGTACGCCGCCGCCCAGAAGTACTGCCCGCCTAACGCAGACCATTGGTACAGCACCTGCCTTGCGCAGATGAACAGCATTTAGCATGCTCGCTCTTGGTTGGCGTGGGTAACCGCTCCATCAGGTGATAAAATGACGGGCGCTGTGCATTCGTGCACGGCGCCTGTTTTCGTGCATGGCGACCGATCAAACCTCGGCGCCTGCGTATATACGTGCCGCCCTTGCATCATTCGCAAGCGTCGCGGCGAAAGAAGGAGCGAATCGCATGTCTAAGGGAATGTACTCGATCACCACGCCCATCTACTACGTGAACGCGGCCCCGCATCTGGGAACCGCCTACACCACGGTGGCCGCCGATACCGTCGCGCGCTATCAGCGCATGAACGGTTACGACGTCGCCCTGGTCACCGGAATGGACGAGCACGGCCAGAAGGTCGCCGAAACCGCCGAGGCTCACGGCATGACCCCGCAGGAGTGGTGCGATTCGATGGAGCCCGCATTCCGCGATGCATGGGACCTGCTCAACATCACCTACACCGACTTCGTGCGCACCACTGACTCCCGTCAGACGCGCACCGTGCAGCAGTTCTGGCAGAAGCTTTACGACGCCGGCTATCTGTACAAAAGCGCTTACGAGGGTTGGTACTGCGTTCACGAGGAAACCTATTACGCCGAATCCGACCTGCTGAAGAACGAGGACGGCGAGTTCGTGTGCCCTGACTGCAAGCGTCCCGTGCGCCGCATGTCCTCTGGCGAGGAGAACTGGTTCTTCAAGCTGTCCGAGTTCCAGGAGCCGCTGCTGAAATACTACGCCGAGCATCCTGATTTCGTTCGTCCCGAAACCCGCAAGAACGAGATCGTCTCGTTCGTCGAGGGCGGCCTGCAGGACCTGTCCATCAGCCGTTCCACGTTCGATTGGGGCGTTCCCTTCACCTTCGACGAGGGTCACGTTGCCTATGTTTGGGCCGATGCGCTGCTGGCGTACTTCACCGGCCTTGGCTACGCCGATCCCGAGCGCGGCGACGAGTTCGACCGCCGTTGGCCCGTTCAATACCACTTCGTGGGCAAGGACATCACCCGTTTCCACTGCGTGATCTGGCCCGCCATGCTGATGGCTGCCGGTCTGCCCGTTGCAAGCACCGTTTTCGGCCACGGTTTCCTTATGACCAAGGGCGAGAAGATGTCCAAGTCCAAGGGCAACGGCATCATGCCCGCCGACCTGGTCAACGTGTACGGCGTCGACGCATATCGCTACTACTTCATGAGCGACGTCCAGTTCGGTCATGACGGCAACATCTCCATCGAGCGCATGACGCAGGTTTACAACGCCGACCTTGCCAACACGTGGGGCAACCTGGTCAGCCGCGTGTGCAACATGGTGAAGAAGTACTACGACTTCAAGGTGCCCCAGGCTCCCGAGTCTGCCGCCCAGAACCCGCTGAGCGAGATCGCTCAGGATCTGTACGCCGAGTACGACAAGTGCATGACCGACGTTGACTTCACCGGTGCCGTTGCCGCAGTTCAGAAGCTTGCGGGTCGCGCTAACCTGTACGTCGAGGAGTCTGCTCCGTGGAACCTTGCCAAGTCCGAGGAAACCGCCGGCGAGCTTGCCGCGGTCATTTACAACACCCTCGAGGCAATCCGCATCATCGCGCTGTACCTGGCTCCGTTCATGCCCAACACTTCGGCCGAGGTTTTCCGCCGTCTGGGCCTGGGCGACATCGCTGCCATCACCGACATCGAGGCTGCAACCAAGTGGGGCCAGCTGCCCGCCGGCAACACCGTCGAGATCGGCGACCCGCTGTTCCCGCGCCTTGACGTTGACGCAATCAACCTGGGCATCGAGTAAGCGCGAACGTGGACGAGTTCGATCAGCCCAGCTTCGACGACGCGCTGTATCGTCAGAAGCGCAAGCACGGTAAGTTCCGCTTCGTCCTTCCGTCCAAGGTGGAAGGACCGATAGCCGATACGCATGCCCATGTTCACCTGCTGCCCGACCCGCCGTTGGCGTTCGCTCGGGCGGCGGTGTGGGGCATCGACTTTGTGTGCAACATCATCGACATTCATGGTGGCGAGCCTGCGACGTTCGACAAGTTGGACGGCTGGCTTAATGAGACCACGTCGCGCATCCCGCAGCTTATTCAAGACACGCAGGATGTCATCGCCGCAGGTGACAGCGAGGCAACGTCAAGTCATTTCCCGGAAGGGGATGATTTGGCCGCGTTCGCCCCTGCGTGCCCCGACGTTAGCGAGCTTCGTGCGCCGCGCGTGCGTTTGGCGGTTGGCTGCCATCCGCACAACGCCAGCCATTATGACGACGCGCTTGAGGCGGCGCTGCTTGAGCGTCTTGCCGACCCGCGCGTGTGCGCTATTGGCGAGATCGGCCTTGATTACCATTACGACCTGTCGCCGCGCGACGTTCAGCGCGATGTGTTCCGTCGTCAGCTTCGCCTTGCGCACGAAACGGGGCTGCCTGTGGCGCTTCACATCCGCGAGGCGCATGACGAGGCGCTTCGGATTCTCCAGGAAGAGGGATTGCCCAAGGCGGGTGTGCTTCTGCATTGCTTCGATCTTGATTGGGAAACGCTTGAGCCGTGGGTGAACGCCGGATGCTATGTTGCGTTCGGTGGAGCGCTTACGTTCAAGAAAGCCGACTACACGCGCGACGCCGCGGTGCGTGCGCCCAAGAACCTGCTGCTTACTGAGACGGATTCGCCCTACATGACCCCTGAGCCCATGCGCGGCATGGTGTGCGAGCCGTTCCATACGCTGTTTACCGCCGACTGTTTGGCCGAGGCTCGCGTTTCGGCGGGCGAAGGCGCTGATTCAGGCGATGTTTCCGCAGCTAAGGCGCAGGTTCTTGCCCAGTTGCACGACAACGCGCTTGCATTGCTCGACCGTCAGCCCACCTCGTGGCAGCTTGAACGGGCGGCGCAGGGCGCGTAGCGTGCGTTTGCGTGATCGGTCGCGCCGCTTAAAGGCCTGACGCGACGAAAAGGGGCGCTTAGGCGGCGTCGCCGCGATTGGGTGCTAAACGCATGGAATGCGTTGGCGCTTTGATAGATTCAAACAGATTGCCGTCGGCCGTACGGGCTGGCGGCAATCGATTCAGATGTGGTTTCAGAGAGGGAAAACTGCATGAAACGACTGATCATAGTGGGTTCGCCCAGGTCGAACGGCCGCAGCGCCCATTTGGCGGAGATGCTGTTCGAGGCATGCATCGACGAGTGCCCCGATGACGAGGTCTCGCTGGCTCCCGTGTCCGAGCTTGCCATCTCGGCGTGTGTGGGATGCGACGGATGCAAGAACAGCGAGGGCCATGTGTGCGTCTTCGAGGACGACATGGATGAGATCCGCGAGATCCTTGACGAGTCCGACGAGCTGATCATTGTTTCGCCGGTGTATTTCTCGGGCGCTCCCGCCCCGATGAAGGCCTTGCTTGACAGGTTGCAGCCCTACTTCTGGACCTGGGAGGCTGGCGGCAGCCGTCGTCCCATGACCTTGCATATCATCGGCGAGGGTGCGGGCCCGAACGGTTATGACGCGCTGATCGACGAGGTTCGCGCGGCGGGCGCCGTTGCCGGCTTTCGCCTGGATCGCATCGTCGATTGGGTGGGCAAGATCGATGCCGACGGCCAGATCACGGCTGAAGGCGAGGAGTACGTTCCCGAAGGCCGGAAGGTCGGTTTCGCACGCATTGCCGCAGATGACATCGAGAGCATCCACGTCGTTCACGCCGAGAACCTTCGTCAGGCGCGCAAGGCGAAAAAGGCCGAGAAAGCCGCGGGCGCAAAGCCCCATCCTGGCAAGCAGGCGGGGAAGGGTGGCTCTTCCGCAGATGCCGCTTCGGCTGCGAAGCCCGAGCCTCAGCCCGCAAATGCGGACGACAGGAACGCGCCCGGCGTGCAGAACGCCCAGGGCCGTCCCAAGCTGAACATTCATTCAACCTCGAAGAATCAGGGGAAGCGCGGTTCGGGCCCGTCGGGGAAGCGAGGCGGCCGTGGCTAGCCCCGAGAAGCTTTCGTCGCTTGCCGCAGTGGGTGCCACGCGCGAGGTTCTTCAGGCGCATGATCTGGCCACAAAACATGCGCTTGGTCAGAACTTCCTGGTCAATGACGATGTCATCAAGAAGATCGCCGATCTTGCGGGTTTGGTGCCGGACGATTTCGTTTTGGAGGTCGGCCCAGGCATCGGAACGCTCACTGAGGCTTTGCTGAAGTGCAGTGGTCATGTGATTTCGATTGAGCGCGACCGCGACCTTCCGGCGGTGCTGGAAGGAACGCTGGCCGAATGGGCCGATCGTTTCGCGCTTATTCAGAAAGATGCGCTTGATCTGCAGGAAGCCGATCTTGATGCGGCTTGTTCGCAGTTGGGTCTTTCCGTGGACGTGCGTCCGAACAAGTTCGTCTCGAACCTTCCGTACGCGGTTGCCGCAACCATCATCCTTGACTTCTTCGAGCGCTTCTCGTTTGTGGACAGCGCCACGGTCATGGTTCAGCGCGAGGTGGGCGAGCGTATCATGGCAACGCCTGGAACCAAGAACTACGGTGCCTACACGGTGAAGCTGTCGTTGTTTGCCAAGCCCGCTGACAAGTTCCTGGTGTCGCCCGGGAATTTCTTCCCGCCGCCCCACGTTGAGAGCATGGTTGTCAGGCTCGATCGTCATCAGGTGGCCGATGCGGACGGCAACGCCCTGTCGCCCGAGCAGCGCGCGGCTGCGTGCGTCATGGCCGATGCCTCGTTCACGAACAGGCGCAAGACCATCGCGAACTCCTGCAAGGCATATTTCGCCAGCCGCGGGGATGATGTCGCGGTGAAGGCGTTGCCTCGGATGTTCGCCGCATGCGATATCGAGCCGTCTCGTCGCGGTGAGACGCTTTCGCAGGCCGAGTTCATTGCGTTGGGCAAGGCGTATCTTGCCTTGGAGCGCTGATTCGAGGCATTGGCGCCGGGCGTCAAGTTAGCCGTTTTTCACAAGTTGCCGGTTCAGGATCCCTGTGATGGGGCGCGCTTTCGTGCCTTGATATGGGGTTTCCATGATGTTCGCAACTTGCGTGTTAGAATTCCGAACGATTGTTTTCGTACCGCAGAAAGAAGCACAGCATGGATTTGGAGCAGCAGGCAAATCTCGTTAATACCATTCACGACACGCTTAGCAACTACGTCGACCAGCGCCTGAAGGTTCGCGCGAACATGGGTCGCTCGAAGATCGTTGAGAGCGAGGGCGTCCTTACGCAGGTTCACCCCCGTCTGTTCGTAATGGAGGTTGATCGCAAGCGCGGCCGCACCGCTCGTCAGTCGTATCAGTACGTTGATATTCTCACCGGCGCCGTCGAGCTTTCTCAGAACGGCGAGCCTATCTTCGAGCCGTTCGTTCCTCAGGCCGAAGAGGACGAGCTTGGCGCTGCTTCTTCCGACGCTTCTGAAGAGGCTTCCGAGGAAGAAGTTCTTGCTTAGCGCGTAGGGTTCTTTTGAAGACGCGGCACCTTGTTTGACAAAACGGGGAGCAAACCGCACAATACTTTCTTGCGCAGGACAGCGCATTTACGTGGGGATGTAGCTCAGCTGGGAGAGCATTACGTTCGCAACGTAGGGGTCGTGGGTTCGAATCCCATCATCTCCACCACGGAAATTGCAGGTCAGGGGGTTATTCCTCCTGACCTTTTTCTTTACGGGAAGGCGATTTTCCGCCTTCGTGTGACAATCGCGTGACAATGGCACGCGAAATCGCGAGCTCGCTTGGTGAATCGAGGCTAAGTCGCAGCGCTTCAAAGTAATTTGGGGTTAATGAGTGAAAGGTCGAATTGCGCATATGAACGAGGGCGCTTCTTCGAAATCGTCGAACGGGCTGGTTTGGCTTCTTGCCGTATGCTGTTTCATTTTGGGCAGCGCTCAGCAATACTTGTTGGGCGTGCCTGACCAAATCGCTTCCGACACCGGCGTCTCGCTTTCGGCGATCAGCCTTCTTATGACGGCGTATGCGCTGATCAATGCCTTGCTTGCGCCAGTTGCCATCATGGTTACGGCGAAGTGGTCGCAGCGCAAGCAGCTTATTGGGGGCATGGTGCTCATTGTTGCCGGTTTAGCTCTGATGGGCTTGACGAACAACTTCGGGCTGCTCATCTTCTCGCGTGGCCTTGTCGGCTTGGGCAACGGCGTCTTCGTGGTAACCGCCTACGCGCTCGCGCAGTCGCTTGCGGCTCCGGGCAAACAGGCGTCCGCTATGGCGGATGTTGCCCTGGGCTTCAGCGCTTCGTCGGTTTTGGCCATGCCCATCGCTCGTGCCCTTCGCGACATTATCAGCTGGCATTCTGCCTACCTGGTGCTTGCTGTGCTCGGCTTGGTTGGCATCGTGGCCGTCATGCGCTTGATTCCCGAGATCAAATCTGCAAACGCCTCGTCTTCGGCCAAGGATCGCTTGGCGCCGCTTGCCAACAAGGCGGTCGTGTCGGCGCTTGCCGGATCGCTGTTCGTTTTCATTGCCTTCAGCGTGTTCTACACCTACATCACACCGTTCATCGACACAGTCATGCCCGAGCTTGGATCAGGCACCAGCGTTGTCCTGTTCGGCCTGGGAATCATGAGCCTGATCGGTACGAAGCTTTGCGGCGTTATCGCCGACCGCTTCAGCCCGCGCACGGCTATCGAGTTCTGTCTGATCTCGATAGCGCTTATGCTTGCGGCGACGTTTGCACTTGAAGGCGCTGGTTATGGCGTTATCCCGCCGCTATTGCTGTGGATGGGCGCGGCGTGGATGTTCGTTCCTGTTCAGAACGTGGTGCTGACGGACCTGGCCGGCGAAGGTTCGGCCATGGCACTTTCGCTTTCGAATTCGTTCATGCAGATGGGCAATGCGCTCGGTGCGCCCATCGCCGGCGTGGTCATTGCGGTTGCTCCCGTTATGGTCTTGCCGTTGGTCGCCGTCCCCTTCATTTTGGCCGCGTTCGGCTTCGAAGAGTTCTCATTTCGAAAGGGGCAGTTGCCTCGTCGTTCGGGGAAGAGGGCATAAAGCCGCAGCTTGCGGGCGCTTGGTTTGCTTGGTGCCGGCTTGCGGCAGCCCGAGCGAACCGACTGCTCGCCTCCTACAACGCGAACGGGTCGTCGTCCTGTTCGGCGTCGCGCTTCAGCTGAAGCAACTGCGCCACCATGGCGGTGTCTCCTTCGTCGGTTGCCTGGTCGATGACCTTGGTGAACGTTTCGGTGTCCAGCACTCCCGTATCGACGAGCTTCTTGATGCCGTCGGTGTTCCCGCGATCGCGGAACAGGCTGCAAACGGTCCAGATCTTGTTACGCAGAAAAGACGTGAACTGGTCGCGCATGGTCGGGCTGAGGAAGATGGGGTCGGCTAGGCGGTCGACCATCGTTCCATAGCGCGCGAAGTGGTCGTTCTGGTTGAGGGTGGCGCGGTCCATCTCGGCCATGATGAGCGCAGGGTCGATGATGTCCGTTTTGAACATGCGGTTCACGGCGTTCAGGCCCGCCTCGTTGCGCGGCGGTTCGATCTTAAGCCGATCGTGTCCGTCTACCGCGGGCGAAAGCCCGATGACGATGCGGCGCGGAGGCTCGCTGAGCGCAAGCGCCGACGGCCCCAGCTTCTTCACACCGCCGTGCACGACCAGCTCTTCCAACGTGGACGCGTTCGCGAACGCCATGGGGCCGATCTCGGTCACTTCTTTGGGGATGATCACGCTGGTGGCGGGGCCGATGTACAACACGGCCACGTCGCCGCCGTCGGCTGCCGCATTACGTGCGCACAGAACGTCGGACGCTAGGTAGAAGCAGGCGTTTTCGGGGTCGATCGAGATCTCGTACAGGTTGAGCGATCGTCCGCTGGTCCACATTTCCGATTTGCCTCCGCCGTCGGCCACCAGCGCGCACGACCCTATGTGGCTGCAAGCTGCGGGAATGTGAAGCGATTCGATGGACGACCCGAAGAACGCCCAGTCCTCGATGCACTCAAGGGAATCGGGAAGAACCGCGGTCGCCAGGTTCTCACAGGCGCTGAAAGCGGAATCGCCGATCCAGCGAACGCCCTGGGGAATGGCGATCATCTCGAGGGACGTGTTGCCGGCGAAAGCGAGGTTGCCGATGCCGACGGTTCCGTCCATCACGCGGTAGGCGCGCGCCTGGCTTTCCGATGCGTCCTCAAGCACCAGCCCGTCAGGCGTTTTGCGGTAGACGACGCCATCGCTGTCGACGATGGTTTCGGGCGCGTCGTTCGCTTGCGCCCGGTTGGTGAGGGTTGGCGCGTCGTTCGCTTCGGGCCCGCCGACGACGGCCGCCGCAGCTTGCTGTGCGGCTGCATCTTGTGTGGCAAGTTTGGTTTCGGGGTGGTCGGCCATGCGCGCTTTGCTCCTTTTCGTTTGCTCCTTTAAAATATACCGTTGGATTTGTATCGCGCCGCACACGCGGCGTTTTTTCTTGAAAGGGGCCTTGCATGGACGAAGCACGCGGTGAAGCTAAGGGCATGGAATCTGAAAAGGGTTCTTCGAGGTTGATCTGGCTTTTGGCGCTCTGCTGCTTTGTTCTGGGTTGCTCTCAGCAGTACATCTTGGGCGTGCCCGACCAGGTTGCCGCAACGCTTGGCATCTCGCTTGGTCAGGTTAGCCTTCTTATGACGGCATTCGGCCTGATCAACGCCTTTCTGGCGCCCGTCATCGTCATGCTGACTGCGCGCTATTCCGCTCGCGTCCAGCTTCTGATTGGCTTGGCGTGCATGGCAGTCGGCCTTCTTATGACTGCGGTTACCAGCATCTTCCCGCTTCAGATGGTTGCCCGCGGCATCATGGGAATGGGCAACGGCGCTTTCGTGGCCACGGCGTATTCCGCTTCGCAGAAGCTTGCCGCACCCGGCAAGCAGGCAAGCGCCATGGCCAACGTGGCCCTTGGTTTCAGCGCGGCATCGGTTTTGGCCATGCCTATTGCCCGCGCATTGCGCGAGAGCGTTAACTGGCAGAGCGCGTACCTGGTCATTGCCATCTTCGCGGTGGCAGCCTTCCTTGTTATAGCTAAGGTGTTCCCGAACACGGCCCCCGACACCGAGGACCTTACCGTTAAGCAGCGCCTTGCTCCGCTGGCGAACAAGGCGGTCATGCTCGCCTACGCCGGCACGACTTTCATGGTTTGCGCTTTCGCCTGTTTCTATACGTACGTCACGCCGTTCTTGGATGCGTTCGCGCCGCAATTCAACGCGTATCTGAGCATCGTCTTACTGGTCGTCGGCCTGATGAGCATGCTGGGCACGAAACTTCACGGTTGGCTTGCCGACCGCGCGGGCCTTCGCACTGCGATTATGACCAGCTTCATTTGCTCGACGCTGTCGCTGCTTTTGATCTTCTTCTGCGAGGGCGCGGGTTTGGGCCTTGTTGGCGCCCTTTGCCTGTATCAGCTGTTCGCATGGGCGTTTCTGCCTGTTCAGAACACGCTTTTGGCGTCCATCGCGGGCGAGGGCGCGCGTATGGCCATTGCTCTTTCAAGCTCGTTCTTGCAGCTGGGTAATGCCATTGGTGCAGCCATTGCCGGCATCGCCGTTTCGTCGGCCCCGTTCGGTGCGCTTCCGCTGATTGCTTTCCCGTTTGCGCTGCTTGCCATCGCAGCCGAAGTCACGGCGCTTGCGTTCGCCGCTAAGAAGATGGCGAAGTAGTTCGGCTTTGCCCATATACTCGGCTTTGTCGTGCTTGCTGCTTTGTGATTCGGGTTTTGATCTGCAGATGGTTTGAATCGGTCGAACCCTGCTTGCTTCTCGATTAATCTACCCCCTATGGGTTAATACGCCGGCGCACGTCTTGTGCGACGTTGGCTGGGAGGTAGCTACATGAATACGAAAACCAAGCGCAGGATGATGGCGGTCACTGGCGTCATCGTCATCGTTCTTGTCGTCGTGTTGGCTGTTGTGGGCGGAAGCTCTGCGGCGCGCAATGTCTCTGTTGCCGAAGCCGCTTCGGGTTCGCTTCACGATGCCAAGGTCAAGGTTTCGGGCAAGGTTGTGCCCAACTCGTTCTCTACCGACAACAACGTGCTCGTGTTCTCGATTTACGATTCCGAGGCCGACCCCGATGCACAGACCGCTTTGAAAGTTCGCTACGACGGTGGCGTTTCCTCCACGTTCGGCAACGACGTCGAGGCTATCTGCACCGGCAAGGTTGGCTCCGACGGCGTGCTGCAGTGCGCCGAGCTGGTCACGAAGTGCCCCTCGAAGTACGAGAACGCATCCGAGGCCCTTTCGATTGAGAAGCTGCTTTCGTACGGTGCCGATGTCTACGATAAGCCAGTCAAAATCGTGGGAACGGTTGCGGCGGGCTCGATTGCCTCTGCAACGGCCGATCAGCGCTTCGTCGTGCAAGACTCCGAGACGCCCGACGTTCAGCTTCCCGTTTCGTTTGAGGGCGGCTTGCCCGACAACCTTTCCGAGGGCTCGTCCGTCGTTCTTACCGGCTCGCTTTCTTCTTCAGGCAAGTTCGTTGCGACCGAGGTCGCTCTGGAAGGATAACCAGCATGTCCATGTTCGGCTACGGATGTTTGATCGTTTCCCTTGTTGCCGCCATCGCTGCAACGGTTCTGCTTGCTGCGGGTCAGGTTCTTTCTGCCCGATCCGGTAAGGCGGGCACGGTGGAAGGGCAGGGGGCGAACGACCGCGCTGCCGCGCTTTCGAAGCTTGGCCGCGTGCTGTCCGCGGTCGTTGCGGCAGCCCTGTTCGTTTGCTGCGCCATTCTGGTTTACTGTTTCTTCGCGGGCGACTACTCAATCCTGTACGTGCTGCAGGAGCGTTCGCTTTCTACCAGCAACCTTGCTTGGCTCTACAAGTTGTCGGGCCTGTGGGCGGGTCGTGCGGGCTCGTTGATGTTCTGGGCCTTCACCATCTCGCTGTTCGTGGTTGCGCTGTGCGTTCGCTCGCGCAAGGGCGCCTCGTCGATGGACAACATGGCCATCCTGGTCATGAACGTGGTCCTGCTTGCCTTCTTGGGCGTTCTTGTCTTCTCCGAAAGCAACATGCCTTTCGCGGCAACCCCGGCAAGTTACTTCAATTCCGACGGATCCCTTACCGCCGCCGCTTCCATGAACGGCATGAACTCGCTGCTTGAGCATTGGGCCATGGCCATTCACCCGCCTGTTCTGTTCGTGGGCTACGCCGGCATGGCAGTGCCGTTCGCGTACGCCATCGCCACGCTCATTGTTGGCGATTCGTCGGCGAAGTGGGTCGAGCGCGCCTCTCGCTTCACGCTGTTCAGCTGGCTTTTCCTGGGCGCGGGCATCGGCCTTGGCGCCGTGTGGGCTTACGTTGTGCTGGGCTGGGGCGGCTACTGGGGCTGGGACCCGGTCGAGAACGCCAGCTTGCTTTCGTGGTTGGTGGGCGTTGCCCTTATTCACACCTTCACGGTTTACCGTCAGCGCGGCGCTTTCAAGCGCTGGGCTGTTATGTGCGCTTGCCTTGCGTTCGCGTTCGTCATCGTGGGTACGTTCATTTCCCGTTCGGGCATCGTTCAGTCCGTTCATGCGTTCGAAGGCGATCCCGTTTCGCTCGCGCTGTTCGGCTCGCTGATCGCGCTTGCGGTTCTGGCCGGCATCGTCGGCTTGGCGTTGCGCTGGAAGCAGTTCGGCGCCGAGACCGAGGGCGGCGATGACGTCGAGAACATGGTTTCCAAGGACGCTGCCTACTACTTCAACAACGTGATCATGATCGTGTTCACGCTTCTGCTTACGTACATGACTGTTTCATCCGCGCTGCCTTCGTGGCTTCCGTTTGGCGGTCAGTCGCTGGGTACCACGTCGTATGACTCCATTGCGCGCCCGCTGGGTATCGTGTACCTGTTCATTCTGGCGGTGTGCCCTCTGCTTGCCTGGGGGAAGACCGACCCGAAGAAATTCTTCAAGCAGGCGAAGGTTCCGGGCATCTGCGCTTTGGTTCTGTTCGCGGTTTTGCTGACGTATTACGTGACCACGTTGATGCCTGCGTACTTCGACATGCTTTCTCTTGGCAACAGCAAGTCCAGCTCACTGGCTGAGGCGGGCCCCTCGTGGTACTACGTCGGTCTTTCCGTTATCGGCTTGTTCGTGGCCAGCCTGCTGTTCTTCAACGCGCTGTTCATGATCGGTCGCGGCATCTCGCGTTATGCGAAGGCGCACAAGACGAACGCGCTCTCTTCGGCTATTGGCCTGTTCCGCGATCATGCGGCAACCTACGGCGGCGCATTGGCTCATGTCAGCATGGCAATCATCTTGGTCGGCCTTATCGGATCATCCATGTACGTTACCGAGAAGACGGGCTATCTGCCTTACGATTCCGAGACGGACGCCTCGTCTGCCGAGTTCACCATCCAGGATTACACGCTTAAGCTGGCGGGCACCGCCGACTCCACAAACCAGGCGACTTGCACCGTCACGTCGCAGCTCGATTTCGAGGTGTACCGCGGCGGCGAGTACGTCGGCCAGGTTCATCCGTCTGTTCAGCAGAACGTGATGACCCAGCAGCAGAAGCTCGACGCTGGCGTTATCAGCTTCGCCGACGAGGATCTTTTCGTGGTTTACCGCGGCTTGAGCGCCACGGGTTCGCTGTCGCTTGACGTTCGCGTGAATCCGTTGATCTCGCTTGTGTGGTTTGGTTTCGGTTTACTGATGGTTGCCATCGTGATTGCGCTGGCAGGTCGTCGCAGTTCAGGCGAGCTGCTTACTACGTCTGGCGCCGCGGGCTCCGACGCGAAACAGGGCGAGTCTGCCGATGCGAAGGCTTGCGAGGCGTAAGTTGGATTCTGCTCAGAATAAACCTGCTATCGAAGTGAAGCACCTGAGCAAGGTGTTCGGCACGCGCCGCGCCGTTGACGACGTCAGCTTCGTTTTGCCGCAGGGCGCTTTCTTGTCGATCTTCGGCCCCAACGGCGCCGGCAAAACCACGCTTTTGCGCGTGCTGTCCACGTTGGCGCGCGCAACGTCTGGCGAGGCACTGGTCATGGGTGTTGACGTGAAGGAAGAGCCCGACGCCGCGCGCAAGTTCATCGGCCTGATCTCGCATCAGCCCATGCTGTACCCCGACCTCACGGCCGAGGAGAATCTGCTGCTGTATGCCAAGTTGTACGGCGTTGCCGACCCGCAAAAGCGCGTGAACGAGCTGCTTGATGTGGTGGGCCTTTCGCACCGCAGGCTCGACCCGGTGCGCACGTTCTCGAAGGGCATGACGCAGCGCGTGGCCATTGCCCGCGCTATCGTTCATGACCCGGCGGTCGTGTTCCTTGACGAGCCGTATTCCGGCCTCGACCCGTATGCGGTCGACATTTTCGATAGCCTGATCGCCAACATCCGCGACGGGCACACGTTCGTCATGGTCAGCCACGATTTGCAGAAGGGTTTCGCCATGTGCTCGCATGCGCTGGTTCTGGCTCGCGGCCGCGTGGTTTCCTTCGACGATAAAAATGCGTTGGATTTCGGTGAGTTCTCGCAGCTGTATCGCGAGACTGTTGGAATGGGGGTTGCCTGATGTTGCAGACGCCTTCAACTTTCCAACAGTACAAGACGCTTCTTCGCAAGGATCTCCAACAGGAATTCCGCACGCACGACATGGTCGTCTCCATGGGTCTGTTCGCGCTGCTGGTCATCATCGTGTACGGCGCTGCGCTTGCCCAGACCGCGGCAAGCCTGGACATCGTGCGCATGTCGGGTGGTCTTATCTGGGCTCTCATTGTGTTCACGTCGCTGTTGGGCTTGAACCGCTCGTTCTCGCACGAGAAAGAGCAAGGCTGCCTTGAGGGCATCTTGCTGGTTCCGCTTGACCGTTCGGTTGTTTACCTGGCGAAGGCCACGTCTAACTTCCTGTTCCTGCTTGCGGTCGAGATCATCGCCGTGCCGCTGTTCGTGTTTTTCTTCATGACCACCGAGACGCTCTCGGATTCGTTCTTGTTCTTGGTGTTTCCGCTGCTTTTTGGCACTGTGGGAATCGCGGGCATCGGCACCATGCTCTCGACTATCACCGTCAACACGCGTGGCAAGGACGTCATGTTAGCGGTGCTGTTCATTCCGCTGATCTACCCGCTGCTGTACGCATGCGTGACCGCAACGACGGCGGCAATCTGCGGTGGCGAGTTTTGGATGGATTCGTATACGATGCCGCTTGTCATGGCGGCAGGGTATGATGTGATCATGTTGGCCCTTTGCTGGGTTTTGTACGACTTCATCATTTCGGCTTAGCTTGCGGTTTCAGATCGAGAGCCGCGAAGGTCGATCTATTAATTAGTCGGAAGTAACTTGCAATGCCGAACCTAGGTTAGGAGCAAGATGGCGAATAAGAAGAACGTTAAGATCCCCGAAGCGGGGCAGTGGCCTGACAAGCTGCTTGTTCCGGCGCTGATCGCGGGCCTTGCGCTTACCACCGTGGGCTTTCTGCTGGCGTTTTTGTGGGTGGGGCCGGTCAACGGCGCCACGGTGAACGGGTTCGCCCTTATCGGCGGTCGCATGGTCACCAACATCCAGCTGCTTTCGCAGAAGATCTTCTATTTCCACATGCCGGTGGCCATCACCTCGTTCGTGCTGATGGGTTTCGCGGGGTATTATGCTATTCGCTTCCTTATGACGAAGAACCAGCGCTTCGACACCTGCTCGCGCGTTGCGCTTGAGGGGTCGCTGCTGTTCATCATCATGACCATGTTCACGGGCGATCTGTGGACCCGTTTCGAGTGGGGCGTGTGGTGGACGTGGGACCCCAGGCTTACCACGTATCTCATTCTAATGCTCATCGTCATTGCGTGCTTCGTGCTGCGTAATTCCATCGACGAGCCCGAGCGTCGCGCGACATACTGCTCGGTTATCACTATCATCGCGTTCGTTGACGTGCCTATTTGCATGATGATCACGCGCTTGATCCCGTCGAGCCTTCATCCCGTGGTAACTCGTGAGGGCGGCATGACGGGCGACATGGCCATCACGCTCGTGCTTATCGTCGTCGGCATGCTGCTTATCGGGTTCGCGTTGTACCGCACGCGATTCCGTCAGCTTCGCGTTGCCGAGCGCATCCAATCCATCACCGACCAGCTTGAAGACTAAGGGGAACGAACATGGATCCTATTTTGCAAGAGATTTACAGCACCGTCGTTCCGTCCGCGCCGTTTTTGATTGCGGCCTACGCGCTTCTGTGGGCGGCGCTTTTGGTGTACGTCATCGTCATGCAGCGCGGCCTTAAGAACTCTGAGAAGCGTCTGGATTTGATTGAAGCCGAGCTCGCTTCGAAGAAGTGAGGCGACAGCTTCCAGAATTAAAGCCGAGCTCGCTGCGAAGAGCTCAACTTCCGGCCGCTCAATTCGCGCTGGAACCGAAAATCAAGTTCAAGTAACGGTAGTGGAGCCGTTTGCCCGTGCGGCGAGCGGCTCTGCTTGTCCGTGGTATCCTGAGACAGTTGCTTTGACATCCAACGAACCGAAAGGGAATCGTATGAAGGCACTTATTCCTGCAGCCGGTTTGGGCACGCGTTTCCTGCCCGCCACCAAGGCTCAGCCGAAGGAAATGCTCCTGGTCGTTGACAGGCCGGTCATCCAATACGTCGTCGAAGAAGGCCTTGCCTCAGCCGCCGACGAAGTCGTCATCATCAACAGCCACTCCAAGAAGGCCATCGAGGATCACTTCACCCCTGATCCCGAGCTGGTTGCCACGCTGCGCGCTCGCGGCAAGGACGCGTATGCCGATGAGGTCGAGCGCGTTGGCAACATGAATGTCAGCTACGTGTACCAGGAAGAGGCCCTTGGTCTTGGCCATGCTATCCATTGCGCCGCTGAAAAGACCGGCGACGAACCCTTCTACGTGCTGTTGGGCGACGTCATCGTTCCCGACAACAAGATGCTCCCGCGTATGCAGGAAGTCTCCGACGCGCACGGTGGTGCCAGTGTTATCGCCGTCATGCCCGTCCCCGACGATCAGGTTCACCGTTTCGGCATCATCGCTGGCTCCGAGGTTTCCGAGAACGTTTGGAAGGTTGACTCCCTGGTCGAGAAGCCTGCCTTGGAAGACGCTCCCTCCAACCTGGCCGTGTTCGGCCGCTACCTGCTGTCTCCGCGCGTCATGGAGCTTCTGGCTACCGTGAAGCCCGGTGTTGGCGGCGAGATCCAGCTTACCGACGCTCTAGATGAGGTTCTGAAGGAAGAGGAGATGTACGCGCTCGTTATCGATCCTTCCGACGGCTTCGACACCGGCACCGTTGCCAGCTGGCTCGAGACGAACAACATCCTTTTCCAGCGTAAGAACTCGTAACGATCGTCGGTCGATCCATTCGCGTGCAAGGAGCCGTTCATGCCGGATATCGCACTTCGTTTCAACAAGGACATGCTGACGCTGTCGACGCCCGTTCAAAACGCGCTCGCGCGTCAGGGCGTCGATGTCGATGCCGATCTTGAATACCAGCTTCTGATGGAGCCCGAGGCCATCGTCGATGCCCTTCGCCTTGAAGCCGCTGCGGGCGCCCAGTGCCTGGTTGTGCCCACCGAGGGCATCACCGCCGCGCGTTTGTCGCACAAGCGCATGGAAGGCAAGGCTCATGACCTGGCGCACGCCGCTTGCGTTTGCGCAAACGAGGTGAAACCCCAGCACGTCATCGCCGCGATCGGCCCCAGCGGTTTGCCCATCGATCCTTCGTCGAAGGCGTCGCTCAACGAGAACCGCGCGCAATACGCCGACGCCGCCAGGGCATTCCAGGGCGAGATGTTCGACGCCTTCCTTCTTGACGGCTTCACGCGCAAGGAGGACCTGATGTGCGCGCTTATGGGCCTTGCCCAGGTGGGCGACACCCCGGTGCTCGCTTCGGTTGTCGTCGACTCCGATGGCGTTACCCCGCGCGGCGACACTATCGAGGATATGTGCGCGCTCATGCAGGAATACGGTGCAAGCGTCATCGGCTTCTCCACGTCTGCGGCGCCTGCTGTTGCGGCTAAGCTGGTCCGCCGTGCCGCTTCGGCATGCAACCTTCCTATTTTGGTTCAGCTTGGCGTGCGCGAAGTCAACCCGCGCCAGTTCGAGGCCACCGATCAAAACCCGTACTACCGACCCGACGAGATGGTCACCGCGGCAGCGCACCTTCATGCGGCGGGCGCTCAGTTCATTCGCGCCATCGGTGCGGCAACTCCGTCCTATACGGGCGCCATCGCCGCAGCCACCGGCGGCCTTGACGTGCGTCTTTCCTAGTTCGCGGGGTGCGCGTATGGGCGAATTCATGAGCGATTTTCAAACGAACACGACGCGCAGCGAGTCGTACGGTGCCCTTCAGGACATCGTCGACTCGCTTTTCGTGAACAAGGGGCCGCTTGACGAGGTCCGCCGCCTTGATGTCATCGTCGCCGGCGAATCGGGCGACCTTCCCGCCGACCTGCAGGAAGTCATCGCACTTTTGCCGCCGGGAAATTACTCGCGTCAGCGCCTGTGCGACCAGCTGAACTCGTCGATCGGCGGTCATGCATGGGGCCAGGTGTACGGAACGGTGGAATAGCATGCAAGATGTGTTGGGCTTCTTCGAGAGGGTGACCGCCTCGGAGTTCGCAGGAACGGTGATCACCGCGGTCATCATTCTTGCCGCAACGGCAATTTGCGTTCGCGTTGCTACGCGCCTGATTAGGGGGTTCGTCAAGCACAGCGGCCATGACCTGCCGTCTAGCTCGATCTTCGTCAATATCGCTCGCGCGACCATTTGGTTGATCGGCTTCAGCTTGCTGTTGTCCACGTGCTTCGGCATCGATGTCAGCGCGCTTGTCGCTGCGCTGGGCGTTGGCGGCATTGCCGTGTCGCTTGGCTTCAGGGACACCATTTCCAACCTCATCGGCGGCTTGCAGGTGTCGATGCTCGGCATTGTGGCGCCGGGCGACAACATCGCCGTGGGCTCGTTGAAGGGCATCGTTCAGGACGTCACATGGCGTCAAACCGTGGTGCGCGCAGGCGACGGCCACGACGTGGTCGTTCCCAACTCGGTCATCAATGCGCAGACCATCGAGAAATTCCCGCCGGTGAACGTCGTTCGCGTTCCCGTTTCGCTTGCCACGGACGGGCGCGAGTTGGATGAGGTTGCCAAGGCGGTCGAAAGCAAAGCCAGCGCGGCTGCGCACGGAGCCGGCGCGGTTACCCGCGAGCCCCGCTTGCTTTTCACGGGAATCAGCGAAATGGCTGTGAACGGCGTCCTGACGTATGAGATGGAGCAGACGGAAACCGTGTCCGCCGCCACTGATGCCATCATTCGCGCGATCGCGCCGTATGCGCGCAATTCATTCAAGGAAGTATCGGCTGAAGATACCGCTCAGAAGCCCTGATTTCGGGCATGAAAAATCCCGCCCCCTGCCCGCAGGGTGAACCCACCTTAAGTTAAGGTGGGTGCTCGCAGCTTGCTTCCTGGCTTTCGTGTCAACAGACGCGAATCCCCATTTCACAGGCGATTAGAGCTCCCTGAGAAAGAATGTCGGTCCACCACAAAAAGCGGCATTGGGAACGGGACCAACTAGTACACTATCCCTGCGTTGATGCGAAATAAAGTCTTGACTTAGATTTTGCCGTGCTGTTTCGTTTTCAGTGCGGCATCGCGTTTTTCGGTTGCCGCATTTCAGGCGCGAAAACGCGCTGAAACGCCCCTCGCAAACCAGAAGGCTTCTCCATGGATACTCTATTTACCGAAATGGAAAATGCTCAAAAATCGAAGGTCGCGCCCCTGGCTGTTCGTATGAGGCCGGCGTCCCTTGACGATCTTGTGGGGCAGTCCGAAGCGGTGGGGCCGGGCAGTTGGCTTCGCTCCGCCATACAGAACGACACCTTAAGCTCGGTCATCCTGTTCGGGCCGGCGGGAACAGGCAAGACGTCCATCGCGCACATCATTGCCGAGAGCACCGCCGCCACGTTCGTGGAAGTGTCGGCCATTGGTGGAACCGTTTCCGACCTGCGTCGTGAGATCGCCGCTGCCGAGACGCGCTTGCTGCAGGGTAGGCGAACCATCCTGTTCGTTGATGAGATCCATCGTTTCAATCGCGCGCAGCAGGACTCGCTTCTTCATGCCGTCGAGAACCGCACGGTTGTCCTTATCGGCGCCACCACCGAGAACCCTTATTTCGAGGTGAATTCCGCCCTGATCTCACGTTCGCGCATCGTCGAGCTGGGACATCTTTCCGATTCCGACATCGCCGAGCTTATTTCCCGCGCGCTTGTCGACGAGCGCGGCTTGGCGGGGAAGTACGAGCTTGCGCCCGACGCCCTTGACGCGCTGGTTGTCATGGCCGGCGGCGACGCGCGCTCGGCTTTGACGTCGCTTGAGCTTTCCGCCGGCATGGTTTCGCCCGGCACCAAGGACGTCCCTGCTCTGATCGGTGCCAAGGTCGTCGAAACGGCCAACCCTCATCGCGGTTTGCCATACGACAAGAACAAGGACATGCACTACGACATCATCTCGGCGTTCATCAAGTCGATGCGCGGCAGCGATCCCGATGCGGCCTTGTACTGGCTTGCCCGCATGATCGACGGCGGCGAGGATCCGAAATTCATCGCACGCCGCATTTTCATCTGCGCATCCGAGGACGTGGGCAACGCCGATCCGCAGGCTCTTTTGGTGGCGGAGGCCGCGTTCAAGTCGGCCGAGGTCATCGGCTATCCGGAATGCGCTTTGAACCTTGCCCAGGCTGCCACGTACGTCGCGCTGGCTCCGAAGAGCAACGCTGCTTCCGCGGGTTATTTCGCGGCGTTGGCCGAGGTTCGCAAGGGCCCTGTCCGCGAGGTTCCCAGCTACTTGCGCGATCGTCATCGTCCCGGTTCCGAGAACTACGGCACCTACCGCTACCCGCATGACTATCTCGGCGGATGGGTCGATCAGCGTTATCTTCCCGAGGGTTTGGAGCGCGGTGCGTTCTATCACCCCACCGACCGTGGTTGGGAGGCTTATCGCGTCGATTCGACCGCAGGTGACCGAGCGGGTCGCATCGATTTGGGGCTTAATGCCAAGGATGGCAAGAAAGGTCATCCTCAGCCGAAGAGCACGTGGGAGAAAATCCACGACGATGCGGGAAAGCCTCTTCCGAACAACGGGAAATAGCCTTTCGGTCGACGCGGCACCGAGGCAGCTTGCATGCCGATTCCCCTTCAAGGTTTTTCGTCGGCGACTGCGCGCCACAACGTTTCGCGATGTGGGGCATGACGTGCTTTGACGGTAGATGAAAAAGGAAACGAAGGCGTAGCACATGCGAATAGACGCCTTTTCGCATGCTATAGTTGTCCCCGTAGAACAAGGAGGTTTCTCATGGACATCAACATGATCCTAACCGTGGTTTTCATTTGCGTCGGCATCGCGCTGATCGTTTTCCTTATCGAGCTCGTTCGCACCGTGCGTAGCGCTCGCACGACCATCGATAACGTGCAAAAGCAACTTGAGCCTACGCTCGCCCATGTCGAGCAGATCACCAACGAGATCAAGCCGGCCATTGCTAAGGTCGATCCGCTGATGGATCGCGTTTCGCTTACCATCGACGCCGCGAATCTTGAGATGATGCGCGTCGATCAGATCCTCGAAGACGTTACCGCTATCACCGACACCGCCTCCAATGCCGTCGAGGCCGTTGACAACGTGGCCAATGCTCCGCTGGAGCTGATGAACAACGTTTCCAGCAAAGTTCGCAAGGTTTTGAAGCCCAAGGCCGCCAGCGACGAGGCGCAGATGCTCGAGCAGCAGCGCGTTGCTGCGGCGAAGGCCCTTGACGAGCTTCGCGCGGCTGAGAAAGAGACGGGTCTGACCGGCATTTCCTCTGCTCAGGTCGAGGGCGCGACTCCTGCAGCTGCGGCTCCTGCAACCGAGGCTACCGACGCGAAGGCCGCGGGTGAAAACGCGTACTTCACGTACGAGGCCGCTTCAAGCAAATAGCGCGAAGGCGATAGCGCATGTCTTCAAGCTCGGCTGATCAACGGGAAACATCAGGTTCGTCTTTGCATGAAGCGGTTCGCGAGGATCGCAAGATGCACGCTGCAAAGCGCCATTTCCTGCAGGTCTGGACGCTGGTGGGAGCCTGCGTGCTCACCGCGGTCGTCGTCTATCTTCTCAATGTCCTTGCCATACCCGTCGGCATCATCATCTGGACCGTCATCATCTGCTTCATTTTGTCCGGCCCGGTGAACTTTTTCGAGCAGCATGGCATAAAGCGCGCATGGGGCACGCTGCTGGCGTACATCCTTATGTTCGCCGTGCTCGCCTTGCTGCTTTTCATCACATTCTCGCCGACCTTCGGCATCAGCGAGCAGTTCCAGAACATGGTCATGTCGCTTCCCGACTATGCGCAATCGGTCATGGCGGCCGCGAACGGGTTCTACGATCGCTACGCCGACGTCCTTTCCAACTACAAGGTGCGCGAGGCGCTTGACTCCATAGCGCAATCGTTTGCCAGCTGGGCTTCGGGCGTTGCTGCCAGCAGCGCAAGTGGCGTGGTTTCCGCAGGCGCGGCTATCGGCAACGTCTGCCTAGTGGTGGGCTTCGCGTTCGTCGTGGCTTTCTGGATGCTTATGGAAGCACCTGGTCTGGGACGTGAGGTTCGTCGCATCGTCGGCGACGATCGACATGAGGAGCTTGCCATGCTGCACGCCACCGTCACCCGCGTGATGGGCGGCTATATCAAGGGCACGCTTATCCAGTGCGCCATCATCGGCGTGGGCTGCGGCGTTCTGTTCGCCATCGTCGGCACGCCTAATGCGGCCGCGTTCGGCGTGATCACCGGCCTTCTCAACATTATCCCCGTCGTCGGCCCGTGGCTGGGCGGTTTCGTGGCGGCGCTCAGCAGCTTGTTCATCAGCCCCTTCATCGCGTTCGTGGCCCTTATCGGCACCATCGCCATTCAGCAGGCCGTCTACACCTTCGTGTCGCCTAAGCTGGTCGGCAACGCCGTCGACATCCATCCGGCGCTCACTTTCATTGCCCTGATGGCCGGCAGCGGAATCGGCGCTGCTATGAGCGGCCTTTCGGGTTCGCTTGTAGGCGCGCTTCTGTCCATTCCCGCTGTTGCAGTGATGAAGTCGGTGTTCGTTTACTACTTCGAGAAACGCACCGGCCGCCGCATCGTTTCGCCTGATGGTGTGTTCTTCTGCGGCAAAGACATCGGCGATGGGCAGATCGATCCCATGGTCGACGCCACGGGCCTTACCCTTGCCGATGCCGAAGCCGAGGCCGAAGCGCGCGAGCGTGCGGGGCTTGGCCTGTAGCTTCGGGTGGTGAACCCGGGCGTGCGGGCAGATGCAAGCCATGTCGGTGGTGAACCCGGGCGTGCGCATCCGCTCGCGCGGGCTTGGGATTGTAAATCTGGCTTGTAGTTATTCGGGGTTGCGCCGATGATCTGCTGCGTTCTGCGCAAATAGGGGTAGAATTATCGGCACCGTTTTCGGGCGCCGCCTGGGAACGCGTTCATGGAATCGAATGCACGGGCAGATCGAGCACGTGAGCAAATAGCAGATAGCGAGGATTCAACACATGCAGTACATGACTTCGGCTGAGATCCGCGAGAAGTACCTCAGCTTCTTCGAAAGCAAGGGGTGCAAGCGCCTGCCTTCGTCGTCCCTTATCCCCGACGATCCGTCGTTGCTTCTTACCAGCGCCGGCATGGTGCAGTTCAAGCCGTACTTCCTGCATGTGAAGGAGTTCGACCCCAACTACATCGGCGCCACCACCGTTCAGAAGTGCGTGCGCACCAACGACATCGACATCATCGGCACCGACGGTCGTCACCTGAGCTTCTTCGAGATGCTGGGCAACTTCAGCTTCGGCAAGTACTTCAAGAAGGAGATGTGCACCTGGGCTATGGAGTTCTCCACCGAGGTTTTGGGCCTTCCGAAAGAGAAACTCTACTTTACCGTGTTCCTTGACGACGACGAGACCATCGAGATCTGGAAGAGCCTCGGCGTTGACGAAAGCCACATCACCCGCTTGGGCGAGGACGACAACTTCTGGCGCGCCGGCCCCACCGGCCCCTGCGGCCCCTGCTCCGAGCTGTACTACGACCAGGGCCCCGAGTTCGGCTGCGGCAAGGAAGACTGCGGTCCCGGCTGCGAGTGCGACCGCTTCCTTGAATACTGGAACCTTGTTTTCACCCAGTACGACGGCCAGGAAGACGGCACGCTTGCCCCGCTTCCCACCAAGAACATCGATACCGGCCTGGGCCTCGAGCGCATGGCCGCCATCATGCAGGGCGTTCAGGGCAACTTCGAGACCAACGAGCTGCGCGGCCTTATCTCTTTGGGCGAGCATCTTTCCGGCAAGAACTACGTCGGTTCCGCCAACACCGCTGCCGTTAAGGGCGAGCAGGGCGCCATCAACACCAGCCTGCGCATCATCTCCGACCATGCCCGCAGCGTTTCGTTCATGATCGCCGACGGCATCCTGCCTTCTAACGAGGGTCGCGGATACGTTCTGCGCCGCCTTCTGCGCCGTGCCGTCATGCACGGCCATAAGCTGGGCATCGAGGGTCCGTTCTTGGGCAAGTACCTGGCTCAGATCGTCGACACCATGGGCAGCGTTTATCCCGAGCTGGTTTCAAACCGCGAGCTTATCGAGCGCGTCATCCTTTCCGAGGAAGAGCGCTTTGGCAAGACGCTGCGCACCGGCCAGACCTACCTTGAGGGCGCACTGCGCGACCTTTCCGCAGGCGACGTCCTTTCGGGCGAGCAGGCATTCACCCTGCATGATACCTACGGGTTCCCCATCGAGCTTACCGAGGAGATCTGCGCTGAAAGCGGAATCGGCGTGGATAAGGACGGCTTTGACGTGTGCATGGCCGCTCAGCGCGACCGCGCCCGTGCTGCAACCAAGGACGACGCCGAGGCCGCATGGTCCACGTTCGGCGGCGTTCATGCCGAGCTGTTGAAGCAGGAAGGCGCCACGAACTTCGTGGGCTACGACAAGCTTCAGGCCAACGCCCGCATCATCGCAGTCATCAAGGACGGCAAGCGCGTTGCCTCGCTTTCCGAGGGCGACGAGGGAGAGATCATCCTTGACACCACGCCGTTCTACGCTGAAATGGGCGGTGAGGTTGGCGACACCGGCGTTATCGAGACGTCCGACGCCGCCGCGCAGGTTGTGAACACCAAGGCTCCTGAGAAGGGTCTTACCAGCCATTACGTGAAGGTCACGCGTGGCACTCTGGTCGAGGGCGAGTCGGCAACGGCTTCCGTCGACGCGCTTCGCCGTGCTCAGGTTGCCCGCAACCACACCGCAACACATATCCTGCACGCTTCGCTTCGCAAGGTTCTGGGCGATCACGTGAACCAGGCTGGTTCTTACGTCGGTCCCGACCGCCTGCGTTTCGACTTCACCCACTTCTCGCCGGTCACCCGTGAGGAGATCGAGCAGATCGAGCTCATCGCCAACCAGGCAATCATGAGCGCCATGCCCATGAACATCTACGAAACCTCGCTTGACGAGGCGCGCGCTTCGGGCGTTACCGCCTTGTTTGGTGAAAAGTACGGCGAGAAGGTCCGTGTTGTCGAGGCCGGCGAGTTCTCTCGCGAGCTGTGCGGCGGCTGCCATGTTGCCAACACCGCTGAAATCGGCTTCCTGAAGGTCGTTTCCGAGTCCAGCGTCGCTGCCAACACGCGCCGCATCGAGGCCGTCACCAGCTTTGGCGCCCTTGAGTACGTCAACAAGATCGAGACCGAGCTTCGCGCTGCGGCCGACGGCCTGCATGTTGCGATGTTCGAGGTTGCCGACCGTGCTGCCGCTAACGCTCAGGCTCTTAAGGAGGCCCAGCAGAAGGCCAAGGCCGGCCAGCAGGCCGCTGCAGCCGAGGGTTTGGACGCCGTGCTGAAGAACGCCTTCGCAAGCGCCGCCGGCTACCCGGTGGTCGTTGCCCATATCGCCGGCGCCGAGACCAGCGCGCTGCGTAACGCCTGGGATATCATCCGTGCTCGCATGGAGGCTCCCGGTGCCGCTGTTCTTGCAGGCGATAAGGATGGCAAGCCCATCATCATGGCCGCAGGCACCGACGAGGCCGTTGCCGCAGGCTTCAATGCTGGCGCCATCATCAAAGCTGTTGCCCCTGCCGTTAAGGGTGGCGGCGGTGGCAAGCCCACCATGGCCCAGGCTGGTGGCAAGGACGTCACGGGCATTCCGGCTGCGCTTGAGCAGGCTCGTGAGATCCTGACCAAGTAGGTTTGCTTCAGCTGCATACGCGCTGATAAACCCCATATTGCTTAAAGGCGAGGAGTAACTGGAAACGGTTGCTCCTCGCTTCGTTTCCAGATGCGTTTAGGGCGTCTGCGTTCTGTATAATGGCGCAAAGTTTGCAAGGTGGAAGGAGAGCAAGATGGGGAAGAAGGCTTCCTTTGAAATCGCGACCGGTGCCAAAACGGCGTATATCAACGCCAACGTGCTTGACGGAACTGAGAACATGGAGGTTCTTGAAAACTACGCGGTAGTCGTCGAAGGCCAGCACATCGCGGCCGTGTCGCCTATGGCCGAGGTCGACCTTGACGGCTGCAAAACGGTTGACCTGAAGGGTGCGTATTTGCTTCCCGGTCTTGTCAACATGCATGTTCACCTTGCCGGCAACGGAAAGCCTCAGAAGAAGCAACGTGACAACGAAGCGCTGGTCAAGAAGGTTATGGCCAACGGGTTGACACGTGCCGTTGCTTATCGATTGGTTTCCGAATACGCGCGTTTGGAGTTGCATAGCGGCGTCACGACCATCCGTACGGTGGGCGGTCTTGGCGATTTTGACACGCGCGTGCGCGATGCCGGCCTTGCGTGCCAGATCGAGGCCCCGCGCATCCTTGCCGCCAACGAGGGCATCTCGGTTCCCGGCGGTCATATGGCAGGTTCCGTTGCCATTGCCGCGCACAGCATTCCCGAGGCGCTTGTGCAGGTGGACATCGCCAAGTCGCAGGGAGCCGACCTTATCAAGCTCATGATCACCGGCGGCGTGCTTGATGCAACCGAGAAGGGTACCCCGGGCGAGATGAAGATGGACCCAGCCATGGTTCGCGCGGTGTGCGACAAGGCTCACGAGCTTGGGTTCCTTGTTGCCGCCCATGTCGAATCGACTGAAGGTGTTCGCGTGGCGCTTGAGGGCGGCGTCGATTCCATCGAGCACGGTGCTGCGCCCACCGACGAGATCATGGATCTATTCAAGAAGAATCAGTCGTTCCTGTGCACCACGATCTCACCCGCTTTGCCGTACGCGTTGTTCGATCGCTCGGCTTCCAATGCGAGCGAGGTCGAGCAATACAATGGCAACATGGTCTTCGAGGGTGTCATCGCCAATTCGAAGGCGGCTTTGGAACAGGGCGTGCCCGTTGCTCTGGGCAACGACGTCGGTTGCCCTTGGATCACTCAGTACGACTTCTGGCGCGAGCTTCGCTACTTCGAGAAGTACGTTGGCGTGCCTCGTCAGTTCGCCCTTCATACGGCGACGCTGCGCAACGCCGAGCTTGCGGGAGTGGGCGACATCACCGGTTCCATCGAGGTGGGGAAGTGCGCCGACATGATCGTGGTGGATTCCAACCCGCTCGACGACCTGTGCGCACTGCGCACGGTGAAGCATGTGGTTCATCGCGGGCATTTCATCGCCGCTCCGAAGGTGAAACGAAACGCCGTGGTCGATCGCGAGCTCGACAAGTTCCTGTAAGGCGGCGCAACAGCGCGAATTGCTGCAAGCGCTTTAACGCTCGTGAATGCGTGAGGCGTCGAAGCGACTAGGTCCTTGGGCGTTCACTCCGCCGTCGGGGACGCCGCAGGGAACAAGCGCGCACGACGTAGAATTCCCAGGGCTGCTGGTTGCCGCCCGAGGGCGCGGCCATAGCCGCGCGAAGAAGTTCGGTCACTGCTTCGGCGCTGACGGGCTCGTCTTTGAAACGACGTACGCTTGCTCGCTTGGCGATCTGGTCGATCATGGCGATCGCGCTTCCTTTCTCCGGTTCATGATTTTCAGACACATTCTACTTCGATTCAGTTGTCTTCTCATCATCGGATATCCCGAATAAAACGAACAGGTTACAGTCGTATTCATAGCTCATTCTTATACCAACACCATCGGAACCTGCGGTAATATGCAGAGGTGATCTGTTGTAGTCAGATACAACATCGGAATTACCGATAAAGAGAGTTTAGGGTTTTGGAGTAACACAGGAGAAAGGTACGTTATGGGACGTCCAACTATTTATCCCACCGGCACCACTGTCTACGATCCCGAGAAGTGCCAGAACGGCTATACCGTTTTGTCTATTCCGCCTCTGGGCGTCATTCTGCTTGACATGAACGGCAAGGTCGTTCGTCGTTGGAAGGATTGCTACGGCTTCCCGCCCAAGATGCTCCCCGGCGGCCATATGATCGCCTCCAGGGCCACGCGTCCTGCCGAGAACGGCTACCAGGATCAGGAAGACCTCTCCATGTTCGACATGGACGGCAATGTCGAGTGGACCTTCAACCACAACCAGCTCATCAACGACCCCGATGGCGAGCGTTGGATGGCCCGCCAGCATCATGATTTCCAGGTTTCCGGCAATCCGGTTGGTTACTGGGTTCCGGGCATGGATCCCGATCCCAACTTCGACAAGATGCTGCTCCTTACGCACAATGACGTCAAGAAGCCGAAGATCAGCCCGCAGAACCTGCTTGAGGACCGCTTGATCGAGATCGACCGTGAGGGCAACCTGCTGTGGGAGTGGAAGATGCTCGACCACTTCAACGAGTTCGGTTTGACCGAGGCTCAGAAGAACGTCATCTTCCGTAGCCCCAACGTTCAGCATGCCGGCCCCGAAGGCCAGGGCGACCTGTTCCACGTGAACTGCGCTTCTTACCTGGGCCCCAACCATTGGTACGACGAGGGCGATGAGCGCTTCAACCCCGAGAACATCATCATGGACTCCCGCGAGTGCAACATGATGTGGATCATCTCCCACGAGACCGGCGAGGTTGTTTGGAAGGTCGGCCCCGACTTCACCAAGACGCCCGAGCTTCGCTTGTTCGGCACCATCGTCGGCCCGCACCACACTCACATGATCCCCAAGGGCCTGCCGGGCGAGGGCCACGTCATGGTTTACGACAACGGCGGCTGGGCCGGCTATGGTCTGCCGAACCAGTTCTCCAAGATCGGCGGCAAGGCGGTTCGCCGCGATTACTCGCGCGTCGTCGAGTTCGATCCCACCACGCTTGAGATCGTCTGGGAATGCAAGGGCGAGAAGGAGGGTATGACGGTCGACGGCGGCTTCAACCCCAAGGCCTCCGACTTCTACAGCCCGCTGACGTCCGACGCGCAGCGTCTGCCCAACGGCAACACGCTGATCTGCGAGGGCGTTTCCTGCATCCTGCGCGAGGTCACGCCCGAGAACCAGATCGTTTGGGAGTACGTCGTTCCAGCCGAGACGTTCCTGTATCGCGCTTATCGTATTCCTTACGAGTGGGTTCCGCAGCTGGAGAAGCCGGTCGAGACCCCGGTCGAGCGTCTGGACCTCTTCAATTTCCAAGTGCCGGGCGCCGCTCCTACCGACTGGGAGAGCGCCGTGGTCGAGGTCGAGGGCGCTCATGCGTTCGATACCCAGATGGCCAAGTGTGTCGAGAGTCTTGACTAACTAATCGGAAAACTCGGCCGAAATAGTTGGTTCAACGAAGGCAGGTTGGAGCTGAATTATGGCTCTGACCTGCATTCTTTATTTGAATAGATAATACGTCGGCATAACGAACCAATTATATATCTGATGGGAAAACCGACAGATCGTGTTTGTTTGCAAATCAGAGAAGTAGGCCCTTTAAGCTGTTCTTGTGATCGTTTCTCGCATAATCTATGAACTGTTCGACCGTATCAGGATCGGCGTGGAGTGCGCCGACGTTGCGAGAAAGGAACGACATGGGACGTCCAAATGTTTATCCCACTGGTACCACGGTCTATTATCCCGACGAGGCTTATAGCGGCTACACCATCTACGATGCAGATGGCTACGGAGTCGTTATGGTCGACATGAACGGCAGGGTCGTTCGTTACTTCAAGAACTTCAATGGCTTCCCGCCCAAGGTTCTGCCCGGCGGTCATGTCATTGGCACCAGGGCTTGCCGTCCCCGTGAAAACGGCTATCAGGACATGGAAGATCTGACCATGATCGACATGGACGGCAACGTCGAGTGGACGTTCGATCACAACCAGCTGATCAACGACCCCGACGGTGAGCGTTGGATGGCTCGTCAGCATCATGACTACCAGGTCTCCGGCAGCCCCACTGGCTACTTCTGCCCTGGTCAGGAGCCTGACCCCAACTTCAACAAGATGCTCATCCTCACGCACAACGACGTGCGCAAGCCCAAGATCTCCCCGCAGCTCCTTCTTGAGGATCGCCTGATCGAGATCGACCGCGAGGGCAACATCCTCTGGGAGTGGAACATGCTCGACCACTTCAACGAGTTCGGCCTTGATGAGACCATCAAGAATGCCATGTTCCGCAACCCCAACACCCAGCACTGCGGTCCCGAGGGTCAGGGCGACATCTTCCATGTGAACTGCGCCTCTTACCTGGGTCCCAACCACTGGTACGATGAGGGCGATGAGCGCTTCCACCCTGAGAACATCATCATGGACTCCCGCGAGGCCAACATCATGTGGATCATTTCCCATGAGACCGGCGAGGTTGTCTGGCAGGTCGGCCCCGACTTCACCAAGACCTCTGAGCTGCGTCTGTTCGGCACCATCGTCGGCCCGCACTTCACCCACATGATCCCCAAGGGCCTGCCGGGCGAGGGCAACATCATGCTGTACGACAACGGCGGTTGGGCCGGTTACGGCGCACCGAGCCAGACCTCCAAGACCGGCCTGAAGGTCACCCGTCGCGATGGTTCTCGCGTCGTCGAGTTCAACCCGACCAACCTCGAGATCGTTTGGGAGTGCACCGGCGAGCCGCTGCCCGTCGCTGCTGGCTTCAACTACAACACCAACTACTTCTATAGCCCGCTGACCTCTGCTGCTCAGCGTATGCCCAACGGCAACACGGTTATCACCGAGGGCTGCAGCGGCATCGTTCGCGAGTACACCGCTGACAAGAAGCTGGTTTGGGAGTACGTTGCTCCGCGCGGTCTGTTCCTGTATCGTGCTTATCGCATCCCGTACGAGTGGGTTCCCCAGATCGAGAAGCCCGAGGAGATCGAGATTCCTCGCATGAACGTGGACGAGTTCCACATCGGCGACGTCGATCCCAACAACTGGGATGAGGGCGCACGCGATGTCGAGGGCGCTCATGCGTTCGACACCCATGTCGCTGCCTGCGTTACCGGCCTGGACGAGTAGTCCGCGCAAAACGCGAACGCGCTCCAACGCGTGATCTTTCGAATGCCGATCGGATCTTTCCGGTCGGCATTCGTGCGTCTGGGGCCGATGGTTTTCACAATCGTCTTGCGTCGATTTTCATTTTCGGTTTGAAAAAACGCTTGACGCGCTCGTTCCGATCGACTTAAAATGCGCCCAGGTTGACAACCAAAGACACCTAAACCGTTGAAGCGGGAGTAAAAGCGACTGAAGCGCTTACAGAGAGTTCGGGGTGCTGAGATCCGGCAGTAGCAAGTCGCCATAATGGGCCGCTGAGGGCGCAGTTAATAAGCTGCGACGCAAGGACCGTGTCAGAGTCCACGGATGTGATGGCATCCAAAAAAGTGCGCCCGCAAGGGCGAATCAAGGTGGCACCGCGAGTTTTCTGATTTCGGATCATCGAATCGTTTTGAAAGCCCGTCCTTGAGGAGCATGTTTCGCTTCATCAAGGGCGGGTTTTTTCGTTCTTGGGACGCGGGCATGCGAATCCATCGCTGAGCACTGACAAAGGCCAAGCCGGTGCTCGACCGTATCCCGCGGGGCAACCCGCACGCATCTCGAAAGGACGAGACTATGAACGATCTGAAGAACACCGAAAACACTATCGAAAATTTCATTTCAACGGCGGCCGGTTTGGCCGGCGTGTCTGAGGCGAGCCAAGAAAAAAGCGAGCCCTATCGTCTCTACCTAAGGGAAGACCAGATCCCGACTCAGTATTACAACGTTCGCGCTGACATGCCCGAAAAGCCCGAACCCATGCGTCTTCCGAACGGAGAGGTGGCGACGTTCGAGGACATCCGCCCTGTATTCTGCGATGAACTGGTGCGCCAGGAGCTTGACGACGAAACGCGCTATATCGACATCCCCGAAGGCGTGCGCGAGATGTACAAGGTGTATCGCCCGTCTCCGTTGTGCCGTGCTTACAACCTGGAGCGCGCTTTGGGAACACCTGCTAAGATCTTCTACAAGTTCGAAGGCAACAACACCTCGGGCTCGCATAAGCTCAATTCCGCTCTTGCCCAAGCGTATTACGGTGCTCAGCAGGGGTTGAGCACCATCACCACCGAGACGGGTGCCGGTCAGTGGGGCACCGCTCTTTCCGAGGCCGCTGCGCACTACGGGCTTGATTGCGAGGTGTTCATGGTCAAGTGCTCCTACGAGCAGAAGCCGTTCCGCCGCAACATCATGCAAACTTTCGGCGCCAACGTCACCCCGTCTCCTTCAGACACGACCGAGATCGGGCGCAAGATGCTCGCCGATGACCCAACGTGCACGGGTTCTCTTGGAACGGCTATTTCCGAGGCGGTTGAAAGGGCGCTTCATGTTCCCGAGAATCGTGGCCGCTATCAGCTTGGCAGTGTCTTGAACCAGGTGGTGCTTCATCAGTCGATCATCGGTTTGGAGTCGAAAACGGCTTTGGAAGAGCTGGGCGAATACCCCGATGTTGTTATTGGTTGCGCAGGTGGTGGGAGCAATGTGGGCGGCTTGATGGGTGCTTTCATGAAAGACAAGCTCGACGGCACGAAGCCTGACACCGACTTCATTTGCGTCGAGCCCGCAAGTTGTCCGTCTATGACGCGCGGCCGCTACGCGTACGACTTCGCGGACACCGGCCAAACCTGTCCCTTGTGTAAGATGTACACGCTCGGTAACGGATTCATCCCCTCGGCCGATCATGCCGGCGGCCTGCGTTACCACGGCATGAGCCCCATTGTTTCCAAACTGGTGCACGACGGTTATGCGCGTGCGGTCAGTGTGAAGCAGACGGAGGTCTTTCAGGCGGGCGTGCAGTTCGCGAAGCTCGAAACCATTCTGCCCGCGCCTGAGAGCTCGCATGCCATCAAGGTGGCCATTGACGAGGCTCTGAAATGCAAGGAAACGGGCGAGGCGAAGACGATTCTGTTTGGTCTTACGGGAACGGGTTATTTTGACATGATGGCTTACGACGCCTTCATCAATGGGAAGATGGAAGACCATATCCCGACCGATGAAGAGCTTGAAGCCGGATTCGCCACTATCCCGGCTGTTCCCGGGATTCAGGCGGCAGGCGGCCTTCCTTTGGAGTAGCGCCTGATTGCGGCGGACATGGGAAGTGCGACAGGCAAGGGGGCAGGGATTGAATTCAGCTGCATCGCATTATCGTTCTTGATGGGCGTTCTGCATTGTTGCAGAAAAGCTGCTTCGGGATTGTCGTCGGTGCTAGTTTCGACGCCCCTGCGCGAAAAGAAGGCCGACTCGCTTGAGCCGGCCTTCGTGCTTCTTGTTTTTCGCCGCGTGTTGAAACGCTGGGTTACAGTGCCAGACACTCGCCCGTTGCGGGATTGCAGAACGACAGGGGCTTTGCCTTCACGAAATAGCTGCTGCCGCCATCGACCTTTTCGAAGGTGCCCATGGCAAGCAGGTCGTCGACGCAGGCGGCAAGCTGCTCGTCGGTGAGGTCGAACAGAACCTGGATCTCGCGAGCCATGACGCTGCCGTAGGTCGAGACGAACTTCACGGCGGCGTCAAGCGAGTACTCGGGCGTTTCAAGGACGATCTCGCCGTCGGTAAGCTCGGCGATGGCGCTCTTGAAGAAGGCGAACTCGCTGTAGCCCGTTGCCGACTTCTCGGCCTTGCCGTACGTGACGTTGTAGGTGGGGTAGGTGCGCACCTGATGCTGGCTGGACGTGATGAGGTCGGCGGAGTATAGCTCCTCGGCGGTGCCGTCGGTCATGTCCTTCTTGAATCGTTCGAGGTCGACGGGGAATTCCGCAGCCAGCTGGACAAGGTCGTCAACCGTGACCAGGGTGCGACCTTCGGCGTAACGGGCCTCGCGCATGCGGCGCAGGAACTTCTCGGAAGCCTCGCGGTTCTGGATGTGCATGGCCTTGTAGGCAAGGCACATGGGAACGGACGTGATGTCGTTCATGCCCAGCTTGTCGACGGCTTCGAAATCGATGGGCACGCCGGTGCGGTTGGCGGCCTTCTTGATGCCTTGCGACATCTGCTCCTTGAACTGGACGAATCGTGCGTCAGCGTGCTCGTCGCGACCGACGATGTCGCGCACGTCGCCAATGAGCATGCCCAGGATGGTGACGATCTCGACCTTGTCGCCAAGCAGGTACTCGATCTTGCGCATGGTGGGTTCCATGCCGTAGCACCACGTGCACAGTGGGTCGGTGTACTGGATGATCTTGATTTTCTGGTCTGCAGCCATGAATATCCCCTCCGAGTAGTGTTTTACCAGCGAAACGATATCACGAACGGCGGTTCAGCGGCAATGACGCGTTGGCAACGTGTCAGGGCATTCGGCATGGTAAAGTGGGAGCATGGATTCTTACCAAACAATAACCGGCTCCTCTCAGGGCGAATACGAAGAGAAGAAAAGCCGCTTCATCGCGTACCTCTCTCACGTGGAAACTGAAGAAGAGGCGCTGGCTTTCATTGCCGATGTGAAGGCTCAGCACCCCATGGCGCGTCACCATGTGTACGCGTATGCCCTGCGTGCTGAGAACCGTGTGCGCTATTCCGACGACGGCGAGCCGCAGAAGACGGCCGGCCTGCCCACGCTTTCGGTGCTTCAGCATGCCGAGCTGGTTGACGTTGCGTGCGTGGTGGTGCGCTACTTCGGCGGCACGCTACTGGGTACGGGTGGGCTCGTTCGCGCTTACACCAAGGCAACGCAGAATGCAGTGGTGTTGGCGCGCACGGCGTCGTTCGCGCCTTGCTGCGATGTGGTCATCTGCGTCGATTACCCGTTGTACGAGAAGCTGTCCTACGTGCTGAAAACCCGCGGCGTTCCCGTTATGGACACGGAGTTCTCATCGGACGTCACCATCACGGTGCGCGTTCTGGCCGAAACCGTTGACGGTCTTGTCCGCATGGTCCGTGAATGCTGCCAGGGACGAGAAGAGCTGCTCGTTGGCGACAAGCAGCTCCAATTGATCGAGAATCTGGCGAATCAGTAAGTTTGCTTCGCGTTGCCGACCGACACGGGCGGCTTTTCTTGTTAATCGAACGTGGGCGCTTCGGCAGTCGATTCAACCGTGGGGTTGTCATCGATCACCTGATGAAGCATATCGATGTAATCCAACAGAAGCTTGCTGGGCCTGCGGCCGTTGTGCATGATGTAGCCCACGCGCATGGTCTCGTCGATGTCCAGCGGAATGGCCACGATGCCGCTGTGCATCTCGGCGGAAAGAACGCCCGTTGAAATGGTGTAGCCGTTGAAGCTGGTCAGAAGGTTGGTGAGCGTGCCGCGGTCGGAGAACCTGATGTTGCGGTCATGCGGCAGGTAGCCAAGCGGCTCTTCCGAGTAATAGAACGAATTAGTGGTTCCCTGCTCGAACGAGTAGCGGGGGTAGGGCGCCAGATCCTCGGGTTTCAGCAGCTTCTTCTGCGAAAGCGGGTGATGGTCGCCCACGAAGACGTGCGCCTGCGCGTCGAACAGCGGGTAGAAGGCGACATCCGCATCGCGGAACGCCTTCGACAGCACGCGCTCGTTGAAATCGTCCAGGTACAGCACGCCGATCTCGCTGCGGAAAGTGCGCACATCGTCGATGATCTGGCCGGTTGCGCACTCGCGCAGCACGAAATCGTACACCTCGTGCGCGCATTTCTCTGCGATGTTGATGAACGCCTGCAGGCTGAAGTAGTAGTGCTGCGTCGAGACGGAAAGGCGCACCTGAGAGTCTTTACCGGTGGCGTAGCGCGATTCCAGCATGTCTGCCTGCTCGACGACCTGGCGCGCGTAGCCAAGCAGCTCGGTGCCGTCGTTGGTCAGCGTGACGCCGCGGTTCGAACGTGTGAAAATCGTGATGCCAAGCTCGTGCTCTAAGTCCTTGATCGCGGTCGAGAGATTCGATTGCGAGACGTACATGTTTTGGGCGGCGGCGTTGATGGACCCCTGCTCGGAAATGGCGATTAAGTACCTGAGCTGCTGTAACGTCATATTCTTGCTTCCTTTTCCGCGTGGTGAAAACCCGGTATTCGATATCGCATATGGTATTAGATTATTAGCTGAATGGGGTTATCTGTTTTTACGAATACTATATACCAAGATCCTGAATAGCCGTTCATCTTGTTCGAGAAGGCTAATAATGGTTTTATACATATGCGCTTTAGGATCTTTCGCTTCCTTTTGAACAGCGAACAAAAAACCGATCAACGCACGGCAAGGTGCGTGGGGCGGGCTCGCTTGAAGCGATGCCCGTATACGATGCAAGGAGTAAGAATGGCCAAGAAGAACATTCCGTACGATCAGAAGTACTACGATCCCGAGATCGAGACCATGCCGCGTCCCGAGCTTGAAGCTATGCAACTCGAGCGCCTGAAGGCGATGGTCAAGTACGCGTACGAGAACACCGTTTGGTACAAGCGCTCGTTCGATGAGGCTGGCGTGAAGCCCGAGGATATCCAGACCCTGGCTGACATCGCCAAGTTCCCGTTCGTCGACAAAGCCACCGAGCGCCAGACCCAGCACGTGGGCAGCTTCTTCGGCGAGATGTGCTCGGTTCCCGAGGAAGACGTCGTTTTCATGGCCACCTCTTCGGGTTCCACCGGCGTTCCCACCATCAGTCCCTTCACTCAGGAGGACTTCGACCTGTGGCAGTCCACCGAGGCCCGTTTGTTCTGGCAGGCCGGCATGCGTCCGAACGACCGCTACGTCCACGGCCTGAACTTCGCGCTGTACGTTGGCGGCCCCGACGTTATGGGCGCTCAGGAGCTTGGCGCTTTGGCTATTTGGGTTGGCGCTGTTCCTTCCGACCGCCTGCTGTTCGTTTTGAAGCAGTACCAGCCTACCGTTATCTGGACCTCGCCTTCTTATGCATGGACCCTGGGCGTTAAGGCCAAGGAGAAGGGCTTCGACCCCAAGACCGACTTCAACATCCACACCATCATCGTTGCCGGCGAGCCGGGCGGCTCCATCGCTTCCACGCGTGAGGCCATCGAGGATCTGTGGGGTGCCAAGGTCGTCGACTTCTTCGGCCTGTCCGACATCTACGGTGCTTGCGCCGCCATGTGCGAGGCGAAGGATGGCCTGCACATCGTCGAGGATCAGATTTTGGTTGAGACCGTCGATCCTGCCACCGGTGAGGTTCTTGAGCCGGGCAGCGTAGGTGAGCTTACTTACACCACGCTTATGAAGAAGGCCCGCCCGATGATCCGTTTCCGCACGGGCGACATCGGTTACGTTTCCACCGAGAAGTGCAGCTGCGGCCGTACCCATGCCCGCATTCATGTGACCGGCCGCAAGGACGAGATGTTCATCGTCGGCGCCGTGAACGTGTTCCCGTCCGACATCGAGTACGTCGTGCGCGGCTCCGAGGGTCTGACCGGCGAGTACTCCATCCGCGTGTATGATGAGAACTACACCACGCGCTACGAGGTTTCCGTCGAGCGCGCGTTTGGCAGCGACGAGCCCTACGACAAGGTTTCCAAGCGCGTCGAGGCTGCGTTGAAGGCTCACTGCGGCGTTCGTCCTGCCAAGGTCATCGTTTATGATGCCGACGGTTTGGGCGTTTCGGCCGAGCACAAGGCCAAGCGCTTTATTGACGAGCGCGACAGCGCCAAATAGAATCCTGCAACCTTCAGTAGCTAGGAGCTATCATGACCAACCAATTTGCAGTTTCCGGTCAGCATTACCTGTTCAATGTTCAGACGTTCGCAAGCACGGTTCTTTCTGTGGGTGGCGACGCTTACCAGTACGCGTTCCGTGACCGCACCACGCAGGGCGTTATCGATGACGTTGCCAACGGCGAGTCCGAGCTGGGCGTTCTTCTTGAGACCACTACGACGGCCGCCGACCTTGAGGCTGCTTTCGACAAGGCAGGCCTTCGCTTCGTCGAGCTTATTCAGTCCACGCCGCGCGTTGCGCTGCCGGCAAGCCATCCTATGGTGAACGCCGATAAGCTCACGCTTGAGCAGCTTGAGGATTACCCCTATATCTATTTCGAGCAGGGCGAAGACGCCCCCGCGTATTTCGCTGAGGAGGCTTTGGCTGACGAAGCGCGCCGCAAGAGCATTGCCACCACCGACCGTGCGTCGCTTTCTGAGCTTATCGTTGCACTGAACGGCTACACGGTGACCAGTGGCATTCTGGTCGGCGTGTCGGACGGTCCGGGTCTGACCACGGTCGCCCTTGACACCGATGTGAAGCTTCACCTTGGCTACGTTATTCGCAAGGACGCCGAGCTTTCGCCGATCGGCGCCAAGTTCGTTGACAAGCTTGAGAAGAACCTCGTCAAGTACGCGAAGTTCTAGACGCCGAGCCGACTCTGAAAGAGTCGAGCGACAGCGTCCGGATTATAAAGTTCGAGCCGGCGAAAGGGCTTCCTCGGAAGCTCTTGACAGCGGCCCTCGTTGAAAGCGGCTCTGAAAGAGTCGAGCGACAGCGTCCAGGTCTATAAGGTTGGTGCTCGTTTAAACAGTCGTAACAACCACGCTTCGCTTTCTTTCCCCTCCCGATGCTTTGGCTATACTGTTAGCCACGTTATCGAGAGGGGATTTTTCATGACCGAGGTTCTATGGCATGGCCGCGGTGGGCAAGGCGCGTTCACGGCAGCGCGTTTGCTGGGCGCCGCCGCATCGATCGACGATGCTGCATATGCTCTGGCGTTCCCGTCGTTCGGTCCGGAACGCCGTGGCGCTCCCATGCGCGCATTCACCAAGATCAGTGCGTCGCCCATTGGCGACCGAAGTGCTATCAAACAGGCCGATTTCGTCATCTACCTTGACGAGACCCTGATGGCCGCTGGCTACGACGCCGAGCTTGCCCAGGGCGGCATGGTTCTGGTGAACGCCGCAAGCGTTCCCGCATGCGCCAAGGGCGACAGCCGCGTGAGGGCCATCGATGCCAATGCTATCTCGACCGAGTTTTTGGGCCGGCCCATTCCCAACACGGTGTTTTTGGGCGCCTTGGCTCAGCTTGGCGTGCTGCCTGCGCAGAACGTGAAGCGTGCGATTGAACTGTACATGCCCGCGAAGTTGCACGACGCGAACACGAAGATCGTCGACTTTGCTGCCGCTTCGTTCGTCGCTTGCCCAAGCGGTGCCGATGCGGCTGATGGCGAGGAGGTCGTAAGCGGTGGGGAAGGCGCTTCTCGTGTTGACGACGAGTTCGCGCGTCCTGAGTGCATCATCCCTTCCATTCAGCATGACGAACTCGACCCTGCACAGTTCGCCCGCAGCACATGCTTCGCCGGCGGTCACTTGGTCGAGAAGAATGCCGGCTGGCGAAACGATCGCCCTGTGATCGATCGTCAAAAATGCGTTGGCTGCCTGCAGTGCTATTTGTATTGCCCCGATGGAACCATCTTCAAGGTGCCCGCTGCCGAAGGTTCGAAGAACCCGTTCACCGTGGCGGTTGACTACGACTTCTGCAAGGGATGCGGCATGTGCGTCCGCGCATGCAAGTTCGACGCCATCCGCATGGAGCAGGAGGTGTAAGCCTAATGAAGCGTTTTCTGTCGGGTGACGAAGCCGACGCCGAGCGCGCTTTCGCGAAAGCGCAGCGACAGCGTCTCATGCTCTTGGAAGCGAGGGCTTCGTCCTCTTTCGTTCTTAGCGAGGTGCAAGCCTAATGAAACGTTTTCTTTCGGGTGACGAAGCCCTCGCCGAGGGCGTTCGCCTTTCCAGGCCTCAGGTGATTTCGGCGTATCCTATCACGCCTCAGACCGTCGTTGTCGAGCGACTGTCCGAGATGGTTGCTGACGGTTCGCTTGATGCCCAGTACATGCACGTCGAGTCCGAGCACTCGGCTCTTTCGTGCGCTATGGGCGCGTCCGCCACGGGTGCGCGCACGTTCACGGCGACGTCCAGCCAAGGCCTTCTGTACATGGCCGAGGTCCTAACGTATGCCGCGGGCGGCAGGTTCCCCATCGTCATGATGAACGCGAACCGTTCCACGGCGCTTCCGTGGAACATCTACGGCGACCAGCGCGACTCTCTGGCGCTTCTTGACCATGGTTGGATCCAGGCATACGCGCTGGACAACCAAGAGGCGCTCGACCTGACGTTGATGGCCTATGCCATTGCCGAGGACCCGCGTGTGAGCACGCCGTTCATGGTGAATCTTGACGGTTTCGCCCTTACGCATACGTACGAGACCGTCGATATCCCCACGCAGGAGCAAGCCGACGCCTTTTTGCCGCCGTACCGCACCGAAAACAAGTTCGATTTCGACAACCCTAAGAACCTGGGTTATTCGGCTGGTCCCGCATTCAACCGCTACTACAAGTACTACGCGCATCAGGACATGCTTGCCGCCGAAACCGTCATCGACGAGGTGGAAAGCCGCTTTGCTCAGATCTTCGGCCGTGCGTACCCCGGCATGGTCGAGGCGTACCGATGCGACGATGCCGAGTACGTTGTTGTGACGCTGGGCTCTATCGCGGGTTTGGTGCGCAACGTCGTTGACGACCTGCGCGATCAGGGAAAGAAGGTCGGCCTGTGCCGCATCAGGTACATGCGCCCCTTCCCGTACAGGCAGCTGGCTGCCATTTTGGGCGCGCCTTATGTTCGCGCTGCAGCGGTTCTTGAGAAGAATATCTCGTTCGGCGGCGAGGGAACGGTGTTCACCAATGTGAACTCTGCGTTGCATCGCGCTAGCGTGACGACGCCCACCAGGAACTTCGTTGGCGGCTTGGGCGGAGATGACATCTCGTACCAGCAGATCGCCGAGATTTTCGAGGCCCTTGAGGAAGCGGCTGCAGGCAAGGACGTGCCCCAGGTCAGCTTCCTTGGCGTTGAAGGGGAAGAGGAGGTGCGCAATGGCCGTTAATGTGCGCAACATGCCCGATGACGAGTTGTTCTTCGGCCACAAGGCCTGCGCCGGTTGCGGCGGCTCGCTTGCCGTGCGCGCGGCGTTGAAGGTGCTTGGCCCCCATGCGGTGTCGGCTCTTCCTGCTGGCTGCATGAGCGCTGTCGGATTCAATTTCCCGCAGCTCTCGTTCTCGAACAACGCGATGATCACGCCGTTCGCGGCAACCGCCAGCGTGCTTTCGGGCATCGAGGCCGGCTTGCGTGCGCAGGGCATCAAGCCCGACGATTGCACCGTTGTCGGCTTTGCGGGCGACGGCGGCACGGCCGACATCGGCATTCAGGCTCTTTCAGGCGCCATCGATCGCAACGACGACGTGCTGTACATTTGCTACGACAACGAGGCGTACATGAACACGGGCATTCAGAAAAGCTCGTTGACGCCCTTTGGTTCGTCAACCACCACCACGCCGGTCGGCAGCCAGGTCAAGGGGTGCTTGACCGACAAGAAGAACGTGTTCGAGATCGTTGCCGCGCATGATATCCCGTATGCCGCAACTGCCAGCATCGGCTACTTGCAGGACTTCATCAACAAGGTCGAGCGCGCCAAGAATGTGCACGGCACGCGCTTCATCCATGTGATGGCACCGTGCCCCACGGGTTGGGGTCATGCCACCGACGTCACCGCCGACATCGCGAAGGAGGCCGTCGACTGCGGCATGTGGTATCTAGCCGAGTTCGAGGGCTCGCAGGAAAGCGGCGTTTCCGGTGGCGCGTTCAGGCTGAATCGCAATCCGAAGGAGTTCTCGGATATCGAGCACTATCTGCGCAGTCAGAAGCGTTTCAAGCATATGAGCGAAGACGACGTGCAGCATGCGGTTGCCGGCCGTGATGCCAAGTGGGAGTTCATCCGCTCGCATTGGGCGTAATCGCTTTTCAGCTGAAAGATTCGGTTTGGCCTGCGGCCCTGACTGGCATTGTTCGGCTGGCTGGGCTGCTTGTTCCAGCTGCACGGCTAATCCGTTCATAAACGCGAAAGCGCCCGTCCGGGGTTTCCCGAACGGGCGCTTCTTCGTGCTTGCGGTGTGCGGTTACGCATGCGTCAACCGGCTCGACGCGTGGGCCAGCACGCTTTGGCGTTAGCGAATGAAGTTCGTCTTGATCTTGCGCTCGGCAGCAGGAGCCTCGATGCCGGCGGCCTTGCCAGCCTCAATGCATTTCAGCAGCCATGCCATATTGTTGCCCAGAACACGCATAACCTGCATGCCCTCTTCGTCCTTCTCATCCTCGCCGGGGATGGCACCGAATGCGTCGTTCCAGTAGTTGGATGAGACAATGGGCATCTGGTTGATGGTGAAGTACTTGTTCAGCACGTCGAACGAAGCGACGGTGCCAGCGCGGCGGGCAACGGCAATGGAAGCGCCCGGTTTATGCGCGAACACGCCGCTTGCGGCGTAGAAGGCGCGGTCGAGCAGGTCGAGGATGCGGCCTGCGGGGTGCGCGTAATACACGGGCGTGGCGAAGATGTAGCCATCGCACTCGGCGGCGATCTTGATGAAATCGTTCACGATGTCGTTGTCGAACGTGCAGGCGTTGTCCAGCTTCACGCAGCAGGAGCAGCCGATGCAGTCGCGGATGGGCTGGTTGCCCACCTGGAAGATCTCGGTGTCGATGCCTTGGGCGTTCAGCGCGTCCTCGACCTCTTCGAGTGCGCGGCCGGTGTTGCCGTTCGGCTTCGGGCTGCCGTTGACCAGCAGTACTTTCATGGGACCCCCTTGTTTTTCGTTTATGGCTGAGATGTTGCGCGCTTGCCGCGGCAAGGCGGAAGTGCGTTCGCGGAAGCGAATCACAGCCGTTTTCTCTCGTGAAGCTATTTTAGCAAGCGCGTCAAGCTCAAGAGTGCGCTTTCAGGCAAAGAGAAAGGCGCCTGCAGGTGATTGACCCGCAGGCGCCTCGTTGTTGCCAGGGCTTTTAGCCTAAACCGTTACGGCCTGGGCTTGCCGCAGTTGCTGCAGAACTTGCCCGAGTTCACCGAACCGCACTCGCAGGTCCAGTCGGTGGAGGGCTTGGGTGTGCCGCACTCGCTGCAGAATTTGCCGGAGTTGTTGGCGCCGCACTGCGGGCAGAACCAACCGCCGGCGGCGGCTGCGGCTGCAGGTGCGGGTGTCGGGGCGGGAGCAGGTGCCGGAGCTGCAGCCTGCTGGGCAGCGCCCTGCTGGAACAGCTGAGCGGCGTTCATGCCGCCGATGTTGCCGGCCATGCCCATGCCCATGAAGCCCATGGCTGCGCCGGCCTCGTTGCCAGCCGCGGTACGCATTGCGTCGCTCTGAGCGGCGGCGATGTTCGCGGCAGCCATGTTCGGGTCGCGCATGACGGCGGCTGCCTGCAGGTTTTTGATGCGATCCTGATCTTCCTCGGACAGCGTGATGGCGTTCACGCCGAACGAGGCGACGCTGATGCCGCGCAGGTTGACCCACTTCTCGGACAGCTCTTGGTTCAGCAGCTCGACCATATCGCCTGCGTGAGCCGGGACCTCGCTGTAGCGAACGCCCATGGCCGAGATCTTCGCCAGGGTGGGCTGCATGGCGGTGAGCAGCTCGCTCTTCATCTGGCTGTCAAGCCTGTCGCGCGTGAAGGGCTCGTCGACGTTGCCGCAGACGTTCTTGTAGAACAGCAGCGGGTCGGTAAGCCTGTACGAGTACTCGCCGTTGCAGCGAACCGCGGTGTCAAGGTCAAGGCCGATGTTGCGGTCGATGACGCGGAAGGGGATGGGCGACGACGTGCCGTACTTGTTGCCGTAGATCTCCTTGGTGTTGAAGTAATAGACACGCTGGTCCTTGCCCGTGTCGCCACCGAAGGTGAAGCGGCGTCCAACCTGCGAGAACGTCTTCATGATGTTCTCGCCCAAGTTGCCGTAGAACAGGCTGGGCTCGGTGGAGGTGTCGTAGGTGAACTCGCCGGGCTCGGCGCACATGTCGACGACCTCGCCCTGCTCGACGATGATCATGCACTGACCGTCGGCAACGGCGATGACCGAGCCGTTGGTGATGATGCTGTCTTCGGCCTTGGTGTTGGAAGAGCGGCCCTTCGAGGAAGTGCGCTTCGATCCCTTCACGGCAAGGGTGTTCTGGTCAAGTGCGTCGCAGTAGAAGAATTCACGCCAAGAATCGGCCAATGCGCCGCCAGCTGCTCCAACGGCTGCTTTGATAAGTCCCATGGTTTTGCTCCTAACAATCTTGCCGCTTCATGCGCTGCGGCGGCGCTTGTCAACTGTTTCGGTGCGGCCGCGATCTGGTTGCAGTCGCGTGCGAATCGTTCGCAGCTGCCTAGATGCCCGACAGCTGCCGGCCGTTCGCGAGGCCGTTTAGAACTTGCCTCCCGACGATCCGCCGAAGCCGCTGCTGTCGGTGGAGGATCCGCTCGAGGAGGAGGATTCTTTCTTCTTGGGCGTGACCGTGATGGTCGAGGTGACGAACCGGTCGTCCTTGCCGGTAAGCGTGAAGGACGACCGGTCGACGTAGTCGCCCGCGTGCGAGGCTTCGACGGCCGTCTTCATCTGCTTGTACAGGTAGAAGCAGCGGCCACCCGCGACGCCTGCGGCAAGGGCGAATGCGATGGCGAACATGACGAATGCCATGAGCGGGCTGGTGGGCGCGTTGCCGCGGTCAAGCGGTTCACCATTCTCGGCTCTGAATGCCAGCGTGTACTCAGCTTGTTCCAGGTAAACATCGGCGGCCGCGTACCATTCGTTGTCCTTGAGCTCGTCGACGATCAAATCTTCCATCTGGGCGATCTGCCAGTCGGTGAAGGCGTTCACGCCGTCGCCGTACGTGATGGTGACATAATCGCGCGATTCAGCGGCCACCAAGAACAGGATGCCGCTTTTCTGGTTGCCAAGACCCAGCTGGTGGTTTTTGTAGTAGTCGATGGCGTACGTGCGGGCTGTTTTCGACCCGATGGTGTCGGTGATCAGCAGATAGACGCCCACACCGTACTTGTCGGACGTTTCCTTGGCCTGCGCCTCGAGCGTGCTTTTCTGGCTGGGCGAGAATAGGCTGTACTCTTCGATGATGAAGGTGCCGTCGTCGTCGGCCAGGGCCGTTTTAGGCGCAAGCGCAAGCGCGAGCGTTGCCGCCATGATCACGACGAATCCAGCGAGCAGAAGTTGCAGGCGGCTTAGGCGGTGCGCCTGGTGTTTCCTTGAAGCGATAGCGTTCACGATGCGCACCTCATTTCAGAAGGAACAGGCAGATGATGGCGATAAGGACCGCCAAAACCGGCAGGAATACGACAAGGAACTGGAAGACGACTTTGCCCTTGTCCACAGGCAGGTCGCCGATGAGGCGCCCGGTTTGCCCGTTCATGGCGAACAGCAGGTCCTCGTTGTTGAACTTGGTGTGCAGCATCCACACGGGAAGGAGCGCGTAGGTGGCGTCTTCCCAGGTGGGGTCTACAGAGCTGCTTTTGGGGTAGACCGAGTCGTACCCGGTGACGGTTTCTCTTAAAAGGTCCACCGTGGTTTGCTCGATGCGGCCCTGAGCGCGGCTTTGACACATCGAGGCGTCCTCGTCGTAGCGGTCGGTCAGGTAGCCGGGCAGATAGCCCATCGAAAAGGGCTGCAGGTCGGAGTAGTCGAACGGCTCGATGGCGTCCATATGCGCGTCAGGCATCTTGCTGGATGCGTCAACGGGAACTTTCTCGAAGTCCATCGTGCCTTCGCGCGTGGCATCGTAGAACTCGGTTTCGACGTAGTCGTTCTCGGAGTCCGACCAGTAGGTGGAGTTCGTTGCGGTGAAGGTCGCGCTGCCCTCGGCCGAAGCGGTGTACAGCCAGAACGGCACGTACACGCCCTGAACCTCTTCAAGGTGGTTTCCCTTGGTGAAGTTGTCGGGCAGGAACTTCTTGCCTTTGTAGTATTCCTTAAGGGCGTCGACTGCTTGGTCTTTGTTCTGGCGGAAGGGGATGACGAACTCGGGGCGCAAGGTGTCGTTTAGTTGGCCCGGCAGCACGGTGGGATTGCCGCAGTAGGGGCACTGCGTGACGGCCGTGGTGGTGTCGGTAAGCAGTTCGGCGCCGCAGCTGGAGCACGTGAACGGGCGCAGGTTGTCCCGCTCGCCCTCTTCCCACTTCGAGCGGTTCAGGTAGTTCTGAATGGGGTCGAAGTCCTTGTCGGGCGCGGCGTTTTGCGCAGGCGTGCTCGCTGGTTCTTCCGGCGCTGCCTGGGCGTTTCGCTTTGCCTCGGCGGCGACGGCTGCCGCAGCGGCTGCCTCGTGCTTCTCTTCGGATTGAGCGTAGTACTCCTCAATCTGGGCGGGTGTGAACTTCGACCCGCAGTAATCGCACTCAAGAAGGCCTGATTCGCTTGAGAAGTGAAGCGGGCCGTTGCACGAGATGCACTGGTAGTTCGTTGTCTCGAAAGCCATGTACCCTCCTTTTTGCGTGTGCGGGGGTTTCCGATTCGAATTCTAACGTATGGCGATAGGTCACTGTTAAAGTGATTGCAAAAATGGGACGCGTGGCTCACGGTATAATCCCGTTCTGTGACATATGACCCCGCTTCGGCGAAACAGCCGTCGGCGGGTTGTTTTCAATAAGAGAGCGAAGAGGGCAAAGGGGAAGATCGCATGGCACGTACGTTTTCGGTTTTCGGCGACTCCATCAGCACGTTCGAGGGGTGCACGCACGAGGGCTTCGCGGTTTTCTACAACAAGGCGAATTGCGAGCGAGCGGGCATAACGTCCATTGAGGACACCTGGTGGATGCGCGTTATCCGTGCTTTCGACGGCCAGTTGCTGGCCAACGCGGCGTGGTCGGGCTCGATGCTTGAGGGTGCAGGCTACCCCTGCGGCAACTGCAACGAGCGCGTTGCGGCTTTGGGTGTGGACGACGCGGCGCCCGACGACATCCTGGTGTATTACGGCATCAACGACTACGGTTGGGGAGGCCCCGATGCCCAGGCTCGCGGCAGGGGAAGCGCCATGCCGCGTTGTCTGATTCAGGCCGGCTTGCCCGACCCGGTTGAGGCAGGTAACGCCCCCGCGAACGCAGCGCAGGGCTTCGGCCGTGCGTACGGTCAGATGATCGACCGCATGAAGAGCCGCTTCCCTAAGGCGCGCATCTGGTGCTTCACCATGTTGCCAGGCCGCGTGAAGTACCACGCGAAGTCAACGTTCCCGTACAACTATCGCGGCGTGGCGTTTTCGGCGTACAACCAGGCCATCATCGATGCGGCCGAGTCACACGGTGCCATTGCCGTCGACATCGCGTCTATGGGCTACGACTACGACAGCATCGAGGGCACGCATCCCACCAAGCTTGGCATGCGTCAGATGGCCGACATGATGGTTCTGGGCATGAAGAGCGTCTCGTCGTCGTTCCGTAAGCCCAGCGATACCGAGCTTGCCGCGGCGCACGTTGACCTCAGGGGCTTCGAGTCCAGCGACCCGTGCCCGTATCCGGGCCGCTCGTGTGTGGGCTGTGCGCATGCGCTTTCCACGGGCAACAGCTGGATGCACGTCTGCCAGCTTTCCGAGTAGGGGGCGCGGGGCGTCGGGTCGGCTTGCGAGCGGGCGTTCTGAGCGCGAAGCTGCTGTCTCGCGACCGGGTGCCGGAGGTGCGAAGACGCAGTCTCGGCCGTCCGGGTGATGTTCCCAAGGTAACAACCGAAAAACAGTCTTCCGAATGACGCGTGCCTTTGTTGACACGCGTTTTTCACTGCCTAAAATCGATTATTAGCACTCAGAGGGCGAGACTGCTAATCGCGTATCGACTCATGTGAGCGGCGCGATTCGCGCTAATCCCATGCAGACGGCGCGACGCAGGCGGCCTTGCAAAACGAAAGGACATTCGCACATGCGCAAGTTCAAAACAGAAAGCAAGAAACTGCTTGATCTGATGATCAACTCCATTTACACGAACAAGGAGATCTTCCTGCGCGAGCTGATCTCGAACGCTTCGGACGCCGTTGACAAGCTGTACTTCAAAAGCCTGACTGATAGCTCCATTCAAATCGGCAAGGACGACCTGTTCATCAGCGTCGCGTTCGACCCCGAGGCCCGTACCATCACCGTTTCCGACACGGGCATCGGCATGACCGCCGACGAGCTCGAGAAGAACCTGGGCACCATCGCCCATTCGGGCAGTCAGGAATTCAAGGCCGAGAACGACCTTGCCGAAACCGACGCTGCAGGCGTCATCGGCCAATTCGGCGTTGGTTTCTACTCTTCCTTCATGGTTGCCAAGCGCGTGCGCGTGGTTTCCAAGGCGTACGGCTCCGACGAGGCGAACGCCTGGGAGTCCAACGGCATTGACGGTTATACCATTGAGCCCGCCGAAAAGGCCGAGCATGGTACCGAGATCACGCTGTTCATGAAGGACGACACCGATGAGGACAGCTACACCGCCTACCTGAACGAGTATGAGCTGCGCCACCTTATTCAGCAGTACAGCAACTACGTGCGTTACCCCATCAAGATGGAGGTTACCAAGTCGCGCGAGAAGGCCAAGCCCGAGGATGCCGGCGACGATTACACGCCCGAATATGAGGACTACACCGAGGTCGCCACTATCAACTCGATGATCCCCATTTGGAAGCGCCGCAAGTCCGAGGTTTCCGACGAGGACTACAACGAGTTCTACAAGTCCAACTTCCATGACTTCGAGGATCCGCTGCGCAGCATTTCGGTTCATGCCGAAGGCGCCCTTACTTATGACGCGCTGCTGTTCATCCCGGGTCGCGCCCCGTTCGATATGTACAGCCGCGATTTTGAGAAGGGCCTGGCTCTGTACAGCTCGAACGTGCTGATCATGGACAAATGCGCCGACCTTCTGCCCGATTACTACAACTTCGTGCGCGGCATCGTCGACTCCGCCGATCTTACGCTGAACATCTCGCGTGAGACCCTTCAGCGCAACAGCCAGCTGCATGCCATCGCCAACAAGGTCGAGAAGAAGATCACCTCCGAGCTTGAGAAGATGCGTGATAACGAGCGCGAGGATTACGAGAAGTTCTTCCAGGCATTCGGCCGCTCGCTCAAGTTTGGCGTGTACCAAACGTACGGCTCGAAGACCGACGAGCTTGCCCCGCTGTTCCTGTTCTGGTCTGCCAAGGATCAGAAGCTGGTCACCCTTGACGAGTACATCGAGGCCATGGATCCCGAGCAGAAGGACAAGAAGGAGATCTACTACGCTGCGGGTGAGTCGCGCGACACGCCGATGACGCTTCCTGCAGTTAAGTCGGCTCTGAAGAAGGGCTACGACGTGCTTCTGTGCACCGAGGACGTGGACGAGTTCACTATCCAGTCCATGCGTGCTTACAAAGAGTTCAACATGAAGAACGTGACTTCTGCCGATCTTGATCTTGCTACCGAGGACGAGAAGAAGCAGGCCGCCGACGCCACGAAGGAAAACAAGGAGCTGTTCGCCGCCATGAAGGAGCTTCTTGGCGACAAGGTATCCGACGTGGTCGTGTCTCCCACGCTTGAGGACGCGCCGTCCGCTATCGCTGCGAAGGGCATGCTGTCGCTCGAGATGGAGCGCGTGCTGGCTCAGGGCCCCGACGCCGAGCGCGCGAAGGCCCAGCGTGTGCTGCAGCTGAACGCCAAGCATCCGGTGTTCGAGAAGCTGAAGGCTGCCAAGGCCGCCGACGACAGCGAGAAGCTGGGCTTGTACACCGAGCTTCTGTACGATCAGGCGCTGTTGGTTGAGCGTATGCCTATCGAGGATCCGGTCGCGTTCGCTGAGACAATCTGCAAGCTGATGTAACAGCGCGATTCGTTTCCGATCGGGTTGATGCAACGCCGTGGGCTGCAGGTGCAGCTCACGGCGTTTTCTTGCTCGTGCGGCGGTCCTTACGGCGTGGGGCTTCGCGCGCGGTCGTGTCGCCGCCCTGGCGGCGTTACCGTTTCGTAGGGGATACTCACCACGCGTGGCGCAACGTTGCGGTAGAATCTGAAGAAAGGCTCGCGTTGCCTGCCCGCGCGGTTCACCCGCGGGCATGTGCGCGTTCCGTTAACCGTTCATAATCCGTATCAGATAAGGAACGTCATGGATTCCGTCGATTTGTCCGCCGCGCTCACGCGCATCCCCGATTATCCCGAACCCGGCATCATCTTCGTCGACCTCACGTCGCTCATGATGGACGCCGATGCCCTGCAGGCAGCAGTCGACCGCATTGCCGACCAGTTCGCAGGAAAGGGCATCACCAAGGTCGTCGGTGCCGAGGCCCGCGGCTTCATCATCGGCACCCCGGTTGCATACAAACTGCACGCAGGGTTCGTTCCTGCACGCAAGCCCGGCAAGCTTCCGCGCGAGGTTATCTCGCAAAGCTACGAGCTTGAGTACGGCACCGACTCTCTGCAGATCCATGCTGACGCCATCAAGCCCGGCGACATCGTCCTTATAGTTGACGACCTGGTTGCCACCGGCGGCACCGCCATCGCCCAGAAGAAGCTGGTCGAAGCCGCAGGCGGCACCGTTGCCGGCTTCGCGTTCATCACCGAGCTTGAATATCTGAACCCGCGCGAGCTTATCGCCAAGGAGTCCGATGCTCCGGTGTTCTCGCTGGTTCAGGAAACGAAGTAAGTAAGCAGTCGTGGGCGCCGCAAGGCGGCGCGGCTGCATTTGCGTCCTGCGGGACGCTTCGAGGAAAAGAGGTAGTCATGGCACTTTCGAAGATCTTGGTTCCCATTGATGGTTCCGACGGCGCCAACCATGCGCTCGAGATGGCGAAAACCTTGGCCGAAACTAATCCCGAGATGCAGATCGACGTCTTGTACGTGGCGCCTATCCCCGCGTTGAGCGAGGAGGCCAACGCCGAGCTGGGCCACATCATCACCCTTATGAAGGAAGACGGCAACGCCATCCTTCAGACGGCCCTTGATTTCTTGGGCGACACCGCCGAGCAGGCCGACGTCATGTGCCTGGCGGGCGTGAATCCCTCTGCCGAGATCGTGAAGCTGCTTGAGAAGGGCGGCTACGACCTGGTGGTTATGGGCAACCGCGGTCTTTCCGGCCGTAAAGAGTACACGGGCTCGGTCAGCTACAAGGTGCTGCACGCTTCGCCCGTCGCGGTTCTTATCGCGAAATAGCGTTCGCGGCAAAACGGCGTTTGCACAATGGCGGAAATCTAAAGGGAGGTTGGCAACAAGATTGCCAACCTCCCTTTCTTTCTGACGTCTGAGCTGGGTACAGACGGCACCAGTTGCTACGCGCAGAGCATTGCGGCGGGAATGACGTACACGCCGTCATCGCGCCTGTATGCGAGGTTGCCGCGGCCCACCACCACGGCAAGAAACGCCGGCTCGGCGTTTTGGGCGGCGGGGTTGGCTGCAATCTTGTCGCGTAAAGCAAGCAGATTCTTCGCGCCTTCGTCGGCTTTGGTGTCGGAGAGCTTGATTTCGATTCCACCCCAAACGCCGTTGCGCTCCACGATCGCATCGACTTCAAGGCCATTAGCGTCTCGATAGTAGAACACGTTATTGCCAAGGCCGGCGTAGGACGACAGGAATACGCGCAGATCTCTGATAACCAGATTCTCGAACAGCATGCCCAGCGTTTGGGTGTCGCTTAAGAGCCTTTGGGGCGTGGCGCCTAGGAGGGCTGCGGCAAGGGATGGGTCGCAGAAGTAGCGTTTCGGTTTTACGCGCACGCGGGCTTTGCTGCGCATAGGGGGCTCCCAACCACAAAGCTCTTCAGTGATCATCAGTCGGTCGAACAGCTCGAGGTATGCGGCGATGGTCTCATTCGTGGGGGCGGCTTCTCCGCTTGCCATGTCTTTGGCAAGGGTCTTGTACGTAACAGCTTGGCTTTCGTTCAAGGCAAGCGCTTTCATAAGGGAGAGCGCCGTCGCGGAGGATCGGCCTTCCTCGATGACGTTTTGATTCGCGACCGCATTTATGTATTGAGCTGCGGTTTCGCTGGCTGCTTCATCAGAAAGCCCCAGATTGGCTGGCCATCCTCCGCGGCAGCACCAGCGGGCGACATCAAGGATGCCGGTTTCTCTGCGAGCTGGTTTGATGTCCTCGCCCTCGAATAGGGCCGAGAGGGAAACCGTCGCTTCTCCGTCGCCCGATTCGCATAGGGTCATGGGCCTCATAGTCAGGCGAGCTATTCTTCCAGCGCCTGAATGTCGGACCTTGTTGCGATCATCCTTTTTAAGAGCCGTCGAGCCGGTGAGCAATAGCAGTCCGCGTTGGTTGCCCGAATCGTCTACGAAGCGTCGCGCTGCGTCCCAAACCTCAGGCACCTCCTGCCACTCGTCAACAAGGTGCGGCATGTCGCCGAGAAGCGCCAGGGCGGGGTCGAGTTCGGCGGCTTCGCGCTCGGATGGGTTGTCGAGTTTGGTGATGCTGGCACTTCGAGACATTGCCGTCCAGGTCTTGCCGCACCATTTGGGACCGTTGATCTCGACGCATCCGAACGCCTCCATAAGGGAATCGAGCCGCTTTTCTAGCAAGCGCGGTCTATATCCTTTAGGGATGAGTGTTTTTGATTTGGCCATAGTACCGACCTCGATGATCTGGACATTCGATATTTTGCACGATTCTCAGTCGATATTTTATCGCAGATCCATTCGATGTTTTACAGGGTTTTCAATCGATCTTTTGCAGCAAAACGAACCGTGCTTTTGCAGCAATCTCAGTCGGTGTTTTGCAGGCGATTTTTGCGTGCGTTCCACGAAAACCCTTACAGCAGGCAGACCGAAGATCCCTCGTCCAGCGCATATGCCAAGAACTGCATGCGCTTCTCGACGCCCTCGATGATCTGCGAGCATTCTTTCAACTCGGCCGAGGAATCGATGCCGCTGACCTCACCGATAGCCTTGTACTTCAGGTCGTGCTCGAGGCTGGCCCAGAAGTCCATGGCGATGGTGCGGATCTGCACTTCAACGGGGATCATCTGTTTAGAGTCCATGAAGAACACGGGGATGCGCACAATGACGTGAAGGCTTCGGTAGCCATTGGGCTTGGGGTTGGCGATGTAATCTTTGATTTCGACGATCTCAAGGTCGTCTTGGCGCTTCAGCATTTCGACCATACGGTAGACGTCTTGGATGTACGAGGTGATGATGCGGATTCCCGCCACGTCCATCAGATGCGCCTCGACGTTCTCGACCGTGGGGTTGTAGCCGTAACGGACGATTTTCTCGTACATACTGCGCGGCGACTTGGTGCGCGACTCGATGTGATGGATGGGGTTGCGGTGGCTGCGCACCTGCAGGTCTTTGTCGATGATCTCGAAGCGGACCTTCAGCTCGCTCATGGCCGCGTCGTACTTGCGGATATGCGGCAGGATCTTCGATGCGAAGGCCTCGTACGGGTAGGCCATTTCGATTTCGGGGGGAACGGAACGGGGCTTAGAGCCGGTGACGTGCTCGATGTTTTTGGCGACCGACTTCACAGACATTGGGCGCATCTCCTGTTCGCGTGCATTGCGCGCGATAACGGTTTCGATTTACGACGGCGCCCGCAAAGCGAGTTGCTTGCGGGCCGCGGGTTTCCATTATACTGGGAAAGCGGATGCGTTAGGCGGCGTCTTGTCCACGGTTTGGGAACGACTCTGCCAAAACGGCACCCTATCAGGGACGATAAGGGGAATACCCCACAGAAAGGCAGAGCATGGGCATTCAGAAGGTAACGGCATTCGAAGACGAGCGGCTCGATGTGTACGCTCGTTTGACCGACCTGCAGCTTCGAAGCAGGATCGAGCCCAGCAAGGCCATTTTCATTGCCGAGACCGTTGAGGTGATCGTTCGCGCGCTGGATGGCGGCAACATGCCGCTGTCGCTTCTAACCGAAGAGAAATACCTGCCGCAGCTTGAGCCGCTGATGGATCGCTTCCAGGCTGCGAACCCCGATGCGCCTATTTTCGTTCTGCCCGAGGACGAGCTGAAGAAGCTCACCGGTTTCGAGTTGACGCGCGGCGCCTTGGCGGCATTTCGTCGTCCGCCCGAGCGCAGCGTTGAAGAGGTTGTGCGCGATGCTCATTTGGTTGCGGTGCTCGAGAATATCCGCAACCACACGAATGTGGGCGCGATCTTCCGCTCGGCCGCAGCGCTTGGCGCCGACGCCGTGCTGGTTTCACCTGCGTGCTACGACCCGCTGTACCGTCGCGCCGTGCGTGTCTCCATGGGAACGGTTTTCCAAGTGCCCTGGGCCCGCATTGGGACGAACCCGCACGATTGGGCGCGCGACGGCGTGCCGCTTCTTCACGACCTTGGGTTCACCACGGCGGCTATGGCCCTTGAGGACGACTCCATCTCGCTTCGCGACCCGCGATTGGCTCAGTGCGATCGTCTTGCGCTGGTGTTCGGCACCGAGGGCGACGGTCTTGCGCCCGCAACTATCAGCCGATGCGACTACACCGTGCGCATCCCCATGCGACATGGCGTCGACTCGCTGAATGTGGCCGCGTCAAGCGCCGTCGCGTTCTGGCAGCTGGCGCGTTAGCTAGGTCAATCGGCCGATTCCCCGGCCATCGTCGCAATTTGCCGTATTCGTGTTAAAGAATCGTAATAACCGCCGATCATGCGCTATTCTGTCTGGAGCACAGGGCATCGCGTGCGTGCGGTGCGTTTTGCAAGGAACGTTTCAAACAGAAATGAGGGATTATGTCTAAGAAGAAATGGCTCGCGCTTGTCGCCGCCGGCGCTCTTGCCGCCGCTCTGGCGCTTGTCGGCTGCGCTTCGGGCAATTCGGGCTCGGGCAGCGCAAGCGGCTCTGCTTCGGCTAGCGCTTCTGGTTCTGCCAGCGCTTCCACCGAGATGAAGCTTGTGAAGGAAGGCAAGCTGCTCATCGCTACGTCGCCCGACTTCCCGCCGTTCGAGAACCTTGAGAATGGCGAGATGGTCGGTCTTGACATCGAGATTGGCAAGGCTGTTGCCGAGAAGCTGGGTCTTGAGCCCGAGTTCGTTAGCCTGCAGTTCGACAGCATCCTTACCGCTGTTGCCGCTGGCACCCAGGCTGACGTCGGAATCTCCGGCCTCACCGTCGACCCCGAGCGCGCCAAGACCGTCGACTTCTCTGACAGCTACTACGTTGACGACCTGTCCGTTGCCGCTATGAAGGACAACGCCGACATCACCGCCGACAATGCTGATGAGGCTCTGAACAAGGAAGGCGTTGTCATCGCCGTTCAGTCCGGTTCTTCGGGTGAGACCTACGTCAAGGAGAACTACCCCAAGGCCACCGTTCAGCCTTACGGCAACTCCACCGACGCATTCGCTGCTCTGCAGTCTGGCCAGGCTAACGCCGTGTGCACCAACAAGGCTGTCGTCGAGCGCATGCTCGCCAACGCCTACACCGATGCTCAGGTTGTTAAGTCCATTGCCACCGGCGAGGAGTACGCTGTCGCCGTCGCTCAGGAGAACAAGGCTCTGACCGCCGCCATTAACAAGGCTCTCGAGGAGCTTCAGGCTGACGGCACCATCGATGCTCTGGTTGCCAAGTACATGTAAGACCGCAACCCGATAGCTTCGGATTGACTCGGGTGGGGCAGGCTGCGAAAGCGGCTTGCCCCACCTTTTTTATGCCCGCGGGGTAGGAAGTGCCTAAAACACGCCTTTGACGTGGTAAAATCCGCAACGTAAATGGCACAGATGGTTGCGTCGGGCACGGCGCGGGCGCGATTGCGCTTGAGAGAATGCGGGTGAAAGTCCTGCGCTCTACCAGGAACCGTAAATGCTGATGGGCAGGGTTGCCGCGGGCGCGCGGGCTGTCCAGACGAGGCGAAGTCGGATCGCTCATCCATCGCACTAAGCCCTGGGAAAGAGAGGAACCGATGAGCATCGGCCCCAAATTCGTGCGCGCTAACGCGCCCGACGATTCTGCTGTGCAGAACAAGACAGCGCAGAAACCCGAAACATTGAAGACGTCTTTGTGGCGGCGTACGCTTGCCAGCTTCATGGCGGTTGTCATGGCAACGGCCATGACGCCAAGCTTGGCGTTCGCCGATTCCGGCGCGAAGGCCGCCGAAGACGAGGCTGCGGCTTCGCAGCCTGTTGCCAAGGATGCTGCTGCTTCCGACGGCGAATCCGCTGCAGCCAAGGATGCTGTGGAGGCGCCGAAGGCTGAAGCCGCTGACGCTCAGCAAGAAGACCAGTCCGCTGACGAAAGCAAGGCCGAGCAGAGCGCTCAGGCAGCTTCTGGTGGCGACGACGCCGATGCGGTTGCTTATGCCGCTGAGACTGTCACGGTTAGCAGTGCTACCATTCATAACGCATCCGGCAAAGACGTTACCTGTACGGACAGCAGCGTCCCTGCGGCCAAGGTTGGCGATACCGTCAAGCTTGTTGCCATGTGCGAGTACGAAGATTACTTGGGCGACTACGAGGACGTCGAGCTTACCGACTCTGAGTATGCCCAGCTCACCTACCAGTGGTACATCGGAACCGAGAGGGCGTCTGCTCATTCCGCCTCTGGTTACTCCGCTATCGACGGCGCTAACTCCCGCGAGCTGGTCATTACGTCCGACATGGTTGGCAAGTACGTGCTGTGCTACGTGACGTACAACAAGTGGGACTCCAAAGATACCGCCAGCCTTGCCAAACCCATTGAGGGCGACGCCGTTGCGCCGTCCAACCCCGATGCCGCGAAGCTTGCCGAGGCCGCCAAGAAGCTTTCTACATGGAAGCCCGTTCTTAAATATGGCGCCGACACCAATATCGTCGACATGCTTAAGTCCAAGCTTCAGGAGCTTGGCTATCCTGATGTGGCCCCGTCTTTGAAGTCGGTCTGGTACGGAGGTTCCGACCCCGCTCAACAGGGCGGCATTGCCGATGATGGATCCGTCACGTACTTCTTTTTGACGAATGCCGACAAGACTGTCTTCACCGACTGGTCTGTTTTGCGTCAATTCCAGCCCACGTACACGCTGACGCTGGGCGAAGAGTCGGTCGAGTTCACCCCCAGCTCGAACTCCATGCTGCCGTGGAACGACGCGAAGGTCGAAGCTTATCTTTCTGACCTGCTTGATTCCGCCGAGCTTACTGCGTCCGTGAAATCGGGCGTTGCTGAGTCGTCCGTCAAGGAAGAAACCCTTCCCGGCACGCTTTACTCGAATGGCAAGAAGGTCGCGTCGCTTACCTGGACTTCATCCGATGAGTCTGCGGCGAAAGTCACTTCCAGCTACGACTCCGATTACAACACTGTTTACAAGGTTGCCTACACACATGGTAGCGGCGATGCCGCCGTTCAGCTTAACGTTTCCGTGCAGATGTTCGTTTCCGGTTACGACAATGCACCCGGCACCAGCGTCGATCGCTCATACCAGGTGAAGGTTGCCTCTAAGTCGGATGAGGATGTCGCTGCCGAGAAGGCCGAGCTTGAGGCTGCGCTTGCCCAGATCGACGGGCTTGTCGTTGCGTATGACGACACCAGCAAGGGTGTCGACCTGTCGGCTGTCGAGTCCGACTTTATCTTGCCCCGCGCCGGGAAGCTTATCAGGGACAACAACGTCAAGCTTTCGTATTCGTCGAGCGACGACTCCGTTCTGAAGATCAACGGCTATCGCGTTATCGTCACTCCCGACATTGCCGGCGGAACCAATCAGGCCACCATCACGGCAACCCTCACGCGTGATGGCGTCGTCGCAACCCGCGATATCGTTGTCAACGTCAAGCCCATCGACGAGGCCGAGATCGATGCCGCCGTTGCCTTCATGCAAAAGGTGAAGGACGGTTATGCCGCATCGCTTCTGGGAAACAACGCTTCCGTTGACAGCGTCAGCCAGGACCTGAACCCCTGGAGCACCGCTGTGCTTCAGGACGACGGCACGGTTTCATATTCGAAGAAGTACGAGGCGGGTGGTCTTCATACTGCCGATCTGCCTGGTTACGACTCTATGGCCGGCACGAACTGGCGCACGTTCAAATCTGACAATAGTTCTGTTGTTGCCGATGAGACCCTGCGTGTCACTCAGCCTGTCGCCGATACGCTCGTTACGGTGCAGAGCTCTCTTACGTACGAGAAGTACGTGGCCTTGGCCGAAGCTCATCCCGAGAACGCCAAGCTGCAGAGTTTGGTGAACCAGCCTGTTAGCGCGACGTATCGCATCGTTGGCACGACCGATCATTCCGATCCGCAGATCTCGGTGAACTTCCAGTTGGTTGGCGTTGATGCCAAGGGCAACGACGAGGTTTGGTCGGATGGCGCCCAGGGCATCGCCTTCGGTTCGACCGCCGATGCGCTTATAGAGCAGGTGCTGAACGCATGCGAACTCATACATACTTCGTCGACGAGCGCGTACGGTTATTACCTTTCCGACATCACGTCTGCTGATGGCAGGACGCTCGGGTATGACGCGGCAACCGGGAAGTACTGGCAGCTGTTCGTGAACGGTAAGGCGTCTGAGGTTGGCGCCAGTAGCGTTACTCTGAACCCGGGCGATTCCGTCGTTCTGTATTACTCGGCGTTCGGCGATACACTTGACAACATCGGCAAAGCCATGTTCGTCTCGACAGTCAAAATCATCGGTCCCGACGCTTCCGGCAAGGATGTTGTTTGGGCTCCCGAAACCGAAGTGAAGATCGCCGCCGAAGATGGCATGACCGCAGCAGCTCTTACCAAAAAGGTTCTTGAGCGCTATGGCATGACCTGCGATGGCGGCATGTGGACCATTTCCGCCAAGGACGGCGGCACACTCCCGAACGGCGAGGCAAGCCTGGGCAGCAAGCAGGATGCCCAGGGCAACTGGTTGTGGTGGGCCTTCTATATCAATGGGAAGCTGAGCAATAAGCTTGCCTCGACCTATAAGGTTCAGCCTGGCGACAAGATCGCATGGTATTTTGCAGGTGACGGCGCCGAACTTCCCAAGGCTGATGTAGAAACCAACCCCAAGGCCGATCATCCTTCTGTTGATGTGCAGTTCAACGGCTTTGCCAATGGCGGCACCGGAGCAATCACCAGCGGCAACACGCCCGTGGCCAAGACTGATGCCGCATGGAGCAGCAGCCTGCTTACCGATAAAGAGCGCGAACTTGGCGCATCTTCGTCGGCCTCTACGCCGCTTGTCGTTGACGGCAAGCTGTACGTCGTTTCCGCTTCGTCTTATTTCGATCCGACCACCCAGGTGTACACCTCGAGCCTTGCGCGCCTTCAGCTGATCGACTCGGCAACGGGTGCGGTTGCAAAGCAAATCACGCTTGGCTCGACGATGGATACCACCTGTCGTCCGATTTACGCTGACGGCATCATCGTCGTTCCCCTGGCGGGCGGTTATCTGCAGGCCGTTTCGGCAACCACTCTCGAAACTCTTTGGGTGAGTGACGCGTTCGCGAATCAGAATCTGTCCACGCTGACGATCTCCGATGGCTACGTGTACTTGGCAACCGTCGATTCGTTTGACGACAGCTGGTCCGCCTCGGCAGGCACGCTGCGTCGGGTGAATCTGCTTACGGGTGCCGTTGCGGGCTCCTTCACCGATGACGGTGCGGGCTATTACTGGGCCGGCGGCGTGATTGTCGGCGACTACTACGTTGTCGCCGATGACATGGGCGGCGTGTCGGTATTTTCGGCCGATCTGTCGCGTAAAGTTTCTTCTGTGAGCGCGTCCCCGGTGGGATTCCGCAGCGTGCTTGTTGTTGACGACGACAACATCTATGCCGTTTCGAAGGACGGCGTCTTGCATCGATTCGCCGTTGATGCGGCGGGCAACCTGTCCGAGACGGGCAAAGTCCAGTTTGCGGGCTATTCCACGTCCACGCCCACTATCAGCGGTGGTTATGCATTTGTTGGTGGTTCCGACGATTACAAGGGCGTGCTTGCGTGCATCAAGTTGTTCGACCTCAGCGTGACCAAGGTCACCAAGGCCGATGGCGAGCTGCTTCCGTTCGAAAGCAAGAGCACTCCGCTTGTTTCGACGCGCAACGGAAAGACGTACGTGTACTTCACGCTAAATGGCGCCCAGGGCGATCGGCCCAACTACACGTCGGGCGGCGGTGTGTATGCGTATTGCTTGGGCGACGAACAGGCGAAGCTGATCTTTGCTCCGGGTGTTGGTTTCGCGCAGTACTGCATGGCCTCGATCGTTTCCGATGGTGCGGGCAACTTGTACTACACGAATGATTCGGGCTATTTGTTCAAGATCGCGGCGCAGGAAGGCGAAGCTACCGAGCCCGTCACGCCGGCGGATCCGAAGCCCGTGCCGGGTGGACAGCCTGGTGGTGGCAACGGCGGGGCGTCTGGTAATGACGGTGACAACAACGGTTCGCAGCTTGGCGGCTACGTCGCACCTGCGGCAACTCCGATCGATGACGCCGATGCTGACAAAGCCGATGCCGCTAAAGCGGAAGAATCTGACGACGCGGCGACTATCCGATCTGCCGCTGGTGGCGAAGAGGACATCATGCTGATCTCGATGGACGATGGTGCTGACCAGCCCGTCAAGGGCGGAACGCCCCTGCCGTTCGTTTTACTTGGTGTGGGCGGCCTTGGTCTTGCTGGTGCTGCTGCCTGGATGATCGGCGTCAGGCGTCGCAATTTCGGAAGGTAAGGTTGCGAAGTGACCGATAACGACGTCGAAAACAAGTTCAGCCATAGCGAGTCCGAACCGCCTCGCGATTCGGCTCGCGCAGCCGCTCTGACGGTGGGAGGCCCCTCCGTCCTTGACGAAGGTTCCCAACAGTCGATCCCCACGCGCACGCGCGTGGGGATCGCGGCGCTTGTGCTGGCTTCCATTCTGCTGATAGTCGCTGGCGTTTTCTTGATATTCGGCGGCACGTCTGGCGGTGCCAGCTTGCCTACTGGATCCTCCTCCGCTGTCGCTTCGGCATCCGCAGACGATGGTGGCAGCGCGGCCGAATCGGGTTCGCCCGCATCCTCCGAGGGAGGCTCTTCGGCACCCGCTGACGGTAAAACCGTTGCTTCCAACGACGGATTCGCTTCTTCTACAACCGACTCTCCTTCGCGCGACGAGGGGTCGTCGACAACCGATGGCAGCACCCCGTCTTCGTCGGGGCAGGACGCTTCGCCTGCCCCTTCTCCCGAGCCGGCCGAGCAGCCAAGCCAGACGCCGTCCAACCGCATCGCTGTTTCAGTTTCTGTCAGCAGCTCTGCTGTGGGCGGATCTGTTTCGGGCGGCGGTTCTTTCGCTTTCAACCAAGGCGCCACGGCTTATGACGCGCTTTGCGCTTGCGGGCTGTCGGTGAACGCGCGCGGCAGCCAGTACGGCCTGTACGTAAGCGCCATCGGCGGTTTGGCAGAGAAAGAGCACGGCGGCAAAAGCGGGTGGGTGTACTCCGTGAATGGGATTTCACCTATGACGTCGTGCGCCAATTACGTTCTTTCCGATGGCGATGTTGTTAGCTGGTTCTACGTCACGGGCAACTAAGTTGCCATCGTCGTACTGCTTGCTGATGTTGATTTGACGCCTGATAGAGATGCAGAACGTTTTCCATACATATCACCCTGCTGTGGCATTCCTGTTCCTTGCCTGCGCGCTTGATTTGTCTATGTGCTGCATGCACCCCGCGTATGTAGCGCTTTCTCTTGCCGGCGCGCTTGCGTGCTCGTGCGTGTGCCGTGGCGGACGCGCCACTTTGCTGTCGCTTCGGTGGGTTGTGCCTTTGTGCCTGATCGTGGCTGCGGCAAATCCGTTGTTCGTCGCATCGGGTTCCACCGAGCTGTTCCGCGTGGGTTTGCGCGCCGTTTATCTTGAAGCGCTTATCTACGGCTTGTGTTCGGGCGCGGTGTTCGCGTCGGTGTTCCTGTGGTTCGCTTCGTATTCGTCCTGCATGGATTCCGAAAGCTCGCTTGCCCTGTTCGGCAACGTCTTACCCGTCGTGACGCTTATGGTCTCGCAAGTGTTGCGCCTCGTTCCCCAGTTCGTTTCGCGGGGAAAGTCTGTCGCCTGCGTCCAAGACGCCGTGAGCGTTGCGGCTCCCAATGGCAAGCGCGAGGCGGCGCGTGGGCGCATGCGCATCGTCAGCGTTTTGATGGGATGGGGAATGGAAGATGCCCTTGAGCGTAGCGACGCCATGCGGGCGCGCGGCTACGAATGCGGGGCGAAGCGCACGACATATAAACGGTTGCGTGTTCATGTGCGCGATGCCGTCGCTGTGGGATTCGTTTTGGTGTTGGCGGTGGTTAGCGCCGTTACCGCATGGGCGGTTTGCTCGCGCTATTCGTTTTATCCCGTGACCGATCCGGTTGCGTTTTGGTGGGGGTATATCCCGTATGCCCTGTTCATGATGGTGCCCGTGATTCTGTGGGTGATAGATTGGTGGCAATGGAGGTCGTGCGAATGATGACAGGAGAAAAGCTCGCTGGCGCCGTTGCCCCTGCGGTGGTTGTTCAGGATTTCGGGTTTCAGTATCCCAGGCAGGGTTCGGCCGATGCGCGCGAGGCAGTGCGCGGTGTTTCCTTTCAGGTTGAGCAGGGGGCGTTTTGCGTGATGACCGGCTCAACCGGTTCGGGCAAGACCACGCTTCTGCGCTGCATGAAGCCCGAGCTTGCGCCGGTGGGCACACGAAGCGGTTTGCTCAGCGTGCTTGGGTATGAGCTCTTCGGGGCGAGTGGAGATGGTGCGCGCGGCGTGGGCGCGGGTGTCGCTGTCGAGCGGGCTGCTGGCGATGACCTGCCCGTCATGTCGCCGCTCGAGTCGGCGCAGTCCATCGGCTTCGTGATGCAGGACCCGTCGGCGCAGATCGTGTGCGACACGGTTTGGCACGAGCTTGCTTTCGGGCTTGAGAACATCGGCATGCCGCAGGACCAGATGCGCCGTCGCGTGGCCGAGGTTGCCCATTTCTTCGGGATCGAGCCTTGGATCCGTTCTTCGACGGAATCGCTTTCGGGCGGTCAAAAACAGCTGGTGAATTTGGCTGCCGTTCTGGCGCTTCGTCCGCGCTTGCTTCTTCTTGACGAGCCAACGGCGCAGCTTGACCCCAATGCTGTCAAGCAGTTCGTTTTTCTTTTGTCCCGTGTGAACCGCGAGCTGGGCATCACCGTGGTCATGGCGACGCATTCGCCCGAAGACGTCGAAGCGCACGCAACCCAGTTCGTTCGCCTTGACAACGCGGTTGCCGCCGCTTCGCGCGAGCAGGCGGCGCGTGTTCTGGCCCCGCGTCGTGCTGCTCGAGCGGCTAAGCTTGCGGGCGAAGAGCCTGCCATCAGCGTGCGCGGCTTGCATTACCGGTTCGAGCGAAAGTCGCCGTGGGTTTTGCGCGGCGTCGATCTTGATATCACTCAGGGCAGCGTTCATGCCGTCGTGGGCGGCAATGGGTGCGGCAAGACCACATTGCTGCGCTGCATCGCGGGGGTGCTCAAGCCGCAGCGTGGCAGCATGAAGAACAGGCTGGTGGGTTCGCAGGCGCTGCTTCCGCAGGACCCTAAGGCGCTTTTGGTGTGCGATAGCGTGATGGAAGAGCTGATGGAGTGGTCGGGTCGCTGCGGCTACGATCGTGCTCAAGCAGTAGAGGCTGCGCATCGGTTTGGGCTTGACGGGTTTCTTGATTCGCACCCGTATGACTTATCAGGCGGTCAGCAGCAAAAGCTCGCCTTGGCGAAACTGTTGCTTGCGAAGCCGCGTTTGTTGTTGCTTGACGAGCCCACCAAGGGTCTTGACCCGTATTCCAGCGCGGGGCTGTCCCGTATCATTCGCGATTTGGCGGACCAGGGAACAACGATCGTCTTGGTGACGCACGACCTTGATTTCGCGTTCGTAGTTGCCGACCAGATCTCGATGCTCTTCGACGGTGAGGTTGCTTGTAGCGAACCAGCCGAGGAGTTCCTGGCGAACAATTTGATGTATTGCCCCAATGCGAAAAGCCGCTTGTTCGGCGCGATTGCTGCTGAAGTAGAGGTTGCTGCTGAAGCGGTGGACGCTGGCGGCGACGGTGGGGCCGTCAGCGCTGCGAGAGGCGCGCTTCATGAATAGGTTCGCTCGTGTGACCGTCGAGGCGGTTGCTTTGGCGGCAACCCCGGTGGTGCTGGTGGCATGCGCGGTTGCCAACGTCGAGCAGACGGCGGCGCTGTCGTTTGTCGTGGTGCTTGCTTCGATTGGCGTTTTCTTCGCAACATATGAGGCTTCGCGCCCGCGCTTGCGCGACATCATGCCCACGGTGGTGTTGGCAGCTTTGGCTGCGGCGGGCCGCATTTTGTTCGCGCCTATTCCCGACTTCAAGCCCGTTAGCGCAATTGCGATCATCGCGGGCGTCGTCTTCGGGCGCCGAAGCGGGTTCATGGTAGGTGCACTGGCGGCGCTTGCGTCTAACTTTTTCTTTGGCCAGGGTCCCTGGACGCCGTGGCAGATGTACGCCTGGGGCCTTGTGGGTTACGGCGCCGGCCTTCTTGCAAGTGCGGGCGCGGGCGACAAGCGCCTGGTGGATGCGCATCTTTCGGTGGTGTACGTCTATGGGTTCGTGACATGCTTGGGGTATGGCTTCATCTTGAACGCATGGAGCATTTTGGCGTTCTTCCATGCGCAGGCAAGCGGCTGGGCTGGCGTTCTTGCGGTGTACGCCGCGGCGCTGCCGTTTGACATCGCGCATGGTGCGGCTACAGTCGTCTTTCTTCTAGTATTGTACGCCCCGTGGGTGAAGAAGCTTCGCCGCGTGCGCGTGAAGTTCGGCTTGGCGGGGTAAGGGTCCTTTTGCTTCGCGTTTTGCTTTGATTCGCATCTTCATCCCGTCGTGTCCCCCAACTTCATGAGCCGTGTGTGGCAATTACACGCTTCGTTGCGTCGCCAACTGTTTACGAATTGAAACCGTGGCTATAATGAAAGTTCCTGCATTCATTGCGGGTTTTCGTTGTTGTCGACCTATTTAGACGGGTTTCTATGATGTTCAAAACAAACCGTGCGGTTTGCAAAAAGTCGTTTTCGCTGCTGTTCGTTGTGGCTCTGGTTGCCTCGCTGGTGCTTCCGTTTGCTGCTTCGTTCGTTTCCCCTGCTTCGGCATACGCGCTTGACGTGCAGAAGTGCACGGCGCGCCCCAACTCCGATTCCAGCAGCGATGTTCTGGGCGGCGTGGAAACGCGCATCACCTGGGAGGCTCAGGCAGATGCCGACGAGTCGCTGGCTTCCATCTCGCTTACCCTTCCCGAGGGAACCACGTGTTCGATCAACAACGCCAAGGCCACGCTCCTTACCGGCGATGACCTTATGACCCGTGTGAACCTGAAGGCAACATTCGCTCAGGACGGCCAGACTGTCATTGCGTCGTTCGGCGAGCCGGGTCAGGCTGGCGGTTACTATCGCATCGAGCTTTACGGCGTCATGTTCCCACAGAACGGCGGCGATCAGCAGCTTACGGGCGCCTACACGCTTACCGACGGCACGGTCAAGAAGATCACCTCCATTCCGACCATCGCGGTTAAAAGCACCACCTTCGTTCAAACCCTTTCCGACTCGCTTGCTCAGCAGGAATGGGTGAAGGCCTGGAACTCCAACACGTTCCTGCGCCTGTTCCTGAACCCGCCCATCTTCGTTTCCAGCCTCCCCATTGTGCTGCAAGGCTTCTTCATGGCCGTGGGCATCGTTTTGGTGGCGTTCCCCATTGCCATTCCGCTGGGCCTGTTGCTTTCGTTCATGCGCATGTCCAAGTTCGCCATTCTGCGTGGTCTGGGTTCGCTCTACGTTAACGTGGTTCGCGGCACCCCGGTCTTCCTGCAGGTGTACATCGCGTTCTTCGGCCTGCCACTGGCTGGCATCAACATCCCGTCGTTCCCGCTGGGCGTCATCGTTTTGGCCATGAATTCGGCTGCGTACCAGTGCGAGATCTTCCGCGCGGGCATCCAGTCCATCAGCAAGGGCCAGTTCGAGGCTGCTCGCTCGCTTGGCATGAATGCCGCGCAAACCATGGCGTACGTCATCATCCCGCAGACCGTTCGTCGCGTGCTGCCCACCATGACCAACGAGTTCATCCTGCTGTACAAGGACACCTCCATGCTGGCCGCCGTTGGCGTTATGGAGCTGGTCATGTACGCCAAGACCATCGTCGCCTCCACGGGTTCCATCACCCCGTACATCGTCGCGGCGCTGTTCTACTTGGTGCTTACTCTGCCGCTTGCCAAGGTTGTCGGCAACCTCGAGCGTCGTCTTGCCGGTAACGAGACCGGCGGTAAGAAGAAACGCGACAAGAAGGGCGGCAAGCGCAAGGATTCCGGCTTCGTCGACGCCAAGATCGAGGGCAAGGACGAGTCTGGTTCCGGCCTTGAGGTTTCGCCCGAGCGCTTCTCGAGCATGTAAAGACTGGCTCCCATATCGGCTTCGAACGCCCCGCCTGTGTGACAGGTGGGGCGTTTTGTTTATCTGAGCTGGTGAAATGCAGTTTCTTCCTGGACATTTGAGCCGTGAGGCTAAATACTCAAAAAAGAAGGTGACGTTTTGCCGAGGTGCGTTAAAATGAGCTTAAGCAAGCACCCGAAAGCGGTGCGCAAACGTTTCACTAGGAGGCCCATCATGGCTCGCTACACTCGCATCTTCGCTGCTCTCGACGGCGGCTCTACGCAAGAAGCCGTTCTCGAGCGCGCTATCAACTTGGCCGAAGACAATGGCGCCGAACTGCTGCTCGGTCATGTCATCGACTCTGTTCCGTATGAGGCCAATGGCATCGACTTCGTTGCCTTGTGCGATGATGGCCGCGCCCGCATCGAGGAAGACCTGAAGGACCTTCTGGACAAGGCTCGCAACTCCGAGAAAATCCCTTCCGTCAAGCTCGAGGTTCGTGCTGGTCGCATTAACGACACCCTAGCCGAGCGTCTGGTTCAGCCCTTCAAGCCCGACCTGGTTATCTGCGGCGCCCGTGGTCTGTCCAACATCAAGTACGCGTTTGTCGGCAGCGTTTCCACGTTCCTTATCCGCAACATGGAGTGCGACGTCCTGGTCGTTAAGCCCGAGGTCAAGTAATCGCCTCTGCGCTACTGTGCAACGTTGCGTTTATTAAATCTTATGCACCCCGTCGAACGAATTCCCTTCGGCGGGGTGCTTTGGTTATAGTTTCAGGTATTCGAAAATTCACGGACGATTGGATGAACGATGATCAATCCCAGGATGTTGGCGCTTGGCCAAGAGCCTTCCGCCATTCGCAAGCTGTACGCTCATGGTCTGCGCCGCGCTGCAGAAATCGGTGCCGAGAACGTGTTCGATTACTCTATCGGCAATCCGTCTGTTCCAGCCCCCGCAGGCATTTCCGACAAGATCAAGGAACTTGCCGACGCCGATCCGGTCGAAGTGCATGCATACTCCATGTCCGCCGGTTTGTACAGCACCCGCAAGGCCGTTGCCGACAATCTGAAGCAGCGCTTCGGCATTCCGGCTACGCCCGAGCGCATCTACATGACCGCCGGCGCCACGGCTGCTTTGGATATCACCATCTCGGCCCTCACCAATCCAGGCGACGAGGTTATCGTTAACGTGCCGTACTTCCCCGAGTACCGCGTGATGATTGAAACCGCCAAGTGCACCTGCGTCGAGGTTATGATGACCGCGCCTGAGTTCCAGCTTGATATCGACGGTTTGCGTGCTGCCATCAACGAGAAGACGTCCATGATCATCATCAACTCGCCCAACAATCCCGTTGGCTGCGTGTACTCCGAGGACAACATCAAAGCCCTTGCCGCTCTTATGGAGGAAAAGCAGGCCGAGTACGGTCATCCCATCTACCTGCTTTCCGATGAGCCGTACCGCGAGGTCGTCTACGACCTGGACGTACCGTTTGCCGCGAACTACTATCAGAACACCATCGTGTGCTATTCCTGGGCAAAGAGCCTGTCCCTGCCGGGCGAGCGCATCGGCTACGTTTACGTTTCCGACCGCATTGACAACGCCGATGAGGTGTTCGCCGCGGTGTCCGGAGCCGGTCGTGCGTTGGGCTTCATCTGCGCTCCGGTTTTGTTCCAGCAGGTTATCCAGGATTGCATCGACCTGCCCACCGATGTCGAGGCATATCGTCAGAATCGTCAACTGCTCACCGACATGTTGTCCGAACTTGGCTTTGAGTTCGTGAATCCCGATGGTGCCTTTTATCTGTGGGTGAAGGCACTCGAGGACGACGCTCAGGCGTTCTCCGATCAGGCTAAGACGCACGAACTGTTGCTGGTTCCGTCTGACAGCTTCGGTATGAAGGGTTGGGTGCGCTGCAGCTACTGCATCTCGCCCGAGACCATCAAGAACTCCCGTGCTGCATGGGAGGCGCTGAAGCAGGACTACGTCAAGTAAGCCAAGCTTCTTATCGGTAAGGTCATAGGCGCCAAGAGGCGCTAGCGAAAAGAAAAGGGGTTGTCGCTCGACGAGCGGCAACCCCTTCTTGCATCGTGGTTTCGCGCGGTGGCTATTCGGAGCGAAGCGCCTCGACCGGATCGCGCTTAGCTGCCATCGACGAGGGGATAAGGCCCGCGACGAACGTTAGGATCACGCTAATGGCAATCAGGAACAGCGCGTTGCTGAGCGGCAACGACATGACGTTGGGCACGTCGAACCCGGCAAGCACGATGGCGTTCACGGGGATCGAAGCCAAATACACCAGCAAGATGGCGAATATGCCCGAGATCAGGCCCTCGATGATGGTTTCGGCGTTGAAGATGTTCGCGATGTTCAGCTTCGAAGCGCCCATGGCGCGCAGGATGCCGATCTCTTTGCGGCGTTCGAGCACCGAGATGTACGTGATGATGGCGATCATGATCGAGCTGACCACCAGCGAGATGGCTACGAACGCGATCAATACGATGCTGATGGTGTTCACGATGCTGGTGACCGAACTCATCAACGTGCCAACCAGGTCGGTGTATTGGATGGTGGATTCGTCGTCGCCCGCGGTGGTCTTGTCGCTGTTGTAGGCGTCGATAAGGTCCATGACCTTCTCTTTAGCGGGGAAGTCAACAGGGTAGATGCTGATGGTTTCGGGGCTGTTCTTGTCGGCGTAGCCCAGCTTGGTCAGGTTATTGTCGTAGGTCAGCTCCTCGGAGTTCATGTAGTTCGTCATGAGCGAGGCAAGATCTTCCTGTGTCATGTTGAACTGGATGGCGTTGGCGAATGCGCTGGCATCGAAATGGAAGCCGTTGGCAAGTGATTCGCTGAGGCCGGACATCTGGCTGGAAAGCTGGCTTGAGATGCTTTGCGACAGCTGCGTGCCCATCTTGTCGGCGGAAGCGGCCATTTGAGCTGCCATCTGCTGCGTCATGGCGGTTGCCATTGTCTGAGCAGCTTGTTGCATCAGGGCGCTTAGCTGCTGAGACAGGTAGGGCGCGAACTGGTTTTGCATGTAGTCGCGCATGGCCTTCTGGATGACGTCGGCATAGGCACCTTGCGAAGCGGCCTGAACGGCGGCGGCGTCTTGAATGCCCTCGTCGGTTTGCAGGAAGTCGCTGTATGCGCGGTTGTAATCAAGGGTGCCGTCGGGGTTCATGTATGTGCCGGGGTTCTTCATGACGAACGACATGAAATCGGCCATCATCTTGCCTTGCGCCTGATTCAGTGCCTTCTGCTGTTCGGGGTCGATCTCGGCCTTCAGCTTCGACATGTCGAACTGCGGGGCGCCTGCCAGGATCTTTGCCATAACCTCGGGGCTGAACGACTGGCTAAGCGCGCTGGTATCGATCTTGGAAACGTCGATGTCGCCGCTGAACGAAGACATGTCGATGCCCGACAGATCGAGGCTCACGTCGGTGCTATTGGAAAGCGCGCTGGTGTCGAAGCTGAATGCGTTCTTCAAGGCGTTCTCGTCGATGGAGAACATCGACTGCATGTCGAAGCCGCTCTCTTGGTCGTCCTGCAGTTCCTCAAACGACTTGCCGGTGAACACGTCGGTCTCGCTGTTGGCAAGCTGCTGCTTCACGATGTCGGAGCCTGCGGCCGCGTCGATGAGGTGATCGATCAGCGCGGGGGTGTAGGCAACGCCTTCGCCCAGCGCATGCGCCGTGGAGACGTCAGTGGGCTTCACAACGCCGACGATCTTCAGCTTGATGCCGTTGTTCACCTGCTGCGTCATGTACTCGGTGTCTTTGGACATGTCGGTCCAGGTGCCCTGTTCGGCGTTGTACTGGTACTTCGCGCTTGCGGGCACAACCGAGAACTCAAGGTTCAGCGCGTCGTCGTAGGTGAAGTTCTTGCTGACTTCGGGAACGGTCACTTCGTCGCCCGAAAGTGCATCGGTGACCATGTTCTTCATGATAGTCGGGTCGTAAACACCCAGGCTGTACAACGTGTAGTCGCTGATGTGGCCCTGCTTGGAAAGAACCAGCACGCCCTCATCGTAGCTTTCAGGCCAGCGGCCCTCGACAACTTCCATCTGCGATTCGATGATGTCCTGGTTGTCCAGCATTTCTTGGAACGCCGACATGCTGGAGGACCCGGTCGAAAGCGAGGAGGTGCTCACACCGTTCTGGAAGATGGCGGCCATCGACGAGGGATTTAGCTGGTTGATGCCGTTTTCCTCGGGGTTGGCCATGTACACCTGCGGCTCAACGCCGTAGTTGTATTGGATGGTGTGAACGTACTGGTCGATGCCCGAGTTGCCGTTCTCGAGGTATTCCTTGAACGCGACCAAGTCGTTGTTCTTAACCTTGGCGAACATGTCGCTCATGATGTCAGATTCGGGGATGGGCGTGCTGGAGGTGCGCTCGGCGCTTTTGTCGACGTTGTCTGCGTCTTCGCCTGTCATGTAGCCGCTCATGCCGCCCATAAGCGCGGTGAAGTCGAAGCTGGACTTGGTGATGGTAAGAGGGTAGCTTGTGAGCGCCTCTTCTTCGGTGTCGGCGATGTAATTGTTCACGCCGTTCGACAGCGCCAGGATGGATGCGATGCCGATGATGCCGATAGAGCCCGCGAAGGCGGTAAGGGCGGTGCGGCCCTTCTTGGTCATGAGGTTGTTGAAGGAGAGCGCCAGTGCCGTGAGAAACGACATGCTGGCCTTCTTGTCGGGCTTCTTCGCTTTGCCAGCGGTTCTTGTGGTGGCACTAGCTGTGGCTTCGTGGCTTGCATCGTCTGGTGCGCCAACGGGGTCGTTGTCGCCGATGATGTGGCCGTCCTTCAGGTTGACGATGCGCGTGGCGTACTGATGCGCCAGCTCGGGGTTGTGCGTGACCATGATGACCAGGCGATCGGACGCAATGTCCTTCAGCAGGTCCATAACCTGAATGCCGGTCTCGGTGTCAAGCGCGCCCGTTGGTTCGTCGGCAAGGACGATTTCGGGGTCGTTCACCAGGGCGCGCGCGATGGCGACGCGCTGCATCTGGCCGCCGGAAAGCTGGTTGGGTCTCTTGTTCATGTGGTCGCCCAGGCCAACGCGTCCAAGCGCCTCGATGGCGCGCCGGCGACGTTCGGCGCGCTCGACGCCGGTAAGCGTCAGGGCAAGTTCCACGTTCGACAGAATAGTCTGGTGCGGGATAAGGTTGTAGCTTTGGAAGATGAAGCCCACGCGATGATTGCGGTAGGTGTCCCAGTCGCGATCGGAGTATTCTTTGGTGGAAACGCCGTCGATTACCAGGTCGCCCGAGTCGTAGTGGTCAAGGCCGCCGATGATGTTGAGCATGGTGGTCTTGCCCGAACCCGAGGTGCCCAAAATAGCGGCGAATTCGTTGTCGCGGAACGTGATGGAGACGCCGTCCAAGGCTGTTTGCGTGAAATCGCCGGTGGTGTACGACTTGCGGATATCGGTGAGCTGGAGCATGCGGTGCCTAACTTTTTCGTTTGAAATAGTGTTGCGTGTGGGCGGGTGTTGGCTACTTGGCCACGACCCCGTTCACCAGCGCCGAGACGATGCTGATGATGATGCTGGCAAGGAACGCGCTTCCGAACCCTGCGATGCCAACGCCCACGTTGAACAGGCCGTTTGACAGCCAGCCGGCAACGTAGAGCATCAACGTGTTCACGATAAGGTAGAAGATGCCGAAGGTCATGAACGTAAGCGGTAGGCTGAGCATTTGAACGATGGGTTTGAGGCTGGTGTCAACCAGGGCAAGGATAAGGCCCAGCACGATGATGCCGGTGATGCCGTCGGCGACGGTAAGACCAGGGACGATCCAGATTGCGGCGGCGCAGGCGATTGCCGTGACCAACCAGCGAATGACGAATGACATGGTTGCCTCGCTTCTCGTTGGTTTTGCGTTGCCCGAAGCGGGCTGAAAACGCGCATGTTCAACCTATATACTCGTTTCATTCTAGTATTTGTTCGCGCCCCGAAAGTCAACGGCGCGTTAATCGTAAAATAGCCGTTAGTTTTTCAATCACAAGGGGAGTACCGATGGCTCAGAAGCGATCCGATACCGCGTCGAAAAAGAAGACGGCGAAGAAAAAGCCGCAGGCAAGCGGGGCGGGCAAGAAGAAGATGAAGACGAAGCGCCCTGCTGCCTCGGCTCCTTCCAAAAACGACCCCTGCGGCGCAAGCTTCAAGTGCGGCGCGTGCCAGCATATCGCCAAGCCCTACGACCAGCAGCTTCAGGCGAAGGGCGAATATGTGCGCCAGCTGTTCGTCAATGCGGGCATTGTTGCGGATGATGCAGTGGCAAACGAAAGCATCTTCCTCCCGGTTTTGGGCATGGACGAGCCTTATCGCTATCGCAACAAGGTTATCTCGCCGTTTGCGCGCGGCAAGCGTCTTGCCGACGGCAAGCGCGGCGCACGCTACGAGATCAAAACCGGCATGTATGCGGCTCATTCGCACAGGCTGGTGGACACCGACGGCTGCCTGATCGAAAACGAGCAGGCCAAGCAGGTCGTTCGCCAGATCAAGCACCTTATGGGCAAGTTCGGCATCGAGCCCTATGACGAGGACGCGGGTGTCGGCTTTATGCGTCACGTGGTGGTTCGCGTGGGTCACGAGAGCGGCGAGATGCTGGTTACCTTGGTTACGAACGACGACGAGTTCCCTGCGTCGCGCGCATTCTGCCGCGAGCTGGTGCGCCGCTGCCCGTTCATCACCACGGTGGTGCAGAACGTGAACACGCGCCAAACCAACGTCATCTTGGGCGAGAAGGAGAACCGTCTGTACGGTCCCGGGTTCATTTTGGACACGCTGTGCGGGCTGAGCTTCCGTATCTCGTCGAAGTCGTTCTATCAGGTGAACTCGGTGCAGACCGAGGTTCTGTACAACACCGCCATCGACCTTGCCGAGCTTGATGGGACGCAGGACGTCATCGACGCCTACTGCGGCACGGGTACCATCGGCTTGGTTGCGGCGTCGCGTGGCGCCCGCTCGGTGGTGGGCGTTGATTCGGTGGAGTCGGCCATTCGCGACGCTCGCGAGAACGCCCGCCATAACGGCATCGAGAACGCTCGTTTCGTGGTGGGCGACGCAAGCGCGTTCATGCGCGAATTCGCCGCAGGCGACGGTTTGGCCGACGAGGGGCTTTCTTCGGCTGAGGGTTCTGCTGCGGGTGCCGGCCCTGCTGCGGGTGAGACCGTCGTGTTCATGGATCCGCCTCGTGCGGGTTCGACCGAGGAGTTCCTTGACTCGCTGGCGATGCTTGCCCCCCAGCGCGTGGTTTACATCTCGTGCAACCCTGAAACCCAGGTGCGCGACCTGGCGTATCTGCAGAAGCTCGGCTACAAAACGACGAAGGTCGTTCCCGTGGATATGTTTCCGCACACCAACCACGTCGAGACGGTGGCTTTGATCGTCAAGGGCAGGTAGGGGCCGGAAGGCAGCGCTCTTGCTCGGGCCGCTTTCCTGTGCTGACGTCATCTCGCCTGTATACTTATTCGAATCGACGCCTTTGGGAGACAAGGGTCCAGAGAGGCTGGGGAAGTGAGGCAAACGTGAGGTATCCGGAATTCATCGCGCAGGGCGAGACCATCGGGTTTCCTGCGCCATCGTTCGGCGCGAACATCGAGCCCTATCGAACCGCGTTCGACCATGCTCTTAAAGTTCTTTCGGGCCGCGGTTACGAAGTGAAGCCGGGCTCCAACGCATATGCGGGCGACGGCATTGGCATTAGCTCCACGCCGGAAAGCTGCGGGCGCGAGTTCACCGAGATGTACTGTGCCGACGATTCCGCCGCGCTTATCGCGTGCGGCGGCGGCGAGCTTGCGTGCGAAACGCTTGCCAACGTCGACCTCGATGCTGTGCGCGCGGCGAAGCCCAAGTGGTTCGAGGGCTACTCCGACAACACGAATCTCACGTTCACGTTAACCACGCTGTGCGACGTCGCCTCGGTGTACGGCCCCTGCGCCTCAACGTTTGGCATGGAGCCGTGGCATACGTGCGTCGAAGACGCGCTTGGCACGCTTTCCGGCAGTAGCGCTTTCTTGGATGAAGAGGGCATTCCTCACATCGTTGCGAACAGTTATCCGCGTCACGAGGTCGAGGGGTTGAAGGATGCCGAGCATCCTTTGGCGCCCTACAATTGCACCGCGCTTTCGCTGAGGCGCGTGCTTTCGAACGGCGAGATGCGCATCGGTGATGGCGCCGCGTACATGGAGGGCCGCTTGCTGGGTGGCTGCATGGACATTCTCGCCATGTTGGTGGGAACACGATTCGACCAGGTGAAGGCGTTCAACGAGCGCTATGCCGACGATGGCGTCATCTGGTTTTTGGAATCGTGCGACTTGAATCCCATGTCCATTCGCCGCGCGCTTTGGCAAATGGAGAACGCCGGCTGGTTCGATAAGGTGCGCGGTTTCGTGCTTGGCCGCCCGCTCTGCGGTGCCGAGCCGTTCTTGGGCTTGGACGCGTATCAGGCTGTGTGCGGCATTCTGGAGAAGTACCACGTGCCTATCATCATGGATGCCGATATCGGGCATATTCCCCCGTCGATGCCGTTGATCTGCGGTAGCTTCGCGAAGGTTACGTGCATGGGCAACGATATTTCGATCGAACAGATTCTAAGATAGGAAGCAGGTATGGACGTTCTTTCCAGCGCACGCGAGGTCATTTCCGCGCATGGGCTTGCAACCGGCGAGACCCCGGTGCTGTTAATGGTTTCGGGCGGCTCCGACTCGACCGCGTTGGCGTACATCGCCGCCGATCTTGTTCGGTCGGGGGACATTGGCCCTGTTGCCATGCTTCACGTGAACCATAAACTGCGTGGCGCCGATGCCGACGACGATGCCCTGTTCACGGCTCAGCTTGCCGATGCGCTGGGGATCTCTCTGTTCGCATGCGAGATCAACGTATCGGGCATTGTCGCTGCTGAAGGCGGCAACATCGAGGCCGTTGCGCGTCGTGAGCGCTATGCCGCAGCGCACGATGCGCTGGTCAGCCTGTGCCGCCACGTGGGCGCGCCCGTTTCCGAGGGGCGCATTTTCACGGCGCACACTGCTGACGATCGGGTCGAGAACTTCTACATGCGCTCGATCGTGGGCACGGGACCAGGTGGGTTCCGTGCCATGCGCTACCTGAATGGCCAGGTGGCGCGCCCGCTTCTTGAGGTTGGTCGACAGGACTTGCGCGACTACTTGCAAGAACGCGCCGATTCAGGTCTGCTTGTTGTGCGTGACGGTCAGGGCGCTCTTTGGCGCGATGACGCCACCAACGAGCACACCGATCGCTTCCGTGCATTCGTTCGCGCCGAAATCGTGCCGGACGCCAAGGAGCGCAACCCCAAGCTTCTGCAGACTTTGACGCATACCATGAATCTGATCGCTGATGAGGACGAGATGCTTGAGTCGTACGTCGATCGGCTGATGACGTCGACGGTGAAGTGGGAGAGCGTGCGTCCCGGCGCCGATCCCGATTACATTGACGGCTGCGTCGTGCTGCCTGCGTTCGCCCATGAGCCGCGACCGATCCAGCGCCGACTGGTCACGCGTGTGCTGAGTTTGATCTTGGGGGTCGAGCCTCGTATCGAGGGCTCGTCCGTCGAGGCGGTTTTAGGCGCGGTTGAAACCGGGGTTGCGGGCGATGGCAAGGCCGCGGCGGGCATCAAGGGAGGCTACGTTGCCAACATCCAGGGCGACTTGGCTGTTTCCGCCAACAAGCAGGGTGTGCGCATCGAGCCCATGGCCGTTTTCCGTGCGCGTCGTAAACGCTTGTAGATAGGCTGCGTGCATGCGCGCGTTTTTGCGGTAGAATCCGCCTGAACCAAACGAGATTTTAAACATGACTAGTGAGGGTTTGCCGATCATGCAGGAAAACAACGAGCAGATGCAGCAGCAGACCGATCAGACCTCTGAGCGGGCAGGCGAGGGTGCTGTCGAGGAGGCTATCGCCTTCGATGTCATCTTGGCCAGCGGCTCGCCACGCAGGAGACAGCTGCTTGAAGAGGCAGGCGTCAAGTTCACGGTGCATGCCGCCGAGGTTGACGAGTCGCTCGAACCCGACGACATTGCTCAGCCAACCGAGGCCGCGAAGAAGCTTGCCGAGCGCAAGGCCGGTGCGGTTGTGCAGGAGATCCTGGGAACGCCCGGCTTCGTCGGCTCGATCATCGTATTGGGCGCCGACACCATGGTCGTCCACAACGGCACCATCTTCGGCAAGCCTCATAACGCCTCCGAGGGAACGCATATGCTGCGCACGCTTTCGGGCGACACGCACCAGGTCCATACCGCGGTGTCGGTATGGCTGGTTCATGCTCACACCGAAGAGGACGTTTCGCTTGGCTACCGCACGTTCGTGGACACCGCGCACGTCACGTTCAAAGACCTTTCCGATCAGGAAATTTCGGAGTATCTGAAGAAGGGCGAGTCGTACGACAAGGCCGGCGCCTATGCCATTCAGGGCGAGGGTGCGGCGTTGGTCGAGCGCGTCGACGGGTCCATCTCCACCGTCATCGGCCTTCCCATCGAGCGCCTTCTGGCGGAGTTCCCGGATATTGCGGCCGCGGCCGAGCCGACTCTGTAAAGAGTCGAGCGACAGCCGCCATCGCCAAAAGCGAAATAGAATGATGACCTCCGAACGCGCTTCCGCCGCCGAAGCGGCTTTCGTGAAAGTCACTGAGAGCGGCAAGGTTTCCTGAGGCGTACCGACAGCCACCATTCGTTGAAACCGAGCTGACTCTGTAGCCGCCGAGCCGACTTTGAAGCGTAGCGATAGCTGCCATCGTCAAAAGCGAAATAGGGCAACGGCGCCCGTCGATCCAACCGAATCGCCACCCATTTTGCTCGAGTTCTGACGTTACGCATTTGTGACTCGCCATAAAAATCCCCAATGGTACACTGTTAGCTTGTATTAATAGGCGAGGTGCACCATGCTCCATGGGCGCCAACCTCAAGCAAAAGGGGATATCGTGCATCCAGATATCAGCGAAGTTCTGTACACCGAAGATCAGGTTCGCCAGCGTGTTGCCGAAATCGGCGCGGCGCTTACCGAGGAATACGCCGACGTTGCTGAACGCGGTGAGGGAATCGTCCTGCTCAGCGTCTTGCGTGGTGCGGCAATCTTCATGGCCGACCTTGCGCGCGAGATCAAGGTTCCCCTGGAGATGGACTTCATGGCGGTGTCGTCTTACGGCAACGGCGTGAAAAGCTCCGGCGAGGTGAAAATCGTCAAAGACCTTTCCTCCAACATCCGCGGCAAACATGTCATCATCGCCGAGGACATCCTGGACTCCGGCCTTACCATTAGCTACCTGCTGCGCAACCTGCAGTCGCGCCAGCCTGCCTCTATCGAGGTGGTCACCCTTCTGCGTAAGCTCACGCGCCAGCAGGCCAAGATCAACTGCAAGTACGTCGGCTTCGAGTGCCCCGACCAGTTCATCGTCGGCTACGGCCTCGATTATTCCGAGCGCTACCGCAATCTTCCGTACATCGGCGTTTTGAAACCTGAGGTTTACCGTTAATGGCTCCACAGCGAAACAAGAAGAACAACAACGAAACCAGTGGGCGCACAGCGATCATCGCGGTTGCCGTGTTCCTGATCGTGGCCGTGCTGGTGGGCAACCAGTATCAAGGCCTTATGACCAATGGCTCCGATCAGCGCACCACTGACACGCTTATCACGTCCGAGTTCCTGCAGGCGGTCGAGCAAGATCGCGTCGAGTCGGTTGTCTACGATGCCGGCAGCTACACGGTCACGGGCACGTATTACCCTGCGGCAACGGCGGGTTCTGCGGCACTTAATGCGTTCAACAGCGCATTCAACACCATGAACGCCGCTGTCTCGCAGTACAAGTCCGATGCAGGGCGCGGTCTTACGGGCATCGCCACCTCGTCGCTTGATGGGGCGAACTTGGGCGAGCTGCATAACTACACCACCACCTATGTGGGTCAGGAATCGCTTGCTCAGCTCGTCGCGAAGCATCCGCAAACCTCCTACCAGGTCAAGCTGCCGTCGCAGTGGACCGAGGTTCTTGGCACCATCCTTCCCATCTTGATCATCGGCGCATTGCTGTACTTCTTCTTCACGCAGATGCAGCGCGCCAACAACCAGCAGATGGGCTTCGGCAAGACCAAGGCAAAGAAGGCCGTTGAAGAGCGCCCCGACGTCAAGTTCGCCGACGTTGCCGGCGTCGACGAGGCCGTCGAGGAAATGCAGGAGATCAAGGACTTCCTGGCCAACCCCCAGAAGTACCAGTCTTTGGGTGCTAAGATCCCGCGCGGCTGCCTTCTGGTTGGCCCTCCGGGCACTGGTAAAACACTGCTCGCGCGCGCCGTTGCAGGCGAGGCGGGTGTGCCGTTCTTCAGCATTTCCGGTTCCGACTTCGTCGAGATGTTCGTCGGTGTCGGCGCAAGCCGCGTTCGCGACCTGTTCGCTCAGGCAAAGGAAGCTTCGCCTTCCATCATCTTCATCGACGAGATCGACGCCGTTGGTCGCCAGCGTGGCGCCGGCTTGGGCGGCGGTCACGACGAGCGCGAGCAAACGCTGAACCAGCTGCTCGTCGAGATGGACGGCTTCGAGAAGAACGATTCCGTCGTGCTTATCGCCGCAACCAACCGTGTCGACATCCTTGACCCGGCTCTGCTTCGCCCGGGCCGATTCGACCGCCAAATCACCGTCGACGTGCCCGATGTCAAGGGCCGCGAGCGCATCCTTCAGGTTCACGCTGCCGACAAGCCGTGCGGTTCCGACGTCGACCTTCAGAAGATCGCTCAGCTCACCCCGGGCTTCACGGGTGCCGACCTGATGAACCTCATGAACGAAAGCGCCCTTCTTACCGCACGTCGCGGCAAGAAGATCATCACCATGCGTGAGGTCACCGAGTCCATGGAGCGCGTCATCGCCGGCCCCGAAAAGAAGGGCCGCGTCATGAACGCCGATACCAAGAAGACCATCGCTTACCACGAAAGCGGTCATGCCCTGGTCGGCCACTTGCTTGAGCATGCCGATCCGGTGCATAAGATCAGCATCATCAGCCGTGGCCGTGCGCTTGGCTACACCTTGTCCATCCCTGACGAGGACAAGATGCTCAGCAGCTATAAGGAAATGCTCGACCAGATGGCTGTCTTCATGGGCGGTCGCGTGGCCGAGGAGATCTACCGCCAGGACATCACCACCGGCGCATCCAACGACCTGGAGCGTGCAACCAAGATCGCCCGTGCCATCGTCACTCAGTACGGCATGAGCAAAGAACTTGGCGCTCAGGTGTTCGGTCAGCCCAACCACGAGGTGTTCCTTGGCCGCGACTACGGCAACACACAGGACTACTCCGAGGCAACGGCACGCCGTATCGACGACGAGGTTGCACGTCTTATGCGCGAGGCTCACGACCGTGCTTACGAGATCCTTAGCTCGCACGCCGACCAGATGAACCTCATGGCCAACGTTCTTCTTGAGCGCGAGACCGTCGATGGCGAGGCTTGCCAGGCGCTTCTTAACAACACCTGGGATGACTACCTTGCCCACGAGGGCGAGATCATCGCCATGCATGAGCGTGAAGAGGCTGAGGCACGTGCCCGCGATGCCGCTGCCACAAACCTGTCCGAGGTTCCCGAGGCTCCTGTGGCTCCCGCAGCTCCTGCAGAAGCCCAGCCCGTCGCACAGGCGGTTTCGGCTAGCGCACCTGCCGCTGACGCTTCGGCCGATGCCAATATGGCGAAGAACGACCCTGGTTTCGTGCCGCAGGTCCCCGTTGCGTCGCAGACCCCTGCAGCCAATCCAACTGATGTTGAAGATCGTCCAGGAAAGGACAACTAACTAATGCTTTGGCGTTGTTCCGGTTTCCAATTCGATGACAGGATGCCCATTATCATGGGCATCCTTAACGTTACGCCCGATTCTTTCTCGGATGGCGGCCGCTTCTCGAACGTCGACGAGGCTGTTGCCGCTGGCAAGCAAATGATCGCCGACGGCGCGGTCATCATTGACGTGGGCGGCGAGTCCACGCGCCCTGGCTCTGCCGAGGTGACGGTTCAGGAAGAGATCGCTCGCACGCAGGATGTCGTGCGCGCTCTGTCTGAGGCTGGCATTTGCGTCAGCATCGACACGCGTCATTCCGAAGTTGCACGCGCTGCCCTTGAGGCGGGCGCCAGCATCGTGAACGACGTCTCGGGCTTCCGCGACCCCGCTATGGTCGATGTCGTCGCTCAAGGCGATTGCGGCTTGGTCGTCATGCACATGAAGGGCGAGCCTGGTACCATGCAGAACGACACCACCTACAACGACGTCGTCGTCGACGTGCGCGAGTACCTTCGCGACCGTGCCGCTCAGCTTGAGGAACGCGGCATCGCTCACGATCGCATCTGCGTCGATCCGGGCCCCGGCTTCGGCAAGACGGCAAGCCAGACGCTTGAGATGGTGCGCAATTTCCAGGAGTTCGCACGTCTTGGTTACCCCGTTATGGTTGCCGTTTCGCGTAAGAGCTACATCGGAGCGGCATATGGCATCGACGTTCCGGCTGATCGCGATCAGGCTTCGGCCGAAGAGGCTCTCATGGCTTGCGAGCTTGGCGCCGGTGTCATCCGCACGCACAACGTGCCGCTTACCGTCGAGGTTTTGAAAGGCCTGCGCCCCTTCTGCGTCCTTTCGCTTGGCAGCAATGTGCCGCTTGTCGCGAACGAGGGCGAGGAGCAAGCAGGAAAGATCGCCATCCTGAACCATGTCATTACTGATCTGTGCAGCGTGCCCGACACGCAGATCATCGACATTTCCAGCTTCTATGAAAGCGAGCCTGCTTATCTGGAAGACCAGGATGTTTTCGTGAACGCTGTTGTGCTGGTTCGCACCGGTGTGCCGCCTAAAGAGCTGTTGAAGTACCTGCACTCCATCGAGAACAGCTTGGGCCGCGTGCGTGAGATTCCCAACGGCCCGCGTACCTGCGACATCGACATTGTCGACTATCAGCTCTACATCGTGGACAACGATATCCTCACTCTGCCGCACCCCCGCGCGCTTGAGCGTGATTTCGTGGTGAAGCCCCTTGCTGAGATCCGTCCCGGCTACGTGTTCGCCGACGACACTCCGCTTTCGTTTGACGGCGTGAAGTACGGTAAGGCCACGCTTATCTCGAACCCGCAGTTCTAACTATCGGCAAGGGAGGTTTGCCATGGCGTTCCGTATTGTTCAGCACGATTCCGTTCCAACCACGAACGACCTGATCAAGGACGCCATCAAGCAGGGCCAGCCCGAGGGGCTGGTCCATTGTGCATTCAAGCAGACAGCTGGTTATGGAAGACAAGGCCGCACATGGGTTAGCCCCTATGGTGGCCTTTACGCTTCGTTCTTGTTTCGTCCCGATGTTCCCGTCGAGCAAATCTCGACGATTGCCCTTGTTGCTGCCTTGGCTGTGCGTGACGCGATCGTCGATGCGGTGAAGTCGTGTTGCGCGACTGTTGACGGCTCGATGGGTGATGATCGCCTAGGTATTGAAGACGCGGTCAAAGTTAAATGGCCGAATGACGTGGTGTGCGACAGCGGCAAACTCTGCGGTATTTCGTCGGAACTCGTTCGCGGTGCACTGTGCATCGGGATAGGCATCAACGTGTTCGAGCCGTTCGGGTCGATGTCTGTTTCGGGGAAGAACGTTCCAGCGTATGTGGCCGATTTCATCCCCGGCGTCAATCGTAAGCTTCAAGTTGATTCCCTAGACGATGCGCAGCGCGATCTGCTTATCCGCGTGCGTGATTCGTTGGTTTCTTCGTTCGAGTGTTATTACCGCATGTGGGAGAGCAATGGCTTCGCCGGCTGCGTCGATTCTTTCCGTTCGTGCATGACCATGCTTGGCTCGCGGGTCGAGATCGTTGCCGTTGATGGTGCGTCGTTATCTTCCGGCGTGGTGCAGGGCGTTGCCGATGATGGGCGGCTTGTCCTTCAAGACGATGCAGGCTCTTTTGTTTTCGTCTCGTCGGGCGAGGCCCATATTTCGCGAATTTCTTAAGATTCGCAACTGTTCGGAGTTTCCGAAATCATGGAATTTCAATTAAGCGATACTGGTGATGTGTCGCACGTATAGACCCAATTTGCAGCGTAGTTATAATAAAGAATAGTCGAAAATTCAGGGAAGAAAGAACTACGCCTATGTCTTCAAGCATGTCACCTGCGGAAATGGAATCAGAATCAATCGAGAAGAAGCCTGCCGGCAACGCTGGCGGCGAGCATCATGACAACGACGAAAAAGTTAACAGGCTGGGTACGGGAAAGATCTGGCCGCTCGTTATCGAATTCGCCATTCCTGCAATCATCGGCATGCTGGTGAACGCTGCGTACAACCTTATCTCTGCAGCCTTCCTGGGTCAGGCTTTGGGTACCATCGGCGTTTCTGTCACGCAGGTCGCTCAGCCTATCATGACCATCTTCCTGGCTATCGCCATGATGGTCGGTGCGGGCGGCAACGCGCTGTGCGCACTGCGTCTTGGCGCCGGCAAGCATGACGAGGCCGAGCATGTTCTTGGCAACACCGTCACGCTCAGCGTGGTCATTGCTGCGATCGTCGCGGTTTTCGCCATGTTCCCCTCGTTCTTGGATTGGATCCTTACCATTTCCAGTTGCACCGAGGAAATCCGCCCGTACGCCGCGATCTATATTCAGATCATCTGCTTCGGCTATGTCCTGCAGTGCATCGGTTTCGGTGTGAACAACTTCATCCGTACTGCCGGCGCGCCGAACCGCGCGCTGTTGACCATGGTCATCGGCGCCGCAGTTTGCATCGTTTGCAACTATCTCTTCGTTCTGGTGTTCGACTGGGGTGCGGCGGGCAGTGCTGCCGCAACGCTCGTCGGCCAGGGCGCTTCCTGCGTTTCGGTTCTGTGGTACTTCCTGTTCACAAAGGGCTCGCCGCTTAAGTTGCGTCGTCGTTGCCTGAAGCTGAGCGCTCCTATCTCCAGGCAGATCTTCGCTCTGGGTGCTGCAAGCTTCTGCGTTCAGATCGCCGCTGCCATCCTGAGCTTCGCTACCAACTTCCTGTTGGTTAAGTACGGTGCCATGAGCGCCATCGGCGAAAGCGCCGCATTGGCCTCTATCGGTTTGGTCCAGCGCGTTGGCATGTTCGCGGTTATGCCTCTTATCGGCGTGGCCACTGCTGTTCAGCCTATCCTTGGCTTCAACTACGGCGCCAAGCTGTACGGTCGCGTTCGCACCACGGTGTTCGACGGCATGATCTTGGCGACCATCTTCTCGGTTATCATGTTCGCCATCATCCATCTCTTCCCCGATGAGATCATTGCTTTCTTCGGTCTGACTGATCCGTCGCTCATGGAGTTCGCAGTATTCGCGTTGAAGGTTCAGATGCTGATGATTCCTATCGTCGGTTCTCAGATCGTTGGTTCGAACTACTTCCAGGCAACCGGCCAGCCCGCCAAATCCATTATCCTGTCGTTGTCACGTCAGGTTCTGATCTTGATGCCTCTGATGTTCATCCTGCCCGAGTGGCTGCCTACCTTCACCAGTTTCTCGGCGCTCGACAGCATCTGCATCGCCATGCCGATTTCCGACTCCCTGTCGTTCATTCTTACCGCGATTTTGGACGTCATCGAGCTTCGTCGCCTGTCGCGCATCGAGCATCATCAGCCCGCTCCGCAGTACTAAATCGTCTGCCAGCTCGCGAAATAAAGCTAGTGAGAGAATCGCCCGTGTGTTTACGCGGGCGATTCTGTTGTTTCGGGCGTGTTAGGAACGTGTAGGGAATTGGTCGCAGCTATTGCGCAGTTCGCCGCGCAGTGGGTAACATCTCGCTGTTGCGTCCGTTTCGACAAGCCTAAGGAGGCTTCAGGATGAGTTCTGCTAGTAAGGTTCAACCCTTGACCGCAACCTCTTCGCGCACGCGTTCGCTCGTGTTCGTTGCTTTGTGCGTCGCGATTATGGCCGTTTCCGCATGGGTCACGGTGCCTATTGGCCCGGTGCCCGTCACCCTGCAGATGTTCGCCATCGTGTTCAGCATCCTGGTGCTTACTCCCAAGCAGTGCATCGCGGCTATTTGCTGCTACATTTTGTTGGGTGCCATCGGCGCGCCGGTCTTTTCGGGCATGCGCGGCGGTTTCGGTGTTCTTGCCGGTCCGACTGGTGGTTTCATCTGGGGCTTTATTCTTGGCGTTATCGTTGCCGTGGGTTTGCTTGCGCTGTTCCGTTCGCGCGGCATCGACAACGTTTTCGTTGCCGTGCTGGTTGGCATCGTGTTCACGGTGGTTTCGTACGCATGCGGCACTGTTCAGTTCATGAACATCGCCCACGTCGATATGATGGGCGCCCTTGCGGTGACCGTGTTCCCGTTCGTTTTGCTTGATCTGGGCAAGATCGTTTGCGCCGCCCTGGCTGCGCGCGTGGTCGTGCGCGCCGTTCCTACTCGCTAATCGAGGGGATGGCAACGATGAAGCAGGCGCCCCCGTCGGGGAGGTTCACTGCTTCGACGGTGCCGTCGTGGGCTTCGACGATCGACTTGACGATCGCGAGGCCTAGGCCCGTGCCGCCGGTGTTCCTGGCGCGCGAGGAGTCGGTACGGTAGAAACGCCCGAACAACAACTTGGGATCGATATCCCCGAATCCCGTGCCGTCGTCCTTGACTTGGATGACGGCATTTCCATGTAAGCCCGAAAGCTCGATGGTGATATGCCCGCCGGGCTCGATGAACTTGGTTGCGTTGGCCACCAAGTTGGTAAGCGCCTGCTTCATCATGTCGGGGTTGCCCAAGATGTCGGGGGCCTCGCCCACGACCTGAGCGTTTGCCTGGCTGTCTTCGATGATGGGGCGCAGGGCATCAAGCACACCTTGCGAAAGCTCTCGCAGATTGATGCGCTGCAGCGCCATGGCGTTGTCGTCTTCTTCGATGCGACGCAGGGTGAGCAGGTCGTTGGTCAGGCGCGAGAGGCGCTCGCTTTCCGAGATGATGATGCCGCAGAACTTCGCATGAAGCTCGGGCGGTAAATCGGGGTCTTCCAGCATTTCGGCGTTTCCCCTGATGGCGGTAAGGGGTGTGCGCAGCTCGTGGGCGACATCGCTGATGAACTGCGACTGCACGTTCTTGCGGCGCGCAAGATCGCTTTTCCTTGAATCTGACGTCTTGATTAGGTCGCCGATAAGTTCGGACAGTTCGTCGCTTTCGCGCAAGCGCCCGTCGGGCTCAAACGATACGTCCTTACCGTTTTTGTAGGCCTGCGTTTTGCCGATGAGCAACCTTAGCGGTTCCGCCAGGCAGTGCCCGATAAGGATGCTGATGACGAAAACGAACAGCGCGATAGGCGCGATGATGAACACGCAGGTCCATGGGATGCTGTACGCGATCATGCAGAAGGCCAGCGCAATAGCGGAGCCTAGGATGCACAGCAGCAGCGACAGCAGGGCGAAGTATGTTTCCAGACGGCGCGTGGCGCTCACTCCCCGTTATTTCTTGAAGCGGTAGCCGTAGCCGCGGACGGTCTCGACGAGCGAGGGGTCGTAGCCAGCTTGCTCGATCTTGTCGCGCAGGCGCTTGATGTGGGTGTCGACCGTCTTGGTTTCGGTGAGGTACTCCCAGCCCCAAGCGTCGCGCAGCAGGTCTTCGCGTGACACGACGTTGCCGGCGTTCTTCATCAGGCTGGCAAGCAGCTCGAATTCGCGCGGGGTAAGGTCAAGCGCGCCGTTTGCGCCCTTGGCGGTGTGGGCGTCTTCGTCAAGGGTGAGGCCGCCCGCCGCGATGATATGGGCGGATGCAGCGAAGTCGCCGCTGCCGCGACGGATGAGCGCATGAACGCGGGCGATGAGCTCGCGCACGCCGAAGGGCTTGGCCAGGTAGTCGTCGCCGCCGATCTCAAGGCCGATGACCTTGTCGACTTCTTTGTCGCGTGCGGAAAGGAACAGAACGGGGGACGAGCTGATGGCGCGGATCTTGCGGCAAAGCTCAAGGCCGTCCATGCCGGGAAGCATGATGTCCAGGATATACAGGTCGTACCTGTTCTGCTTGATCATCTCGAAGGCGGTTTCACCATTATCGGCGACGTCAACCTGATAGCCTTCCTCCTTCAAAGCGTAGCTGACGAACTCGGTGATGGACGATTCGTCGTCGACGACCAGGATGCGTTTTTGTGCTTCAGTCATTTCGTAGCCTCTCTTCGAAGCCGAACCTGCAGGGGTCAAGGTTCGTTCTTATGGTTGCTATAATAGCGTTCCGAAAGGCGCACGTGCCGCGACAGTTGCGCCGTCAACCGTATTCGAAAGGGTTTGTTGGGAACATGTTACTTGCCATCGATGTGGGAAACACTCAAACCGTGATCGGCGTCTACGACGGCGAGAGCTTGGTTCATATGTGGCGATTGGGAACTATCAAGACGAACACCGCCGACGAGCTGCGTTTGAAGGCCCTTTCGCTTCTTAAGGCCGAAGGCATTCCCGAAGAGGGCGTTCGCGGCTCGGCGTTAGCCTCGGTTGTTCCCGCGCTCACCGATGCTTGGGTCGATGCATTGGAGCAGATGCTGGGGGAGGCCCCGCTGGTGTGTTCGGCGGAAACGGCCGGATCGCTTTTCAAGACCGATTACCCCAATCCGTCCGAGATTGGCGCCGACCGCATTGCCGATGCCGTTGCGGTGAAGAGCCGTTATGGCGCGCCGGTTGTGGTGGTTGACTTCGGCACGGCCACGAACATCGAGGTCATCGACAAGGATGGCGTGTTCATCGGCGGCATCATCGCGCCGGGCGTTCAGACGTCGGCTTCCGCCTTGTTCTCGCATGCCACGAAGCTGGCGGCCACCGAGCTGATTGATCCCGGCACTGCTATTGGCCGCTCATCTTCCGAGGCCATTCAGATCGGCATCGTACGCGGCGAGGTTGCTCGTGTGGATGGCTTGGTAAGCGGCATTTTCAAGCAGTTAGGTTACACTGCGCCGGTTGTCGCAACGGGCGGTCTTGCCCCTCGTGTCGCCAAAGCATCAAGCACCATCACCGACACGAACTCGCAGCTGACGCTTGAAGGCTTGCGTTTGATCTTCGAGAGCGCGGTTGCGAAATAGTGCGCGAGCGGATTCTTCTGTTGGGGGGTGCGGCGGAACCGACCACGCACAGCTTCTCCCGTTTTGCGACGTTTTTGTCTCATCGCCCGCGCAAGGAATTTCCCGTTGGGGCTCCTGCCGGATCGCCCGCGCGCAGATTCTCCTGTTTTGCGACGTTTCTGCTTCTTTTGGCGTGCCGTTCCCTCTTTTGAATATGCATGTGTTGCAAAATTGGCTTGCAAGCGTTGCAAAACGCCTGATCAGCGAAGGTGGTCGTGATAAGCCGCAGAATCCACTTGCGCAAAACGGGAAAATTTGTGCAAGGCCCCGGCCGAATGTAAAAGGAAAGGCGTGATCCCCGGGAAAGGGCCACGCCTTGTTTACGACCAACTGTTTTCCCGCTGCGGCGGTTGCTGGCAGCGAAGCTGAAGCTCTGCTGTGCCTAAGCCGGTTTCGACAGCCGTTTTGCCGCTGCCGCCTGCGCCAAAAGCCGGTTTCGACCAGGAATCGAGCGAGCTACAGAACCTTGCGGGGCTCGGCTGTGAAGCTGTAGAAGGTTGCGGTGACGTTGTCCAGGCGCATGGCGCAGGTGTTGCCGTCGCCAGCCTTGTACATAGCCTGCAGATTGGGGTACTCGTCCAGGACCTTCTGCTCGATAACCGGGTCGTTGGTGTCGACGCCATCGGCTTCGATGCGTACCCACTGGCTGCCGTCGGTTGCGAAGTCGCAGATCGCCAAACGCGGATGCGCTGCGATTTCCTTCGCCACGTTCTTGGTGCGGCCGGTCTGGATGTAGAACTTGCCGTCGATCAGCGAGAAGGTTCCGAACGGACGAACCTGCGGGTTGCCCTCTTCATCGACGGTTGCCAGGTAGTAGGTCTCGTTCTTCTTCATGAATTCCAAAAGCTCTTCCATGGGTCCTCCTTCGATTGGGTTCGGAAACAAGACGATTATAGTACGTTCTAGCAAACTTATTGAGGCGATAGTGACACTTCCGAGGTCGTGTGGAAACGATTGCGAGCTTGGACGCGAGGCTCCTGGCGTGGGCATTGGGATCAAGATTTCGGGCAGCTTGTGCGGGCTGCGCGTGTCCGCCGGATCCGCATGTCTGCTTGGCCCGTCATATCCGTCAGGCCCGCATGTCCGCTTGGCCTGCGCGTATCCGCATGATGCATGCCCAGCCTCCTGTGTTAATACTGGCGATTGACCGCCCCGACGGGTGCTTGGCGGCGTCATTTGCTATCATGAGCGGGTTAAACTAGCCTGCGCTGCGCCATGCACGCGGCGCTAACAGCCAAGTAATCGTTCCCATCGTTTATGAAAGCAGGTTCGTGCAGATGACCCAGCATGTGTCAGAACACGATGTGCGTGATATCGCCGAATACACGCGCATCCACCTGGACGATTCCGAGGTCGCTCAGATGACTGTCGATTTGAACAACATCATCGACAGCCTGAAGCCCATCACCGAATACGATCTTGAGGGCGTTGAGCCCACGTTCCATCCCATAGGAAGCCTTTCCAACGTCATGCGCGACGACGTCGAGGTGCCCGGCTTCTCTCAGGAAACGGCGCTCGAGAACGCTCCCAAGCAGCAGGATGGCTACTTCCTTATCCCGTCGATCCTTGGTGAGGGAGGCGATCGCTAATGGCAGTTCAGAACGATTTCGCAACCATGGGCGTCCGCCAGATCCAGGCCGGTCTGGCTAACAAGGAATTTTCGGCACGTGAGGTCGCCGAGGCTTCGCTTGCGCGCATTGCCGCGGTCGACGCCGATGTCCACGCGTTCCTCGAGGTCACCGACGAGCTTGCGCTCGCTAAGGCCGCCGAGCTGGACGCTGCCATCTCTAACGGCACCTTCTCCGAGATGGGCCCCCTTGCCGGCATGCCCGTTGCATTCAAGGACAACATGAACCAGATCGGCACGCATACCACGTGCTCGTCTAGGATGCTCGAGAACTACGTCTCGCCCTTCACTGCAACGTGCGTCGCTCGCACCGTCAATGCGGGCGGCATCCCGCTGGGCAAGCTGAACATGGACGAGTTCGCGTTCGGCTCTTCCACTGAAACCTCCGCCTTCGGCCCCACCAAGAACCCGTGGGACCTCTCCCGCGTTCCCGGCGGCTCTTCGGGCGGCAGCGCCGCTGCTGTTGCGGCCGGCCTTGCAACTGTCACGTTGGGTTCCGACACCGGTGGCTCCATTCGTCAGCCGGGCAGCTTCTGCGGCGTCGTCGCAGTCAAGCCCACCTACGGCATGGTTTCCCGTTATGGCGTCGTCGCCTTCGGCAGCTCGCTTGACCAGGTCGGTCCGTTCGCCCGCTCGGTCGAGGACGCGGCGCTTGCGCTTAATGCCATCACTGGTCACGACCCGCTGGATGCAACCAGCCAGGATGTCCGCACCGACTTCACGGCTAACTTGGCCGAGGGCGTGCGCGGCATGAAGATCGGCCTTGTCCGCGAGTTCATGGAGGCTGAGGGCCTGCAGCCTGAGGTCCGCGCGAAGATCGAGGACGCTGCCGAGCAGCTGCGTCAGCTTGGCGCCGAGATCGTCGAGGTTGATTTGCCCAATGCCAAGGCCGCCATCAGCGCATACTACGTGCTTGGTCCGTGCGAGGCTTTCTCGAACCTGTCTCGTTTCGACTCGGTCCGCTACGGCTACTGCGCCGAAGGCCACACCGATCTGGGCGGTCAGTACGAGGAGTCGCGCGCGAAGGGCTTCGGCATCGAGGCGCGCCGCCGCATCATGCTGGGCAGCTACCTGCTTTCTGCAGGCGTGTACGAGAAGTACTACTACCCGGCGCAGCAGGTGCGCACCCTTATCACGAACGACTACGTCGAGGCCTACAAGAAGTGCGACTGCATCTTGGCTCCGGCTGCTCCTCGCACCGCGTTCAAGTTCGGTGAGATCTCCGACCCCACGTCGATGTACCTCTCCGATATGTTCACCATTTCCATCAACATCGCCGGCAACGGCGGCATGAGCATGCCTTTGGGCCTGGGTGCTGAAAGCGGGCTGCCGGTTGGCGCTCAGCTTATCGCGCCGCAGTTCAAGGACCAGAACATGCTGCGCGTCGCTGCCGCGCTCGAGACCGTCTACGGCAAGGCGCCCGTTGCGCCTGCGTTCGCAACGGCAAAGGGGGCTAACTAATGAAGAAGCTCAACGAAGTTCTTGAGGATTGGGAGGCCGTCATTGGCCTTGAGATCCATACCGAGCTGACCACCCTTGAAACCAAGATGTTCTGCGGCTGTAAGCTTGAGTTCGGCGCAGCCCCGAACACGCACACTTGCCCGGTTTGCCTGGGTCTTCCCGGTGCGCTGCCCGTGCCGAACAAGGCCGCTATCGAAAGCATCGTGCTGGCCGGTCTGGCCACTAACTGCGACATCGAGAAGCACACGATGTTCTACCGCAAGGGCTACATCTATCCCGACATGTCGAAGAACTTCCAGACCACCCAAGGTCCGAAGGCGTTCTGCATGCGAGGTCATCTTGATCTTGACGTTGACGGCAAGGCCGCCGGCGAGCGTTACCGCCTGAACGACCTGGCCGAGGGCGAGTCCACCGAGAACATCGTGCGCACCGCTGACGGTTACACCGCGCATGTGGGCATCACCCGCATCCACATGGAGGAAGACGCGGGCAAGATGATCCACATCGGCGGCGACGAGGGCCGCATCGCCGGCGCCACGCATTCCCTGGTTGATTACAACCGCGCGGGCACGCCGCTTATCGAGTTGGTTACCGAGCCCGACCTGCGCACGCCTGAAGAGGCGCGTCTGTTTATGCAGAAGCTTCGCCAGATCTTCCTGGCAATCGGCATTTCCGACTGCTCAATGGAGGAGGGCTCCATGCGCTGCGACGGCAACGTGTCGCTGCGTCGTCGCGGTTCCACCACGCTTGGCACCAAAACCGAGCTCAAGAACCTCAACAGCTTCAAAAGCTTGCATGATGGTCTTGAGTACGAGATCTGCCGCCAGGCCCAGGTTCTTGAGGAAGGCGGCCAGATCTATCAGGAAACCCGTCACTGGGATCCGTCCATGAAGCACACCATCGTGATGCGCGTGAAGGAAACGGCGGACGACTACCGCATGTTCCCCGACCCCGACCTTGCTCCGTACGATCTGAGCGACGAGTTCATTGAGAACGTGCGCGCCAAGCTCCCCGAACTGCCCGACCAGAAAGCTGCCCGTTACGCCGCCGACTTCGGTCTGTCGGCATACGACGCCCGCCATTTGGTCGAGCAGCCTTTCACGGTTGAGCTGTTCGAGGGTGGCATGAAGGTTGCCGCCGAGGCTGGCAAGGACGTGGCAAAGCTGGCCAAGCCGCTTGCCAACCTGGCGCTAAACGACGTTACTGCCTACGTGAACGCCAACGACGGCGTCGACTTCGCTTCTATGCCGTTGACGCCTGCTCGCGCTATCGAGCTGGTCGAGCTTCTTGCTGACGACACCATTTCGTCGAAGCAGGCTAAGGAGGTGTTCGCCGCGGTGCTTGACGAGAACAAGGACCCTGCTGCCATCGTTGAAGAGCGCGGTATGAAGCAGGTCTCCGACACGGGTGCCCTTGAGGCTATCGTCGACGAGGTCATCGCCGCCAACCCCGATGAGGTTGCCCGCTACAAGGAGGGTAACACCAAGCTTATCGGCTTCTTCGTCGGCCAGTGCATGAAGGCTTCGAAGGGGCAGGGCAACCCCAAGCTGTTGAATCAGCTTATTGCCAAGAAGCTGAGCTAAGCGGCTCAGCCAAGGCTGTGAGTTCGCAGCTGTTGCTGCGGCTCGACTCAATTGTTTTTCGCGCTCGATGCGAGGTTTTGCGCCTTGCATCGAGCGTTTTTTTGTTTATGTCGGCTAGGTATAGCAAATAATAATAGAAACTATTATCAATAAGTCTTCCATTCCGGCATCCCACGATGTAGCATTTGGGAAAGATTCCAAAAGCAACTACTAGAGGGGGTTGGGATGGAAGCATTGAACGATGTTGTGCTGCTCTCGCGCATCCAATTCGCGTTGACGGTGGCATATCATTTCATCTTCGTGCCGCTGTCGATCGGCCTTGGCTTGATTACGGCTATCTTCGCAACTAAGTACTACCGCAGCAACGACGAGAAGGACGGCGACGCGATGCGCTTCTGGGTGCGCATCTTCACCGCGACGTTTGCGATCGGCGTTGCCACGGGCATCACGATGGAGTTCTCGTTCGGCACCAACTGGGCCGACTACTCTCGTTTCGTAGGCGACATCTTCGGTGCTCCGCTTGCCGCCGAAGCCTTGTTCGCGTTCTTCTTGGAGTCCGTCTTCCTGGGCGTGCTGCTGTTCGGGCGCAACAAGGTGTCGCGCAAGTTCTACACGGTATCGGCGTGGCTTGTTTGGGCCGGCTCGTGCCTGAGTGCCCTTTGGATCCTCATCGCTAACTCGTGGATGCAAACCCCTGCCGGTGCCGAGCTTGCTTCCGATGGCTCGAAGGCGATCATCACCGACTTCATCGCTGCGGCGTTCAACCCGTCCACATTGCCGCGCTACACCCACGTGGTAGTCGCCTTGCTGATCTTGGGTTCCTTCGCCGCCATGTGCGTTGGCGCCTGGTATATGTTGAAGGGTAAGCATGCTGACTTCGCAATGAAGACCGTGCGCGTGGGTGCGGCGGTTGGTATCGTGGCCTCGTGCGCGCTGATTGTGACGGCGCACGCCTCGGCTGTTCAAGTTTCCGAGGAGCAGCCGACGAAGCTTGCCATGATGGAGGGCATGTACGCCGACGATGTGCCTCCGCTGTATGCCATCGGTTGGGTCGACGAAGAGAACAAGCAGGTCATCGCGCCGTTCTCGATTCCCGGCGGGACCAGTTTCCTTGCAACGGGCACGTGGGATACCGAGTACCAGGGTCTGGACTCTCTGTCGCAGACCGAGCGTTACGGGGATCTTGACGTTGAGAACGCCCCGGTTAATTTGGTCTTCCAGTCGTACCACCTGATGGTTGCCATGTACGGCTTGATCGTGATCACGGCGATTCTGGCGATCGTGTTCTCGTTCCGCGATGGCAAGGTTCGCTCAATGCGTTGGCTTCAGAAGCTGCTGGTGATCTCGCCGCTATTCCCGTTCCTTGCCATTCAGGTTGGTTGGATCACGGCGGAAGTGGGGCGTCAGCCGTGGGTTGTGTACCCGGGCGCGTCAAGTCCCGATGGCGTCGCGCTGCTTACGCAGAACGCCATCTCGCAGGCTGTTTCTGCTCCCGAGCTGCTTACGACGCTGGCTTTGTTTGCGGTCGTGTATGTGTTACTGTTCGCTGGGTGGGTTCGCGTGATTTCGCATCTCATCAAGCGCGGCCCGGTTTCCGAGATGACTGAATCCGCGAAGCACGCGGTGAAGGATGGTGAGTAGCATGAGCTTCCTTGCAGTGTTGTGGTTCTTCCTGATCTTCGTGTTGATCGCCGGGTACTTTGTTCTTGATGGCTTCGACCTGGGTGTGGGCGTTTTGTATCGCGCGTTGGCGAAGAACGAGTCCGAGCGCGCTTTGCTGCGCCGCAGCATCGGCCCGGTGTGGGACGGCAACGAAGTGTGGCTGCTTACGGCCGGCGGTGCTTTGTTCGCGGCGTTCCCGGCTGCGTATGCCACGACGTTCTCGGGGTTCTATCTGGCGGTCATGCTGGTGCTGTTCGGTTTGATCGTTCGTGCCGTCTCGCTTGAGTTTCGCGCGCACGATCCCGAATGGGGCAAGGCTTGGGATGCGTGCTTCATGGTGGGCTCGTTCCTGCCTGCACTGCTTTTGGGCGTGGCCTTGGGCAATGTCATTGCCGGTATCCCCATGGCTGCGAACGGCGATTATTCGGGCGTTCCCTTGCTGGGGTTGCTGTCTCCGTTCACGCTGACGGCCGGTCTTCTTGGTTTCGCGATGTGCCTTTCCGCCGGCGCTGCCTGGGTGGCGTTGAAGGTTCGTCAGGGTTCTGACGTTCATGCTCGCGCCGAGAAGCTGCGTCGCTTGTTCCAGATCGCTGCGATCGTCGTGTTCGCGCTGGCCACAGTGCTGGTGTTCGCGGTTGTTCGTCCCGAGTTCGCCTCAGGCATGCTTGTGGTAAGCGCTGTGTTCGCGGTTGCCTTCGTGGGTTGCATGGTTGCTTCCATTGCGCTGGGCGGAAAGGGTGCCGATCTTCCGGCGTTCGTTCTGCAGTCGGCTGCAGCTGTGTGTTTAGTTGCGTTAAGTGCGACCACGCTGTTCCCGAACTTGGTGGTGGCTGCTCCTGGCAGTGTTGGCGCCTCCATTACGCTGATGAGCGCCGCCTCGTCCGACACCTCGCTTGCGTGGATGACGGGGATCGCATGCGTGGGCGTGCCGCTGGTACTGATCTATCACGTCATCGCGTATCGTGTGTTCGCGGGGCGCTTGGATGATGAGGGTGTGGCTTAAATGGAACCGAAGTTGTACGCGAAATGGCTTTCGGTGCTGTGCGCGGCGATGGCGATTTTCGGAACCGGTGTCATGCTGGTAGGTTACAAATCTCCGACATTCGGGCTGGTGGGAACGGTGATCGTGTTGGTCGTCGGAGCGGTGCTTCTAGCGCTTAAGGCCCGTTGAACTAGTGCCTTTCAGAGGATATGCTTGTAGAAACGTTGCCGTGTTTTGAAGGTTGGAAGGGGGGTATCATGCTGCAATCGTCTTTGCATATGGATGCTTCGGATGCGCATGTTTGGCCTGATGGCTTTTGGGACATATATGGCGCCTCGAAAGACGAGTCGTTCGCTGTTCCGCCTGAACTTGATGGCGATCTTGACCAGCCAGTTTGTTTTGATGAACCAGCTTTTGAAGGGCTGCATTAGCTTCCGCATCTGCATATTCGAAAAAGCACCAACAAAAAATTGGGGATGTGACCGATATCGGGCACATCCCCAGTTGTCTTAGATGGGTCTAAACGCGGATTAGAAAGAAGGCTTTCGCTTAGGCGCATGGCGGATCCTTGGTAAAGCTATGCGACTGCTTCCTTCTTCACCAGTGCGCCGACCTTGCCTGCTTCCTTCATGCGACGTGCCAGATAGGCGGCCGGCGTATCCAAGATGGACGTGAAGATGAAGATCACGTAGCTGGAAAGGAAGATCGAGATCAGCGTCGGGATCTCGTACGTTCCCCAGAAAGCAAGCGTTGTGAACAGCAGCGTGTTGATGATCTGGCTGATCAGCGTCGAGCCAGTATTGCGCAGCCACAGGTGGCTGCGTTTGTTGCCGGACAGGCGCTCGGTAAGATTCCACCATTTGTGGTACAGCCACACGTCGAAGGCCTGGCTGATCGCATACACGGTCAGCGACGACAGAAGCAGGCGCGGCGTGCTGCCGAACAGCGCGCTTGCCGCAGGCATCGAGATGTCGTTGGGGCTGGGGATGTAGAAGAGCCAGCTTTGATTCAAAATCAGGAAGAACGAGCTGGCGAACACGCCAAGCCACACGGCAAGCTGGGCATCCTGCTTGGTCTCGCACTCCGAAAGGATGTCGGTAACCAAAAACGTCACGGCGAACAGAACGTTGCCCAAAGTCTGCTCCATGCCGAACGCGTCCACCAGCATGGTGGCTTCGATGTTGGCAAGAATGCTGGCGCAGGCGCTTACCACAAGCAGGCCCGCTTTGCCGAACAGGCGGTAGGCGAGAAGTGCCGCGCCGAAGATGATCACGACGGATGCCGCAAGAAGAAGTTCGTTGGTCATGTTAGTCTCCCACTCCGAAATCGGTGTTGTTCAAAAGGATGTCGACGCGGTCGTCGTCGCGGTAGATCGGATAGATCTCGCGGACGAACGCGTCGATCACGGCGTCATCGGGGTCGATTGCCGAGGAATTAGGGCACATGATATTCAGGCAGATGCGATCGAAGTTCTGAAGGCCCAGCTCGATGTCGTGTTTCATGGATTCAACGGTTTGCCCGGTTATGCCGAATAGGAAATTTGCCTCATCGAACTGCTCGGCGATAACGGCGGGGTCGGTGTCGTCGATGAACTTCTTCAGTACGTTCGCGCGGAAATCGGCGTCGAATGTCTCCAGACCCAGCTTCATCTTCAAATCGAAGCCGTCGAATCTGCGGCGCAGTTCGGGGATGTCGTTTCGGTAGCCGTAATGCGCTTCGAAATGGATCGTCGAGATGCCTTGTTTGGTGCAAGTTTCTTTGATCAGGTCGATCGTCTTTTTGTCAAGCTCGAACACCGAGCCGCTGTTGATGATCTCGATTTCGCCGAACTCGCCCGTGACGTGCGAAAGGATCCCTGAATTCAAGGTGAAGTTCGCGTTGTCGTCGGGGCTTTTATCGTCGTGGTAGTCGCAGAAAGCGCAGGTGGTGAATGCGCAGCCTCGCCCGCGGAGCAGAACGATCTCGCGGGGGCGTTTGTCGTATATCTTGCTGTATCTGTCCATAAAAAAGTAAAGCGCCCACAAGGGGCGCCTTCGGCCGATCGCGCGCTTCGCTGACGGCGGCAAGCCGACAACGCAAGCGGGCTTGGCCCGTTGCTTATCTCCCTAGTTTTGATTCGGTCGCGCGGTTCGCTTGTGCGGCCCGCTCCTTGGCAGGATGGTTTCGAACTGCCTATTCAATTGCCAGCGAAGTTTAGCGCGGGGAAGAGGTTGCGCGCAAGTGGCTCTTTTCGGTGCGTGTTCTTTTATGCAGGCATTGTGAAAGAAGAATCGTTGCTTTGCTTTAGTACTCTACCGTAGTAAAGTACAAACATCGAAGGAAGGGTTCGTCGCGCTTCCGATGCCTGCGTTACGTCTGTGCAAAATGTCACGCGATCGTCCGAGCATCTTCCTTTGAAGCTCCTATAATCACGGCGTCCGACCGAAGACGAGGCGAGAGTTAAAAATGGAATTTGTGACACCGGCGGGTTTCCGCGATGTTCTTGCCGATGAGGCAATCGCGCGTGAAGCGATCGAACGCGCAGTTCAGGATTGCTTTGCGGCGCGCGGCTATCTGCCTATCGAAACGCCTACCCTTGAGAACCTGTCCGCCATGCAGGCGGGCGGTCGCATCCCCGCGTCGCCTTTCAAGTTCTTCGACGCCAAGGGTGATTTAGTTACCATGCGCCCCGACGTCACCCTTCAGGTTGCGCGCATGTGCGCAACGCGCCTGGGCAATCAACCCGGCCCGTTTCGTTTCCGCTATATGCAGCGCGTCTTCCGTGAAGCCGAGGGCCGTCAGCGCGCTAACGTGCGCGAACGCACCCAGATCGGCATCGAGTGCATTGGTGAGGAGGGCCCTGCTGCCGACGCAGAGGTTGTTTCCCTGTTCGCGCAAGCGCTTGACCTTGCCGGCGTTCGCGACTACAAGTTGTCGCTTGCCACGGTGGGCGTTCTTCGCTCGCTGATCAACGCCAGCGCCGCCGATCCCGCATGGAGCGAGGCGGTGCTCGAGGCGTTCCATGCTTCAAACTTCGTCGAGATCGACAAGCTTACCGAGCCGGGCGTTCCTGGTGCAGCGGCGCCTGTTTTCGCTGATGCCATTCGCAGGCTTGCGCGTATTCGCAGCGGGCGCGAGGCCATCGAGCAGGTTCGCGCGCTGGCGGCTCCGCTTGGGTGCGCGCAGGGGCTCGACGATTTCGAGGCCACCTACGACTTGCTGGCCAAGGAGGGTCTGGCCGACAACATCCTCATCGATTTCTCGGTCATGAGTTCGTTCGATTACTACACGGGCATCGTGTTCGAGGCGTTTTCGCCCAGCTTGGGCACGCCTTTGGGCAGCGGTGGCCGTTACGACAACATGTTGGGCAACTTCGGCTGCAGCCGTCCCGCCGCCGGCTTCGCCTTCTACTTGGATGAAGCCATGCAGGCGGCAAGCGTGGCGGCCGATTCGCCTGATCAGCGCCCGCTTCGCATTGCGGTTCCCAAAGGATCGCTCAATCCCGACGCCATTGACGTGCTGGCCCAGGCCGGTCTTGACGTCACGGGTTTGGACGACCCGGGCAGGCAGCTGATCATCTCGAACCCGGGTGTCGAGTACATCATCGTGCGTCCTTCCGATGCGCCGGTGTTCGTGGAGATGGGCGCTGCCGATTGCGGCATCTGCGGCGAGGACTCGCTCATCGAAACCGGTGCCGACGTGGTAGAGCTTACCGACCTGCGCTTCGGCGGTTGCCGTTTCATCGTCGCTCAGCGCGAGGGCGCTGCGGAAGCGGTCGAGGAGCGCTATCGCAAGCTTGGCAGCCTTCGTGTGACCACGAAATACCCGCGCATCACTCAGGCATTCTTCGGTCGAAAGGGCACGCAGGTCGAAATCGTCAAGCTTAACGGCAACATCGAGCTTGGCCCGCTGACGGGCATGTCCGACTGCATCGTCGACATCACGGCGACGGGGCGCACGCTGCGCGAGAACAACCTGGTCATCGTTGACGAGGTCATGTCCTCAACTGCGCGTTTCTTCGCCAATGTCTGCAGTTTTCGAACGGACGACCGCGTTAGGGGCCTGGCTGAGGAGCTTGGCCATCAAGTCGCCGGTCAGGAATTGAAAGTCACTGCGGGCGGTTCGGTTTCGAACTGATCGCCGGCATTCCGATAAACGATTAACCAACAGCACGTCGATAAAGGGAAGAGGTATTCGAATGCGTCGAGTTGTTCTGAATAAAGAAGAGGTTTTCTCCAACAAGCACCTGCAGCGCAAGAGCGCGTTCAACGCGAAGGCGCTGACTGCTGCAACCGCTATCGTCGAGGACGTGCGCGAGCGCGGCGACGAGGCTGTTCGCGAGTACACGTCGAAGTTCGACGGCGTCGACCTCGATCGTTTCCGCGTTTCCCAGGAAGAGATTGATCAGGCTGTGGCCAAGTGCCCAAAGGAGCTGTCGCGGGCTCTTGAACATGCTGCCGCGCAGATTCGCGAGTTCCATGAGCGCCAGCTTCAGCAGAGCTGGATCGAGACGCGTCCGAACGGCGCGATCGTTGGCGCACTGGTTCGCCCGATCGATTCCGTGGGCATTTACGTTCCCGGCGGTCGCGCGCTGTATCCCTCCACGCTGCTGATGAACGCCATTCCCGCTTCGGTTGCGGGCGTGTCGCGCATCGCCGTGGTGAATCCGCCTACCAAGGACGGCTCGCTCGACCCCGCTGTCCTTAAGGCTGCCGAGCTTTCCGGTGTCACCGAGATCTACCGCGTGGGCGGCGCTCAAGCTGTGGCCGCGCTTGCGTATGGTACCGAACAGATTCCCGCGGTCGATAAGATCACGGGTCCTGGCAACGCGTTCGTGGCCGCTGCGAAGAAGCTTGTTTCGGGCGACGTGGGAATCGATATGATCGCCGGTCCTTCCGAGGTGTGCGTTGTCGCCGACGAAACCGCCGATCCGGCTCTTGTTGCCATTGATCTTATGGCGCAGGCCGAGCACGATCCGCTGGCAAGCTGCTATTTGGTCACGTTTTCGGCTGAGTACGCCGACGCCGTGGAGGCCGCGGTTGCCCAGCATATGAAGGACTCCACGCGTGCAGACATCACCACCGCATCGCTTGACAACGAGGGTCTTGTCGTTGTGTGCAACGACCGTGCTCAGGCGCTTCAGGCCGTAAACGTCATCGCACCCGAGCACTTGGAGCTGCATATCAAGAACCCGCAGGAAGCCTTGGGTAAGATCCGCCATGCCGGCGCCATCTTCATGGGCGAGTGGACCCCCGAGGCTGTTGGCGATTACGTCGCCGGCCCGAACCACACGCTTCCCACCGGCGGCACGGCCCGCTTCTCAAGCCCGCTTTCGGTTGATGAGTTCATCAAGAAGTCCAGTGTCATTCAGTATTCGCCTGAAGCGCTTTCGCAGGACGGCGAGGCGGTTGTCGCCATCGCCCAGCGTGAGGGCCTCTGGGCTCACGCGCACAGTGTGGAGCTCAGATTGGCAGCGATCGCGAGTTCTAGCGAAGCGTAAACGAGCGAGTCGCGTCGCCCCTTGTTAAAAAAGTAATCGCAATATAGGAAGAGCAAAATGTCTAAACATCAGGTGCGAGCATCGGCGCCGAATCTGGCGGGCGTGGTGCCGTACGACCCGAAATACATCCCCGCCGAGGTCATGATTTCGGCGAACGAGAATCCCGACGACGTCGATCAGGAAGTTCGTCGCGAGATCGAGCATGAGATCCGCAAGGTTCATCTCAATCGTTATCCCGATCCGTTGGCGAACGGCCTGCGAGACCTCATCGCCGAGGCGAACGGCCTTGACCGCGACAACGTCATCGTGGGCAATGGCGGTGACGAACTGCTGTTCAACATCGCGTTGGCGTACGGCGGCCCGGGGCGCACCATGCTGAATATCCCGCCCACGTTCTCGGTTTACGCGTATAACGCCATGCTCACGCGAACCAACGTGGTCGACATCCCACGTCTGCCCGACTTCAGCATCGATGAGGATGCCGTCGTTCAGCGCGTGGCGCAAGGCGACATCGATTACCTGACCATTACCAGCCCGAACAATCCCACGGGCGACCTTGCCGGTGAGGAGTTCGTGCGTCGCGTTCTCGACGCAAGCGACACGCTGGTCATGGTTGACGAGGCTTATTTCGAATTCTCGCGTCGTACCGTGCGCCCGCTTCTGAACGAGTACGATAACCTGGTGATTCTGCGTACGTTCTCGAAGGCGTTCAGCTTGGCGGGTGTGCGCCTTGGCTACCTTTTGGGCAGCGAGGGCGTCATCAACGAGTTCAAGAAGGTGCGTCAACCTTATTCGGTTGATGCCGTGTCTCAGGCTATCGGCCAGGTTGTTTACAAGAATCGCGCGCGATTCGAGAAGAGCGTCGATCGCATCATCGAGGAGCGTGGAAAGCTGGTCGAGGGGATTTCCGCTATCGGCGGCATTGAGGTTTGGCCGTCCGATTCGAACTACGTGCTCGTTCGTTTGGCTGATGCCGGCGAGGTTTGGCAGAAGCTGCTGGATGCGGGGGTTCTGGTTCGCGACTTCTCGAAGTCTCAATATTTGGAGAATTGCCTGAGAATCTCTGTTGGATCGCCGGAAGAAAATGACAAGCTTTTGTTGGAGCTCGGTCGGATTGTGAAAGGAAACTGATATGGCAACGGTGGAGGAGCAGGGTTCGCGCACGGCGCAGATCGCCCGCAAAACCAAGGAAACCGACATCACGCTTTCGCTTGATCTTGACGGCGCGGGCGCGTCCTCTATCGAGACGGGCATTGGCTTCTTCGATCACATGCTGACGGCGTTCTCACGCCATGGCTTGTTCGATATGAATCTGGTTGCAAAGGGCGACCTCGAGGTGGACGGTCATCACACGGTTGAGGACTGCGGCATCGTTTTGGGTCAAGCGTTCGTTTCGGCGTTGGGCGATAAGCGCGGCATCCGTCGCTTCGGCGATATCGCCCTTCCTATGGACGAGGCCTTGATCCTTGCCGCCGTCGACATTTCGGGGCGCGGTGCGCTGTATATGGACGCGTCGCTTCCGCTCGTCATGGTTGGCTCGTTCGATGCCCAGCTTGCCAAGGAGTTCTTCATTGCCTTCGCAACTAACGCCGGTGTCACGCTTCACATTCGCCAGTTGGCGGGCGAGAACGTCCATCACATCATCGAGGGCATGTTTAAGGCCGTGGCGCGTGCGATGCGCGTGGCTTGCGAGTACGACGTCCGCATGGGCGATGTGCTTCCCTCCACGAAGGGCGCGCTGTAGGGTTTGGCGCCAAGGGCGCTGGTTTAGGAGAAGCCGATGATCGCTGTCGTTGATTATCAGAAGGGCAATTTGCTGTCCGTTGAGCGCGGGCTTGTTGCAGTGGGCGCTGATGCGCGCACCACGTCCGATGCCGCCGAGATCGCGCGCGCGGATGCCATTGTGCTGCCGGGTGTGGGCGCGTTTGCCGATGCCGTTGCCACTATGAACGAGCTTGGCCAGATGGACACCATCGCCGATCGCGTTCGCGCGGGCGTGCCGTTCTTGGGCATTTGCCTGGGAATGCAGCTTATGCACGAGTTCGGCGTGGAAGGTGCTTCTGCGGCTTCCCCTGCTCGTGGTCTGGGGCTTCTGTCGGGGACGGTCGATCTTATCCCGAAAACCGATGCGCGTGGCCGTTCGTTCAAAGTGCCGCATGTGGGCTGGAATACGGTCGAGCTCACTGATCGCGGTCAGAAGTCCGAGCTGTTCGATGGCATCGAGTCGGGCGAATATTTCTATTTCACGCATAGCTACGTCGTCCCGTCAGGTGAAACAGAACTTGCGCATACGGCGCACAGCATCGTGTTTCCCAGCGCGGTGTCGTTCGGCGAACGTGCATTCGGTGTTCAGTTCCATCCCGAGAAAAGCTCGGATGCGGGCATGCGCCTTTTGCGCAACTTCGCCAACCTGGTGAAGAGCTAAAGAAATACCCAAGCCCCGTCGATTTCGAACCGTCTCATTCGCTTAGAAAAGAGTTCGCGATAGCGGTTATTGATAAATAATTTGCTTTGAATAAGGTGCAAGGTCGGCTTTGAGGAGGGGCGGAGTTCGCCTAGAAACTTCAAGCCCTGTCGATTTCGAACCGCTGCGAGCGTTTAGGCGAACGCTTGCAATAGAAGGCACATTAATTGTTTAGTGAGTGTGATGTGTTGGTCGGGTTTAGGAGGGGCGGAGTTCGCCTACGCAGCCAGGCGATGATGCAAGGCAACCGCGCGTAAGAGCGAGTACGGCGAACGAAGCCCCTCCTAAACCCGACCTTCAAACAACAACAAACCGAAACGAAAGGCGTTTCATGTATCTGCTTCCAGCAATCGATATCCTTGGCGGCAAGGCGGTTCGCCTCGCCAAGGGCGACTACAACCTGGTTACGGTTTACAACGACGACCCCGTCGCACAGGCTCGTCTGTTCGAGGAGCAGGGCGCTTCCTGGATTCACGTGGTCGACCTTGATGGTGCGCGAACGGGAAACCCGCTCAACATCGCCGTGGTTGAGCGCATCGTGCGTGAGACGTCGCTTTCGGTTGAGATCGGCGGCGGCATCCGTTCCCTCGAAACGCTTAAGCGCCTTGCCGATGTGGGCGCGGCCCGCATGGTTTTGGGCACCGCTTTGGTGAACGACCCCGAGCTTGCGCGTGCTGCCGTCGAGGCTGTCGGTGGCGACAGGTTAACCGCCGGCATCGATGCGAAGGGCGGCGAGGTTGCGGTGTCGGGCTGGATCGAAGGTTCCGGCGTTGCGGCAACCGATCTGGCCCGGGCTATGGGCAAGGCGGGTTTCCGCCATGTGGTTTACACCGACATCGCGCGTGACGGCATGCAGACCGGTATCGACCCGGCGGGGTACGTCGCCATGGCGCAGGCGTTCGGGCACCCCGTCATCGCAAGTGGCGGCGTGGCAAGCGTGGCCGATATCGAACGCTTGGCGCCCGTGGCGGAAAGCATCGAGGGTGTCATCACCGGGCGCGCGGTGTACGAAGGCACGCTGAGCGTTGCCGATGGAGTTGCTGCCTGCAAGGCGGCAAGCGAAGGACAGGTGATGGGCGCATGCTAGCCAAACGAGTCATTCCCTGCATGGACGTGAAAGATGGCCGTGTGGTTAAGGGCGTCAACTTCGTGAACCTGCGCGATGCAGGCGATCCTATCGAGCTTGCTCAGCGCTATGACGAGCAGAAGGCCGATGAGGTGGTGTTCTTGGACATCACCGCTACCAGCGATGATCGTTCGACGACGGTTGATCTTGCCAGCCGCGCTTCCGCCGAGCTGCGCTTGCCGTACTGCGTTGGTGGCGGTTTCAGAAGCGTTGCCGACATTCGCAAGATGATCGCGGCGGGAGCCGACAAGGTTTCCGTCAACTCGGCTGCGGTTGCAAACCCCGCGCTGATCACTGAGGCAGCAACTGCATTCGGCACGCAGGCCGTGGTGTGCGCCATCGATGCCAAGCGCCGTGCCGACAACCCCAATAAATGGGAAGTGTACGTGCATGGCGGTCGCAAGGCCACGGACATCGACGTTGTCGAATGGGCCCGCGAGGCAGCGCGTCGTGGAGCCGGCGAGATTCTTCTGACCAGCATGGATCGCGATGGCAGCCGCGAGGGCTTCGATTGCGCGCTTACCCGTGCGGTTGCGCGCGCCGTTGACATCCCGGTTATCGCCAGCGGCGGCGTCGGCAAGCTCGAGCACTTCGCCGAGGGCATCATCGAGGGCGAGGCCGACGCGGTTCTTGCGGCCAGCGTCTTTCACTTTGGTGAATTCACTATCCGTCAAGTTAAGGAATACCTGCGTTCGCAGGGCGTTCCGGTTAGGTTATAGAAATGGATCAGGGATCGACGGCAGCTGCAGTGCAACTCCCCGAATTGAAGTTCGACGAGCGGGGTCTTATCCCCTGCATCGTTCAGGACGTCGACACGCGCGAGGTGCTGATGATGGCTTGGATGAACGCCGAAAGCCTTCGTCTTACGCTCGAGATCGGCGAGACCGTTTTCTGGAGCCGCAGCCGCAAGGAAATCTGGCATAAGGGTCTTACCAGCGGAAACACGCAGAAGCTCGTTGAGTTGCGCTACGACTGCGACGCCGACACGCTGTTGGCTTTGGTTCGCCCGAAAGGCCCCGCATGCCATACGGGCGCGGTTTCGTGCTTCTTTCGCACTGTTTAGACAATCGGGATTAAAGGCCGTTTGTGCGCTTGCCGTTTGGCAGGCGCGCTTTTTCGGTCCGACTCCGTTTTCGGTGCGTCGCTTGATCGGCATTCGCCAGGGCGTTGCGCAACTCCATTCGGCTTGATGCGGCCCTTCCGTGGCTTGAGCTTTCTTGCGCATTCCACTGAAATCTGATGATATCGGTGCACTTCGCGATGCCCGTTTTCCTTGGTCTTGCGCTGGCTGGCGCGTTGTTTTACTATTCAGGCTGTTCTTAAATCCCCCTTACAACAACATGCGCGTCCGCTATTTCGATACGCGTTCGATCGCATCGAGGCGTTGGCGGGGAAATCACCTGAAAATCTTGTATCACCTGCGGTCATTTCGGCCGCATGGGACATTCCACCAGGTATATCGCCATCATTGATGGCTGGTTGCGGTAGCTTCAATCCTAGAGGAGGACAAAGTGAAGTTTTTTCTGGACACCGCTGATCTGAACGAAATCGAAGAGGCAGCAAGCTGGGGTGCTCTGGCTGGCGTTACCACCAATCCGTCGCTGTATGCCCGCATCGGCGGCAAGCTTGACGATTTCCATGCTCACATGAAGAAGATCTGCGAGATCGTCGGCCCCGATTGCCCTGTTTCCGCCGAGACCGTTGCCATGACGCGTGACGAGATCGTTCGCGACGGCCGTGAACTGGCCGCTCTCGCTCCGAACATCGTCGTGAAGGTCCCCACCATGGTCGAGGGCCTTGCCGCTACGCGCACCCTTGCCAACGAGGGCATCCGCGTGAACATGACGCTGTGCTTCAGCGTGCCGCAGGCTCTTCTGGCTGCCCGTGCCGGCGCTCGTTACATCAGCCCCTTCATCGGCCGTTTCGACGACATCTCCGAGGATGGCCTGGAGCAGGTCGCCAACATCGTCACCGCCATCAACAACTACGATTTCACGCCGAACACCGTTAACGGCGAGCAGATCGAGATCATCGCTGCTTCCATCCGCAGCGCCAACCACGTCACCCAGACCGCCCTTATGGGCGCCGATATCGCCACCGTTCCCTTCGGTGTTCTGAAGAAGATGGTTCAGCATCCGCTTACCGATCGCGGCCTCGATTCCTTCATGAAGGACTGGGAGAAAGTACTTAACGCATGAGTGAAGAAGCTCAGCACGTCGAGCAAGTAGAAATCGAGAAGAAACCAAGGCGCACTACCGCGCGCAAGCCCAAGGTCGAGGCCGCCGAACCTGCTGTGCAGGCAGAGGCGGCCACGCCGGCTAAGCCTGCTGCGAAGGCCAAGCCCGCTGCGAAGCCGGCGGCAACTAAGCCTGCTGCCGTTAAAGCCGCAGAAGCGAAATCCGATGCGCAGCCAGTGCCCGAAGCCAAGGCTCAAGACGAAGAGGCTCCGAAGCCCCGTCGCGGCCGCAAGCCTAAGGTAGTTCAGGAAGAGCAGCCTGCTCAGGCTGAAGCTGCGCCTAAGCCGCGCACTCGTTCCACTCGGGCAGCCAAGCCGAAGGAAGAGCCCGTTCATGCTTTGACCGAGGCCGAGGCTGCAGCTCTGATCGCTGCAGGCCCTGCTGCCGCAGCGCGTCAGTCGGCCGAGGTTGCCCCGAAGATCGGGGCTTCCGCGAAAGCCGCAGCCCCGAAGCGCAAGCCCGCTTCCAAAAAGGACGCTTCAGAGAATGCCGAAGCCACTGAGAAGGTTGAGTCTGCGCCTTCCAAGCCCGCTTCCCAGACCGCCGAGGTCGATCCCACCGCTCCGTATCCCAAACGTCGTCGCGTTGCGCGCACTCAAGAAGCTGCCGACGATTCCGTCGCAACCGACAGTGTCGAGACCCCGCGTCGCAGGCCTCGCCGTTCGGTAAAGGCCGAAGGTGGAGCAGCCGCATTCGCTGCCGAAGATGCCGTGCAGGCTGTTGCCGATTCCGCCCCCGAGGGCAAAACCGAGCAGGAGAAACCCGAGCAGGAGAAGGCTTCCGCCGACGTTCGTCCGGGCCGTTCGGTTCGCGGCGAGCGCAAGACCCCGCGTTCTGCGTCTGACGAGCAGCAGTCTTCCTCGCAGGCATGTACTCAGGGTGATTCCCAGAGCGAAGGCAAGAGCGCAGCTTCGGGCAATGGCCATAACAAGGCCGGCGCCAAGAGGCAGGGTAATCGCAACAACGATCGCGGTAACGATAACCGTAACGATCGCAACAACGGCAACCGCAACGATCGCAATGCGCGCAACCATAACAGCCGCAACAAACGCGATCGCAATCGCGAGGTTGAGCCCAGCGTTACCCGTGAGGGCCTGGCAGAGTTGAAGGTCGCTGATCTTCGCGCGAAAGCCGCTGAGCTCGAGCTTGACGTCACCGGGCTGAAGAAGGCCGAGCTGGTTGAAGCCGTGTACAGCGCAACTGTCAAGGCTGAGGGCTTCCTTGAGGTGTCGGGCATTCTCGACATCCTTGCCGACGGCTACGGTTTCGTGCGCACGCAGGGCTATCTGCCCAGCGAGAACGATTGCTATGTCGGCCTTTCCCTGGTCAAGCGCAACGGCCTGCGCAAGGGCGATCTTGTCGTGGCGCAAACCAGGCCCGTTCGACCGAACGAGAAGTACCGTGCCATCCACAAGATCATCTCCGTTAACGGCACGCCGATCGAAGAGCTTGGCCGTCGCGTGCGTTTCGCCGATCTCACGCCTGTTTACCCGCAGGAGCGTCTGCGCATGGAGCATGGCAAGAACACCATCACCTCGCGCGTGATCGACTTGGTTGCTCCCATCGGCAAGGGTCAGCGTGGCCTTATCGTCTCGCCTCCGAAGGCGGGCAAGACCACCATCTTGAAGGATATCGCGGCTTCCATCAGCGCTAACAATCCCGAGGTGCACCTGATGTGCCTGCTCATCGACGAGCGACCCGAGGAAGTTACCGACATGGAGCGCTCCATCAAGGGCGAAGTGGTGTCGTCTACGTTCGACATGCCGGCTGACAACCACATCGCTTGCGCTGAGATGGTCATCGAACGCGCGAAGCGCCTGGTCGAGAACGGTCAGGACGTCGTCATTCTGCTGGACTCCATCACGCGTCTGGCGCGTGCCTACAACCTGGCGCAGCCTGCCAGCGGCCGTGTTCTTTCCGGTGGCGTCGATTCCACGGCGCTGTATCCGCCGAAGAAGTTCCTGGGTGCCGCGCGCAACATCGAGAACGGCGGTTCGCTTACCATTTTGGCTTCGGCTCTTATCGACACCGGATCCAAGATGGACGAAGTCATCTTCGAGGAGTTCAAGGGCACGGGCAATATGGAGCTCAAGCTCGACCGCAGCCTTGCCGACAGGCGCATCTTCCCGGCAATCGATGCCGTCGCCAGCGGCACACGCAAGGAAGAGCTGCTCATGGATGCACAGGTCGCTCCGTTGATCTGGGCTGTTCGCCGCATTCTTGCCAACATGAACAACACCGAGCGTGCAACCGGCACGCTGATCAAGTCCATCAAGCAGACCGAGAACAACGAGGAATTCCTTCTGCGCATGGCGCGCAAAGCGCACCAGGGCACCAAGGTCGATTCTCTCGAGCTGTAACCTTTGAAGGTTAGGATGAACGATGACCGAGGATGAAAACAACCTGAACCCTCAGGCCGCGTCGCCGACGCCTGCGCCGCAGCAAACTCAGCCGAGTCCCGTTCCGCCTGCACCGCAGGCGGGGCAGGGCGGTCCTGTTCCGCCGAGCGGCTACACGCCCCCGCAGGCTCAGTCGCAGGTTTCGGGCTTCAACGGCGCAGCGCAGCCGCAAGCCCAGCCGCAGCCGCAACCGCAGGCTCAGGCGGCGCCGAACGCCTACGCGCCGCACGCGGCGACGCAGCAGCCTGCTTCTGCGCCGGCTCCCGAAAAGAAGAAGTCGCGTGGTTGGATCGTCGCCATCGTGGTGGTTGTCGCCCTGCTTATCGTGCTGGTTGTATCCATCACGTCGTGCACCAGCATGGTGAAGTCGATCGTGGGCCCATCCTCCTCGGGCATCGAAATCGCGAACGACGCCAACAGCGTTGCGGTTATCGATATCGACGGAACCATCCAGTACGACGGCACCTCCAACAGCCCCGAGGGATTTAAGCAGTTGCTTGATGAGGCGGCCGATGACGACAACACCATCGCTGTCGTCCTGCGCGTCAACTCGGGCGGCGGCACGGCCACCGCAGGCGAGGAAATGGCCACGTATCTGAAGGAGTTCCGCGAGGATACGGGTAAGCCGGTTGTAGTGTCCAGCGCGTCGCTTAACGCCAGCGCAGCCTACATGATCTCGTCGCAGGCCGACGCCATCTTCGTGGCAAAGACCACCGAGATCGGCGCGATCGGCACGGCCATGCAGAGCACCGACTTCTCGGGCTTGCTTGAGAAGCTGGGGATCAGTGTGGACAACATCACGTCGTCCGAAAGCAAGGATTCCAGCTACGGCACGCGTCCTCTCACTGAAGAAGAGCGCGCGTACTATCAGAGCATGGTCGACGAGATCAACGAGGTGTTCATCGAGATCGTGGCCGACGGTCGCGGCAAGTCCGTCTCCTGGGCTCGTTCAATGGCAACGGGCATGGTCTTCACCGGCCAGACGGCTGTGAAGAACGGCATCGCCGACGAGATCGGAACGCTTGAGGATGCATGCGCATACGCGGCCAAGCTTGCGGGCGCGCGATCCTACAGTACGTACGATCTGCATCTTTCCGGTCTCTACGACTTTTCAAGCCTCTCGAGCCTTTTGGGAGAGAGCGAATCAGACAGCGATTTGGCATTGCTTTTGAAGGAGCGATCCGAACATGCAGTTCAATAACAACGAAACCTATCTGCGCGATCAGCGTTTGACGTGGCCTGCTCGCGCGGTCGTCACGGCGGGCATGCCGTATGGCAACAAGCCGCTTCATTTCGGCCACATCGCCGGCGTCTTCGTGCCCGCCGACGCGTACGCGCGTTTCCTGCGTGACCGCATCGGTTCGCAAAACGTGCGCTTCATCAGTGGAACCGACTGTTTCGGCTCGCCCATCAACGAGGGCTACCGCAAGTTGGTCGAATCCGGTGAGTTCGAAGGCACCATCAACGATTACGTCGCTCGCAATCACGACGCCCAGAAGGCCACGCTTGACGCGTACGACATCAGCCTGTCCATCTTCGAGGGCTCGGGCATCGGTCATGCGGGCGAGGTTCATCAGCGCGTGTCCAACGAGTTCATCACGCGTTTGTACGAGAACGGCTTCCTTCAGAAGCGCTCGACCCTTCAGTTCTACGATACGCAGGCTCAGACGTTCCTGAACGGACGTCAGGTTCACGGCCATTGCCCGGTGCAAGGATGCAAGTCCGAGCATGCCTACGCCGACGAGTGCGACCTTGGCCACAGCTACGCTCCCGAGGAGCTTATCAAGCCCGAGTCGTCCCTTACCGGCACGGTGCCCGAGATGCGCCCGGTCGAGAACTGGTACTTCGATCTGCCTGCGTTCGCGGAGTACCTGCGCGAGCACGTGGCGGCTCTTCAGGAGGACGGCAACGTTCGCGACATCGTCCCCCAGGTCATCAGCGAGTTCTTGGGCGCGCCTATCATCTACGTGAAGAACGACCTGCGCGACGACTACGAGGCGCTTGCAGCCGACCTTCCTGCTCATGAGCTTCATGAGGCCCCGAAGGGCAAGCAGAGCTTCGAGCTTGAGTTCAAGTCCATCGACGAGCGCGACGCAGCTCGCGATGTGCTTCGCAACCGTGGTCTTCGTTTCCGCACCAGCAAGGCGCTGGTACCGTTCCGCATTACCGGCAACATCGAGTGGGGTGTGAAAGCCCCGGTCATCGACGGGGTAGAGGGCCTTACCGTATGGTGCTGGCCTGAAAGCCTGTGGGCGCCGATCTCGTTCACCATCGCGGCGAACGACGCGCTTGGCCTGCCGGTTGACACGTGGAAGGATTTCTGGTGCAGCCCCGATGCAACGGTTTATCAGTTCATCGGCCAGGACAACCTGTACTTCTACGGCGTGGTTCAACCTGCTTTGTGGAAGGCACTGCAGCCTGGCGAGATTTTCTCGCACGAGGCAACCGACCGTCCGCTTCGCCAGACCACGCTTGTTGCCAACTATCATGTGCTTCTTGGCAACAAGAAAGCGTCGTCCTCGGGTTCGGTTAAGCCGCCGACCGCCGACGAGCTGCTTGATTTCTATACCGTTGAACAGCTTCGCGCGCACTTCTTGGCGCTCGGCCTTGATCAGAAGTCGGTCGGCTTCAAGCCGAAGCCCTTCACGGCATCGCCCGAAGAGCGCGACGACCCGCGTGTTGCCGACCCTGCTTTGAAGGAGGGCGCGCTTCTGACCAACGTCTTCAACCGTTTGGCGCGAAGCGTTCTGTACGAAGCCAAGAACAACTTCGAGGGCAACGTGCCGCTTGACGACCCCTCGGCCGAGGTTGTGGCACTCGTGCATCGCACGCTGCGTTCGTACGACCAGCTTATGCAAAAAGCCGAGCTTCATTCCGTGATGTCGATCATGGACGACTTCATTCGCGCGGCGAACAAGCATTGGGCCGATGGCATCAAGGCCGCCGAGAACAACGGCGACGAGGCGCTTCGTCGTCAGGTGCTCTCCGATTCCGCATACCTGCTGTGGGCGACGACCATGCTTATGCATCCCATCGTTCCCGCGGGCTGCGAGGAGATCTGCTCGTATTTGAACTTCCAGCCCGAGTCGTTCTTCAGCTGGGATCATGATTTCCTGACGCTTGCCGAGTTGGCAGAGCAGGGTGAGACCGATCATCCGGTGCGCGAGCTTCCTCCTCGTACCGACTTCTTCAAGAAACATCCATCCCAGTTCAAGAAGTAAATTGATCAGCGAAAAGGTTTTGGCGAAACCCTGAACAGGTCTTTTAGAAAATCAAGGCGCATGTCGACTGTTTGTGCAGTTGCCATGCGCCTTCTTGATTAGGTAACGGTTTTGGTGTCCAGTTCTTGGTGTGCTACGCTAATCCCTGTTGTTTCATGACGAAATACCGCCAATGAAGGCAGTCGGAACGCTAACCGAACGAACTTTAAATGCACGCTTATCAAGCTCACGGCTGTCACTGCAGAAGAATATGCAAACGGAGGGTCTTATGCAAAAAGCTCTGCATGCTGACGTAAAGAACCGTCTTATCGTGGGTGTTTCCAGCGCCGCCCTTGCCGCGTCGCTGATCACCTTGGGAATGCCGGCCAACATCACTCCGGCTTATGCCGACACTGCTGCCGAGCTCCAGGCGCAGGCCGATGCCGCGCTGCAGGAGCTTACTTCCATGCAGGATGTCGCAAATTCTTACTACAACGAATACATCCAGGCTCTTGCCGATTACGAGCAGGCCACCCGTCTCCGTGACGAGGCCAAGGCTCAGATCGACGAGCTGAACGAGCAGATTGCCGACATCCAGGATCGCCTGGGCGATCGCGCTCGTTCCATGTATCGCTCCGGTTCGTCCTCTTCGCTCGACCTTCTTTTGGGTGCCACCTCTTTCGAGGAGTTCACCACCAACTGGGATCTTCTCGGTCGCATGAACGAGAACGACGCCGACCTTGTCCAGCAGGCCAAGGACCTTCGCGAGGAAGCCGCGAAGAAGCAGGAGGAGTACGACAAGCAGGCCGCTACTGCTCAAACCAAGGCTGACGAAGCATCTCAGCTGTATGAGAAGGCCAATGAGACCATCCTTCAGATGCAGGCTGCTTACGACAACCTGAGCGCCGAGGCTCAATCGGCTTACGCTGCCGAGTCCGCTTATGCGCAGGCTGCTGCGGCATACGGTGCAACCATCAATTCCGACGGCACCGTCTACGATTCCAACACGGGTCAAACCTACTCGTCCGTGTCGTCTTACACGGCTGCAACCGGCAACTCCATCGTTGACCGCGCTCGCGCCATGATCGGCTCCGCTTACGTCTGGGGCGGCACCGGTGGCTCTTGGGGCGGCTTCGACTGCTCCGGCCTGGTTAGCTACGCCATCACCGGTCAGACGGGCAACCGCTTGGGCAACACTTACACCTTCATGGGCTACAACCAGGCAACCACCGCTCAGCCTGGCGACCTGGTCGTTAACGGCGGTCATGTTGCCATCGTTTCCGGTGTCGACGCCAATGGCAAAGTCACCAGCATCATTCATGCTGTCAATCAGCAGCAGGGCGTTGCCGAAACCGGCATGAACGGTTACTTCTCCGAGGGCGATTACACCATCGTCCGCCCGAACTAACGGCGGCGCAATGGCTTCGCATATCGAAGCGTTCAGCGACGGCAGCTCGCGGGGCAACCCGGGTCCTGGCGGCTACGGTTCCATCCTGCGGTTCGTCGATTCGAAGGGCGTCGTTCACGAGCGTGAGTTCTCGTGCGGTTACAAGCGCACCACCAACAACCGTATGGAGCTGATGGGCGTCATCGTTGCGCTTGAGGCCCTGAACCGCCCCTGCGACATCACGTTCTACACTGATTCGCAGTACGTGGTGAAGGCCTTCAACGAGAACTGGATCGCCGGATGGCTCAAGCGCGGATGGGTGAACTCGCAGAAGAAACCCGTCAAGAACGTCGACCTGTGGAAGCGTCTTCTTGCCGCTAAAGAGCCTCACCGCGTTACATTCGAGTGGGTTCGCGGTCATAATGGCCACCCCGAAAACGAGCGTTGCGATGCCTTGGCAACCGCAGCTGCCGACAGCGGTAAGCTCATCGAAGACAAAGGATTCACTGAGTAGGCGAACGCCGCTCGATCTGTTTTGAATGCGCCCGGCATCGGGCGCATTGTCGTATCAGCGCGAATGAAAGGGCCAACCATGGACGTGTGCTTTGTTGCCGTGGAAACCGCAGAGGATCAGGAAAAGCTCGCAAAGCTGGCTGACGAAGTTTGGCACGAGTACTGGCCGCCTATCATCGGCAAGGCTCAAACCGACTATATGGTTGACAAGTTCCAAAGCATCGATGCCATTAAGTTCGATATGGCCGAGCATGGCTATGAATACTGGTTCGTGGTAGACGAAAACGACAAGGTCGTCGGCTTCACTGGCGGCAGGGAAGAGAAGGAAACCAACCGCTACTTCATCTCGAAGATCTACCTCGTTGCGGGCGAGCGCGGCAAGCATCACGCATCCAAGATCATCGGCTTCTACACCGACTTGTGTCACGAGCGCGGTTTCCATGCCATGTACTTAAGCGTCAACAAGCACAACGAGCTTGGCCTGAGGGCATACAAGGGTAAGGGCTTTAGCATCATCGAATCCGTCGTGAACGACATCGGCGGCGGCTTCGTGATGGACGATTACATCATGCAGAAGGATGTCTAGCAGTTTTGTCTTGACGATGCAAGCGGCGAACATAGTTGAAACGAAGAAGCGGCTCGAGCAATCGAGCCGCTTCTGTTGTTTTCCGTTGCTGTTTGCTGTGAAGGCGGAACGCTAGTCGGCGTTTTGCTTTGTGGTGCTAATTCAGACCTGCGGCCTCGGCGATGATGGCTTTAAGCTCGGGGATGCCCGTGCCCTTCTCGGCCGAGGTGACAACCCAGGGGGTGCCTTCTCGAACGCCAAGTTGCTTGCACAGAGCGGCTGCCTGGGCGTTGCACTTCGAGCGCGAGAGTTTGTCGCCCTTCGTGAACACGATGGCGTAGGGCAGGTCGGATTCCTGCAGGAAGCTGACCATGTTCTCGTCCAGCTCGCTTGCGGTATGGCGGATGTCGATGAGCGAGCAGACCAGTGCGAAGTTGCGATCCTGCGCGAAGTACCCCTCGATCAGGCGCGACCAACGGTTTCGCTCGGACTTGGATACCTTTGCGTAGCCGTAGCCCGGCAGGTCGACGAAACGTGCATCTTTCGACTTGTAGAAGTTGATGGTTGCCGTTTTGCCCGGGTTCTGCGAGACGCGGGCAAGTTGCTTGCGGTTGAACAGCTTGTTCAGCAGCGAAGATTTCCCGACGTTCGATCGACCGGCGAAGGCGATTTCGGGAAGGGTGGAGGGAACGATCTGCGCGACCGTGCCGAAAGACAGTTCGTATTCAACGTGTTGGAAGTCCATGTAAACCGTCCTGGTTCGTGTGATTTCGTGTCTTCCCATTTTACACGCTTGGTTTGACCTGATCGCTCGATTGCAACCGATGCCGCCGGTTGGCTACACGGTTTCACCATCACTGAAACAATTTTCTCGATCATGGCGATGGTGTGAAAAATTCACCACGGTGAACAAATAATGTATGACACGTCTAACATATGGATTCATCAAGGTATTTGACGAAACAACTTAACTAAAGGAAACAACAACTTGTCACTAGCGAAAAGTCAACCTTAGCTTACGCATTAAGTTAACCAAGGCTTTAGGCAAGAAATGGGTAATATGTTTGTATCGTCGATGCCTTGATCGAGAGAGGCGCCGCAATTTAATCCGCGGCGTGATCGCGTCGACGCACCATTGAGGAAAGGGAGCAACATGAAAAAGCAGACTAAGAACAACTGGCTGTTCACCGGCATCGGTTTTCTGGCTGGCACTGCGGGCATTGCCGCAATCACCAGCGAGACTGCCAAGAAGGGTTACGTGCACGCCATGGCTCAGGGCATGAAGTGCAAGAAGGGCTACCAGGATATGGTCGAGGCCGCCAAGGCCGAGTACGACGACATCGTCGCCCAGGCAACCTACATCAGCGTCTCCGAGGAAGAGGTCGAGGCTGCCAAGGCCGAGGCTGACGCCGAATAGTTAAAGGCGGGCGTGCGGGGCGGGATACCGTCAAGCACGCCCGTATTGTTTTTACCGTTATTGCACGCGTGCCTCCTGGCGCGCTTTGAAACGGAAGAAGTTCGTTTCCAATGAAATATTCGATTGAAAAAGAGTACCCGGGTCATCTTCGGGTGAAGCTTCACGGTCCGGTGCCTCAGGAAGATCTGGGCGCCTTCGAGGCGGTTCTGAAGAAAAGCCCCGCGATTGTCGATTTCCGTGTTTACCCTCGTATCGGTTCGCTGACCTTGACGTATTCGCCTGAAGCAGGCGGACGCAAGCGAGCGATGGCGTATCTTTGCGCCATCGACAAAGAGATGATCGACGCATCGCGTGAGGGCCATTCGATCTCCACGCGTTCCATGACGCAAAACCTTCTGCTTGATCTTGCGACTATGACGGGCGTCTATTTCATGCGGCGCTTGTTCTTGCCCACTCCGATTTCGTGGGCTTTGACCCTGTGGAGCTTCCGCGTCTTCCTTGCCGATGCCCTGCGTTCTTTGGGCAAAGCCAGGCTTGACGTCCCTGTTCTTGACGCATCGGCCATTGCCATGTCGCTTGTTCAGGGGGATAAGACCACTGCCGGCGAGACCATGTTCCTTCTGCATGTGGGTGAAACCCTTGAGGACTATACGCAAGCGCAGTCGGAAAGCGCTCTGATCGATGCCCTTATGGATCTGGCGGAGACTGCGCATAAGGTGGAAGGTGACGTCGAGCGCGAAGTCAAGGCAAGCGACTTGACGAAGGGCGATGTCATCGTCATTCGCATGGGCATGCCCATCCCTGTTGACGGCGAAGTCGTTTCCGGGAACGCCATGGTCAATCAAGCGTCGCTTACGGGCGAATCCGCAGCGGTCAACCGTTTGGTCGGCGACAGCGTTTTCGCAGGCACTTCGGTTGAGGCGGGCGAGATTCTTGTTCGCGTCAGCAGCGACCCCGGCGAGACGCGTTTGCGATCCATTGTGTCGCTGGTGAAGAATGCCGATCAGTACCGTTCTCCCCGACAGGCGCATCGCGAAGAGCTTGCGAATCGCATCGTCCCGTGGAACTTCCTGCTGGCTGGCATCGTTGCTTTGACGACGCGCGACATCGTGCGCACTTCCGCGGCGTTGATGGTTGACTACTCGTGCGGACTGAAGCTTACGGGCTCCATCGCCGTGCTTTCCGCCATGAGCCAGTCTGCAAAAGCCGGCTTCACGGTTAAGGGCTCGAAGTACTTCGATGCGGTCGAGCAGGCTGATGCCATCGTGTTCGACAAGACCGGAACTCTTACCGAGGCAACGCCCAAGGTTTCGAAGGTGCTTTCGCTTGACGGCAGCCCTGAAGACGACATCCTTCGCTTTGCCGCATGCCTTGAGGAGCACTTCCCGCATCCTGTTGCGCGCGCTGTGGTGAACGCTGCGGCCAAGGCGGGCTTGAACCATCGCGAGCGTCACGCCGAGGTGGAGTATGTCGTTGCCCACGGCATTGCCAGCTCGCTTGACGGGAAGCGCGTGGTTATTGGGTCCGAGCACTTCGTCGTTGAGGACGAAGGCGTCGTCATCACCGATGACCAAGCAGCTGTTATAAGGGATCAGGGCAACGGGATGTCGCCTTTGTACCTTGCGGTTGACGGTGCCTTGGTTGGCGTCATCTACATCGAGGACCCGATCAAGCCTTCTGCGGCTAAGGCTGTGAAGGAGCTGCGCGCCCTTGGATTCAAGCGTTTGGTCATGCTCACGGGCGATCACGACCATACCGCCGAGCGCATCGCGAAGGAAGCGGGACTCGACGAGTACCGCGCCAACATGCTTCCCGAAGACAAGCATGCGTTCGTCAAGCAGTTGAAAGACGAAGGCTACAACGTCATGATGGTGGGCGACGGCGTGAACGACGCCCCAGCCCTTGCGCTTGCCGACGTTGGCATCGCCATGGGGCAAGGGACGGCTGTCGCGAAGGAAGTCGCTGACATCACGCTTACGGACGGCGATCTTTCATCGTTGGTCACGCTGCGCAAGCTCTCGGTTGAGCTTTCGCATCGATTGGATAGCACGTTCAGGACCGTCTTGGGTCTGAATTCGCTGTTCCTTGCATTGGGAATCGCCGGCGCGATCACCCCGCAGACGTCGTCGCTTGCGCACAATGCCTCGACTATCGCTTTGTCGGCCGCATCGGGCAGGAGCTTCAACGTAGAATAGCTGGCGTGGAATAGCCGAATTGTGGATATTGGGGCCTTGCTGGAATTAGATGTTCTCAGCAGGGCCTCTTCGTATTAAACTAAACGGGTTTCTAATCACACATGCTTTGGCGACTCGATCCGCTAGTGGCCACCGGAAAAGGCTGCGGACTTCGGGGAAGACCCAAAGCAGAGGACTAACGAATGGAGAAATGAATATGGCGAAAGTCAGTATTCAGACCCTGCTTGACGCAGGCGCGCACTTCGGTCACCAGACCCGTCGCTGGAACCCCAAGATGAAGCCCTACATCTTCGGCAACCGTGGCGACATCTACATCCTCGACCTGAAGCAGACCCTTCTCGGTCTCGACCAGGCCTACACCTTCGTCTCCGAACTCACCAAGAACGGCGGCACCATCCTCTTCGTCGGCACCAAGAAGCAGGCTCAGGAAGCCGTTGCTGACGCTGCCAACCGTTGCGGCATGCCTTACGTCAACGCTCGCTGGCTCGGCGGCATGCTCACCAACTTCACCACCATCCGCTCCCGCGTGAAGCGCATGGAAGAGCTCGAGGCTATGGACGCTGACGGTCGCATGGCTCTCCTCCCCAAGAAGGAGCAGATCCTGCTGCACAAGGAGCTCGCCAAGCTGCAGACCAACCTCAACGGCATCCGCAACATGGCTAAGACCCCCGACGCCATCTTCGTCATCGACACCAACCGTGAGGGCATCGCCATCAACGAGGCTGAGCGCCTGAACATTCCGGTTGTCGGCACCCTCGACACCAACTGCGATCCCGACGACGTCGATTACGGCATCCCCGCAAACGACGACGCCATTCGTTCGGTCAAGCTGCTTGCCGACTTCATCGCCGACGCTGCTATCGCCGGCATCGGTGCCCCGGTTACCGCCGAGGAAATGGCCGCTGAGGCCCCCGCAGCTGAAGCTGCTGCCGAGTAGTTCAAATAACTGCATGTGCCCGCCTTCGGGCGGGCTTTTCGAAGGAAAGGAACACGCATGGCTAACATCACCGCTGCCATGGTTAAGGAACTTCGCGAGATGACCGGCGCTGGCATGATGGAGTGCAAGAAGGCTCTGGCCGAGGTCGAAGGCGAAATGGAAAAGGCCATCGACGTTCTGCGTACCCGTGGTCTTGCCGCTGCCGCCAAGAAGGCCGGCCGTGCTACCAACGAGGGCACCGTCGTTGCTCTTCTGTCCGATGACGCTAAGTCCGGTGTCGTTCTCGAGCTCAACTGCGAGACCGACTTCGTTGGCATGAACGAGAAGTTCAAGGCTTACGCCGAGCGCATGGCTAAGGTCGCTCTCAACAACAAGATCTCTGACGTCGAGGCCCTTAAGGCCACCGCTGATGCTGACGGCGAGACCGTTGAGGCTATCCTCACCGACTGCGTCCATGTTATGGGCGAGAACACCACCCTCAAGCGCGTCCAGGTCGTCGAGGCCGGCGCTGTCGCTTCTTACATCCACATGGGTGGCAAGATCGGCGTTCTGGTTGAGTTCGAGGTTGAGGGTATCGACCCCGCTACCGATGAGTTCCGGGCTTATGGCCGCGACGTCGCTATGCAGGTTGCTGCTATCCCCGCAGTTGCCGCTAACCGCGAGCAGGTTCCTGCTGAGGTTGTCGAGCACGAGATGAGCATCTACAAGGCTCAGGCCGCTGAGTCCGGCAAGCCCGAGGCTATCCAGGAGAAGATCGCCACTGGCCGTCTGGAGAAGTTCTACAAGGAGAACTGCCTCACCGAGCAGGAGTTCGTCAAGAATTCCGACCAGACCATCCAGCAGTACACCGATGCTACCGCAAAGCAGCTCGGCGGCACCATCAAGGTTGCTAACTTCGTGCGTTTCGCTCTGGGTGAGTAACCGCCAGCGGGCGCGAGTTCCTTGGAACGAGCGAGCCGCGTAGGCCAAGGTTTTATTTCACCCTTGCGAATCTATCGCGTAAACAGGAAGCCCGTCGGGTCAAACCGGCGGGCTTCTTCGTATAATGGAAGCATTGAAACGTACTGCAAACGACAACACTGCTGGGGTGGTTTCGATGTCTGAAGAGATCATCGTAGTTCGGGGTAATAACGCATTTTCCGGCGAGGTTCACGTGGCCGGCGCGAAGAATTCCGCACTTAAATTGCTTGCTGCATCGCTTCTGGGCTGCGGCGAAAGCGTTATTCATAATGTTCCGCATATCTCGGATATCCAGGTTATGTCCGATGTTCTTTCCTGCTTAGGCGCTAAGATCCAGCGCGAGGGGCACACCGTTCGCATCGACACTTCGGGCGTCGACAAGCAGGAGGCTCCGTACGAGCTTGTTTCCAAGATGCGCGCCAGCATTTCGGTTCTAGGCCCGCTTGTCGGTCGCTTCGGCCGCGCAGTCGTTGCTATGCCGGGCGGCTGCCAAATCGGCGCCCGCAAGATCGACATGCATCTTGCCGGCCTTCAGGCCCTTGGCGTCACCTTCAAAACAGAGCACGGCTCGCTTCACGCCGAAACGCCCAACGGCCTTCATGGCAACCAGGTTTCACTTGACTTCCCAAGCGTCGGTGCCACCGAGAACCTTATGATGGCCGCCGTCGTGGCGCAGGGCAACACCGTCATCGAGAACGCTGCGCGCGAGCCCGAGATCGTCGATCTTGCCAATATGCTCAACGAAATGGGCGCCAAGATCACCGGCGCCGGCACCTCTCTTATCGAGATCGAAGGCGTTGAGCTTTCGTCCATGCACCCGTGCGAGCACACTACGGTGGGTGATCGCATCGAAGCGGGCACGTTCCTTACAGGTGGCGCGCTTACCGGCGGCCCCGTTACCGTCCGCGGCGTCGATCCCGAGTACTTGCATATGGCCGTCATGAAGTTCCGCGCCATGGGCTGCACGGTCGAGACGGGCGATGATTGGCTGACCATTTCGCGTGACCAGCCTTTGAAGCCGGTCGATATCCAAACGCTTCCGCACCCTGGTTTCCCCACCGACCTTCAGGCGCAGTTCATGCTTCTGGCGTCTTTGGCCGAGGGCACCTCGGTTATCACCGAGAACATCTTCGAGAGCCGCTTCATGTTCGCTGCCGAGCTTAAGCGTATGGGCGCCGATATCACCATCGACGGTCATCATGCCATCGTTCGCGGTGTCTCGCACCTTGAGGGCGCTCCCGTTTCCTCTACCGATCTGCGCGCCGGTGCCGCAATCGTTCTTGCGGGCGTGGTCGCCGACGGCGAGACCGATGTTCACAACATCGCGCATATCGACCGTGGTTACGAGGACTACGTGGGCAAGCTTTCCTCGCTTGGCGCCGATGTCCGTCGCGAGGTCAGGGACTAGCTTCATATGCCTCGAGATCAGCGTTACAGCCAGCAAAGGGGTAGCCAGCGCAGTTCCTCGCGCCCCAGCTCGCGTACAGGCTCGCGGGGAAGCCATGTGGGCGGCCAGCGAAGCGGTCGACCTGCCAATTTCAACGCGAAGCAATCGCGCCGCACGTCACGACATGTAAGCGACAACATGGTTGGCACTCACGTGCGCCCTTCCGTTCAGGCGGGCGGCCGCAAGATGAATGCCTCCAGCGTGTCGTTTTCAAGCAGCCGCAAACGCAACCGCGCTGTTCGTGGCGAGGTTCAGGCGTTTGTTCCCAACACCGGCTCGCGTGAAGGAAAGCGCGCCTACAATCAACGTGTCAACCAGCGTCAATACGCCAAGCAGATCCAGCATCGCTCGCGCATGCGCAGCATCGCCTTGCTTGCTGCAGGCGTTCTGTTGATCGTCGGCTTGGCTGTTGGCGCTGGCATCTTCACGTACAACAACACGGTGGGCGGCAACACCGGTCTTGGCAAGTCCGATGCGAAGTCGGCTCTTACCGCCACGAAGGATAGCAAGCCGTTCTACACGTTGATCTCGGTCGAGTTGGGATCAACGTCGGCAACGTTGGACAACAACGGTCCCGATGTCATCTTCCTTACGCGTGTGGATGCTTCTTCGAAGGCGGTCACATTCGTTCCGATTCCGGCAAACCTGCAGGTCACGTACGAAAGCGAGACCTTGCAGCTGGCAAGTGTGCAGCAGAAGGGGGACGCTGCGTTCATCAATGCCGTGAAAACCTTCGCCGACGTCGACATCGCGCATTATTTCAAGCTGGAAGAGGGCGATCTGGTCAAGCTGGTCGATCAACTGGATGGCGTTGACCTCAGCCTTTCGCAGGAAATCGACGACCCCAACGCAGGCGACATCTACATTCCCGCAGGCGATCAAACGCTGAACGGCCAGCAGGCCGTCGTGTTCCAGCGCGCCACCAATGTCAGCGGCGGCCTTGACGGGCAGCTCCAAAACCAGGTGAAGTTCGTAAGCGCCTTGCTCTCCAAGCTGTTCGACACCGGATCGCTTTCGTTTGCAAACGTGCTTTCGGATATCGCGCCGTATTTCAAGACGGATATGTCTTCAAACGACATCATCTCCTTGGCTGGCTCGCTTTCCGATATGAAGGCATCGGATTTCACTACGGTCTCGGTTCCGGGTTATGAGAAAACGCAGTCAAGCATCGCATCTGGCTCGACGACGTATTTCATCCCGTCTACCAGCTCGTGGAAGACCATCATGTCCGACCTTGACGAAGGCAACACCGAGGCGGGCAAGTCCACTATCGAGACGGTTGATCCCGCAAGCTTCACCATCGAGGTGCGAAACGGCACCTCTATCACCGGCGCCGCAACCACTACTACCGAGAAGCTAACCAAGCTTGGCTTCAAGGTTGAGAAATCGGGCAATGCCGATCAGCAGATCTATGAGCAAACTTTGGTCATTTACGATAAGGACAACGGCCTTGAGCGCGCTCAGACGGTTATCAACGCCCTTGGTGTTGGACGCGCCGTGAAGGGTCAGGGTTATTACGAATACGACACCGATGTGCTTGTTATCTTGGGCGGCGACTACAAGCCCAGCAAATAGCGTCTTTGATTGGGATTTGTATGCGCGCACGTCCCTGGTGTGACGCTGTGATAAAATCCACCTGATCAAAAATGCGAACAGAAGGAGAGATCATCGTGGTAGATAAATACGATGTTGCAGCGGTTCTGGACCTCGTCCGTCCTAGTCTGCTTGCCGATGGCGGCGACGTCAGGCTCGTTGACGTGTCCGAAGACGGTATCGTTACGGTTGAGCTTACCGGCGCTTGCCGTGGTTGCCCGCTGTCCGAGCTCACGCTTGCCAACGGCATTGAGCGTGTTCTGCGCGAGCGCGTACCCGGCGTTGTTCGCGTCGTCCCCATGGTCGACGAGGACGCCGAGGAGTAGTCTCGGTTTCGACAGAATCGAACCAAGCGCAAGGGCGGCCTTCGGGTCGCCCTTGTTCGTTTGCATCGCCTTTCCTTCCCTAAGCGCCCCTTGACCGATCCTTGGCCGATGGGCGGCTTTCGGGTTCCTGTTCGGTGATACCATGCTGCAAAACAAGGAGGAACCTATGGCGAAATGTTGGGAAACGCGCGGATGCGATGAAGAGTGGCAGGGTCGCTGCCCTCATAACCTGGGCGACGATCTATGCCCGTCGGACTGCATCAACACCATTTGCGATCGCCCGACGCATGTGGTGGCAACCGATTTCGAGCTGTTGCTCAATCCCGACCGCGATTATGATCGCGCACCTAAGGAGGTGTGTCGCTCGTGCGAGTTCTTCCTGAAGTACGGTCCCGATGTCAAAGACCGCAAAGAGACGGACAAACTGTACGGCGGTGCTCGTTTTTTGTTCTAGCTTTTCGTGGTGCGTGCGGCTAGGCTGCGCGCTGGTATCATCCTTGTGAACATGAGCGGTTTTCAACAGCCGTTTAATATGCGGTTCGCCTGCTTTCGGGCGCTTTTTCGAGGATGACGAATGCTGAATCAGATCTATCAAAGCCTTGACCCGGTTGCCATCTCTTTCGGGCCAGTGTGCATTAGGTGGTATGCGCTTGCCTATTTGGCAGGCTTTCTTTTTGCGGGGATCCTCATTTGGCGCCTGTCGAAGCGCTGGCAGCTTAAATTCGACGAGGATTCGCTTTTGACCATCATCTTTTGCGTGATGATCGGCGTTATCTTGGGCGCTCGCTTGGGGTATTGCCTGTTCTACGGAAACGGGTACTACGTGGCGCACCCGTTGGAGATCCTGATGCTTAATCAGGGTGGCATGAGCTTCCACGGCGGGCTGATCGGCGCGCTTCTTTCGGGCATCGCCGCGGCGAAAATGACGGGAATCCCGTACCTGACTCTGGCCGATATGGGCGTGGTTGCGGCTCCCATCGGCCTGTTCTTCGGTCGTTGCGCCAATTTTGTCAACGGTGAGCTGTGGGGCGCGGTCACCGATGTTCCGTGGGGCGTTGTCTTCGGCGGTTCGGCAGGCATGCTACCTCGTCATCCATCTCAGCTGTACGAAGCCCTGCTTGAGGGCGTGCTGCTGTTCATCGTGCTGTTCGCGTTGTCGCGAAAGAAGCCGCCGTTTCCGCGCGGCACGCATTTGGGCGTGTTCCTTATACTGTACGGACTGTGCAGGTTCGTGATCGAGTTCGTCCGCCAGCCTGACGTTCAGCTGGGTTATCTTTTGGGGACGAATTGGCTGACGATGGGGCAGGTGCTCTCGCTGCCTTTGATAGCCGTCGGGGTTGGCGTGCTTGTCTTTGCGCTAACGAAGAAGCTGCCGCAGCAAGGGCTGCCTGAATAAATAGTCAAGTGAAACGACATTGATAGCAAACAGGGCCCGCCTCAGTGAGGCGGGCCCTGTGCGTTCGCGGATGCTTTCTCGATTGGCTAGTGCTTCATACCCTCGAGCATCTGCTCGGCGGTAGCCAGCGTGTTGATGATGTTGCGGCGCGAAAGCGTGCCGACCACGCGGCCGTCCTTCACGACGGGCACTTTCTTGATGCGGCGCTCGGCCAGGGTGTTGAACGCGGTTTCGGCATCTTCGCCCACGCCCATGGCAATGACCTTCTTGGTGGCAAGGCGCATGACGTTCAGGTCCAACATGGTGGACAGACGCGTCCAGAAGTCCTCGTTCTCGACGATGCGGTAGTAGTTCGTGGCGTCGTTGTAGTTGCCGCTTTCGTTCGAGAGGTACTTCATGATGTCGCCATCCGAAATGAAGGCGACCAGCTTGTCGTCGGCATCGACGATGGGCAGGCCGCTGGTTTCTGTTGCGCGCATAGCGTCGACGGCATCGCGGATAGTGGCGGTGTCATGGATGACGTTCGGCTCGGGGTTCATGACGTCGGCAACGAAGAACGGACGATCGACACCGGGAATGCCGTGGTCTTTCTCCTTCTCGGCCAGTTCGGCGAGTTCTGCCTTGTGCTGCGCATCGACGGCTTCATCAGCCTTGGTGTCGTGCACGAAGAACAGGATGCCCAAAACAACGCAGGCAAGCATGATGGCCATGCCGCAAAACGACGTGTGAACGCCGGCGTAGGTTACTTGCAGCGCGGTTGCGTCGGCGGGGACGAACAGATAGCCAAGGGCGGTCAGGCTTACGATGAACGCCGTGCCGATGGAGATGCCGACCTGGTTGGTGGTGGAAGAAAGTGCATTGGCATGCTGGACGACCTTGTTGTCAAGCGAGTTCACGCCCCAGGTGTTCAGCGGGGTGGACAGGAACTGGATGCCGATGGACATGGTGGAGTACACCACGGTCACCATAAGAATGGACATGTCCATGTTGAACGTGGTCACACCGAACGCACCCAAGCCAAGCACGCAGGCGCCGAAAACGGTGACGCCGCGCACGCCCGAGTTGTCGAAGATCCTGCCGGCGATAAGGCCGCAGATGGCACCGATAACCGCACCGGGCAACATCAGCAAGCCCGAAACCGTGGCGGATTGTCCCATGACTTGCTGCACGTAAATAGGAAGAACAACCTCGGAGCCGATCATCGATGCCTGAAGCAAGCCGATGAGGATGACGGCGGTGCGGAACTTGCGGCTAGAAAGAACCTGAATGCGCAGAACAGGGACTTCCAGCTTGAACTGACGGCGGCAGAAGATCGTCAGCACGATAAGGCCGAAGACGATAAGTGCCAGCGGCACAGCGATGTTTTCGGCCGTTGTGGACGACGAGATGCCGTACAGCAGGCTGAGCATGCCCGCAAGCAGCATGGCCACGGAGGGCACGTCGAATGGAACCTTCTCGAAGCCCTCGAAGTTTTTCAGGAACTTGAATGCGGGAATCATCACCAGCACGCAGATGACGGCGATGACTACGAACAGCATGCGCCAGCCAACCGAGTCGACCAGCACGCCCGAAAGGGTAGGGCCGATTGCGGGCGCGAACGAGATCATCAGACCGACCATGCGCATAGCCGCACCGCGTTGCTCGCGTGGGAACACCAGAAGGATGAGCGTGAACACCATGGGCATGATGATGCCGGTGGCGCATGCCATCATGACGCGGCCAAGAAGAATGACCTCGAAGTTCGGCGCGCAGGCGGCGATGATGCACGAGATACAGAACCAGCCGATTCCGCCGATGAAAAGCTTGCGCGTGCTGAAACGCCCCACGAAGAAGGCGTTCAGCGGGATGACGACCGCTTCAACCAAAGAGTAAGCGCTGGTCAGCCACTGTACTGTGGTTGCGTCAACTCCGGTGTCGCGCATGATGTGCGGTAGCGCCGGCGACAGCAGCGTAGCGTTAAGGATCACCAGGATTGCTCCTGAGAGCAAAACGGCAACCATGATCTTCTGATTCCTATCCAAACCCATAAACGTTCAATGCTCCTAACTTAGCTTTCGAAAGATATTCGATTGTGCATTGATATGGGGCGCCTTACGCGGTCGCCCAGGTGTCTGCGAGAGTCGTGCGCCGTATTGATTGCGGCGGAGCGAAACGATGCGAACCGCAGCTTGATCGCATCGGGGGTAGCACGCAAAAACAGGTGCCTTGACAGTATAGTTGGGCACTGCGACTGCGTAGGAAAACGCCCAAATAAAGCCCTGAACAATTCCAAATTCAAGAAACCTGATTGCAATTCTTCGGACCTCGGGTGCCGCTGGAAACGGGCCGCTGCCATGTTACCTTACCGTAAACATACCCAACTGAAAAATAAGCCACACATGAGGATAAATGGACTATACTAAAGAAGAAACAAGGGCCTTGCTTCAGCAAGGCGGAATGAGGCAGTGTTTTAGGAGGTTGATCGTATGGCCAAGGTCAAGCGTCACGATTGGGGACTTATCGTATCGGGTGTTCTTCTTGTAGTCCTTGCTTGTCTGATCACGGCATTCCCGGGTCTTACGATGGCGACGATAACCACCATTGTCGGCATCGGCTTCATTATCGCCGGCGTGTTCTCGATGGTGGGTTACACGCGTTTCGCGCGCTTCGCCCGTCCTTCGGGTTGGATGATCGCTTACGGCGTGCTCGATTTCATCCTGGGCATGATGTTCGTGCTGCAACCGGTGCTTCTGGCCGATGTGATCTCGTGGATGGTTGGCTTCTTCGTGCTGGCGTTCGGCATTTTCGAGCTTGTTGCCGCAGTTAAGTTTCACGCAGTCGGTTTGGGCCTGTGGGGTTGGATGATCTTCTCGGGTATCGTCGATATCCTGTGCGGCGTGATCTTCTTCGTGTGGCCAGCGATGCTCGCCATCTTCCTCGCTGTGTTCGTGATCATGCGCGGTCTGTCGCTTATCGTGTACGGCTGGAAGGTTGATACGATCGTTCTTTAGAAGCCGCTTGCTCGAAAGCGTGAATCGTTTAGAAAATGCCCGTCAAGTCGCCGATAACGCGGATGAAGAAGACAACCAAAATGGTGATCATAACGGGTTTCACGATCTTGGAGCCGCCCTTGTCGAACGACTTCGAGCCCAGGTAGTTGCCGGCGATGTTGAACGCGCCAGCAAGAAGGCCCAAGGGGATCAGGGCGGTTCCGTTTACCAGGAACACGATGAGCGCCGAGGTGTTCGTGGTCATGTTGATTGCCTTCGTGGTGCCGTTCGCGCGCGTCAGGTTCATATGCGCGAACGCGGTTAGGGCGAGCAGCAGGAACGTGCCCGTACCTGGCCCGTAGAAGCCGTCGTATACGCCCACCACAAGTGAGATTCCCATACCGATAAGGATCATCTTCTTCATGGGGGGCTCTTCGCCTTCGGCTTTGAAGGCTTTGTCGCGCATGACGTAGGCCGCGATGAGCGGCAGGATGACCAGCATGGCAACCTTCAAATAAAAGTCGCTGATCAGAAGGGTAAGCTGTGCGCCGGCGGTGCTTCCGATGAAGGCTGCAGGAATGCAAGGCAGGGCGATCTTCCAGGGGATGTAGCCGTTTTTGGCGAAACGGAATGTGGTCAAGCCCGTTCCCATGCAGGCGCTGAGCTTGTTGGTGGCGATGGCCGTGTGCGCCGGAAGGCCCGCGATCATGTAGGCTGGCAGCGAGATCAAGCCGCCACCGCCTGCGATGGCGTCGATAAAGCCCGCAATGAAGACGAGCGGCAAGATGATCAGGCATTGCATGGGGTCGAAAGGCATGGGCTGGCTCCGGTTGCGGGTTTCGGTTCTTGCGCATGGTCTGGTGACTGTCCGAAGGCGAGTGCCAGAGGTTGATTTGCGCAAGGGTGAATTCTACCGCGCCGTATGCGGCGTAGTGGGGCGATCGCTGCGATTCCATCGTTTGACGCTGGTATACTTCCGTTTCGAAAGCGAGGTGCGCCCATGCCCAGCGTGAACGACTTGGTCGATGTTGCAGAATCTTTAGATAAGCGCCGTGTTGTTGTCTTGCAGGACAGCTGCGTGGCCGTGCGCAACAGGAACGCCCATTGCAGGGCGTGCGTCGAAGTCTGTCCGAATGACGCGATATCGGTCGATCGAAACAAAATCAAATTGACCACGACCCACTGTGTCGATTGCGGGCTGTGCGTGGCGGCGTGCCCAACCGAGGCGATCCGTGCCATCGAGCCCACGGCTTCGCAGCTTGCCCAGCAACTTGCGGTCGTGCGCGAGGCGAACGACGGGGTTGCCGCAGTGGCCTGCGCGCGTATGGCTGCGCGTCAGGTTGCCGATCCTGGCAGGTTCGTTGAAGTTCCTTGCTTCGGGCGTTTGGCGGCGGTTGACCTGCTTTCTCCGATTGTCGATGGTGCCACGGGGGTGCTGTTGATCGATGGCGGTTGCTCGTCGTGCAAATACGGGTTCGTGAGCGAGACGGTTGATGCTGCGGTTGACTCCGCCAACCAGGTGCTTGCTGCGGGCGGGCTTGAGGCGCGCGTTTCGCGCGTAAGCGAGTTCCCCGAAGCGATGCTCGTTTCCGAAACCGAAGGCGTGTTCGGTTCGACCAGGCGAGGGTTCCTTGCCGACACGATGCGCTCGGCGCGCGACATCGCCGCAACGGCGGCGGATACGGCCATCAAGAAGGAACTCGGCATTGGCGAGGGCGACAATATCGGTCGTCGCTTGCATGTTTCTGACGAAGGCACGCTCCCGAACATTCCTGTTCCCGGGCACGAATCTGCGCTGAATGCGTTGTATGCGATTATGGGGGAGGCAGATTTTCAGGGCGATGCGTCTGACGCGGGCGAAGGTGGTCCGGCGATAGTCGACCTGCCGTTCTTCGGCGCCGTCGACATCGACGTCAACAAATGCAACGCTTGCGGGATGTGCGCCGTGTTCTGCCCAACATCGGCGATAAAGCGCCCGCCTTCAAGCGACGAGTTCTCGATGCGATCAAAAGTGCTTGAGTTCAGCGCCAGTGATTGCGTGCAATGCGGCTTGTGCCAGGATGTTTGCTGGAAGAAAAGCATCACGCTGCGCGCGCCCATCACGACTGACGAGCTGTTCTCGTTCGAGCCCCGCATTTTCCGCTTGAGGTAGCCGCCAGGCTTTGCGATTGTGCAAGAGCAGCCGTTCGCGGCTTCTGGGTGGCTATTGTTTCCATTTTCGCAACTTCGCTTGAGCTTGCGAGGCGGTATGTTATACTCGCAATCGCTTTAGCACTCTAAAGTGATTTAGTGAATTGATAGAAGTTCGAGCACGGGTTGACCGCCGCGCAAGGCGCCGCCCGGCAAGAAGGAGACAACATGAAGAAGTTCAAGCTCTTGGCTGCTGTTGCAACCACGCTGGCCTTGGCTGCGTTTGCACTTGCCGGCTGCGGCTCGCAGGCTTCCTCCAGCGCATCCGCTAGCGCTCAGGGAAGCTCTTCCGCCAGCTCGTCTGCAACCAAAACCCTCATCGTCGGTTTCGACTCCGCTTACCCGCCGTACGGCTTCGTCGGCGACGACGGCAACTATACCGGCTTCGATCTTGACCTTGCCAAGGAAGTCGCCGACCGCAACGGTTGGGACTTCAAGGCCGACCCCATCGACTGGGACGCTAAGGACGCCCTGCTCAACGCCGGCAACATCAATTGCATTTGGAACGGCTTCACCATGGAAGGCCGCGAGGGCGACTACACCTTCTCCGAGCCGTACATGCTCAACGAGCAGGTTGTCGTGGTGAAGAAGGGCAGCAACATCGCTTCGCTGGCCGACCTTTCCGGCAAAACCGTCATGACCCAGGTCGACTCCGCTGCTCTTTCCGTTCTCGAGGATCCCGAAGGCAAGGCCGAGCTTGCAGCTACCTTCGCCGGCGGCGCTGCCCAGACCATCGGCGACTACAACAACGCCTTCATGCAGCTTGATTCCGGCATGGTCGACGCCGTTGCATGCGACCTGTCCATCGCTCAGTACCAGATCGCTCAGACCGGCGACAAGTACGTTCAGCTTGACGAGAGCCTTTCCAAGGAGCACTACGCCGTTGGTTTCAAGAAGGGCGACACCGAGCTTGCCAACACCGTCACCGAGACCCTGAAGGCAATGTACGAGGATGGCACTATCCAGAAGCTCTGCGAGAAGTACGCCGACTACGGTTTGTCCTTCGACAACTGGATCTTGAAGTAGCATTCACTCGGTCGTTTGATCGACCGACATCGTGGAATGACACGCGCACCTCCTGCCGTAAGGCGGGAGGTGTTTGCGCGTGAAAGGGAAGTAACGAGGCGTTTCGGAAAGCGTCAAGCCCGGCATATGTCTCCTGTGCGGGCTTCGTTTCCCGAAGCGTCATCGAAAAGGAAGGAACGACGTGGATTTATCGGTTATGTTCGGCCTGCTTGGCCAGGGCCTTATCCTGACGGCGCAGATCTTCGTGATCACGCTGGTTGGCTCGCTGCCTTTGGGCGTGGTCATCGCGCTTTGCCGTATGAGCAAGTTCAAGCCGTTGTCGTGGCTTGCCAGCATCTACATCTCGTTCATGCGCGGCACGCCGCTCATGCTTCAGCTGATGGCTCTTATGTTCGGCCCGTACTACCTGTTCCATGTGCAGCTTGGCACCGATTGGAAGTTCTGGGCATGCGCCATCGGCTTCATCTTTAACTACGCCGCGTACTTCGCGGAGATTTATCGCAGTGGCATTCAGTCCATTCCGCGCGGCCAGTACGAGGCTGCCGAGGTCCTTGGCTACACGCGTTCGCAAACGTTCTTCAAGATCGTGCTGCCCCAGGTTGCCAAGCGCGTCCTTCCCGCAATGGGCAACGAGATCATCACGCTGGTCAAGGACACCTCGCTTGCGTTCGTCCTTGGCATCATGGAGATGTTCACCCAGGCTAAGGCAATCGCTGCCTCGCAGGTCAGCATGCTTCCGTACGTCATCGCCGCCGGTATTTACTGGATCATCAACATCGTGATCGAGTTCATTCTGAGCCGCGTCGAGAAGCGCATGAATTACTACCACGACTAATCTCGCTACTGGCTGTTTGACTCAAGGAGCATTCCCATGTCGGAAAACCCGCAAAACGAAACCGTGCAGACGCTTGTCCAGCTGTCGCACGCGAAGAAAAGCTTCGGCAACACGAAAGTCCTGAAGGACATCTCGCTGTCGGTGAACAAGGGCGAGGTTCTTTCCATCATCGGCCCGTCGGGCGGTGGCAAGTCAACGCTTCTGCGCTGCTGCACGTTGCTTGAAACGCTTGATTCGGGCTCGCTGTCGTTTGGCGATATCCAGGTTGCGCAGGACAAGGACGGCAAGTCCGTTTACGCGTCGAAGGACACGCTTCGCGCAGCGCGCCAGAAGTTCGGTCTGGTGTTCCAGAACTTCAACCTGTTCCCGCACTATACGGTGATGAAAAACATCGTCGATGCGCCTATCAACGTGCAGAAAGTTCCCAAAGAGCAGGCGTACGAAACCGCTCGTGCGCTGCTTGAGAAGATGGGCCTTTCGGGCAAGGAGAACATGGTTCCCTGCGAGCTTTCCGGCGGCCAGCAGCAACGCGTGGCCATTGCCCGTGCGTTGGCGTTGAACCCCGATGTGCTGTTCTTCGACGAGCCTACCAGCGCTCTTGACCCCGAGCTTACCAAAGGCGTTCTGCGCGTCATCCGCCAGCTTGCCGACGAGCATATGACCATGGTCATCGTCACGCACGAGATGGCGTTCGCCCGCGACGTTGCCGACACGGCCGTGTTCATGGATGGCGGCGTCATCGTCGAACAGGGCCCTGCTGCCGAGGTCATCGGAAACCCCCAGCATGAGCGCACCAAGGCGTTTCTTAGGGGCGATTCGCAAGCCGAGTAAGAGGCTTCGCGCTAGTTCTGGTTGGGCAGACGCTCCATCAAGGTTTCGCGCAGGTCCTCGCCAGACATTTCGATGGTTTTAATCTGCTTGAAGCCAACGTGCTCGTACAGCGAGATCAGGTTGTCAGAGTAGGTTTCCAAATAGCAAGGGACGTTGTGCTCGTCCGCGTATGCGAAGAACGGCTCGATCAAGCGGCGGAAGGCACCCGTGCCGCGTGCGTTCTTGTCGACGCCGATCACGTAGAAGTGGATGAAGTCGTCGTAGCCGGTTTCCTTTGCGCGGCCGGCTTCCCAGTCGAAGTCGGAGACGGGCTCAAGGCGCTTGAAGGCCTCGGAGTACGCAGAGGCTTCTTTGGGCGTCATGAAGTCGCGTGCCATTTGGGCGTGCGCCTTGTCCTCGACGGCAGCCCAACTTACGCCGTTCAGGTCGCTTTTCAGGTAGGCGCCGGTGCAGGCGGCAAGGTCGGGCGTGGCATAGCAGGCGGGGTAGGGTGTGCCGTACGTGAACTCCAAGCGCATGATCTCGCGCGAAAGCTCGAGCTTGCGCTTGCCGCTGACGTTTTCGCCCAAAGCGTCGAGGGTGGCGCGCGTCCAGTTCTCCTCCATGAAGCTTTCGCCCATCATGTAAGAAAGTTTCTCGATTGTCTTGACGTCTTCTGCACCAGGCGCGATGAGTCCCTCGATCTTCATGTTCTTGCTCCTGTTCGGTTGGTAGGTTTTCCTTCTGAAGCACCATACCATCACTCATTGTGCAACCTGTGGGCATTCGATGCACCAGTGTTACGCGAAGATGACGATTCAATTCGATTCAGCGACTTTTCAGATGCTGGTGATATGTTTGCGAAGTCGGACAGACAAAACCATTCGAAGCGTCGGTCGCATGCGCGCGCAAGCGCATAACTCGGCATGCGACGCGATGCTTCGAGTGAACCCGAAGCTAATGCGGGGCTTGGTTTGATCCGTTTCGTTTCAATCAAGGAGTGGTTTTCATGGTCGATGGTTTCGGCGGTCAGCAGCCCGGCGCACCCGAGCCCCCGAAGGAATATCGGGGTTCTTCCACGCCGTATACTCAGCGCAGCTCTTCGGGAAGCGCTTCTTCCCATTCTTCGCACGGCGCCAAGGGAGCCAGCACCGCGAAAACCTTCTTCACGGCGTTTCTGGGCGCTTTGCTTGCATGCATCTTGACATTCGCCGGCTTCACGGCGTTTGGCGCGCTGGGCAGTTCGAAGGCATCTGGCACGTCGGGTTCTTCCGTCACGTTGGGAAGCCAGTCGCCTTCGACCATCAACGTTTCGGGCGAGGATTCCTCGCTGGCCGAGACGGTTGCCTCGAAGGCGCTCCCGTCCGTTGTGTGCATTTATGTGTACACCAGCCAGTCCAGCTCGTATGGCTACTTCGGCGTGTCGAACGATACCGATCTTTCTCAGTCATCGCTGGGCTCGGGCATCGTCCTTACCGAGGACGGCTACGTGCTTACCAACTATCACGTCGTTGAGGGTAGCGAAGCGCTTAAGGTGAACGCGGGAGGTCAGGAATACGACGCCGAGGTCGTGGGCACCGACGCTTCAAGCGACCTTGCCGTCATCAAGTTGAAGGACGCTTCGGGCCTGACCCCTGCCGATATCGGCGATTCCGACGATTTGAACGTGGGCCAGTGGGTCATGACCATCGGCAGCCCCTTCGGCCTTGAGCAGTCGGTGGCAACGGGCGTTGTGTCGGCTACCAGTCGCTCCGAGATCATCGACAACTCCAGCTCCTATAACGGCAGCTCGCAGGGTAGCTCGTCCATCACCATTTACCCGAACATGATCCAAACCGATGCTGCCATCAACCCTGGTAACTCCGGCGGTGCGCTTGTCGACAAGAATGGCAAGGTCATCGGCGTTAACACGTTGATCACTTCCTATTCGGGCAATTACTCGGGCGTTGGGTTCGCCATCCCGGTCAACTACGCTATCGCCATCGCACAGCAGATCATCGCAGGCGAGACCCCCAGCCATGCGCAACTCGGCGTGAGCCTGTCCACGGTCAATTCCGCCAATGCTCAGCGTTACGGTTTGGCGGTTTCCGAAGGCGCGTATGTTTCGGCGGTAAGCACTGGCTCGGGCGCCGATGAGGCCGGCATCGAAGTTGGCGACATCATCGTTTCGTTCAATGGCAAGAAGATCTCGTCTGCCAGTGATTTGATGGTTGCCGTTCGCGAATGCTCCATCGACGACACGGTTGACGTGAAGGTTAACCGCGATGGCGCCGAGAAGACGTTCAGCGTGAATCTGGGCTCGGATGCTTCCAGCTCGAAGGCTGCTTCGACCACCCAGAATTCCAACGGCGGTTCCAATTCGCAGTCGAACAGGGGTCAAGGATCTCTTTGGGGTTTTCTGAACCAGTGATCGTCTGACGTTTGGTCTGACTTCTTTTTCGGTTAAGATGGACTGTTAGATAGCGAAGCCTACTGCCGAAAGGAAGAAAGAAATGGCCGGCGATTACAAGTACAAACGCGTCCTGTTGAAGTTGTCTGGCGAGGCGCTTGCGGGCGACTTGGGATACGGCATCGACCCGAAGGTCGTCGACGATCTTGCCGAGCAGATCGGCGAGGTTGTGCGTGACGGCGTGCAGATCGCGATCGTCGTCGGCGGCGGCAACATCTTCCGCGGCGTTTCCGGTGCAACCGAGGGCATGGACCGTGCCCAGGCCGACTACATCGGCATGCTTGCCACGGTCATGAACGCCCTTGCTCTGCAGGATTCTTTCGAGCGTCACGGCGTTTACAGCCGCGTTCAAAGCGCCATCAACATGCAGGAAGTCTCCGAGCCCTATATTCGTCGTCGCGCGGTGCGCCACCTCGAGAAGGGCCGTGTGGTCATTCTGGCAGCCGGCACCGGCAACCCGTACTTCACCACCGACACCACCGCAGCTCTGCGTGCATGCGAGCTTGACGTCGACTGCCTGATGAAGGCTACCAAGGTCGACGGCGTTTACGACAGCGACCCCGCCAAGAACCCCGATGCGAAGCGCTTCGACAAGATCTCCTACATGGAGGTTCTGAATCGCGGTCTTCATGTCATGGATTCCACGGCCACCTCGCTGTGCATGGACAACGACATGCCCATGATCGTCTTCGACCTTACGCAGAAGGGCAACATCGCCCGTGCATTGAAGGGCGAGCCCGTCGGCACCACTGTCGAGTAAACGCGCTTATTCGGATAGCTAAAAGGAGCAAGAAATGACCATCGAGGAAATCCAGCTGGCTGCAGAAGAGCGCATGGAAGGCGTCATCCGCCAGCTTACCAGCAGCTTCGCCGACGTTCGCACCGGCCGTGCGAACGCAACCATCTTGGACAAGGTCAAGGTTGAGTACTACGGCGTGCCCACGCCCGTCAACCAGATCGCCGGCGTCAAAGCACCCGATGCCCACATGCTGGTTATCGAGCCCTGGGACAAAACCGTTCTGGGTGCCATCGAGCGCGCCATCATCGAAAGCAACCTGGGCGTCATGCCCAACAACGACGGCATGGTCATCCGCCTGCCTTTCCCGGCTCTTACCGAGGAGCGTCGTCGCGAGCTGGTAAAGCAGTGCAAGATGTATGCCGAGGAAGCGCGCGTTGCCGTCCGCAATGCCCGCCGCGATGCCAACACGGCAATCGAGAAGGCAAAGAAAGAAGACAGCCTGCCCGAAGACGAGGCAAAGCGTGCCGAGGCCGACATTCAGAAGATCACCGACAAGTACATCGCTCAGGTCGATGCAACCTTCAAGAAGAAGGAAGAGGAGGTCATGGCCATCTAAGGGTGACCATCCCTCTTTTATTGCCGCCGCGTTCGCAGCTGTTTGGCGGAGCGGCAACGCGTGGACACGACTTTGCGAGGTAGGTGTTTATGAACAAGCCTCTGGACTACATATTCCCGAATCTGCCTGAGGGTTTGGACGCATCTGCGCTCGACCCGAACCGCATTCCCCAGCATGTCGCCGTCATCATGGACGGAAACGGCCGCTGGGCGAAGAAGCGTGCCCTTAACAGACTTAACGGGCACAAGGCCGGTATCGAGGCCGTGCGCGAGACTATTCGCTGCGCGTCTGATCTGGGCGTCCGTTACCTGACCATCTACTCGTTCTCCACCGAGAACTGGAAGCGACCCCAGGACGAGGTCATCGGTCTTATGAATTTGTTCGCCAAGACCATGCTCGCCGAGGTCGATGGCCTGAATGACGAGAACGTCCGCGTCATGACCATCGGGAACCTTGACGCCCTGCCTGAAAAAACGCGCGATGCGTTCGCCGAGGCATGGGAGAAAACCAAGGACAACACCGGCATGACGCTTCTGGTTGCCGTGAATTACGGTGGTCGCGACGAGATTCTTGACGCTGTTCGTGCTGTCGCCGCCGAGGCTGCTGCGCGTACCGCCGCAGGTCTTCCCGAGGTCGAGATCACCGAAGCCGACATCGAGCGCCATCTCCATACGGCGGGTATTCCCGACCCCGACTTGGTTATTCGCACGTCGGGCGAGATGCGCATCTCCAATTTCCTTTTGTGGCAGATCGCGTACTCCGAGTTCGTCGTGTCCGATGTCCTCTGGCCCGATTTCGATCGCTATGAGCTCTTGCGTGCTTTGCTTGAGTTCCAAAGCCGCAACCGTCGTTTCGGGGCGGTGGAATAGTGTCTGAAGAGGTTCTTGACGAACAGACGGGCGCCTCTGCGCCCGATTTGACGCAGGGGTTGTCGGACGAACATGCGACCGAAGTGAACGCCGACGCTCAGGCGGGCAACCAAGATGGGGAAGAGGCTTCCGCCCACGACGACTTCGCCAAGCAGTCCCGCTCTGAGCGAGCGGCCGAGCGTATGAGCGCGCCGTACGACAGCGAAGCGGCCCGCGAGAAACGCACTGCGCGCAAACAGCGCATGAAGGATTTCGCGTCTCGCAAAACCCCCGAGAAGTTCAAGAACCCCAGCGGGCTTCAGGTTCGTTTGCGCACGGGCGTGGTCTACGTCAGCTTAAGCGTTCTGTTCATCATGGCCAGTCGCTGGACCACGCTCATTTTGGTGATGCTTACCGCTGCTGTTTGCGCGGGCGAGTTTTATTACATGCTGCGGTCCGATGCCAAGCTTCCCAACGAAACCATCGGCGTCATCGCCGCTATGTGCTACCCCGTCTCGGCGTTCTTCCTGGGGCTTCACGGATTGATGTACGTCACTGTCGCCCTGATGATCGCGCTTACCGTGTGGTATGTCTTCTGGCTGCCCGCACGCATTGCGGATGTTGGCATCAGCCTGTTCGGTGCGGTGTATGTGGGCATGCAGCTTTCCGCACTTATCCTTATTCGCGAGTCCATGCCCGGTGTTTGGGGCGGCCTTTTCTTGCTGGTGCTGTTCTTCGGCATCTGGATGAACGACGCGTTCGCGTATCTTGTGGGAAGCAAATTCGGCCGTCATAAGCTTGCACCGAAGATCAGCCCCAAGAAAAGCTGGGAAGGTTTCTTCGCCGGCCTTGTCGCATCTATGGCAGCATGGTGCCTGGCGCTGCTTATCCCTCATATGGATATCAACATTTATCAGGCGCTTTTGTACGGCCTTATTTGCGGCATAGCGGGCGTCTTCGGCGACTTGTGCGAAAGCCGTATCAAGCGCGGCACCGGCTTCAAGGATTCAGGCACCATCATGCCTGGTCATGGTGGCCTGTTCGATAGATGCGACTCCCTTATCACCACTGCGGTTGTAGCTGCGGTCTTGCTTTTCGGCACCGGCTGCCTCGCGCTGCCGCTGTAAACCAGACGATTTCTGCTATTTCGATCTCGGCTTTTGCCGTCGAAGGAGTGGTTGGCATGGACATCTCATCCCGTTACCCCAGGCGCGTTGTCATTCTTGGATCCACGGGTTCCATCGGAACGCAAACCATCGATGTTGCCAGGCGTCATCCCGATAAGATCAAGGTGGTTGCGCTTGCCGCGGGCGGTCGCCGCGTGGCCGAGCTGTTCGATCAGGTCCGCGAGTTCGATGTCGACAAGGTTGCTATCGCAAGCGCCCCCAAGGACGGCATCGATTCGCTTGATGTGCCCGTGCTGAAGGACGGCCGCACGCCCGACATCGAATTCGGCCCCGATGCCATTCGCCAGCTGGTTCACCTTCCCGAAGTTGACGTCGTGGTCAATTCGCTGGTTGGTGCCGCCGGCCTTCGCGCCAGCTACGAGGCCCTTAAGGCGGGGAAGGTGCTTGCCCTGGCCAATAAGGAGTCGCTGGTTGTTGGCGGCGATCTGATCATGCCGCTTGCCCAAGAGCCCGGCAAGCTCATGCCCATCGATTCCGAGCACGGCGCCATTTACCAGTGTCTGATCGGAGAGGACCCGCGTGAGGTTTCCCGTTTGTGGGTTACTGCATCGGGTGGCCCGTTCCGTGGCAAGAAGCGCGCTGACCTTATGGGCATCACGCCCGAACAGGCTTTGAAACACCCCACGTGGAACATGGGCGCGAAGATTTCCATCGATTCGTCCACGCTTATGAACAAGGGCCTCGAGGTTATCGAGGCGCATCATCTGTTCAACATGGATTACGACCGCATCAGCGTGGTGGTGCAGCCTCAAAGCGCTATTCATTCCATGGTCGAGTTCACGGACGGCAGCGTGAAGGCGCATTTGGGCACTACCGACATGCGCATCCCTATTCAGTATGCGCTTTCGTGGCCCGAGCGCTGGGAGGCCCCCGTTGCGCCCCTTGATTTCACGCAGCTTGGCTCGCTTCAGTTCGAAGCTCCCGATACCGACACGTTCCGTTGCCTTGCCCTTGCGCGCGAGGCCGGAAAGACCGGCGGCACGCTTCCCTGCGTCATGAACGCGGCGAACGAGATCGCCGTGGCGGCCTTCCTAGCCAAGAAGGGCTCGTATCTGGGCATCGCGGAGTGCGTCGAAGCCGTTATGCAGGCTCATCAGGTTCAGAGGGTTGAAAGCGTCGATCAGCTTGAGGAAGTGGACGCCTGGGCGCGCGACATGGCGCGAAAGAGCATTCGCTAGGGATCGGTTCGAGTGCTGGGTTTCCGGTTCTGCGATCGCCAAAATGCGGGGCCGTTAGGGCTCGCAGCGTTGAGGTGCCAGATCTTGAAGTGAACAGATCAAATCTAGGTTTTGGATATCTGCCCCGCGGTTTAGGCTGCGGGGTTGCTTTTTGTGTGCAGGCAAGCCCCTGGGTTAGTTGGCGATATCGACGACGCGCAGGGTTTTTCCCAGGGGTGCAAGCACCTTCATCAGGGTGTCAAGGCGCGGCGCGCTTGCGCCTGTTTCCATACGTGCGATGACGGGCTGACGGACGCCGGTCATGCTCTCGAGTTGCGATTGGCTGATGCCGCGCTGCTTGCGGACGTTGGTAACTTCCGCGATGAGGCGTGCTTGCTCTGCATCGGTGACGTCGATGGGCTGACCCTTTTCGAATAGATCCTTGCTGGTGACGTCGATTTCGTTGTTCCAGCTTACGGCGTACCCTGCCGCGGTGACCTCTGCGTTTTCGAATGCAGAGGTTTTTTTGATTTGGGCGAATTCAGAACGGCTGAGGTTCTTCTTGCAGTCAAACAGACGCGACTCTCCGCCCTGGAACCAAACGATGAGCTTGGTCCCTTCCAGGGGGTAAACCGTTGTGACGCGTTTGATCATTGAGCGCCTGTTCGAGCGCGAGCAGACCCTTGCCGAGACTTTGACGGCAAAAGGGAGGATTCGCAAGTGCTTCCGTGGTGGGTGTCTGCTGCGTTACTGGTGTGTTTTGGATGCGTTTGCTTTTGCGTTGAGATTGCGATTAGGAGCTTTCGCAATCCTCCCCTGCGGGAGAGAATAATAACAAATTAGATATAAGCAATCAATAATGAAAAAGATATTGAAACAGAATAGTGCGAGTGGAGACGGTCGGGCGTTCTCGGTGTTATTGGTGTCGGTGGGGAAACGGATGGGCGAAAGCCGTTCCGCCTGCTTATAATCGGGAGAGTCGATTCGAAAGGACATCCCTTGGACATCGTCCTTATGGTCATATACGCAACCATTTGCCTGGGCTTTCTTGTGCTCATTCACGAAGGCGGGCATTATCTTGCGTCGCGTGCGTTCGGCGTGCGCGTTTCCGAGTTCGTGCTGGGTCTTCCCGGCCCCTCCATTGGGTTCACCCGTGGTGACACGCGTTTTGGCGTGACGGCTGTTCCTCTTGGCGGTTATGCCCGCGTTTGCGGCATGGAGCCAGGGGAGATGAGCCCGCACCTTAAGGCGGCCATGGCATCGGTCTATGCTCGTGGCGAGGCTCTTATGGAAGATGTCGCCGCCGATTGCGGCATTTCCGATGACGAGGCGTATGACGCGCTGGAAGAGCTGGTGGAGTGGGGAAGCATCACGGGCCCCACGAAAAAGGACGAGTTCAACACGTATCGCACCCCTGCGGTCAATCCTACACGCAAGGAAATCCGTCGTGCTCGGGCGGCGGGCGACCCCGTTCCTCAAAAGCTTGCAGGTGGCACGCCGCGCCCGCTTTCCGACGTCGACGCGTTCTTCGTCGCCGAGTATAAGCATCAGTACCGATCGCTGCCGTATTGGAAGAAGTCGGTCATCTTGCTTGCGGGCATCACCATGAATATCCTGTTCGCGCTGCTGGCGTTCGTCATCATCTACTCGGTTATGGGTTTCGATTACCAGATCGTCGCCACAGGCGAGATCACGCATGTCACCGTTTCGCCGTGGCGCGCCATTCAGGCGGGCTTCGTTTACATTGGCATGGTCGTCCAGGCCGTCGTCGGGCTGTTCAATCCGGCAACCGTTGCCGACACCGTTTCCAACTCCACGTCCATCATGGGAATCGCCGTGCTTTCGAAGTCGGCGGCTGAGCAGGGCTTCGAGAGCTTCCTGTCGTTCACGGCAATGCTCTCGGTTTCACTTGGAATCATGAATCTTCTGCCCATCCCGCCGCTTGACGGCGGTCGCTGGGTGGTTGAGACGGTTGCGCGCATCAGGCGCCGCTCCGTGTCCGTCAAGGCGCTGAATGCGCTGTCCATGGTGGGCATGGCGCTGTTCGTGTTGCTGTTCGTGGTGATGATGAACCAGGATATCCAACGGTTCGTGTTTGGGAATTGGTAGGCCGCGCAGGCCCGGTTGCTAGCCCGCGCAGCCCAGTTGCCAAGCCGCATGTCAGCGCAGCAGTAGGTATGATCAAGATCGAGAGGGAAGCCATGGCTTTGCCGCATGAACTGACGCATCGCGTAATGGTTGGAAACGTCCCCGTTGGCGGGGGCGCGCCTGTTGCCGTACAGTCTATGTTGAACGTGCCCGCCGAGGATGCCGACGGCAACCTCGCGCAGATCGAGCGTCTAGCCGAGGCCGGCTGCGAATACGTTCGCATGGCCGTCCCGCGTAAGAACTGCCTTGATTCCTTCGAGAAGGTGTGCGCGAAATCGCCCCTTCCCGTTGTTGCCGACATCCACTTCGATGCGCAGATCGCCATCGAGGCCGCGAAGCGCGGTGCAGCCAAGCTCCGCATCAACCCGGGCAACATCGGCGGTTTGGCGAAGACGGACGCTGTCCTTGACGCAGCGCGCGAAGCGGGCATTCCTATTCGCATCGGCGTGAACGCCGGCTCCCTCGATTCCGACCTTGCCGCCCGCACCGATCTCACGCAGCCGCAGAAGCTTGCCGAGTCGGCTGTGCAGTACGTAACCTACTGCGAAGAACGCGGCTTCACCGATCTGGTTGTTTCCGCCAAGGCACACGATGTCATGACCACGGTGCGCACGTACCGTTTGCTTGCCGAGCGCATTCCTCAGGTGCCGCTTCATATCGGTATCACCGAGGCGGGAACCCAGTTCCAAGGGCTTATCAAGTCGGCATCGGGTTTGGGCATCTTGCTTGAAGAGGGCATCGGCGACACGATGCGCATCTCCCTTACAGACGACCCGGTGAACGAGATCCGTGCTTGCTGGGCGCTTCTTTCCGCGCTTGACCTGCGACATCGCGGCGTCGAACTTATCAGCTGCCCCACGTGCGGACGCACTCAGGTCGATCTTATCGGCCTTGCCGACCAAGTTGAGAAACGTCTTTTGAAGGTCGACCGTCCGCTGAAAGTGGCGGTTATGGGCTGTGTGGTGAACGGCCCCGGCGAGGCGCGCGATGCCGATATCGGCGTTGCGTGCGGGCAAGGGTCGGGTGCTGTGTTCCTTCACGGCGAGGTGATCCGCAAGGTCTCTGAAGAGGACATCGTTGATGCCCTGATGGAGGAAATAGACAAGCTTCCCAAGTAAGGCGCGACCTGCGGTAGAATCGCAGAGCGAACAAATGCGCGACACGCAACGAAACGTGCCATTGCGCGCTTATCGATAATCAAAAAGGAGACGACGATGATCAACATCCTGCGCATGAGCGAGTTCTACGCTCCCACGCTCAAGGAAGACCCGAACGGCGCCGAGCTTGCCAGCCACAGGCTGATGCTTCGCGCCGGCTACATCCGCAAGATGGGTTCGGGCTTGTACTCGTTCTTGCCGTTGGGCATGCGCGTTCTGAACAAGGTCACCGCCATCGTTAACGAAGAGGTTGAGTCCACGGGCGCTCAGCAGATCCTGCTGCCGTTCGTTCAGCCGGGCGATCTGTGGCATCAGTCCGGTCGTTGGAACGACTACGGTCCCGAGCTTGCACGCATCACCGACCGTCACGGCAACGAGTTCTGCCTTGGCCCCACGCACGAGGAGATCGTCACCGCCCTGGTTCGCTCTGAGCTTCGCTCTTACAAGCAGCTGCCTACGGCGCTGTACCAGTCGCAGATCAAGTTCCGCGACGAGATCCGCCCGCGCTTCGGCCTTATGCGCAGCCGCGAGTTCGTCATGAACGACACCTACAGCTTCCATGCCACGCAGGAGTCGCTCGCTGAGTATTACGATCAAATGGGCGACGCTTATGCGCGCATCTGCGATCGTACCGGTCTGAAGTGGCGCGGCGTCGAGGCCGACACCGGTCAGATCGGCGGTAAGGTTTCGCGCGAGTACATGGCTCTTGCTGACGCCGGCGAGGCCGAGCTGGTCTACTGCGACTGCGATTACGCAGCCGACACTGAGGCTGGCGCTTGCCTGCCTCATCCTACTCAGCACGAGCTTCCTGCCATGCAGAAGGTCGAGACGCCCGGCGTTCACACTATCGAGGAGCTGTCCGCGTTCGTTGGCATCCCCACCACGTCGTGCATGAAGGCATTCTCCGTGAAAGACGCCGAGGGCAAGATCTACGTTCTGTTCGTGCCCGGCGATCACGAGATCAACGAGATCAAGGCCGGCCGCGTCATCCCCGGCTTCGAGCCTCTTACCGACGAGGAAATGGTGGCTGCGGGCCTGCATAAGGGTTCCATGGGCCCCGTTGGCCTGCCCGAGGGCATCACCGTTGTTGCCGACAACAGTCTGAAGAACATCGAGCAGTGGGCTGTCGGCGCCAACGAGGACGGCTTCCATTATCTGGGCGCTCGCCTTGGCTCCGACTTCACCGTTGACGAGTGGGCCGACCTTTGCCTGGTCAAGGAAGGCGACTCGTGCCCCGAATGCGGCAAGCCCCTTCATAGCGCGCGTGGCATCGAGGTTTCACAGATCTTCCAGCTGGGCACCAAGTACTCCGAAACCATGGGCGCCACGTTCATGGCCGAGGACGGCACCGAGCAGCCGTTCATCATGGGTTGCTACGGCGTTGGCGTCACGCGCCTGATGGCCGCTATCATTGAGCAGTGCCACGACGATAAGGGTATTTACTGGCCCATGTCCGTTGCTCCTGCTCATGTTTGCATCATTCCGCTTACCGTCGGCGACGACGTGGTCGAGCCGGTTGCCCAGCAGATCGCCGAGGAGCTTTCCTCCATCGGCTTCGAGGTGGCTATCGACGACCGCAAGGAGCGCGCAGGCGTTAAGTTCAACGACGCCGACCTTATCGGCTGGCCGCTTCAGGTTGTCGTGGGCAAGCGTGGCGTCGAGGCCGGCAACGTCGAGGTCAAGCTTCGCCGCACGGGCGAGCGCAAGGATGTTTCGCTTGCGTCGTTCGCCGAGCTCATGCGCTTCGCTCGCAGCGTCATGAAGGATCATCCCGCAGGCGAAGGCACCTTCAACGGTTTGTTTGTTGATTAATAATTTCTGGCTCAGGTTTCTTGTTGGTTCACGTGCGGCGTCGGCTGGTGTCGGCGCCGCGTTTCTTTTGAAGGGAGCTTCATGGCTTCGGTTATCCTGCCCTCTGGCAAAGAGGCGCCCGTCTCTGCAGTGCTGTTCGACAACGACGGCACGCTGGTCGATACGCATGACCTTTTGCTGACGTCGTTCCAGTACGCCACTAAAGAGGTTCTGGGGAAGGTATTCCCCGAAGAGATGTACATGAAGGGCGTCGGCACCCCTTTGGCTGGTCAGATGTTTGACTTCACCGACGACCCTGCTAAGGCCGAGGAGCTTCTGAGCGTTTACCGCGAGTACAACAAGTCCATCCATGATCAGATGATCAAGCCGTTCGGGGGCATGGATCAGGCGTTGGCGCAGCTGAAGGAAGCCGGTTTGAAGCTTGGTGTGGTCACATCGAAGCTGCATTCCCTGGCGTGGCATGGCCTGGAGGTCACGGGCTTGTCGTCGTATTTCGACTTCTTAATCGGCCCTGACGATTTCCCCGAGCACAAGCCTGAGCCTGGCCCGGTTCTTGAAGGGTGCCGTCGTATGGGATTCGATCCCGCGAACTGCGTTTACGTGGGTGACAGCCCCTTCGACATCCATTCGGGAAACGGCGCCGGCACCACGACCATCGCGGTTCTTTGGGGCATGTTCACGCGCGAGAAGTTGGCGGTTGAAAACCCCGACATCTATTGCGAAACCGTGGCTGACCTGTGTAAGTCTTTCAAGTTGTAGGCGTTCAGCTGCGCTTTACGGTCGTTTTTTCGACAAGCCAGTAACAGCTATTCGTCAAATGGGGTGTAACTCTTGCCCTTCTGCTTTTGTTGGTGCATGATCAAATCATATTCATTTCGATGAAGGAGGTTCCCATGGCTGGAATTCAAGACGGCGTCAACAGCATCAGCGAAGGCTTCAAGAACGTGTTCCTGGCTGGCATCGGCGCGCTTGCCATCGGCGGCGAAAAGGGCAAGGAGCTTGTCGATACGCTGGTTGCCAAGGGCGAGATGACTATCGACCAGGGCAAGCAGATCAACAGGGAACTCCAGTACAAGGCCGACGAGGCTACGAAGACCGCCCGCGAGGCCGCGCTTGAGGCCCGCATGAAGGCAATGTCGCCCGAGCAGCGCGAGGCGTTCGCGGCCAAGGCCGCCGAGTTTGCTGCAGCTCAGAACGCTCAGGAAGCTGCTGCGGCTGTTGAAGTCGAGATCATCGACGACGAAGAAGCAGCCGAAGAGCCCGCACCGGCTGAAGATCCCGCTGCTGAGCCTGCGGCTGCCGAAGAGGCTGCCCCCGAAGCAGCCGAAGAGCCCGTCGTCAAGCCGGCTGAATAACGCATTTTTGAAGCGGTCTTGTCGTTTGGCGGGCCGCTTCTTCATATTCACGTACATGATTGCAACCAGGAATCGATCCCGGTTGCTTAGCTATTGATGGAACGAGGACGTTCATGGCCGAGAACACCCTGCTCAATTATTTCTTCGAGTCGGGCGGAGCGCAGAAAGCAAGCCAGTTCGGATTGAATCGCAAGTCGCGTTCAAAGCGCATGCGCGAGATCGTTTTCATTTTGCACAAGCACAAGTTCCTAAATCAGCTTACTCCTGAAGAGTTCCGCGCGGCGCTCGAGGAGCTTGGTCCCAGCTTCGTGAAAATCGGTCAAACGCTGTCCACTCGTTCTGAAATCCTGCCCAAGGCGTATTGCGAGGAGCTCACCAAACTTCAAACCGAATGCGATCCGCTTCCGTTCGAACAGATACTCGTGGCGCTTCGTGCCATTTATGGCGAAAGGTACGGGAAAATCTTCGAGTCGGTCGATCCGAAGCCGTTGGGAAGCGCGTCGCTTGCTCAGGTTCACAAGGCCAAGCTGGTCACGGGTGAAACGGTCGCCGTGAAAATCCAGCGCCCCGGCGTTAAGTTCACTATGGCGCAGGATATCGACATCATGCGCGGTCTTGCGCACGAGATGAGCCGATTCACCAAGGGCGATGCGATGATCGACCTCGAAGAGGTTGTCGAGGAGATGTGGGACACCTTCGTCGAGGAAACCGATTTCCGCCGCGAGGCCGAGAACCTCCAAACGTTCAAGGAGTTGAACAAAGACTGCGTTTTCATCGACTCGCCGTACGTGTACACCGAGTATTCGGGCGAGTACGTGTTGGTCATGGAGTACATCGAAGGTATCAACATCTCGCATAGCGACGAGCTGCTTGCTGCTGGTTATGATTTGGCGGAAATCGGCGAGAAGCTGTTGGACAACTACGCCACGCAGGTTCTTGATCACGGCTTCTTCCATGCCGATCCGCACCCGGGTAACATCATCATCCGCGAGGGGAAGATCGTCTATATCGACTTGGGCATCATGGGTCGTTTGACTCCTGCTGAACGCGCCGGATTTGCTCGCATCATCCATGCTGTTAGCGTCCAAAGTTCGTCTGAGCTGGCTGATGCCCTGATCTCGTTCGCGGTGGCGCGAGGCAGCGGGCAGGTCGATCACGCCAAGCTTCTGGCGGATACTGACAATATCCTTCGAACATATGCGTCATGCGATGTTTCCGATTTGGATATCGGTGCGTTTCTGAACGATGTGCTGGCTGTTACGCGCGCGTCGAAGTGCCAGATGCCATCGACCATCACCAACGTTGCTCGCGGTATCGTGACAGTTGAGGGAACGGTGGCGCCCTATATTCCCAATGAAAGCATCATTGGCATCATAAATGGACACATCATGCGCTCGACCGACCCCGTTGAACAGGCGAAAGACACGCTTATGGATGCCGCTTTGGTGATGAGGCGCGCCGCCGAGGGCCTTTCGAGCGCCGCTGAGTATTCGGGTGAGGCGCTGCGTATGATGACGCGCGGCCAGTTGAAGATGAACATGGAGGTGCTTGGTTCCGAGGCTCCGTTGCTTCGGCTCTCGAAGATCGTGAACCGCATGACCATGGGCATTTTGGCAGCGGGTTTGTTCATGGGGTCGAGCTTGTTCGCCACCGCAGGGCTAGGACCCGAGATCTTGGACGTTCCAGCGGTTTCGTTCTTCGGTTTTGCGGGCGCATTCATCTTGTCGGCATGGATCGTCATCGATATCTGGCGCCGCAAATAGGGGAAGCGCGCGGGTTCGAGTCGCATCAGGTTTGCTTACGTTGGATCAAACGAGGGCCCCGACATTGTCGGGGCCCTCGTGCATTCGCGGGTTCTTACGACTTAACGACGTTTACAGGCTCTCGGAAAGGATCTGATAAACAGGGGCGCCTTCGCATTCGGCGGGGACGTCAATGCCCAGAAGCAGTGAGACGGTGGGGGCGACGTCGACCTCGCGGATCACGCGATCGGTGGTGAAGCCCTTCTTGATGCCAGGGCCTGCTGCGATGAAGATGGGCGACAGGGACGTGTCATTGTAGCCCTGGGCGGTTGACAGACCATTTCCATGACCGCAAGAGTAATCGTCGTGCACAAAGCAGGTGATGTCGGCACAGCGCGATCCGCCCAAGCCAAGCAACACGGCGTCCTTGTTGTGCAGTGCCAGCGAGACGATGCGGTGGCCGGTTTCGGGATCGCGCACACCGTACAGATCGGTAATGACGCGCTCTTCCATTTCATACTTGTCGGCGGGATCGACGATGCCATGCGGGTCGCGGCCCTTGACGTTGATGTAGATGCTGTTCGAGCGCGTCTGGTAAGCGGTGGTCTTGTCCCAGTCGATCTCGCGCATCTCGTTGCCATCGGCGTCGCGCTTCAGCACGGTGTAGCCCAGCTTGCGCAGCGGATCGACATTGACGTAACCGCAGTCACCCATGATGTACGAGCCGTCGCCCTCGCAGCAGTTCAGACCGTGGTCGGAGCAAAGGATGATGGTCCAACCCTCGTCCAGGTAATGCAGGAACGTGCCCAGGTACTCGTCGGTGGTCTGATAGGTTGCTTCGGCGAACTTGAGGACTTCGCTCTCGTCGTAGCGGGAGGTGTCGCGGTTCTTCAGGTACTTCACGTAATTATGCGTTTGCAGATCGACGTTGTGGTAGTGCGAGAAGACGGCCTGGATGCCACGCTCCTCGATCATGTAGTGGATGCAGTCGGACTGCCACTTCGCTGCCATGCGCCACTGTTCGTTGTTGCACTTCATGATGAGGTCTTTGTCGTTGCCGCTCATCTGGCTGGTCGGAACCGGCGGGCCGAACCTCTCAACAAGCTCAGCGTGAAGCGACCTGGGGAAGAAGACGCTGTCGTCGGTGCAGCGCATGCCGGTGGATGCCCACATGCGAACGTACGTGCCGTCCTCGGCAACTTCCAGAAGGCGCATGTTGCGTGTGACTTTGTCCTCGCCGTTGGGCGTGGGAATGGTGTCGTATACGTGGCCGGTGAAGACGTCCTCTTCAAGGACGACGATCTGGTTCTCGACTTGTTTGTCCTTGTAGATGGCGACGCGGTCGTACTTGCCTTCGTCGTTGCGCAGGATCAGCGCTGGGCGATCGATCTTGCCATAGAAAAGCTTGATGGTGAATTCCTTGGCACCTTCGGGAATGGGGAACTCCCATCCGCTGGGTTCGGAGATCGGCGACATCGAGCAACTGATGCACCAGTCCTCAACCTTCCACTGGACGTTCTTATCCAGGTCGGTGCGCGCATCGTACGAGATGTAGCTGTTTTCGACTTTGTAGCCAGGGACGTTGATGAACTCTTCGTATTCCTTGCGATAACGCTCGACCTTTTCCCTCATTTCCGGGCTGCACCTTTTCAGGTCGGGATCGCCTGCGACCCATGCGTAGGCCTGCAGCTCTTCGTCGCCCTTAAGGTCGGTGACCGTAGTGGACATGGGCTTATAGACCGGCTCTTTGGTGAGCGTGCTGGCGATGATGGCGGTGTCGTCATCGCACCTGGAAACCCAGCCGCAGCAGGCGCCTGGGCTGGAGCCGTCGACGGTGAACAGGTTGTCGCTTTCGATGCTGGGCGGGAAGCTGCCGCCCGGCCAGTGGAAGACGAGCGTCTTCAGACCTGCCTTTGCGGTGACGTTGAAGATGGGCTCGGCAACCATGAAGCGCGAGCTGAACGCACCCAAGGCGATTTCTTTATCAGGATTGGCGGAAACGTTGTAGTCGGTGATGCCATGCGTCATGGGGTAGCAGCCGGTTGCCAGCGTGGCCCAAAGCGGCGGGGTGATGGTGGGGTTGGCGCCCAGAAGCATCAGGTCCTCGCGGCATGAGCCCGCATCGACCAGCTTCTGGATGTTGGGGAGCTTACCTTCGTCAAGCAAACGCTTGGTGAACCTGGGGTCCATGCCATCGATACCCAAGATCATCAGTTTGTTGGTCAAGCCTTTGTTCCTTAGCATGCAGAGCCTCCTTTGAAACGCTTGGAAACGGTCGTGGCGTGGCTCGTTGCGTAGTCGTTGGCTATCTGCTGCTATCAGCGAACCTTATACCAATATCAAATCCTACTATATTCACTTGAGCGTTTCGGACGGGAAGGGCTCGCGTATATCTTGGATGTCATTCAAGGTTGATGGTTGATTCTCTTGTGGTTTGAATCGCGATTTGATTGATGGGGCGTTCGGCAGGGGAAGGGTGATGCGAGAGGTGGCGGGAAAACCCTGTCGCTTCGCGAAGCCGGCCTCGCTTTCCTTAAAAGCAAAGATGCCGCACCTGAATGGATGCGGCATCTTCGATGAATGCGTTATGTTCTAGGAAAGGCTAGTTGCCGTTCTTGTTGTAGAAGCGGCTGAAGCTGCCCTGAGACTGCTTGGCTTTTGCCATTCCCTGACGGCTTGCGGGCTTCGGAGAGTCGAAGCGCTTCTTGTGGCTGGCGCTTCCGCGTTTGCCGCCACGGTAGTTGCGGTTCTCCTCGTCGAAGTAGTTGCGCTTGGAGCCGCGGTTATCGTCACGACGGCCGCCGTTGCCACCGCGACGGTTGTCGCGATCGCCGAAGTTGCGGTCGTTGCGCTGACGGTTGCCGAAGCCGTTGCCACCCTTGTTGCCGCGGTTGTCATCGCGCCAGTTGCGATCGTTGCGCTTGCCGCCGCGGTCGTTGCGCTTCGCATCGCGAACGGTGAAATCGCCGCAGTCGCCCTGGCTGCAGCCGCCCTTGTTGCCCTTGTTACGCTTGTCGAACTTGTCGAAGGCGATGGACTTCTCCTCGAACTTGTCGGAACGGCCGCTCTTGTTAGCGCCCTTGTTGCCGAAGGACTTGCCGCCCTTGGCGGGCTTGTCGTTGCGGCCGCCCTTGTTGCCGTTGTTTTTACCCTTGCCCGGTTTCGCGCTGCTGCGCGTCTTGTAGCCGGCCAGGCCGTCGAACTTCTTGGGTGCGGGGCCGTCTTCGAAGTCGTCGCCCTGCTTGCCTGAGTTGTGGGCACGGCTGCGCTCGATGTCACGCTCGCGGACGCGCTTCTTCTTGCCGTGCTTGTTCTTGTTCTTGGTTTCCAAAATGCTGGGGTCGACGTCGTAGCTGTCGATTTCCATCATCGGGATCTCGCGGCCGATAAGCGACTCGATCTCGCGCAGCTCGGAGCGCGACTCGCGCGTGACGAACGAGACGGCGAAGCCGACCTCGCCTGCGCGGCCCGTGCGGCCGATGCGGTGGACGTAATCCTCGGCCATGTCGGGCAGGTCGTAGTTCACGACGTAGTCGACGCTGGGAACGTCGATGCCGCGAGCCAGGACGTCGGTGGCAACCAAGATGTTGGTCTTGCCGTTGGTGAAGCGCTCGAGTGCGCGCTTGCGCTTGTGCTGCGGCTTGTCGGAGTGGATGGAGTCGCTGGCGAAGCCGGCGTGACGCAGCATGTCGTTGCACTCTTCGGCGCGCTTCTTGGTGCGCGTGAAGACGACGACGCGGCTGAACGCATGCTCGCCCAGAACCGCCTGCAGAAGCTCCTGCTTCTTCTTGTTCTCGATGGGCAGGATGTACTGCTCGACGGTCTTTGCCGTGTCGCCGCGATGGGCGATCTCGACCATGACCGGATCCTTCAGGATGGGGGAGACCTTGCGCATCACCTTGCGGTCAAGCGTGGCCGAGAACAGAAGCGTCTGACGCTCCTTCGGGGTTTGGGCGATGATGGTTTCCATGGAAGGCCAGAAGCCCATGTCCAGCATGCGGTCGGCCTCGTCGATGACCAGCACGTCGATGTCGCTCAGGTTGACGACGCCGCGCTCACGCAGGTCGATCAGGCGGCCGGGCGTTGCGATGACGATGTCGACGCCCTTGCGCAGCTTGTTGATCTGCGGGCCGTACTTCGTGCCGCCGTACAGGGTTGCCACGTAGTGATCGGTCTCGCGGGAGATGGACTTGCATACGTCGCCGATCTGCTCGGCAAGCTCGCGTGTGGGGGTGAGCACCAGCATGCGCGGGCCCGAGACGGCCTTCTTGTTGACGACGGCATGGCCAAGCGCGCTCATGGTGGGCAGCAGGAACGCGGCGGTTTTGCCGGTGCCAGTTGCTGCGGCGGCGCACACGTCGTGGCCCTTCAGGATTTCAGGGATGGCCTGTTCCTGAACGGGGGTGGGGTCGGTGTATCCCATCTTCTTGACGGCTTCGAGCGCGTCACGGGATATGCCGAGTTCGGCGAATTTCTGACTCATTTCTTTCCTTAGAACGGAGATGGAACCAAATGCGGTTGGAACGTGATATCGGGGCTGGCCCGTTGCGCTTCGCGATACGCTGAGCGATGCGCGGGTAATTAGATCGTTCAGAATCGATTATCAGGGGTTTGCCTGCGGTTTTGATGGAATGGTTCGAAATGGGGACTAAATAAACACAGCAGGATGCGGCGCATGGTACACTTTTCGGTCGAATACAACCAATGTACCTATTTTGATTCCGATTGAATTCCCGCGTGCCTGCACGGCTCGGCGGGCGAAAGGCAGCACATGGCCGACTACATCGAGGGCAAGCGCCCCATCATCGAGGCAATGCGCGTGAACGTTCCGCTCAAGCGCATCATGATCGCCGATAACCTCCATCAAGACCAGATGGTTGGCGACATCCTGCGCAAGGCGCGTCAGCGCGACATCCGCGTGGACAAGGTTTCGCGCAAGAAGCTTGACGAGCTTTCGGTGCGCGACAGCCATCAGGGCGTCATCGCCGAGGCCAAGCCTTTCGGTTACGTCGGGGTTGGCGATGTTATCGCCTCAGCCGAGCGCTATGCCGCCGAAAACGACGGTCGCGCCCTGGTGGTCCTGCTTGATCACATCACCGATGCGGGTAACCTGGGTGCCGTCATTCGCAGCGCCGAGTCCGTCGGTGCATGTGGCGTGGTCATCCCCAACAAGCGCAGCGCTCATGTCGATGCTTCCACCTACAAAAGCTCGGCGGGCGCCGTGGCCCATATGCCCATCGCCCAAACCTCGAACATCGTTCAGGCCATCAAGCGCCTGCAAGAAAGCGGCTTTTGGATCGCTGCTGCTACCGAGCATGCTCAGGACGAGATTTGGGACATGAACCTGAAGGGCAAGATCGGCCTGGTCATGGGCAACGAGCACGAGGGCGTTTCGCGTCTGGCTCTTGATAACTGCGACCTGTTCGGCCGCCTGCCCCAGATGGGCGAGGTGTCTTCGCTGAACGTCGCCCAGGCTTCCACTGCGTTCATGTACGAGTGGCTGCGCCAGAACCGTCCCGAAAAGGGCGGCTACCCGTGTCGTTCGACCGAGCAGGCTTAGCAGCGAACAGGCGCGGCAATGCCGGAGCAAAGAACCATCGTCGACTACGTCGAGCGCACGTTCGCGTCGTTTTCCGATTTTCCGGTGAACGAGGTCGACAGCTTGGCGTTTTGCCAACTTGCCTACTTGCGAATCGGCGAGACGTTTCCCGACGCAACCACGGGTGAGGGTCGCTTGTTACGCGACCTCTTTCAAGCCGAGAATTTGGAACGGCTTTACGGCGGCTTGCGCGACCCTAAGCCGAACGCGCGCCTTATTGCCGCGTTCGCTTCCTCGCCCCGCTTCCGCGAGGTTCGCGTTTGCCGTTACGTCAACGACATCGACGCCGATCGCGGCATCCAGTTCTCGGCAACGTGCTTTCTTCTTCCGAATGGTGACACGTTCGTGGCGTTTCGCGGCACGGACATGACCATCGTCGGTTGGAAGGAAGATTTCAACCTGGCGGTTAGTTACCCCGTTCCCGCCCAGATCGAATCGCTTGCGTATCTGCTCGAATGCGCAGAGGCAACCACGGGCAACCTGTTCGTGGGCGGTCATTCCAAGGGTGGCAACCTTGCAACCTATTGCTCGATGAACGCCCCGGCAAAGGTGTCCGACCGCATCGTGCGCGTATTCGATCACGATGGTCCCGGTTTTTACGAAGAGGTCGTCGAGTCGGACGCGTTCGTCGCGCTTATCCCCAAGGTCTCGAAAACGGTGCCGCAGCTTTCCGTGTTCGGTCAGCTGTTCGAGACCGTTCCTGTCATGAAAGTCGTGCAAAGCAACGGCATCGGTACCCTTATGCAGCATGACCCTTATACCTGGCTGGTCGACGTCGAGAACGCCTCGTTCGTCGATCGCGGCAAGCTTGATGCGGCTGCCGATTACGGCAGACGCACCCTTGACGATTGGCTGAGGTCCATGGACGCCGATGAGCGCGAGCGTTTCATCGAGGCGTTCTTCTTGGTGTGCTCGTCCGGCGGCGCTACAGGTTTTGGCGAAGGCGAGAAGGTTGCCACACCCATTGACGCGTTCAAAACCATCATCGGGTCAGACGAGAAGGTACGCGCGGCGCTGTATGACGGCTTTGGGAAGCTGCTTCATGCCGCCGCCAACAAAAGCGACGCCGTCAACGCATCGCTTGAATCGAAGGAGGCGCGCTGATGCCGAAGGATCGCAAGCGCATTTTGATCGTCGACGGCTTCAACGTGCTGCGAAGCGGCAGCCGCTACAAGCACATCGCCGCTCCCACTGCCGATTATGAGGACGATATCCTGAACAGGTCGCGCGAGATGCTTATCAAAGACGTTGCGTATTTCGCTGGCAAAGAGTATCAGGCCACGATCGTCTTCGACGGTGGCGGTAACGAGTACTCCACGGGCGAGACGCAGAAGATCGGCGGCGTGCGCGTGGTGTTCTCGCCGGCTGGCTCGTCTGCCGACAAAGTCATTGAGAAACTTGCTCACGATGCGCGCCAGCGCAAGATCGAGACGCTCGTCGTCACATCCGACGCCACCATCCAAGACACGGTGTTCGGTTTCGGCGTGGATCGCATGAGCGCCGAGGGCTTCAGTCGCGAAATGGCGGGATACTACGAAGAGATCCATCTTGACGAAACGCCGAAGGTCGCCGAGAAGCGTACGGTTGCCGGGCGCATCGACGCGGGCACGCTTGCCAAGCTCAAGGCGCTGCGCGACGGCATGTAGAAGCTGGTTCAAAGGGACGTGACTACACGTTTCCGCAATTAGGCAGTGTCAACGCTGCCGCAGTAGGTCGTTCGAACGGAGGGCGCCTTGGTTTCTTTGGGATTGAGGGACGTTATCGGGCCGGTGATGGTCGGGCCGTCAAGCTCGCATACGGCGGGCGCTTTGCGCATCGCGTACATGGCCCGCAGGCTTGCCGCTGCACGTCCGGTGCGTGTCGAATTCCGTCTTCTGGGAAGCTTCGCCCATACGCTCGTCGGTCATGGTACCGATAAGGCGCTGGTAGCGGGCATGCTTGGTTTCGCACCGGATGATCTGCGCATCCGCGATTCTTTCGCTTATGCCGAAGGCGCAGGTCTCTCATTCACCTTCACTCCGCTTCCCGATGACGACGGTTTCGAGCATCCCAACACTATCGATGTCATCCTTGATGACGAAGACGGCGGCCATATGGAGGTGCGCGGCGAGAGCATCGGCGGCGGCGCCGCGGTCATCAAGCGCATCGACGGGGTGGACGTGTTCATCACGGGCGATATCCCCAGTGTCGTCGTGCATCAAAGCGACAAGCCAGGTGTGTTGGCGCATATCGCCGCGCGCTTGAGCGAGCACGGCGTGAACATTGCCACCGCGCGCTTGTATCGCGAGCAGCGCGGCGATGCGGCATGGACCATCTTGGAAACCGACCAAGAGGTGGCGGGCGAGGTTCGCCGGGCCATCATGTCAAGCCCCCTTGTCCACGACGTTCGCATCATGGGCGCCGTCGGTTTCTCGGGGCCGTCGGGGAAAGCGGTTTCCGCTGAGGCGCAGCAGCAAGCGCTCGAGCGTTTCAAGTCCGTCGATTTCGCCACGGGCAAGTCGCTTTTGCGCCGCTGCGATGAAAGCGGCATCTCCATTTCCGAGGCGTTCTTGCGCCGCGAGGCGGCGCTTACGGAAAGCCGCGGCTTCCAAGACGCCTCCGCCGAGTACTTGCATCGTGTTCTTGAGGTAATGCGTGAATCGGCGTTCGGTCCTTTAAGCGTTCAGCGTCCTTCCATTGGCGGGCTGCTGGGCGGCGAGGCTGCGCGCATGGCGGCGCTTCGCGGCTCTGTGCACGATATCTGCGGAGAGCCTGTTGCCAGCGCGGCGACGTATTCCATGGCGGTGCTCGAGACGAATGCCTCGATGGGCCGCATCGTTGCCGCACCCACGGCCGGTTCGGCGGGCGTCATCCCCGGCGTGCTGCTGGCGCTTCAGAAGGCGAATGGCTATGACGACGCGCAGATCGAGCGGGCTTTGGCCTGCGCTGCGGCGGTTGGCTACCTCATCACGTGCAATGCCACGGTTTCGGGCGCCGAGGGCGGATGCCAGGCCGAGATCGGTTCGGCTGCCGCCATGGCTGCAGCCGCCGCGGTCGAGCTCGAGGGTGGATCGCCGCGTCAGTGCCTGAACGCCGCCGGCAACGCGCTCACGAACATGATGGGCCTGGTGTGCGATCCGGTGGCCGGCCTTGTTGAAGTGCCGTGCCAGAAAAGGAACGCATCGGGCGCTGCCACGGCGTTGGTCAGCGCTCAGATCGCGCTGGCGGGAATCGGCAACCTGGTGGGCTTCGACCAAACCGTCGAGGCCATGTTCAAAGTGGGTCGTTCGCTTCCGTTCGAATTGCGCGAAAGCGCTTTGGGCGGTTTGGCAGCGACGCCTGATGCCTGCGCGTGGTGCGAATCGCATTTGCGTCCGGCTTGCAACAACTGATCCAAGACGTTGGGGAGGGGTGCTTTCTGCGGCCTCCCCCGTTGTTCGGATGGGGGTTCGCGGGGTTTGCGGCATCGTTCAAAAACGCATGCGGATTCGGCTTGTGTGACGTCGTGAATTTACGTCATCAAACCGAATCCACAGTTCGAAATCCCTGATGAAAGCTGGAAAGAACAGCGAAACCACATAGTTACTGAAAAAATTTCTTGACCCTCCTTGTATCCCGTTATAGTCTATTCGATTGTGACTTTTTGCAGAATCACGGGTGTTCACTAAGGAGGAAAAGCCTCGTGGCTAAAGGACAAAATCCCACTTCCACCAGCCGTTATAGGACGCGCCGCAGCTTCGCGAAAATTCCGGACGTAATGGATGTTCCCAACCTGATCGCCGTTCAGACGGAGAATTTCGAATGGTTCAAGACCGAAGGTCTTGATCAGGCATTCGCGAGCATCAGCCCCATCGAGAACTCGACCAAGGACATGGTCGTCGAGTTCGGCAAGCATTCGTTCGGTGACCCGAAGTACACGGTCGATGAGTGCAAAGAGAAGGACGTCTCGTATCAGGCCCCGCTCTTCGTCGAGATCCGTTTCATCAACAAGGAAACGGGCGAGATCAAGGAGCAAGAGGTCTTTATGGGCGACTTCCCGCTCATGACCCCGCGCGGCACCTTCATCATCAACGGCACCGAGCGCGTCGTCGTTTCCCAGCTGGTTCGTTCCCCTGGCGTTTACTTCTCCACCGAGGTCGACAAGACTTCGCCGAAGACCATCTACAACGCCAAGGTCATCCCCAGCCGTGGTGCATGGCTCGAGTTCGAAACCGACAAGCGCGACGTCCTCCACGTGCGCATCGACCGTCGTCGTAAGCAGCCGGCAACCCTGCTGGTCCGCGCCCTCGGTCTTGCCGAGACCCGCGAGGAGATCATCGAGCTTCTGGGCTCTTCCGAGATGATCCTGCGCACGCTCGATCGCGACCCCGCAACTACCCGCGAGGAGTCCCTCATCGAGCTGTACAAGCGTTTCCGTCCAGGCGAGCCGCCCACGCTCGACTCTGCCCGCACGCTTCTCGACGGCCTGTTCTTCAACCCGCAGCGCTACGACCTTGCCGCTGTCGGCCGCTACAAAATCAATAAGAAGCTTCAGCTCGACCCCGAGAACGATGCCTCCACGCTTACCGAAGAGGACATCGTCAAGACGATGAAGTACATCATCGCCCTGCATGAGGGCCAGGAGGGCTTCTCCGTCGACGATATCGACCATTTCGGCAACCGCCGCATCCGCACGGTCGGCGAGCTGATCCAGAACCAGTTCCGCATCGGCCTGTCGCGCATGGAGCGCGTCGTCCGCGAGCGCATGAGCATGCAGGAGCCTGACGAGATCACCCCGCAGTCGTTGGTGAACATCCGTCCTATCGTCGCTTCCATCAAGGAGTTCTTCGGTTCTTCGCAGCTGTCCCAGTTCATGGACCAGTCCAACCCTGCTGCAGGCATCACGCACAAGCGTCGTCTGTCCGCACTGGGCCCGGGCGGCTTGTCGCGCGAGCGTGCAGGCTTCGAAGTCCGCGACGTTCACAATTCGCATTACGGCCGTATGTGCCCCATCGAGACGCCTGAAGGCCCGAACATCGGCCTTATCGGCTCGCTGGCTACGTATGCCCGCGTCAACCGCTTCGGTTTCATCGAGACCCCGTACCGTCGCGTCGTCGATGGCAAGGTCACCGACGAGGTCGATTACCTGACCGCTGACGAGGAAGAGAACTACGTCATCGCCCAGGCAAACGAGACCTTCGATCCCGAAACCCGCGTCTTCGGCCGCTTCGACGAGGACGGCACCTTCCATGAATCCGAGCGCATCCTTTGCCGCACCAAGGACGCTTCCGGCATGTTCGGCGAGCCCGACGAGATCGCGCCCGAGAACGTTCAGTACATGGACGTTTCCCCTCGTCAGATGACCTCCGTCGCAACCTCGCTCATCCCGTTCCTCGAGCACGACGACGCAAACCGCGCGCTCATGGGTTCGAACATGCAGCGCCAGGCAGTGCCGCTGCTCAAGCCGCATGCTCCTTATGTCGGCACCGGCATCGAGCACCGCATCGCCGTTGACTCCGGCGAGATGCTGGTCGCACAGAACGCAGGCGTCGTCGACTACGTCGATGGCCAGACCATCATCGTCCTGAACAACGACGGCGAGTACGACGAGTACCTGGTTCCCAAGTTCCAGCGCTCCAATCAGTCCGGTTGCATCAACCACCGCCCGATCGTCCGCAAGGGCGACGAGGTCCAGGCTGGCGACGTGCTGGCTGACGGCCCGTCCTGCGACGGCGGCGAGCTTGCACTCGGTCAGAACCTGCTCATTGCATACATGCCGTGGGAAGGCTACAACTACGAGGACGCTATCATCGTCTCCGAGCGTGTCGTGTCTGAGGACTTGCTCACGTCCATCCATATCTCCGAGTACGAGATCGATGCCCGTGACACCAAGCTCGGTCCCGAGGAAATCACCCGCGAGATCCCGAACATCTCCGACGACATGATCTCCGATCTCGATGCTGACGGCATCATCCGCATCGGCGCCGAAGTTGGCCCTGGCGACGTCCTGGTCGGCAAGGTCACCCCGAAGGGCGAGACCGAGCTCACCGCCGAGGAGCGCCTGCTGCGCGCCATCTTCGGTGAGAAGGCCCGCGAGGTCCGTGACACCTCTCTGAAGGTGCCTCATGGTTCCGGTGGTCGCGTCATCGGCATCAGCCGCTTCACCCGCGAGGCCGGCGACGAGCTGGCTCCCGGCGTGAACGAGCTTGTCCGCATCTACATCGCTCAGAAGCGTAAGGTCCAGCCCGGCGACAAACTTTCCGGTCGTCACGGCAACAAGGGCGTTATCTCCCGCGTGCTCCCCGTCGAGGACATGCCTTACATGGCAGACGGCACGCCGATCGACGTCATCCTGAACCCCCTGGGCGTTCCTTCTCGTATGAACGTCGGCCAGCTCCTTGAGAACCACCTTGGCTGGGCAGCCATGTGGGGTTGGTCGGACGACGAGAAGACCGATGAGGCAGTAGAGGGCCCGTTCTTCGTTTCCACCCCGGTCTTCGACGGTGCTAACGAGGAAGAGATCCAGACTGCCATCGTCAACTCGAACCGCAACCTTATCAACCTGAACCACGAGAAGTACGGCGACCTTGCTCGCGACGAGTTCGTGCCGCAGGTCACCCCCGAAGGCAAGACGTGGCTCTACGACGGCCGCACGGGCGAGAAGTTCCGCGAGCCCATCACCGTCGGCACCACCTACATGCTTAAGCTGGGCCATATGGTCGACGACAAGATCCATGCCCGTTCGACCGGCCCTTACAGCCTTATCACGCAGCAACCTCTGGGCGGCAAAGCTCAGTTCGGCGGCCAGCGTTTCGGCGAGATGGAAGTTTGGGCGCTGTACGCATACGGCGCATCGAACGTCCTGCAGGAGATCCTTACCGTTAAGTCCGACGACACTTCGGGCCGCGTCAAGTCGTACGAGGCCATCGTCAAGGGCGAGAACATCCCTGCCGCCGAGGTCCCCGAGAGCTTCAAGGTTCTTATCAAGGAAATGCGTTCCTTGTGCCTGAACGTCGAGCTCGAGGGCCACGACCTGCAACCCATTACGGTATCCGAGGATGCCGAAGACGAAGACCAGGCGCTTTACGGCGCACTTGCAGCCGATGCCAAGAAGACCGAGGAAGACGACGCGTCTGCCCTGGACAGCATCGCTGCGGAACTGGGAGATTTGATGAGTGACTTGGAATCTGAAGATTCTAACGATTTGATCGGCAACGAAGGGGAGGAGCGCTAAATGACGACTGAGTACGACGTCACCAATTTCGACGCCATCCGCATTTCCCTTGCGAGCGCCGAGGATATCCGCAGCTGGTCGCGTGGCGAGGTCAAGAAGCCCGAGACCATCAACTACCGCACGCTCAAGCCCGAGAAGGACGGCCTGTTCTGCGAGAAGATCTTCGGCCCGACGAAGGACTGGGAGTGCGCCTGCGGCAAGTACAAGCGCGTGCGCTTCAAGGGCATCGTCTGCGAGCGCTGCGGCGTCGAGGTTACCCGCAGCAAAGTTCGTCGCGAGCGTATGGGCCACATCGAGCTTGCCGCTCCGGTAAGCCACATCTGGTACTTCAAGGGTTCTCCTTCGCGTCTGGGCTACCTGCTCGACATTTCCCCGAAGGACCTCGAGAAGGTTCTGTACTTCGCCAGCTCCATCATCACCTTGGTCGACACCGAGGCTCGCAAGGAAGATCTCGACGAGCTCCGCGAGGAGCTTGCCGCCGACCTTGAAGAGCTCGACGCCGAGCGCGATCGCCTCGTCGAGAGCACGCGTCGTCTTTCCACGACGTATGTTCCCGAGGACGACGACTTCGTCGACGAGATCGACGAGGACGACCGTCTGACCCCTGAAGAGGTCGAAGAGGAAATCGCCGACATCTACGAGGAGTTCAACGAGCGCAAGGCTCTCCGTCAGGAGGCTTTCGAGGCATTCCAGAAGATCGAGCCCAAGCAGCTCGTTTCCGACGAGGCTCTCTACCGCGAGATGCGCGCCAACTATCGCGATTACTTCAAGGGCGGCATGGGCGCCGAGGCCGTTCGCGACCTTCTGGACTCCATCGACCTTGCTTCCACCGCGGTCGAGCTCAATGAGATCATCGCCACGGGCAAGGGTCAGAAGCGCGCCAAGGCTATCAAGCGCCTTAAGGTCGTTGACGCTTTCCTGAAGTCCGACAACAAGCCTTCCGACATGATCCTGGACGTTATCCCGGTTATTCCGCCGGATCTGCGTCCTATGGTCCAGCTTGACGGCGGCCGTTTCGCAACGTCCGACCTGAACGACCTGTACCGTCGCGTCATCAACCGTAATAACCGTCTGAAGCGCCTGCTCGACCTCGGTGCTCCCGAGATCATCGTCAACAACGAGAAGCGCATGCTTCAGGAGGCCGTCGACAGCCTGTTCGACAACGGCCGTCGTGGCCGTCCCGTCACGGGTCCCGGCAACCGTCCTCTGAAGTCCCTGGCTGACATGCTCAAGGGCAAGCAGGGCCGTTTCCGTCAGAACCTGCTGGGCAAGCGCGTCGACTACTCTGGCCGTTCGGTCATCGTCGTCGGCCCTGAGCTGCAGATGCATCAGTGCGGCCTGCCGAACCAGATGGCTCTCGAGCTGTTCAAGCCCTTCGTGATGAAGCGCCTGGTTGAGCTTGAGTACGTTGCCAACATCAAGGCTGCCAAGCGTGCGGTCGATCGCGGCGCAAGCTACGTTTGGGACGTCCTCGAAGAGGTCATCACCGAGCATCCGGTTCTGCTGAACCGCGCACCTACGCTTCACCGTTTGGGCATCCAGGCATTCGAGCCGGTGCTGGTCGAGGGCAAGGCCCTGAAGCTGCACCCGCTGGTCTGCACCGCCTTCAACGCCGACTTCGACGGCGACCAGATGGCCGTTCACGTACCGCTGTCCGCTGCCGCTCAGGCCGAGGCCCGCGTGCTCATGCTCTCCACCAACAACATCAAGTCTCCTGCTCATGGTCGTCCTCTGACCATCCCGACGCAGGATATGATCATCGGTCTGTACTATCTGACCGCCGCTCGCGATGGTTTCCCGGGCGAGGGCAGGACGTTCGTCGATTTCAACGACGCGCTCAACGCTTACGATGCGCGCGCCGACGTCGACATGCAGGCCAAGATCATCGTGCGCCTTACCAAGGACACCAAGGTGGCTACCGCCTTCGGTAAGTTCGAGGAGCACAAGGCAGGCGAGCGCATCGAGACCACCATCGGCCGCATCACGTTCAACAACGTGCTGCCCGAGGATTACCCGTTCCTCAACTACGGTATGAACAAGTCTGAGGTCAGCCGCCTGGTCGAGGACGTCTGCAACCGTTACAGCGCCTCGGAGGTCCCGCCGGTCCTCGACGGCCTGAAGGCTGCCGGCTTCCATTACGCCACCCGTGCAGGCATCACCGTTTCCGTCTTCGACGCTTCGATCCCGCCTACCAAGGCTGCGATCCTCGAGGCTGCCGACAAGAAGGTCGACGCCATCGACGAGGACTACGAGATGGGTCTGATGAGCCGCGAAGAGCGTCATCACCAGGTCATCGACATCTGGAACGCTGCCAACGACGAGGTCGGCGAGGCAATGGCCGAGAACTTCGACCGCTTCAACCCGATCTACATGATGGCCTTCTCCGGCGCCCGCGGTAACATCAAGCAGATTCGTCAGCTTGCCGGTATGCGCGGCATCATGCAGAACCCGAAGGGCGAGCAGCTCGACCGTCCTATTAAGGCAAACTTCCGCGAGGGCTTGTCCGTTCTGGAGTACTTCATCTCCACGCACGGCGCTCGTAAGGGCCTGGCCGACACCGCTCTGCGTACTGCTGACTCCGGTTACCTCACGCGTCGTCTGGTTGACGTCGCTCAGGACGTCATCATCCGCGAGATCGACTGCGGTACCACCGATGGCGTGCCTTACCCGCTGCACAACGAGAAGGGCGAGCTGGACGAGAACCTGATCGGCCGCAACCTGCTGACCCCTGCCGTCGACGAGAACGGCGAGATCATCATGGATGCCGACACCTACATCTCGAGCATGGAGGATCTTGCCAAGCTCGAGGCTGCAGGCCTCACCGAGGTCAATGTCCGCACCATCATGACCTGCCATGCTCACGAGGGCGTCTGCCAGAAGTGCTACGGTTGGGACCTTGCCACGGGTCGTCCGGTCAACATCGGCACGGCAGTCGGCATCATCGCCGCGCAGTCCATTGGCGAGCCCGGCACGCAGCTTACGATGCGTACGTTCCACCAGGGCGGCGTCGCAGGTGACGACATCACGCACGGTCTTCCCCGTGTTCAGGAGCTTTTCGAGGCGCGCAGGCCTAAGGGTCTTGCCGTCCTCGCCGAGATCGCCGGCACCCTTCAGGTTTCGGGCGACAAGAATACGAAGATCCTGACCGTGCATGACCAGGAAGGCAACTTCCGCGAGTACACCGTTTCGGCCCGTGCTCAGCTTGCCAACGGCGTCACCGATGGTTGCGAGGTTCGCGTTGGCCAGCAGCTCACCAAGGGTTCTGTCGACCCCAAGGAACTGCTCAAGCTCACCGATCCGAACACCACGCTGCGCTACATCGTGTCTCAGGTTCAGGACGTTTACGTGTCCCAGGGCGTAGACATCAACGACAAGCACATCGAGGTCATCGCACGTCAGATGCTGCGCAAGGTTACCGTTCTCGATCCGGGCGACTCCGACTACCTTGCCGGTAGCCAGGTCAACCGCTACGAGTTCCAGGATGCTGCCAACGAGCTTATCGCCGAGGGCAAGAACCCGCCGGTTGGTCAGCCGCTGCTGCTGGGCATCACCAAGGCCTCTCTGGCAACCGACTCGTGGCTGTCCGCGGCTTCCTTCCAGGAAACCACGAAGGTCCTTACCGATGCCGCCATCGAGGGCAAGACCGACACCCTCAAGGGTTTGAAGGAAAACGTCATCATCGGCAAGCCCATCCCGGCTGGTACCGGCTTGAAGCGCTATCGCGACGTGAAGCTCACCTACAAGGGCCGCTCAGTCGAGCCCGAAGAGATCGAGTCTCTGCCCGACTACGCCCCCGATGATCTTCGCGACATCGAGGAGCTTCTCCCGCAGCCGCAGGATTGGTCGCTGGATGGCGATGGCTACCTGAACATGGGTTCCTCGTACGGCAACTACTACAACGGCATGTCGCTTGGCCATCGCGGCCCGCAGCTGTCCGACGAGGATGCTCGTCTGTACATCTACGACGATCTGGGCGTGTCGCAGCGTTGGGCTAACAAGTTCTCCGAGGCTGGCATCGAGACCGTTGCCGACCTGGTTGGCCGCACCGAGGACGATCTGCTCCGCATTGAGGGCATTGGCGCCAAGGCCATCGAAGAGCTTAAGGCCGGCTTGGCTGAGCACAACCTGTCCGAGGTCATCGAGGACGACCTGAATGCCACGAGCGACGACATGAGCCAGCTGCTCGACATGGTGTTCTCGCCTGATGACAACATCCTCATCGGCGGCGACGAGCCCCCAACGTTCAACACCGAGGGTGAGGACATGCTGGGCGAGGCTCTGCCCCCGCGCTCTTACCAGCGCAACCTCGAAGAGCTTGACGCTCTGCTTGGCTCGCTTGACTCGTTCGGCTTCGGCGTCACGTCGAAAGAAGACGAGGAGCGCTCCAACGACGAGATGTCCTCTGACGAGGAGTAACGCTCAGGCATAGATTTGTCTATGTGATTCAAAGGCTGTCGATTAGCGAAAACTGGTCGGCAGCCTTCTTTTATGTCGGAGCAAGACCCTGATGGTAGTAAAATCAAAGGGTTATGATTCCGATTCAAGGGCGCCCGCTTCGGCGTTCTTTTGCATGCAACCGCAAGGAAGGGTGACGGATATGGCAAGGCTTTTCGGAACCGATGGCGTGCGCGGTGTTGCGAACACCGAGCTCACCTGCGAGATCGCATATCGTCTCGGCCAGGCGGCCGTTAAATTCATGGGCAAGAACATCATCATCGGCAAGGACACGCGTCTTTCGGGCGACATGCTTGAGAGCGCGGCTGCCGCGGGCATCATGAGCGCAGGCGGCACGGCACTGTTGGCAGGCATCATCCCAACTCCTGGCGTGGCCCTGCTGGTTCGCCATCTTCACGCCGCTGGAGGTATCGTGATCTCTGCGTCTCACAATCCGCCCGAGTACAACGGCATCAAGCTTTTCGATTCCGAGGGATTCAAGCTTCCCGATGCGGTTGAGGATGAGATCGAGGCGTTCGTTCGCCAGGGCGGCTTGGAGGGTTTTGCCGCTCAGGGCGGCGAAGAGAATGCCATGCTTCCTGGTGATCAGGTTGGCGTTGCAATCCCCGTCGACGAAGCCGTCGATATTTACATCGATCATGCGGTTTCCAGCGTGCGCGCCCAGGGCATCGACTTCAAGGGGCTGCATATCGCGCTTGACGCCGGTCATGGCGCTTCCTCGCTTACCAGCGCTCGCGCTTTCGAGGAACTTGGCGCGAAGGTCACCGTCATCAACGACGATTTCAACGGCGTCGACATCAACGTCAAGTGTGGCTCCACCAATCTCGAGCCTCTTCATAAGCTCATGGAGGAGTCCGGCGCCGATGTCGGCGTGGCTCATGACGGCGACGCCGATCGCGTCATGCTTATTGCCAAGGACGGCACCGAGATCGATGGCGATATCATCGAGGCCGTGTGCGCGCTTGATATGCGCGATCGTGGCATTCTTTCCAACGACACCGTTGTTTCTACGGTTATGTGCAACCTTGGCTTCGTGAAGGCTATGGAGGCTCACGGCATCAAAGTTATCCAGACCAAGGTCGGCGACCGTTACGTGCTCGAGGAGATGCGCGCCAACGGGTACAGCATCGGTGGCGAGCAGTCGGGCCATATGATCCTGCTTGAGCATAATTCCACGGGCGACGGCCTGATGACCGCCTGCCAGTTCCTTGCTGCGGTTGTTCGTTCGGGCAAGACCGTTGACCAGGCTGCGCAGGTGATGACTCATTATCCGCAGACGCTCATCAACGTCCATGTGAAGGACAAGCATGCCCTTGAAGGTAATGCCGAGATCGCTGCCGCCGTTGCGGCCGCCGAAGCTGATCTTGCCGGCAACGGCCGTGTTCTTATTCGTCCTTCCGGCACCGAGCCCGTCGTTCGCGTGATGGTCGAGGCGTCCGACGCTGAGGCTGCGGAAAACGCTGCTAAGGCAATCGCCGAGGTTGTCGAGCGCGTTCTGTAACGTCGCGTCGTTGCATTCTTAGCAAGTTCGAACAGTGCTTTCGGGCGCTGGCTCGTTTCTTTTTGCCAGGCATTTTGGGGTGAGAATGAATGCCGCCGAAGCCAAACGACGCCCTGGATTTCTCCAGGGCGTCGTTGTTGTGCCGATCGGCTGTTTCGGCTGTGCATTGTGCTTGCTTCAGCTTGCGTTACTCCAGCGTCAGGGGGAAGGTGAGGATCGTGTCCAGGGTGTCGCTGTCGCAAATTTCCAGTTCGCCCTTGACGTTCACCAGCTCGCTGAGGTCCTTGACCTTGTCAGTTGAGAAGCTGACGAAAGTCTCGGCGTAGGCGCCAAGCTGAACCGTCTCGTAGTAGAAGGGCTCGCACATCTTGCCGTTGACAACCCACGTGCCGTAGACGGTGGTGATATCGAAGCTGGCGTCGCTCTTGTTCTCAACCTTGATGGTATAACCGCAGCTGTCGACCCAGTCCTTCTTCTTGTCGATAACGGTGACCTTGGCGATCTCGTTGTCCAGGACAACCTTGTCGATGGAGATCACTTCTTGGTCGGCGGTGGCGCTGGTCCCAGAATCGCCGCTGGCGCTACCGAAATCAACAGCCTTGATTTCCTTGGGCTCGTCGGAAACCTTCTTGAATTTCATGACGTCGCCCTCAACGTCGATGGAAAGCACGCCGTCCTTCAGGGTGCAGGTGATCTCGTCGCCTTCGGCTTTCAGGACGACCTTGTCGGCGGAAGTTGCTTTCCAGGTGCCGTCAATGGTCTCGCCGAACATGCCAAGCTTGAAGGAATCGTCGTTCTGGAATACCAGTTCGACGTTCAGGCCGAATGCCTTCATCATATCGATGTCATCCTGGCTGGTGCCGGTGATCTCGGTGACTTCCCAGGTGCCGACGACGGCCTTCTTCCACTCGGCGCTCTTATCGCCGCCGCAGCCGACCAGAGCCAAGCAAAGAGTTGCCACGCATGCTATGGCGGCGAATATCTTCAACTTTGATTTCATAGTGCACTTCCTTTCCCCGTAGTCCGTATCGCTCTTTATCGTTGAGCTATTTGCTAACCCAATGATGCCGAAAACACGGGAGAGGAGGAACAGCCACGTGGCTCAGAGCAGTGGCGCGATTGGCACCGCGCGTCCTGTTTTTGCTGGAACGATCGAAGCGGATAGGTTTCGCATAGCAAAACGCCTCGTCTCCCGGATACGGGAAACGAGGCGTGCGGTAACCGTTCGGCTTTTGTCGGGCTATTTGCGGCCGAAGAGGCGCGAGAGGAAGCCGAAGTGTTTCTTTTTGGGAATGGGCACGATCTGCGGCTTCTGGTCGATGAAGCTGGGCGTCTTCGGGGGAACCGAGGACGCGGGTGCGAAGATCGTGGGGCCGTCTTCGGTGTCGACGGGTTGCGCCTTGGGGGTCTGAGCGGCGGCGGCAGGAGCGGGAGCCGGGGTGGGCTCGGGTTCGATCGGCGTTACCTTGACGGCGACGGGTTCAGGTGCGAACGTCGTCGACTGAGTGGCCGCGGCGACGGATTCCGCTGCGGGCTCCGAGTTGAATTCAGGACCAGGCTCTGCGGCTTCTTGAGCGACATGCTCGTGCTGCTTGGCCTTGTTCGCCATGCGTATCGCGGCGTCGATGGCTGCGTCTTTCTGACGTCGCGCAGCTTCCTGGATCTCGAAGACCTGTGAGTCGAAGTATTCGTCGCCGTTTTCGCTGCAAACGCCCACGCACGTTCCAAGCGGCGTGTACGTGCCGTCGGGGAGCAGCTCGCGCAGCTTGGCAGTGTCCTTCAGGGACGTATGGATGTAGTCCAGGATGCGCGTGCGGATGTCGTCGTTGAAAATCGGCCAGGCGATTTCCACGCGCTTGCTCATGTTGCGCGTCATGAGGTCGGCGCTGGACAGGTACATCTTGACATCGTCGCCGGCACCGAAGCAGTAGATGCGGCTGTGCTCAAGCAGCTTGCCAACGATCGAGTATACGTGAACGTTCTCGGTGTAGCCCTTCACCTGCGGGATCAGGCAGCAGATGCCGCGAACCAGCATGGTGACGGGAACGCCAGCCTGCGACGCCTCGGCGATCTTGCGGATGATCTTAGTGTCGGTGACCGAATTGGTTTTCAGAAAGACGCCGCATGGCTTGCCTTCACGCGCCTTCGTCATTTCCTGGTCAAGCAGTTCGATGATCCTGGGCTCGATCTGCAGCGGGGCAACCTGCAGGTACTCGTAGTTGTCCGAAATGTTCTCGAGCGCCATGTTGCGGAAGAACTCAACGGCGTCGCGACCGAAGCCCTTGTCGGTAGTGATGAAGGAAAGATCGGTGTAGAGCTTGGCTGTTTTCTCGTTGTAGTTGCCTGTGCCCAGCTGCGTGATGTACTGGACGCCATCGGCGGTCTGGCGCGTGATGCAGCAGATCTTGGAATGGACCTTGTAGTACTCGAATCCGTAGATGACGTTGCAGCCGGCTTCCTCGAATCGCTGCGACCACTCGATGTTGTTCGCCTCGTCGAAGCGTGCGCGCAGCTCGAACAGAGCCGTGACTTCCTTGCCGTTCTCGGCGGCGGCGATAAGCGCCTCGGCAAGATGCGACTGGCGGGCCAAGCGATACAAGGTGATCTTGATGGAGATGACCGACGGGTCGGTCGATGCCTCTTTAAGAAGCTGAACGAACGGGTCCATGCTCTCGTAGGGGTACATCAGCAGGGTTTCGTGCTCGGCGACCTGGTCGATGATGGGTCTGTTACGGTCAAGACACGACGGCCACTGCGGCGTGAACGCGGGGTCGGCCAGCTTCAGGCGCTTCTTCTCGGGGATGTTGTCTCCCAAGCCCCAGGTATATCCAAGGTCAAGCGGAACGGTGGTTTCGAACACCTGATAGCGTTGAAGGTTCAGGCGCTTGAGCAGCAGCTTTTCCATGACGGGCGACAGGGGCGACTCGCATTCCAGGCGCACGGGGGCCAGGCGCGTGCGCTGGCGCAGCAGGTGTTTCATGCTCTCGCGGTAGTCCTCGTCGGCACCGTCTTCCATGCGCGTGGTGTCAAGGTCGGCGTTGCGCGTGACGCAGATGACGTTCACGTGCTTGATGTTGTACATCGAGAAGATGTCCTGGGCGAACATCTCGATGACGTGCTCGAGCAAGACGAACTCGAAGCCCTTTCCTGGCACCTGGATGACTCGCTTGCATTGGTGGGGCAGGGGAATGAGGCCCAAAACCACGCCGTCGGCGCCCTTCTCCTTCTTCTTTTTCTTCTTTTTCTTGACGTCGGCTTCCTTGGCATCGTTGTTCTCGACGGCAAGGTCCTCGTCAAGGCGCACGATGATGTAGATCTTCCCGTTCTCAAGGTGTGGGAAGGGGTGGCGTGCGTTGATGATCTGCGGCGACAGGAAGGGCTCGATGTTGTCGCGCATGTAATCGGCAAGGAAATCGCGCTGCTCGTCCGTCAGGTCGGCGGGGCGCAGGTGGCTGACGCCTTCGGCGGCAAGCTTCAGGCGAAGCTCCTCGTAATTGCTTTCATACAGGGGGTACAGCTCGTGGCAGCGGCGGTAAATGGCAAGCAGCTGTTCTTCGGGCGTCATGTTGGTTTTCGAATCGCGAACCGGCGGCTCGATGTATGACAGGTCGGTAAGGCTGCCGACGCGAACCATGAAGAACTCCTGTAGGTTGCTCCAGAAGATGGAGATGAAGTTCAAGCGCGCCAGAAGGGGAACCGATGGGTCGGCGCCTTGGTCAAGAACGCGTTGGTTGAACGTGAGCCACGAAAGTTCGCGGTTCTGCATGAAATTGACGTCGCCCTGGGCGTTGTTTCTGGCAAGATCCTCGTTGAATTCGTTTTCCTGCGCATCGAGGAGGCCCAGTCCGTTTTTCTCGGTGGTTGCATCATCCATGGCGGTCTCCTTCGTTCGATGATTTCAGCGACCGAAAATGGCGATCGCCGTACTTTTATTCTAGCGCAATAACGTGCTCTCGCAGGCGCCTTCGGAGCGCTTCAAGCTGTGTCGAGATTCTTTTTACGGGACGTTTACCCGACAGTGTGCATTAAGCCTCAGGATCGGCCACTTCGGCTTCTAGCATGCGTGTGATCAGGTATCCCTCGCGGATGCCGCATTTGCACACGCGAAGCGACGATGCGCCCAAACGGTGCATGACCTCCGACAGGATGGTGCAGCCGGGCGTAAGCGTGTGGATTCGCTCGGGGGCCGCCGCGATGGCCTGTCTCGCATAGGCGCTGGGATCCTCGACGCATTTCTTCAGAAGAGCGTCAACGTCGGTTGGCAGGATGATTTTGGGGCGAACGCGGTCCTCGCTTTCGACGGCCATCATCTTCGCGGCCGCGCGCACGCTGCCGCCGATGCCGTACAGCGTTTGCGCCTGATAGTCGTCGGGGTTCAGCACGGTGCGCATCTTATCCTCGAATGACTCGCGGATCGTCAGCATCTCTTCTTCGGTGGGCAGGATGTTCTTGACGTAGCCGGTGTAGGAGCACAGCGAACCTTGGGGAACGCTTCGAAAGATTTGCGGCTTGCCGTCGTTGATCAGGGTGAGCTCGGTGGAGCCGCCGCCGATGTCGACGGTCACCCCGTTTTTGATGAGCGTCTCGCTGCTGGCACCAGCAAAGCCCAGAAGAGCCTCGTCTTCGCCTGAGATCAGGTTGATCTTGCAGCCGGCGCCTTTTTCGATCGCTTCGATGGCCTCGGCGCTGTTTTGGGCGTTCCTCAGAACAGCCGTCGCGAACACGTCGATGCGCTTGCATTTGAAATACGAGGCATGCTTCAAATGAGACTTGATGGTGGAGGTGGCCTTCTTGATACCGGCAGGGGTGAAGACGCCCTCCGAAACGTAGGCGGCAAGTCCAGCCATTACCTTGTCGTTGGCAAGGCTCGAGAAATCACTGCGTCGATATGCCTTTTGATTGTCGTTCGGAATGGAATAAACGACTAAGCGGATCGAGTTCGAGCCGACGTCGATGACAGCGTAATTGGCCATGAGAATCCTTCGGATGCGTTGCTTTGACAATTCGTTTTCATTGTAGGCAAGCGCCGTCGCGCGTTGGTGTTGAGGCGATGGGTTTCCGCGTTTGGCGGGATTTCGTCGCATCGCCGACGGCGTTTACGGGCGCCTTACAAACGAAACGATGCCGCGTTAATCCGCATGGGCGGTGGTATGATCGGGGAAATGCTGATGGAAAGGGGCGCGTATGCTCGAGACTGTCGACTTCAACGTCGAACCGCTTTCGAAAGAGGATTACAAGCCGGTCTACGATGGGCTTATGCAGAAGCTTATTCTTTTGCAGCAACGGGTGCGCCGGGAAGGCAAACCTGGCGTTGTCGTCTTGTTCGAAGGTTGGGGCGGTGCCGGTAAGGGCAGCCGCATTTCCGACCTTATGTACAACCTCGATGCGCGCGCCACAACCGTTCACGTCACCAAAGACATCGATGAAGAGGGCCTGAAGAAGTTCGCGGGCCGTAAGTACGGCGTCACCGGCTTCTACCCCGACATGAGCGAGTTCTGGGAGGCGCTTGGCGAGCGCGGTTCCACCACTATTTTCGATCGCGGCTGGTACACCACGGCGGTCGAGCGCGACCTGTTCGACACCTATGGCAGCAAGATCAGCGAGTCCGAGGCCAAAGAGCTCGAGGCTGCTCTGGTGAAAAGCGGCGACTCCGCTGCCAACGCGCGCGGCGACCTTCAGAACGACGTGCTGGGAAGCTATCGTCAATACGCGTACAACTTCGAGCACATGCTCGTGGCCGACGGCTACGTCGTGGTGAAATTCTTCGTCCATGTCACCGAGGAGATGCGCCAGAAGCGCATTCAAAAGCTCTATGACGACCCTTCAACTCGTTGGCGCGTCAGCGAGTTCAAGTACCGCCACACTAAGGATTACAAGCGCGAGTACGTGGTTTACGATCGCCTTCTTGAGGGCTCGAACTTCGATTTCGCCCCTTGGACGCTGGTCAACGGCGAAGACAAGCGTCGCGCGAACCTCCTCATCGCCCAAACGCTAGTCGATGCCATCGAGCGCGCGCTCGATCAGGCTCCCGACGCTGCAGCAGAAGCGGCAGCCAAGGCGGCGCTGAAGAACTCGGCAAGCCAGATGATGCCCGAAGGCGAAGGACAGGCTGCTGAAGGGCAGCAGCCCGATGCCGAGGCCGTGCGCGCCCAAGCCGAGGCCATAGCGAAGGAGCAGCAAAGCCTCGCCCCCAAGTCGTCCAAGTTCATCATCATGGCGGGCTACCCGCAGATCGACCACGACTCCCCGAAGCCGTCGCTTGACGAGGAGGAGTACCGCGTCGTCCTGAAGCGCGAGCAGAAGCGTCTGGCTCAGCTTGAAAACGAGATGTATCAGAAGCGCGTGCCCCTTATCCTGATGTTCGAGGGATGGGATGCAGCGGGCAAGGGCGGCGCCATCAAGCGCGTGGCCCAAGCGCTTGACGCTCGCGCTTACACGATCTTCCCAAGTCCGGCTCCCACCAAGCCCGAGCTTGCGCATCCGCACTTGTGGCGTTACTGGACGCGTTTGCCGAAGGCCGGCCATGTCGGTATCTACGACCGCAGCTGGTACGGCCGCGTGCTGGTCGAACGCATCGAGGGCTTTGCCTCCACCGACGAATGGGCGCGCGCGTACGACGAGATCAACGAGTTCGAGTACGAGCTTGTGCAGTGGGGTGCCCTTCTGCTGAAGTTCTGGGTGGACGTCACGCCCGATGAGCAGCTTGCCCGTTTCAAGTCGCGTGAGGCAGACCCCGCACGTCAGTGGAAGATCACCGATGAGGACTGGCGCAACCGCGACAAGTATCCTCAGTACAAGGCTGCCGTCAACGATATGTTCCGCTTGACGTCGACCACGTATGCGCCGTGGGTGCTGCTTGACAGCAACGACAAGCTCTACGCTCGCGTCAAGGTTCTGCAAACGGTCAACGATGCCCTCGAGGCAAGGCTGCGCGACAAGTAAGCCCCACTCTTCGCGACTGCGTTCGCACGCGTCGGCGATGTTCTATGAAGGAGGAAGGCGATGGAGAATATGGTGTTCGGAGTCATCCCCATGGACATGTTCTGGATCGTTCCCGCCATCATGGTGTGCGTAATCGTGTTTTTTGTGGCAAAAGGCTTCATCGACGAGATGAAGCGGAAATGACCTGATCGAACAGGTATTCTGATAGGCGCCTCCTTTTCGGGAGGCGCTTGTGTTTGTTCGCGGGCGCGGTTCTTTCGAACACGCCCCGCTTCTTATTGACGCATCTGCCAAGCGTGGGTGCGGTCGGCGGCATCGATGAATGTGAAAGGACGGGGCATGGCTGGAAAGCATGGTCATGGACGCAACGACTTCGACATGCGCGCTTACTATGGACAGCCGCGTGCCATGAGTTCTGATTACGCTCGGGAGGGTTACGCGCAGAAGGCGCGGCGTCGTCGCAAAGGTCGCGCGTGGACGGTCGTGCTGATCGTTTCGCTTGTGGTTCTGGTCGTCTCCCTTGCGTCGCTTGGCGCAATCGGTTTCAGCTACTGGCAAGGTCAGAAAGCCTACGACCGCGTTTCCCAAGCTGCCGATCTCGACGTCACTTCAAGCAACTCTTTCGACCTCGATTCGTCTATGGTCGATTGGAACGCCCTTTCGGCAATCAACCCCGACATCGTCGCGTGGGTTTACGTCCCGGGCACCAACATCAACTACCCGATGGTCAAAGGCAACGACGACAGTTATTACCTCACGCACGACTTCGAGGGTTCTGCGGGCGGAATCACCAACAACGGTTGCATCTTCCTGCACTACGAAAATGCCAGCGATTTTTCCGACACGGGCAACTTCATTTTCGGGCACCATCTGAACGATGGCACCATGTTCTCGGCGATTTCCGACGAGAAGTCGGTTGCCGAGCATCGCACGGTGTACCTGTTCACGCCTACGGTGAACATGAAGCTGCGTTCGTTCTCGCTTGTCCATTGCGGAGCAAACGACCCGCTTTTGCAGACCGAGTTTTCCAGCGTCGCCGCAAAGCGCACTTACCTTATGGACATCATCGACAGGTCCACCGTTCAAATGAGCGATGTGCCCGATGTTTCGAAGATCGATCAGTTCTTCGCATTCTCCACGTGCGATAATCAGATATCTAACGGCCGCTATGTGATGTTCTGCGCCGTCGAGGAAGTCGGCAGTGCCGCATAAACCGTAACTATTAGGGGGATCAATCGAATGAGTGACGCGATCGTGCCGGGCGAGCTGCCCGATCATCTCGAAGAGGAGTGCGGCGTTTTCGGCATCTTCGCTCCGGGCGAGGATGTTGCGCGCATGACCTGCTTCGGCCTTCAGGCCTTGCAACATCGTGGTCAGGAAAGCGCCGGCATCGCCGTCGGCGATGGCGAGTCCATGATCGTCTCGAAGGACCTTGGCCTGGTCACTCAGGCATTCAACGAGTCCAGCTTGGCGGCGCTTACCGGATACGTTTCCATCGGTCACGTGCGCTATTCCACCAGCAGCTGCTCGGGCGACACCTGGGAAGCTGCCCAGCCCCATATTTCCGCCATCGATGACATGCTCATCGCCTTGGCTCACAACGGCACGTTGGTGAACACCAACGACCTGCGCGTCAAGACGGTCGAAGAGGGCATCCAGCTGCGCGCTGGCACCGACAGCGAGATCGCCGCGAAGCTTATCGGCCTGTACACTCAGCAGACCAGTCACATCCGTTCGGGCATCAAGCGCGCGATGGAGATCATCGAGGGAGCTTACGCCATGGTTCTCGCTTCGCCGACCGCCTTGTACGCGTTCCGCGACCCTAACGGCATCCGCCCGTTGTGCATCGGCACGCTTCCCAACAACCGTGGTTGGGTTGTTTCCAGCGAGACTTGCGGTTTGGACATCGTCGGCGCCACGTACCTGCGTGACGTCGAGCCGGGCGAAGTCATCAAGTTCAGCTTCTCGGGCATGGAAAGCGAGCAGGCGATCGAACCGCGTCGTCGCGCTTCCTGCATCTTCGAGTACGTTTACTTCGCACGCCCTGACAGCAACATCGACGGTCAGAGCGTTTATCAGGCTCGCCGTAACCTCGGCCGTATCATTGCGCGCGAGGCTCCGACCGACGCCGATTTGGTTTTGGGCGTTCCCGATTCGGGCCTGCCCTCCGCACTTGGCTATGCCGAGGAAAGCGGCATCCCGTATTCCGACGGCATCATGAAGAACCGATACGTCGGACGCACGTTCATCCAACCCACGCAGGCCATGCGTCAACTGGGCGTTCGTCTGAAGCTTAACCCCTTGTCCTCGGTGCTTTCCGGCAAGCGCCTGATCGTCATCGACGACTCGGTCGTTCGCGGCAACACCTCGCGCCAACTCGTTCAGATGCTTCGCGATGCCGGCGCTGCCGAGGTTCACTTGCGCATCGTTTCGCCCGAGGTCACGTGGCCCTGCTTCTACGGCATCGACACCGACTCGCGCGAGCAGCTTATCGCGGCCAACATGACCGTGCCCGAGATGTGCGAGTGGATGGGCGCCGATTCGCTGGCGTTCATCTCGGTCGAGGGCCTTCATGCGGCTGTCCCCGACTGCCGCCACGACGGCTTCTGCGACGCCTGCTTCACGGGCGACTATGCGGTTCCCATCCCTGCGGCAATGTCGAAGAAGTCGTTCCTCACCAAGCGCGAGCTGTTCGAGGAGTCGTATTCGAAGGGCGAGCAGGGCGACCCCATCATGCCGTAGGCAGCGCGCCTTTCCAGCGTGATACAATTCCGATAACCCAGACGGGCATATGCCCAAGCTGATATTCCAAGGAGACATCATGGCAGATCAACCTGAAGGCCAGATCACCTACGCAAGCGCAGGCGTCGACATCGAAGAGGGCGCTCGCGCCGTCGACGCAATCAAGAAGACGGTTCACTCCACCTATCGCCCCGAGGTCATCGGCGACATCGGCGGTTTCGGCGGTCTGTTCAGCATCGCTGCTGCTAAGGATATGGAAGAGCCGGTTCTGGTTTCCGGAACCGATGGCGTTGGCACCAAGCTGAAGGTTGCCCAGCTTTCCGGTAAGAACTCCACTGTGGGCATCGACCTGGTTGCCATGTGCGCCAACGACATCCTTGCCACCGGTGCCGAGCCGCTGTTCTTCTTGGACTACGTGGCCACGGGCAAGATCGACTCCACTTCGATGGCCGAGATCGTCGGCGGCATCGGCGAGGGTTGCCGTCAGGCTGGTTGCGCCCTTATCGGCGGCGAGATGGCCGAGCATCCGGGCGTCATGGATCCCGACGATTACGATCTTTCCGGCTTCTGCGTGGGCATCGTTGACAAGGTCAAGATGCTCGATCCCGCAAATGTTGCCGAAGGCGATGTGCTCATCGGCCTTGCTTCCAGCGGCCTTCACTCCAACGGTTATTCCCTTGCGCGCAAGGTTTGCATGGGCGACAGGGGCCTCGACGAGCTTTCCGCTCCGCTTGATCAGCTTGAGGGACAGAGCGTCATTGACGCGCTGCTTACCCCCACGCGTATGTACGTCAAGCCGGTTCGTGCCGTCATCAATCAACTCCCCGGTGCCGTGCATGCGCTTGCTCACATCACCGGCGGCGGCATCACCGAGAATCTGAACCGTGCGCTCAACGACAAGGTGGACGCGCTGGTTGAGGTGGGCACCTGGAAGGTTCCGCCTATCGTTCGCTACGCATGCGATAAGGCAAGCCTGTCCGTCGAAGAGGCCCTGAAGACGTTCAACATGGGTCTAGGTCTGGTTCTCATCGTCGACCCTGCGCAGGTTGACGACGTCATGGCCGCCATCGCCGACGCAGGCGAGACGCCCATGGTCGTGGGCAAGATCGTTCCCGGCACCGGCATTGTCCGTTACCAGAACGAGGACGCCCTGTTCGCGTAGGCATGTTTTCTTTGCGGGCCCGCTGCCGAATCGCGGCGGGCCTTTTCTTGTTTTCGGTGCAAATTCCTAGTGGAAGGCAGGCGGTAAGGTGAAAGACGGCAAACTCAAAGTCGGCGTTTTGGTTTCAGGAAGCGGGACCAATCTTCAGGCCATCATCGATGCGGCAAATGAAGGTCTTCCCGTTGAGGTTGTGCTGGTTGTTTCGTCGCGTCCCGATGCGTACGGCATCGAGCGTGCGAAGGCCGCAGGCATTCCCACGCTGGTTTCGAATCGCGATGTTTACGCCGATCCGCAGGCCGCTGACAAGCGCATTGCCGACGCCCTTGTCGAAGCAGGCGCTCAATATGTGGTTATGGCTGGTTACATGCGCAAGGTCACCCCGGTGCTGCTTAACGCGTTCCCCGACCGCGTGCTGAACCTGCATCCGGCTTTGCTTCCTTCGTTCAAGGGCGCTCATGCCATCGAAGATGCTTGGAATGCGGGCGTGAAAGTGACGGGCGTCACTGTTCACTTGGCAAACGAGGACTATGACAAGGGCCCCATCGTTGCTCAAGAGCCCGTCGCTGTACTTGAGGATGACGATCTGGATTCCCTTGAGGAACGTATCCATCAGGTTGAACACGAGCTGTATCCGCGTGTTCTTGGCTGGATTGCTGAGGGCCGCATGAGCCTTGATGCCGACAGGCATATCCATATCGCTTTGGGGTAGTGGGGAAGCATCATGCATAATCCCAAGGTGGAGCGGGCTCTGTTCGCGGTGTCCGACGTTCAGGAATCCGCGCGTTTTGCCGAACAGCTGCAGAAGCGTTGGGGCGTTGCCGTGTCGTGCGATTCGCAGCTTGTCGATGCGTTCGCTCAGGCGGGTGTGGAAGCGGCGGCAGTGGACCTATCTCTTGGTGCCGAGGGCATCGTTGATGGGTTCGATATGCTGGTTGCAGACGTTCCCGATTTCGACGAGGTTGTTCTTTCGGGGGCGAACTTCCTTGCTTGCATAAAGAGCATCGAGTTGCGTCGCATGGCGCTTCTTCGCGCGGCGGCGAAGCGTTTCGATGAGATCGCCGTCGTGTGCGATTTGGACGACTGCGACGATATCTTGCAGGAGCTTGCCGACAACAAGGGCGCCACGTTGTATGAGACGCGTATCCGCAATGCTTATGACGCGTTTCAATTGTCCAGCGACTACGATTACGACATTGCCGAATGGTTAGGCATTAAGCTTGGAATCGAGTCGCAGCAATAGGCTGCGTGCGTGCAAGCGTTTAGGAATGACGCTTTGAGGCAAGTAAAGAAAGAGCCTTTGCCGAATCGGCGAAGGCTCTTTGCGTTCATGGGGTTGGGATCGGTTCAGGCGCGGGTTTTATAAGTAGGCGAGGTAGCCAAAATAGTTTTCGTATGCCTGGGCGCTGGCGGGAACCTTGAAGGTGACATCTTGCCCGTAGGCCTTCACGCCGATGTAGCTGGGGTCGCTGTACGTGGTGATGGTGGCGTTTGTGCCGTTGGCGTTCACGTCGTACGAACCGGTTGCGGCGGCGCCTTGCGGGGAAGAAACCGCCGTCCAGTTGTTAACATCAAGGTTCGAGATCCCGGCTTGCACTTGATCGGCGGGAATGCCGGTTGCCTGCGAGATCTTGCTTACGTTGTTCTGAAGCGTGTTGTTGACCTTCGACTTCACGCCGCTGGCATCGATTGCCGCATTGAGCGCGGTGGTTTTCGCTGCATCGAAGGGGTTTCCGATCTTGCCGGTTGAGCTGAGAGTTCCGGTGAAGAAGCAGATGGACCCGATGATGACGAGGGCGACGATGGCGCCTGTGATGGTTTTTGCAATTGATTTCAACATGCCCTGCAGTATGACTGACGGTTGTGAAGCCGCTGTGCCGATCACAACCTCACCATCTGAGTTGCCAAAACGTTGCTTTGAAGCCGTTCCGAATGCGATCTTATGGCGATTCGTCGCGAAGTGATAGAAATAGAAGTCTTCAACTTAAAATAGATGCTTGCGCTCGACCGAATCTGTGTTAGTATATTTCCCGCTGTGAGAGCAGCATCGGGTTGTGGCTCAGCTTGGTAGAGCGCTGCGTTCGGGACGCAGAGGTCGCTGGTTCAAATCCAGTCAACCCGACCATCGAATTCAAAGCCGGCGTTTGCGTCGGCTTTTCTATTTGCAGCACACTACCTGTTAGGGTCATCGGCCGACGTCTTCTTGCGCCACCGTGTTTCTTTTATAGGATGCGCCCATTTGCCAGCCAGAAATGGTATTTTATCGGACGCTGACTATTGCAGCGCGAGTTCGCCGGCGCGCCCATTGGCAAGCTGGCTTAACCAAACGATTCGGAGGGTTTGCAATGAAGATCTTCGGTCTTGGCATGCCGGAACTGGTCATCATCCTGCTCGTTGTCTTGCTCATCTTCGGGCCGAAACAGCTTCCCAAGCTGGGTAAGGCGTTCGGCAAGACCGTCAAGGGCCTGCGCGAGGGTGCTCAGGAAGTCAAAGAGGGCATGAAGAGCGAGGAAGTCGCCGAGGAAGCTGATGAAGAGGAAGCTGACGAGGACGAGGTGGAGGAATCCGCCGAAGACGAGGCTCCCAAGAAGGTTAAGAAAGTCGTGAAGAAGAAGGCCGAATAGGTCGCTTCCGTTTAGCAGAAGAGGAAACATGGCTAGCGAAAACGTTATCCTGACGCCGGAAGGGCGCCAGAAGCTCGAGGAAGAGCTGAACTACCTCGAAACCGAGAAGCGCGCTGAGATCGGCGACCGCATCAAGGTCGCTCGCGAGTTCGGCGACATCTCCGAGAACTCCGAGTACGACGACGCCAAGAACGAGCAGGGCATGGTTGAGGCTCGCATCGCCGAGATCAACCATATCCTTTCTGAGGCCACCGTCGTTGCAGCCCCCAAGCGTTCTTCGAAGGTGAACATCGGTTCCACCGTCACCATCGAAATGGGCGGCCGCGAGCGTGTCTTCACCATCGTGGGCGGTGCCGAGGCTGACGTGGCTTCCGGTCGTATCTCCAACGAGTCTCCGGTTGGCGCTGCGCTCATCGGCCACAAGAAGGGCGACGAGATCGAGACCACCGGTCCTACCGGCCGTAAGATTGAGATGAAGATCATCAAGATCGAGCACTAGTCCCACACGGCCTTCTTTTCGAACGCCATGCGAAGGCCCGGCTTAGCTGGGCCTTTTTCATTAATAGGTAAGGAAGAACATGACGCAGGACAACAACCAGGTACAGGCAGAAGCTCTTATCGAGGACGACCCCATCGAGGTGCGCAAGGCCAAGCGCGAGGCGCTGTACGCTGCGGGCAAGCAGCCGTATGGCATGCGCTTCGATTACGACATGCACGTCGATCAGATCAAAGAGAAGTACGCAACGCTCGAAAACGGCGTCACGCTTGACGACCGCGTTAAGGTTGCCGGTCGCATTATGGCCATCCGCAAGCAGGGCAAGATCATGTTCATGGTCCTGCGCGAGCGCGAGGGTGATATCCAGCTGTTCTGCCGCGTCAACTTCCTTGGTGAAGAGGCCTTCGAGGAAATGAAAGACCTCGACATGGGCGACTGGATCGGCGTTGAAGGCAACATCATGCGCTCCAAGCGCGGCGAGCTTTCCATTGCCGTCGATTCGTTCGTGCTTCTTTCGAAGTCGCTTCGCCCTCTGCCCGAGAAATTCCATGGCATCACCGACAAAGAGATGCGCTATCGTCAGCGTTACGTCGACATGGTCATGAACCTCGATGTCAAAGACGTGTTCATCAAGCGCTCGAAGATCATCTCTGCGTGCCGTTCGTATATGAACGCTCAGGGTTATCTCGAGGTCGAAACCCCTATTCTTCAAGAGACGCTTGGCGGAGCGAACGCCAAGCCGTTCATCACGCATTTCAACGCGCTCAATCAGGAGTGCTACCTGCGCATTGCCACCGAGCTTCACTTGAAGCGCCTGCTTGTTGGCGGTCTTGATCGCGTGTACGAAATCGGCCGTCAGTTCCGCAACGAGGGCATGGACGCCACGCACAACCCCGAGTTCACCTCGGTTGAGGCATACTGCGCCTTCTCCGATGTCGAGGGCATGAAAGAGCTGGCCATGGGTTTCATCAAGGCCGGCTTGCATGCCGTCTCCGACACCGAGGTCATCCAGTATCAGGGCAACACCATCGACCTGTCCGGCGTATGGCGCTCCGTCTCTATGGCCGACCTGGTCAGCGAGGTTATTGGCGAGCAGGTTGACATCGACACGCCCGTCGAGCGCTACCGTGAGATCCTCGACGCCAAGCACCTCGAGTGGAACGAGGAGTGGGGCGCTGGCAAAATGCTGTTTACCTTGTACGATGAACTGTGCGAGTCCCAGATCGTCAACCCCACGTTCGTTTGCGACTATCCGGTCGAGGTATCGCCGCTTGCCAAGCGCAAGCCCTCTGATCCGCGCCTGACCGACCGCTTCGAGCTTGTCATCGCCGGTCACGAGTACGCCAACGCCTTCACCGAGCTGAACGACCCCGTCGATCAGGAGTCTCGCTTCGCCGATCAGGTTGCCGCCAAGGCTGCCGGCGATGACGAAGCCATGGAATACGACTACGATTACGTTCGCGCGCTCGAGTACGGCATGCCGCCCGCTGGTGGCATCGGCATCGGCATCGATCGCATGATCATGCTTCTTACCGACCAGCCCGCCATCCGTGACGTGCTTTTGTTCCCGCATATGCGCCCCGAGCGCAATACCAACAACCCGAACAAGACTGCTGCAGCCGCTGCTGCCCAGGCAGCTGTCGAAGCTGACGCTCCGGTTCAAGCCGAGGCATGCGAGGCTGATGAAGTTGAGGTGGTCGACACCGCCGCTGACGAGCGCGATCCTCGCGCAGCAACCGTCGCAGCGCCCGTCGCCGGGCAGAAGGTTGACGCCGGCATCACGCGCGATCAGGCATTCGATCTGCTGAAGGCTCACAACTCCGACGAGTTCCACATCCATCACGGTCTCACGCTCGAGGCGCTCATGCGTTACTACGCGCAGAAGCACGACCCTGAGAACATCGACTTCTGGGGCATCGTTGGCCTTTTACATGACATCGATTGGGAAGAGTTCCCGACTGCTGCCGATCACACGCTCAAGGCTGCCGAGATGCTCGAGCAGGCAGGCGCCAATCCCATTCTCACGCGTTGTATCCAGACGCATAACTCCGATCTGAACGAGAACCTCCCGGTTCCCGAGTGCAAGATGGAGAAGGTTCTGTTCGCTTGCGACGAGCTTTCCGGCCTTATCCAGGCGTGCGTTTTGATGCGTCCCAGCAAGTCGGTTCAGGACTTCAGCGTTAAGAGCCTTAAGAAGAAGTTCAAGGACAAGAAGTTCGCCGCCGGTTGCAACCGCGACAACATCACGCGCGGCGCAGCTATCAACGACATGGAGCTCGACGACCTGTTTGCCAGCGTCATCGAGGCCATGAAGGAAACCGATCCCGACAAGGATTCCTTTCAGGCTTAGCCGCCTATAGCTCCTTCTTTTTACGGAACGGTTTCAAAACCATCGGCTATCCGTGTGGCTTTGGCACTCGTGCTAATCGAGTGCTAGTATCAGAATCGGAAAACTCGGCGGCGGGGCGAATCGACCCCGCCGCCTTGCCATCAAGCGTGTTCGTAAAGTCTCGAGTTAGGATCATCCATGTCTTTCGAGAAATTCACCGACAAGGCTCGCAAGGTTCTGGTCCTTGCTCAGGAAGAGGCCCGCAAGCTCAACCAGCCGTATGTCGGAACCGAGCATATCCTGCTCGGCCTTATCCAGGAAAAGGACGGCCTTGCCGCGCAGGCGCTCGAGCGTCTGAACGTTAAGTACGATGACACCGTGCAGGCAATCCGTCAGGCCGTCGTCATCGACGCCGACGCCGACGTTTCCGGTCATCTGTCGTTCACGCCGCGCGTGAAGCGTGTTCTTGAGAACGCTATGCGCGAGGCCATGCAGATGGGTCAAAGCTACATCTCCACCGAGCACTTGCTGCTGGGCATCGTCCGCGAGGGCGAGGGCACGGCGCTTGACGTGCTGGGGCGCATGGGCGTTTCCGGCGATGATGTGCGCGGTGCTTTGAACGACTTGGTCGGTCAAAGCCCGGTGTACGCCGGCCGCAGCCCTTTCGCATCCACCTCTTCTTCCAGCGACATGCTGAAGGAATTCGGCACCGACCTTACCAAGAAGGCACGCGAGGGCGCTCTTGACCCCGTTATCGGCCGCGCCGGCGAGATCGAGCGCATCATGCAGATCCTTTCGCGCCGCCAGAAGAACAACCCGCTTCTCATCGGCGAGCCGGGCGTTGGCAAAACCGCCGTCGTTGAGGGCTTGGCTCAGCTCATCGTTTCCAACCAGGTTCCCGACATCCTGCGCGACAAGCGTCTGATCACGCTTGACATCTCTGCGCTGGTCGCCGGTTCCAAGTACCGCGGCGAATTCGAGGACCGCCTGAAGAAATGCATCAAAGAGGTTCAGGAGGCGGGCGACGTCATCCTGTTCATCGACGAGATCCACACTCTGATCGGTGCGGGTTCCGCCGAAGGCTCCATCGATGCCGCAGCCATCCTCAAGCCGCCGCTGTCCCGTGGCGAGATTCAGGTCATCGGCGCCACTACCATCGACGAATACCGCAAGCACCTTGAGAAGGACTCCGCGCTCGAGCGCCGCTTCCAGCCCATCACCGTTGGCGAGCCCAACGAAGAGCAGGCCACGCGCATCCTCGAAGGCCTGCGCGATCGCTACGAAGAGCACCATCACGTCCGTTTCACCGACGAGGCGCTTCAAGCCGCCGTGCAGCTTTCCGACCGCTACATTCAGGATCGTTTCCTTCCCGACAAGGCCGTCGACGTCATCGACGAGGCCGGCGCGCGCATGCGCATCCGCAACATGACGCTTCCGCCCGAGCTGCGCGATCTGGATGACAGGCTGCGCCACGTGAAGGGCGAGAAGGAAACCGCTATCGCCGATCAAGACTTCGAGCGCGCTGCCGAGCTGCGCGACGAGGAAACCAAGCTCAAGGCCGAGCGCGACGCCGCTCAGAAAGACTGGGAAGAGAATTCCTCCAAGCAAGTTCAGGAGGTTTCCGTTCAAGATATCGCCGACGTCGTCTCGATGACCACCGGCGTTCCCGTTTCCAATCTGACCGAGGCCGAAACCGACAAGCTCCTGCGTATGGAAGGCGTTCTTCATGAGCGCGTCATCGGCCAGGACGAGGCGGTCACGGCTCTTTCCAAGGCTATCCGTCGTTCGCGTGCGGGCTTGAAAGATCCCAAGCGTCCTGCCGGTTCGTTCATCTTCTCGGGCCCTTCGGGCGTCGGTAAGACCGAGCTCGCGAAGGCGTTGGCCGAGTTCCTGTTCAACAGCGAAGAGGCGCTGATCTCGTTCGATATGTCCGAGTACATGGAGAAGCACACGGTTTCGCGTCTGGTTGGCGCCCCTCCGGGATACGTTGGCTACGACGAGGGCGGCGAGCTTACCAAGGCCGTTCGCCAGCGCCCGTATTCGGTGGTGCTGTTCGACGAGATCGAGAAGGCTCACCCTGATGTCTTCAACATCCTGCTTCAGATCCTTGAAGAGGGTCGTTTGACCGATGGTCAGGGCCGCACCGTCGACTTCCGCAACACCGTCATCATCATGACCAGCAACGTCGGCGCCCGTGACATCTCCGAGACGCAGACGCTTGGCTTCTCGACCGATCCTTCCGCCGGCCTTTCCGACAAGGAAATCCGCGGTCGCGTTATGGGCGAGCTGAAGAAGCTGTTCCGCCCCGAGTTCCTGAACCGTGTTGACGAAATCATCGTTTTCAAGAGCCTTTCTGATGACGAGCTGATCCAGATCGTTCGTCTGATGGTGGCTGACCTGCGCGAGCGCATGATCGCCATGGGCATGTCCATCAACTTGACCGACGCAGCTTGCGCGCTTATCGCCAAGAACGGCACCGACCGCGTGTTCGGCGCTCGTCCGCTGCGTCGCGAGATCCAAAGCAAGCTGGAAGACCCGCTGTCTGAGCAGATCCTCGAGGGCAAGTGGAGCGCCGGCTCCATCGTTAACGTCGATGTCGACGAAACCGGTGAGAAGCTGGTCTTTGCGGCCGGCCAGGGCGAGATCCCTGCTCCGCGCAAGCGCGACGGCATCGCTCGCGAAACCGACCTTTTGCTTCGCGACTACAACCTGGGTCATGCGGGCGCTCCCTCAGGCGGCCTTCCTGCGGCTGGCGGCGCTGCCGACTAACCTTCTTTTCGACAATTGCGTGCGCGCTTCGGCGCGCTCGCGGTAGTATGGTTCCATCGAAAAAGACGGCAGAAAAGGAACGCCATGTCTCAAATCACTGATCCTGCATCGCGCATGAACGCGGTGGACAGCGTCGACGTGCTTGACATCCCCGATGCTGCTCGCACCAAGCGTGATTCTGATATCGATCTCGAAACGCTTCGATCTTCTCTTCGTTGCATTACGGGCAAGGTGGACAAGCATCCTAAAACCGCTGTCATCATCTTGGCTGGCGGTTCGGGCGAGCGCTTCGGCAAAGAAGGCGGCAAGCAGCTGGTCGAGATCGCCGGCAAGCCGGTTCTCACGTGGTCTGCCGAGGCATTCGATGCCGTTGGCGACGTTGGCCTCATTGTCGTCGTGTGTCCCGAGGAACGCGCTGACGAGTATCTGAAACGCGCCATCGATCCGTTCCCGTTCGTCACCCCGGTCGTCGTTGCTCCTTCAGGCCCCTCGCGCCAAGAGTCGGCGTTCTCGGGTCTTGAGTTCGTCCCCGAGGAATTCGAGTGCGTCATCCTTCATGACGGTGCGCGTCCGCTGGTCACCCCCGAGCTTATCTCGCACACCATTGCCATGCTCAAGGGCAACAGCGATTGCGACGGCGCTGTGGTGGCTTGTCCTGCGGTTGACACGCTCAAGGTTGTCGAGAACGGCATCATCGTGGGCACCCCCGACCGCAGCGTTTTCTGGAACGCCCAGACGCCCCAGATCTTCCGCTCGGGCATCTATCGCCGTGCTCATGCCTCGGCGTTGTCCGACGGCTTCGTTGGCACCGACGACTCCGCGCTTATCGAGCGTTTGGGCGGACGTGTGCTGGTGGTCGAGGGCAAGCGCGACAACTTGAAGCTCACGTATCCTGAAGATTACGATCTTCTCGAGGCCGCGGTCATCCGTTTGTATCAAAAGGAATGCAAGTAATGGCCGGCGAATCCACGGTCGCACCCAAGCCGATCGCTTCCGAGCCGTTCGATCCCATGCGATTGCGCGTGGGGCAGGGCATGGATGTTCATGCCTTGGTCGAAGGCCGCAAGCTTATTCTTGGCGGGGTTGAGATCCCTCATACGCTGGGTCTTTTGGGCCATTCCGATGCTGACGTGCTTGCGCATGCCGTTTCCGATGCTTTGCTTGGCGCCATCCGTGGCGGTGACATCGGGAAGTTGTTCCCCGACACCGACCCGGCATACGCGGGAGCCGATTCTATGGTTCTGCTTTCGCATGTGGCGCAGGTCGTTCGCGACGCGGGCTATCGCATCATCGACGTCGACACGGTCGTTGCCGCTCAGGCGCCCAAGCTCAGCCCTCATCGCGAGAGGATGCGCGCCAATTTGGCTCAGGCTATGGGCATCCCGATTGACAACGTCGGCGTGAAGGCAACCACCACTGAGCATTTGGGTTTCGAAGGCCGCGAAGAGGGCATTTCAGCCACGGCCGTTTGCTTGCTGTATAAAGATCAGGCATAGGTCCTGAACAGGGAGACAATATGATTTCTATTTACGATACCGCGCTGCACGCGAAGGTTAAGCTCGAGTCCTTGGAGCTGGGCAAGATCCGTATGTACGTTTGCGGCCCGACCGTTTACAACTACATCCACATCGGCAACGCGCGCACCTTCATTTCATTTGACGTGATCAGGCGCTATCTTGAGTGGCGCGGCTTCGAGGTCGTGTACATCTCGAATGTCACCGACGTCGACGACAAGATCATCAAGAAGGCAAACGAGGAAGGCCGTACCGCGGCAGAGGTTGCCGAGCAGTACACCAAGGCGTTCATCGAGGACATGCATTCCGTCAATGTCAAAGACCCTACGGTTCGCCCGAAGGCAACCGAGGAAATCGATACGATGATCGAGCTGGTTTCCCAGCTTATCGAGCGCGGTCATGCCTACGAGGCTGACGGCGACGTGTACTTCAGCGTCCGCTCGTTCGATCAGTACGGTCAGCTTTCGGGGCGCAACATCGACGAGATGGAGGCAGGTCATCGCGATCTGCGCACCGAAGGCATCGAGGATCGCAAGAAGGACCCGCTTGACTTTGCCGTATGGAAGGCCGCAAAGCCCGGTGAGCCCGCATGGGATTCGCCTTGGGGCAAGGGCCGCCCCGGCTGGCACATCGAGTGCTCCGCGATGTCTCGCAAGTACCTGGGTCTTCCGTTTGACATCCATGGCGGCGGCGCCGACTTGGTGTTCCCGCACCACGAGAACGAGCGCGCTCAGTCCATGGCGGCAACCGGCTGCGAGTTCTCGAAACATTGGATGCACGGCGGCATGCTCCAAATCAATTCCGAGAAGATGAGCAAGTCGCTTGGCAACTTCAAGCTGCTGCGCGACGTGCTGAAGACTACCGACCCGAACGACCTGCGCTTCCTTATGCTGCAGACGCACTACCGCAGCCCGCTTGACTTCTCGCAGGATCGTCTGGACGAGGCTCATACGGCGCTTGGCCGCATCGTGAATGCCATCAAGAACATCGATTGGCTGCTTCAGGCCGACGATGCTGCTGCCGACTCGCTCGATCCCGAGCAGATCGCTCCCATCATGCGCGAGTCCAGCCTCGCATTCATCGAGTCCATGGATGACGACTTCAACACGCCCAAGGCTTTGGGCAGTGTTTTTGAGTTCGTCTCGAACGCTAATGCCCTGTTTGACGGCAAGCAGCTTTCCGCCGCCGACAAGACCATCGCCATCGCCATGCGCGATCAGATCATCGAGTCGCTTTCGGTTTTGGGTATCGACATGCAGGCTGCGTTGTCTGCGAAGGAGGACGATGCCGAGTCTTATCCTGCCGAGCTTCTGTCTCTTGCTCAGGAGATCGCCGGCTATGCGGGCGACAACGGCGAAGAGGCTGCAGCTGCCCTGATCGCCGCTCGCGCTGACGCTCGCGCTCAGAAGGATTGGCCGCGCGCCGATGCGATTCGCGATCGTTTGGCCGAGCTGGGCTTCATTTTGAAAGACACTCCGCAGGGCTGCCGTTTGGAGCGTGCATAGGCGCGTGGGTGAAGAATCTCTTTTGAATTGCAAGGTGCCGACGGCCGGACTGCAGATCGGCGAGGCTTCCCCGTTGAAGCTTCCCGAGCTGCTGGCTCCGGCCGGCGGTCCTTCTCAGCTTCAGGCCGCTATCCGTTTCGGCGCCGATGCCGTATACCTTGCCGTCGATCGCTTCGGCATGCGCGCTCGCGCAGATAACTTCCGCTTGGACGAGATCGCAAACGTGGTTTCCTTCGCCCATGCACGTGGGGTGAAGGTTCACGTCACGCTGAACATCCTCATGGGTCGCGATGACATCGCCACGTTGCCCGCGTATTGCGAGGCGCTTGATGCGACGGGGGTCGACGCGTTCATCATCGGCGACATGGGTGCTTTCTCGATCGCCCGCAAGCACGCGCCTCATGTCGATCTTCATGTCAGCACCCAGGCGTCGGTCATGAATGCCGAGGCTGCGCGCGTATGGCACGAGCTGGGCGCCAAGCGCGTGGTATGCGCGCGCGAGATGAGCTTGGAAGACATTGCGGCTTTGAAGGCCGATGCTCCGCGCGATCTCGAGATTGAGGCCTTCGTGCACGGTGCCATGTGCATGGCTTATTCGGGCCGCTGCTTGCTTTCGGCGGGAATGACCGGCCGCTCAGGCAATAAGGGCGCATGCGCTCAATCCTGTCGTTGGAGCTATGCCTTGGTGGAAGAGAAGCGGCCGGGCGAGTATTTCCCTATCGAGGAAGATCAGACGGGTTCGTTCATCCTGAACGCGCAAGATCTGAATATGATCGAGCATATCGACGAGCTTCGTCGTGCAGGCGTCGACTCCTTGAAAATCGAGGGACGCAACAAGCGTGCTTTTTATGTTGCCACCGTCGTGCATGCATATCGTCAGGCTCTTGATGGGGGAGACGTTGAATCGGCTGCGCGCGAGTTGCTTTCGATTTCGCATCGACCTTACTCAACGGGTTTCTATTACGGTCGCGCTACGCAGTCGCCTGAACGAGACGGGTACGTGAAAGAGTGCGTGCACGTTGCCACGGTGGAGGAGTGCGAGGCTGCCGAGCCCGACTCGGACGGCAATCCGCTCTGGCGTGTTACGGCGGCTTGCCATAACGCCTTCGAAGAAGGTGGCCAGCTTGAAGTTCTGTCGCCGCATCGTGATGTGTCCACGGTGAACCCTCGCGCTATTGCGTGGCTGGCTCCGGCAGATGGCGGCAAGCCGTTTGTGGAGCGCGGTGAGGTTTCGCTTGAGGATGTGCGTGCTAACTCGGTGGAGTTCCCTGTTGCCAAGGCCAACCGCTCGAAAGAACACTACGTATTCTTCGTTGGGTCTAAGCTTCTGCCGGGCGACTATCTCAGTCGTCGTTTGTAGCGGACGGTATTCGCTTGCATGCGCGGTCCGAGGGTCTTTCTAACATGCATTCGGCTTGTTTTCGATCGGCTAACGGCGCTTAACTACCAGGCGCCGTTTTTCATCTTCGCTGCGTTCGAGTGGCGCTAATCGTCTTCAGGCGAAATTAATTCACAATCCGACCACAAATGCGCTCTTCAATTGCTATGATTAGTTCACCGTATTTAGTTGAACCTGGAAAACAGGAGGTCGCTATGGGACTTAAGGCAGCTGATGCTCTCGAGATATCTCTCGAGGAGCTCCCCAATTACCTTCATGCGAACCATTCGGTTTACATGGATGTCGACGGTGCGAGCTATTACCTGTCCGATGTGAACGACAGCTACTGGCGTGCGCAGGATACGTCCAAGCTGAACGACAAGGGCCATTACGTTGACTGCAGCGAATTGGTTCCCACGCTCTCTGAGTTCTTGACGCTTCCGTTCAAAGACGGCAAGTCGGTCAACGACCTTGCAGGCGAGGCTACGTTCTATGCATCGGTGAAACCCGAGTAGGGAACGCTGTAAACACAATCGAATATCGAATCGGCCCGCTTCCGAGCGGGCCTTTTTTGTGCTTGCAGTGTGGCCGCAGACAATTGTGGACTCACGGGTTCAAGCTGGCCGCAGCCAATCGCGAAGCTATAGGTTCAACCGTAATAGGTTGCGGTCCCCGCGTTTTACGATGCGTCGCCTTCGGCGCTCTCGCTGCGGACAGCTTCAGCGGCTTGTTTAGTGCGGGCCTCCCTTGTTCGTGGGTCGTTTTGAGCCTCTTCGATGAAGCGTGCGGTGAGTCCCGTGCGCGTTTGGGTGCCCGTCTTCTTGTACAGCGAGGTGAGATGGTGCTGAACAGTGCGCAAGCCCACGCCCAGCTCTGCTGCGACGTGCTTGAGCGGCCGCTCATCCGAGACCACTGCGGCGAGAACGTCGCTTTCCCGTTTCGTGAGTCCATACGATTCGCAAAACGCTGCAAGGGTCTCCTCGGGGCTTCGCGGGGAAGCCTGTTCGGGGGATTCTCGGCCGGTATCCTTCACACTCTCATGGTCGGGCGTTTCTTCGGCGTCTGTCGATTTTTCGGAATACGATGAGATGCGCTCTTCATAGTCGGGGGTGAGCATTCCTGCGCGCGTCATCAAGATGAGAACAGCCGCGAACAGCACAAAGGCGAGCGAAGTGAGTGCCTGGTCATTGGCTTGTGCGAGGACGGCCGAAGGAATCGTGACGACCAGCACGACAACGTTGCTGATAATCTTCCCCATTCCCGCCCAAAGTTGGGGAACTCGCATATAAGCCGCGAGCCAGATGAACAGTGATAAGTAGAAAACGGCGAAGATCCCCGATCCTGCGTAGAACACAACGCGGCAGACCGTGATATTCAAGCCCGACCCCGCGGCGAGCGCTGCGGCCATTGCGAGGAATGCGACGCAAAGAACCACCGTTCCCATATGGCGACGGCGATCAATATCGAAGAAAACGCCTGCAGCGACTCCGCAGACCGCAACAACAAGCCGCGGCCAGACTTCGGCGTACTGGTTGACCCAGGGGGTTCCGAGTGAAGTTACGCTGTTGAGGACGTTAAATAGCACCGCGAGCAGAATGGTAAGCGCGACAAGCTGGATAGCGAACCATCGCGGTTCCTGAAGATTGGGCGGTGCGACGGCTCCCCGAAGATCGAGGATCTTGCGAGGATATATCGGGTTGCCCATGCGGTCCACCGCTGCCCCCTCATGGGGTACCTGAAGCGATGGCCAGCCGAAGAGCGCCACGAGCGAGAAGACGACGATGCCAAGGCCTAAAAAGGCAGCGTCTCCCGCTCTTCCCAATGGAATGTGGAAGCAAATCAAATGCAGAAGGATACCTGCGGCGTGAGCGAGCGCAACGCAGGTGATCAGGCGGTTGCTTTGCGCAAGCATCATCGCCACGCCGAAATAAGCGTCGCCGCCGAGGACGCCCATAATGAAAAACGAGAGATAACCAGCCCCGACAATCGCGATGGGCGAGGAGGTCGTCGCCGCAACGATGAGGCTCGCAACCCAAAGGATGGCGAAAACGAGGGCCGTGCCCCGCCGTTTTCTTCGAGAAAGCTTCAAGCTATAGAGCGGATAGCAAAGAAATCCTAAGGCATTGAGTCCCATTATCGGGGCAATTGTTGTAGCAAACCCGGGCTCAAGCGAAAAGGACGACATGCTTGTGAGGTAAAACGAGCTGCTCTCGAGAAAAATGAAGTAGAAGAGCGCGAGCGAAACCATCGCGATAAAGGTATTTTTCGCAATGGCGTTCATAAATAGTCTTTCCCGATTCCTGATTGAACAGTTTTCCTCTGAGCGACATTATACAGGTTGAAAGCGGGTTAGGTGATTGTGGTATCGTGAACAATCCTTTCAGGGGGGACATTTTGGCCGAGGCGCCGAAATCGCCGCAAATCGGGATACTTCGCGTCCTGTTCCTTTTCGAAAATGCGGACATTCGATGAGAATAGATAGCGAGAACTCACAAAGGGGCTTTCGTATATACGAAAGCCCCTTGCGTATCTACGAACGTTACCCTCTCACCCATTTCCCCTCATGATGGAAGGGTAGCAGTGCGCAAGTCGATGCGCGTATACGAGGAGAGGAGAAATAAATGAAGACGGGAATAAGAGAGGTGCCGTTTCTGGCGCGAGACAACGTCGAGCACGCGAGGATTCCGGGACAAGGGGGACGGAGGTTCCATCATGAAACGCACCAAGATTCGTAACATCTTGCTTTCAGCGCTTCTCGCGCTGACTGTCGGCATGCCGACGCTTTCGTTTGCCGATGAGGGCGCTTCTGCGGAACCGGGTGCGTCGGGCGCAGGCACTACACCCTATGCCGCAGGCGATAAGGACACGGTAGCCGATCCCAATACGACAAGCACGTAGAGGGATTGGGGCCTGGACTACTCGACCAAGAGCGTCGGCCGCATCTGGACTGACAAAACGGTGTCGACCGAGGACATCGCCCTGACGGGTGCCGACGGGACGATTACGATCGAGAAGAGCCCCAAGGCAGATTTCCTCACGGCGTTCTCGGCGCTTTCGTCCACATCTAATCTGAAATCGAAGATCGCGCAGCCGCTCGACATCGTGCTGGTGCTCGACGCATCGGGCTCGATGGACGACCCTATGGGCAATAGCGATAGCACAAAGAGGATTGATGCGCTCAAGACTGCGGCGAACTCGTTTATCGACGAGATTGCGAAGCAGAACGCGAACATAAGCGACCCTGCCCAGCAGCATCAGGTTTCACTCGTGAAGTTTTCGGGGGAGAAGAGCAATCAGGTTGGTAACGATACCTATCGCGATGGCGGGTACACCTACAACTACAGCCAGGTGATGAAGAACCTGACCTCGTGCGTCGGGTCATCGGCGGACGACTTGAAGTCGACCGTCAATGCCATTAAGCCTGCCGGCGCGACGCGGGCCGACTATGGATTGCAGCTTGCAGCTGACCAGACGTCGGGTCGCGAGGACGCCAAGAAGATTGTGGTGTTCTTCACCGATGGTTCGCCGACGAAGAGTAGTGGTTTTGAAGACAACGTGGCAAGCTCGGCTGTCTCCGCTGCTAAGTCGATGAAGGATGCGGGGGCGACCATTTACTCCGTCGGCATCTTCGGCGGCGCGAACCCTTCGGCCGATCCTGCAAATAACGATACCAGTCGTGAGAACAAATTCATGCACGCCGTGTCGAGCAACTACCCTACGGCCAGCTATACCAATCAAGGTTTCATATTCGACAATTGGGTTTGGGACTTCGGCCCTCGCGCGACCGATTCCGACTTCTATAAAGCAGCTTCGAATGCTGCCGACCTGAAGACCCTCTTCGACGAGATTTCCCAGGAGATCACAAGCTCGACGGGCCACCCCACCGAAGTGCAGCAGGGCTATAACCCTTCGAATTCGGGATACATCACCTTCACCGACCAGCTCGGCGACTACATGAAGGTCGATTCGTTCACGACAATCGTGTTCGCGAAGCAGCTGTTCCAAAATCCAGTGAAATCGACGAGTGGAAACGTCGACACGTACACCTTCTCAGGCGAAGCGGGCAACGTGCTTTATCCTTCGGGCAATTTGAGCTCGATCGTTATCACGGTGACCAAATCAGACGATTTGGCGACGGGCGACTTAGTCGAAGTGAAGATTCCGGCGTCGCTCATCCCGCTGCGCCATTTCCAGATTGACGAATCGACTGGTACGGGCCATGTCGACATGACGTTCCCTATCCGCGTGTTCTTCGAGTCGAGCGTGAAGGAAGACGTGGAGAGCGCCTTGGCGAATCCTGATGCGGCGCTTGCCGCCTATATCGAGGCGAACACGACGGGTGACGGCGTGGCGTTCTACGCGAACAAGTGGAACGGTGGGGAAGACGGCGGCGTCCTGGCAACGTTCACCCCCGCAAAATCCAACAGCTACTACTACATGACCGAGGAAACGCCGATTTACACGGATGAGGCGTGCACGGTGCCGGCCAAGGGCGCATTGAGCGCAGACGGCACATATCAGTACAAGCGCAGCTGGTACAAGATCAACAACGGGAAGGCGACGCTGCAGTCTGGCGCCATCCAGTTCTCGGGCAACATTCCCGAGGCGTGGCTTGGCTATATCGGCACCGACGCTTCTGGCAACGCGGTGTTCAAATCGGGTGCCCCACGTTTGACCTATATCAACGAGCTGCGCACGCTCAAGGACGACAATCCGACGGCAACGGCGGCGACGGTGCTCAACCCCGTGTGGTCGGGGAGCAATGTCGCCTGCCATCTGGGCAATAACGGAAAGCTTGTCATCGAGAAGCCGGGTACGCTGGCTATCTCCAAGTCGCTGGTCGTCCCCGAGGGTTACGATCGCGCCGAGTTTAGCAACGACACGTTCACCTTTACCATCGAGATTGACAAGGCGAAGGGGCAGGAATTCCCCGCCGAAGTCCGCGATGCGAACAACGAGCCCGTGGGCGATGCGTTCATCATCGCGTTTGACAGCAACGGCAAGGCGACGCACTCGCTCAAGGACGGCGAGACGCTCTACGTCCGCGGTTTGAGCGCGGGCTGGGAATACCTCGTCAGCGAGCAGCCTACGACTGGTTTCGATCAGATAGCTCCTGCGGAAAACAATGACCCGCGAGCTGCGACGGGAACGATCGCTGCTGGTACGCAGGCGAAGGCTGAATTCACCAACGCCTATCGTCCGAGCGGCACGCTCGATAACGACAAGGCCCTTGCCGTCAAGAAGGTGTTGAACGGTCGTAGCTGGACCGACAACGACGTCTTCCGCTTCATCCTTACCCCGGTGACTGACAACGCTCCGATGCCGCTTGACGAGAATGGCGAGCCTAATGGCGTGCTTACCCTCACCAAGCAGGATTTGGCTGGCGGCGGTTATGCTGCTGGCACGTTCGGTAACATCACTTACACGAAGCCCGGTACGTACGTTTATGAGATCAGCGAGGATCAGAGCGTGGGCGCCGGAGCTGGCATGTCCTTGTCGCAGGCGCGCTATCGCGTGATCGTCACGGTGACCGAAGAGCTTGCGGGGCAGGGCGACGATGCCATCCATCAGGGCATACTGAACGTGTCGAGCGCCATGGTGCAAATCACCGACGACGACGGCGAGACCGTCCAGTCTGATGACGGCGTCGACGCCGCAACGTTCACCAACGAGTTCGCCGCGAGGGAAGCGAAATGGAACCCTGCGGTGAAGAAGGAATACACCGACAACTCGGGTACGAATCCCCTTGCGCGCGGTATGTTCAACTTCCGCATCGAGCCGGCCACGAATAACGCCCCGATGCCCGCAAACCCAATCGGTGAAGTTAACGCCGATGGCAGTGTGACGTTCGAGGACATCGTCTTCACGGGCGACATGATCAGCAAGTCGTTCAAGTATCGCATCACCGAGGTGGTGCAGGATGGTGCTGGCAACTGGATCAACGTTGCCGAAGCCGATAAATCCCTGCTGCAGACGGGGATGACTTACGATAAGTCCACGTGGGTTGTCACGGTGGACATTGCGAGTGAGGAAGTCGACGGTGAACAGGTCGTGGTTTGGGCGGCGAGCTACCAGCTTGCCGACGCGGCGCAAGGCTCTCCGGCCGAACCGCTCGCAACCTTCCGCAATTCCTATACGCCTGAATCCGTGAGCGTTCCCGCCGAGGACTTCGCGGCGGGCACCAAGACCCTCACTGGGCGCGACATGCTTTCGAACGAGACTTTCGGGTTCGTGCTGCTCCCTGCCGATGATGCGACGCAGTCTGCCATCGCGAACGGCGCTGTTCGCCTGACGAGTACCGACGCTGTTGCGCTGCGAGGGATGAACGGCCAAGCGGTCGACTTCTCCTTCGGCGATGCGACGTTCGCCAAGCCGGGTACGTACGCCTTCATGGTGCGCGAGAATTCATGGAACAGCCAGCGGATTCCCGCTGATGGCACGCAGGGCATGACGTTCGATCGCCATACCGCCACGATCGTGGTGACGGTGACCGACAACAACGGCGTGCTTGCGGCAACGCGGACGGTCGAGAACTCGCTTGACTTCACCAACCGTTATACGGCGGAAGGCGACTACGCTGGACTCGTCCTGAGCAAGACGCTCAATGGTCGCGATATGGGCCAGGGCGAATTCACTTTCCACATCGCTGGCACCAATGACGCTGCTGCAGTGTTGCTCGGCGGCGACGGCACGCGTACGTTTGTGAATTCCGAGCCCCGTGCTGCGGGCGTTGCGTACGAGGCGACCCTGCTTACCGACCTGCACTTCACGCAGGATGACGCGGGCAAGACGTTCACCTTCGATGTGTTCGAGAACGTGCCTTCCATCGGGGCGCCTGGCATGACGTATGACAAGACGATGCATAGCGTTGCGATCAGTGTTGCTTCCGACAACGCGGGCGCGCTTGTGATAACGACCACGGTCGACGGCGCGGCTGGCAACAAGGTTTCTTTCACGAATACCTATGAAGCCGATCCTGCAGTGTTCGATACGCAAGCGGAATTCGGGCTGTACAAGGTGCTCGAGGGACGCGATTGGCAAGCAAACGATGCATTCAGCTTCCTGCTTGAGCCTCTGATCATGGGTGCCCCGCTACCGGGCGATACCATCGTGACGGTCGGTGCCGATAGGGTTGACCCCGCTACGGGCCATGCCTCGATTTCGTTTGGGAACATCACGTATAATCAGGTCGGTGTTTATAAGTACCGCGTGACCGAGGCGAATGCTGGGCATATCATCGGTGGTGTTCAGTACTCGAGCAATGCCGCTGAGTTTACGGTGACGGTAACCGACCTTGATGAAAACGGCGTCCATACGGGCAAGCTTGTGGCAACCGCCCAGCTCACGACTACGCCCAACACGCGCGAGTTCACGAATGTTGCCGGCTTCGAGTACGACGACAATCAGATCCCCACGCGTTCAAACGCTTCACGAACAACTCAACGGTCGAAATGCCGGACATGACGGGGCTGTTTACCTTCGAGCTGACCGCTGCTGAGGAGAATGCTCCGATGCCTGCGGCAACGACGGCGCACAACGCTGCCGACGGGTCGGTCGATTTCGGTGTGATCAACTTCGATGCAAGCCTGTTTGACAACAGTCCTATCGTGATCAACAGCGCAGCCGCCACCGATGCCAAGCCTGTTGCGAGCGAATCGAACGCAGCTGTCAAGGCAGTGGCGAGTGATGTCCCTGCAGCAGACGCTGTGCCGGCACCTGCAGCAGACGCCGCGGCAGCATCCACGGCTGGCGCGTTGACGTCTGATTCGGACGATGGTGCTAAGGGCGAGGGAAGCGCACCTGCTGACACGAAGGCTGCTCCTGCTGCTGATGTCGCTGCAGTTCCTGCGGCAAACGATGCGGCAGCGCCTGCGGGCGATGTTCCGACGACCGACAATCCGCCTGTTGATGTCAATACGCTCGTGTTCCACTACACCATCACCGAGAAGGCGGGTGGACATGTTGACGTGACGAACGATCCGAACCCCACTTTCATCTTCGAGGTTACGGTGACCAGGGGCAACGATGGCAACGTCAGGGCGAATGTGACCAACGTGCAAGATTACGTGAAGGGCACGCCGCTGCGCACCTTCACCAATACCTATACGTATACGCCGCCGGTTATCCCCGATCCTGATCCTATTTTCGCTGCTCCCGTAGCGAAGAAGATCCTCGAGGGTCGCGCACTGGTTGCAGGCGAGTTCTCCTTCGAGTTGCTTGAGAATGGCAAGGTCGTCTCCACGGGCACCAACGATGCAGATGGGAACGTGATGTTCTCGGACATCGAGTTTACCGAGGCGGGCACACACATCTACACGATGCGCGAGATCGGCGCGGGCACCACGGCTGTCGGCGTTACCTATGACGCGACGACGTATCAGGTCATGGCCACTGTCGTGGAGATCGACAACGAGCTGAGGGTTGACTTTGCTCTCGATGGCGCTGATGCGGCTGTGTTCAAGAACGCGTATGCGGCCAAGGGCACGACGGTGATTATCGGTGCGACGAAGACCCTCGACGGTCGTACGCTCGCGGCGGGCGAGTTCACCTTCAAGTTGACGGGCGCTGACGGGCGCACGCACGAGGCGAAGAATGCCGCTGACGGTCGCATCGAGTTCACCGCGATCGATTTCGACAAGGTCGGAACGTACGATTTCACGCTGGTCGAGGTGAACGACGGGCAGGCTGGCATCACCTACGACGACTGCTCGTATAAGGTGACCGTTGCTGTGACCGATGATGGCAGGGGCAATCTAGTTGCGAATGTGACTTGGCCGAACGGAACGCCTCCGACGTTCAAGAACATTTACACGAAACCTGCTCCCGCAGTGACCCCAGACACGTCCAGCGAGCCTCCTGCGTTCTTTGCGAAGACGGGCGATGGAACAATGTTCATCGTATGCGTGGCAACTTTGACGCTTCTTGTTGCGGGTGCAGTCGGTGCTGTAGCGTTCGGCGCGCTCCGCAAAAGCAAGAAGGGGGATAAGAGGCAGTAACTGATCGATCATGAGCCCCTCTGCGGCCGCAGTACTTCGGCATCGCGATTCAACCACGCGATGTAGGGCCTCTCGATTGAGGCCCGTGCGGCCGCGGGGCGCCTTTGGGCCCCGACCATAAGGCAGCGCGCAGGTTTCTCCTTTCCTCGTAACGTGCGCGAAAGCTTTTGGTCGGGGCCTTGTTGTGCCTTAGTCTAACCAGACACGCGCTGCTCAGTGGGGATTCCTGCAAAGACAGATAAGGCCAAGGGCGAGATGAACCGCCTTTGGCCTTTCATTGTTTACTGACGATGTCCTGCTCATATAAAAGACGAACCCTTAAAAAAGGGTTCGTCTAATTTACCTATGGTGGAGCCTAGGGGGATCTTGGCGCTTTCGCGTTTGCGAAATCGCTGGTCTGCGCTCGCCTTCGGCGTGCTCGACCTTCGACAGCCCACTGGGCTGTCGAATCTTGGGTTATAGGCAGAAAAGTGTGTCCGATTCTGACATCCAACCCCTGTTCAGAACC